>OOIW01000003.1_pt1 | contig 466480 bp, 452 predicted proteins | sample 1691751 | NCBI WGS metagenome assembly OOIW01 (sample SAMN05831949, study PRJEB22555) | human gut metagenome | isolation source: Skin biopsy | host: Homo sapiens
CCCTATGGCTTTCAAGTTGCAGCTAGGCGGCCAGCTCGCTCATCCCCAGGCGCTTACTTGAGTAAGTAACTGGGGTGAGCGAGTGCAGGTAACAACGCTGCGGCTTGAAAGACGACGGGGATATTAGGCGCGGCGTGCTTTCACTGCTACTGCCAGTTCCCGCAGAACGGTTTCGGTATCTGCCCAACCAATGCAGGCGTCGGTAACGCTCTTGCCGTAAACCAGCGGTTCGCCGCTTTCCAGATTCTGGTTGCCTTCCACCAAATGGCTTTCGATCATCACGCCCATAATCGCCTTATCACCGCCGGCAATCTGTTGGCAGACGTCTGCGTTCACTTCCAACTGCTTCTTGAACTGCTTGCTGCTGTTGGCGTGGCTGAAATCGATCATCACCTGTGCAGGCAGACCCGCTTTGACCAAGCCTTCTTTGACTTCTTTCACGTGCGCTGCGCTGTAGTTCGGCTCTTTGCCGCCACGCAGAATAATGTGACAGTCGCCGTTGCCGCTGGTGTTAACGATCGCCGAATGGCCCCATTTGGTCACCGACAGGAAACAGTGCGGTGCGCTGGCGGCATTGATGGCGTCAATCGCCACCTTGATGGTGCCGTCGGTGCCGTTCTTGAAGCCGACCGGGCAAGACAGGCCGGAAGACAGTTCGCGATGCACCTGGGATTCTGTAGTACGTGCGCCGATCGCGCCCCAGCTCATCAGATCCGCCAGATACTGCGGGGTGATCATGTCGAGGAATTCGCCGGCAGCCGGCAGGCCGGAATCGTTGATATCCAGCAGTAGCTTACGTGCCAGACGCAGACCGTCGTTGATCTGGAAGCTGTTATCCATCTGCGGATCGTTAATCAAGCCTTTCCAGCCCACGGTGGTACGTGGTTTTTCAAAATAAACGCGCATCACCACTTCCAGCTCGCCGCTCAGTTCCTGGCGCAGCGCCAGCAGACGGCCGGCGTATTCTTTGGCAGCTTTGGTGTCGTGGATCGAGCAAGGGCCGATCACCACCAGCAGACGATCGTCACTGCCGCGAAGGATCTGATGAATAGCATTGCGTGCCTGTGACACCGTCTCTGCTGCACGTTCAGTGGCCGGAAACTTTTCTAACAGGGCCACCGGTGGCAGGAGTTCCTTAATTTCTTTAATGCGTAAATCGTCATTTAGGTAATTCATCACTTTTCCATTCGGTATCGAGAGGCGGTATTTCGCAGAGCTTAGATCCCACCAATTTAGCCTGTGAGGGTAACGCTGTAAATCACCTTTGCCGCCTGCAGAATGAACGTCCGAATTAACAGTAGATTGTGCTGTTTCATCGGGAGAGCGCAGTGGCTCCTTTTTGGTTATGCTAACGGCCAGGATCCGTAACTCGAGCCAAGCCATGCCCTCATTGTTATTAGTTGATGACCACCCGGTGGTTCATGTCGCACTGGAAGCGGCGCTAATCAAATCCTCCCGCCCCTACCGCCTGCAAGCGGTACAGGATGACCAACAGGCACTGGCTCAGTTGGCCGCAGCCGACTTTGCACTGGTGATCCTCGATATCGGTCTGCCGCAGGTGGATGGCCTGCAACTGCTGAAAAAAATTCGCCGCAACTATCCACAGCAACCAATCCTGATTTATACCGCCCAGGAAGAAGAGATTTACGCCCGTATGGCCTATGTGGCCGGGGCCAACGGCTTTGTGCACAAGGGCAGCCGACTGGAACAGTTGGTGCTGGCGATTGAAACCGTGCTGAGTGGCGAGTTGTGCTTCCCTGCCGCCGCGATGGCGGAAGATACCCAGCCGGCAGAAGGCTCGCTGCTGACGCCAAAAGAACTGCAGGTTCTCGGGCTGCTCAGCAAAGGGTTATCCAACCTGCAAATTGCCGAGATGCTGAGCATCAGTAACAAAACCGTCAGCACCCACAAAAAGAACATTCTGCGCAAGACCGGTGCCAGCAACCTGCTGGAACTGGTGGCGGTATTTAAAGAGCTGACGCCATGATGCGTGGTGCGCTGCTGCTGTTAGCCCTGTTGCTGAGCCTCGGCAACCTTGCGCAGGCGGCGCAGCCAGTACGCTATCAGTTGGTCAGCAACCTGAATATCCCGCTCGATATGCTGATCGCCAGCGAGAAAAACCCCTGGCGCGATACCACCTTGCGTGTCGGCATCATCAGTGAGAATACCAGCCCCTATAACATTATTGTGGATGACGACCTGTACGGCTTGAACGCCGACTACCTCGGCTATGTCCAGCAGGTTACCGGCATTCACTTTCAGATATACGGCTTTGCCGATCTGGCCCAGCTTGAACAGGCACTGCATGACGGGACTATCGATCTGCTGTATGGCATTCCGCAAAATGAAGCGCTGCACAGTCTGAAGATTTCTCAGCCTTATTACGTCAGTAATCTGCGCGTGCTGCGGGATCGCAGTAATGACCGCCAGGTGATGCTCAACTCCACCAACGCACGGGTGGCGATCAGTACCCTGACCGATATGCAGGCCGGTAACGCGCTGAAAGCAGTGTCCTCTCACGTGCAGCGTTATGACAACAACCTGCAGGCGGTGTACGCCTTGCTGAACGGCAGCAGCGACTACTTTATTGCCGACGAAGCCAGCGCCAGTTTTATCATTGACCAGTTACAGCTCGGCCAGCTTTATCAGATTGAAAGTACCGTCAACCTCGGGAACCTGTCATTCGTCTTCGCTTCCGCCAACCCGACGCTGATCGACACCCTCAACCTGGCCATCGCCGATACGCCGATGGAGTTTATGAACGCCATTCAGAGCCGCTGGAGTAAAAAGATCCCCAGCTATCTCGACACCGGCAACGCCGATCTGACCCAGATGGAAAAAAACTGGGTGGCGACCCATCCCACGGTTTATTACGCCGCCATCGAGAATAATTTCCCGTTCGCCTATCGCGGTTCCGGCGGACAGGCGCGCGGTTACGCGATCGACATTCTGAATATCATCGCGCAGAACACCGGACTGCGCTTTATGCCGCTTTGGGCGCGCAACGCCGAGCAGGCCGACCAACTGGTGCAATCCGGCCAGGCCAGCTTCCGCACCGCCCTGCCGTTAGCGCGCGGTGTTAAGGCACGCTATAGCGCCAGTATGCCGATCCACCGTTCGCTGTGGGGGGTTTATGTGGGCCAGCAGGCCAACGGCATTTCCACCTGGAGCGATTTGGCCGGTAAGCGCATCGGTGTCCTGCAGGGCGACTTGGCGCAAGAGTTGGTTCCCCCCAGCGAAGAGTTGATCCGTTTTGCTGACAGCAAGAGCATGTATGACGCCCTGGCTAACGGCCAGTTGGATGCGTTGGTGGATAACGTGATCTCGGCAAATTTTGTCGCCCTGTCACGTTATTCCGGTGCGATAAAGCTGGCGTTCGCTGCCAACAATATCGCCTACCCGGTAGCATTCGGCGTGCGGCAGGATCAGCCGTTGCTGTTGGCTATTCTCGATAAAAATCTGATGCAGATCCCGTCCGAAACGCTGCAATCGTTGCGTGATGAATGGATTGTCGATCGCAGCAACCTGATTGATGCAGTGAATGAAAACCGCATGCAGCCGCAAACCACCTGGCTGCTGGCGCTGTTGGCGGCGGCGATCCTGCTGCTGCTGGGGCTGACCCTGCGGCGCTTTATCCTGCAACGCCGGGAAAAACGTGAGCGCGAAGTGATCGAACAGGCTCGTCAACATGCCGAAGCCGAAAATCGGATGAAGAGCAAGTTTCTGGCCACCGTCAGCCATGAACTGCGAACACCGATGCACGCGATCCTCGGCCTGCTGGAACTGGAACTCAAACGCCAGCCGACGCCGGAGGGGCTGCCGGTGATTTACAGCTCGGCGTCGTCATTGCTCAACCTGCTCAATGATTTGCAAGATCACGCGCGGCTGGAAACCGGTTCACTGACGCTGGTGCCCAAATCTGTGGCACTGCAGCCCTGGATAGCCCACATCAGCGCCCTGTATCAGCCGCTGATCGGCGAACGTCCGGTGACGTTAAACATCAGTGCAGCCGACAACCTCCCTGCCGCAGTCCTCATTGATGGTGAGCGTTTACTTCAGGTGGCTAACAACCTGATAAACAATGCCATTAAGTTCACACCACGCGGCACTATTGAGGTAAGTATCGGCTGGCGCGAACAGGCTCCACCACAGGGGGAGCTGTGGCTGACGGTGGCCGACAGCGGCTGTGGTATCGCCGCCGATGAGATCGATAAACTGTTCCAGCCGTTCTACCGCGCACGCGGCGCACAGCGTGTATCCGTGCAGGGTACCGGGCTGGGGCTGTCTATCTGTAAAGAGATTATCGAACAGATGGGCGGCCGCATTGAGTTGCACTCGCAACCCGGCCTGGGTACCCAGGTGACAGTGTCCGTGCCGGTAACCCAGGTTGCGGTCGATCCCATGACTCAACAGGCCGATACGCCACTCATTCTACCGCCGCCCAGCCTGCGCGTGGCGCTGATCGACGATCACCCCACCAACCTGCTGTTGATGGAGCGGCAACTACGGCACTTCGGCCTGCAGCCGAGGTTATTCGAACAGGGTTATGCGCTGTTGAAGGCCCACCGTCGGCAGCCGTTTGACCTGCTGTTTATCGATTACAATATGCCACGCCCGGACGGTCTGACGCTGGCAAGGCTAATACGCCGCGACGAGCAACGTCAGCAGCGTCCGGCCTGCCAGATTATCCTCTGCTCGGCAGACGTGCAGGAATTTACCCGCATCCCGCCGGGGTTGGTGGCGATAGACCGCTTTTTAACCAAACCCATTTCACTGGCGGCCATCGCTCAGGCGCTACCGCAGCAACCACAGGGGATGAAGCAGCAGTTAGTCCTTACTGACCTGCAGCAAACCCTGACCGATATGGCGGGTAATGACCGAGCGATGGTCCAGCGTCTGGCAACAACCCTGCTGACGACGCTGCGGCAAGACCAGCAGCGGCTCGAGCAGGCGGCACAGAACCAGGACGGGGTAGCCTTGAGCCAGGCTGCCCACCGAATCAAGGGCAGCCTGCTGATGCTGCAGTTGCCGGCGGCGGCCAGCCTGTGCCAAAAACTGGGGGACAACGGCCGTGAAGGAACATTGATGCAGGCTGCCTATAATGAATTGAGTGCGTTAGTGGCACAGATTCTGATAGAACTGAACGATCTGGTCAGCACTGACGAAACGTATTTTGCTATGGATAAGGATGAATAATGTCGGACGCTCCACACGTACACCAGCCAAAAGACAGTAATAGTAAACGCCTACTGACCGCTTTTTTAGTCACTGCGGTCTTTATGGTCGCCGAAGTGGCCGGCGGGTTGATTTCAGGTTCACTGGCGCTGCTGGCGGATGCCGGCCATATGCTCACCGACGCTGCCGCACTGCTGGTGGCCCTGATGGCGGTACACTTCTCGCAACGTAAGCCCAATGCGCGTCACACCTTCGGTTATCTGCGCCTGACTACCCTGGCAGCCTTCCTCAACGCTGCGGCACTGTTGGTGATCGTGGTATTCATCCTGTGGGAGGCTATACGGCGTTTCTTCGAGCCACAGCCGGTGATGGGTGCGCCAATGCTGATTATCGCCATAGCGGGGCTGCTGGCTAACCTGTTCGCCTTTTGGCTGCTGCACCGAGGTACCGAAGAGAAGAATATCAATGTGCGCGCTGCCGCATTGCATGTGCTGGGGGATTTACTGGGGTCAGTGGGTGCCATCGCCGCCGCCATTGTGATCCTGACCACCGGCTGGACGCCAATCGACCCGATACTGTCGGTGCTAGTGTCCTGTCTGGTGATACGCAGCGCCTGGCGACTGCTGAAAGAGAGCTTCCACGAACTGCTGGAAGGTACGCCGCAGGAGGTAGACATCAATAAACTGCAAAAAGACCTGTGCCTGAACATTCCGGAAGTGCGCAATATTCATCACGTCCATGTCTGGCAGATTGGTGAGCAGAAATTGATGACGCTACATGCGCAGGTGATACCGCCGAACGACCACGATGGCCTGCTGCATCGCATTCAGGCCTATCTGCTGGAGCACTATCGGATTGGTCACGTGACAATCCAGATGGAATATCAGCACTGCGACACACCCGACTGCGGGATTAACCGGGCACCCGAGCCAAGTGACCACTCACATTCGCATGTCGGGCATCATCACTAGAATCAACCGGGGCGCCTTATTCGGCGCCCCCAGCGTTATTATGGTGCGGAAGATAATGGCCGCGATTGATTGTTGCCGGCACTTTTGATCCACAGCCAGGAGCCGTTCAACGCAATCAGCGTCAGGATCACGTATTCCAGCGCCATGGCGTAAACGCCCTGGTAGGCAAATATCGCCACGCTGATCACGTCAATCACCACCCACAACAGCCAGTTTTCCACATACTTGCGCGTCATCAGGATCATCGCCACGATCGACAACACCATCATGGTCGAATCCCAGAATGGGAAGGCATCCGGCTGCAGCTGCGGCATTTGCACGCTCAGGCCCAGCCCCTGCATCACCGTCACCGCCGCCTGCGTCAACCAGGCAAACACGCGGTCGATGTTAAACGTCATCAAGGCGATACCAATCACACACACCGCCGCCCAGCTCAGCGCCTTCGGCAACGACAGCCAACGTATTTTCAGCTCGGCCTGATTATCCTGAGTCTGACGGCTCCAGGCATACCAGCCGTAAATATTGGCGACGAAGAAAAACAGCTGCAGCAGCAGGCTCGCGTACAGCTGAATTTGGAAGAAAATTACCGCAAACAGCGTGACGTTAATCAGGCCGAATAGGTAATTGATAATTTTCTCTTTGCTGGCATACCAGATGCACAGCAGGCCAAACAGGGTGCCGATAGCCTCAATCCATGACAGATCGTAGCCCCCCGCTCCCAGCGGGATATGCACCAGGATATTACTGGTACTGAAAAAGCTCATTTTATCATCCTTATTAAACGGTTAAGCGTTCCCTTTTACCTGCATTTTTAACTCGGCAGCAAAATCCAACATCCGGTTCAGCGGGATCAGCGCCTTCTGGCGCAGCGCAGCAGCAACGTGGATCTCATGCAGTACACCGCCGTGTTCCAGTCCGTCGGCGATAGCCTTCAGGCCGTTCATCGCCATCCACGGGCAGTGCGCACAGCTACGACAGGTGGCCCCTTCCCCGGCGGTTGGCGCTTCGAACAGCTCTTTGTCCGGACAGGCCTGTTGCATCTTATAAAAAATACCGCGATCGGTGGCAACAATCAGCTGCGGATTGGGCAGGGTTTTCGCCGCCTGAATCAATTGGCTGGTTGAACCTACCGCATCGGCCAGATCGACCACCGCCTGTGGTGACTCTGGATGCACCAGTATCGCCGCGTTCGGGTATAAGGCCTTCATACGCATCAGGGCCTGGGTTTTAAACTCGTCATGGACGATACAGGCGCCCTGCCAGCACAGTACGTCGGCACCGGTCTGCTTTTTCACATAATTACCCAGATGGCGATCCGGCGCCCAGATGATTTTTTCACCCAGACTATCGAGGTGTTCAATCAGTTCAACGGCAATACTGGAGGTGACCACCCAGTCCGCTCGCGCTTTTACCGCCGCCGAGGTATTAGCGTAGACCACCACGGTGCGATCCGGGTGGCTGTCACAAAAGGCATTGAATTCTTCTTCCGGGCAACCGAGATCCAGCGAGCACTCTGCGTTCAAGGTGGGCATCAACACCCGCTTTTCCGGGCTGAGGATCTTGGCGGTTTCCCCCATAAAGCGCACGCCGGCAACCAACAGGGTCGAGGCCGGATGGTTGCTGCCAAAGCGCGCCATCTCCAGCGAGTCCGCCACGCAGCCACCGGTTTCTTCCGCCAATGCCTGGATTTCCGGATCGGTATAGTAGTGGGCCACCATCACCGCATTGCGCTGCTTGAGCAGGATTTTAATCTTCTCGCGATAAAACGCCTTCTGCGCATCGTCCAGTGGCACCGGTTTGGGCGGGAACGGGTACACCGCCGCATTAACATCAAACATTTCACTCATCGCTGCAATCTCTGTGCTAGGCTGGGTGTCTGCTGCCCGGGTATCACCCCATCGCAACCCCCTTCGTTTTATATACTAAACAAAATACCTGCATTTGTGCGAAAAGTCCGCTGATATTTTATATTTGCGCGGAAGATGTTTAATTAATTAAAAATTTGGAAGGGTAAAAGGCAAAGAAAGGGAGGATGCTGGGTACTAAAAGGGATAAACGGATAAAACGGATTGAAGATGCTGGAGGCAAACCGGGATACCGTACGGGATTGATTCGGCCTTTGGCCTCACCCTACGGGCAACGCTGCGCGATGCTCGAACCTGAACGCAGGATCTCACCCACACGGTTCGTGCGTTATGCGATATTCAAGTTTGGGAAAAGTGCTGAGGTACTCTGTGAAATGGTGGGCCGTGCGGGATTCGAACCTGCGACCAATTGATTAAAAGTCAACTGCTCTACCAACTGAGCTAACGGCCCACTGAGGGGATACTGCTGAACCGCGTAAGCAGGAGAGGAACTCACTGCAATAATGGTGGGCCGTGCGGGATTCGAACCTGCGACCAATTGATTAAAAGTCAACTGCTCTACCAACTGAGCTAACGGCCCACTGACGTGGTTTACTGCTGAACAACCAATACAAAACCGAAGCTCGTATTGCGGAAAAACAATTCTGAAATGGTGGGCCGTGCGGGATTCGAACCTGCGACCAATTGATTAAAAGTCAACTGCTCTACCAACTGAGCTAACGGCCCACAGCAGTGGTGGGTGATGACGGGCTCGAACCGCCGACCCCCTCCGTGTAAAGGAGATGCTCTACCAACTGAGCTAATCACCCACTAGTGTGGTTACTGCTACTACTTCAGAAATTGGTGGGTCGTGCGGGATTCGAACCTGCGACCAATTGATTAAAAGTCAACTGCTCTACCAACTGAGCTAACGACCCAATTTCCTTGCTGCTTTAACATCTTGCAAGATGTCTTGGCAACGGCGGCATATATTACTAATTTATCTTGGCAGCGCAACCTAAATTTATAAACAACAGGTTCAACTGCTTGTTCTTCACACGAATGAGCCCAGAAATCGGTCAAATCGACTAACTTCTGGGCTCATTTTTTTTGCTGACTAACCTGCGACTCGACTTTTCGCCTGTTTGGCCGCAGCACTGGTTGGGTATTGTTTAATCACCTGCTGGAACACGGCTTTGGCTTTATCGGCCTGCCCTTTTTCCTGCATGATGATACCCACCTTGTACATTGCGTCCGGTGCCTTAGGTGATTTTGCGTAATTCTTCACCACCACCGCATAATAGTAAGCCGCATCATCTTTCTTACCCTTGTTGTAGAACAACTGGCCGAGCCAATAGTTGGCATTAGGCTGGTAAGTCGATTTTGGGTACTGTTTTACGAAGGACTGAAAAGCGGAGATCGCCTGGTCATACTGCTTTTTTTCCAGCGCCAAAGAAACAGCGGCGTTGTAGTCGCTGTTTTCATCACCCGTACTGGCCGGAGCTGCTGCTGTAGCGCCCGCAGAGGCGCTGTCAGCGCCGTCGGAGGTCGCAGCCGCTGCTGCCCCACCTGCGGCACCCGCTGCAGTAGCGGAGCTCTGAGCGCCGCCCTGGCTGATGCTATCCATCTGTTGATAGATCTGCTTTTGGCGTTCAACAACCTGATTCAGTTGATATTGGCTTTCCTGGATTTGCCCACGTAGAGAGTCAATGTCACGCTGGTTGTCAGAGAGTTGTTGCTGGAGTTGGTTTAAAAGCTGGCCCTGAGCATTGCTGATGCGCTCAAGTGAGGTGACACGGTCTTCGACCGAGCCGGAGCCGACATTACTGATTGGCGCTTGGGCAGTAGCGGCCCATGGGACCGCTACGCCAACCAGTAACGACAGACTCAACAAGTGACGTCTGAAGTTACTGTTCATGCGATTCTCTTAGTAAACCAGAACTGCACGACGGTTTTTAGCATAAGCCGCTTCGTCGTGGCCCAGTACTGCTGGTTTTTCTTTACCGTAAGAAACGATAGAGATTTGGTCAGCTGAAACGCCTTTACCTTGCAGGTACATTTTCACTGAGTTAGAACGACGCTCACCCAGGGCAATGTTGTATTCCGGCGTACCGCGTTCATCCGCGTGGCCTTCTACGGTCACTTTGTAAGACGGGTTGTTACGCAGGAATGCAGCGTGCGCGTCCAGCATCTGAGCGAACTCAGAGCTCACGTCATACTTGTCCAGACCGAAGTAAACAATGTTGTTCTTCTGCAGTTCTTGCATCTGCAGACGAGCTTGTTCTTCAGAAGACAGGTTGCTGCTGCCATTTTCTGTACCAGTGCCAGCGCCAGCGCCCAGACCTGATTGGTCGTTGTTTGCGCTTTTGTTAGAACTACAAGCCGCTACAGCCAGAACTGGCAGTGCCAGCAGAAGCCCTTTCAGCACTTTGTTCAGTTGCATTTCTTTAATCCTTTTATAGTTTGCCATACATATTTACACATGCATCACAGATACGGCGACCAGGCAGGGAATTTGACCTGTCCATCAGTTGCCGGAAGACGCGCTTTAAAACGCCCATCAGTCGATACCAGTTGCAGCACGGAGCCCATACCTTGCGTGGAGCTATAGATCACCATGGTGCCATTTGGCGCAATACTAGGCGTTTCGTCCAGGAAGGTGCCGGTCAAAACTTGAACCGCCCCCGATCCGAGATCTTGTTTGGCGATATGCTGAGCACCACTGTTGGAGCTCACCATCACCAGGAATTTACCATCAGAGCTGACTTCAGAATCCTGATTCTGAGAGCCTTCCCATGTCAGACGCTGTGACGCACCGCCACTGGCACTGACTTTATAAATCTGTGGTCTGCCGCCCTGATCGGAGGTATAAGCCAGAGACTGGCTATCCGGGAACCAGGTCGGTTCGGTATTGTTGCTGCGCCCGTCGGTGATTTGGGTAATCTGGCCGGAGCCAAGATTCATCACATACAGGTTCAGGCTGCCGCTTTTAGACAGCGCAAAGGCCAGGCGGCTGCCGTCCGGTGAGAACGCCGGTGCCCCGTTGTGACGCGGGAACGAAGCGATCTGACGGATAGCACCGTTAGCCAGGGTTTGCACCACCAACGCAGAACGGCCGCTTTCAAAGGTCACGTACGCCAGTTTGCTGCCGTCTGGCGACCAGGCCGGAGACATCAGCGGTTCTGGTGAACGGTGTACCACAAACTGGTTGTAACCGTCGTAATCCGCTACGCGCAGTTCGTACGGGAATTTCCCGCCGTTAGTCTGTACCACATATGCGATACGGGTACGGAATGCGCCCTTGATACCGGTCAGCTTCTGAAACACTTCGTCACTGGCGGTGTGAGCAGAATAACGCAACCATTGCTTGGTCACTTTATACTGGTTCTGCGCCAGAACGGTGCCTGGGGAACCCGAAGTGTCCACCAGTTGATACGAGATCAGGTAGCCGCCGTCTGCACCAGGTTGCACCTGGCCGACCACGACCGCGTCAATGCCCAATGCAGTCCAGGCCGCCGGCGTCACTTCAGACGCGGTGGTCGGTTGCTGCGGCATGCGCGCTACGTCAATTGGGTTGAATTTGCCGCTGTTGCGCAGGTCTGCGCCGACAATCTTGCCAATATCTTCCGGAGGCGTGCCTGGGCCCGCCCATTTAAACGGCACCACGCCAATCGGGCGAGCGGAGTCGACCCCTTGGGTGATTTCAATGCGAACTTCCGCGTGAAGAACGGATGCCCACAGAATCAAAAAACCTAACGCAACTCGAAATGCCTGCTTCATCTCATCTCCCTTATCCAGGCGGAATGCCTGCGATAAATTAGCAGAATTTTAACAAACCAACTCAAACAAAACTACATAATCCCTGTTGGTTACCTTAGTACATCCCTGCGATATGACTTAGCTAAAACAACCATTATTGTGGCTTAAACGTAAGAGGAGCATTCTTAAACACCTCATACACTCACTGCCTGAGAAATCATTACCGAGGATTAAAATCAATTGGTGCATTTTTGAATGCCTCGTAAACCTCTTTACTTGGTGGCTTAGGCATTTTCGCCTGCCGAGCTGCCGCTGCAGCTGCTTGGCAAAGTGCTGGATCGCCGCCTTCAACTTTCACACCAATTACGAAACCATCAGGAGCCATATTGATTCTCAATGTACAAGTACGTCCTTTGTATGAGTCCCAATCATAGAACCTATTCTCCACCGCATTTTTTATCTGGTTACCGTAACTGGCCAAATCAGCACCACTGGCACCCGCGGTCTTGGCATTGCCCTGACCGGCCGGTTTACCATCACCTTTCTGCTTACCGCCGCCTTTCGGCGCGTTTTTACCGTCCGCCAGGCCGCCCATAAGATCTGCAACGTCAGCCGATTCTGCAGCAGCTGCAGCGGCCGCTTTCTTCTTAGCATCTGCGGCTTTCTTGGCAGCCGCCTTTTCAGCAGCAGCGGCTTTTTTCTCAGCCTCTGCGGTCGCTTTCTTCTCGGCATCAGCCGCCGCTTTTTTCTCAGCTTTCTCGGCTTCAGCTGTTGCTTTCTTCTCTGCGTCGGCAGCAGCTTTTTTCTCTGCCGCTTCAGCAACCGCGGCTTTCTTCGCTTCTTCCGCCTGTTTCTTGGCGGTAGCGGCTGCAGCAGCTTCTTTCTTGGCTTCAGACTCGGCTTTCTTCTGCGCGTCGGCCTGTGCTTTGGCTACTTTATCCGCTTCGGCCTTCGCTTTGGCGGCGGCAGCTTCCGCTACTTTCTGTTGTTCTTTGGCTTTCGCCGCGGCGTTCTCGGCCACTTTTTGCTGTTCAGCTGCCTGCTTTTGTTGCTCTGCCGCCTGTTTCTGTTGCTCTGCGGCCTGCTTCTGCTGTTCAGCCTGTTCTTTCGCGTCCTGGGCCGCTTTTTCCTGCGCGGTCAAACGCTCTTTCTCCAGCTCTTTCAGGCGCTGTTGTTCCGCCGCCTGCTTCTGCTGAAGTTCTTCGGCCTGCTGTTCCGCTTTTTTCTGGCGCTGCTTTTCAGCACGCTGCGCGTCGTTACTCTGCTGTTGCTGGCGGTTGTACTGCTCCACCACTGCTCCAGGATCGACCATCACTGCCCCGACGACCGAACCGTCGCCGCCACCGCCGGCACTACTCATTTCGACGTTTTCTTGCAGCGATCCCCAAATCAGCAGGGCAATCAATACAAAGTGCAGAACGACCGAAACAATAACGGCGCGGTTCAGCTTATCGTTTTGCTCAGTTGCCTTTACCAAAATAGATTCCCAAAAACTGGTGTTGCTTATACGGGGTTCCTGCGCCGCAGCACAGGAACCGGGTTGCCACTGACCTCAGGGTCAGATTGGCTGGGTCATCAGCCCCACGGAAGCGACGCCCGCCTGATGGAGAATATTCAATGCCTTGATAATCTCATCGTACGGAACTTCCTTCGCCCCACCGATCAAAAAGACCGTTTTCGGGTTAGCCGCTAAACGCGCCTTGGCTTCGGCTGCAACCTGCTCCGGCGGCAACAGTTCCATGCGGTCGTGATCCACCACCATGGTGTATTGGCCCACGCCTGAAACCTCGAGGATCACCGGCGGGTTATCACTGCTGGACACCGCTTTGGAATCGGTGGCGTCCGGCAGATCAACCTCAACGCTCTGGGTGATGATCGGCGCGGTTGCCATAAAGATCAGCAACAGCACCAGCAACACGTCGAGCAACGGAACTATGTTAATTTCGGACTTCAGCTCGCGCCGATTACGTCCACGAACTCTCGCCATGCTACCTCCTACTTATTTGCTGTCGCTGGAGAAGGCCTGACGATGCAGAATAGCGGTGAACTCTTCCATAAAGTTGTCGTAATTCTGCTCAAGCTTGTTGACGCGCTGGTTGAGGCGGTTATAGGCCATAACGGCCGGGATAGCGGCGAACAGACCGATGGCGGTTGCGATCAGTGCTTCGGCGATACCCGGTGCTACCATTTGCAGCGTGGCCTGTTTCACCGCACCCAGTGCGATAAAGGCGTGCATAATCCCCCACACGGTGCCGAACAGACCGATGTATGGACTGATCGAACCCACGGTGCCGAGGAAAGGAATGTGGTTTTCCAGCGTTTCCAGCTCGCGGTTCATCGAGATACGCATAGCACGCGACGCGCCTTCGATCACCGATTCAGGCGCATGGTTGTTAGCGCGGTGCAAACGAGCGAACTCTTTGAAACCAGAGTGGAAAATTTGTTCGGAGCCGGTCAGGCTATCGCGGCGCGCCTGGCTTTCCTGATACAAACGGGAAAGCTCAATACCAGACCAGAATTTGTCTTCGAAGGCCTCGGCGTCACGCGTGGCCGCATTAAGGATGCGGGTACGCTGAATGATGATCGCCCAGGAAGCCACTGAGAAGCATATCAAAATCAACATGATAAGCTTAACCAGCAGGCTGGCCTTCAAGAATAAATCTAGGATGTTCATCTCATTCACTGCTTAAACTCCGCGACAATAGACTTAGGAAGCGCTATCGGCTTCATTTGGTGTGGATCAATGCATGCAATCAACACATCGGCCTGACTCAAAAGAGTTCCGTCAGAATTGACAATACGTTGAGCAAACGTAAGAGAAGCCCCGCGCATTGAGGTGATCTCACTCTGTACTTCCAGCAGATCGTCAAGGCGAGCTGGAACCAGGTAATCCACCGTCATACGCCGGACAGCGAAGGCGACATTTTCACTGAGCAGCTGCTGTTGATGAAAGTTATGTTGACGCAGCATCTCGGTGCGCGCTCTTTCAAAAAAAGCCACATAGCGGGCGTGATAGACCACCCCACCGGCATCGGTATCTTCGTAGTAAACGCGAACCGGCCATCGAAACAACGTATTACTCACTCTACTTCCAAGCCAATGGATTTAACGGTGCTACTATACGCAAGACGGATCGGGTTGGGAATGGGTTACAAGAGGGGAACGAAAATAATTATGGGCCGCGATGGCCCATAACTTGGGGGTATAGCGGAGATTATAAAGAAACGTAAAGTAATCCTGCGGCCAGGATCACAATTGCCGGAAGTGGCGCAAAAAAAGCTCGCCACAGGGTGTGTTGCGGTCGGAACCCGACGCCGTGAACTACCCCGGCACACACTGCCCAAATAAGCAGCAGACCTTCCCAAATCTCCAACGAGCTGGTCTTCGCCGCAAAGCGGGTCGGATCCCAGAAAATGCAGCCCGCCAAAATCAACGCCAGCACCAGTGAAAGGGCCCGGACCGGGCCCTTGTCAGTGATAGCGTACAGCTTGTCAGTCAGTGACAAACTCATCACTTATCGTCTTGCTGTGCTTTTGAATCTTCGTGGTGCTCAAGCGCCAGCGCCGTGATGATGCCGAAGGCACAGGCAAGAAGCGTTCCGAGAATCCAGGCAAAATACCACATGGTTTAGCTCCCTATCCTTAATACAGCGAATGCTTGTTGTTCTCGATGAAGTTCTTATCGAGACGGCCGAACATTTTATAGTACGACCAACTGGTGTACGCCAGAACGATAGGCACAAAGATCGCCGCGACAACGGTCATCACTTGCAGCGTCAACAGGCTGGAGGTGGCATCCCACATGGTCAGGCTGATGTTAGGCACGGTGCTTGATGGCATCACGAACGGGAACATGGTTACCCCGGCGGTCAGGATCACACAGGCAATGGTCAGCGACGAGGTCACGAACGCCAGCGCATCTTTCGACATGCGCGAGAACAGCACCGTGAACAGCGGCAGCACCACGCCCAGCGCAGGCAGTGCCCACAGCAGCGGATACTTATTGAAGTTGATCAACCAGGCACCGGCCTGATGAGCCACTTCTTTACGCATCGGGTTAGATTCCGCCATGGTGTTCAGCGTCGAGGTAATCACATAACCGTCGATGCCTTTCACCAGCCAGATACCGCCCAACAGGAAGAACACCGCCATCACCAATGTGGAGATCTGCGCTGCAGCACGAGCACGCAGGTGGATCTCACCGCTGGTACGCATCTGCAGGTAAGTCGCCCCCTGGGTCACCAGCATGGTCAAGCTGACCACGCCCGCCAACAGGCCAAACGGATTCAGCAGTTGGAAGAAGTTGCCGGTGTAGAACAGGCGCATGTATTCATCCATGTGGAACGGCACGCCCTGCAACAGGTTACCGAACGCCACGCCGAATACCACCGCAGGCACGAAGCTACCGATGAAGATGCCCCAGTCCCACATGTTGCGCCAGCGGCTGCTCTCCAGCTTCGAGCGGTAGTCAAAACCGACCGGGCGGAAGAACAAGGCTGACAGCACCAGGATCATGGCAACATAGAAACCGGAGAACGCCGCCGCATAGACCATCGGCCAGGCGGCGAACAGCGCGCCACCGGCAGTGATCAGCCACACCTGGTTACCGTCCCAGTGCGGCGCGATGGAGTTGATCATCACCCGGCGCTCGGTATCGGTTTTACCGATAATGCGCACCAGGATGCCGACCCCCATGTCGAAACCGTCGGTGACGGCGAAGCCGATCAGCAGTACGCCAATCAGGACCCACCAGATAAATCGCAGTACTTCATAATCAAACATACGTGGACTCCTGTTTAGCGCGCTTCCTGCACGGCGGCAGTCGGTTGTTCAAAGTGGTAGCGGCCAGTTTTCAGGCTGCTTGGACCCAGACGTGCAAATTTGAACATCAGGTACATTTCAGCCACCAGGAACAGGGTGTACAAGCCGCAAATCAGCCCCATCGAGAACAGAATGTCGCCCGCAGTCAGTGAAGAGTTGGCAACCGCCGTCGGCAGCACCTCACCAATCGCCCAAGGTTGACGGCCGTATTCAGCCACAAACCAGCCGGCTTCGATCGCGATCCATGGCAGCGGCAGGCCATACAGCGCCGCGCGGAGCAGCCATTTTCTCTGGCCAACACGGTTGCGGATCACGCTCCAGAACGACAGACCGATGATCAACAGCATCAGCACGCCACAGGCCACCATGATACGGAAGGCGAAGTACAGCGGTGCTACGCGTGGGATCGAGTCTTTGGTTGCCTGCTGGATCTGCGTTTCCGTCGCGTCGGTGACGTTTTGGGTATAACGCTTCAGCAGTAAGCCGTAGCCCAGGTCCTGCTTGGCTTTATTGAACTCGGTGCGTACCGACGGGTCGGTATTGCCACTGCGCAGTTCTTCCAGCAGCCCATAGGCTTTCATCCCGTTGCGGATACGCACTTCATGCTGCGCCATCAGATCTTTCAGGCCGGTGACCTGGGTATCTGTTGAGCGGGTGGCAATCAGGCCGAGCGCATAAGGGATTTGGATGGAGTAGGAGTTTTCCATTTTATCCTGGTTCGGAATGCCGAACAGGGTAAAGGAAGCTGGTGCAGGTTGAGTGTCCCACTCGGCTTCGATGGCAGCCAGTTTGGTTTTCTGCACGTCGCCCATTTCGTAGCCGGATTCATCACCCAGAACGATAACGGACAGCACGGCAGCCATACCGAAGCTGGCGGCAATGGCGAAGGAGCGTTTGGCGAAAGCCAGATCGCGGCCTTTTAACAGGTAGTAAGAGCTGATACCCAGAACGAACATCGCGCCACAGGTGTAGCCGGCTGCCACGGTGTGAACAAACTTCACCTGCGCAACAGGGTTGAGCACCAGTTCGGAGAAGCTGAGCATCTCCATACGCATGGTTTCGAAGTTAAAGTCCGAGGCGATTGGGTTCTGCATCCAACCGTTGGCGACCAGGATCCACAGCGCGGAGAAGTTTGAGCCCAGTGCCACCAGCCAGGTAACGGCCATGTGCTGCACCTTGCCCAGACGATCCCAGCCGAAGAAGAACAGGCCGACCAGCGTCGATTCAAGGAAGAACGCCATCAGACCTTCGATGGCCAGTGGGGCCCCGAAAATATCACCGACGTAGTGGGAGAAATAAGACCAGTTAGTCCCGAACTGGAACTCCATGGTCAACCCGGTGGCCACACCCAGAGCAAAGTTAATTGCAAATAACTTGCCCCAGAATTTGGTCATATCTTTATAGATTTGTTTGCCTGACAGTACATATACCGTTTCCATAATTGCCAGCAAGAACGCCATACCCAGCGTTAATGGGACAAATAAGAAGTGGTACATCGCCGTTAAAGCAAACTGTAAGCGCGACAGTTCGACAATATCAAACATCTTGACTCCTTGCTCCTCGCAGGAAGACTCCGACATGCGGTATCGATATGACCTCGGGTGAAGCTACCGGTAACGCCCCGCAGTGAATGCCCTTAAACACAACAAAAATTTGATCCAGCTTCTCCGCTTTCAACCATGCATTCGACGCGGGCCGTACTGGCCAGTGCACTAAACACACCACTGAAAACCGACAACGGGTAACAAATGCAACAAGATCAACTATCCATATTCAGCATGGATGATACTCGACCAATCCCACACAATAAATAGGTTTTTACGTGATGTGGGTTAGACTTTGGGTTACAGGTCAAATTTTCCCCCAAAGAGGTATTCAGGCGTAATTTGATCTGAAACAATTTAAGCCTATCTGGATTTTATTTCCAGATTCAGCTCACAATTTCTCATAATTATCTTGTGGTTATGTTGCGCAATGGTTTCGTAGTCTCTTTAGGTAATTTTTGTGTTAAATAGATGTGATATTTAATGGTTGTTTGTATTTAAATCGAAGTTGACGTGTGACTAATGTTAGCTTTTATTAACCTGATTACAGGACAAGCTTAGCTTATTTTTTTACGCTAATAATTGTTGGCGATAAAAAAGAAAGTTTATTGGTGAAGGCGGCGATCTTATACGTCTGCCACGTAGGGTCGATCCGCCGCCTGAGAGTTAACCGGCAGCCCTGACGTCTGCCACCCGCAGGGTGTAAATCATAGTGGCACCCGGCGGCACTTTAGGCGCATAGCCCTTGTCGCCATAGGCCATCTCCGGCGGCACCACCAGCATAATGGCGCCGTGGTTTTTCAGCAGGCCAATGGCCTCACGGAACAGCGGCGGATAAGCCGCCAGAGGCTGCGATAACTGCGCACCGCTGGCCTCCATGTCCTGGATCACCGTGCCGTCGGTCAGCGTTTCTTTCACCACCACCGTCACTATCGCGTCCGGTGCGATTGGACCGCTACCGGCGGCTTCAATGCGGTACCAAAAGCCGGACTCCGCCTGAACCGCGCCTTTTTGCTGCCGGAACGCCGCCATAAACTGCTGCCCACGCTGGGCCTGCGTCTTGAGCGTGCGCTGCCGCGCCTGATTAACCTGCTGCTCCGAGGCCTGCAACGCCTGTTCCAGCGCCATTTGCGACAACTGATAATCGCCGCTGAAGGCGTCCACCACCCCTGCCAGCACCTGGGTTTTGTCGGTGCTGAAACCCCAGTTCTGACGCTCTGCCTGCAGCAGCAGGATATCTTTCCCCAGCGCCACCCCGGCCGCATAGGATTGACTGGCCTGCGGGCTGTTCAGTTCCAGCGGCTGAGCCAGAGGTCCGACGCGTGCCAGCAGAGTGTCGTATTGCTGTTGCAGCCCTTGTTGCCGCTGTTGAAATTGCAGTTCCGTCGGCGTGCCATGCCAGGCGCGGCTCAGCCCCTGCGTCAGTTGCAGCAATGGGGTCAGATCCGGCGGGGCCTGGGTGACCCGTTGCTGCTCGGCCTGCAACGTAGCGACTTGTTGACGCAATTGACTGAGCTGCGTCTGCTGTTGCTGTGACTGGGCCTCTTTTTCCTGCAGGCGCTGCTGTTGCTGTTTGACGCTGAGCGCCTGCGCCTGCCGGGCCAGTTCTTCATCCGCCTTTTTCTTTTTTTCGCTGGCACGCTGCTGCGGGCTGACCGGCGGCGGCGCGGCCTGATAACGTTCGGCAAACTGCAACAGCGCTGGAATGCCACCGCTCTGAGTGGCGGCGGTTTCTTGCCCCTGAGCATACGGCTGACCGCCACACAGCAAAGCCAACAACACCGCTGCGCTCAGCGGGTGCCGCCACTTCATTTACCCTGCTCCCCGGTTTCCATTAACCCGCTCAGCACATCCTGAGAAATCTCTGCACACAGGCGGCCGACCTTATAACGATAAAGCGAATCCAGAGTATCTTGCGTCTCGGTATTCACCGAGGTACGAATACCGCCGTACTGCGCCGCGCCAGCCATCAAGCGATCAAACTCCGCCTTGCGTTGTTGATAGCGGGACGGGCTGGCGACCTGCAGCGCTGCCAGTTCCCGCTGGCACTGGGCCAAACGTTCGGCCTCCCCGGCGCTTTGCGCGGCTACAGGCGTCTGCATGGTGCTTTTCACCGTCGTTGGCGTGACTGGTTTATGGCCGTTTTTGCCCTGCGGCACCGCGCAGCCGCTTAACAGCGCCCCGAGAACCAGGATTTTCCCCGCCCGTAACCCTTGTTTGATCGCGCTGTTCCACATCCCATTCATTACTTGATTCCTCCATTTAACAACCAGTGCAACAACTGCGTGTTGCGCGTTATATTTAATTTTTTCATTGCGTTGCGCTTGTGGGCGCTCACGGTTTTGGCATGCAGATGCAACTGGTGAGCTATCGCCACCGAGCTCAAGCCCCGGCCGAGCAAGCGCAAAACCCGGTGTTCCTGCGGGCTGAGCCGGCGCAGCCCCGCCACCGGACAACGCCAGGCCAGGGTTCGCCGCTGCAACAATGCATCCACCCGCGCCAGCAATGACGCCACCGTTTCATGCGGGTCCAGCCACAGCAGGGTGCGGCAATCGGGTGGGCTAATCGGCCCAGCGTCATGCAGCGCCGAGCGCAGTCCCACGGGCGCAGCAATGCCGGGCGCCAGCAGCACCAGATGGGTGGTATAGGGGTTTTGTGCGGCCTCGGCCGCCGTTTGCAAGCAGATGCCCTGTGCGGCCAGATGTTCGCTCAGCGCCAGCCGCACCCCGGCGGCATAAAAGCCATCAGGGCAGTTTAGGGTCAGGATCAATCGTTCCATGATTGTCGTCCGGGTTGGGTTAGTTATAACCGATGATCAACACACCGCTGCCTTCAAACGGCCCGGCGGCAGGGGTGCCTTTGGCCTTTAACGTAGAGGTAATGGTGGTGGTGACTGTGCCGTTGGTTACCGCAACATTGCTGCCAACGCTAGTGCCGAGGTTTTTGCCATCAATGCTGATTTCAGCGGTTAAATCGCCTTTACGGCCCAGATCAAGACTATTTCGGTCAAGTCTTACTATCGCAGTGGCTACCTGGTTACAGCTAAAGGAAAGGTTTGTACTGGCAGTTGAGCCATTGAGTTTACTTCCATCAAGAGTGCCATAGTCGATCTCCACCTTACCGCTGGTGGCACAGGTCAGATCATACGGGGGTATATAACTGCAAGCAGCATTACCACCGCGCATGGGATCCGGATCAGGTTTAGTGCCATACGCACCACTGGTTAGTGTACTTGTTTGCGCAATCATCACCCTAAAGCAGGCATTTTTATACTGCCCAGCAATCGTTGACATAGTACCGGCATGACCGTCAGGGTCTTGAAATCTTACGTCAAAGTTACCAATCTTGCTGTCCCAGGCGATTTGTGCATCACGTTCTGTACTATTATTGGGAATCACAACCATTGGGAGGGTTATTCCACGATAGACATCTATAGGCGTAGCATTTAGACAGTAAATAAACCCACCATTCCCACCCAATGGATAACACAACATGACCGCACAACCACTGCTGTTATGGCAAATAACTTGTTTGTCATCGGTGTCATACCATCCGACCTTTCCTGTTATATGCGCTGCCCAACTAAAATAAGGCTGTGATATCGGTGCCGAAACTCCCTTAACCACTTTTATATCAAGAAAATAAGCACTATAGGCTTTAGATACACTTAACCCAATCACTATGAAAAATGCCGTCAACTTCATTACACGCAGCAATGAGAATTTCATCGTCAATATCCACTCTAAAGTTTATAAAAAGCCGCGTAATTACGGATAATCCAGCGTAAAGGTGGCTGCGGTGCTAAAGCTGCCCAGCGTCAGGCTTTTATCGGTTACCGCCTGGGGTTCTGCACGCACATAGGCCTGCAGATCAATCACCGTGCTGCCGGCCTTAAGCGGGTATTTTTCACTGGCCTTGTCCAACGCCAGCGCCACGCCCGCCGGGGTTTCCAGCCCGATAGCCACCCCACCCGCTTGGCTGGCACCGTCCAACGCCAGCAACCCCGGCAGCTTACTGCTCTCGGTGCCGCTAAAGGTGACGCGCACGTCTTTGGCGATCGCCGGGTCGCAACCGGTCAACCGCAGTTGGAAAGCCTTACCTTTGGTTCTGCCCGTGCTGTACAGGTCTTTGTTGGTGACTTCGCCGAAATCCAGCGCCACCTGGTCATCACCGGCGGCCACCACGCAGGGTTCCGCCACCAGCGTGCCGTGAAACGTCATGTCGGTCGCCGCCTGCACGCCCCCCGCCAGCCCGCAGACCAGCAGCCCAACCAGCCCCCTCCTTCGCTTGCCCATCCGGTTCTCCTTATTGATAGTCCGCCAGCAGCGTCGCGGTGACGGTAAACGCCCCCTCTTTCAGCTTCATGCCCGGCTTTTTCACCGGTACCGCCTGCAACACCGGCATCGCAGAGGCATTCACCGCCAGTCGTTGGTTAATCGGCCAGGCTTTATTCGCCTGTAGCAGCCGAATGCCCAAATCGGTGACGTCGGTCTGCAACGCGGCGGTATCAAAGCCGCTGACGGTACCGGTCACGGTCAGCCCCAGGCCCCAGTTGCCGGTGCCCGGCAGGCAGGTGACCTGATAACTGATGGTTTGCAGATAATTGGTGCCGTCGACCTTGTTAACCCCCACAGCCTTGCCGAAGTCGACATCAATCTCTTTGCCACCGCTGACGGTACAGGCCGGCGGTTCCACCAGCGTGCCGCGCAGTTTCATATTGGCGGCCAGCGCCACCCCGGCCACCAGCCAAAACATCAACACCACCACCAGCATTACAGTCCATGTTTTCATCGGCTTTCCCGTTATTGCACATCCACCATCAGGGTGGCGGTGGCGTTAAAGTCCCCGCCGCTCAGCGTGACGCCGGCCTTTTTCACCGGTACCATCTCCAGCCCCGGCAGCGTCGGATAGCTAAAGTTGAACCAGCTGTTAATAGTCTGCTTCTTGCCGTCTTTCAACAGCGCGAGCCCCAGATTGGTTTTATCGGTGGCCAATGCCGTGGCGTCAAAGCCGGCAGCGCTCCCCTTGATCTGCATCTTCAGCGCATTGCTGCTGTTGCCACTGCAGCGCACGGTATAGACCACTTTGGTTTTGTACTGGCTGCCGTCAATCAGCGTGGTTTTCAGGGTGCTGCCAAAGTCGACGTCAATCTCTTTACCGCCGTTGATCACACAGCTCATGGCCTGGATCACCCCTTTGACGGTGATCGGCTCATTGGCCCAGCCCGGCGGTGCGACCAGCAGCAGCAGTGCGGCTACCGTTTTTATCCTTCTCATGACAGGCCTCATTCATAGCTCAGGCGGAAATTCACCGTGGCGCGATAGGCCCCGGCCTGCAGTGGTGCACGGGTACGTTCCGCGGCCACATACCACACCAGCACATCATCGCCCGGGCTGACAAACTGCGGCGTGCCCCGACTGCCCAAGCGCACATCTCGCTGTTGGCTATCCACCAGCCGCAGCCCAATGCCGCTGACACCCTGCACCTTAACCAGTTGCGGATTGTCCGCATCGGCCGGCGCCAGAAAGGTCATGGTCATCACCGGCTGCTGCCGACCCCAGCTCAGGTTACCGGTGCGCTCATCGCGACTGGCCCCGCTGCCGCGCAGGCAGTCACGCAGCCGCAGCGTGACTGCCGTTGCCGCGGATCGTGCCCCTACCTGCGTCAACTCCGCCAGCGGAGTGACTCCCAGCGTCACCGTCTGATCGGCGGAGTCCATCGCCAACCTGCAGGCCCCTTCGCTCAACACGCCGCTGACATTCAGCACGCCGTTGGCACCTTCCACCTGCCAGTTATTCGGCACTTGCCAGTTGTCGTCTGCCGCCCACAGCGGGGCTGACAACAGCCCCGCCAGCACCACGGCTACTCCGGTTATATTCATCCTGCCTCCCTGCCTGATGGCCTGCTTTAGACGCCTGAGTGGGACGATGCCACCTGGCACGCGCCGCCGTTGCAGCGGAACACCAATTGCGGGCGGCCACCGTAATCATTGATATAGGTCAGCACCGGGCTGGCCCCCAAGGCACCGGCGCTGATCGTCAGCGTCGCCTGCCCCTTCGGCGGCACCATCAGTGGCTCAAACCCGGCCACGCCGCTGCCTTTTACGCTGCTGCCGGCGTCCACCAGCGTGATGTAATAAGGCGTTGGGTTATTAACCTGATAACGATCCCCCTGGCGGGTTAAGGTCAGTTTTTCCTGCCACGGGTTAGCCAGTGCTGCCTTGTCTGCCACGATGCCCTGCGGGCGGTAAAACAGCTTGATGCGCGTTTGCAGCGCAATTTGCAGCGTGTTGGGCTTGTTGCTGCGCGGTGGGATCTCGCGCAGATTGAAGTAGTACAGCGTCTCGCGATCCTGCGCCAACAGCTGGGCGGCGGGCAGCACCTGCACCTTGACCTGGCTTTCTTTGCCCGGCTCTACCCGCTGTACCGGCGGCAGTACCGCCAGCGGGCTGCTGATTTTGTTGCCCTGCGCATCCTCGATCCACCCTTGCGCCAGATAGGGCAACTGGGTGTTTTGGTTTTTAACGTTCAGGCTGACCGATTTATCGCCGGCGTTAACGATCACCCGGGTGCGGTCCAGCGAAATGGCGGCTCCAGCCTGGGTGCTGACCCACACGCTAAGCAGCGTGGTGACAATAAGAGCACTGTGTTTTGCGTGTTTGTTCATAGCTCACTCATGGTTAGGATGAAGAAGAAGAGGTGTCGGTAGCGCTCAACGCCCGGCACGGCAATAGCAACGCCGATTCACCCAGCGCCGGCAGTTGCTCCGGCAGCGTAATTTCACAGCGGGCGGCACCGTCCCAGTGCACGGTCATGGTGTCGCCATGTTGAATACCGCTGAGATACACGCTGCCGTCATCGCTGATGATGCCGGTATCCTGCTGGCGCGCATTGAGCACGGTGGCCCCAAACGGCGGCGTCGAGCCATCCGCCAGACGCACCACCGCCATGGCTTTTTCACCGGCCACTACCTCAAAGCGCCGATAGCCGATGGCCCCTTCGGTCAGGGTGGCCTGTGCCACCGAGCGGGACGCCTCCACGTTGTCGCCCAGTTGCTGTAGATCGATACTGGCGCGGTTGCGGTAGTAACTGCTTACGTCTGGCACCACCGCCTTGCCCCAGGCATTGGTACGGGTAGTCGGCCCCTGGCCGCGTACCGGCACATCCGGTACGCCCTGGGTGTCGAGCATTAGACGGGTACCGCCAGGCATATTCATTCGATGCAGTGCGGCCCCTTGCAGCGTGGCGGTTATGCCCCCACGCGCCGTCATCCCCAGCGAGGTATAGCGGTCGGCCTGATAACTGACATTGCTGCTCAGTTCGGCGTTATCGCCACTGTGGGTAAAGTAACCGCTGGCGGTGGCACCGCGCCGTGCCGCACCCAGGCGCATCTGGTAGCTGTTGTGGTCATCGATACGGTCGTAATAACCCAGATCCTGACTGTTGCTGTCGCGGCTAACGGCGGCGTTATAACTGACGGTGCCACGATCCCCCCACGGCAACGACAGCGACAGCGACAGACCGTTGTCAGTGGTCTGGTTGTACTGATTGCGGTAGGCCGATAGCGACAGGCTGACATTTTTAATCTGACCGACGTCGAAATAGCGCGACAGCGCCAGGCTGTAGCGATCGTTGGCCGGGCGCTCCCAATAGCTTTGGTGGTTGTAGTTCAGGTAGGCGCTCAGCCCCAAATCGCGGAACTGTTTGTTAAAGATTACGGTGTACATCTCTTTGCTACCGTATTGACGGGCACCGTACAAACGGCTGACCAGATAGTCCGCCATGGTCATGTAATCGCGTTCCGAGAAGCGGTAGGCGGCGAAGGTCACCTGGCTGTCGTATTCTTCGAAGTTTTTGGCATAGCTCAGGCGATATGACGTCCCACTCAGGGTGCCCCCCTGCTGCTGTGGTAATTCGGCCCGCGAGCCGGTGACGTCGAACGACAGCGCCCCCAGCGCCATCAGGTCACGCCCCATGCCCAACGACAGCGCGTTATACTCGCGCCCACCAATCCCACCGCCGTACAGTGACCACCCGTTGCTGACCCCCCAGGAAAATTCCCCGGTGGCAAACGCCGGCCCATCACGACGGTGTTCCACCTCGGACGGTTGCCCCATCGCCAGCTTGTAGCGCAGCGAACCGGGGCGGCTGAGGTAAGGAATGCTGGCGGTATTCAGACTAAATTGCTGTACCGATCCGTCTTGCTCTTCCACCCGTACGTCCAGGGTGCCGCTGACCGCATCATTGAGATCCTGAATACGGAACGGCCCGGCGGCCACCTGGGTTTCATACAGCACCCGCCCCTGTTGGCTGACCACCACCCGGGCGTTGGTTTTCGCCACCCCGACCACTTCCGGGGCGTAACCGCGCAGATTGGGCGGCAACATCGCGTCGTCCGACACCAGGCTGACGCCGGTAAAACGCACGCTGTCAAAAATCGTCGAGTTCAGGTAGTCCTCGCCCAGTGTCAATTTGGCCCGCAGCGCCGGCAACGCCCGGTAGGCGTAATAACGGCTCCAGTCCAGCCGTTGTTCGTGTTGCCGATTGCTCGCCGTAGAAGAGCTGGCCTGCGCCTGCCAGTCGGCACGCAGCCGCCAGGCACCCAGGTTGCCACCGGCGGTACCATTGCCGCTCAGGGTAGAATCCGTACCCCGGCTCTGCTGGCGGTTGACCTGAGCATTGAGGTTATAGTCCAGCAACACCCCAGGGATGCCTTCGTCCCAGCGCGAAGGCGGATCCCAACTGTCGTCGCTGTACTCCAGATAGGCCTGCGGGATCGAGAGGTAGAGGGAGGAGGTACCCAGTTCGCCGCGTACCGTCATGCCCTTCAGGCTACTGAAATCCAGGCAATCATCACGCCAGCGCAAACCACTCAGCACCGCATCTTTCAGGCCGAGCTGATTCACCAGCGCCAGTGACAGGCAGGCTACGCTGCCTTTGGGATCGTCCGGCGGTGCGGAAAATACCACCGACTGCTCCGGCAGTTCCTGCTGATTGACATGCACCGTCAGGGTGTAGCGGCCCGGCATGATGAAACCGCCGCGGGCAAACTGGCTGAGATCGATATTGGCGCGATCTTTCACGTCCAGCACATCGGTGTTAAACACAATGTCGTCCGCCGCCAGCGCCAGCGATACCGAGGCCCCCAGCGCCAGGGCAATAGCCATCCCCAACTGCGACAGGGGAGCCATGCGATAAACTGAATCCTTACCAGCCATAACCCAAAATCCTTTTTCCATCGCCGGTCAATCTGCACCGGCGCAAACCTGAACGCCTCATGCGTTCATTCATCTATGCGGGCCATGCAGTCCGTCAGTAGTAATCCAACTTGAAACGTACTGCGACGCGGTAATCTCCCGGTTGCAAACGCTCAGCGTTACCGACCAGTCGCAGGGTGTAAGGCAGCACCAGGGTGCCCGGCTTTACCGCCTGTAGCGGTAGCGAAACCCCAGGTAACGCAATACGGCCATCACCATCGGCAATCTGTAGCGCGATGCCATGAGCGGCACCGGTAATACGGAACCTTGTACCGTCCGCCGGGCCGTCGAAGGTGACCTGGAAGGTTTGCCAGTCCGGCAAGCGCGGATCGGGGCGCGACAGCGTGCAATTCACCAGACGAATAGCAAAAGGTTGGGTCGGGCCCTGCCCTTCACGTATCAATTGGCCAACCGGCAAAGTGGGCAACACAATCGCCTGTGCCCGGCTGCCGATATCAATGGCACAGGCGGTATCGATAATTGCGCCGGTCATACTGACGCTGCCGTGACCCGCAGAAGCCGTCGGAGCGGCCTGAACGGCAGGTGCTCCGGCATACATGGCCAGTAGCATCAGATAAAAAAGAGGACGAGCCATCGCCCAGCTCCTTAAGCCATGACAATCCGTTGTCAGGAAACATGCGGGGCGAACCCCGCATGTGAGATAACCGCTAATGCGGCGTGGGGTTACTGATAGGCCAGGGTGAAATCGACAATGGAGCTGAATTCACCTGGGACAATCACCGCCGGGGTCGCAGTGCCGCCAGGGGTCGTTGCTGCAACATCAGGATCGCCCTGCAGGTAGGCGGCGAAGGCCAGCGTGTTAGCACCCTTCTGGATTTTTTGCGCCTGGGTCGCATCACCCAGTTTGATCACCCGGCTGGAGCCATCGGTAATGGCGATGCTGGCACCTTTGGCGGTGCCGGTGATGCCGAGCAGATCGGCGTTACCGGCAGAGGCGGCACCGGTAAAGGTGGCTTTAACGTTTTTCAACGTGGTGACATCGCAATTCTCCAGTTTAATGCTGAAGTTTTTCGGGGTGGACTTACCCTGGCTTTTCAGCGCGACATTGGAGATCTGGCCCAGATTAACCGTTTGATCCGCCGTTTCCGGGGTAATAGAGCAAGGCGCATCAATAATCGAACCTTTAAAGGTCACGGTGCCCGCCTGTGCAACAGAGACTGTACCCATGGCCAATCCCAGGCCCATCATCAAAGTGACCAACTGCTTAATTTTCATCTAGCTTTTCCTTATATGGTTATGCGACGGCGTCGCATAGGTTCCAATCACACGTTGATTTACGTTCATCCATTTACGCCTGGCCGGTGGTTGTACAGCTCCGTAGCAACACGGTAAAAACGCAACATTTTGGGCCAAACTGTTGCATTAAGTGAATAATGCTAGACAGAATAAAAAATCAGGTTTAAAAACCTAAGAATTTAGGAGGGAAATGAATTTTAAGAACTTATCACTGGTTAAAAATCAGTGCGGGAATTTAATGAATAAGAAGGAGGGCTGATGGATATAAGAAAACTATGAGTTGAAAAATTGGCAAGTAGCGCTAAACAAACATTTAACACATTGAATTAAAACAATAAAAATAATTTTTAGGAATTTTCTCTTTCTCGTATTGACACCTTTTTACAGCGTAATTTAGGATATGTTCCAGTTTGGCCCAAAGTGTTACATTTTTACCCTTAACTCTCCTTTCATTATTCCCCACCGAAATATCCTTAGTTATTGATAATATTCACAGCCCAATATCCTTCCGCGTGAATAGGTTTGGCCTATTTTCAGGAATAACCCGGTTAATTCATTCAATAAAACGATACTTATAGAAAGTGATATTAGATGGGCAAAAAAAAACAGGGCCAGACAAATTGTCTGGCCCTGCTTCAATAAGGGTTACTGCCGGTAATAAATTAGCGATTCAGAACCGCTTTTACTGCCTCGCCGATGTCAGCCAGGCTGCGTACGGTTTTAACCCCTGCCGCTTCCAGCGCCGCAAACTTCTCGTCTGCAGTACCTTTGCCGCCGGCAATGATGGCGCCGGCATGGCCCATACGTTTGCCTTTAGGCGCGGTAACACCCGCGATATAGCCAACTACTGGCTTGGTCACGTGTTCTTTGATGTAGGCTGCGGCTTCTTCTTCCGCGCTACCGCCGATTTCACCGATCATGACGATCGCTTCGGTCTGCGGATCTTCCTGGAACAGCTTCAGGATATCGATAAAGTTTGAGCCCGGGATCGGGTCACCGCCGATGCCTACACAGGTAGACTGGCCCAGACCGGTATCGGTGGTTTGTTTCACCGCTTCGTAGGTCAGGGTGCCAGAGCGGGAAACGATACCCACTTTGCCCGGCAGGTGAATGTGGCCAGGCATGATGCCGATTTTGCACTCGCCCGGGGTGATAACACCCGGGCAGTTCGGGCCAATCATGCGCACGCCGGCTTCATCCAGCTTCACTTTCACGGTCAGCATATCCAGCGTCGGGATGCCTTCGGTGATGGTGATGATCAGTTTGATGCCCGCATCGATAGCTTCCAGAATGGAGTCTTTGCAGAACGGTGCCGGTACGTAGATGACGGACGCAGTTGCGCCAGTCGCTTCTACCGCTTCACGCACGGTGTTGAACACGGGCAGGCCCAGGTGCTCAGTACCGCCTTTGCCCGGCGTTACGCCACCGACCATTTTGGTGCCGTAAGCGATGGCTTGTTCGGAGTGGAAAGTCCCCTGGCTACCGGTGAAACCCTGACAAATTACTTTGGTGTTCTTATCGATTAAAATGGACATTATTTGCTCCCCACTGCCGCAACAACTTGCTGAGCCGCATCAGTCAGGCTGGTCGCAGCAATGATATTCAGACCGCTGTCCGCCAGTTTCTTGGCGCCCAGCTCGGCGTTATTCCCTTCCAGACGCACCACCACCGGGACGTTAACGCCCACTTCGGCGACTGCGCCAATGATACCGTCAGCGATCAGGTCGCAACGCACGATACCACCGAAAATGTTAACCAGAACCGCTTTCACCTTGTCGTCAGACAGGATGATTTTAAAGGCTTCGGTCACGCGTTCTTTGGTTGCACCACCGCCTACATCGAGGAAGTTGGCTGGCTCACCGCCGTGCAGTTTAACGATGTCCATGGTACCCATCGCCAGGCCTGCGCCGTTCACCATGCAACCGATGTTGCCGTCGAGAGCAACATAGTTCAGCTCCCACTGTGCCGCACGGGATTCACGCTCATCTTCCTGAGAAAGGTCACGCATTTCACGCAGCTCAGGTTGGCGGAACAGAGCGTTGCCGTCAGCGCCCAGTTTGCCATCCAGACAGATCAGATCGCCCTGCTTGGTCACCACCAGCGGGTTGATCTCAACCATCGCCAGGTCACGCTCCAGGAACAAGGTCGCCAGACCCATGAAGATTTTGGCGAACTGGCCGACCTGCTTGCCGGTCAGACCCAGTTTGAAGGCCAGCTCACGGCCCTGGTAAGGCTGTGGGCCTGCCAGTGGATCGATGGTCATTTTGTGGATCAGTTCCGGGGTTTCTTCCGCAACTTTCTCGATCTCAACGCCACCCTCGGTGGATGCCATGAACACCACGCGACGGCTTGCACGGTCAACAACTGCACCCAGGTACAGTTCTTTATCGATGTCGGTCGCCGCTTCTACCAGGATCTGGTGAACCGGTTGGCCCAGCGCGTCAGTCTGGTAAGTCACCAGACGCTTGCCCAGCCAGGCTTCAGCGAAAGCACGGATGTCTTCCTTGCTGTTAACCACTTTAACGCCGCCAGCTTTACCGCGACCGCCAGCATGAACCTGACATTTTACCACCCACGGGCCGGAGCCGATTTTGGATGCGGCTTCTTCTGCTTCACGCGGTGTGGTACAGGCGTAACCGGTTGGTGCCGGCATGCCATACCGAGCAAACAGCTGTTTTGCCTGATATTCGTGTAAATTCATGATGTTCTATCCATTCAGTTCTGAAGGTTTTAGCCGAGCCATTTTGGCGGAAAACCGCATGACTTTAGTCGGCCACATAGCACAGAGTGTGGGCGCGGCGTACCGCGCCCATCAGGGTTATACGTCCAGCAGCAGACGAGTTGGATCTTCCAACATATCTTTTACCGTCACCAGGTAACTGACGGATTCTTTACCGTCGATCAGGCGGTGGTCATAAGACAGAGCCAGATACATCATCGGCAAGATCACAACCTGGCCTTTCACCGCCATTGGGCGATCTTTAATGGCGTGCATGCCCAGGATGGCGCTTTGCGGTGGGTTGATGATCGGGGTAGACATCAGTGAACCGAATACGCCGCCGTTGGTAATGGTGAAGTTACCGCCGGTCAGCTCTTCCACAGTCAATTTGCCGTCACGGCCTTTGACTGCCAGCTCTTTGATTTTCTTCTCGATATCTGCCATGCCCATGCTGTCTACATCACGCAGGACCGGGGTTACCAGGCCACGTGGAGTAGAAACCGCAATGCTGATATCGAAGTAGTTGTGGTACACCACGTCGGTGCCGTCGATAGACGCGTTCACTTCAGGGAAGCGTTTCAGCGCTTCAACTACCGCTTTGATGTAGAAGGACATAAAGCCCAGACGAACACCGTGGCGTTTTTCGAAAGCTTCACCGTACTGCTTGCGCAGGTCCATGATCGGCTGCATGTTGATTTCATTGAAGGTGGTCAGCATCGCAGTGCTGTTCTTCGCTTCCAACAGGCGCTCGGCTACGCGTTTGCGCAGACGGGTCATAGGGACGCGTTTTTCACTGCGACCGCCCAGAGCAGGCTGCGGTGCGGCTTCAACGGCAGCAGTAGCAGGCTTGTCGGCTTTTTCGCCGTTAGCCAGGTGCGCTTCCACGTCTTCGCGAGTGATACGACCACCCACACCGCTGCCTTTAATGGCGGCAGCATCGAGATCGTGTTCGGCAATCAGGCGGCGGATAGCCGGGCTGAGTGCGTCGTTGCTCTCATCTTCCAGGCTGGCGGTAGCACGCTGGGCCGGAGTGGATTCTTTAGCCTGACTTTTCTCCTGAGTCGGCTTGCCGGAGCTGTCGCCCGGACGAATACGGCCGAGGAGCTGGCGAGAAAGCACGGTGGCGCCCTCTTCTTCCAGGATCGCATCAAGAATGCCTGCTTCGCTGGCCGGGACTTCCAGCACAACTTTGTCAGTTTCGATTTCAACCAGAACTTCGTCACGCTGGACGCTGTCACCTGGTTTCTTGTGCCAGGTGGCTACGGTCGCATCGGCAACCGATTCAGGAAGGTCAGGAACCAGAATATCTACGCTACTCATTTAGCTTTCCCTTAATCTTTAACAATATTCAGCGCGTCATTAACCAGAGCCTGTTGCTGCTTCTGGTGTACGGACATATAACCGACTGCCGGTGAGGCAGAGGCTGGACGTCCGGCGTAACGTAAAGAAGCCCCGAACGGCACCACTTCACGGAAGTTGTGTTGGCTGCAGTACCAGGCACCCTGGTTCAGCGGCTCTTCCTGACACCAGACGAAATCATGCACGTGAGCATACTTCTCCAGCACCGCCTGAAGGGCCTGATGCGGGAACGGATACAGCTGCTCAATACGGATGATGGCCACGTCTTTCTGGTCGTTCTTGCGGCGTTGTTCCAGCAGATCGAAATAGACCTTACCGGAGCACATCACCACGCGTTTAACCGCTTTCGGATCCAGATCGTCGATCTCGCCAATCGCCGGCATAAAGGTGCCGTTAGCCAGTTCGTCGAGCGAAGAAGTCGCCAGCGGATGACGCAGCAGAGATTTCGGTGACATCACCACCAACGGACGGCGCATACCGCGCAGCGCCTGACGACGCAGCATGTGGTAAACCTGTGCCGGGGTGGACGGGATGCACACCTGCATATTCTGCTCAGCACACAGCTGCAGGTAACGTTCCAGACGCGCAGAGGAGTGCTCTGGGCCCTGGCCTTCGTAACCGTGCGGCAGCAGCATCACCAGGCCACACATACGGCCCCATTTCTGCTCGCCGGAGCTGATGAACTGGTCGATCACCACCTGAGCGCCGTTAGCGAAGTCACCGAACTGCGCTTCCCAGATGGTCAGGGTGCGAGGTTCTGCGGTGGCGTAGCCATATTCGAACGCCAGTACGGCTTCTTCAGACAGCACGGAGTCCCAAACTTTGAACTCGCCCTGCCCGCTGTGGACATTGGCCAAGGGTACGTAGACCGAACCGTTTTTCTGGTTGTGCACCACCGCATGGCGGTGGAAGAAGGTGCCGCGACCGGCGTCTTCACCGGAAAGACGAATCGGAATGCCTTCATCAACCAAAGTGGCGTAAGCCAGCGTTTCCGCTGCGCCCCAGTCAAACGCTTTGTTGCCTGCCGCCATCTCTGCGCGGTCACCGTAGATTTTCGCTACGCGTGACTGCATTTCGATCGCTTCCGGCGCGGTGCTGATGCGACGAGCCAGTTCCTGCAGGCGCTTCATCTCAACCTTGCTTGGGTACTCTTCGTCCCACTCGTGGTTAAGGTACGGCGACCAGGTAAAGGTATGCAGGTTCATCGGACGCCATTCTTCAACCACGCATTCGCCGCGGTCGAGCGCATCACGGTACAGGTTGACCATTTCCGTGGCATCTTCCAGGCTGGCGACTTTTTGTTCGGTCAGAACGTCAGCATAAAGTTTGCGCGGCGTCGGGTGTTTTTTGATCTTCTGGTACATCACCGGCTGGGTTGCACTTGGCTCATCGGCCTCGTTATGCCCATGGCGACGGTAGCAGACCAGATCGATCATCACGTCACGTTTGAAGGTGTTACGGAAATCCAACGCCAGACGGGTCACAAAGGCCACCGCTTCCGGATCGTCAGCATTGACGTGGAAGATCGGCGACTGCACCATCTTGGCGATGTCAGTACAGTATTCGGTAGAACGCGCATCCAACGGGTTGGAGGTGGTGAAACCAACCTGGTTGTTGATCACGATACGTACCGTGCCACCCACTTCGTAACCGCGAGCCTGCGACATGTTCAGGGTTTCCTGAACCACGCCCTGGCCGGTAATGGCGGCGTCACCGTGGATGGTGATTGGCAGTACCATGTTGCTGCGCGCTTCGTCCAGACGATCGCGACGGGCACGTACAGAACCCATAACCACCGGGCTGACGATCTCCAGGTGCGACGGGTTAAACGCCAGCGCCAGGTGAACCATGCCGCCTTCGGTTTCTACGTCGGAGGAGAAGCCCTGGTGATATTTCACGTCACCGGTACCGAGGTGTTCTTTATGCTTGCCGGCAAACTCGTCGAACAGGTCGGCAGGTTTTTTACCCAGCACGTTGATCAACACGTTCAGACGGCCGCGGTGGGCCATGCCCAACACCACTTCGCGCGTGCCGTTCTTACCGGCGTGGCGCACCATCTCTTTCAGCATTGGCACCAGCGCATCGCCGCCTTCCAGCGAGAAGCGTTTTGCCCCTGGGAATTTAGCGCCGAGATAGCGTTCCAGACCTTCCGCTGCGGTCAACTCGTTCAGGAAACGGCGTTTCTCGTCATTGGTAAAGCTGGCGTGCCCCACCACCGATTCGATGCGCTGCTGGATCCAGCGTTTCTCTTCGGTATTGGTGATGTGCATGTATTCCGCGCCGATCGAGCCGCAGTAGGTCTGCTTCAACGCCGCGTACAGGTCGCCCAGCTTCATGGTTTCTTTGCCGATGGCAAAAGAACCCACGTTGAAGGTTTCCTGGAAGTCGGCTTCGGTCAGGTTGTGGTAGGCAGGTTCAAGGTCAGGAACTTGCTCCCGCTGCCACAGACCGAGCGGATCGAGGTTGGCATGCTGATGTCCGCGGAAACGGAAGGCGTTAATCAGCTGCAGTACCTTGACCTGTTTGGCGTCGGTGTCTGGATCGTTGATGGTGGTGTTGTAACGCGCAGAGTCTTTCGCCAGGCGGCGGAAGTAGTCACGCGTTTGAGAGTGAAGCTGATCGGGTTTTACACCCGCGGTTGGTAGCTGTTGAAAAATGGAACGCCAGCTATCTTCAACGGAGCCCGGATCGGTTAAGAAGTCTTCATAGAGCTGTTCTATGTAAGACTGGTTCGCGCCCGCCAGATAGGAGGAATCCAGCCAGGCCTTCATTGCGCCGTTCTGCATCATGATCCCTTAAGCTTTGAAGCTTTAGTTTTCGCCGTGGTTAACATAATTACCGTGATGGATACGGTTTGCCGTAGAAACGCGACGTACCTTATAGCCATAAAAGCTCGGTACGTTCTGCTATGGACCTTGCGGTCCCTTACAAGGAACCTCTAAAAACCGGCGGGCGAACCAGGCTGCTTAGTGCCGCAGCCGCGGGTCAGTTTTTAGAGGTTCCCTCCTTTGTGATGTGCGCCGGAAACTGCCCGGCGCAGCATCTCATTCCACTTATGCCCCGCGTTGCAGCAGCATAGACTTGATATGACCGATTGCACGCGTCGGATTCAAGCCCTTAGGACATACACTGACACAATTCATAATGCTATGGCAGCGGAAAACACTGAAAGCGTCGTCCAGATCGTCTAAACGTTCTTCCGTTTCCGTGTCACGGCTGTCAATCAGGAAGCGGTACGCCGCCAACAGGCCTGCCGGGCCGATAAACTTGTCAGGATTCCACCAGAATGACGGGCAAGAAGTCGAACAACAAGCGCATAAAATGCACTCGTACAGACCATCCAACTTGGCACGCTCTTCCGGTGATTGCAGGTGCTCACGCGCCGGCGGGTTCTTGCCGTCGTTCTGCAGGAATGGCTTGATCTTTTCATACTGGGTATAGAACTGACCCATATCAACCACCAGATCGCGCACCACCGGCAAGCCCGGCAACGGACGGATCACAATCTTTTTGTTGCCTTTGGTCAGCGACGACACCGGAGTGATGCAGGCCAGGCCGTTTTTACCGTTCATGTTGATCCCATCGGAACCACATACGCCTTCACGGCAGGAACGACGGAACGACAGGCTTGGATCTTTTTCTTTCAGCTGGATCAACGCATCCAGCAACATCATGTCGCGACCTTCTTCCGCTTCCAGGCTGTAGTCCTGCATGTGCGGAGCGTCGTCAATATCCGGATTGTAGCGATAAATTGAAAATTCGAGTTTCATCAATCGATCTCCGCAATTAGTAAGAACGCACTTTCGGCGGGAATGCCGGGCGCAGCTTCGGTTGCATGTTCACTTCACGACGCGTCATGCTTTCCGATTGCGGCTGATACAGCGAGTGACACAGCCAGTTGGCATCATCACGTTCCGGGAAGTCGAAGCGGCTGTGTGCGCCACGGCTCTCGGTACGGTAGTTTGCCGACACGGCGGTGGAAAACGCGGTCTCCATCAGGTTATCCAACTCCAGGCATTCGATGCGCTGGGTGTTGAATTCGCTGGAGGTATCGTCCAGACGTGCATTCTTCAGACGTTCACGGATCTCTTTCAGCTCTTCCAGCCCTTTCGCCATCGCATCACCTTCACGGAATACCGAGAAGTTGTGCTGCATACAGGCTTGCAGTGCCTTGCGGATTTCAACCGGATCTTCACCTGAACGGGTGTTGTTCCAGCGGTTCAGACGATCCAGCGACGCTTCCACATCGGATTCGCTGGCATCACGGCTTTCGCCTTGTTCCGCCAGAGATTCGTGCAGATGCATGCCGGCGGCACGACCAAACACCACCAGGTCCAGCAACGAGTTGCCGCCCAGACGGTTGGCGCCGTGTACCGATACGCAGGCAATTTCGCCTACGGCAAACAGCCCCGGGATCACTACGTCTTCGCCTTTCTCGTTTACCGTCAACGCCTGACCGGTCACTTTGGTCGGAATACCGCCCATCATGTAGTGGCAGGTTGGGATAACCGGGATAGGTTCTTTGACTGGATCGACGTGCGCAAAGGTACGCGACAGTTCCAGAATGCCCGGCAGGCGGGATTCCAGCACTTCTTTACCCAGGTGATCCAGCTTCAGCTTGACGTGTGGGCCCCACGGACCGTCACAGCCGCGGCCTTCGCGGATTTCAATCATGATCGAACGGGCGACCACATCACGGCCCGCCAGGTCTTTGGCGTTCGGCGCATAGCGCTCCATGAAACGCTCGCCGTGTTTGTTCAGCAGGTAACCGCCTTCACCACGGCAGCCTTCGGTCACCAGTACCCCGGCACCGGCGATACCGGTCGGGTGGAACTGCCACATTTCCATGTCCTGCACCGGCACGCCTGCGCGCAGCGCCATGCCGACACCGTCACCGGTGTTGATATGGGCGTTGGTGGTGGACTGGTAAATACGACCTGCACCGCCGGTCGCCAGCACGGTGGCTTTGGCTTTGAAGTAAACCACTTCACCGGTTTCGATGCAGATAGCCGTGGTGCCGACCACCGCGCCATCCTGGTTTTTCACCAGATCCAGCGCATACCACTCGGAGAAGATAGTGGTGTGGTTTTTCAGGTTCTGTTGATACAGGGTATGCAATAGGGCGTGACCGGTACGGTCAGCCGCCGCCGCGGTACGTGCCGCCTGCTCGCCACCGAAGTTCAGTGACTGGCCGCCGAACGGACGCTGATAGATGCGGCCTTCTTCGGTACGGGAGAACGGCAGACCCATATGCTCCAGCTCCAGAACCGCTTCCGGGCCGGTTTTACACATATACTCAATGGCGTCCTGGTCACCGATATAATCGGAACCTTTCACCGTGTCATACATATGCCATTCCCAGTTATCTTCGTGGTTATTACCCAGGGCTACGGTAATGCCGCCCTGCGCAGACACGGTATGGGAACGGGTCGGGAATACTTTGGACAACAGGGCACAGGTAGAGCCCGTTTGAGAAATTTGCAGTGCCGCACGCATACCTGCGCCGCCTGCACCGATAACTACAGCATCAAACTCTCTGACCGGCAGTTTCATCTTACGCACCCCACACTACGATTGTTCCGTACAGTAAATAGACCAGCAACACGACAACAATTGCCAGTTGCAACACCAGACGTACCGCTACCGGCTTGACGTAATCCGTCAGCACCTGCCACAAACCAATCCAGGCATGAGCCAGAATCGACAGCAGCGTCAGCAGCGTGAACACTTTCGTAATGGAAGTGGCGAAGAAGCCACGCCAGATTTCGTAGGTGAGATCCGGAGCCGTGACAAAAAAGCCCAGGATATACAGAACATACAGGGTGATGACGATAGCGGAAGCACGCAGTAACAACCAGTCGTGTACGCCGTTGCGTCCTAATGCAGAAACATTGTTTACCATACGAGGACTCCAGCCAGAACTGACAGCACGACGGTCAGACCGATCGCCACCTGGGCAGAACGGGTACCGGCGGCTAAACTCTCTTCGATATAGCCAAAATCCATTAACAAATGGCGAATGCCACCGCAAATGTGATAGGCCAGCGCAGTGAGGATGCCCCAGAATATGAATTTGACAACGAAGCTATTCATGATGGCAGCAGCCTGCATGAAACCCTCTTGGGAAGAGAGTGACAGGCCCAGCAGCCAGAGGAGGATACCCACGGCAACGAAGGTAATTACGCCAGAGACTCGGTGTAAGATGGACGCTATCGCAGTTACGGGAAACTGAATCGTTTGCAGATCCAGGTTGACAGGTCTTTGTTTTTTCACGTTTTTGCCCACACAGCTCTTATTATTTTCCTTCCTCCGGCCTGGGCGGGGATCAGACAGCGTTAAGAGCCAAAACCCTCACACGTCACGCGCTCAAACAACAACATCCTCTGTGCTTAAACGGCGCGTAGTTATAACGCTGGGTGCTCCTACTTCAGGGTATCCCGGAGACCTGGCGGCAGTATAGGAGGATCACATTCTGATTACAATTCCCATACAATCCCTTTGGTAACATTTCCCCCGAACAGTGATTTAGATCACGGATTTCACAATTGGCACAAAATTAATTATCTGATTTGACAAGAGATCAACAATTCCATTACATATAGGGGCACAAACGGCCCTATGATGCGCTATAGGTCAGCAGATACACTTCCCCCGATGTTCAAGATATGCAACAGTGTATTTGAAAGAACCTATCCCAATGGCGGTTTTTGCCGGTCATATTTGCAGCACGTTGCCGCAGATAAGCACAGATAAGGCATATAAAACAACCTATTGGGATAGGTTCAACCACCCCCGAACACGTCGTAGGTAAGATTAACAGAACATAACGAATTCCGATGAATCGTTAACAACTGGTCACCCGCCTCGTTCGCCTGGTTAGCACTCTGTACCCTACCCGCGCATTTGCGCAGTCGCTCACAGAGTTAGCGTCCGCTCCATTTTTTGCGGGCAACCTGAGGAGAATTAAGGTATTTCAGTTGTTAGAGGTTTTTAAATAAGGCGCAAAGGAGACTGTAAATGACTGATAAGAAAGCGACGCTAACCATTAATGATGGTGAAGCTCCAATCGAACTGGGCGTATTGACCCCGACACTGGGCCCCGATGTCCTTGATGTCCGCGCCCTGGGCTCCAAAGGTTATTTCACGTTTGATCCCGGCTTTACCTCTACCGCTTCCTGCGAATCCAAAATCACCTTCATTGACGGTGACAAAGGCGTACTTCTGCACCGCGGCTTCCCGATCGAACAGTTGGCGAAAGAGTCTTCCTATCTGGAAGTGTGTTATATCCTGCTGTACGGCGAGACCCCAACCGCAGAAGAGTTTGAAACCTTCAAAACTACCGTGACCCGTCACACCATGATCCACGACCAGATCACCCATCTGTTCCGTGGCTTCCGTCGTGACTCACACCCAATGGCTGTACTGTGCGGTGTGACCGGCGCCCTGGCGGCGTTCTACCACGATGCATTGGACGTCAACAACGAGCGTCACCGCGAGATCACCGCGTTCCGCCTGCTGTCCAAAATGCCTACCGTGGCGGCCATGTGTTACAAATATTCGCTGGGTCAGCCGTTCGTTTATCCGCGTAACGACCTGTCCTACGCCGGTAACTTCCTGCATATGATGTTCGCCACCCCGTGTGAAGAATACGTGGTGAACCCGGTGCTGGAACGCGCAATGGATCGCATCCTGATCCTGCACGCAGACCACGAGCAAAATGCTTCCACTTCCACCGTGCGTACCGCAGGCTCTTCAGGCGCTAACCCGTTTGCCTGTATCGCTGCCGGTATCGCTTCCCTGTGGGGCCCGGCACACGGCGGCGCCAACGAAGCCGCACTGAAGATGCTGGAAGAGATCAAGACCGTTGAGCACATCCCTGAGTTCATCAAGCGCGCCAAGGACAAGAACGACTCGTTCCGTCTGATGGGCTTCGGCCACCGCGTGTATAAGAACTATGACCCACGCGCCACCGTGATGCGTGAAACCTGTCACGAAGTGTTGAAAGAACTGAACAAGAAAGATGACAACCTGTTGGAAGTGGCGATGGAGCTGGAACATATCGCGCTGAACGACCCGTACTTCATCGAGAAGAAACTGTACCCGAACGTCGACTTCTATTCAGGCATTATCCTGAAGGCGATGGGGATCCCTTCTTCCATGTTCACCGTTATCTTTGCCATCGCCCGTACCATCGGCTGGATTGCGCACTGGAACGAAATGCATGACGAAGGCATCAAGATTGCCCGTCCGCGTCAGTTGTACACCGGCTATGCCGAGCGTGACTTCAAGTCCCAACTGAAAAACCAATAACGCCGCTTTACCCTACATAAAGCAGCAAAACGCCGTCCCCGGGGACGGCGTTTTTTTTGGTTATTTCTGACAACCCGGGCACCAATAAAAGGGTCGTGAAGACAGCGTCGTACGCTCGATCATCGTACCGCAACGCTCACAGGGCTCACCACTGCGATGAAACACCTTAAAACTGAACAACGCGCCGTGGTGGCGGTTTTCATCCACCTGCCCGCGCGTCTGGTAAGACAAACGAGGCACCGCCAGCAACACCTCCGCCAGTCGCTGTAAAACATCAGGCTCCAGATCCTGTGGCTTGTGCTGGGGTGCCAGCTCTGCCTGCCAGAGAATTTCAGCCCGCAGATAATTGCCCAGCCCGGCGAGAAACGCCTGATCGAGCAACATGCCGCCCAGTTGCCGACGACGAAACGCCGGTGACAACAGGCGCTGTTCTACCGCCGTCGCCGTCAGCGTCATATCCAGCACGTCGGGGCCGATACGCTGTAAGAACGGGTGCTGTTCAATTTCTTCACGCGGCCCGACGGTGATCTCCGAGGCGCTGTACAGCAAAATCGCCCGTTCCGCCGTTTCCAGCCGCACGCGCAGGTCCCGCTTGGTTTCCGGCGTCTCACCCGCTTTCACCACCTTCCACACGCCATACAATTGGTTATGGCTATACAGCGTCAGTCCGTTGGAAAAGTGGGTCAATAGTGCCTTACCCCGCGGCTCAATAGCGATAATACGCTCACCGATTAACCGATCGCGGTAGTGTTTAAGCTGGGGAAAGGCAAAGCCGACTTCGGTCAACGGCTGGTCGATCACCGCCGCCGCCAGTGCATCCGCCGCCCGGCGAATTTCCGGTCCTTCCGGCATATGAAAACTCCTGAGTGGACCCCGGTGCAGCAAAGTGCACCGGGGGATAACTGCGGTTAATGCGTCGCACCGCCGACGACCTTCAGATCGTGTTCAACCTGTAGCGCAATGGAAATCGCCAGTTCCAATGCAAACAACACCGTGGTCGCCGCCATGCTTGGTGCGCCCGGGTGAGCGGCAGCCTGTTCCGGCAGATAAGGGATATGAATAAACCCGCCCTTGATTGCCTGCTGGTCGTTTAAACGGTGTAACAGGCCGTACATCACATGATTACAAACATAGGTGCCGGCCGTTTGCGATACCGAGGCAGGGATACCCGCTTCACGCATCGAGCCCACCATCGCCTTGATCGGCAGCGTGCTGAAATAGGCTGCAGGTCCATTTTCAACAATAGGTTCGTCGATCGGCTGTTTCCCCTGATTATCGGGGATACGTGCATCATCGACGTTGATCGCCACCCGTTCGAGGGTGATGTCGGTACGTCCGCCGGCCTGGCCGATAGCCAACACCATCACCGGCTGCACTTCGTCAATCGCCGCATTCAGTGCTTCCAGCGCTTCGCCAAACACACAGGGCAGTTGGCGCGCAATAATACGCGCACCGGCCAGTTCCATATCATTGAGTTGCTTGACCACTTCCCATGAAGGATTAACGCGTTCGCCGCCAAAGGGCTCAAAACCCGTGATCAATACCTTTTGCATGCGTTCTCCTTACAGGAACATCAGGAAATAAAGCAGGAATACGTTAACCAACAGTAACAGCACCCCGGTCGGGATCTGTGCCTTGATCACCGCATTCTTGTCCGGCAGTTCCAGCAACGCCGCCGGTACAATATTAAAGTTAGCAGCCATTGGCGTCATCAGCGTGCCGCAATAGCCGGAAAACATGCCGATAGCCGCCATCACTGCCGGGTTACCGCCGTGCTGCAGCACCAGGATCGGGATGCCGATACCGGCGGTAACAATAGGGAACGCAGCAAAGGCATTACCCATAATCATGGTCAACAGCGCCATACCGATGGCATAAACCGCCACTGCGATAAAGCGGTTATCGACGGCCAGATACTCCTGGGTCAGATGAGAAATTGCTGTGCCGACGCCGGCAGTGGTAAACAGCAGGCCCAGCGTCGCGAGGATTTGCGGCAAAATAAACGCCCAGCCGATGGAATCCAGCAGGCGACGCGCTTCCTGGATCGGCTGCAACGCTTTTTCATGGGTCATTTTCACTGCGATAACCAGGCCAAGCAAACAACCGGCGGTCATCGAGAACAGGGTTATCAAGGTGGCATGGTTGCCGCTGCCGAAGACCGCAGTTTGCAGCGCCGGAATATTATTGAACAGCAGCACGCCCACCACCGTCACCACCGGGATTGCCAGCGCCGGGATAAACAGCCGGTTGCCCAGACGTTTGGCACTTTCTTCGCGCTGCTGCGGGGTACGTTGGTGATAGCTGCCCAAACGCACACCGCCAAAACCGGCGATCAACGCCATGATCACCACCACCACGCCGACAATGATGTGCAGCATGCGTTTCTCGTTGCTGCCCTCACCCAGCACGTCGCCCAACAGGCTATAGGTCCAGTCGCCGACCAGGAACACCAGGCCGTACAGTGCCCAGAACAGGCCAGTGGTGACGCGGCGCGGGTTGGCACGATCGCGGAATGACATCACCGCCACGATCAGCAGTACCACGCCGGCCAGCCAGTAGAGATATTGTTGTTGGAAAGTCATTGGGCATCTCCTTTGGCCTGCAGCGCCGCCTGGTTGAGCTGCGACAGTTCAGCGCTGAGCTGTTTATCCATCCGGTAAAGCCGGAACGCATGGATCAGGAAGGCAAAGATGGCGGTAGGAATGCCCCATAAGGCGATATGCAACGGCTCGGTCTGGATGCCGCCGGATTCCAGCATAAAGTTGTGCATGAAGATGATTGCGCCGAAGGCGACAAAGATATCTTCACCAAAGAACAAGCCAACGTTATCCGTAGCGGCAGACATGGCACGCAGACGGTGACGCGTACGCTCCGGCAGCTCGCCGTAACGGTTTTCCGCCGCCCCTTCTGCCATCGGTGCCAGCAGTGGGCGCACCATTTGCGGGTGACCGCCCAGGCTGGTCAGCCCCATGGCGGCGGTAATTTCACGCACAAACAGATAGACGATCAGCAAACGTCCGGCGGTGGCGCTTTTGATCTTGGCGATCCACGCCTGTGCACGTTCTTTCAACCCGTGACGTTCCAGCAGGCCGATCACCGCCAATGGCAGCAACAGGATCAGCGGCAGGTTACGGGTATTGAGGAAGCCTTCGCCCAGTTTTTCCAGGATCACATCCAGCGGCATCAGTGCCGCCAGCCCGGTGATAATGCCGGCGGCAATCACTACCAGCACTGGGTTAAAGCGTAAAACAAATCCAACCACGATGGCAGCTATACCAATCAGTGGCCATAGGTTAACGGCCTGTTCCATAGTATTCCCTCGGTAATTTCTAATAGTTTTTGTTGTGTTGTGTGTTGTGTGTTGTGTATGTATTGCCTTACTGAGCGCTGACGCTGATGCCTTCCAAGACAAAACGTTCGCGCAGCGTGCGCGCATATTCCAGCGCGTGTTCACCGTCGCCATGCAGGCAGACGGTTTCGGCCTGAACGGCGGCCCAGGTGCCGTCCAGAGTGCGAACCCGATGGTGGCGTACCATTTCCAGCGTTTGTGCCAGCGCCAGTTCATCGCTGGTAATCAGTGCCCCTGGCTGATCACGAGGTACTAATGTGCCGTTGGCCTGGTAACCGCGATCGGCGAACACTTCTTGCCGCGTCACCAGCCCCTGTTTTTCACCGGCACGGATCAGCTCACTGCCCGCCAGCCCCACCAGCCGCAAGGTCGGATCGACCGCTTTAACCGCCCGGGCGATGGCTTCCGCCAGTTCCGGTTCTACCGCCGCCTGGTTGTACAACATACCGTGCGGTTTGACATGAACCATCACTCCGCCTTCAGCACGGGCGATCGCCGCCAACGCGCCAAGCTGATACACCACCTGCGCATAGACCGTTTCCGCTGGCAGCTGCATACGGGTACGGCCAAAATTCTCGCGATCGGGGAAACTCGGGTGTGCGCCAATGGCTACACCGTATTCCAGCGCCCAACGCACCGATTGACGCATAGTTTGCGCATCTCCGGCGTGAAAACCACAGGCGATGTTGGCCGAGCTGACCAGTTGCAGCAGCGCCTGATCGTTGGCACAGCCCTCACCGAGATCGGCGTTCAAATCAACGATCATTTAACCCCCAGGCAATCTGTTGGATAAAGTGCTCCTGTTCAACCCGGGCGCGTTGTGCCTCGGCCAAAGTACAGGGAACAAAGTGGATGGCCTCACCCAGACGGATCTGCGCCAGATGGTAAAGATCGGCCTCGATCACGCAGGCAATACGCGGGTAACCGCCGGTCGTCTGCGCGTCCGCCATCAGCACGATTGGCTGGCCGTTGTGCGGTACCTGCACCACCCCCGGTAACAGGCCGTGCGACAGCATTTCGCGGTCAGTAGTGCGGCTCAGCGCATGGCTGCCGTGCAGACGATAACCCATGCGGTTACTTTGTGGGCTCAGTTGCCAGGCGGTGCGCCAGAAAGCCTCTTTCGCCTCTTCGCTGAACTCATCATATTCCGGCCCCGGCAACGCCCGGATGCGGTTGTTGAACAGCGGCTGCTTCACCCCGGTGCTCTGCAATGGCAATGAATGGCCTTGCCCCAGCGGCAGGCTATCGCCATCCCGCAGATTGCGCCCTTCCAGCCCGCCAAAGGCGGCTTTGTTATCGGTGCTGCGCGAACCGAGCATTTCCGGTACCGCGATGCCCCCGCCGATCGCCAGATAGGTGCGCATACCGCGTTTTGGCGTTTTCAGTATCAGCTGTTGGCCCGAATTAACCGGATAACGCCAGCCAGTCCACAGCGGTTTACCGTCCAATTGCGCATCGCAACCGGCCCCGGTCAGAGCGATCCAACCCGGCTGAGTAAATTCGGCGCTAAATTGCCCAAGGGTGATTTCCAGCCCGGCAGCATTGGCAGCATTGCCCACCAGCAGGTTGGCGATCCTCAGCGCAGGTTCGTCGAGCGCCCCGCCCTGGCTAACGCCCAGGCGACGGAAACCGTTACGGCCCAGATCCTGCACCGTGGTGTAAATGCCCGCACGCAAGATCTTCAGCATACGCCCTCCTTCTGCGGTACAAACCGCACGCTATCGCCGGGGCGCAGCAAGGTTGGCGGCATTTCATAGGGATTAAACAGTGCCAGCGGAGTACGGCCAATCAACTGCCAGCCACCGGGGGTGATCAACGGATAAATCCCGGTTTGGCTGCCACCGATGCCAACGGAGCCTGCCGCCACGGACAGGCGCGGTTCGGCGCGGCGCGGCGTCGCCAACTTTTCCGGCATGCCGCCCATATAAGAAAAACCGGGCTGAAAGCCGAGAAAATAGACCACATAAGCCGCTGAGGAGTGGCATTCCACCACCTGCTGCGGCGTCATACCGGTATGACGTGCCACTTCATCCAGGTCGGGGCCATCCTGACCGCCATAGATCACCGGAATATCCACCTGACGCGATTCCGGTATCAGACTTTCCTTGCTGTCCCACCCCTGTTGCAACAGCGCCAGCATCGCTTGCGCGTCGGCCTGCGGCGTGTTCAGCAGCAACGTAAGATTGTTCATGCCCGGTACCACTTCACGTACATCGGGATGATGATTCAGTTTTTCGGCCAGCGCCCAGATCCGCTGCTGACTTGGCAGCGTCACCGGGGGCGACAGTTCAAGTACTACCGCTCTTTCGCCTAATAAGTAACATCGTGCTCGTTGCACCCTTTTCCCCTTATCCCTGTCGTCTTTTATTATTTTCAAAACCCATCTGTTATGCGCGACAGCGCTCTGGCTGTCAATAGAACAACCTTTGAGAAAATAAGGGATTAGGCTATTAAAAGGATTCAGCCACGGTAAAAACCGGGCTGGATCCTGGGGAGAAAAATCAGGCGGGATTGGGGATATCGATAAAGGTCACATCAAAGCCATGATGGTGGGCTAACCATTCACCGAGCGCTTTGACGCCACCGCGCTCGGTGGCATGGTGACCGGCGGCGAAGAAGTGAATGCCCATTTCCCGCGCGCTGTGAATAGTTTGCTCAGAGACCTCACCACTGATGAAGGCATCTACACCAAAGCGTGCGGCGCTGTCGATAAAGCCCTGACCACCGCCGGTGCACCAGGCCACACGGCGGATATGCGCCGGGGCGTTATCACCACAGTGCAGCACCGCACGGCCCAGACGGCTCTCGATGCGCTGTTGCAGTTCAACGCCGGTCAGCGGCTGCTCGAATTCCCCGTGCGGCACCAACGGCTCCACTTCGCCAATCACCCGGATGCCCAGCAGATGCGCCAACTGTGCGTTGTTACCCAGCACTGGATGCGCGTCCAACGGCAGATGATAACCGTACAGGTTGATGTCATTGCTCAGCAGCGTTTTCAGTCGGTTACGCTTCATACCACGCACCGAGGGCGCTTCGTTTTTCCAGAAATAACCGTGATGTACCACAATGGCGTCCGCCTGGTGCTCCACTGCGGCATCCAGCAGTGCCTGGCAGGCGGTCACGCCGGTGACGATACGCTGTACATGCGGCCGCCCTTCCACCTGCAGGCCATTCGGACCGTAATCCTGAAAAGCCGCGGTGTTCAGCTCGTTATTGATCAACTGTTCCAGATCGAGGTTACGCATAGAATTCTCTCTTCAATTCAAAATGTCTGCCGGTCGCCCTGTTCCATCAGGATAAATTTTACGCCCAGGTTATTACCCTGATCCAACTGCTGCTTGATGGTCGCACGCACGTCTTCCCCCTGCTTCAGGCTGGGTTTGATATGGCTAATCACCACCGGGAAATCTTTCAGCGAGCCTTCACCCCCGCTGTACTGGGTCAGATTTTTCAACTCCTTCAACAGCCACGCCGGCGTCAGGTGGCCATACAGGTTTTTATCTTCCACCTCATTGGGATAGGAGGTTTCGATGATCATCCCTTTCAGTTTTTTCTGCTCGATGAGTGGCCCCAGCACGCGCCAGGCGCTATCCAGATTGCGTGATTGCTCGAGGGCATCCGCCCCGGTGTCGCCGAAATAGGCGAAAGATCCGCTGCGATCGGACACCAACAGCATTGAGGAAGGGTAACGGTCATGACTGAGCGGATACATCACGCCACTCAGGCCAGTGACGCCCAGGGTCACGCGTTGCTGCGGCCGTACCGTTTGCAGCCGGTAGGTCCCCAAGCGTGAACCATTGCCGGAGTCGGTAAAGTTAGGCCAGGCCTTCCAGTTAAAGTAATGATTGCGCAGGGTCAGAATAGTATCGGCCTGGGCATAAATATTCTTTTTAGTGTCTTCCGGCGCGCCAATAATCAGCCCTGCCACGTGGTCCAGATGGCCGTGGCTGATAAAGTAAGCGCCGATCAACTGGCGAAATATGTAGCCCTGCTGGGTATAAGGCGCGGCCAACTCAGGGGTCACCTGCGGGAAACTGCCCTTCTCCAGCCCTTTGGTGATACCCGGCAGCAGTGAACCGGCATCCAGCGCCAGATACTGCGGCTGGCTGTCGTTGCGGATCAGGTAGGAGGTCAGATTGCCGTCGCTGACGCCACCGTCCACGCCCAGCGCCACCACGTCGAAGCCGGCCAGCGCCAGGGCTGAATAGCCACTCAGGCACAGGGCCAGCACCTTTTTCATCATTATTTCGCTCCTTGCTGTTGCCTTAATATTCCCCGCGCTTCGCCGCTTCAAAGGCGGCCAGTGTCTCCAGCCGTGCCTGCTTGTGGTCGACAATCGGCAGCGGATAATCCAGCACGCGCTGCTGTTGTTCCGCCCAGCGATGGGGTTGATGGATAGCATTGTCCGGTACATCCGCCAGCTCGGGCAACCATTTACGGATAAAAGTGCCTTGCGGATCAAAACGTTCGCCCTGAGTAGTCGGGTTAAAGATGCGGAAATACGGCGCGGCGTCGGTGCCGGTTGAGGCCGCCCACTGCCAACCGCCGTTATTGGCCGCCAGATCGCCGTCCAACAGTTGGGACATGAAATAGCGTTCACCGGCACGCCAGTCGATCAGCAGGTCTTTCACCAGAAAACTGGCGCTGATCATGCGTAACCGGTTGTGCATCCAGCCGGTGGTATTCAGCTGGCGCATGGCTGCATCGACAATCGGATAGCCGGTAACGCCCTGCTGCCAGGCCAGCAACAGTTCCTGATTATCTTGCCAGCGTACCCTATCCGTCCAATCGATAAAGGGACGGTGCTTGCATAACGCGGGATAGGCCACCATCAGATGCCGATAAAACTCGCGCCAAATCAGCTCATTCAGCCAGCCAAAGGCACCGCTGTCGTGATTTTCCAGCAGTTGCGGACATTCAGCGCGCAGGCGGTTGAAGCACTGTCGTGGCGACAACGCCCCTATAGCCAGATAGGGCGACAGGCTGCTGGTACCAGCAATGGCAGGCCGATCCCGCTGTTCAAGGTAATCCTGCACCTGTTCACGGCAAAAGGTACGCAGCCGCTGCAGCGCCGCTTCTTCCCCGGCGGGAAAATCCCCCGAGGGTTCGGCTGGCGGATAATCAAATCCCGCAGGGACGGTAGCTACCGACAATGCACCGCTCGCCCGGGGTTTGGGTGACGGTAAGGATCGAACGTCGGATTCAGTCAGGCGCTGGATAAAGGCTTTACGGAACGGCGTATAGATTTTGTACATTTCGCCGCCGCCGGTTTTCACGCTGCCCGGAGGCAACAGCAGACTGTCATCAAAGCTCTGGCAAATCACCTTCCCGGACAAGCGCTGTTCCAACCGTTGGTCGCGTTGGCGTTCGTTGATTTCGTACTGGCGATTGTAAAACAGCGTATCCACCCGCTCCTGCGCGCAATACGCCGTCAGCCAGTCAACCGAGGCGGCAAAATCATCACACTGGTGGTAGCTAAGCGGGATGCCACGCTCAGCAAGAGCCTGCTGCACTTGCAGCAAATTGGCATGGATAAATTCGGCCTGACGCGGCGCCATCTCGTGCTGCCGCCATTGTTGCGGGGTGGCAATAAATACCGCCAGCACGCGGGCGTCGGGATCGCTGCAGGCGGCATGCAGCGCTTTGTTGTCGGTCATACGCAGATCGTTACGCAACCAGACCAGATGCGTGGTCATAAAACTCCTTGTCAATTAGTGGCCATAACGCAGGCGCAACGCCTCGGGATAGGGTTCGAAATAGCGTTGATCGGCCAGATAGCGATCGGGGTATTCGGCCATGTAATGTTTGAGCAGCGTGATCGGTGCCAGCAGCGGCTGCACGCCCTGCCGATAACGGTCGATCAACTGCGCCAGTTCCTGGCGCTGCGCCGAACTCAGGTGATTGCGGAAATACCCCTGCACGTGCATCAGCACGTTGGTGTGGTTGCGACGCGTCGCCTTGTGTGCCAGCAGTTTCATCAAGCGGCTGCGGTATTCGATCGCGAACGCCTCCAGCGAGGTCCATTTATCCACGTCCGCTACAAAACGGCCCAACTCACGGTATTCCGGCTGCGAATGCGCCAACAGCGACAGCTTATAGCGGCTGTGGAAGGCGATCAGCCCGCCTCGGGTCAGCCCCTTGCGCCACAGCATGTTCAGTTCATACAGCGCGTAAACTCGCTCGACAAAGTTTTCCCGCAGCGTTGCGTCATTCAGCCGTCCGTCCTCTTCCACCGGCAGCCAGGGCATTTGGCGTAGCAACTCGGCGGTGAACAGACCGACGCCACTTTTACGTGCGCCCTCGCCGTTTTCATCATACAGCCGCACCCGCTCCATCCCGCAGCTTGGCGAATTGGCACAAACAATGTAGCCGCACAGGTGCTGCAAAGCGGCAATTCGCTGGGTGGAAAACTGCTGCATCTTGTCTGTCACATCGATGCTGTCGTCGTTGCTGTAGCGCAGCGCCACATGATGTGGTTTTTTGATCAACCTCAGCGCCGGACGCGGGGTTGACAGACCGATCGCCATTTCCGGGCAAATCGCCTCAAACTGCACGTAGGGTGCCAGTTGTTCCACCGCGAAGGCCAGCCGTTTGTGGCCGCCATCAAAACGCACCGTCTCGCCCAGCAGGCAGGCGCTGATCCCGACAGGAATTTTGTCACTCATTGATGGGCTCCCACAGTGTTGGATGATGTTAAAAGTGTAGAGGAATTTGCGTCAGGAGACGAACGTTACCAGCACGATGGCCGAATAGCGCCCATAAAAAAACCCTCGCTGAGCAGCGAGGGTTTCAGGGGAAAGCGGGGGCGATCAGTAGAAATCGCAGGCCGCCAGTTCCGCCTGTTGCAGCCAGACCGGTTTATCGCTGGTTTTTGACCAGACACGGTGCAAATAGCTGTAAAAACGGGCGCGGTCGCTGCGGAACAGCATTACCGGTAAAGCCAACACACCTGCCAGGATCACTGCGCTGCGACGCAGGAGAATCCGATGCAATGAATAAGCTGGGTAGATAGACATGCGAACCTCCTTAAAAACGCCCGGCCGTCGATTTGTCTTGGAAACAGCACTGGCGTAAACCATTAAAACGGGATGATTTGGTAACTGAGCAAAATTTTAGCGCAACTGATGAAAGTTTACTACTCATCCGACCACTAAATTGGTCAAAAAATCGCAAATAAATACGTCATCGCGTAATTTTGTTACACCAAGGTTAATAATTAACTAACCATTGGTTACATTGTGGATATTGACCGCTTGCTTACACCAACCATCCTGCCAGGGAAGGCAAAGCACTGAGCCAAACGCACCGCCCCCCCACAAAACCCTCGATGAAAAGCCATTTTTCGCTGTAATTTCAGCCATTTTTATACTTTTTTTACACTGACCGACGCTATTTTTTCATCTTCTTTCTACCGCCCTCCCTACACTCGCTTTATCAAAAACTACACCTCTGGAGGTGTCCTGTGAGTATCAGCGTTATTGGTGGTGCGCTGTTGGTCCTGCTGCTGTTGGGCTATCTGGTTTATGCCCTGTTCAACGCGGAGGATTTCTGATGGCAGCTTCAGCCTTTTTATTGATTGCCAGCTTCATGCTGGTGCTTTTGCTGCTGGCCCGGCCGTTAGGCAGTTTCCTGGCGCGCCTGATCGAAGGTGAACCCTTGCCCGCTCTGCGTCGGGTAGAGGCCGCCGTCTGGCGTTGTGCCGGCACGACCACCGCCGAGATGAACTGGTGGCAGTACGCACTGGCGATCCTGTGGTTCAACCTGCTGGGCCTGGTGCTGCTGTTTGTACTGCTGATGGCGCAGGGCTCACTGCCGCTTAACCCACAGGGTTTCCCTGGCCTGTCCTGGGATCTGGCGTTCAATACCGCCGTCAGCTTTGTCACCAATACCAACTGGCAGGCCTACAGCGGTGAGAGCACCCTCAGCTACCTCAGCCAGATGGCCGGGCTGGCCGTGCAGAACTTCCTGTCTGCGGCTACCGGCATCGCCGTGGCCTTTGCGTTGATCCGCGCCTTCACCCGCCGGTCCAGCGCCACCATCGGTAACGCCTGGATCGACCTGTTCCGCGTGACGCTGTACGTGCTGTTGCCGATCTCACTGCTGATCGCGCTGTTCTTCGTCAGCCAGGGTACGCTGCAAAACTTCCTGCCTTACCTGCATATCAGCACGCTGGAAGGCGCGCAGCAGACGCTGCCGATGGGGCCGGTGGCCTCACAGGAAGCGATCAAGATGCTTGGCACCAACGGCGGCGGCTTCTTCGGCGTTAACTCGGCACACCCGTTCGAAAACCCGACCGTGCTGACCAACTTTGTGCAAATGTTGGCGATCTTCCTGATCCCCTGCGCGCTGTGCTTTGCCTTCGGTCAGGCGGCCGGTGAAAACCGTCAGGGCCATGCGCTGATCTGGGCGATGTCGCTGATCTTCATCGTGGCCGTGGTGGTAGTGATGTTCGCCGAACTGGCAGGTAACCCGCATCTGAGCGAGTTGGGCAGTGCCAGCAACATCAATATGGAAGGCAAGGAGTCGCGCTTTGGCATTCTCGCCACCAGCATGTTCTCGGTCGTCACCACCGCCGCGTCCTGTGGTGCAGTCAACGCGATGCATGATTCCTTCACCGCGCTGGGCGGCATGGTGCCGATGTGGCTGATGCAGATTGGTGAAGTGGTGTTCGGCGGCGTCGGCTCCGGCCTGTACGGCATGCTGCTGTTTGTGCTGCTGACGGTGTTTATCGCCGGGCTGATGATCGGCCGCACGCCGGAATACCTGGGTAAAAAGATTGACGTTTATGACATGAAAATGACCGCGCTGGCGATCCTGGTCACACCGACCCTGGTGCTGCTGGGGAGCGCATTGGCCATCTCCACCGACGTGGGCCGTGCCGGCATCCTGAATCCGGGTGCTCACGGTTTCAGCGAAGTGCTGTATGCACTTTCCTCCGCTGCCAATAACAACGGCAGCGCCTTTGGTGGGCTGAGCGTCAACACGCCGTTCTACAACCTGCTGCTGGCATTCGCCATGTTCGTCGGCCGTTTCGGGGTGATCCTGCCGGTGCTGGCGATTGCCGGCTCACTGTGCGCCAAGAAGCGTCAGCCTGCGGGCAACGGCACTCTGCCAACCTACGGGCCGCTGTTTATCGGTCTGCTGGTCGGCACCGTGTTACTGGTGGGCGCATTGACCTTCGTACCGGCGCTGGCGCTGGGACCGGTGGCCGAGCATTTGCAACTTTGGTTGACCAAATAACAGGCGCATTCCCGTCGCCTTTCGAGCCGCAGCGTTGTTACCTGCACTCGCTCACCCCAGTTACTTACTCAAGTAAGCGCCTGGGGATGAGCGAGCTGGCCGCCTAGCTGCAACTCGAAATCCATAGGGAATGAAATAAAGAGAGAGAATAAAAGATGACTCGCAAACAACGCGCCCTGTTTGAACCGGCGCTGGTCCGTACCGCGCTGATCGATGCGCTGAAAAAACTGGATCCACGCACCCAGTGGCGTAACCCGGTAATGTTCGTGGTGTATATCGGCAGCATTCTGACCACGGCCATCTGGCTGGCGATCCTGGCCAAACAGACCGACGGCAGCGCTGCCTTTACCGGCAGCATCGCCATGTGGCTGTGGTTTACCGTGCTGTTCGCCAACTTTGCCGAAGCGCTGGCCGAAGGGCGTAGCAAAGCCCAGGCAGAAAGCCTGCGGGGCACCAAGAAAACCAGCTGGGCGAAGAAACTGGCCGGGCCACGTCGCGATGGCGCTACCGAGAAAGTCTCCGCCGAGAGCCTGCGCAAGGGTGACGTGGTGCTGGTGGAAGCCGGCGATACCATTCCGTGCGACGGCGAAGTGCTGGAAGGCGGTGCCTCGGTGGATGAAAGCGCCATTACCGGCGAATCGGCACCGGTGATCCGTGAGTCCGGCGGCGACTTCTCATCCGTTACCGGCGGCACCCGCGTGCTGTCCGACTGGCTGGTGGTGCAGTGCAGCGTCAACCCGGGCGAAACCTTCCTTGATCGGATGATCGCCATGGTGGAAGGCGCCAAGCGTCGCAAAACCCCGAACGAGGTGGCGCTGACCATTCTGCTGGTGGCGCTGACTCTGGTGTTCGTGCTGGCGACCGCCACGCTGTTCCCGTTCTCGCAGTACAGCGTGGACGCCGCCAATGGTGGCTCGGTGGTCAGCATCACCGTGCTGGTGGCCTTGCTGGTCTGCCTGATCCCCACCACCATTGGCGGTCTGCTGTCCGCTATCGGCGTGGCCGGGATGAGCCGGATGCTGGGTGCCAACGTGATCGCCACCAGTGGCCGTGCGGTGGAGGCCGCCGGTGACGTTGACGTGCTGCTGCTGGATAAAACCGGCACCATCACGCTGGGTAACCGTCAGGCCTCCGAGTTTCTGCCTGCGCCGGGCGTTAAAGAACAGGAACTGGCCGACGCCGCACAGTTGTCTTCCCTGGCGGATGAAACGCCGGAAGGCCGTAGCATCGTGGTTCTGGCCAAACAGCGCTTTAACCTGCGTGAACGTGACCTGCAGGCGCTGAACGCCACCTTCGTGCCCTTCTCCGCCCAGACCCGCATGAGCGGCGTCAACGTGCAGGACCGCATGATCCGCAAAGGGGCGGTGGATGCCATTCGTCGCCACGTGGAGTCCAATCAGGGTCACTTCCCGCAGGCGGTGGATGACCTGGTGGCCAGCGTGGCACGTACCGGCGGCACGCCGCTGGTAGTGGCCGAAGGACCACGCGTGTTGGGGGTGGTGGCGCTGAAGGATATCGTCAAGGGCGGCATCAAAGAACGCTTTGTCGAACTGCGCAAGATGGGCATCAAAACGGTGATGATCACCGGTGATAACCCGCTGACCGCTGCCGCCATTGCCGCCGAAGCCGGGGTCGATGACTTCCTGTCGGAAGCCACACCGGAAGCCAAGCTGGCGTTGATCCGTCAATATCAGGCGGAAGGTCGCCTGGTGGCGATGACCGGCGACGGCACCAACGACGCCCCGGCATTGGCGCAGGCCGACGTAGCGGTGGCGATGAACTCGGGTACCCAGGCCGCCAAAGAGGCGGGCAACATGGTCGATCTGGATTCCAACCCAACCAAGCTGATTGAAGTGGTGCACATCGGTAAACAAATGCTGATGACCCGCGGTTCACTGACCACCTTCAGTATCGCCAACGACGTGGCGAAGTATTTTGCCATTATCCCGGCGGCGTTCGCGGCAACCTATCCGCAGTTGAACGCGCTGAACGTGATGCACCTGCACTCCCCCGCTTCCGCCATTATGTCGGCGGTTATTTTCAACGCCCTGGTGATCGTGTTCCTGATCCCGCTGGCGCTAAAAGGGGTGAGCTACAAGCCAATGAGCGCCGCTGCGCTGCTGCGTCGTAACCTGTGGCTTTATGGCGTGGGCGGTCTGCTGGTGCCGTTTGTCGGTATCAAGCTGATCGACCTGATCCTGGTCGCCTTGCATATCGCCGGTTAATCATTAAGAGGAAATGAAAATGTCTTATTTACGACCTTCGCTGGTGATGTTGATCCTGCTGACGTTGATTACCGGTATCGCCTATCCGCTGTTGACCACCGGGCTGTCGCAACTGCTGTTTTCCGGCGCGGCCAACGGCTCGCTGCTGTACCAGGGCGACAAAGTGGTGGGGTCGGCGTTAATCGGCCAAAACTTCACCAAACCCGAGTATTTCTGGGGCCGCCCTTCTGCCACCGGTGATTCGGCCTATAATGCCATGGCGTCTGCCGGCAGCAACCTGGCCGCCACCAACCCGGCGCTGGACAAAGCCATTGCCGAACGCGCGGCGCAGCTGCGTCAGGCTAATCCGGCGATGAAAGGCCCGATCCCGGTCGATCTGCTGACCGCTTCCGGCAGCGGCCTGGATCCGCAGATCTCCCCCGCGGCGGCACAGTATCAACTGGCGCGGGTGGCTGCGGCGCGTCAACTGGCACCGGAGCAGGTCGCCAAACTGATTGATGAAAGTACCGATCAGGCCACCCCCAACTTTATGGGTGAGTCGGTAGTGAACGTGCTGAAATTGAATCTGGCACTCGACACATTGAAATAGTGCCTCGCGAGCTGCTAAAAAATAGTTCTCGGGTTCGGCGTGCCGGACCCGCTTTACGTTGCTGCAAAAGGAACCCCGATGGTGGAAGAGGAACAACAGCGCCCCGACCCTGACAGCCTGCTGGCGCTGGCCAATGAAAAACCCCGCGGCCGCCTGAAGGTATTCTTCGGTGCCTGCGCTGGGGTGGGTAAAACCTACGCCATGCTGCAGGAGGCGCAGCGGTTGCGTGCCCAGGGGCTGAACGTGCTGGTCGGCGTGGTGGAAACCCATGGCCGCAGCGAAACCGCCGCGCTGCTGAACGGGCTGGATATATTGGCGCAAAAGCGTATTCAGTATCGCGGTCGGCTGGTGCAAGAATTTGATCTCGACGCCGCGCTGGCACGCCACCCGGCACTGATCCTGATGGATGAGCTGGCGCACAGTAACGCCCATGGTTCGCGCCATCCGAAGCGCTGGCAGGATGTCGAAGAGCTGCTGGACGCCGGCATCGACGTGCTGACCACCGTCAACGTACAGCACCTGGAAAGCCTGAACGACGTGGTCGGCGGCGTGACCGGGGTGCGGGTGCGTGAAACGGTTCCCGATCACGTATTCGATGAAGCCACCGAAGTGGTGCTGGTCGATCTGCCACCGGACGATCTGCGCCAGCGGCTGAATGAGGGCAAGGTGTATATCCCCGGCCAGGCCGAGCGCGCCATTGAGCACTTTTTCCGCAAAGGCAATTTAATCGCCCTGCGCGAACTGGCACTGCGCCGTACCGCCGACCGGGTCGATGACCAGATGCGTGCCTTCCGCGATACCCAGGGCCGTGAGCGCGTGTGGCACACCCGTGACAGTATCCTGCTGTGCGTCGGGCATAACAGCGGCAACGAAAAGCTGGTACGCATCGCCGCCCGGCTGGCGGCCCGGCTGGGCTGTCACTGGCACGCGGTATATGTAGAAACACCAAAGCTGCACCGTTTGCCGGAGAGTCAGCGCCGGGCGATCCTGCGGGCGCTGCGGCTGGCGCAAGAGTTGGGTGCCGAGACCGCCACCCTGTCCGAACCCTATGAAGAACGCGCGGTGCTGCGTTACGCCCGCGAGCACAACCTGGGCAAAATCATCATTGGCCGCCGCAGCGAACAACGCTGGAAGCTGCGCGGCAGTTTTGCCGATCGCCTCGGTCGACTGGGGCCCGATCTCGATCTGGTGATCGTCGCGCTGGAAAATGACAGCCAGCCACCGCAGGGCAAAGAGCATGACAACCGAAACTTTAGCGAGAAGTGGCGTATCCAACTGCGCGGTTGCGCGGTCGCCGTCGCGCTGTGCGCCCTGATCACCCTGCTTTCTCAATGGCTGCTGCCGGGCTTCGACCAGGCCAACCTGGTGATGGTCTATTTGCTTGGCGTTGCCATTGTCGCGCTGTTCTTTGGCCGCTGGCCGTCGGTACTGGCAGCGGTAATCAACGTCGCCAGCTTTGATCTGTTTTTCGTCCAGCCGGAATGGTCGTTTGCCGTCAGCGATATGCAGTATCTGCTGACCTTCGGCGTGATGCTGACGGTGGGCATCACTATCGGTAACCTGACCGCCGGCGTGCGTTATCAGGCGCGGGTGGCGCGTTATCGCGAGCAGCGGGCTCGCCATCTGTATGAGATCTCCCGCGGGCTGAGCCAGGCGCTGACCACCGAAGACATTGCCAAAACCAGTCGCCACTTCCTCTCCAGCAGCTTCCAGGCAAAAACCGTGCTGCTGCTGCCACAGGAAGACGGCAAACTGCAGCAAATGGTCGGGGAGACCGGCGGACTGCTGTCGGTGGATGAGGCGATTGCCCGCTGGAGCTTTGACAAGGGCATGCCGGCCGGGGCCGGCACCGACACCCTGCCCGGCGTGCCCTATCAGCTGTTGCCGTTAGCCACGTCGAAGCAAACCTTCGGCCTGTTGGCCATCGAGCCCAGCAACCTGCGTCAACTGATGGTGCCGGAGCAACAGCGACTACTGCAGACTTTCGCGGTATTGATTGCCAGCGCACTGGAACGCCTGCATTTGGCGCGCAGCGCCGAGGAAGCCAAGCTGGACGCCGAGCGCGAACAACTGCGCAACTCGTTACTCGCAGCACTGTCCCACGATTTACGCACCCCGCTGACGGTGCTGTTCGGTCAGGCAGAGATTCTGACGCTCGATCTGGCAGCAGAAGGCTCCAACCATGCGCCCCAGGCCAGTCAGATCCGCCAGCAGGTGCTGAGCACTACCCGGCTGGTGAATAACCTGCTGGATATGGCGCGTATTCAATCCGGCGGCTTTAACCTGCGTAAAGAGTGGCAGTCGCTGGAAGAGATCGTCGGCGCATCACTGCACATGCTGGAGCCGTTGATGACCCAGCATGAAATTAAAGTGGAGCTGCCACCGGAGCTGGTATTGGTCAACTGTGATGGCAGCCTGCTGGAACGGGTATTCACTAACCTGTTGGAAAATGCCAATAAATATGCCGGTTACGATGCTACTATCGGTATTCGTGCCCATACGCTGCCAGAGTGGCTGGAAGTTGAGGTCTGGGACAATGGACCGGGCATTCCCGAGGGAAAAATGCAGCTTATTTTCGATAAGTTTTCCCGCGGTAATAAAGAATCGGCAATCCCCGGTGTGGGTTTGGGGTTAGCGATTTGCCGTGCCATTATTGAAGTGCACGGTGGCCGTATCTGGGCGGAAAACGGGGCCAATGGCGGGGCCAGCTTCCACTTTGTACTGCCGCTGGAGAAACCGCCAGAAATAGACAGTGAACTCTTTGATCTATAAATAATTGCCGGGAGTCTTGTGAGCAGCGCGCCAACCAATATTCTGATTGTCGAAGATGAGAAAGAGATCCGGCGTTTCGTCCGCACCGCACTGGAAAGTGAAGGCCTGCGGGTGTTTGAAAGCGAAACGTTGCAACGCGGGCTGATTGAAGCCGGCACGCGCAAGCCGGATCTGATTATTCTCGATTTAGGGTTGCCGGACGGCGACGGGCTGAACTATATCCGCGATTTGCGGCAATGGAGCGCCATTCCCGTGATCGTGCTGTCGGCTCGCAACGCTGAGGAAGACAAAATCGCCGCGCTCGACGCCGGGGCAGACGACTACCTCAGCAAGCCGTTTGGTATCGGCGAACTGCTGGCGCGCGTGCGGGTCGCGTTGCGCCGTCATTCCGGTAGCCTGCAAGAAAGCCCGTTGGTCAGCTTCTCCGAAATCACCGTCGATCTGATCAACCGCCGGGTACTGCGTCAGGGTGAAGATTTGCACCTGACGCCAATAGAGTTTCGTCTGCTGGCCGAACTGCTGGCCAACTCCGGCAAGGTGATCACCCAGCGTCAGCTACTGAGCCACGTCTGGGGGCCGAACTATGTCGAGCACAGCCATTATCTGCGGATATATATGGGGCATCTGCGACAGAAACTGGAGGCCGACCCGGCCCGGCCGAAACACTTGCTGACCGAGACCGGCGTCGGTTACCGCTTTATGCCTTAAGGTTAATGGGCGCAGCATGCGGCGCCCCTACTGTTGCGGGCCTTTCTTCAATCCCATCATAAATTCCTTGAACGCTTCGCGCAGCGGTGCAAATACCGGATGCTTGCGGTTTTCGATCATCACTTCGGAAAACAGCTTCAGGCCAACCGCAAAGGCCGCGCTGTTGTTCTCACCAAAGTTCAGATCTTCACGCGCTTTGATGCGCTCAACAATGCCAAGAATATCGTCGTGGTTTTCTACTTCAAAACTCAGTGGCGCTTTATCTACCGGTTCGCCTTTGCGATCGCTCAGGGCTTCAACGGTAATGCGAAAACGGTGGCCTGGCATCATTCATTCTCCTGTGCGGGCGGGGCAATGTTCATTTCGCCTTCAATCGCCGCCACGGCGGTCAGCAGCGCCGCATTAATGTTTTCAACCTGCTGCGGTGAAAGATCCGCACGCATCACGTTACCACGCAGCAAACTGCGCAGGCGGTTCATGGCTTCGGAGATGCCTTCAGCCAGATTGCCGTGATGGTGATGCCCGCGACCGACACCCGCCAAACGGGCCAGGATCACGTCGACAGCGGCCTGGTGCTTTTGCAGCTCACTCTGGCCCAGTTCGGTGATCTGATAACTTTTGCGGCCGTTACTGCTGGTGATCGGCTCAAGGAAATCCTGCTCTTCCAGCAGCGTCAGGGTCGGATAAATCACCCCTGGACTTGGCACATACAGGCCGGAAGACGCCTCATCAATGGCCTTGATCAGTTCATAACCGTGACTCGGTTTACGTGCCACCAGCGCCAGCAACACCAACCGCAGGTCGCCATGTTCAAACATGCGGTGACGGCCACCACGGCCTCCGCGCCCGCCCCGGCCATGCTCTTCGCCGTGATCGCCGCCAAAGTGATGACGCCCGCCGCGACGGCGATGATGACCCTGCCCTTCTTCGCTGTCAGGGTGGCAAGCGTGACGACGGTGTAAATCTAAACGGTGAAACATAGGGTATACCTCTCAATGGATAATCAGTTGACGAGGTGATTTAGATATATCTAAGTCACTTCGATATATCTAATCTAGATCGATATATCTAAATGCGCAAGCGGGATTTATTAAAAAGATATATCTAAATTGCAGGCATAAAAAAAGCGCTGTAAAAACAGCGCTTTTCTTCAGGCAGGGAAAGATTACTTGGCGGAAGCCAGCACTGCGCTGACGATTTCTACCGCTTCATGCTCGATCTTTTCGCGATGCTCAGCACCCAGGAAGCTCTCACAATAAATCTTGTAAGCCTCTTCGGTACCGGAAGGACGCGCGGCAAACCAGCCGTTGTCAGTCATCACTTTCAGACCGCCAATCGGTGCGCCGTTGCCCGGTGCCGCGGTCAGACGTGCGGTGATCGGATCGCCTGCCAGGGTGTCGGCCTTGACCATTTCCGGCGACAGCTTGGACAATGCCGCTTTCTGCGCTGAGGTTGCCGGCGCCTGAATACGGTTGTAGCTCGGCGCGCCAAAGCGTTTGGCCAGATCTTCGTAGTGATTCTGTGGGTTTTCACCGGTCACCGCGGTGATTTCCGCCGCCAACAGGCACATGATCATGCCGTCTTTGTCAGTCGACCAAGGAGTGCCGTTGAAACGCAGGAAGGATGCCCCGGCGCTCTCTTCGCCACCAAAGCCCAGGCTGCCGTCGAACAGACCATCAACAAACCATTTGAAGCCCACCGGTACTTCCACCAGCTTACGCCCCAAATCGGCGACCACACGGTCAATCATCGCGCTGGAAACCAGCGTTTTACCCACCGCCACATCAGCGCCCCACTGTGGACGATGCTGGAACAGGTAGTTGATGGACACCGCCAGATAGTGGTTCGGGTTCATCAGGCCTTTCGGCGTAACAATGCCGTGGCGGTCGTAATCCGGGTCATTGGCAAACGCCAGATCGAACTTGTCACGTAGCGCCAGCAAGCCCCCCATCGCCGGAACTGACGAGCAGTCCATGCGGATCACGCCGTCGTGGTCCAGGTGCATAAAGCGGAAGGTCTGATCGATAGCATCGTTCACCAACGTCAGATCCAGCTTGTAATGCTCGGCAATACGCTGCCAGTAAGCAATGCCGGAACCGCCGAGCGGATCAACGCCCAGCTTCAGGCCGGCACGCTGGATAGCAGGCATATCGACGATATCCACCAGCCCTTCGACATACGGCTGCACCAAATCTTGCGCGTGCACGCGACCGCTGTTCCAGGCCTTATCCAGTGACTGACGCTGTACGCCTTTCAACTGCAATGACAGCAGTTCATTGGCGCGTTTTTCAATCACTGAAGTCAGATTGGTGTCGGCAGGACCGCCGTTGGTCGGGTTATATTTAATGCCGCCGTCTTCCGGTGGGTTGTGGGACGGAGTGATAACGATACCGTCGGCCAGTGCCCCACCTTTGCGGTTGTGGCACAAAATGGCATGGGATACCGCAGGGGTTGGCGTGAAACCGTTATTTTCCTGCACGATCACATCGACACCGTTGGCGGTCAACACTTCCAGCACGGAAATAAAGGCCGGCTCGGACAGCGCATGGGTGTCTTTACCCACGTAGCATGGGCCGGTCACCCCTTGCTGATGACGGACTTCGGCAATCGCCTGCGCGATAGCGAGAATATGGTTTTCATTAAAGCTATGGCGCAGAGCACTGCCGCGATGGCCAGAAGTCCCGAACTTCACCGCGTGTGCCGCATTGCCCGCTTCAGGTTGCAGTACATAGTACTGCGACGTCAGCTGAGCTACGTTGATCAAATCGCTTTGCTGAGCCGGCTGCCCGGCACGTGGATTATTCGCCATCGACATATCTCCCTATCCCTGTCCTGCGGCCTGGCAATATGTCGCTCACGGCCACCATGACGGGCTGTTCGCTAAATTAGATAGTGCCGCAAACTTTTTCTGTCAGTTCCGCTGGGAACTGCATAGCCTGCATGATGTGTTCCACCATGCTGCGTTTACGACCGGTATTGGTATTGGTAATCACCCAGTAAGGCGTGCCCGGAACGTGCTTTGGTTTGGTGTGCGTTCCGTTCGCCAACAGGGTTTGCTGATCGCCGGCAAAATAAGTGCGGGTACGACCATGCAACGCATCGGTAGCAGCGGAGAAACCAGCCGCATCCAGGGTATACAGGGTGGAAAGTACCAGCATAAAACGATGTACCGCTCGGCTCTGATCGGCATACTCGTCCGACAACAACAGCTCACGTACGGCACGCACGCGATCGCGCGGACGCGACACGGCGACAATCTTATCCTGCTCGGCGCTCTGAGCACTGCTGGCCGGCACAGAACGTAACGGCTGACCTGCGGTAAACTTCAACATGCGGCGCAAAATATCGGACGCGCTCTCACCAATATGTTGCGTGTGGCTGGCAATATAACGGTAGAGCTCTTCGTCGACTTCAATAGTTTTCATCTTTATCCAGTACTGTTTTTTTCTACTTAGAACCTGAAGCCAGATCCGGCATTCAAGTCATGGGATTATAAGGTTAAAAGCGCAGGTGCGAACATAACAATGTGCCTCAACACGGCAAAAGCAGACAATTACCTAAAGCCTGCTTGGCATCGGCCCTGCCAATCCCGCACCTTATCATGAAAAATCCGCGTTATTCATCGTGAGTTTCAATCATGATACCCTAATCTGAATCTCTCTCAGTATGAACTTTGCCATGAAATTACATTATCAACTGCTGGCTACCGAGTCCGACGCGCTGCCGGTGATCCTGATCCACGGATTGTTCGGCAATCTGGACAATCTCGGCGTGCTGGCGCGCGATCTTAACCAACAGCACAGCGTGATTAAAGTCGATCTGCGTAACCACGGCCTGTCGCCCCGCTCAGCGGTGATGACCTACCCGGAGATGGCAAAGGATCTGCTGGCATTGCTGGATGATTTGCAGCTGGACAAGGTGATTGTGATCGGCCACTCGATGGGCGGAAAAGCGGCGATGGCGCTGACGGCAATCGCACCCGAGCGAGTGGATAAACTGATCGTTATTGATGTGGCACCGGTGAATTATCAGACCCGCCGCCACGACGAGATTTTTGTCGCCTTACAGGCCGTGAGCGCCGCCGGTATCACCCAACGCCAGCAGGCGGCGGAATTAATGCGCGACTATCTGAAGGAAGAAGGGGTGATCCAGTTCCTGCTGAAATCCTTCCATCAGGGTGAATGGCGCTTTAACCTGCCGGTATTGATCGATCAATACGAAAACATCACCGGCTGGCAGGAAGTGCCCGCCTGGTCACATCCCACATTATTCATTCGCGGTGGCCTGTCGCCTTACGTACAGGACAGCTACCGCGCAGATATTGCCCGCCAGTTCCCACAGGCTCGCGCGCATGTGGTCGCCGGTACCGGACACTGGGTGCATGCGGAAAAACCAGAGGCGGTGCTGCGTGCCATCCACCGTTTTCTCGGCGAAGCCTGAGTCGAACGCTACCTGACAACAGTGCAGGCGGGCCCTAAAACGGCCATCTGGTGAAAAAACGCGCTAAAGATAACGGCTTAGCGCGTTTTGAGCTCAGTTAAGCATTGTCGTTGCTCCACCTGCTGGGGTAATATGGCGCGCTATAATTTTGCCGCCGTGTCGAGCGTGTTATTTAACGCCAGGCTGGGGGTGAATTTGGGTTAGGGTTTATTGGCCCGAAGTGTGTTAACCGAACCATCCAGAAGCGTCTACGCGCTTTTAGATGCAAACTCCCTTGCAGTACCGCTACCTATGGCAAAAGAACAAACGGATCGCACGACGCTGGATCTGTTCGCAGATGAACGCCGTCCGGGGCGCCCGAAAACCAACCCGCTATCCCGAGATGAACAGCTTAGAATCAATAAGCGTAATCAGCTTCGACGCGATAAAGTCCGTGGCTTACGGCGTGTGGAACTGAAGATCAACGCGGATGCGGTGGACGCCCTGAACAAACTGGCGGAACAGCGGAATATCAGCCGCAGCGAGCTTATTGAGCAAATGCTGTTGGCACAACTGGCGGACGACCAGCCAGAACATTGATCATTGCAGCCGCACATGCGGCGCGGCGTTAAGGATGACGCCCGATCAACATCGTTTTATTCCACCCGGCATCGCATAAACGCGATAAAACCCCGGGGTAAATTTCTGGCATGATACGCAATTACCGGTGAGGGATATCCCTTGCCATGGCATCATTTTAATCGGTGTTATCGTGGTCAGCGCTAACATCGTGTAATGCAATTAATTGAATTTAAAGGTTATACGCGATATGGCTAATGTAGGCATTTTCTTTGGCAGCGACACTGGCAATACCGAAAACATTGCCAAGATGATCCAGAAAATTCTTAAGCAACAGTTTGGCGACGATGTGTGCGAAATTCACGACATCGCCAAAAGCAGCAAAGAAGACCTGGAAGGTTTCGATATCCTGTTGCTCGGCATACCGACCTGGTACTACGGCGAAGCCCAGTGTGACTGGGATGATTTCTTCCCGACGCTGGAAGACATCGACTTCAACGGCAAGCTGGTAGCGCTGTTCGGCTGTGGCGATCAGGAAGATTACGCAGAATATTTCTGTGATGCGATGGGTACCATCCGCGACATCATTGAACCGCGTGGTGCCGCCATTGTCGGCCACTGGCCAACCAAAGGCTACCATTTCGAAGCCTCTAAAGGGTTGGCAAGCGACAGCCATTTCATCGGTCTGGCGATTGACGAAGATCGTCAACCGGAGCTGACCAACGAGCGTGTTGAAGGCTGGGTGAAACAAATCGTCGAAGAGCTGAGCCTGGCCGAAATTGTCGGGTAACGCCAAAGGTTGAACAAAAGCCCTGCAAAGTGCATAGTGTTGCCGGCAGGGCTATCATTGGCAGTGCTGATTACTGCAATCGAAGATACAAATTTGTAACTTCCCACATCGTCAAGGTAGACTGCGTTATCGGTTTATCCCGCCCATCAAGACGTTGCGTGTGTGCGACATGCAATAGTGCAATTATATCTTTGTTAACAACCGGCGGTTTCTATTTAGGTCAACCGGTTCTATAATGAGACGCAATTAACTCTTTGTGCCGACCGATGCCACAGGCGAGAACGCCTCAACTTGATTAGCATAGTAACAGGACTGAATCCGCATGACTGACAACAACACCGCATTGAAGAAGGCCGGCTTAAAAGTCACGCTTCCGCGACTCAAAATCCTGGAAGTACTGCAAAATCCGGAATGCCATCACGTCAGTGCGGAAGATCTGTACAAAAAACTGATAGATATGGGCGAAGAAATTGGCCTGGCTACAGTTTACCGCGTACTGAACCAATTTGATGATGCCGGCATTGTGACCCGTCACAACTTCGAAGGCGGCAAGTCCGTGTTCGAACTGACCCAGCAGCATCACCACGATCACCTGATTTGCCTGGACTGCGGCAAAGTGATCGAATTCAGCGATGAATCTATCGAAGCGCGTCAGCGTGATATCGCCAAACAACACGGCATCAAGCTCAGCAATCACAGCCTGTACCTGTACGGCCACTGTGCAATTGGTGACTGCCGCGAAGACGACACTCTGCACGATAAAAAATAATGCCCTCAACCGGCATTAAGGACCGCCTTAACGGCGGTTTTTTTATGCCTGCAGCCTGCGCAGTGAGTAGATAAAAAAATCCCCGGACAGGTCCGGGGAAAATTCACAGCTTGAAATACAACAATTGCAGCGGCACTTCTCTCTCACTTCCCACTTACACTCACTTCACCGTCAACTCACCCGCCGACACGCGGATGGGCAAACTCTTCACAGCTCATACTCAAGAAACAGCAGCCGATCAAAGAACAACGACCAGGCCTGATCGAACACACCACGAACACGGAACCCTTTGTTCAGATAAATTTGGCTGGCCTCACTGCTTTGCCATACACACAGCACGATGTTTTTCGCCTGGTGCCGATCAGCCTGTTGCTTTATCAGGGCAAACATCTGATTAAAATACCCCTGCCCGCGAAATTGGCTCTCAATCGCCAGGCTACAGATAAAATAATCATCCTCAGTACCCAAGCCTTGCACAAAGTGGTCGTAAGCCTCATCAAGCGGCTTTAGTTCATCGCGATAGTGATAATCCGCTTTTACGCCATACAGCTCACTGACGGTAGCCGCATTGAAAAAGCCGACAAACGTCCCGCGCCGATCGTAAGCCACCGTGATCAGGTGCAGATAAGGCTCGATATTTTGTGCCTGCTGCAGCGACACCAGATCCAGCCCTGCCCGGTTGCCAACAGAACAGTACTCCAGGTAACTGGTACTAAAAATCAGCTTCGCCATGCGGGTTTTATCGGTTTCACTCGCCTGCCGCCCCGGTAGAAAATGCAATGCCCCGCCCGGCTCCGGCAACACCGCATCCCCCTCTCCTGTGGTTGAGCACCAGTAATTCCCCGCCGCAATCTGCCGCCGGTTATCGGCGATCAGGTATTCCCCAAAAAGCTGGTTTACCCGATCCAACGTGCGGTCATGGGAAAGCACGGAATAATAGTGGTAATGGTCGATATCGGAACGGATCTGCGCTGGATAGGCCATACGCGGCACTTCATCGACGGTAAATATTTCCGCATAACGAGCCAGATCCAGCGGCTGTTCAAGCTGCCAATCCACCTGCTCCAGGCGACTGACGCATTGCTGGTAACTGAACTGTTCCTCCTGCGACAGCGGGAGCCGTTCATTGGTGATCACATCCTCCAACAGGCGCATGCCACGGATACCACAGGTCACTGCCTGCGGATGCGCATCATAATGAACGCCATAATCCTGATAGAAGCGATCGTGACTGAGGAAGGACCGGCCAATGTGGCGACTCCACAGCTGATAAAAGGGATCAAACAGTTTCCGTTCATAAACCGAATTCTTGTCCGGGACTTCACCACTTTCCGCCGCATAGTTCTGATCCAACCCTGCCAGCATCCGGCACAGCGAGATATCCCCCTTGCGGCTGACTATCATGCCGGTTTCATCGAGAAACAGATTCAGCCAGCTAACGTGGCTGACCTCGCCCCCAGCCAGAAACTGGAGATAATCCGGCAGTTCAGGTTTGATCAAAAACAGCGTCGCCGATCGGTGGGGAATGGTGTCGATATCCATGTACAGCCCCCCCATCTCGATCAAAATCAGAAAGCGAAAGTAGTCGGAAAGCGTGGCGTAATAACGCTTATCGTGCAGTTGATGGATAAAGCCCAGGCTGTTGCCGACCCTTTTTTGCGCCAGTTCGCTCAGCGAATGCACCTGCAGGCGATGATTACCGGCATCATACTCCCCCAGGTAGCCGCCTTTTATCACCGGTACGGGAATGAAATACCTATCCCTTGCCAGTTGCTGCGCGTCCCAAACCCATAACATGCCGACCCAGTCATTCGTCTCGGCGCTAGCCACCGCCTGCTGCGCGTCGCCCCATTGGGAGATAACCTCTCTGGCATCGTCAGGGATAGCGCCCCCCAACCAGATACGGTGCAGCCGTTTTTCACTCGCTGCCAGCGGGCGGGTAGGAACGCAAAAGAGTGAGGAACAGCGGGCGGCATCAAATAAATTCCCATGTGCCGCCAGCCATTCGCGCAGTTGAGTGACCCCACGCTGATAGCTTTCCAGCAGCGCCGGTGAAGTCTGGCGTTGATATTTTACGAACTCAAACTTCAGGTCGTGGATCCGCGCCTCGTATTCGGCTCGAAACAGATCGTCTCGCAGAGCGCCAAAATGCCCGTTGTTAAGCTTCATCGGTGGCCATCCTTATTGATGACAGCGGCACTGAGGGACCATAACCCTGCGGATTTTTGCTCTGCCAGGACCAGGCATCGCACACCATTTTTTCCAGACTGCGTTTGGCTTGCCAGCCCAGTTTTTCTGCCGCCAGCGACGGATCGGACCAACACTCGGCGATATCTCCCGCTCGTCGGGGGTTAAATTGATAGGCGATTTTGAACCCGCAGGCACGTTCAAAGGCCCGAATAATTTCCAGAACCGAGTAGCCTTTACCGGTGCCCAGGTTATAGACGTTAAAACCGGGCTGCAGGTTATCCAGCGCCTTCAAATGCCCTTCTGCCAGGTCCATCACGTGAATATAATCTCGTACCCCGGTACCATCGCTGGTGGGATAGTCGTTGCCATACACCGGCAACACCGCGAGTTTGCCAATAGCCACCTGCGCCAGATAAGCCAGAAGATTATTGGGAATGCCGGCGGGATCCTCACCAATCAAGCCAGACTCATGCGCGCCGGCCGGATTAAAGTAACGCAGCGCGGTAATCGCCATCTGCGGTGCCGTGGAGGCAAACTCCGCCAGGATCTGCTCGACAATCAGTTTGGAGGTTCCGTAGGGGTTGGTAGTCTGCCCAACGCGGCAGCTCTCCGTCAGTGGGGTATATTCCGCCGGCCCATAGACGGTGGCCGAAGAGCTGAAAATAAATTGCTTAACGCCGGCATGGCGCATTCTGTCCAGGACGATCAATGAGCCGGAAATATTATTTTGATAATACCTCAGCGGTTCTTCGGTAGATTCTCTGACCGACTTCAATCCCGCAAGATGGATAACCGCATGAATATCATGCTGGCGGAATATATGATCCAGCAAATGATGCTGCTGGATATCTCCCTGATAAAAAATCACTTTTTTACCGGTTAAGCGCTCTACGCGAAACAAAGACTCTGGCGAGCTGTTGGACAGGTTGTCCAGTACGACAACTTCCTCCCCCCTTTCCAACAGTGCCAATACCGTATGCGAGCCGATATAACCGGCGCCGCCCGTCACCAATATAGCCATCATATATCCTTGTTTGTGTTTAAAAATAAACGACTCACTCAGAAACCACCTAAACTTCCCGGGTCTTAAAACCGACAGGTAAAGCAATACAAAGCAGTAATATGGCTAACAGATAAACGGAGGAATGTGGCCCGTACTCGGTCAGGATCCCTTGTAATATTCCGGCCAGGATCACGCCGGTGGAAATGCTGTTGGTGAACAACGTGGTGGCCATGCCTGCCCGTTCCGGCATTAAATCCTGGAAATACAGCATGCCGACGGTGGCAATAATGCCGATAAAAATAGCGTTAAACAGCTGCAAGGCCAGCAACCCGGTGGTCGAGGTAAACCACAGCATCCCGGCATAAAACACGATGCCGGCCACCATGGCCCCCGCCATCATCAGGCGCTTGCCCACTCGGTTTACGTAACGTCCCACCAGGATCATGATGGGGATTTCGATTGCGGCGGCGATGCCCATCATCCAGCCGGTCAGACTTTGCGGCAAACCCAACTCGGCCGTGATATACAGCGGCACATCAATCAGATACATGGCGCTGCAGGTCCACATCAATACCGAGGCGAAAAACAGCAGGCTAATGTCTTTATCGAAGACCGTTTTTTGCCGTATGGCGACTTCATCGCCCACCACGGGGCGGGCGACCTCGGGCAATATCCACCAGGCCAGCAGTGTGACCAGCAGAAATATGCCGGCAGCAAAAATAAACATCGCCGTGAAGCCGTAATTCACCACCAGCATAAAAGCCAACGGCGGACCAAAAACCCAGGCCAGAGAAAGTTGGGCGCGCATGATGGCGCTGAACATAGCGACGTTTTGCGATGACCGCTCTCCGTACTCACGCGCCAGAGCGAAGAGCTGCGGTATCGCCGTATTGGCAATGGCGGTTAACAGCACGCCCGCCGTAATTAACGTCAGGTAATTGCGATTAAAAGCAAATAACAGACAGTTTCCTGCCGCCAATAAATAACAGATTAAAATCAAATGGCGCCGGTCACGCTGGCGATCTGATTTTTTCGCCAGCAAAAAACTGACGATAATGCCGACCCCGGCGTTAACCGCATAAAAAAAACCGACCCATAATGACGACACCCGCACCTCGGAGGTGAGGAACAGGCTTAGGGTCGGTATTTGCAGTGCCCCGGCAATCCCGGAAAAAAAAGCAACGACCATAAAGGTCAGCCGTATCGAATTCATCTCTGATTACCGTCGGTCGCTGCTGTTAACCATCAATAACGGCCCGCCTGCGAACAGACGGGCCGTGGTTCAGGGGCTACACTTTCTCGGCGCGGCTATAACGCTTGCCGTCCGGGCTGACCGCGCGGATCAGCACCTCGCCGGTGACGCCAGGTTTGGCTTTGGCATCGTAACGCTGCCATTGCTTGCCGCCGTCGGTGGAATACTCAATGCCCAGGCCCGGCAACGAGATATTGGCCTCCAGCCTGCCCCCGATCACGCGGGCACCCGGTACCGGCAGCCGATAACTCACGCCGCCCTTGTCCAGTTTCGCCAACTCACGCTGGCCGAGGATATTGGCAAAGCGCAGCCAGTCCCGGTCCAGCTTTTGGCTGTCGATAAAGTGGGTTTCGCCGCCTTTATACTCCCGACCCACCTTATAATCCTGCTCCCAACCTGCGCGATGCCATGCTCGCTCAGCCACCGACAAGGAACGCGGGAAAATCATGTATTCCATTTGATCGTCAGTGCGCTGAGTTTCACTCCACATCTGGGCGGAGATACCGTAAGCACCCGGCCACGGCTTGTCGCTCTTGGCAGTAAAGTGATTGCCATCGCGATCCACCGAGGTTTCGGCGTTCTGCGGCAGGTTGTTCGGGGCGAAGCTGAACATCTTCTGTTCGTCGCTGAAACGGGTGCCCCAGTAGTAACCGCGCTCGTCCGGGTTCACCTCATACGGGAAGTCCATATAGACGTAATCCGGGTTGGAGAGGATCACTTCGTAACCTTTGTTCGCCCAATCGTTGGCGCTGTCAAAACCGCCCCAATACAGCGTATCCCAGAAGTTAACCCCAACCCGTTGAGTGGCGAAGGCCTTGGCGTTTTTCGCATCTTTCAGGCCATCCTGCCAGGCCTGCATTCTGTCGATGCCATGCGCTTTCACCAGTTGACTGACTTCCACGCCAAAGTAGCTTGGCAGATGTTCCATATCGGCGACTTTGCCGTCTTTGATCATCTTTTGACAGACCTGGGATTTCGCCCATGGCTTGTCTTCTTTGCTCTGATCGATGATGCCTTTGCCTGCTTCTGGCTTGGCCTGATCGGTATAGCCGGCGCCCAAACGAATGTTTTTCGCTTCGTCGCCACCAAAGTGCCAGGTGCGTAACGGCTGCCCGGCCTCTTTGTGCATCTGGGCAATTTCGCCAATCACCTTGTCAACAAAGCGCTTGGACGAATCCAGGCATGGGTTAAGGTAACTTTGTCGATTGAAGTACTGCACCGAGGTGGTATTGGAGGTATCGGTCGGATCCACCAGGCGGAACTCATTGGCCTGCTGCTCTTTACCGGCGGCATGCAGCTTTTTATAGCGGGCCTCCATCGAAACCACGGCAGCGCGGGCATGTGCCGGCATATCGATTTCCGGGATCACTTCAATCTGACGCGCCTGAGCGTATTTAATGATCTCGATGTAATCCTGACGCGAGAAGAACCCGCCATACACCTCTGGCCCCTGTCCGTACTGTGGCAACAGGCAGGTGGTTTCGCTCAGATCGTGGCAACGCTGGCCCCCGACTTCAGTCAGTTCAGGCAGACCTGGAATGGCAATACGCCAACCTTCGTCGTCACTCAGATGGAAGTGGAATTTATTCAGCTTGTAAGCCGCCATTTGGTCGAGCAGGCGCAGTACCGCATCTTTATGATGGAAGTTGCGCGCCACATCGAGGAAGATGCCGCGATACTGGAAACGTGGTGCATCTTTGGCGTCGAGGGTGGCGATTTTAGCACTGCCGTCGGTTGGTACCAGCGACAGAATGGACTGCAGACCATAGAACACCCCGGCCTGATCGAAGCCGATAACCTGCGCTCCTTTATTGCCAATCTTCAGCTCATAGGCTCCCGGCACCGCCAGCTCACCTTTGAATTTACCCGGCTGAATATCGGTTTTGACGGGGTAGCCCGCCGCGTTAGAGGTTACACCCAACAGTGCGAAACGTTGAGTCGCCGCGTCCGCCGCCGGTTTGGACAGCGCGCTCAGTTCCAATGCAACGCCTTTGCTCAGATCCACATCTTGCGGATGCACTTTTACCTGCAGCGGCGTCGGTACGATCTGGCCGCGCAGCGAGGCCGCAGGCAAGGTTTTCAACTCGGCGTTTTTGGTAAAGCGGGAAGCCGGCGTCATCAGGATGTTGTTATCATCCTTGATGCGTTTCCACTGGTCGCCGGTAAAGGGCGTCACAAACTGGTTCAAATCTTCGGTATCGGTGTTGACCAGAATTTTTGGTTTGGCATCGCCCGAAGCGGCGTACCAACGGGGGACAAAGTCGGTTTTAAACAGCTGCCAATATTCGGCAATAATCGGGATTTCAACCGTTTGACCGGCCGGGAAACCGGTAAATTTATCGGTCGGCTCCAGTTTGTACAGGTCGCCGGTCAGGTGAGTTATTTTGAACTGGCTGTTATCCACCCTCATGGTTTGACGGGCGCTGTGGAAGTAAATCGCCCAGTCGTGACCTTTAATCTCCTGATGATCGTTGGTCAGGCTGATCAATACCTTGTTGCAGGCTGCCCAGTCGGCTCCCAATTTACCGCAATCCAGGCCGCTGTCGGCAGCCCGGTTATCAACCATTTTCAAATTCAATTTTAGCTGGCTCAGTTGATCCACCAGCGGCTGATTGGCCAACGCATTCCCCGCGCTACCAAATAATCCAACGGTTGCCGTTAATGCAGCAAGCGTACTTAATTTGAATTTGTTCATTTTTAGCATCATCCTTAATTATTGTTATCGTGGATCTCTTTCCAAATCTGACCGCACTTGGCGTCGTAGGCCTGACCGTTACCGCTGTGAACTGCCTGAATGCAGTTCTGATAATCCATCACTCGCACCGTTTCTTTCTCGGCGAACTGCTGGTGCTGCTTCTCTTGTTTCAGCACGTTCAGCACCGCCTGACACGACTGCAATTTTTCCGGTGAGCCTTCTGCGGTATTAATGCAGGCGCTGTAGGCCTGTTTCAGTTTGGCATCTTCCGGCGGTGCGGCCGGTTGAACACAGGCACTCAGCGTGACTACTGCGGCTAACATCAGCATGATTTTTTTCATCATTATTTTCCCGTTAAGTGTCCCCGGCGTTACCACCGGGGAACGCATCAGAAGATGGTGAATGGCGCGATAACCATGAATTTGACGTCTTTCTCATCCTGGAAGATGTTGCCGTAACCCCCGCCCCAGCTTGGGATGTTGGTGTGGTTGTCATACTGGGTGTAGTGCAGTTTCAGCAAGGTGCCTTTGGCGCGGCCTTCCTGAATGGTGTACAACGCGTCCAGGCTCCAGGCACTCTCTTTCAGGCGCTGGCTCTGGTCATACATCGGGTTGGTGCTCGGCTTGGCGTCCCAGGCGTAAACGTAAGAACCGCCAACCGCCATGCCTGGCAGGTTCCAGTTACTCAGGTCATACATCACCCCGGCGTAAACCGCTTTTTCGCCGTTGGCGTTGAAGTCGGAACGGTTATCCCACCAGACGTCGAGGCGACCGTTGGAAGAGGCGTAGGTTGGGGTCATACGTTGCAGGAAGTAGCCCTGGTTACCCTCGGCCTTGACCATGGTGCCTTCCAGACGCCAGTTGAACTGGCCGGTGGTGTAGCCAAAGGTCAGCGCCTGCAGCCAGGCCAGGCCGTCGTAAATGCTGTTGGGGTCGTTCTTGTCGCTGATGCGGTCTTCAGTGCCGTAGAACTGATAACTGGTGGTCAGCGGGTTGCCTACCAGATCAAACTTGTAAGATGCCTTGGTGAAGTACTGATTCACATAGCCCTGGGCCTGGCCGAAGGCCGCTTCCAGCACCAAATCATTTTTGAAGTCATACTTGGCACCCAGAGAGTGCAGGTAGGAGACGCCGGTTTTTTTGTCGTTCTGGCGGAAGTCGTCCATCTCGATATGCCAAGGTGCTTTGTACTTATTGGTCCACATGTAGGAGAAGCTCAACGCCCCGGCATCACCGTAGTCAAACTTGGCACCGGCCTCGGCCCCCTGATAGGTACCTGGCAAAAAGCTCCAGTGTGGCGCCAGCAGGGTTTGCCCACTTGGCTGGATGTAACCGGCGCGAGCCCAGACTGGGCCATACTTGAATTTACCGGCGGCTTTATACAGGCTGATGCCGCCTTTATCGCCGGAGTAGTCTTCATCATAGGTACGGTTTTTGGAAGAGAATGCGATTTCGTTCGGGTGGCCGCTGGCGCTGGACTCGGCCAGTTCAATGGCGGTAAAGGCTCCGACGTCCACGCCAAACATGTCCCAGGCATAGCCCGAGGCAAAATCCAGGCTCAGGTTGGCGGTCGAGTGTGACAGGTTGGTAGTGTATTTATTGTAATCGTCACTGGTCGGATTGAGATCTTTACGGTCACGCTCACGCTGCCAGTAATACACACCGCCGGTCATAGTGGAATCATCGATAAATCCTGCAGCTTTCGCCTCAGGGGCCATGGCAAACCCTGTTCCCAACAGCGCACCCGCGACTGCGAGCGCCAGCGTTTTACGCTGAGCACCGTGCGTACCCATAATGAAATTCCTCTTTGACTTAACTTTAAAAGTTGCAGCCGCCCGTGTTCACCACTGCCCTGCACGACCGCTAATAAAAAACCCAACCGGGTAAAAAAATATTGCTGACGGGCTCAAACCCCACAGCACTTATTGCTACAGACAGACTATTTTTCGCGACGCGAATTATCAAATGAATTGTGAGAGAGATTTGTCAAAGTATGACAAAGAGCACATATCGATGAGATTATGTTACGTGGCTATGCAAAGAGGTTTTCGAATAAAAAATTCAATAAAATCAGAATAAACATTGATACAAGGTCAATGAGAGACGATTAATGGTTTCAGCTTAATCAAAAAAGTCAGTCAGAAGAAAAAATATGAGAGCGCTCTCTAAATGACATTAATTCGCATCGCGAATATATAAGGTGATGTTATATGACTGCTGATTTTTATCAAGAAATTGCTGATGCAACCGCCTGATTAAAATTTAAAAATAGATTGAGGAATTAAAAGCATTAACGGAGAGAAAACGGGATTTGCAGGCATAAAAAAAGCGCAACCGAAGTTGCGCTTTATCGCGTTAGCTAACAATCAGCACTCAGGCGCCAATTTTAGCCCAGGTATCACGCAGGCCCACGGTGCGGTTAAACACCAGGTGCTCGGCCGAAGAATCACGGCTGTCAGCGCAGAAATAGCCTTCACGTTCGAACTGGTAGGCTTTTTCCGGCTGTGCAACTGTCAGGCTTGGCTCCACAAAACCGTGCTTGATCACCAGCGACTCCGGGTTAATGGTGGTGAGGAAATCCTCTGCCGCCGCCGGGTTTGGTACGCTGAACAGGCGATCGTACAGACGGATTTCAGCCGGCAACGCGTGCTCGACGGACACCCAGTGGATCACGCCCTTCACCTTACGGCCATCGGCAGGATCCTTGCTCAACGTCTCTGGATCGTAGCTGCAGAAGATAGTGGTGATCTCACCCTCAGCATCCTTCTCCACGCGTTCCGCCTTGATCACGTAAGCATTGCGCAGGCGAACTTCTTTACCCAGCACCAGACGCTTGTACTGCTTGTTGGCTTCTTCACGGAAGTCGGCGCGATCGATATAAATCTCACGGCTGAACGGCACTTCGCGGCTGCCCATTTCCGGCTTGCTTGGGTGGTTAGGCATGGTCACCATTTCCACGCCGGTGGTCAGGTTTTCGATGATCACCTTCACCGGATCCAGCACGGCCATCGCACGCGGTGCGTTCTCGTTCAGATCTTCACGAATACAGGCCTCAAGCGCCATCATTTCGACGTTGTTGTCCTGCTTGGTCACGCCGATACGCTGGCAGAACTCGCGGATGGATGCTGCGGTATAGCCACGGCGACGCAAACCGGAGACGGTCGGCATACGCGGATCATCCCAGCCTTCAACGATGTTCTCGGTCACCAACTGGTTCAGCTTGCGCTTCGACATGATGGCGTACTCGAGATTCAGGCGCGAGAACTCGTACTGACGCGGATGACAAGGGATGGTGATGTTATCCAGCACCCAGTCATACAGACGGCGGTTGTCCTGGAACTCCAGCGTACACAGCGAATGGGTGATCCCTTCCAGCGCATCGGAAATGCAGTGGGTGAAATCGTACATCGGGTAGATGCACCATTTGTTGCCGGTCTGATGGTGTTCAGCGAATTTGATACGGTACAGCACCGGATCGCGCATCACGATAAACGATGAAGCCATGTCAATTTTGGCACGCAGGCACGCGGTACCTTCGGCGAATTCGCCGTTGCGCATTTTCTCAAACAGCGCCAGGTTCTCTTCCACGCTACGACCACGGTACGGGCTGTCTTTGCCCGGAGACGTCAGGCTGCCGCGATATTCACGGATTTGCTCAGGCGACAGTTCGTCGACGTAGGCCAAGCCTTTGTTGATCAACTCCACCGCATAGTTGTGCAGTTGATCGAAGTAATCTGAGGAGTAACGGACGTTGCCGCTCCACTCAAAGCCCAGCCACTCCACGTCGTGTTTGATCGACTCAACGAACTCGATGTCTTCTTTCACCGGGTTGGTGTCATCAAAACGCAGGTTACATTGGCCCTGGTAATCGCGCGCGATGCCGAAATTCAGACAGATGGATTTAGCATGGCCGATATGCAGATAGCCATTTGGCTCCGGCGGGAAACGGGTATGGACTGACGTGTGTTTCCCGGACGCCAGATCTTCATCGACGATCTGACGGATAAAATTGGTTGGGCGGGCTTCAGCCTCACTCATTTCATTATTCCTCAATGCAAAGCGCTACACATAACCGCCTATGATCCAACAAGCCACGCCCGGAAACAACCGTTTGTTTCACGAAAAATGCGCAACGTTGCACCGCGAGAGATCACAGCACCATGAGGGGGCAGGCTTTGCCCATAAAAAAGCGGGAAGAGATTACTCTCTTCCCGCCAAAGGTAGGGTGCGTTCCGTCATGACTCGTTAAACACCCCGGGTACTACTCAGGTAAAACAGTTTATTTCTGGATCTCAAACAGTTTGGTCTGGCCGGCAACCACAGAACCGCTTGCCAGCGCCGTCAGACCGGCGTAATCGTCAGAGTTACTGACCACTACCGGGCTTATCATCGAGCGGGCATTGGCGTTCAGGAATTCCAGATCCAGTTCAAGGATTGGCTGGCCGGCTTTCACCTCAGCACCCTCTTCAACCAGACGTTTGAAGCCCTGACCGTTCAACGCAACGGTGTCGATCCCCATGTGCACCACAATTTCCGCGCCCTTGTCGGTTTCCAGACAGAAAGCGTGGTTGGTGTTGAAGATTTTCACGATGGTGCCGTCTGCCGGTGCTACCACGATTTTGTCGGTCGGGCGGATCGCCAGACCATCACCCACCGCTTTGCTGGCAAAGGCTTCGTCAGGAACCTGTTCCAACGCCACCACTTCACCGGTGACCGGGGCCACCAGCGACTCGAAGGCGACTTTCGGTGCATTAGGCACGGCCTGCGATTTTACTGCGCTCACGCCGGCTGCTGGCGCCACTTCTGCCGCAGGAACCGGGCCGGTCGCAATCACCGCACGCATACCGTCGGCAATGGCTTCAGCTTTAGAACCCACAATCACCTGAACGGTTTGTTTGTTCAGTTTCACTACGCCGGAAGCACCCAGGCGCTTACAGCTGGCATCGAGCACTTTGGAAGAGTCTTTAACGGTCAGACGTAAACGGGTGATACAGGCATCAATGCCGGTCAGGTTATCAGAACCACCGATGGCACCAATGTAGCTGCGAGACAGTGCGCGCAGGCCTTCATCGGTATTGCTGTTGGCTTCAGGAGCGACAACATCGTCAGACGCATCTTCACGGCCTGGCGTTTTCAGGTTGAAGGCACGAATAATGACCGAGAACAGGACGAAGTACACCGCAAAAGCGACCAGGCCCATCAGGACCAACATCCAGACGTTCTTGCTGGCGGCCGGCAAGTTGTACATCAACACATAGTCGATGGCACCCGCAGAGAAGGAGAACCCGGCGTGAATGCCCAGCAAGGTGGCTACAAACAGGCTGATACCGGTCAAAATGGCATGGACCAGATACAGCAGCGGAGCCAGGAACATGAACAGGAATTCAAGCGGCTCGGTCACACCGGTCAGGAAAGCCGTCAGGGCAACGGACAGCAGCATACCGCCAACCATTGGGCGACGTTCTTTCGGCGCAGCGAAATACATAGCCAGTGCCGCACCCGGCAGACCAAACATCATGATCGGGAAGAAGCCGGACATGAACATCCCAGCAGTACCGTCACCCGCGTAGAAGCGGTTGATGTCGCCGTGGAAGATGGTACCGGCAGCGTTGGTGAACTCACCAATCTGGAACCAGGCAATGGTGTTCAGCACCTGATGCAAACCGGTTGGGATCAGCAGACGGTTAACGAAACCGAAAATACCGGAACCGATAGCGCCCATAGACACAATCCATTCACCGCCTGCATGAATAGCATTCTGCACCGGTGGCCAGATATAACCAAAGACGGCGGCCAGGATTAAACAGAAAAAGCCGGTAGCGATAGGGACGAAACGTTTACCGCCGAAGAAGGAGAGGAACTCGGGCAGTTTGATGCCGGACCAGCGGTTATAGACCGCACCGCCCACCAGGCCGGTAATGATACCCGCCAACACGCCCATATTGATCGCTGGGTTAATGGTGACCATCGCTTTGGTCAGAATGAAGTAACCCACCGCGCCTGCCAATGCGGCCGAACCGGCATTGTCTTTCGACCAGGTTGCCGCCACACCGATAGCAAAGATTAACGCCAGGTTATCGAAGATTGATCCACCGGCCTGTGCGATAAACGAAATATTGAGTAAATCAGGCTGGCCGAAGCGTAGCAAAAGCGCCGCAACGGGCAGTACTGCGATTGGCAGTTGCAACGACCTGCCCAATCTTTGGAAAAAGCCGAGTATGTTCACCTTAGTATTCCCCCTAATGCCCTTTTATGGGCTTTATCATATTTTACGCAAGCGCCATCACACACTGCGATTAACTCTGGACGAACGACAACACGTGGAGTGTAAAAAAATTATTTCGTATCGCAAATTAAAACCTCCTTTTTTGTGATTTATATCACCAAAAAGCAGTCTTAAGCTGCCACATTGCTAGCCATCACACAAAACTTATTTTATCATTAAAAAAATCATCGGACCTGACGCATCACGTGAGAATCATAAAGCTGGGTTACGCTTAAGGCTCTCGTTCAGGCTCGAACCAGTATAGCTTTAGTTTACTTACCCCAAGAGGTGTTAGATGAGACTTATCCCACTGAAAGATACTGCACAAGTCGGCAAATGGGCCGCCCGCCATATCGTCCAGCGCATCAACGCATTCAAGCCTACTGCGGAGCGTCCGTTTGTTCTCGGCCTGCCCACCGGCGGGACTCCACTGGAAGCCTACAAACATCTGATTGCGATGCACAAAGCAGGTGAAGTAAGCTTTAAGCATGTGGTGACTTTCAACATGGATGAATACGTTGGCCTGCCGCAGGAACACCCGGAAAGCTATCATACCTTCATGTACCGTAATTTCTTTGATCACGTTGATATCCCAAGTGAAAATATCAACCTGCTGAATGGTAATGCGCCGGACGTTGACGCCGAGTGCCGCCAGTACGAAGCGAAAATCAAATCCTACGGCAAGATCAACCTGTTTATGGGTGGCGTTGGCATCGACGGTCATATCGCGTTTAACGAGCCGGCTTCATCTCTGGCCTCTCGGACTCGCATCAAAACCCTGACTGAAGATACCCGTATCGCCAACTCCCGCTTCTTCGGTGGTGATGTCAGCCTGGTTCCCAAGTTTGCTCTGACCGTGGGTGTGGGCACGCTGCTCGACGCAGAAGAAGTGATGATTCTGGTGACCGGCCACGCCAAGGCACAGGCGCTGGAAGCCGCAGTGGAAGGCAACATCAACCACATGTGGACCATCAGTTGCCTGCAGTTGCATGCCAAGGCCGTTGTGGTGTGCGATGAGCCATCCACTATGGAACTGAAAGTCAAAACCGTTAAATATTTCCGCGAGTTAGAAGCGGAAAGCGTTAAGAGTCTTTAATTCTTGCAGGGGGCTACGATGTTCGCTTTAACCCACGGCCGTATTTATACCGGCCACGACGTACTTGACGACCACGCAGTTGTTATCGCTGATGGGCTGATTGAACGAGTCTGCCCGCTGGCTGAACTGCCGGCCGGCATTGAAACGCGCGATCTGGGTGGCGCTATCCTGGCCCCCGGTTTGATCGACGTGCAGCTTAACGGCTGTGGCGGCGTGCAATTTAACGATTCGCTGGAAGCCATTTCGGAACAGACGCTGGAGATTATGCAGCGTGCCAACGAAAAATCCGGCTGTACCAGCTATCTGCCAACGCTGATCACCAGCAGCGACGAATTTATGAAGCACAGCATCGAAGTGATGCGCGCTTATCTGAAAAAACATCCGAATCAGGCACTTGGCCTGCATCTGGAAGGGCCGTACCTCAGCCCGCAGAAGAAAGGCACCCATAACCCGGCGTTTATCCGCAAACCGACCAGCGAGATGATCGACTATCTGTGCGCCAATGCCGATGTGATCACCAAGGTCACGCTGGCGCCGGAAATGGTGGAGCCCCACTTTATCAAGCAATTGAGCGAGGCCGGCATTGTGGTGTCCGCCGGGCACTCGAATGCGACTTACGATCAGGCCCGTATCGGTTTTGCCGCCGGTATCACCTTCGCCACTCACCTGTATAACGCCATGCCGTATATTACCGGGCGTGAACCGGGGCTGATGGGCGCGATTTTTGACACGCCAGAAGTCTATACCGGCATTATCGCCGACGGCCATCACGTGGCCTGGGCGAGTATCCGTAACGCCAAACGCATGAAAGGTGATAAATTGGTGCTGGTCACCGATGCCACCGCGCCGGCGGGTGCGGATATCGACCAATTTATTTTTGCCGGTAAAACAATATACTATCGCGATGGGCTGTGCGTGGACGAAAACGGCACCCTGAGCGGCTCAGCGCTGACCATGATTGACGCGTTAAAAAACAGCGTTGAGCACGTCGGTATTGCGTTGGACGAAGCACTGCGCATGGCGACGCTGTATCCGGCGCGTGCTATCGGCGTGGATCACCGTTTAGGCACTATCGAAGCCGGTAAAGTGGCGAACCTGACCGCATTTACCCGTGATTTTAATATCACCAAAACGCTCGTTAACGGTAACGAGGTTTAATCTAATGAACAGCGAGTAAAATTATTGATGAGTACTGGCGGACAGGCACAGATAGGGAACGTTGACTTAGTCAAGCAACTCAACGGCGCGGCGGTTTACCGTCTGATCGACCAACAAGGGCCGATCTCGCGCATTCAAATTGCCGAACTGAGCCAGCTAGCGCCCGCCAGCGTCACTAAAATTACTCGCCAGCTGTTGGAGCGCGGGCTGATCAAGGAAGTCGATCAGCAAGCCTCTACCGGCGGCCGCCGCGCCATTTCCATTGTCTCCGAAACCCGGCATTTCCACACCGTGGCCGTGCGCCTCGGTCGGCACGACGCCACCATCACCCTGTACGACATGAGCGGCAAATCGCTCGGTGAAGAACACTACCCGCTGCCAGAACGCACCCAGGAGACACTGGAAAATGCGTTGTTTATCGCTATTGCCCAATTTATCGAAAACCACCAGCGCAAGCTGCGTGAACTGATCGCCATCGCGGTGATCCTGCCTGGCCTGGTTGATCCGGCGCTGGGCGTGGTGCGTTATATGCCCCACATCAGCGTCAACAACTGGGCACTGGTAGACAACCTGCAGCAGCGTTTTAACGTTACCAGCTTTGTCGGCCACGATATCCGCAGCCTGGCGCTGGCAGAACATTACTTTGGCGCCACCCGCGACTGCGAAGACTCTATTTTGGTGCGCCTGCACCGTGGTACCGGTGCCGGTATTATCGTTAACGGCCAGATTTTCCTCGGCAACAACGGCAACGTCGGTGAAATCGGTCATATTCAGATCGACCCACTGGGCGAGCGCTGCCACTGCGGCAACTTCGGCTGCCTGGAAACCGTCGCCGCCAACGCCGCGATTGAACACCGCGTGCGCCAGTTACTGACCCAGGGCTATCCCAGCAAGCTGACCCTTGACGATTGCAGTATCTCCGCCATCTGCAAGGCCGCCAACCGCGGCGACCTGCTGGCCAGCGAAGTGATCGAACACGTTGGTCGCTACCTCGGCAAGGCCGTGGCTATCGCCATCAACCTGTTTAATCCGCAGAAAGTGGTGATCGCCGGTGAAATTACCGAGGCAGAAAAAGTGCTGCTGCCGGCGATCCAGAGCTGCATCAATACCCAGGTGTTGAAAGACTTCCGCAAAAATCTGCCGGTGGTCACCTCCGAACTCAATCATCGCTCGGCGATCGGCGCTTTCGCCCTGGCCAAGCGGGCGATGCTCAACGGCGTGCTATTACAGCGATTGCTGGAAAGCTGATCCGCCGCTTCAGGCAGGTGTGCTATCTTCGCGTTTTGCCTGCCGCAAATCATGAGAAACAGCAACAATGACAATCAAAAACGTTATATGTGATATCGACGGCGTGCTGCTGCATGACAACACGCCGGTTCCCGGAGCCGATCTTTTCCTGGCACGTATTCAGGAACAGGGCATGCCGCTGGTGGTGCTGACCAACTATCCGTCGCAGACCGCACAGGATCTGGCAAACCGCTTCTCCGCAGCCGGGCTCGAAGTGCCGGAAAGCGCGTTCTATACCTCTGCCATGGCCACCGCCGATTTCCTGCGTCGTCAGGAAGGCAAGAAAGCCTATGTGGTCGGCGAAGGCGCACTGATTCACGAACTGTATAAAGCCGGTTTCACCATTACCGACATCAACCCGGACTTCGTGATTGTCGGCGAAACCCGCTCCTACAACTGGGACATGATGCACAAGGCCGCCTACTTCGTGAACAACGGCGCGCGCTTTATTGCCACCAACCCGGATACCCACGGCCATGGTTTTGTCCCGGCCTGTGGCGCGCTGTGTGCCCCGATCGAAAAGATCACCGGCCGCAAGCCGTTTTACGTGGGCAAACCAAGCCCATGGATCATCCGCGCTGCGCTGAACAAAATGCAGGGGCACTCGGAAGAAACGGTGATCGTCGGTGATAACCTGCGCACTGATATCCTGGCGGGCTTCCAGGCCGGTCTGGAGACCGTATTGGTACTGTCTGGTGTCTCAACGCTGAACGATGTAGAAACCATGCCGTTCCGCCCGAGCTATATCTTCCCTTCGGTTGCCGATATCAATATTTTTTAATGCCTGCGGTGGCCCTCACGGCCACCCTTTAATATCGCCAGATTGAATTTAATTTATTATTGGTCAACAAAGGTTTCACCCCAGCCTCGTTAAAAACCCGCACTATATATTTACGCCCCGCCAATAATAAACCTTGGCGGTCAGTGGAAATAATCTTACCTACCCTAACGAGGTTACCATGAGCACCAATAATATTATCAATGCACAAGCAGCAGATGACGCTGCCATCATGCCGGATATGGCCAATAAAAAAATCATGATGGGTTTTTGGCACAACTGGGCCGCCGGTGCCAGTGACGGTTATCAGCAGGGGCAATTTGCCAATATGAACCTGACCGACATCCCGGCCGAATATAACGTGGTGGCCGTGGCGTTTATGAAAGGTGACGGCATCCCCACCTTCAAACCTTACAACCTGTCCGATACCGAGTTCCGCCGCCAGGTGGGTGTGCTGAACAGTCAGGGCCGTGCCGTGCTGATTTCACTGGGTGGTGCAGACGCGCATATCGAATTGAAAACCGGCGACGAAGACAAGCTGGCCAATGAGATTATCCGCCTGGTAGAAACCTACGGTTTCGACGGGTTGGATATCGATCTGGAGCAGGCGGCCATCGGCGCAGCCAATAATAAAACCGTTTTGCCAGCCGCACTGAAAAAGGTAAAGGCGCATTATGCCGCCGAAGGTAAAAACTTTATTGTCAGCATGGCACCAGAATTCCCTTATTTACGCACCAACGGTACTTACCTGGATTATATTACCGCGCTCGAAGGCTATTACGATTTTATCGCGCCGCAATATTATAACCAGGGCGGTGACGGCATCTGGGTTGATGAAGCCAATGGCGGTAAAGGCGCCTGGATCACCCAGAATAACGACGCCATGAAAGAAGACTTTCTGTATTACCTGACCGAAAGCCTGGTCACCGGTACCCGTGGCTACACCAAAATCCCGGCGTCCAAATTTGTTATTGGTCTGCCAACCAACAATGACGCTGCCGCCACCGGTTATGTGGTCGATAAGATGGCAGTCTATAACGCCTTCGCGCGTCTCGATGCCAAAGGTCTGTCGATCAAAGGCCTGATGACCTGGTCAGTTAACTGGGACAACGGCAAAAGCAAAGCTGGCGTGGCTTATAACTGGGAGTTCAAAACGCGTTACGCCGCGCTGATCCAGGGAGGTGTAACACCACCGCCGGGAAAGCCTGATGCGCCGACGGCATTGAACGCCACCGCGATCGCCTCAACGTCGTTGACGTTAAACTGGGCGGCTTCCAACAGCGTAAATCCTGTCAGTCAATATACGGTTTACCGGAACGGCAGCGCGATCGGCCAGACCGGCGGCCTGTCGCTACAAGACAGCGGCCTGGCACCGGCGACTCAGTACAGTTACTTTGTCACGGCCACCGACAGCCAGGGCAATACCTCGCTGCCGAGCAGTGCGCTGGCGGTGAAAACGGCAGATGGCGGGACGCCACCTGATCCGAGCCCAAGCGAATGGCAGAACAACCACAGCTATAAAGCCGGTGATGTGGTGACCTATAAAGGCAAGAAATACACCTGTCTTCAGGCTCACACCTCTAACGCGGGCTGGACGCCAGATGCAGCCTTCACCCTGTGGCAGTTGACCGCCTGATAGTCTGCAATGAGTTGCCGGTAAAATTCTCCGGCAACTCATCTATTCGTCAAAAAATTATATATCCATCAATTTAAACCGCCATTAACTGAATATCCGCTAATATTCGACCTACCCCAAACAACTATTTTTCAGCACAGCGCTAAAACGCTTGCATCCCCTGCCGCTTTTGACGCATTTTCATAAACACAACGCAGCAAAACCGCGCCATCGCTGATGAGCCAGCCACGCTGCCTATAACAGCAAAAACAACATCACAGTCTAAAAAAGTCGTTAGGAGAGTCGGTATATGTGTTCTATTTTCGGTGTGCTCGATCTGAAGTCTGATCCCGTTGAACTGCGTAAAAAAGCGCTGGAGCTGTCCCGTCTGATGCGCCACCGCGGCCCGGATTGGTCCGGTGTTTACGCCAGCGATAAAGCCATTCTGGTGCATGAGCGCCTGTCGATTGTCGACGTCAACAATGGTGCCCAACCGCTGTACAACGCTGCACACACCCACGTCCTGGCGGTTAACGGTGAAATTTACAACCACCAGGCGCTGCGCCAGCAGCTGAGCGATCGCTATGAGTTCCAGACCGGTTCCGACTGTGAAGTGATCCTGGCGCTGTATCAGGAAAAAGGCACTGACTTCCTCGACGATCTGCAGGGCATGTTTGCCTTCGCTCTGTACGACTCAGAGAAAGACGCCTACCTGATTGGCCGCGACCATCTGGGCATTATCCCGCTGTACATGGGCCATGATGAATTCGGCAACCTGTATGTCGCTTCTGAAATGAAAGCGCTGGTGCCGGTTTGTCGCACCATTAAGGAATTCCCGGCGGGCAGCTACCTGTGGAGCCAGGACGGTGAGATCCGCGAATACTACCAGCGTGACTGGTTCGATTACGACGTGGTTAAAGACAACGTGACCGACGCCAACGCCCTGCGCAACGCGCTGGAAGACTCGGTGAAAAGCCACCTGATGTCCGACGTACCTTACGGCGTGCTGCTGTCTGGTGGCCTGGACTCTTCGGTGATCTCCGCCATTACCAAAAAATACGCCGCGCGCCGTGTGGAAGATCAGGAACGCAGTGAAGCCTGGTGGCCACAATTGCACTCCTTCGCCGTCGGCCTGGAAGGTTCACCGGATCTGCGTGCCGCTCAGGAAGTGGCTAACCACCTGGGCACCGTGCACCATGAAATTCATTTCACCGTGCAGGAAGGCCTGGACGCCATTCGCGACGTGATTTATCACATCGAAACCTATGACGTGACTACCATTCGCGCCTCTACCCCGATGTACCTGATGTCACGCAAGATCAAGGCGATGGGCATCAAGATGGTGTTGTCTGGTGAAGGGGCCGACGAAGTGTTCGGCGGTTACCTGTACTTCCATAAGGCACCGGATGCCCGTGAGTTCCACGACGAAACCGTGCGTAAACTGCTGGCGCTGCATATGTTTGACTGTGCGCGTGCCAACAAGGCGATGTCCGCCTGGGGTGTGGAAGCCCGCGTGCCGTTCCTGGATAAAAAATTCCTCGACGTGGCAATGCGCATCAACCCGAAAGACAAAATGTGCGGCAATGGCAAAATGGAAAAACATATCCTGCGTGAATGTTTTGAGTCCTACCTGCCGGCCAGCGTGGCCTGGCGCCAGAAAGAGCAGTTCTCCGACGGAGTTGGCTACAGCTGGATCGACACGCTGAAAGAAGTCGCTGCCAAGCAGATCAGCGATCAACAGCTCGAAACTGCACGTTTCCGTTTCCCGTACAACACGCCGAGCTCCAAAGAAGGCTACCTGTATCGCGAAATCTTTGAAGAGCTGTTCCCGCTACCAAGCGCGGCTGAATGTGTGCCTGGTGGCCCGTCAGTGGCCTGCTCTTCGGCGAAAGCCATCGAATGGGATGAGTCATTCAAAAAGATGGACGATCCTTCTGGTCGTGCAGTCGGCGTTCACCAGTCCGCCTACAAATAAGCGTCCTGCGTTTTATTCCCTGGGCGGGCCTTCGGGTCCGCCTTTTTGTTGATGTTTTCAACCATTAATTGTCTGAATTGATGATTTTATCGCCATAATGTTCACAACCCAGACAAACAACACATCCGGTCGCTTTTTCGGGAAAAAACTTGTTGACGCAAAACGGCCATATACGCATAATGCGCCCCGCAACGCCGATGAAGGTTGCGCGAAAAAAGATGGCTACGTAGCTCAGCTGGTTAGAGCACATCACTCATAATGATGGGGTCACAGGTTCAAATCCCGTCGTAGCCACCATCTTTTTTTTGCGGGAGTGGCGAAATTGGTAGACGCACTAGATTTAGGTTCTAGCGCCGCAAGGTGTGCGAGTTCAAGTCTCGCCTCCCGCACCATTTCTTATCATCGGGTTGCAGGCATCAGATGGGGTATCGCCAAGCGGTAAGGCACTGGTTTTTGATACCAGCATTCCCTGGTTCGAATCCAGGTACCCCAGCCATTTTTTAAATGGTTTGATGCAGTAAGAAGAAGTTAAAAATTTGTTGATGGGGTATCGCCAAGCGGTAAGGCACTGGTTTTTGATACCAGCATTCCCTGGTTCGAATCCAGGTACCCCAGCCATCAACACTGTTGACTTTTAAAGTAAAATATCGAAAATGGCTACGTAGCTCAGCTGGTTAGAGCACATCACTCATAATGATGGGGTCACAGGTTCAAATCCCGTCGTAGCCACCATATTTTACTGTTATACCATTGGGGTGTCGCCAAGCGGTAAGGCTCTGGTTTCTGATACCAGCATACCCAGGTTCGAATCCTGGCACCCCAGCCACATTTAGAAAAGCCCGCTTCGGCGGGCTTTTTGCTGTCTGGAGTTCAGGTAAAATACGGGTTGATGAGGGCGCCGTACCCAACGCCCCTATCACGAATCCGCTGCTACAACCCCAGTGCGTATTTCAGCGCATGTTCCTTCAGCTTGCCCGCCCGCTGGGCCGCCATCAACGCAATATTGCGTGCCACACTTAACGGGGCCAAATTATTGCTGAAGGCGGTATAAAACAGATCCATACCGCTTTGCATCAGCAGGTTATCGGTACGGCGGCGACGCTGATAACGCATCAACACCGCTTCAGTGCTCCAGTCCTCGCCCTGTTCCCGCGCCTCACTCAATACCGCCAACAAGGCTTCGACATCGCGATAGCCCAGGTTCACCCCCTGCCCGGCCAACGGATTAATGGTATGCGCCGCATCACCGAGCAACACCAGCCCCGGCAACACATAGCGTTGCGCATGACGGCGTGCCAGCGGGAAAGAGCCGGCGGCGTGCACTTTCACCGCCCCCAGACGTGCAGGAAACGCCTCCGCGATTTCCCGCTCAAGCTGTGCCGGCGGCATCGCCTGTAGCTGACGAATACGCTGCGGGCTGTCGTACCACACCAGCGAGGCCCATTGATCATACAGCGGCAGGAAAGCACGCGGTCCGGAAGGGAAGAACTGCTGCCAGGTCACATCCTGCTGCGGCGCACCGGTCTCGACGGTGATCAACATGCAGGACTGACGGTACTGCCAACCGCTGGTGCCGATGGCCGCCAGATTACGCACCTGCGAGTTGGCACCGTCAGCCCCAACCACCAGACGCGCCTGTAGCGTCTCAGATGAGTCCAGTGTCACTTGCCAATGGTCATCATTACGTTGCAGCGAACGCAGCCTGGCGGGGCAGCAGAGCGTCAGATTGTCGCACTGCTCCAGTTGCTGCCACAGCGCCAATTGCAGAATACGGTTTTCCACCATAAAACCCAGTTCCGGCAGACCGAGCGAGGCGGCGTCAAACGCCACCCGTGCCGATGCCCACTCCCAGGTTTCCAACCGGCGGTAAGGGGCGGTGCGCATCGCTTGCACCGCCGACCAGGCACCGAGCTGTTTGAGCAACCCGACCGAGGTGCAGCCAATCGCGGAAATACGCAAATCCGGCGGGCTTTGCGCATCGAACGCCTGTGGTGCCTGATGTTCCAACAAGGCTACCGACCAACCGGCCTGCGCCAGCCCCAACGCAGCGGCCGCGCCGACCATGCCGCCACCTACCACCACCGCGTCATACCGTTTTTGAGAAGTGTTCATATTGGCTATTTTTTCTTGGTTAATTATCGCCATCCCCACCGGCATGGCGTTTGGCATCAGTGTAACGGATTTTTAATTTGGCTTCAGGTCGCATGCCGTTTTCCCCGCGCTGGTCACAACGGCGTCAAATGTTTACAATAGCGCCCTGCATGTCGCGTATCGCAACTTTCGCTCCGCACTGAGTAATGGCAAGTCAATGACCAAAAAACTACATATCAAAACCTGGGGCTGCCAGATGAATGAATATGATTCATCAAAAATGGCGGACTTACTGGGAAGCACGCACGGTTACCAATGGACCGACAACGCTGAAGAAGCCGACGTGCTGCTGCTGAATACCTGCTCGATCCGCGAGAAAGCGCAGGAAAAAGTTTTCGCCATGTTAGGGCGCTGGAAACTGCTGAAAGAAAAGAACCCGGCGCTGATCATTGGCGTAGGTGGGTGCGTGGCCTCGCAGGAAGGTGAACATATCCGCAGCCGTGCGCCCTGCGTCGACGTGGTGTTTGGGCCGCAAACCCTGCATCGCCTGCCGGAAATGCTCAACCACGTGCAGGGCACCCGCAGCCCAATCGTCGACATCAGCTTCCCTGAGATCGAAAAGTTCGACCGCCTGCCGGAACCCCGCGCTGAAGGCCCAACCGCCTTTGTCTCCATTATGGAAGGCTGCAACAAATACTGTACCTTCTGCGTGGTGCCTTACACTCGCGGTGAAGAAGTGAGCCGTCCAAGCGATGACGTGCTGTTCGAAGTCGCCCAACTGGCGGCGCAAGGCGTGCGTGAAGTCAACCTGCTTGGCCAGAACGTTAATGCCTATCGCGGGGCCACCTACGACGGCGACATCTGTTCATTTGCCGAACTGTTACGCCTGGTGGCCGCTATCGACGGGATCGACCGTATCCGTTACACCACCAGTCATCCGATTGAGTTCACCGACGATATCATCGCGGTGTATGAAGACACCCCGGAGTTGGTCAGTTTCCTGCATCTGCCGGTACAGAGCGGCTCAGACCGCATACTGACCATGATGAAGCGCGCGCACACCGCACTGGAATACAAAGCGATCATTCGCAAACTGCGCAAGGCGCGGCCGGACATCCAGCTCAGCTCTGATTTTATTATCGGCTTCCCGGGGGAAACCCAGACCGACTTCGAACAGACCATGAACCTGATTGCCGAGATTAACTTCGACACCAGCTTCAGCTTTATCTACTCGTCGCGCCCTGGCACCCCGGCGGCCGATATGGTGGACGACGTCAGCGAAGACGAAAAGAAACAGCGCCTGTATATCCTGCAGGATCGCATCAACCAGCAGGTGCTGCAGTTCAGTCGCAGGATGCTCGGCACCGTACAGCGCATTCTGGTGGAAGGCACCTCACGTAAAAGCGTGATGGAGCTGGCGGGCCGTACCGCCTGTAACCGCATGGTCAACTTTGAAGGCACGCCGGATATGATCGGCCAGTTCGTTGATGTGGAAATCACCGAAATCTTGACCAATTCACTGCGTGGTGCAGTGGTGCGTACCGAACAGCAGATGGACCTGCGCGTACATGAATCCCCGCAGTCGGTGATCGCCCGTACCCGCAAAGAGAATGCGCTGGGTGTCGGCATTTACCAACCTTCCCTTCATACTTGAAGCTGCATCTGTGTTGGCTGCGCACGCTCGCCCCGGTCACTTAGTTTACTAAGCTCCTGGGGATTCGCGTCCTTGCCGCCTTGATGCAGCACCAATTATTTTGGGATGACAATTAGCACATACCCCCTTATTTCTCTGTCGGGCCACACGCCCGGCAATTTTTCTTTTTTTTATTTTTTTGATGATTAAAGAGGCGACATAGCATGCAACTCCCACACTGCCCGAAGTGCAATTCCGAATACACCTATCAGGACAACAACCTGTTTATCTGCCCTGAGTGCGCCCATGAGTGGAGCGACAGCGCCCCGGCAGAAGACAACGATGCGCTGATTGTCAAAGATGCCAACGGCAACCTGCTGGCCGACGGCGACGCCGTGACCGTGGTGAAAGATCTGAAGGTCAAAGGCAGCTCTTCGATGCTGAAAATTGGTACCAAGGTGAAAAACATTCGCCTGGTGGAAGGCGACCACAACATCGACTGCAAGATCGATGGCTTTGGCCAAATGAAGCTGAAATCCGAGTTCGTGAAAAAGAACTGATCCCGGCCCCTATTCTCAAGTCATTACGCGGCTGTTTTGGCCGCGTTTTTCCTCTGCCGCCCCTTGAATTACGCCGCCGGCGCACAGATAGATCATGGGTAAACTTGCGCCCGTGCTTCGCACCATGAATAATTCAAGGTAGAGAACCTCAGGGTTTGCCCTGAATGCGCGTACCGAAAATCAACCAGGCCCGATATGAGCCTTGAGGAATAGTTTGAACGTCGCAACACAAGAAATTTTGTTAGAGCCGGCAGACAATCAGCGATTGCTCAGCCTGTGCGGCCCGTTTGATGACAATATCAAACAACTCGAACGCCGGTTGGGCATTGAGATCAACCGTCGTGACAATCGTTTTAAGCTGGTTGGCAAGAACCTGTGCGTGGTAGCCGCCGCCGATATCCTGCGCCACCTGTATGTGGATACCTCCCCCATTCGCGGCGTGATCCCGGATATCGATCCGGAACAGATCCATCTGGCGATCAAAGAAAGCCGGGTGCTGGAACAGGTTGCCGACAGCGTGCCGGATTACGGCAAAGCGGTCACCATCAAAACCAAACGCGGCATGGTGAAACCGCGGACGCCAAACCAGGCGCAGTACATCGCCAACATTCTCGACCATGACATTACCTTCGGCATTGGCCCGGCCGGTACCGGCAAGACCTACCTGGCAGTTGCCGCTGCGGTTGACGCACTGGAACGTCAGGACGTGCGCCGCATTATGCTGACCCGCCCAGCGGTCGAAGCCGGTGAAAAACTGGGCTTCCTGCCGGGGGATCTGAGCCAGAAGGTCGATCCTTACCTGCGTCCGCTGTACGACGCCCTGTTTGAAATGCTGGGCTTCGAGCGCGTAGAGAAGTTGATTGAACGTAACGTGATTGAAGTTGCGCCGCTGGCCTATATGCGCGGTCGCACCCTGAACGACGCATTTATCATCCTTGATGAAAGTCAGAACACCACCATCGAACAGATGAAGATGTTCCTGACACGCATCGGCTTTAACTCGAAGGCAGTGATTACCGGTGACGTGACGCAGATAGACCTGCCGCGCAACCAAAAATCCGGCCTGCGTCACGCGATAGAAGTGCTGTCGGACGTCGAAGAACTGAGCTTCAACTTCTTCCATAGTGAAGACGTGGTGCGTCATCCGGTGGTCGCCCGCGTGGTGATCGCCTATGAAGCCTGGGAAGCCGCCGAACAAAAGCGCAAAGATGCGATTGCAGAACAACGTCAACGTGAGGCGACCCTCGCCTCCGAGCAGGAGACACGATGAGTCAGGTGATTTTGGATCTGCAGCTGGCCTGTGCAGACAACAGCGGCTTGCCGGACGAAGCCACCTTCCAACACTGGCTGGAAGGCGTGCTGCCGCAGTTTCAGGAAGAGGCCGAGGTGACCATTCGCCTGGTGGACGAGGCCGAAAGCAACGAACTGAACCTGACCTATCGTGGCATGGATAAACCGACCAACGTGCTGTCATTCCCCTTCGAAGCCCCTCCGGGCATCGAGCTGCCGCTGCTGGGCGATTTGATCATCTGTCGGCAGGTGGTTGAGCGTGAAGCGGTCGAGCAAGACAAGGCGCTGGAGGCCCACTGGGCGCATATGGTTGTTCACGGTAGCCTTCATCTGCTAGGGTATGACCACATCGAAGACGATGAAGCCGAAGAAATGGAGTCTTTGGAAACCGAAATCATGCACGGACTGGGTTACCCGGACCCGTACCTGGCGGAAAAAGACCCCCTCTGACGTCAGCTGATTTCCCCACAGCCCCTGTATGGGGCTGTCGCTGACTCCCCTAACTCTGACATGAGTGATATTAACTAAAACGCCATGAGCGACGACCATTCACAAAGCAATGACAGCCCCAGTCCCAAGAAGGGGTTCTTTACTCTTATCCTTAACCAGCTGTTCCACGGCGAACCTAAAAACCGTGGCGATCTGGTAGAGCTGATCCGTGATTCCGAGCAAAACGACCTGATCGATCCCGATACCCGAGACATGCTGGAAGGCGTGATGGATATCGCCGAACAGCGCGTGCGCGACATCATGATCCCGCGCTCCCAGATGGTGACGCTCAAGCGTAACCAAACGCTGGAAGAGTGCCTGGACGTGATCATTGAATCCGCCCACTCGCGCTTCCCGGTGATCAGCGAAGATAAAGATCACATCGAAGGCATCCTGATGGCCAAGGATCTGCTGCCGTTTATGCGCGCAGAAACCGAGGAGTTCAGCATCGACAAGGTGCTGCGTACCGCAGTGGTGGTGCCGGAAAGCAAGCGGGTCGATCGGATGCTGAAGGAGTTCCGCTCCCAGCGTTATCACATGGCGATTGTCATTGACGAATTCGGCGGTGTGTCCGGCCTGGTCACCATCGAAGACATTCTGGAACTGATTGTCGGCGAAATTGAAGATGAGTATGACGACGAGGACGATGTGGATATCCGCCAGCTCAGCCGTCATATGTATACCGTGCGCGCACTGGCACCAATTGAAGACTTCAACGAAGCCTTTGGTACCCACTTCAGCGACGACGAGGTCGACACCATCGGTGGCCTGGTCATGCAAGCCTTCGGTCACCTGCCTGCACGCGGGGAAACCATTGAAATCGAAGGTTACCTATTTAAAGTTGCGATGGCCGACAGTCGACGTATCATCCAGGTTCATGTAAAAATTCCGGACGATTCTCCGCAACCGAAACTGGAAGAATAAATCGAACATGGCTAAAGCCTCTTACCTTGATCGCCAGTGGGTTAGCGCCCTGCTGGCGCTGTTGACTGGCGCCAGCGGCACGCTGGCGTTTTCCCCTTACGATATCTGGCCGGCGGCCATTGTCTCCCTGTTCGGCCTGTTGGCCGTTACCCTCAATCGCACCACCAAACAGTCTGCTCTGCTCGGCTTCTGCTGGGGTTTCGGCCTGTTCGGTACCGGGATAAACTGGGTTTACGTCAGCATTGCCGACTTCGGCGGCATGCCGTTCTCCGTCAATATATTCCTGGTGGCGCTGCTCGCCGCCTATCTGTCACTGTATACCGGGCTGTTCGCCGGCTTGCTGGCACGCCTTTGGCCTGCCACCAGTTGGTACCGTCTGGCGATTGCCGCACCGGTACTGTGGCAGGTCACTGAGTTTCTGCGCGGCTGGGTGCTGACCGGTTTCCCTTGGTTGCAGTTCGGCTACAGCCAGCTTAACGGCCCGCTGAAAGGCGTGGCGCCGCTGCTGGGGGTGGATACCATTACCTTTATGCTGATGGCGATCGCCGGGCTGCTGGTATATGCCATCAATCAACGCCGCATTACGCCGGCGGTAGTGGCTGTCGCTCTGCTGCTGTTGCCGTGGCCGCTACGCCAGTTGCACTGGTATACCCCACAGCCGGACAAGGCGGTCAACGTCGCCATGGTGCAGGGTAATATCGCTCAATCGATGAAGTGGGATCCCAAAGCGCTGGTCAGTACGCTGCAAACCTATCTGGATGAAACCCGTCCTTATATGGGCAAAGCGCCGATCATCATTTGGCCGGAATCTGCCATCCCGGATTACGAAGCCAGCCAGAACGGTTTCCTGACCATGATGGACGACCTGATGCGAGCCAAAAACAGCAGCCTGATCACCGGCATTGTTGACGTCCGCGCCACCCCACAGGGCCAGCAAATTTACAACAGTGCCATCGTGCTGGGTGAACCGACGCCGTACACTTATCCGGCCAAAGACCGCTATAACAAGCACCACCTGGTGCCGTTCGGCGAATTTGTGCCGATGGAAACGCTGCTGCGGCCACTGGCACCCTTCTTCGACCTGCCGATGTCCTCATTCAGCCGCGGCGATTACGTCCAGCCACAGCTCAGCGTGAAGGGCTATAACCTGACGGCGGCGATCTGTTATGAAATTGTCCTCGGCCAGCAGGTGCGCGATAACTTCCGCCCGGACACCAACTTCCTGCTGACCATCTCCAACGATGCCTGGTTCGGCCATTCCATCGGCCCATGGCAACACTTCCAGATGGCGCGCATGCGTGCATTGGAGTTGGGCAGACCCCTGTTGCGCAGCACCAACAACGGCGTGACGGCTGCGGTCGACGCCAACGGTGAAGTGATTGCAGAGATCCCGCAGTTCACTCGCAAGGTACTGGAGGTGAAAATGACCCCCACCACCGGCATTACCCCTTATGCCCGCTTTGGTGCCACGCCATTGTGGATCATCACCCTGCTGCTCGGCGGTCTGGCGTTGGTCCTCGGCCTGCGTCGTAAATAATCCCCCGGGGCGTTGCCTTTGGCACGCCCCGTTATTTTCCCCTCCTGTCCAAAATCATTGCCAAATCAACGCTTCTGGCACACTCCTTGCTTTAATTACTCCGTGATTTAGAACCGATTTACTTTTGCTGACGTTTCGTCGCATCCGTGCACAACCTGAGAGCATCACTGGCACCATAAGGGTGCATTGATATTTTGTTGCATTAATTTGGTGCGCGTGGCGTCTCAAAAAAAGAAACATTTTAGTTTCAATCCGTTCACAATCGGCTATTTTCTAACGGTTATCTGTTCTAGGACTATCTTTATACTTGAGCAATAAATCTCCATTTAGAATCTGATGCTCTTTGAATTTGAGCTACCACAACAGCAAAGGAGTTGGACCATGCAAATGCGTAAATTGGCGTTATCGTTACTGCTGATCGGTATGGCGGGTAACGTAGCCCATGCGGAAGAACTGACCGGTACGCTGAAGAAAATCAAAGACAACGGCGTGATCGTTGTCGGCCACCGCGAATCGTCAGTGCCGTTCTCCTACTACGACAACCAGCAGAAAGTTGTGGGTTACTCCCAGGACTACTCCAACCAAATCGTTGAAGCGGTTAAGAAAAAACTGAACGCTCCGGATCTGCAGGTCAAAATGCTGCCGATCACCTCGCAGAACCGTATTCCTCTGCTGCAAAACGGCACCTTTGACTTCGAATGCGGCTCGACCACCAACAACCTTGAACGCCAGAAACAGGCCGCCTTCTCTGACACCATCTTCGTGGTCGGTACCCGTCTGCTGGTGAAAAAAGGCTCTGACATCAAAGATTTCAAAGATCTGGCCGGTAAAGCCGTGGTGGTGACATCCGGTACCACTTCCGAAGTGCTGCTGAATAAACTGAACGACAGCGACAAAATGAACATGCGCATCATCAGCGCCAAAGACCACGGTGATTCATTCCGCACCCTGGAAAGTGGCCGCGCAGTCGCCTTTATGATGGATGATGCCCTGCTGGCGGGTGAACGCGCGAAAGCGAAGAAACCGGACCAATGGGAAATCATCGCCACGCCTCAGTCGAAAGAAGCCTACGGCTGTATGCTGCGTAAAGACGATCCTGAGTTCAAAAAACTGGTCGATGACACCATCGCTCAGGCTCAGACTTCTGGTGAAGCGGCCAAATGGTTTGATAAGTGGTTCAAACAGCCTATCCCACCGAAGAACCTCAACATGAACTTCGAATTGTCAGACGATATGAAGCAATTGTTCAAAGAGCCTAACGACAAAGCACTGAACTAATAAAACAAGAGCTGGGGTGGCCGCCTGGCCAAACCAGCCCTGTTGATGACTGGGACAGACAGGAATACGGGAGGCCGTTCCCCTCCCGTATTTTCCCCACAACACACCACCGATGCCCGCTATAGATAAGTCAGCCCGACTGGCCGCGGTGCCATTGGTGCTGGATAGTCATCAATCTTTAGGCGCTCTGCGCCCGCTTAACGGAGTTTGTTATGTCAATAGATTGGAACTGGGGTATCTTCCTGCAGCAGGCCCCGTTTGGGAATACCACCTACCTCGGCTGGATTTGGTCCGGCTTTCAGGTCACGGTAGCCCTCTCCGTCTGTGCATGGATCATCGCTTTCTTTGTCGGTTCGCTATTCGGTATTTTGCGTACCGTACCTAACCGCTTTCTTTCCACCCTCGGCACCTGTTACGTCGAACTGTTCCGTAACGTGCCGCTGATCGTGCAATTCTTTACCTGGTATCTGGTGATCCCCGAATTGCTGCCGGTGAATATCGGCATGTGGTTCAAAACCGAACTCGATCCTAACGTGCAGTTCTTCGTTTCCTCGATGCTGTGTCTCGGACTGTTCACCGCCGCTCGCGTGTGCGAACAGGTGCGCGCGGCCATTCAGTCACTGCCACGCGGTCAGAGAGCCGCCGGACTGGCCATGGGCCTGACGCTGCCGCAAACCTATCGCTACGTGCTGTTGCCGAACGCCTACCGGGTGATTGTGCCGCCGATGACCTCGGAAATGCTTAACCTGGTAAAAAACTCCGCCATCGCTTCCACCATCGGGCTGGTCGACATGGCTGCCCAGGCCGGCAAATTGCTGGATTACTCGGCGCATGCCTATGAATCCTTTACCGCGATTACGCTGGCCTATGTCGCCATCAATGCCGTGATCATGCTGCTTATGCGGTTGGTAGAGAGAAAAGTGCAGTTGCCCGGCAATATGGGGAGTAAATAATGTACGAATTTGACTGGGCATCGATTGTCCCAAGCTTCCCTTATCTGCTGCAGGGTCTGTTCATCACGCTGAAGATCACCGTGACCGCCATCGTCTTCGGTATCCTCTGGGGTACCGTTCTGGCAGTAATGCGCTTGTCGCCGATCAAGCCCATCAGCTGGTTCGCCGCCCTGTACGTCAACCTGTTCCGCTCGGTGCCATTGGTGATGGTACTGCTGTGGTTCTATCTGGTGGTTCCAAGCTTATTACAAAAGGTTCTGGGACTGTCGCCGAAAACCGATATTCGCCTGATCTCCGCCATGGTAGCCTTTTCCCTGTTTGAAGCGGCCTATTACTCGGAAATTATCCGTGCCGGTATTATCAGCATCTCGCGCGGCCAGTCTTCCGCCGCACTGGCGCTGGGCATGACCCACTGGCAGTCAATGAAGCTGGTTATTTTGCCGCAGGCGTTCCGCGCCATGGTGCCGCTGCTGCTGACCCAGGGCATCGTACTGTTCCAGGATACCTCTCTGGTGTACGTACTGAGCCTGGCTGACTTCTTCCGTACCGCCTCAACCATCGGCGAGCGCGACGGCACCCAGGTTGAAATGATCCTGTTCGCCGGCTTTGTCTATTTTGTTATCAGTCTCGCCGCCTCGGCGCTGGTAAGCTATTTGAAGAAAAGGACTGTTTGATGATATCCCTGAAAAATGTTTCTAAGTGGTACGGTCACTTTCAGGTTCTGACCGATTGCACCACCGAAGTCAAAAAAGGCGAGGTGGTGGTAGTCTGCGGTCCTTCAGGCTCGGGCAAATCTACCCTGATCAAAACCGTCAACGGCCTGGAGCCGATCCAGCAGGGCGATATCCTGGTGAACGGGACTCCGGTCAACAGCAAGAAAACCAACCTGGCGCAGTTGCGTTCCAAGGTCGGCATGGTGTTCCAACACTTTGAGCTGTTCCCGCACCTGTCGATCATCGACAACCTGACGCTGGCACAGGTAAAAGTGCTCAAGCGTGATAAAGCCGCTTCCCGCGAGAAAGGCCTGAAGTTGCTGGAACGCGTCGGCCTGACCGCCCACGCCAACAAGTTTCCCGGACAGCTTTCCGGTGGTCAGCAGCAGCGCGTGGCGATCGCCCGTGCGCTGTGTATGGATCCCATCGCCATGCTGTTCGATGAACCGACCTCGGCACTCGATCCGGAAATGATCAACGAAGTGCTCGACGTGATGGTCGAACTGGCGAACGAAGGCATGACCATGATGGTGGTGACCCACGAAATGGGCTTTGCCCGCAAGGTGGCTAACCGGGTGATCTTTATGGATGAAGGCAAAATTGTCGAAGACCGCAATAAAGACGATTTCTTCAACAACCCTGAGTCTGAGCGCGCCAAAGACTTCCTGGCAAAAATCCTGCACTGATTTATCTGATGCGCTCCATTCGGGGCGCATCTCCCCTTCCCGGCACTAAAAGCGCTTGTTTCTCCCTGGTTTTGATCCGATGCTCGGAACATAACTACAAGGAGATCTCTATGCCCCGCCCTATCATTATCGATTGTGATCCCGGCCTCGACGACGCCATTGCCCTTGCCATGGCACTGAGTTCACCGGAACTGGACGTTAAAGCCATCACCACCTCTGCCGGTAACCAGACGCCGGAGAAAACCCTGCATAACGCACTCGGCCTGCTGACGCTAATGAAGCGTGAAGACATTCCTGTCGCGGCCGGTGCCGCTGCCCCGCTGATGCGTGAGCTGGTGATTGCCGACTACGTGCATGGCAAAACCGGCATGGGCAATACCCATCTGCCAACGCCTGCCATCAAGCCAGTCGGGCAAAGCACCGTCGAGCTGATCGCCTGCCTGCTGCGCAACAGTCCGGAACCGATCACCCTGGTAGTCACCGGTCCCATGACCAATATCGCCCTGCTGCTGGCCCAGCACCCCGAACTGAAAGGCAACATCGAGCGCATCGTCTTTATGGGCGGTGGCATGAACGCCGGTAATACCACCCCGGTGGCGGAATTTAATATTTTTGTCGATCCCGAAGCCGCCGAGATGGTACTGAAGTCCGGCGTGCCCTTGACCATGGCCGGGTTGAACGTCACCCACCAGGCACTGGTGTTGCCACAAGATATCGAACGTATCCGCCAAATTGACAACCCGGTGGCGCAGGCGGTGGCCGAAATGCTCGACTTCTACCTGCCGCTGTATCTCAGCCACCCGCGTGGGTTGCCGGGTGCCGCGATGCACGATCCCTGCACCATCGCCTGGCTACTGGCCCCTCAGTTATTTAGCAGTATCGAGCGTTGGGTCGGCGTGGAAACCAAGGGGGAATACACCCAGGGCATGACGGTGGTGGATCTCTTCCAGCAAACCGGCAAGCCGGCCAACGTGGAAGTGCTGACCGCTATCGATCGTGAAGGGTTTATCAGTCTGCTGGCTGAACGCGTTGCGCGTTACTGATCCATCGGGGCGCAAAACGCGCCCCGATGTTCAATTTTTTTGATTTAACTCAGCGAATTTTTACGCTATCACTGATCCCGGCTTGCCTCTAAGATGCTGTTAAACGCACAGCATTGCTGACGCCCTTAGAACAAGCCTGGAGATAACCGCATGAGTCGTATACTGGTCCTGAAATCAAGTATTCTGGGCGATTACTCCCAGTCTGGAAAATTGGTCGATTTTTTTGTTCAACAGTGGCAAGAAGCGCACCCAAGTGACACCTTTACCTTCCGCGATTTGGCCAACCCCACTCTGCCGGAGCTGAACGGTGAAGTGATCGGCGGTTTTAGTGCCGGGGACAAACCCTTAACCCCCTATCAGCAACAGACGCTGGCGCTTTCCGATGAGCTGATTGCCGAACTGAAATCGCATGACACCCTGATCATCAGCGCACCGATGTACAACTTTAATATCCCGACCCAGTTGAAAATTTACTTCGACCTGATAGCACGCGCCGGTCAAACCTTCCGTTACACCTCCGAAGGCTCCGAAGGCCTGGTCACTGGCAAGAAAGCGATCGTGATCTCCAGCCGTGGCGGTATCCACGCCGAGACGCCAACCGACCTGATCACGCCTTATCTCAAGCTGTTCTTGGGCTTTATCGGTATTACGGATGTGGAATTCGTGCTGGCGGAAGGGTTTGCTTACGGGCCGGAAGCAGCAGAAAAAGCGGCACAAGACAGCCGTATCGCGGTGGCACAGAAAGTCCCTGCAACCGTATACACCGCCCTCACAAGCGAGCCTGAGCCGGCAACAGCCCCGACCGGTGGCGGTTTTCTCAGTAACCTGATGAAAAAGCTGTTCGGTTAATGACGACCTCCCTGCCCCGGCCCTTTCCACTCAGGAGAAGGCCAGGGTGCGGGTAACTTAAGGTTCGAAAGGCCGGCGCTGGAACTGGTCGTGGCCGCATTTCGGGCACAGCGGCAGCACTTCCGGCGTGTAAAACGCCATATGATGGTGGCACTGCTCGCACACCAGATTCCCCAGCCCAACCACTTCACCGCTGTGGTAAACGCCATGGTGGCTGACGTCCTTGAACACTTCGCGCCATTCCAACTGGGTTTTGTCGGTAATGTCCGCCAGTTCCTGCCACAGGCTCTCTTTAATCACCCGCATAAAAACACTGTCAGTAAATTCTTCCCGGCTTTCCTGATAACTACGGGCGAACTCTTCCAGATCTCGCCGTACCGCCAGGGTCACCTGCTCCACTTCATCGTGCGTCAGCTCACCCGCTTCGTTCAGCCGTTTTTCAGCGCTCGCGACCAGCGAGTCAATATCACGTTCGCCATTTTTCAAGCGTTCGGTCAGAGATGCCACCAATTCGCGGTAGTACTGAGCAACCTTGTTCATAATCTCTCCTCGATGAACTTACGTGACGGGACTTACCTCTTCAAACTAGCTCTTATCATTTTAGCCGTAAATTGCTGATGTCACTTGGCAAGGCACGGGATCCTCAAGATGTGAGTCATATCATGGCGGGGATTTTTTAAATACGTCGAGTCGGGCGCTTGGTGTTGTTGCCGGGAGGTCTTATCAGCTATGCTATGCGGATCTATAAGTACTCAACAGAATGCTACGGATGTAGCTGTTTTACACCTACAGGACCACCAGCCGCCATGCAAGAGCAATACCGTCCAGAAGACATAGAATCGAACGTACAGCTTCACTGGCAAGAGAAGCAGACTTTCAAGGTTACCGAAGATGCGAGCAAGGAAAAGTATTACTGCCTATCCATGCTGCCATACCCATCAGGCCGTCTGCACATGGGACACGTTCGTAACTACACTATCGGCGACGTGATCTCGCGCTATCAGCGCATGCTAGGTAAAAACGTACTACAGCCGATCGGCTGGGATGCGTTCGGCCTGCCGGCGGAAGGCGCTGCGGTCAAGAACAACACCGCACCGGCCCCGTGGACCTACGACAACATCGAATACATGAAGAACCAGCTAAAACTGCTGGGCTTCGGCTATGACTGGGATCGCGAGATCGCTACCTGCGATCCGGATTACTACCGTTGGGAACAGTGGTTCTTCACCAAGCTGTACGAAAAAGGCATGGTCTACAAGAAGACTTCTGCGGTGAACTGGTGCCCACACGATCTGACCGTGCTGGCCAACGAACAGGTTATCGACGGCTGCTGCTGGCGCTGTGACACCAAGGTAGAGCGTAAAGAGATCCCACAGTGGTTTATCAAAATCACCGCTTACGCCGACCAACTGCTGAACGATCTGGATACGCTTGAAAGCTGGCCAGAGCAGGTGAAAACCATGCAGCGTAACTGGATTGGTCGTTCCGAAGGGGTGGATATCACCTTTGACGTGGCGGGCAGCGAAGAGAAACTGACCGTTTACACCACCCGTCCAGACACCTTTATGGGTGCTACCTACGTCGCCGTCGCTGCGGGTCACCCTTTGGCGCAACAAGGCGCGGTGAACAACCCGGCGCTGGCTGAATTTATCGAAGAATGCCGTAACACCAAAGTGGCCGAAGCCGAGATGGCGACGATGGAGAAGAAAGGCATGCCGACCGGCCTGTTCGCCATCCATCCGCTGTCCGGTGAGCAAGTGCCGATTTGGGTCGCCAACTTCGTGCTGATGGAATACGGCACCGGCGCGGTCATGGCGGTTCCGGCTCACGACCAACGTGACTGGGAGTTCGCCACCAAATACGGTTTGCCGATCACGCCGGTCGTACTCACTCTCGACGGCAACCAACCGGATGTCCTGGCCGAAGCGATGACCGAGAAAGGCGCGCTGTTCAATTCCGGCGAATTTGACGGGCTGGATCACCAGGCCGGTTTCAACGCCATTGCCGACAAACTGGTCGCCAAAGGCGTCGGCCAGCGCAAGATTAACTACCGTCTGCGCGACTGGGGTGTTTCTCGCCAACGTTACTGGGGTGCACCAATCCCCATGGTCACGCTGGAAGACGGCACCGTAATGCCAACCCCGGAAGACCAACTGCCGGTGATCCTGCCGGAAGACGTGGTGATGGACGGCATTACCAGCCCAATCAAGGCCGATCCCGAGTGGGCGAAAACCACCGTTAACGGCCAGCCGGCGCTGCGTGAAACCGACACCTTCGACACCTTTATGGAGTCTTCCTGGTACTACGCGCGCTACACCTGCCCGCAGTACGACCAGGGCATGCTGGATCCAGCCGCCGCCAACTACTGGCTGCCGGTGGATCAGTACGTTGGCGGTATCGAACACGCCATCATGCACCTGATGTACTTCCGCTTCTTCCACAAGCTGCTGCGTGACGCGGGCCTGGTCGATTCCGACGAGCCGGCAAAACGCCTGCTGTGTCAGGGCATGGTACTGGCAGACGCCTTCTATTACAGCGGCAACAGCGGCGAACGCGTCTGGGTTTCCCCAGTCGACGCCACCGTTGAGCGCGATGACAAAGGCCGCATTATCAAAGCCACCGATCCACAAGGTCGTGAACTGGTCTATGCTGGCATGAGCAAAATGTCGAAGTCGAAAAACAACGGCATCGACCCACAGGTGATGGTTGAGAAATACGGTGCAGACACCGTGCGTCTGTTCATGATGTTCGCCTCGCCGGCAGAAATGACGCTGGAATGGCAAGAATCCGGCGTAGAAGGGGCAAACCGCTTCCTGAAACGCGTCTGGAAACTGGCCTACGAACACCTGGAAAAAGGGGCAGTACAGCCGCTGAACGTAGCAACGCTGACCGAAGACCAGAAAGCACTGCGCCGCGATCTGCACAAAACCATCGCCAAAGTGACCGACGATATCGGCCGCCGTCAGACCTTCAACACCGCGATTGCCGCCGTGATGGAACTGATGAACAAGCTGGCCCGTGCACCGCAAGAAAGCGAGCAAGATCGCGCCCTGCTGCAGGAAGCGCTGCTGTCTGTGGTCCGCATGCTGTATCCGTTCACCCCGCACGTGTGCTTCTCACTGTGGCAGGCGTTGGGCGGTGAAGGCGATGTGGATACCGCAGCCTGGCCGCAAGCCGACGAGCAAGCCATGGTCGAAGACTCCAAGCTGGTGGTGGTACAGGTCAACGGCAAGGTTCGCGCTAAAATCACTGTGGCAGCCGATGCAACCGAAGAACAGGTGCGCGCGCGCGCCGCTGAGGAACATCTGGTCGCTAAATATCTGGACGGGGTTACGGTTCGTAAAGTGATCTATGTTCCGGGCAAATTGCTTAACCTGGTTGTGGGTTAACACAAGGAGGAATTGTGCGACAACGTATTCTGACGCTGTTGCTGGGGTTGGCGGTGCTGGTCACCGCCGGCTGCGGTTTTCACCTGCGTGGCACCACGCAGGTACCCTCGGAAATGAAAACGCTGATTCTGGACAGCTCAGACCCTTATGGTCCGCTGACCCGCTCGGTGCGTGAACAATTACGTCTGAGCGACGTGACCATTGTCAAAGATGCAAAACGTAAGGATCTCCCTTCCCTGCGCATCATTGGCGCCACTGAAAGTCAGGATACCGCCTCGATCTTCCAGGACGGTAAAACCGCTGAGTACCAGTTGGTGCTGACGGTCCAGGCACAGGTGCTGCTCCCGGGTCACGATCTGTATCCGCTGAACGTGAAAGTGTTCCGTTCGTTCTTCGATAACCCGCTGACCGCACTGGCAAAAGATTCCGAACAGGAAATTATTCGTCAGGAAATGCGCGAGCAGGCCGCCCAACAACTGGTGCGTAAACTGCTGACGGTACACGCGGCGGAAGAAGAAACTCAGCAGAAAGCAGCTGCCGCTGGTGAAAAAGCGGCAAGTCGCGTCGATCAATGATCCGTATTTACCCTGAACAACTTGCCGCGCAGCTCCGAGAGGGGCTGCGCGCTTGTTATTTATTGAGTGGCAATGAGCCACTGCTGCTGCAGGAAAGCCAGGATCTGATCCGCCAAACGGCACAACAGCAACAGTTCACCGAGCACTACAGCATTTCGCTCGACGCCCATACCGACTGGGACGCCATCTTTAGCATCTGCCAGGCCATGAGCCTGTTCGCCAGCAGGCAGACGCTACTGCTGATCTTCCCTGATAATGGGCCGACCGCCCCGATCGGCGAACAGCTGATCAAGCTGGCCGCTCTGCTGCATGACGACATTTTACTGATGCTGCGTGGACCACGTCTGACCAAAGCGCAGGAAAACAGCGCCTGGTTCAAGGCGCTCAGCCCGCATGGCGCTTACGTCAGTTGCCAGACACCGGAACAGGCGCAGTTACCCCGCTGGGTAGCACAGCGCGCCAAATCCATGAAACTGGAACTGGACGACGCGGCCAATCAGCTGATGTGTTATTGCTACGAAGGCAACCTGCTGGCGCTGTCACAGGCGCTGGAACGGCTGTCGCTGCTACACCCGGACGGCAAGCTTACCCTGCCGCGCGTTGAACTGGCGGTCAATGACGCCGCGCACTTCACGCCATTCCACTGGCTGGACGCCCTGCTGGCGGGCAAAAGCAAGCGAGCCTGGCATATCCTGCAGCAAATGCAGCAGGAAGATGTCGAACCGGTGATCCTGCTGCGCACCCTGCAGCGTGAATTGCTGCAGTTACTGAACCTGCAACGACGCATGGCGTCAGTGCCGCTGCGTACGCTGTTCGACCAGTACAAGGTCTGGCAAAACCGCCGTAACCTGGTCACCCAGGCATTACAGCGGTTATCTGCTGCCCAACTGCGGCAAGCGGTTCATCTGTTGGCGCAGATTGAAATCACCCTTAAGCAGGATTACGGCCAGTCGGTGTGGTCGGAACTGGAAACCCTGTCGATGCTGCTGTGCGGCAAACCTCTGGCCACGAGTTTTTCAGATGCCCACTAACCTGCAAGAGACCACCGTCCTGCACGCCCTGTTTGGCGGCACCTTTGACCCGATCCATTACGGCCATCTGCGGCCGGTGGAAGCGCTGGCCGCCGAGGTTGGCCTGAACCGGGTCACACTGCTGCCCAACCACGTGCCCCCGCACCGCCCTCAGCCTGAGGCTAACGCTCAGCAACGGTTAAAGATGGTTGAACTGGCGATCGCCGGTAACCCACTGTTTGCGGTTGACGATCGCGAACTGCACCGCACCACGCCGTCCTACACCATAGAGACGCTGGAAGCCATTCGTAAAGAACGTGGCGCTGCATTGCCGCTGGCGTTTATTATTGGCCAGGACTCGCTGTTGACGTTGCACAAGTGGCACCGCTGGCAATCGCTGCTGGAGACCTGCCACCTGCTGGTGCTGGCGCGCCCGGGTTACAACGATCGGATGGACACGCCGGAACTGCAGCAGTGGCTGGAACAACATCAGGTGACCGATGCAGCGCTGCTTAGCCTGCAACCACAGGGCTATATCTACCTGGCCGATACGCCGCAGCTGGAAATTTCAGCGACGGAAATCCGCCAGCGCCGCCACCTGGGTCTCGACTGTGACGACCTGTTGCCGCGTTCGGTACAGCGCTATATCGAGTTACAGGGTTTATATCGCTAGCGAGAGCCGCATGATATACTGCGCCGCTATTTTTCAGGTATTCGCTGAAAACCCCGGAAACCTTAGCTGGCCGGGCAGTCACCAGCTGGCTTTCAGCGGCATCCTGCCGACTTATCATTGATTCAGGCCGCAAAACGGGCAGTTGCCCGCCGCAGTCGAATGAACAGAACACTCCCGAGGGGGAACCTTTGCAAGGTAAAGCGCTCCAAGATTTCGTCATCGATAAAATTGATGACCTGAAAGGCCAAGACATTATCGCTCTGGATGTACAGGGTAAATCCAGCATCACTGATTGCATGATCATCTGCACCGGTACTTCTACCCGTCACGTGATGTCGATCGCCAACCACCTGGTGCAAGAATCCCGTTCTGCGGGCATGGAACTGTTTGGCATGAAAGGCCAGGAAGCTTCCGACTGGATAGTGGTTGACCTGGGCGAAGTGATCGTCCATGTAATGCAAGAAGAAAGCCGTCGTTTGTACGAGCTGGAAAAACTCTGGAGCTAAGCGGTGAAACTGCAACTGGTAGCGGTCGGCACTAAAATGCCAGACTGGGTGCAGACCGGCTTTATGGATTATCTGCACCGCTTTCCGAAAGATATGCCGTTTGAGCTGACCGAAATCCCGGCGGGCAAGCGCGGCAAGAATGCCGATATCAAACGCATTCTGGAAAAGGAAGGCGAACAGATGCTGGCGGCGGTAGGCAAAGGCAATCGCATTGTCACGCTGGACATCCCCGGTACGCCGTGGGAAACGCCGCAGTTAGCACAGCAGCTCGAGCGCTGGAAGCAGGACGGCCGCAACGTCAGCCTGCTGATTGGCGGCCCGGAAGGGCTGGCACCGGCGTGCAAGGCCGCAGCAGAACAAAGTTGGTCGCTCTCACCGTTGACATTGCCGCATCCTTTAGTGCGCGTTCTGGTGGCTGAAAGCCTCTACCGCGCCTGGAGTATTACAACAAATCATCCTTACCACCGGGAATAACCGGTGGTAACCGTGACAGAGTGAAATAAAGCAGCGGGATGAAAATAGAACGTAACCCTTTTCGCGACTATACGGCTGAATCCGCCCTGTTTGTACGCCGCGCCCTGGTGGCGTTCTTTGTCATCCTGGTGCTGACCGGCACCCTCATCGCCAATCTGTATAATCTGCAAATCGTCCGCTTTGAGGATTACCGCACCCGTTCCAACGAAAACCGCATCAAACTGGTGCCGATCGCGCCCAGCCGCGGCATTATCTATGATCGCAACGGCACTCCACTGGCGCTCAACCGTACCATTTATCAGCTGGAGCTGATGCCGGAAAAGGTCGATGACCTGAAGGCCACGCTGCAGGCACTGCGTCCGGTGGTCGATCTGACCGACGAAGACATCACCAACTTCGAGAAAGAGCGCAAGCGCTCACGCCGTTTCGTCTCCATTCCGGTGAAAACTGCCCTGAATGAAGTTCAGGTAGCACGATTTGCGGTTAACCAGTTCCGCTTCCCCGGCGTCGAGGTCAAAGGCTACCAGCGTCGCTACTACCCGTATGGCTCTGCCCTGACCCACGTGATCGGCTACGTGTCGAAGATCAACGACCGCGATGTCGAACGCCTGGATAAAGAGAGCAAGCTGGCCAACTACGCCGCCACCCACGATATCGGCAAGCTGGGTATCGAACGTTATTACGAAGATACCCTGCACGGCAAAACCGGCTACGAAGAGGTTGAAGTCAACAACCGTGGCCGGGTGATCCGCCAACTGCATGAACAGCCTCCTTCCGCCGGTCAGGACGTTTACCTGACGCTGGATCTCAACCTGCAACGCTATATCGAGCAGTTGCTGGTCGGCAGCCGTGCGGCCGTGGTGGTAAGCGATCCGCGCACCGGCGGCATTCTGGCGATGGTCTCCAACCCCAGCTATGATCCGAACCTGTTCGTCGATGGCATCTCCAGTAAAGACTATCAGGGGCTGCTCAACGATCCGAACAGGCCGTTGATTAACCGCGCCACGCAGGGGCTATATCCACCGGCGTCAACGGTAAAACCGTACATTTCCGTCTCGGCGCTCAGTGCCGGGGTGATCACCAAAAACACCACCCTGTTCGATCCCGGCTGGTGGCAATTGCCCGGTTCGGAAAAACGCTTCCGCGACTGGAAAAAGTGGGGCCACGGCCGCCTGAACGTCACCAAAGCCCTGGAAGAGTCGGCGGATACCTTCTTCTATCAGGTCGCCTATGATATGGGTATCGATCGCCTGTCGACCTGGCTGACCAAGTTCGGTTACGGCGAATATACCGGCATCGATCTGTCCGAAGAGCGTTCCGGCCTGATGCCGACCCGCGACTGGAAATTCAAGCGCTATAAAAAACCCTGGTATCAGGGTGACACCATTCCGGTGGGCATCGGCCAGGGCTACTGGACCGCAACGCCGATCCAGATGGCCAAGGCACTGACCACGCTGATTAACGACGGTAATGTCAAAACGCCGCACCTGCTGCAGAGCACCCGAATCAATGGTGCGCTGGTGCCTTTCACTCAGGAAGAAACCAAGCAGATCGGCGATATTCATTCCGGCTTCTGGGAAATTGCCAAAGACGGCATGTATGGTGTAGCCAACCGTCCGAACGGGACGGCACGCAAGTACTTCTCGGATGCACCTTACAAAGCCGCGGCGAAATCGGGTACCGCACAGGTATTCGGTTACGAAACCTACAACGCCCACAAACTGGCGGAACACCTGCGTGACCATAAGTTGATGACCGCCTTTGCACCGTACAACAACCCTACGGTCTCGGTCGCCATCATTCTGGAAAACGGCGGCTCCGGTCCGGCGGTCGGGACGATCACCCGTCAGATCCTCGACCATATTTTGCTGGGAGACAACAATACGCAATTACCATCTGAAGCCCCACTGCCACCAGGCGTTGAGGGTGATTAAGGCAGAACATGACTGAAAGCCAACAAAAGGGCTCGATCTGGACCAAAATCCATATCGACCCCACATTCCTGGTATTAATTCTGGCCCTGCTGGTCTACAGCGCGTTCGTGATGTGGAGCGCCAGCGGTCAGGACATCGGCATGATGGAGCGCAAGATCGGCCAGATCGTGATGGGGCTGATCGTGATGGCCGTCATGGCGCAGATCCCACCGCGAGTTTATGAAAGCTGGGCACCGTATTTATATATTTTCTGCGTGATCCTGCTGATTTTGGTGGACGCTTTCGGGCAGATCAGTAAAGGCGCTCAGCGCTGGCTGGATCTCGGTTTTGTCCGTTTCCAGCCGTCCGAGATCGCTAAAATCGCCGTGCCGCTGATGGTGGCGCGCTTTATGAACCGCGACGTCTGCCCACCTTCGCTGAAAAACACCGCCATTGCACTGGTGCTGATTTTCCTGCCGACCCTGCTGGTGGCCGCACAGCCCGATCTGGGGACCTCGATCCTGATCGCCGCCTCCGGGCTGTTCGTGCTGTTCCTGTCCGGCATGAGCTGGAAGCTGATCGCCGTGGCCGCCGTACTGCTGGCGGCCTTTATCCCGGTGCTGTGGTTCTTCCTGATGCACGGCTATCAGCGCGACCGCGTCATGATGCTGCTCGATCCGGAAACCGACCCGCTTGGCGCCGGCTACCATATTATTCAGTCAAAAATTGCCATCGGCTCCGGCGGCCTGTCCGGCAAAGGCTGGCTGCACGGCACCCAGTCACAGTTGGAATTCCTGCCGGAACGTCACACCGACTTTATCTTCGCAGTATTGGCCGAAGAACTGGGGCTGATCGGGGTGCTGGTATTGCTGGCACTCTACCTGCTGGTGATTATCCGCGGGCTGATGATCGCCGCCAAGGCACAAACCACCTTCGGCCGGGTGATGGTCGGCGGCCTGATGCTGATTTTGTTCGTTTATGTGTTTGTTAACATTGGTATGGTCAGTGGTATTTTGCCGGTAGTTGGCGTACCTTTGCCTCTGGTCAGTTACGGGGGTTCGGCGCTGATTGTGCTTATGGCTGGGTTCGGCATTATCATGTCGATCCACACGCATCGAAAAATGATGTCCAAGAGTTTATAAGGGGTGAGTAATGCGTAAGGAATGGCTTTGGGTCGGCGTCGTCGCGGTATTGCTTTCCGCCTGTACCGCCCCGACCACGGAACAGCAAGCACCACCGCAGCAGCCATATAATGGGCCGGTGGTGGAAATCGGTGGCGTTGAGCCTCAATATGAACCCTATAACCCTAATAACATGCAGGATTATAAGGTTAATGGCGACACTTACCGCATCGTCAAGGATCCGCAGAACTTCTCTCAGACCGGTCTGGCCAGCTCCTATGGTGAAGAAGCCCGTGGCAATACCACCGCGCTGGGGGAACAGTTTGATCCTAACGGCCTGACGGCCGCACACCCAACGCTGCCGATCCCAAGTTACGTACGCGTCACCAACCTGGCCAATGGCCGTCAACTGGTGGTGCGGGTTAACGATCGCGGGCCTTACACCCAGGGCCGTATTATCGATCTGTCGAAAGCCGTCGCCGACCGCCTGAACCTGTCCAACAACACCAAGGTCAAGGTTGATTTCATCAACGTGGCACCGGACGGTACTCTGAGCGGTCCAGGCACCATTGGCACCACCGTGGCCAAACAAAGCTATGCCCTGCCTTCACGTCCGGATCTGGGTTCCAGCAGCATGGGAACCCCGGTGCAGCAAGATGTTCCTGTCGCCAGCGGTGCCGCAGTACGCCCGATTGACAACAGCAGCCTGAACACCGGCGACAACGCCCCGGCCGCCACTACCGGCAATAGCCGCAGTGGTTTCCTGGGCGCGCCAAGCGCCGTCCCGGCTGGCGTGCTGGAGGGGTCAGAGCCAGAGCCTGCCGTCAGCGCCGCCGCCATTGCCGCACCGATCGCAGCGACCGCCGCCGTTGCCGCCAATGCTTCTACAGGTGGCAGCTATGTGGTGCAGGTCGGCGCACTGAGCAGTGCCGAACGCGCGCAAAGCTGGCAACAAAGCCTGAGCCAAAAGTTTGGCGTACCGGGTAAAGTGGCCGCCAACGGCAGCGTTTACCGCGTGCAATTAGGCCCGTTCAGCAGCCGTCAGCAGGCGGTCGAACTGCAGCAGCGTCTGGCCAGTGAAGCGCAGCAACAATCTTTTGTCACTGCCGCACCTTAAAACAATTCTCTGGCAGGCGAACGCGGTTGATAAGCGTTCCTTTAGCTGAAACATTTTCTTTCAGCTAAAGCCAATAAAGCGCGATTAGTCAGAGGATTGACTAATGCCTGCCGGGATCTCATCTGTTATAGTGTGGCTCGTTTTTAATTTTACCCTCATGGATGTTGTAGTCTCGATCATGAAACAAGTAACCTCTTTCCGCTTAATCAAGAGCATAGCGCTCGGCACCGTTATCGCGATGAGTGCAACCTCCGTTGCGCATGCCGATGACGTTAATATCAAAACCATGATCCCAGGGGTACCGCAGATCGATGCGGAAGCCTACGTCCTGATTGATTACAACTCCGGTAAAGTTTTGGCGGAAATGAACGCCGACGCCCGCCGCGACCCTGCCAGCCTGACCAAAATGATGACCAGTTACGTCATCGGCCAGGCGCTGAAAGCAGGCAAGATCGGCCAGGAAGACATGGTTACCGTGGGACAAGATGCCTGGGCAACCGGCAACCCGGTATTCAAGGGTTCTTCCCTGATGTTCCTGAAGCCAGGCGACCGCGTACCGGTCTCCAAACTGACCCGCGGCATCAACCTGCAGTCCGGTAACGACGCCTGTGTGGCGATGGCCGACTATGTGGCCGGCAGCCAGGATGCGTTCGTTAACCTGATGAACACTTACGTCAGCAAGCTGGGCCTGCAGAATACCCACTTCCAGACGGTACATGGCCTGGATGCACAGGGTCAGTACAGTTCGGCGCGCGATATGGCGTTGATCGGCCAAGCGCTGATCCGTGACGTACCGGACGAGTACGCGATTTATAAAGAAAAAGAATTCACCTTCAACAATATCCGCCAGATGAACCGTAACGGTCTGCTGTGGGATACCAGCCTGAACGTCGACGGCATCAAAACCGGTCATACCGATGCAGCAGGCTACAACCTGGTGGCATCTGCCACCGAAGGCCAGATGCGTCTGATCTCTGCGGTGTTGGGCGGTCGTACTTATAAAGGCCGTGAAACCGAAAGCAAGAAACTGCTGACCTGGGGCTTCCGCTTCTTCGAAACCGTTGCGCCATTGAAAGTGGGCAAAGAGTTTGCGTCTGAGCCGGTATGGTTCGGCGATGCGGATCGCGTTGAGCTGGGCGTAGACAAAGACGTTTACCTGACTATCCCACGCGGCCGGATGAAAGATCTCAAAGCCAGCTACGTGCTGAACACGCCGGAAATTCATGCGCCACTGGCGAAAAACCAGGTTGTCGGCAGCATCAACTTCCAGTTGGATGGCAAAACCATCGATCAGCGCCCGCTGGTGGTGATGAACGAAGTGAAAGAAGGCGGTTTCTTCAGCCGTATCGTGGATTACATCAAACTGATGTTCCATCACTGGTTCGGTTAACAGTTGAAATGGGCGAAATCGCCCCCATATACTGATTAACATTAACTCCCGCTCCGGCGGGAGTTATAATTTATAGAATCGCTATATCGATAGCCGCACTCTGGAGCGCACATGAAAACTAAACTGAACGAACTGCTCGAATTCCCTTGCTCATTTACCTACAAAGTAATGGGCCTGGCACAACCCGAGCTGGTAGACCAGGTGGTTGAAGTGGTGCAGCGCCATGCTCCCGGGGATTATAACCCGCAGGTTAAACCTAGCAGCAAAGGCAATTACCACTCCGTGTCCATCACCATCACCGCCACCCATATCGACCAGGTGGAAACCTTATATGATGAGTTGGGCAACATTGAAATTGTCCGCATGGTGCTGTAATTCCAGCATAAACCCCTGCATTTCAGCCCGGGACAGAGCATTCTCTGCCCGGGTTGCGCATTTTTGGTCAGCGAAACGCTGGTCGCCGGCCAGAGCGCCCGGTATAATGGCAACACCACTTCTGTAACCTGACGATGACTCTTTTGCAACCAGACAAGATCATTTTGCGTCAGCTGGGGTTGCAGCCCTATGAGCCTGTATCCCAAGCCATGCACAACTTCACCGATCGCCGAACCGAAACCACGCCCGATGAGCTGTGGCTGGTTCAGCATCAGCCCGTATTTACCCAGGGCCAGGCAGGGAAAGCGGAGCATCTGTTAATGCCGGGCGACATTCCGGTAGTCCAGAGCGATCGCGGCGGCCAGGTGACCTATCACGGGCCGGGCCAGCAGGTGATGTATGTGATGGTCGATCTGAAACGCAACAAGGTTGGCGTTCGCCAACTGGTCACGGCTATCGAAGATACCGTTATTAATACCCTCGCCCACTTTCACATTGAATCGCGTGCCCGTCCGGATGCGCCCGGTGTTTACGTGGGGGAGCAAAAAATCTGTTCGTTGGGTTTGCGGATCCGTAAAGGCAGTTCATTCCACGGCCTGGCCCTGAATGTGGCCATGGATCTCACCCCCTTCCAGCGTATCAACCCTTGCGGTTACGCCGGTATGCAGATGGCGCAGGTCAGCGCGCTGGTGCCCGGTGTTGGCATAGAAGACGTACACCCAGTCCTGGTACAGGAATTTGTTCATTTACTCGGCTACCCGAAGGTCGAGCTTCGTAACTGGAACCTGCACGATTATGAGTAAACCAATTCAGATGGAACGCGGCGTCAAATACCGCGATGCAGACAAAATGGCGTTGATCCCGGTAAAAACGGTGGTCACAGAACGGCAGGAGCTGTTACGTAAACCCGAGTGGATGAAAATCAAACTCCCTGCCGACTCTACGCGCATTCAGGGCATTAAAGCCGCAATGCGTAAAAACGGCCTGCATTCGGTGTGCGAAGAAGCTTCCTGTCCGAACCTGTCTGAGTGCTTCAACCACGGTACCGCCACCTTTATGATCCTGGGCGCTATCTGTACCCGCCGCTGCCCGTTCTGCGACGTGGCCCACGGCCGCCCGGTGGCGCCAGATGCCAACGAGCCGGAAAAACTGGCTCAGACCATCGCCGATATGGGCCTGCGTTATGTGGTGATCACCTCGGTTGACCGCGACGATCTGCGTGACGGGGGTGCCCAGCACTTTGCCGACTGCATCGCGGCTATCCGCGTCAAGAACCCGACCATCAAGATTGAAACGCTGGTGCCAGACTTCCGCGGCCGTATGGATCGTGCACTGGAAATCCTGACCGAAACGCCACCGGATGTGTTCAACCACAACCTGGAAAACGTACCGCGTGTTTACCGTCAGGTTCGTCCGGGCGCGAACTACGAGTGGTCATTGAAGCTGCTGGAGCGGTTTAAAGAAGCGCATCCGCACATTCCAACCAAGTCTGGCCTGATGGTCGGCCTGGGGGAAACCAATGCGGAAATCGTTGAAGTGATGCGCGATCTGCGTCGCCACGGCGTTACCATGCTGACCCTGGGCCAGTATCTGCAGCCAAGCCGCCATCACCTGCCGGTACAGCGTTACGTCAGCCCGGCCGAATTCGATGAAATGAAAGAAGAAGCGATGGCGATGGGCTTCACCCATGCCGCCTGCGGTCCGTTTGTCCGTTCGTCCTACCATGCCGACTTGCAGGCAAAAGGGATGGAAGTGAAGTAATTGCAGTAATTATTTGTTACGTTTCCAACGACGGAAACGGCAAAAAACGGATGTCCATGCGGCATCCGTTTTTTATTGCCTGGCAGAAGACGAAATTAAACGTCTTTCTTTTCGACGCTCTGCGGGTTGGACTGGCTTTCAGCCGTGGTTGACGCTGGCGGAGTCGTATCATCCCCCACCGCCTTTTTGAAGCCCTTCAGTGCAGCCCCCAAATCAGCGCCCAGAGAACGCAGTTTGCTGGTGCCGAACAGTAAAATGATCAACACCGCAATCACCAGAAGTTTGGTAATACTGAGACCTTCCATACTCACCTTCTTATTCATATAGCGCTGCGGGCGCAGCGAGAAAACAAACCTTGCCTGAGGATATTTACCTACTTTCTCTGGGCCAAAACAACAGCAACATGTAACAGAGTGAGATCCTGCGCCAATAAGCAAGGTTAAATACGCCGTACGCGCTTCAGACTATTCTGAGTTTTCAAGCTGCATGGTACGCTGTCCCCCTGCTCACTATGGAGTTGCCGGATGTATACGCCATCAGTCATTGATACCAGACGTTCCGGCCTCAGCTTCGCCAGACGCACTTACCTGCCACGCATCGTCGGTCTGGGGGTCGGTTTTATCTGTGTGTTCTCGGTGCTTTCTTCGCAGCAGACTACCCCCTGGCTGTGGGGACTGCTGATTTTCCATGGGTTTATCTGGCCACACCTCGCCTACCAGTGGGCGCGCCGCTCCGTCATGCCCTTCAAGGCCGAAATCCGTAACCTGCTGATCGATTCGTTTTTCGGTGGGCTGTGGGTGGCTACGATGGCCTTTAATGCCTTACCGTCGGTGGTCATCCTGTCAATGATGGGGATGAACAATATTGCCTCCGCCGGAAAATCCCTGTTTTTTAAAGGGTTGGTCGTGCAAATAGCCAGTGCGCTGGCAATCAGTGCGCTGCTGGGTTTCCCCTTTCAGCCACAAAGCACGCCGCTGCAGATTTATCTATGTCTGCCCATGATCTATCTCTATCCGACCCTATTGGGGTTAGTGACCTACCGCACCGCCAAGCGCCTGGCGGAGAAAAAGCAGGAATTGCTGCGTATCAGTATGCGTGATGGCCTGACCGGGCTGTACAACCGCCGCCATTGGGAACATTTGCTGCATCACCAATTTGACAGCTGTCGCCGCTATCAGCACAGCGCGACCCTGATCCTGATGGATATCGATCGCTTTAAAACCATCAACGACACCTTCGGCCATGCGCTGGGTGACGAGGCACTGGCGGTACTGGCGGAGGAGTTGCTAATCGGCCTGCGCGCCGTGGATATTGTCGGACGCTACGGCGGTGACGAGTTTGGTGCCGTACTGCCGAACACCAGCGCCGAACAGGCCAGCATTGCGCTGTTGCGTATTCAGGAACGGCTAAACGAAATTATTTTCCGCGAAGCGCCACAGTTAAAACTGAACATCAGTGCCGGCATTGCGGATTATCACGGCGATATGCACGGCTATCTGGACTGGTTAAAAGCCGCCGACAACGCGCTGTACCGGGCGAAGAACAACGGTCGTAACCGCCTGGAGCTGGCCGTGCCCGGCCACTGAGGCCAAAGGTGACACTTTCTGCTTTGCAGTCACTTTTGATACTACAAAACAGGCAACGGCGGGTGTAAGATCCCGCCTGCGCGACAAACTGCAGCGCCGACTGACGGAGATGACATTCCTCCATAACCGCCTTCACAGGCTAATGATGTCTACGTAACCTCTCAGAGAGGTGCGTAGCATTGCGCCTGCAGCTTTCTGAGTTTGACTCCCCATTTAATGAAAGGCAGTTTCGACCATGTTGAGTTCTTTACTGGCAGTTTTTATTGGCGGCGGTTTGGGTAGCGTCCTGCGCTGGGCCATAAGCATGAAGATGAATCCGCTTAACGCGCACATCCCGCTGGGGACGCTGGCGGTCAATCTGCTGGGCGGCTTTATTATTGGTTTGGCTATCGCCATCTTCACCCGGATGACGCACCTGGATCCCACCTGGAAATTGCTGATCACCACCGGCTTTTGTGGTGGATTGACCACCTTTTCCACCTTTTCTCTGGAGGTGGTGTATTTACTGCAGGATGGCCGTTTCGCTTGGGCGCTGACCAACATGCTGCTGAATCTGGCGGGCTCGCTGGCGATGACCCTGCTGGCGTTTATGCTGGTGATCTGGATTAACGGGCAATAATTTAATTTCGACTTCTTAATGTTTCCTTAATCTGCACTGAGCATAATCTCATCCAGTATCCCCACTGGATGAGAACTCAGATGTTTAGCCTGCCGAAAACTGCCGCTGAAGTGACCACCACCCTGCTGTGCCTGCTGATTGTCGGTGCCTTCATCAAGGTTTATCTGTTCGCCTAAGTTCGGCCCCGCAAAACCCACCTTTACAGTTGCGCTCTTGCCTATTGCCATGGTTGCATTACAATTGAGAATGAACGTTCGCACCCAGAAAGCGAACCGCATCTCATTAGGTAAAGGACCGGGACATGATATCCACCAGCGACAGCAGGCAGGCCAAAGTACAGGCCCGTCGCGATCAGATCGTCGACGCCGCAAAACTCTGTTTTCGCCAGCACGGTTTTCACGCCGCCAGCATGGCGGAAATCGCACAGGGTTCTCAGCTTAGCGTTGGTCAGATCTACCGCTATTTCGACAACAAAGATGCGATTATCGAAGAGATCGTTAACCGCATTATCGCCAGTAAAATGCGGCGACTGGAAGATCTTGGCGATCATATCAACCTGATCGCCGGTACCCTGGCGGCACGCTCCCTGTTTCAACAGCCAGGTGAAAGCGAAACCGACCATATGTTGATGCTGGAGGTCACCGCCGAGGCCACCCGTAACCCGACAGTGGCAAAAATGCTCAGCGATGCCGAGACCCGGTTATTCCACCATGTTTGCCAAAGCCTGCGGCGGATCTATCCGCACTTCAGCGAGCAGGAAATCGCCGCCAGAGTGGAGTTTATCGCCGTGTTAAGCGAAGGCACCGGTTATCGCATTCTCACCACGCAAAAAGCCGACGTCAGCCTGCTGAACGGCTTATACCAACAAGCTATTTCTCACCTGTTCAGGAAACTTTAATCCTCATGACCAAACAACTCGCCAGACAACGTCTGGTGTACGCGCTGGTGCTTGGCCTGCTCGCTTCACTGGGCCCGCTGTGCATCGATCTCTACCTGCCCGCCCTGCCGGAAATGGCCGGTGAGCTGAATACCTCCACCGCCACCGCGCAGCTCAGCCTGACCGCCGGCTTGCTCGGGCTGGGCGTCGGTCAGCTGATTTTCGGCCCCTACAGCGACAAGCTCGGCCGTATGCGCCCACTGCTGCTGTCGCTGGCGCTGCTGCTGTTCGCCTCGCTGTGGTGCGCACTGGCACCGAATATCGACCAGTTACTCATCGCTCGCCTGTTGCAAGGGTTGGCCGGTGCCGGCGGTGCAGTTATTTCTCGTGCGATTGCCCGTGACCTTTATTCCGGACACGAACTGACGCGTTTCTTCGCCCTACTGATGTTGGTCAACGGCCTGGCACCGATCATTGCACCGGTGCTGGGTGGCGCCATGTTGCAGTTTATGGACTGGCGCGGGATTTTCGGCGTACTGGCGGCTATCGCCGTGTTGCTGTTTACGCTTGCCAGTCTGAAGCTGGACGAATCACTGCCCGCGGAGCGTCGCAGCCAGGGCGGCATTTTAGCCATGCTGCGGTCGTTGGGCGGATTACTGACCCAGCGCCAGTTTATGGGCCTGTGCCTGACGCAAGGGTTTGTAATGGCCGGGATGTTCGCCTATATCGGCGCCTCTCCCTTCGTGCTGCAGCAGATTTATGGCCTCAGCCCGCAGATGTTCAGCCTGTGCTTCGCCATCAACGGCGTCGGGCTGATTATCTCTGCACAGATCGCCAGCCGCCTGAGCATCCATTTTGGCGAAAGGAAGGTACTGAAAGGGGGACTAACCCTGGCGGCAGTTTCTTCGCTGCTGTTGTTGCTGGCTGCCGTCCTGCACGCGCCGCTGGCACTGCTGATGGTACCGCTATTCTTCTCGGTGGCAGTGATCGGTATTGTCGGCCCTACCGCTTCGTCTTTGGCGATGCAAAGCCAGGGCGACAAAGCGGGCAGCGCTTCTGCGCTGATTGGCGTGAGCATGTTCGCACTCGGTGCCTGTAGCGTGCCCTTGACGGGGCTGGGTGGTACTTCCAGCGTGTCAATGGCGCTGACCATCGTCGGCTGTTACGCCGTCGCCATCACGCTGTTTACCCTGCTGGTACGCAAAACGCAGGCATAAAACGACGAAAAAAAGGCAATAAAAAACCCGCTCAGTGAGCGGGTTTTAAGAATTTCGGCTGTAGCATTAGATAGCGATAACGTTAGCAGCAGATGGGCCTTTGGCACCGTTCGTGATTTCAAATTCTACACGCTGGCCTTCAGCAAGAGTTTTGAAACCATTGCTAGCGATGGCAGAGAAGTGAACGAAAACGTCCTTGCTACCATCTTCCGGAGTAATGAAGCCGAAGCCCTTGGATTCATTAAACCACTTAACGCTACCTTTAATCTTAGACATCAAACTTACCTTTAACGTGAATGAAAGACACTAAACGTGTGTCCAGTACAGTACAGCAATTAGACGGGTTTTTGTCCACAACCTGGATCACATAAAAACGATAAAAAGTGAAAAAGTCCGCCGCCTCCGCTGTAAAGCACTCACCCTCTGGGCCATCGGCTCTCTGGGTAGTCTAATCCTCTTCAAACCCCGGCGAACAGCGGTCGAACGCCTGTTTCATTCACCGTCAACGGGCATTGACGACGCGATGCAGACGTAATCGCTATGAAATATAACCAGATAGTCTTTTTGCTTCCGGCTGCCCTGCACTAGGGTTAGAACTTACTAACCACTGTGAGCCAAGACTATGACCAGCCAACTGGCCGAAAAAATCGTCGCCTACCGCCGTGAACTGCATCAGAACCCTGAGCTGTCCAACCACGAGTTTGCCACTACCGCCCGCCTGACCCGCTGGCTGGAAGAGGCCGGTATCCGTATTCTGCCACTGGGGCTGAAAACCGGCGTGGTGGCTGAAATCGGCAGTGGTAAAGGGCCGATCATTGCGCTGCGTGGAGATATTGATGCCCTGCCGATAGAAGAAATTTCCGGAGTGCCATTCACTTCGCAAAACAGCGGCGTGATGCACGCCTGCGGACATGACTTTCACACCTCGGTGATGTTGGGGGCCGCGCATTTATTGAAAGCGCGTGAGGCCTCCCTGCCCGGTACGGTGCGTATTTTCTTCCAGCCGGCGGAGGAAACCTTCAACGGTGCCCAGCACCTGATCGACGCCGGGGCGCTGGATAACGTGGCTGCAGTATTCGGTCTGCACAACGCGCCGGAACTGCCCACTGGTACTTTTGCCACCCGCGCCGGCGCGTTTTACGCCAACGTCGATCGCTTCCAAATCCTGATCACCGGCAAGGGCGCCCATGCCGCCAAGCCGGAGCAAGGGGTAGACACCATCGTCACCGCCAGCCAGATTGTCAACGCGCTGCAAACCCTGCCCAGCCGCAGCTTCAGTTCACTGGAGTCCTTGGTGGTCAGTGTCACACGCATCGAGGGGGGTAATACCTGGAATGTCCTGCCACAGACCGTGGAGCTGGAAGGCACGGTACGTACCCATAGCGATCAGGTCCGTCGCCAGGTGCCGGATAAAATCCGCCAGGTAATTAATGGCGTAGCCGCCTCGCTGGGCGCACAGGCAGAACTGCGCTGGCAGGCCGGCCCACCGGCGGTGGTCAACGACGCGCGCTGGGCAGCCTTCAGTAAAACCGTCGCCGCCGAAGCCGGTTACCGGGTAGAAGAAGCTGAACTGCAGATGGGCGGAGAAGACTTTGCGCTTTATCTGCACCACGTACCGGGGGTGTTTGTCAGTATCGGCTCGGCGAGTGAGTTCGGCCTGCACCACCCGCGCTTCAACCCGGATGAACAGGCGATTTTCCCGGCCTCACAATATTTTGATTTGTTGGCAGAACGCACGCTGCAGCAATTAGCCACCGCCCCGGAAAAAACCACCAGCAAGGCTTAAAAATCACCCGACTATTATTTCGCGGCGCAGTGAATTCTGCGCTGCGAGTTATTATTTCCCTCTTGGTTATATTTGCTAATTTCAACATTTGAATATGCTGTTTTGTTGTTTTACATCCTGAGGGTGCTCGTCAATAGTGGAGCTCTAAAGATAGCGCCACACCGGCACTTAACAGGGTGAAAGCAATGAGCAACAGTGCGAAAGAACAACGACAATTGCGCCTTGGCGCCATTTTGCATGGCGCATCGGGAAATATGTCTGCCTGGCGGCATCCGGACGCCACTGCCGATGCCAGTATTAATCTCGATTTTAATATTGCCACGGCAAAAAAAGCCGAACAGGGTAAATTGGATTTCGTGTTTGTGGCCGACGGCTTATATATCAACGAGAAATCCATTCCACATTTTCTCAATCGTTTTGAACCGCTAACCCTGCTCGCCGCGCTGTCCGCCGCCACCGATAAAATCGGGCTGGTGGGCACGTTATCCACCTCATACAGCGATCCCTTTACCGTAGCGCGCCAGTTCGCCAGCCTCGATCACCTCAGCAAAGGCCGGGCTGGCTGGAACGTAGTGACTTCACCGCTGGAGGGCTCGGCAAAGAACTTCTCGCGCACCGAGCACCCGGAACACAGCCTGCGCTACCGCATTGCCAGCGAATACCTCGACGTCACCAAAGGGTTATGGGACTCGTGGGAAAGCGATGCCTTTGTGCGTAACAAGAATAGCGGGGAGTTTTTCAGCGCCGGTAAACTGCATACCCTGAATCACCAGGGGGAGTTCTTCTCGGTACAGGGGCCACTGAATATTGGCCGTACGCCACAAGGTCGGCCGATTCTGTTCCAGGCCGGCGCCTCGGATGACGGTAAACAGCTGGCAGCCAAACACGCGGATGCCATTTTCACCCACCATGAAAGCCAGCAACAGGCGCAGGCGTTTTATCAGGACGTCAAAAAACAGTTGGTGGAACAGGGCCGTGAACCGGATGACCTGCGGATCTTCCAGGGTGTCAGCGTGATAGTCGGTGACGACAATGAAGATGTAGAACGTCAGTATTGGGAAACCGCGCGCCTGGTCAGTATCGAAAACGCCCTCAACTACCTTGGCCGCTACTTTGAACACTATGACTTCGCCCGCCATCCGTTGGATGAGCCCTTCCCGGACGTCGGTGAACTGGGGCAAAACAGCTTCCGCAGCACCACCGATGCCATCAAGCGCAATGCCCGTGAACGTAATCTGACACTGCGCGAAGTGGCGCTGGAAGCCGCCTCCCCACGTCCGGTATTTGGCGGCACGCCGGAAGCGGTGGCAGACGGCCTGCAAAACTGGTTCGACACTCAGGCTGCCGACGGTTTCATTATTAGCGGCGGCACGCCAAATTCATTCGGCCATTTTGTCGATCGCGTGGTGCCGATCCTGCAACAGCGCGGCCTGTTCCGTAGCGATTACAGCGGCAACACCTTGCGTGACCACCTTGGCCTGAAGCTGCCGCCAAACCAATTTACTCAATAACAATAATATTTCTTCAGGGATATCCGCTATGCGAACAACCTTTAGCGTCCTGCCCGCTAAACGCAACGACCTGGGCGATTAGGAGCACACAGATGGCAAACGACGTTTTTATCCAAACGCTGCCGAACGATCCGCTGGTCCAGCCGGTGATCGCAGGGCTATTCGGTGAATATCGCCAACGCTACGGCGACTATTTTGGTGACCAGGAGCAGGAAGCACTGGATTTGTACGCCCCGCCGCAAGGCGCCTTTATCGTGCTGCTGCGCGCCGGGGAGCCGATCGCCATGGGGGCCTTCAAACGCTACGATTTACAGACTGCCGAGCTGAAGCGCATCTGGACACGGACCGATCTGCGCCGTCAGGGCCTGGCACAACGGGTATTGCAGCAATTGGAAACGCTGGCGCAGGAACAGGGTTACCACCAGCTCTATCTGACCACCGGCTTTCGCCAGCCGGAGGCGGTGGGTCTGTATTTGAGCAACGGCTACCAGCCACAGTTCGATCCCAGCGTCGACAGTGAAGTTTACAGCCACCCGCCCTACGATGGCCGACTGCCATTTCGCAAAAGCCTGATAACAGCGGACGCACTCTGTTGTGCACCGGAAAGGAAGATTGCCTAGGGGCCCGTCCCCTTGTTAACCCCCTTTATCTGTTTCAGGAGAATGGTCATGTCCAAGCAAGAAGTATTAAAAGTGGTTCCCGCCCGCTACCCGCTGCGGCTGGTGGGCGCGTTGTTTTCGGTGTTTATTCTTGCGGCAATAGTCCAGTCAGTGGCGGCCAACGAGCGCTGGGAATGGGGGGTCTTCGCCGAATGGTTCTTTGCGCCCGCGGTCCTGTCCGGACTGGGGCAAACCCTGCTGCTGACGCTGCTCGGCACGTTGTTCAGTATTATCTTCGGTACGCTGCTGGCACTGGCGCGGCTATCACGCTCTTACCTGCTGGCGTCGTTGGCATGGGGTTATATCTGGCTGTTCCGTTCGCTGCCGCTGATCCTGGTGCTGATCATTCTGTATAACTTCTCTTATCTGTACGACTCCATTTCACTGGGCATTCCCTTCACCTCACTGGTGTTCGCCAGCTATCCGACCATCGATATTCTCAGCCAGTTCTCGGTCGCGGTGTTGGGACTGACGTTGGTGCAGTCGGCCTATACCGCAGAAATTATCCGTGGCGGCATTATCGGGGTCGAGTACGGTCAACATGAGGCAGCGGCGGCACTCGGGTTGCCGGGCTATCGACGCACTTTCCGCATTATTTTGCCGCAGGCGCTGCGCTCCATCATCCCAACCGGCTTCAATGAAATTATCAGCCTGGCGAAGGGGACCTCGATTGTCTACGTGCTGGCGCTGCCGGAGCTGTTTTATACCATTCAGGTGATCTACAACCGCACCCAGCAGGTGATACCGCTGCTGATGGTCGCCACGGTCTGGTACCTGTTCATCACCACCGCGCTGTCGGTCATTCAGTATTACATTGAGCGCTATTTCGCCCGGGGCGCATTGCGCGAATTGCCACTCACGCCATGGCAGAAACTGGCCGGCTGGTTAAAACGTTAGGAGGATCCCATGTCCGAAGCCATTGATTATTATGCTCTGCGCGAAGCGCCGGTGCACAGCATCGTTCCGGTACCGGCGCGCGGCCTGATTGAAATCAGCAACGTGAGCAAGTTTTTCGGTAAACACAAGGCACTGGATGACGTCAGCCTGACGTTGCAGCCAGGTACCGTCACGGTGATCCTCGGGCCTTCCGGTTCCGGCAAGTCTACCCTGCTGCGAACCATCAACCACCTGGAGCGTGTCGACGAAGGTTTTATCCGTATCGACGGCGACTATGTGGGCTACCGGCGCAAGGGGGACAAGCTGTATGAGCTCAAAGAGAATGCCATTCTCAAGCAGCGTATCAACGTCGGCTATGTGTTCCAGAACTTCAATCTGTTCCCTCACCTGACGGTGCTGGAGAACATCATTGAAGCACCGGTGGTGCATAAGATTTACTCGCGGGCCGAGGCTAAAGAGGTGGCTTATCAGCTGTTGGATACCGTCGGCCTGCGCCACAAGGCAGACGCCTACCCGCGCCATCTGTCCGGCGGCCAACAGCAACGCATCGCCATTGCCCGTGCACTGGCGCTGAACCCGAAGGTGATTTTGTTTGATGAACCGACTTCAGCACTGGATCCGGAACTGGTCGGCGAAGTGTTGGACGTGATCAAGGGGCTGGCGGATCTGGGGGTAACGCTGGTGGTGGTCACTCATGAAATTGGCTTTGCGCGCGAGGCGGCCGATCAGATTGTGTTCATGGTCGATGGGCAAATCGTCGAACAGGGAGACGCCCGTCGAGTGCTGAACCATCCGCAACACCATCGCACCATCAACTTCCTCAATAAAGTGCTGTGACCGACGGGGCGCCAGCTGCGCCCCGCTCCGTTAGACCAACGCGAACCGGCGTTTTTCGGCAGCAAAATCCAGCGGTTTGATGCCACGCTGATTGCGATCCTGCTCAGTCAGTCGCTCAGCCGGGATAAACCAGGTGACTTCAAACAGTAGTCCATCCGGATCGTGGCCATAAATGCTCTTGTGCACGCCATGATCTTCTTCCAGCCCAAGAATGCCACGCTGCGCCAACTGGTCGCGAATGCGCTCAAGTTCGTCCAGGCTGTCGACTTCCCAGGCCAAATGGTACAACCCGGCCGGTGGCTCGTTTTCCGCCGGCGGCTCACCGTTGGCACGAAAGACCCCGGCCCGTTGCTGCCCCAGATTCTTGCTGAACAGCGCCAAATCGTGATCGTTATCCGAATCGGCCGCCTGGGTAAACACCGCTTTATCCGGACTGTTGGAGGGTTTGAGCTTAAATCCCAACACCTGATGATAAAAATCCGCACTCTGCTGCACGTCGCTGACATACAGCACCGCATGGTTAAGCCGTTTAATGCCCATCGATTTTCCCTTTCAGAATTGAATAAAGTCAGAAAGAAAATAGCATGTGGCCACAAACCCGCTAAATGCCGTAATCGCATTATCAAATGCCGGGCACGCAATCTGTCACTGCAAGGCATTCCGCGCTATCATAAGCACTGTATTGAGCGACTTTATGAGAATGATGATGAACGGCAAGATAACGACTTTTTTTGAAGACAAAGGCTTCGGCTTTATTACCGATGAGAACGGGGAAAATCGTTATTTTCACGTGATTAAAGTACAGAACCCGGAGCTGATTAAGAAAAACGCGGCGGTGACTTTCGAACCGACCAACAACACCAAAGGCCCGTCGGCGTTTGCGGTCAAGGTGCTGGCGTCGAGCAAGTACATCATCATCGCCAACGAAAGAATCAAGATCACCAGCATCAAATCCTTCAACACCTTCACCAAAGAAGTGCCGGTGAAAGCGGACGTGGATAAAGAAAATACCGTGCTGTCAGTTGGCCTGTTGATGAACCGCATTCGCCCACAGTCCGAAGAGGCGCCGCAGACCATGCAGACGCTGCGCATGCTGACCATCACCACCTTCCAGAACGATACCCATACCTTCTCGGAACACGAGATCGACATGGATGAAACGCTGAAAGTGCTGAAAAGTCTGTAAACCCTTTCCAGGCGTATAAAAAACATTCTAAGCAATTTGATACCACCTGTGTTAGCGTGGGTTTTCACCTGACACAGGCCATTTCATTATGTCTGATACCAGCAGTGTTAAAGGCTTTATCAACCGCTCCACCAAAATCGCCTGCCCCAAATGCGCCTACGTTACCACCCAAAAATGCGCGACGCTGCGGCAAAATGTCATGCTGATCTGCCCAAACTGCGGCACCGAGTTTGAACCCAAGCAGAACTGAAGCACTTATTTGAACATGATGTGCCCAATGCTGTTGCCACTGACCACATTAAACGACTCCACCCGATTACGCCCCTGCGACTTAGCGCGATAAAGCGCGATATCCGCCATATTCATCAGTTGTTCCCATGATTTCACTTCATTCATCGCCAGACTGGCGACGCCAACGCTGATGGTGATGTTCAACGGCGCCTTACCGCCAGGGTGCAAATCGGCTTTTTGTACCAATTGCCGTAAATGCTCCGCCAGTGCCACGCCCTGCGCCGCCAGCGCTCTTGGCAGCATAATGGCGAACTCCTCACCGCCCAAACGGCCAAATAGCTGATCGTGACGTAACTCGCGCCGCACAATATGGGCGAATGAAGCCAACACCTGATCGCCCACCAGGTGGCCGTGGGTGTCGTTAATCTGTTTAAAATGGTCGATGTCGATCAACAGTAACGACACCGCCTCTTTCGATTTATGCTTATGATCCAGCAGCTCGCCGGCCTTACGCGTCAGCGCGTTGCGCGCCAGTACGCCGGTCAGGAAGTCGTGATTAGCACTGTGCTCCAGCCGCCGTAACAGCTTACGATTAACGGCAATTGAACTGGCCAGGATCAGCGGCCCCATCACCAGCATGGAGATCCCCAAACGGGCTGACATCAGCGTGTCGAGGAAGGCAACGTGGTTGTTCGGCGTTTCATACAGCATCAGATTGGCGGAGATACTGCTGATCTCGGTCATGCCGGTCAGCAGCGTCAACAAGGTCACCGTGAACAGTTGATAACGTACCGCGCACCACAGCAACGCCGGGATCGGGAAGGCAATCGCCCCCGGACCACCGATATACACGCTAAACACCAGTGAAAACAACAGCGCCAGCAGCGGCATACTGGCACGCAGTTGCCAGTTGATCTGCATCCGCAACAGCTGCTTGAGACGCGGGGCAGCCAGCAATACCGGCAACAACAACAGGTTGGTCGAGAACTGTTCACTGAACCACGCCAGCCAGGCGATAACGGCCGTGTTGTTGTACAGGCTTTCACTACGCAGTATCGATAAGGTCGACGCCACCGCCGCGCTACTCAGGCTGGCGGTAAACATATAAAGGATCGTCTGGGGCTTGCCCATCCTGCGCTGCGACTTTGGCAGCAGCAACATCACGCCGTAACCGGTGGCAATCAGGGACATATTGCAGGCATTCAGCCACATCGCCAGCGACAGACTCTCGCCGTTGGCTAAATCGGCGGCAATCATCCCAATATAGGTGATCAGCCAACCGGCCGGCGTAGCATAGGCGGGTTTACGTAACAGCAAACCGAGTAAAATCGCATTCACCGGCCAAAACAGGGAAAGCGACCCTATTGGCCGGGTAAAAATACCCAGTAGGGAAAGCAAAAATGCCAGCAGAAAAAGCGTAATCAACGGGATAGCAGCAGGCAAGCCATGTCTGTCGCTTATTCTGGCGTTCATCGTCTAACCCATGTATTTATAATAACCAGAGCAATTCTATGCATATTCCCTCGCCTGGCATGATGCGAATGACATTAAAACCAAAGGCAGACTTAAAAAATACAGGCAGATCAGTCACAAAGATACATCCACTTTTATTTAACGGAATGTTCTTAACTCACCCCCGCACAGGCATCGTTCACTACGGAACGAATTTTCACCCTTCCTGAAATAATATTCAAAGATATCTAACAGCATAGCGTAAACCATCACCAATCAGCACAACGTAAAAACCATAATAATAAAATGGGTATTTTACTTGCCGTGCAAACTATTCTGTTGGCTATTATTTTCCTGCAAGAGACTCGTGACGGCAATTAAAAATGAAAATATAAAAAAAGCCCGCACAGTGCGGGCTCGCTTGAAAAGCAGCTAATTGACAGTTACGACACAGCCATTGCATGCCTGTGCTGCTGCTCATTGTATCGCCGGAAGCTTAAGCCCACCTTAGCAACAAAAAACCCGGTCTAGGAACCGGGAATATTTGTACGAAATGCAGTGTTAGCCCAAGCAGGCTAATAACATTCACCACTTTACGCTGCAATTGTGTAGAAAAAATGAGCGAAAGAGGAATGCCGATTAAGCCAGTTTGGCAGCGAAGCCCGCGACACGTTGGCCGTAAAGGCTGGCGGTTTCCAAATCGCCAGACAACATTTCATCCACGCCGGCATCGGCAGGCGTTTGTACCAACAGCCCTACCGAGCCTCCCAGGTTATTTATATCGGTACGCTGCGCCGATTTGGTGTTAGCCGGCATCAGCCCCAGACTGACCCACAGGCCACCATGCTGCGAGGCCAGGGTTTGCAGTGCGATCAGCGTGACCTGCTTATCGCCGTTCAGGCTGGCGCTGTTGGTAAACCCACCGAAAACCTTGTCCTGCCATTTACGGCTAAACCAGGCTTTCGAACTGGCATCGGCAAACTTTTTGAATTGCCAGGACGGACCGCCCATATAGGTCGGCGAACCAAAAATGATGGCATCCGCCTCGTCCAGTTTCTGCCAGGCTTCGTCGCTGATATTGCCTTCCTGATCGATAGCGATCAGTTCCGCTTCCGCGCCCTCGGCAACAACCTTTGCCAAACGCTCGGTGTGGCCGTAGCCGGAATGAAAAATTACCACTGTCTTCGCCATAAGGAACTCCCAAATCGTTGCAGTAGAGTGCCGACGGCACCCGAGGATACTCTGATCCAATCTAATCAACTGGCCTTGGGGTGAATACCAAATTTATCTGACAGAGTTATTCAAAAAAACCGGGCGCCGATCATGCGCCCATTGCCTGCGGACCCTGCTGCCGCGCGAAATCAATAAACGCGCGCAGCGGCCGCGGCATTTGCCGGTTGGCGGGGTAATAAAGATAGAAACCGGGAAACGGTGGCGTCCAGGCCGCCAGCAGCGGCAGCAAACGGCCGTCGCCCAGTGCCTCTGCCACCTGACTCTCAAACAAATAGGCAATCCCCAGCCCATCCGTGGCGGCACGCACCAACACCTGCGGCTCGTTCACAATTAGCGGTCCCTCCACCGCGATCTCCAGTTTTTCGCCACCGCGCTCGAATTCCCAACGATAAAGACTACCGTTGGTTGGCCAGCGAGTATTCAGGCAACGGTGCTGACGTAGCGCATCGGGAGTTTGCGGCGAACCATAACGCGCCAAATAGGCTGGCGAGGCGACCACGCACATTCGTTGCTCGCCCCCCAGCGCTATGGCCACCATATCCTTCTCCAGTCGCTCATGCAGACGCACACCCGCGTCAAAACCCGCTGCCACCATATCCACCAGCCGATCCTCCACGCTCAGATCCACCACAATATCGGGATAATGTGCATTGAACGGGGCCAACAGCGGAGCCAAATAATGGATTGCCGCCAGACTGGAAGCATTAAGCCGCAGGGTGCCCGCCGGCTGTAAACGTAGCGCGGCGGTCTGCGTCACGGCGGCCTCAATCTCCGCCATCGCTGGTGACAGACGCGCCAACAACAACTCCCCCGCTTGGGTCAGCGCGACACTTCGAGTGGTGCGATTCAGCAGGCGCACGCCCAGCCGGGTTTCCAGATTGCGTTGTGTCTGACTAAGCGCAGAGGCGGACATGCCCAATTGCGCTGCGGCACGGGTAAAACTGCCATGTTCAACAATGGCGGAAAAAGCGCGCAACTCCGCGAAGTCACTCCCTCTCATTATGCCTCCTGTACTTAATAATTCATGAAGATTATAGCGTATTCAATACACTCCCGGTGGGGCCTATGCTTGAACAAAACCACAGAGGAAATACCTATGCTGACATCACTGGCCCTGAACCATTATCGCCTGCTGGGCCGCTCTGGCCTGCGAGTTTCGCCGCTGGCGCTCGGCACCATGACCTTCGGCACCGATTGGGGCTGGGGTGCAGAACAAGCGGAAGCTCGTCGGCTGTTCGACGTTTATGTCGAACGTGGCGGCAATTTTATTGATACCGCTAACCGCTATACCGAAGGCAGTTCTGAACTATTTATTGGAGAATTTGCCACCGGGCGCCGCGACCGTCTGGTGATCGCCACCAAATACACGCTCCCCATGCAGCCCGATAATCCAAATTCTGGCGGTAACCATCGTAAAAGTATGGTGCGCTCAGTGGAGGAAAGCCTGCGACGTCTGAACACCGATTATATCGACCTGCTCTATCTGCACGCCTGGGACGCCACCACCCCGGTGGAGGAGATCATGCGTGCCATGGACGATCTGGTGCGTGCCGGTAAAGTGTTATATCTGGCCGTTTCGGATCTGCCCGCCTGGCAGGCCGCCAGAATGCAGACGCTGGTAGATTTGCGCGGTTGGTCGCCGTTGATTGGCCTGCAGATTGAATACAGCCTGTTGGAACGTACCGTGGAGCGAGAACTGATACCGATGGCGCAAGAGCTGGGCCTTGGCGTCATTCCATGGTCACCGCTGTCGGGTGGCATATTGAGCGGCAAATACAATCGGCAGGATTTGCAAGCGCAGGGGGAAGAGAGCGGCACCCGACGTGCCATGGTTCGCAACAAGGGGATGCTGACCGAGCGCAATATTACCATTGCTGAAACGGTATTGGCGCTGGCCAGGGAGGCGGGTTTTAGCCCTTCTCAAGTGGCCCTGGCCTGGACACTTCGCAACCCGGCAGTGACAGCCCCGATCATCGGTGCACGCACGCTGGCACAATTGGAAGATAACCTGGGGGCGCTGGAGGTCAGGCTGACAGAAGAGCAGTGGCAACGCCTGGAAACGGCAAGCGCCATTGAACTGGGTTTCCCCCATGATTTTCTGGCGCTACAGGCTACGCGCGACATTATGTTTGGCGGTTTGAGGATTGATCATCGATAAAAAAAATCCCGCACAAGGCGGGATAAACTTAACAGGGATGGGGTAATACACTACAGGGAATGGATAACACACAACATCATCGGGTAGGACTACACTACCAATCCCAATGTATAGAACTGTCATCCCTGAGTAAGTTTGCTCCGGCAGATGTAACGCCCGATGGAAATGTGACATTTTTACTCTGTACCCGCTTGCGAAGAGCTATCGAAATCCCCTCACAGCGCTCACAGAAATGATTAATAAACAATCAATAAAGGGCTATTAAAGATGCCGAATGGTAGAGTGGGGTTCCTTACATCTACCCGGTGAAAGATATGTCTATCTTTGATGCCCTTAAGATGTTCAGCAGCACAACGGTAAAAGTGACTTGTCCAGAATGCGCTCACGCTTTTGAACAAAATAGCCGTAAAGTGCGTAAAAACATCACCCTGATTTGCCCCAAATGCGGCCACTATTTCCTTCCTGACGAAAAGTAGTGCCTCACCGCCGTTAGTGCGAAAATTGAGTGGTATAGTTGGCGGCAACCCAGCGGTAACCGTTGCCCTCGACCTTCACGTGCCCCAGTCCGGGGAATGATATATGGGCTGCGGCCACCCAATCGCCCTCACGCGCCACCTGTGCCAGAATACGCTCTCGGGTTTGCACTGCCTGCTGTTGGTTCACATCAAAATGGATCGCCACCTCAGGGTCCGGCATTTGCACCGCCTTGGCGTGAATGATGTCGCCCCACAAGACCAACGTTTGCCCTTCGCTTTCGACCCGATAAACCACGCTACCTGGCGTGTGGCCCGGCGCCGGTAGCGCCTGGATCCCGTCCAGTACCCTTAGCGGCGCAGTGAAAGTTCTCAGCTTATCGGCGGCGATCACCGGGTTAAGCGAATCTGCTGACTCCTTGAAGGTATGCCTCTGGCTCGCCTCCACCTTGCTGAGATTGGCCGTGTTCAGCCAAAAATCCACGTCTTTTTTATCGACATAAACCAGCGCATTAGGAAATGCCAGTTTGCCGTTTAACGACACGCCGCCAGAGTGGTCACCATGTATATGTGTCAACAGTACCGCGTCCAGAGTTTCCGCTGGGTACCCCGCCGCACGCAGGTTTTCCAACAGGTGCCCACCGGCTTTGCCGAATAGTGGTCCAGCACCGGTATCGACCAATACTCGCTGCTTGCCGGTATCAATAACAAAGGTGTTGATTGAGGTTTCCGCCTGCGGCGTCATCGCCTCCTGGGCCATTCTTTGCTTCAGTTCCTGCGGCGAGATATGGGTCAGCAATTTGTCGAGCGGAATGGTCACCGTGCCATCGGACACAGCGGTAATGACAAATTTACCCAGAGGCATGCGGTAATAACCCGGTGCCTGGACTTGCGTATCCGCGGTGGCAGCATGGGTCAACAGTAAGCCGGCAAATGCCAGCGCAGAAAGCAGCTTCATAACATCCCCTTCAGTTAGAAAAATGCGTCGCCTTTAACGCTGACGGGGATTATGGTAGTGGCAGCTAACATCATTCAAATTGATTGGAATGATTATGAACATCAGAGAAAATGATTTTAGTCGTATCGACCTGAACCTGCTGACAGTGCTGATGGTACTGTTTCGCGAACGCAGCGTGTCGCGAGCGGCAGAAAAGCTGTATCTGGGGCAACCGGCCGTCAGCGGTGCATTGGCGCGTCTGCGTGATATGTTCAATGACCCACTGTTTATCCGTACCGCTCAGGGTATGGAACCCACCCCAAGGGCGCAAGCGCTGGTGCTGGCATTGACACCCTTGCTGGAAGAGATGCAGCAGGTGCTATTTCAGCCACCTAATTTCGTTGCCGCCACGGCGCAACACAGCTTCCGGATAGGCATGACCGATTGGGTCGAAATGTGGCTAATGCCCACGCTAATGGCTGACTTGAAACAGCAGGCACCCGGTATCACTCTGAACGTGGTAGCCACCGATCCATTCCAGGACAGTGATGCATTGGAACAGGACCGTATTGATCTGGCCATTTCCGTCGCACCATCGGGGCCTAAATGGCTGCAGCGAGAAGTGCTGACCAAGATGCGCTTCTGCACTCTGTGGCATCCGGGACAGCTAAATCTGCCCACTCCGCTGCCGCTGGCGAATTACATTACTAACGACCATCTGCTGGTTTCCTACCGTGGCGCAAACACCAGCGCTATCGATGAACAGCTGACCACTCATGGGCTGCAGCGTTCGGTGCGTTACACCAGCCCGCACTTCGCCACACTGCCGCGGATCCTGCAGCGCAGCCCGGCACTGGCCACCGTACCTGCAGGGCTGGGCAAAATCTGGAGTCAGGATTACGGCCTGAATCGCAGCGAGCTACCGCTGGATCTCCCGCCTTTCGAAGTAGCCATGTTGTGGCATCACAAACGCAGTCAGGACCCCGCATTACAGTGGCTTATGGAGCGGGTAGGTGCATTGGCAGCATCCACTTATCTGGCGGGGTGAACCACAAACAGGCGTGATTCGAATCCACCACTTTTAAAGGTGCTGGTATTAACCCATCCCGACGGTGAACGGCCAAAATCCTGATTGAAATCGCCACCGCTGATCAACCATACCCGACGATGGCTCGCGGACAGAGCCTTGAGATTATCAACGTAAGTTTGCGCCGCCCGATCGTGAAAGAAAGTCCCAAATCCGTAGGCATTGGGTTTGCCAGATATGCCATTGGGTTTCGCCGGTGTGTACAATAAGGCGCGATAAGCTTTTTTGTTGTAATACACATAACTCAGATAATTGAACATGTTGCTGACAACGACGGCATCACCAGGCTGATAACCACTGTTGATATAGTGCACCATCCCCTTAAACTGATCTTTATCTGACAAATAATCATCACGCAGCCCACTGCCGAACAGCAGGCTGAAAAACAGCAGCAGCGAAACCCCACGAACCTTACTTTTACTTTCTGTAATCAGGATCGCTAAAATGATGGGGATACCTAACGCAGCAAAAAATAAATAGCGATCAACAAACAGCGGCATCCCCCAGGAAATAACAAACAGCAGTAAGACCGGGACAAATACCCCACTGAGCAGCAATAGCTTGAATTTGTTCTCAACCCCACGCGAAACCAGCAGCAAACCAGACAACCCAACGAAGAATGCTGGCAGCAACAAGAAAATACCCCAGAAATAATTTCGGCCATCATCCCCGGTTAAAAAACGCCAGAACATGGCGGGCAGATCGCTCCATACCACTTGGGGTATCCAACCGACGTCCCCACCGACTCTCAGCTCCGCAATATGAGCCAGCAAATTCAACAACACCAGCAACCAGGGGATATAAGCCAACCCGATAGCCAGATTGGCCAGCCACCACGCAGGCTGCTTTAGATAATTCACCGGTTCAGCACGCCGGCAGGCCAGTACCGATAGCACAAACCAGTGGGTTATCAGGGCAAAAATAGTGAAGTAGTGAGTATACAAACTCAGTGTCATCAACAGCGCGTAGACCGCCAAATAACGACGGTTGGCGGGCTCCTTTAACCACATGATCAACGCCATGGTCGCAGCGATGATTAACATTCCCATTAGCGCATACATGCGCGCTTCCTGACTATAACGTACCGCCATCGGCATAATGGCCATCAGCCCCCCCGCCAGCAACGCCGCCCGTTCATTGGCCAGCCAACGGGTTAGTTTGATTGTCAGCGCAACCGTAACGACACCAAACAGCAAGCTGAGGGCTCGCACCGCCAGAATGCTGTCGCCAAACAACAGCATCCAACCATGCAGCAGCAGATAATAAAGCGGGGGATGTACGTCAAAGGAGGCATGGTAGAGCAGCGCCGACAAGTCATAGCGGCTGGTCAGCACGCTGGATGCTTCGTCACACCAAAAATATTTATTGGTTAGCGAAATGCCCCGAATCACGGCAGCAAACATCACGATCAAATACACGTAATGTTTATAGCCGATGCCTTTCAACCTGTTGCTCGCCAGAGGGGCTTTTAATACTTGTTGCAGTGACATGACCACATTCCACCGGATTGATCCACACAATGTGGAGACGCGGCATCATCATTGCCGAGAACAGGTAAATGGTGGCTCAATCAATAGGTAAAAGTCAGTGAAATCTCACGGCAATGCGACGACGCTCTTGGTATGAATCGTCCAAAAAACCGTGGCAGGCTAAACTAGAATTTTCGAACTTTGCTTGCTGACTAATCCCCCTGAATTCCGCAAGACGGGTCCATTGAATCGACAAGATGAAAAATGGGAGCGCCATGATGCACAGAGAACGACACAGTATAGAAAAGATAGGCTGGCTCAGAGCCGCCGTCCTAGGCGCTAACGATGGCATTGTTTCTACTGCAAGCCTGCTGCTGGGGGTAGCATCCGCCAATGTCACTCACCAAAGTATTCTGTTGACCGGCATTGCCGGTTTGGTTGCAGGTGCGATGTCGATGGCAACCGGTGAATATGTTTCCGTGTCTTCTCAGTCAGACACCGAGAAAGCCGCCCTGGCGGAAGAACAGGCCGAGCTGGATGCCGATTTTCAGGGTGAGTTTCGCGAGTTAACCTCAATTTATGTCCATCGGGGCCTGGATGTCGCGCTGGCGAAACAAGTGGCAGAAAAACTGATGAGCCACGACGCCTTGGCCGCACACGCGCGTGAGGAGTTGGGTATATCAGAAATCACCACCGCCCGCCCCTTGCAGGCTGCCCTGACTTCTGCAGCCAGTTTCTCGACGGGGGCCATATTACCTTTATTGGTGGCCGCGATTGCCCCGGCCCAGTGGGCGATCCCCGCTATTGCCCTTTCTGCATTAATTTCTCTGGCCATTCTGGGCGGGATTGCCGCCAAGGCCGGTGGCGCACCGATAGGTCCCGGTATTATTCGCATTACTTTCTGGAGCGCCCTGGCGATGGGGGTTTCATCAGGCGTCGGGGCACTTTTTGGTTCAATAGCTGGCTGAATACTGACATAAAACCGGCGCGGGTCCGGCTTTAAGAAATGGTGGCGCTATTTTTTCAGCATATAGATAAAGGAATCGACGATATCGCCGCTTGCCGTGGTGACTTTAACCGACACCCGCTCATAGCCCTCGCCTTCGAACTCGTCGAGAGAACTCCAGCGATCAGCGAGGTTGTCAGAGTGGAACAGGAAACCTTCAACCTTATTGCCGCTATTATCCAAAACGATGCCGGGATACCCCATGTCAGCCCCCCAGCCCTCATTTAGCAGCGTTCCGCCGACACTGCCCTCTTCCCAACTGCCGCCAATGCTTTCCATGATATGAGCATTTGGCCGCCCTGGGCCCAAGGTGCCGTACACAAACAAACTCAACATGTTATGCCCTGTCATCTTCGATGGTTTGGGACTCAAAATAGCATGAGGTTCAGCGATGACCAATGGGTTCGAGGAGGAAGGAGAACCATAAATCAGCAGATCTCTAGTGACTAATCTGTTCAGGAAATGGGGGATGGAACAGCATAGAAATGGTATAGAGATATACACTCTTGGCACCGAATCATTTAACTGAGCACGCGAGACAGATCGATGCGATTTTCGAAGATTTAGTCCCAAATATGTCTCACATCAAAATTGTGAAACTCGGGTGATTTTCGTAAGCAGTTGAATCTAAATGGTACGCCCTACAGGGCTCGAACCTGTGACCTACGGCTTAGAAGGCCGTTGCTCTATCCAACTGAGCTAAGGGCGCATTGGGATGCGGCAACCAGAGTTGCGGAGTGGGATTATACGGTCAGGGGTTACTGAGTCAATGCCTTTTCATGACGTTACGGCGGTGGCCGTGCTTTATGCTGGTTTTTCAACCATTACTGCCTCCGCCCATTGCGTTAACATCATCATTTACCTTGAATTAAATCCGGCAGCAAACTGCTGTCACGTTGAGCCAACCCGGATTCGGCCGGCTCGGCAATGCGATCCGATTGCTGATACCTCGCGGGGCGCTGCAGGCAAATGCGGGCCGATTGCACCATAGCATTAATATTTCCCCAGTCGGCATGCTCCGCAGTCAACAGGTTGCAGGCAACCGCCAACGGTTGATAAAGCGCGGCGCTAACCGGTGCAGTATTTAACGATGCATGGCCGACAGGCACCCACGCCAGCAGCATAAAGCCAATCCCTCCGATATTTCTCATCCGTGTAACCTCCGGCACAACGCGCTCAGGCGTGATCGCCAGGAGGGGAGCGCTTTGTGCGCAGCGAGTTGGTGCAGCGCAATCAACTGCGCTACGTCCGCCGGGTGCATCGACGAGTCAAACACCGTTTCGCCCACGAGTTTGGGCGGATAAACCGAGTGTTCAAGCTGCTGATGCCATGGGTGCAGCCGGGTGATGATCATCATGATGGTGGCTCCATTAGCGCCTACGGCTGGCGCGAATACCGCAGTGTGAATAGCCACAGCTTAGGTAGCTCGAGGTAAAAAAGGTGTAGAGGATCATTCTGTTGGCATAAAAAAAGCGTAAATCATGCCGGGCAAACGCCGTCGAACACGATTCAACGCCTGACAGCGCGCTCCGCTTCTGACAAAATAGCGCCATCCCCGGCTTTTCTTAATTGATGGATTTCCTCACTGATGTCAGCAAAGATTATTGATGGTAAAACGATTGCGCAGCAGGTTAGAAGCGAAGTGGCTGAGCAAGTTAAACAACGTCTGGCCGCCGGCAAACGCGCGCCGGGCCTGGCAGTCGTGCTGGTTGGCGAAAACCCGGCCTCACAGATTTATGTCGCGAGCAAGCGCCGCGCCTGTGATGAGGTGGGTTTCCTCTCCCGTTCCTATGATTTGCCCGCCACCACCAGTGAGGCCGAGCTGCTGGCGCTGATCGATCAATTGAATACCGACGGCGAGATCGACGGTATTTTAGTGCAGTTGCCGCTGCCTGCCGGCATCGATAACGTCAAAGTGCTGGAACGTATTCATCCGGATAAAGACGTCGACGGTTTCCATCCGTACAACGTCGGTCGCCTGTGCCAGCGCTCGCCTAAACTGCGTCCCTGCACCCCACGCGGCATCGTCACCCTGCTCGAGCGTTATAACATCGATACCTATGGCCTGAATGCCGTCGTGGTTGGCGCGTCCAACATCGTCGGCCGCCCGATGAGTATGGAGCTGCTGCTGGCCGGTTGCACCACCACCGTGACCCACCGTTTCACCAAAAATCTGCGTCATCACGTTGAAAACGCCGATCTGCTGGTGGTCGCGGTCGGTAAACCGGGCTTTATTCCGGGTGATTGGATCAAACCGGGCGCGATCGTGGTGGATGTCGGCATTAACCGACTGGAAAGTGGTAAAGTAGTCGGCGACGTAGATTTTGAAGCCGCCAGCGAGCGCGCAGCCTACATTACTCCGGTTCCGGGTGGCGTTGGCCCAATGACCGTTGCTACACTGATTCAAAATACCTTGCAGGCCTGCGAGGTTTATCACGACGTTCAACCTAAATAAGTAAGGCAGTATGGAAACTTTTAATCTGGATAATCACCCGCACGTCGAACTGTGCGACCTGCTCAAATTCCAGGGCTGGTGTGAAAGCGGCGGCGGCGCCAAAGAAGTCATCGCCGATGGGCAGGTGAAAGTGAACGGCAAAGTAGAAACGCGTAAGCGCTGCAAAATCGTTGCCGATCAGGTAGTCGAGTATAACGGCGGAAAGGTTGTAGTTAAGCCGTAAGCCGTGCTCCATAGAAAAAGGCACTGAGGGTTAACTCAGCGCCTTTTTTGTTTGTCAGCCTACAGCGAATTACTTACGGCGCCAGGTGGTCCCCTGCGGGCCATCTTCCAGCACGATGTTCATCTCGTTCAACCGATCACGCGCGGCATCCGCCAGCGCCCAATCTTTGGCTTTACGCGCGTCATTGCGCTGTTTAATCAAGGCTTCGATCTCCGCCACTTCACCGTCGTCGGCCTGTGCTCCGCCCTGCAGGAACAGTTCCGGCTCTTGCTGTAACAGACCCAGCACCTTTGCCAGCTTGCGCAGTTCCGCCGCCAGCCCGTTGGCTGCCGTCAGATCTTCAGCCTTCAGGCGGTTAACCTCACGCGCCAAATCAAACAGCGCTGAGTAAGCTTCTGGCGTATTGAAGTCGTCATCCATCGCCTCACGGAAGCGGGCTTCGAACACTTCGCCACCGGCCGGTTGAGCATTGGCGTCGGTACCACGCAGCGCGGTGTACAGACGTTCCAGAGCAGTACGCGCCTGCTTCAGGTTCTCTTCGCTGTAGTTCAACTGGCTACGATAGTGGCCAGACATCAGGAAGTAGCGCACGGTTTCGGCGTCGTAGTAGCCCAGCACGTCGCGGATGGTGAAGAAGTTATCCAACGATTTCGACATTTTTTCTTTGTCGATCATCACCATACCGGAGTGCATCCAGTAGTTGACGTAAGGGCCGTCGTGCGCACAGCTCGACTGGGCAATCTCGTTCTCGTGGTGCGGGAACATCAGATCGGAACCGCCGCCGTGGATGTCAAAATGAGTGCCCAATTGCTTGCAGTTCATGGCAGAACATTCAATGTGCCAGCCCGGACGGCCTGCGCCCCAAGGCGATTCCCAGCTCGGTTCGCCCGGCTTGGACATTTTCCACAGTACGAAATCCATCGGGTTGCGCTTCACGTCGTCGATTTCTACGCGGGCACCGGCCTGCAACTGATCCAGATCCTGGCGCGACAACAGGCCGTATTGTGGATCGCTGTCGATGGAGAACATCACGTCGCCGTTGCTGGCCACGTAAGCGTGATCGCGATCGATCAGGCGCTGGGTGATCTCAATGATCTCGGCGATGTGCTGGGTAGCACGCGGTTCGATGTCCGGGCGTTCAATCAGCAGGGAGTCGAAATCGGCGTGCATCTCTGCCAGCATGCGCGTGGTCAGTTGATCGCAGCTTTCGCCATTCTCTGTCGCGCGGCGGATAATTTTATCGTCAACGTCGGTCACGTTACGCACATAGTTCAGCGAATAGCCGAGGTAGCGTAAATAACGCGCGACTACGTCGAAAGCAACAAAGGTACGCCCGTGGCCGATATGACACAGGTCATAGATGGTTACCCCGCACACGTACATGCCCACTTTACCGGCATGAATGGGTTTAAATTCCTCTTTTTGACGACTCAGGGTATTAAAAATCTTTAGCATCGGGACATTCCGTGGTGTGCGTGATAACAAAAATAGTAATTAGGCGATTCACCCAGCAGCGTATTGAAACCCGAAGCCTGATCTAATGCAAGGTTAAGGCCGCGGTTTGCTAAGCTGAGAGGTGGAAAACGGTGAGAAATCAGCGATCGCCTTCAACGTTATAATATAACAAATTTCGTTTTACCACAGTCGGTATGCGGTTTACCCGCTGCTGACTGATTAAAGGAGATATGTTATAACGGCGGTCTGATTGTTCACTCGATCCCTGTGACATCTCAATTCATCTTGTTAGGACTAAAACTATGGTTACTTTCCACACTAATCACGGCGATATCGTTATCAACACCTTTGCTGACAAAGCGCCGGTTACCGTTGAAAACTTCCTGAACTATTGCCGTGCAGGTTTCTACGATAACACCATTTTCCACCGTGTTATCAATGGCTTTATGGTTCAGGGCGGCGGTTTCGAACCTGGCATGACCCAGAAAGACACCAAAGCGACCATCAAGAACGAAGCCAACAACGGTCTGAAAAACACCATCGGCACCCTGGCAATGGCTCGTACCAACGATCCACACTCTGCGACCGCACAGTTCTTCATCAACGTAGCTGACAACGACTTCCTGAACTTCCGCGGCGAAAACGCGCAGGGCTGGGGCTACTGCGTATTTGCTGAAGTGTCTGAAGGCATGGACGTGGTTAACAAGATCAAAGCGGTGAAAACTGGCCGTAGCGGCATGCACCAGGACGTACCGGTAGAAGACGTGATCGTCACTAGCGTTACCGTCAGCGAGTAATCGCGGCTGCATGAACACGCTGTTCATCGCAGATCTGCATTTAAGCGCACAGGAACCGGCAATCACTGCCGGTTTTCTGCGTTTTTTGCAGCAAGATGCTCCCCACGCCGACGCCCTGTACATTCTTGGCGACCTGTTTGAAGCCTGGATCGGCGACGACGATCCCGAGCCGCTGCACGGCGAAATCGCCGCGGCCCTGAAGGCGCTGCAACAGACTGGCGTCCCTTGCTACTTTATCCACGGCAACCGTGATTTTTTGGTCGGCAAACGCTTTGCCCGCGACAGCGGCATACAACTGCTGCCGGAAGAAAAAGTACTGGATCTGTATGGCCGAAAAATCCTGATCCTGCATGGCGACACGCTGTGTACCGACGATCAGGCCTACCAACAGTTCCGTCGTAAAGTGCATAATCCCCTGATCCAAAAACTGTTTCTGGCAATGCCGCTACGCTGGCGCCTGAAGATCGCTGCCAAAATGCGGGCCCGCAGCCAGCAGAGCAACCAGTACAAGTCGGAATCGATTATGGACGTCAACCCACAAGCGGTTGAGCAGGCGATGTTGCGCCACCAGGTTCACTGGATGATCCACGGCCACACTCACCGTCCGGCGGTACATGAATTGACGTTGAGCAACGGCAAGGCCCACCGCGTGGTGCTGGGTGCCTGGCACGTCGAAGGCTCGATGATCAAAGTCAGCGCCGACGCCGTCGAACTGATCCAGTTCCCGTTCTAAGTTCCTGACTTGTCGCACAGGTAAAAAAATTCACCCTTTTGACGATGAAAACCGGCGACGCAACCGTTTTCCTCGCCGTGCGCTCATGGTATGCTCTACGCCCTCATTCGGCCTCCCGCCGCAGGCAACCGGCCGTCGTTTGTACAATCACAGGAGCCTTACACCCATGGGAGCCAACGCCGCTTCAGCCACCCACGCTGGGGTCAAAATCGCAATTGTAATGGGATCGAAAAGTGACTGGGCCACCATGCAGTTTGCAGCCGACGTCCTGACCTCGCTCAATGTCCCGTTCCATGTCGAAGTCGTTTCCGCTCATCGCACGCCAGACAAGCTGTTCAGCTTCGCCGAACAGGCGACGGCAAACGGTTTTGACGTGATCATTGCCGGTGCGGGCGGTGCTGCGCACCTGCCAGGCATGCTGGCGGCGAAAACGCTGGTTCCGGTGCTGGGTGTTCCGGTCCAAAGCGCCGCATTGAGCGGTGTAGACAGCCTGTATTCGATCGTGCAAATGCCGCGTGGCATTCCCGTCGGTACTCTGGCGATCGGCAAAGCCGGTGCGGCCAATGCTGCACTGCTGGCGGCACAAATTCTGGCGCTGCACGACACCGCGCTGGCACAACGCCTGGCCGACTGGCGTCAGGCACAGACTGACGACGTGCTGAATAACCCGGATCCGCGGGAGGAAGCATGAAGCCGGTTTGCGTACTGGGCAACGGCCAGTTAGGGCGCATGCTGCGCCAGGCCGGTGAGCCGCTGGGCATCGCCGTGTACCCGGTTGGCCTCGACGCCGAACCGGAAGCCGTGCCCTACCAGAACAGTGTGATCACCGCTGAAATCGAACGCTGGCCGGAAACCGCGCTGACGCGCGAACTGGCGACCCATAACAGCTTCGTCAACCGCGATATCTTCCCACGTCTGGCGGACCGCCTGACGCAAAAACAGTTGCTCGATCAGCTTGGCCTGGCTACCGCACCGTGGCAGTTGCTGGCCGATACCGCCGAATGGCCACAGGTGTTTGCTGCCCTTGGCGAACTGGCGATCGTTAAACGCCGTGTTGGCGGGTATGACGGCCGTGGCCAATGGCGTCTGCGTCCAGGCCAGGAAGCCGAACTGCCGGCCGATGCCTATGGTGAATGTATCGTTGAGCAGGGCATTAACTTCTCCGGTGAGGTCTCGCTGGTTGGTGCTCGCGGGCATGATGGCCAATCGGTGTTCTATCCGCTGACCCATAACCTGCATGAAGAAGGCATTCTGCGCACCAGCGTGGCGTTACCGCAGCCCAACCCTGCGCTGCAACAGCAGGCGGAGCAAATGCTGACGGCCATCCTTGATGAGCTAAACTACGTCGGCGTGATGGCGATGGAGTGCTTTATCGTTGGCAATCGTCTGTTGATTAACGAGCTGGCCCCCCGGGTGCACAACAGCGGTCACTGGACGCAGAACGGCGCGTCCATCAGCCAGTTCGAACTGCACCTGCGCGCCATTCTCGCCCTGCCGCTGCCGAAACCGGTAGTGAGCACCCCGTCGGTGATGGTCAACCTGATCGGTACCGCAGTGGATCCGCAGTGGCTGGCGCTACCGCTGGTACATCTTCATTGGTACGAGAAAGAAGTGCGTGAAGGTCGTAAGGTCGGGCACCTGAACCTGAACGATCCTGATGCCGCGGCATTGCAGCAGACGTTACAGGCATTGGCACCTTTGCTACCAACCGAATACCAAAGCGGTCTGGCCTGGGCACAGCAAAAGCTGGCTTAAGCATTACGCCGCGCCAAAAATAAAGGGTTCAACTCACAGAGCTGAACCCTTTTTTATTGCCGATGAAAAGCTAGCGGCGATAGCCCTGCGGATTTTTACTCTGCCAGTTCCAGGTATCGCGCATCATCACGTCAAGCCCGCGTTGCACCTGCCAACCCAGTTCCTGTTTCGCCAGCCCGGCATCGGCCCAGAAGGCAGGCAAGTCACCTGCGCGGCGCGGTAGGATCTGATAAGGAATGGCAACGCCCGAGGCTTTTTCAAACGCCTGCACCATTTCCAGCACCGAATAGCCAACCCCAGAACCCAGGTTATAAGCTTTAAAACCGGCGATCTGCGCTAAATGATCCATCGCCGCCAAATGGCCCTGCGCCACGTCCATCACGTGAATATAATCACGCACGCCCGTGCCGTCTTTGGTTGGGTAGTCGCCGCCGAACACACTCAGGCTTTCCCGCTGGCCTATCGCCACCTGTGCAATATAAGGCAGCAGGTTATTGGGGATGCCGCTCGGATCTTCGCCAATCAGGCCAGACTCGTGGGCACCCACCGGATTAAAGTAGCGCAGCGCGATAATCGAAAACGCCGGTTCGGCCCTGGCAAAATCCTGCAGGATCTGTTCGACCATCCATTTGGAAGTGCCATAGGGGCTGGTGGTGCCACCGATCGGCATATCTTCCCGGTAAGGCACCGGGGCATGTTCTCCGTACACCGTGGCGGAGGAGCTGAAGATAAACTGATGGACTCCCGCCTCGCGCATCGCCTCCAGCAACACCAGCGTCCCCGCCACGTTGTTCTGATAATACTCCAGCGGTTTTTGGGTGGATTCCCCCACCGCCTTAAGACCGGCAAAGTGGATCACCGAGGCAACTTCGTTTTCCTCAAAGATGCGCTTCAGGCAACCGGCATCCTGCACATCTCCCTGATAGAACGTCGCGGCTTTGCCCGTCAGTTGTTCCACGCGCCGTAAAGACTCTTCGGACGCATTGACCAAATTATCCAGCACCACCACATCTTCACCACGTTCCAGCAGCGCCAGTACCGTATGTGAACCAATGTAGCCCGCGCCGCCGGTTACCAGAATAGTCATAACTTCACTTCCCCTTATTCAGTATCAGGAGCGAAAACCCGCCGTATCAGCGGGTCTCGTGTGCCTGGTTAACCGCTCAGCGTGAGCCAATGTTGCGTAACGGTTTGCCGGCCATCAGATTGCGTTCGATATGTTCCAGAGAGATATTTTTCGTTTCCGGGATCAACGCCAGCGTGATGAAGATAAATACCAGGTTGAGCGCCGCGTAGACCCAGAAGGTATAAGCGCTGCCCAGCGAATTCAGCATGGTCAGGAAGGTTGCCCCGACGATCATATTGGCGATCCAGTTGGTGGCGGTGGAACAGGTGATGCCAAAGTCACGGCCTTTCAGCGGTTGGATCTCGGAACACAGCACCCAAATCAGTGGGCCGGCACTCATGGCGAAACCGACAATAAACATCAGCAGCATGATAATGGCGAAGTATTGCTCGGTCGGTGAATTCATCCCCACATGCATCATCGTCCCCAGCGCCCCCATGCCCACTGCCATGACGATAAAGCCCAGCGTCAGCGTCGGTTTGCGGCCCCAGCGGTCAACCAGGCCAATGGCGATAAAGGTGGCCAGTACGTTGACCAAACCCACAATCACCGTCCCCCACATCTGCTGGGCGGTACTGGCAAAGCCCGCCAGACCAAAGATCTTCGGCGCGTAATACATGATAACGTTCATGCCGGTGAACTGTTGCATCACCTGCAGCAGGACGCCGAGAAAAACGGCACGGCGGAAGTTTTTATTGTCTTTAAACAGTGACCAGCCGCTTTGTTTCAGCTTGAGGCTTTCACGAATTTCGTTCAGTTCATGCTGCGCCTGAGCACTGCTGTCACGCAGTTTCTCCAACACCTGACGCGCCTGTTCATGACGGTTACGCGAAGCCAGCCAGCGTGGGCTATCCGGCAGGAAAAACACCCCGACCAGCAGCAGGATGGCTGGAATGGTGATCACCCCCAGCATCCAACGCCAGGCGCCGGTGTAACTGAATGCGGTATCCGACAGGTAGGCCGCCAGAATGCCGATGGTAATCATCAGCTGATACATCGAAATCATGCTGCCGCGAATTTTTTCCGGCGCGATTTCAGACAGATAAATGGGCGCCGTATAGGATGCGACCCCCACCGCCAGCCCGAGCAGAATGCGGGACAGCAGCAAGACTTCAACGTTAGGCGCCGCCGCTGAGCACAACGAGCCCAACACGAACAGCACTGCGCCAATCATCAGGCTGTATTTACGCCCGATACGGAAGTTCATCCAACCGCTGCCCACGGCACCGACCGCGGCCCCAAACATCATTGAGCTGACCACCCACTCCTGCTGGGAACTGGTCATATGAAACGAATCAGTGATAAACGGCAGAGCCCCCGCAATGACGCCGATATCCAGACCAAACAGCAGCCCGGCCAGTGCGGCTAAAAAACAGACGAAAAAAGTCATGCCTGCATTGCTTTGGCTTTTTTCAGCCGCCGACATGTTGACGGTAGTACTCATACTGCCTCCAATCGATAACGTTCTTAAGTTGCCGTTATGATAGGAGGCAATCCGCCGGAGAGAAGTGAGTGCGATCACATTAGTGGAAACGATTACATAATTTAATAATCACTAAAAAAGACAAATCACAACCCTGCACAGACTTAACTATATTGATTTAATGTGACAATTTACCAGATCGTGGAGTTAAAATGACGATATTGGTAACATCCCTTTACCCTCATTTTTGATATCCGTTTTAGTAAATCGAACATTAAGTGTAACCGATTTCACACTCTGAACGTCGAAGTACCCTGGCCGAAAGAGCTGGAGTTGGGGATAAATACGGGGTGTAAGCGAGGAACTGGAACGCGTGGGTGGCAGTACTTATTGTGGTTATGACCGGCCCTGTCACCCGGGCCGGTCTGGTATCACGTTGAGTTAACCCTCGTAGCTACGGAACAGCGCCTGCCCGCGCAGCAACCGCACGCCCAGCCAACCGCCACACAGTGACAACAACAGCGCGCTGAGTAACGGCAGTGCCCACCACAGTACCGGCGTGGGCGCCCATGGGAAGTCAAACACCTGGCTCTGCAGCAACCACAGCGCCGCTTCCGCGCCCACCGCAGCGGCAATGCCCGCCACCAGCCCCAGCAGGGCAAACTCACACCACAGCGTGCTGCGCAACAGGCGCTTGCTGGCACCCAGCGTGCGATACACCACCAATTCCTGACGCCGCTGACGCATACCCACCTGCACCTGCGCCATCAGCAACAGGCCGCCACAGAGCACCACCAGCACCACCATCACTTCCAGTGCGCGACTCACCTGCTGCAGTACACCACCCACCTGTTTGAGGATCGAGCCGATGTCCAGCAGGCTGAGCGTCGGGAACTGACGATTAAGCTGAGTCAGCATCTGACCATCCCCGTCGTAGCGGAAACTGGTGAGCCAGGTTTGCGGTTGGCCGTCCAGCGCACCCGGCGGGAAGATGAAGTAAAAGTTCGGCTTCAGGCTTTCCCAATCCACCTGACGCAGGCTGGTGACCTTGGCGCTGAACGACTGAGTATCGCCGCTGAAGGTCAGCGTATCACCCAGTTTGATCTTGAGCCGCCCGGCAATGCCCTGATCCATCGACACCTCGCCGACTTTCGGCGGCCAACTACCGGCCAGCAGCGGATTGTGCGCTGGCAGATCTGCCAGCCAGGTCAGGTTCAGCTCACGATTCACCGCCTCGCCACCCGGATCGTCCTCATGCACCCGCTCGGTCGCCACCTGCTGGTTAATCTCGGTCAGGCGTACGCGGACAATCGGGTAATAAGTTTCCGGCTTGATTTGATGCTGTTGCAGGAAGGTTTTCACCTGAGGCACCTGCGCTTCGGTCAGGTTCAGCAGGAAGTAGTTCGGGCTGTCCGGCGGTAACTGCTGCTGCCAGCGCTCGAGCAGATCGCCACGCAGCACCAATAATAACGCCAACAGCATAAATGACAGCGAGAACGCCGCCAGTTGGCTGACAGTGACCCAGGGCTGATGCAGCAGACGATTAACCGCCAGCCGCAGCGCCAGGTTTTTAAGCGTAATACGGCGCAGCAACAGCAGGCTGCCCCAACCGATACCGCCCAACAGCAGCGCCAGCACCAGAATACCGGCGAGGATCGACCACAGCAGCGTGCTGGCCCCCATCAGTGCAGTCAGCAACGCCACCACTATCACCGCCGTCACCGGCAGAAAATAGCGTAGCGGCCAGACGTTGGCCACCACGTCACGACGCAGTACCCGCAGTGGCTGGGTCGCCAGTAACTGCCGGTATGGCCGCAGCCCCACCAGCAGCGAAATCATCAGCAATGCGCCTATCGCCCACAGCCACGGCCAGGCACCGGCAGCAGGCAATTCCGCCGGCAGTACCGGTGCCAACAGCCTAATCAATACCGCTTCAAACCCCAGCCCGATAATGCCACCACACACCGCCGCCAGCAGGATCACCGCCAACCACTGGCCGACGATCAACTTCCGCAACGCGCTGCGACCGGCCCCCAGGGTTTTCAGCACCGCGATCAGGTCGTAACGGCTGCGGCAATAGTGGCTCATCGCCACCGCCACGGCGGCAATCGACAGCAACAGGGTCAGTAACGCCGACAACAGCAGGAACTGCTGAGAGCGCTGCAGTGATTTCCCCAGGGCGCTGCCGGACTCCTGCAGCCCAAACCAGCGCTGGTCAGGCCCCAACTGCGGCGTCAGGCGAGCTTCGTAACGCTGGATATCCTCCGGGGTCCCGGCAAACATATAACGGTAAGTCAGGCGACTGCCCGGCTGTACCGCCCCGGTTTTGTCCACATCCGCCAGATTGATCATGATGCGCGGCGCCGTCTGGAACGGGTTGAAGCCGGAATCCGGCTCCTGAATGATTTCTCCGGCGATGCGTAAGCGGGTATCGCCCACGTCCAGTTGATCCCCCACCTTCACGTTCAGCAGCGCCAGCAGACGCGGTGCCACCAGCACGCTCCCCGGCTCCAGCTTGACGTTAGCCGGGCGAGTCTCCAGCTTGCCGTACAGCGGATAGGCCAGATCGGTGGCTTTTACATCCGCCAACTGGGGCCGATCGCCGGCATAGGTCATGGTGGTAAACGACAGCTGTCGGCTGACTTTCAGCCCCTGTTGCTGTGCGTCCAGCAGCCAGCCTTCCGGTACCGGCCGGGCGCTGCGCAGCACCCGATCACCGGCAATAAAATCGCGGCTCTGCTGACTCAGGCCTTTGTCCATACGGTCGCTGATGCTGCCCAAGGCCAGCACGCAGGCCATCGATAGCGTCAACGCCAGCCAGACGATCAGCAGTGACGGCGAACGCCACTCGCGCCAAAACCAACGCCAGATCATGCTTCCTCCCACAGCTTGCCTTCACGTAGGCGCAGCCGCCGCTGGCAGCGTGCCGCCAGGGTTTCGTCATGGGTGACCAGAATGAGCGTGGTGGAAAAATCGCGGTTGAGGGAAAACAGTAAATCGGCGATGCGTTCGCCGGTCTGGCGATCGAGATTGCCGGTGGGCTCATCGGCAAACAGCACCCGTGGTCGGCCACTGAACGCCCGTGCCAGCGCTACACGCTGTTGCTCACCGCCGGAAAGCTGTGCCGGCAAGTGGTCAAGACGCTTGCCCAACCCCAGTTGATCCAACAGTTGCACTGCCTGTTCGCGGCTCTGGCGATCGCTTTCACCACGCAGCAACGCCGGCAACTGTACGTTTTCCAGCGCGTTGAGCGTCGGTACCAGCATAAATGATTGAAATACAAAGCCGACATTTTTGGCGCGCAGGGCGGCACGGCCCTCTTCATCCAGCGCGGTCAGTGACTCGCCCAACAAATGCACCTCCCCTTCACTGCCGTCGTCCAGCCCGGCGAGGATCCCCAGCAGCGTTGACTTGCCCGAACCGGACTCGCCAATCAGGGCAATTGTCTGCGCGGGTTTGACAACCAGCTCGACTCCGGTAAGGATGGAGAGCTGATGCTCACCCTGACCAACGTGTTTACTAAGATGATGAACTTCAAGAACGTTTTCCGCTGGCATCTTCCCTTCCTTTTGCTGTTGGGATTATTCAGTTTACGCGCTGTCGCCGCTGATACCTTATTGATATTAGGCGACAGTTTAAGCGCCGGTTACCGCTTGCCGGTGGCGCAGGCCTGGCCGACGCTGCTGGCCGACCAATGGCAGAAAAAACCGGGTGAACCGCAGCTGGTCAACGCCAGTATCAGCGGCGACACCGCCGCACAGGGGCTGGCACGCCTGCCCGAGCTGCTAAAACAACACCAGCCACGCTGGGTACTGATTGAACTGGGTGCCAACGATGGCCTGCGCGGTTTCCCTGCGCAGGACCTGCAGCGCGACCTCAGCCAGATCATCACGCTGGTGCAGCAGGCCGGAGCCCAGCCGCTGCTGATGCAAATCCGTATTCCCCCCAACTATGGCCGCCGCTATACCGAGGCCTTCAGCGCGATTTATCCGCAGCTGGCCAAACAGTTCGACATTCCACTGCTGCCGTTCTACATGGAACAGGTGGTGGTAAAAGCGGAATGGATGCAGGATGACGGATTGCATCCCAATAAGGATGCCCAACCGTTTATCGCCACCTGGATGGCGGAACGCCTGGAACCTCTAGTAAAACATGAGTCTAACTAAATAGGGTTGTACACTAGGTAAAGTTATGCAAAAAGCAGTGTTGATAACCGGCTGTTCCAGCGGGATTGGATTGATTGCCGCGCAGGATCTGCGTAACCGTGGCTACCGGGTGCTGGCCGCCTGTCGCAAGCCGCAGGACGTAGAGAATATGCTTCAGCTTGGGCTGGAAGGCATTGAGCTGGATCTGGACGACAGCGCCAGCGTCGAACGTGCCGCCGCGCAGGTGATCGAACTGACTGGAGGCCGCCTGTATGGCCTGTTCAATAACGGCGGTTTTGGCGTTTACGGCCCGCTGAGCAGCATTTCCCGCCAGCAGTTGGAACGGCAGTTCGCCACCAACCTGTTCGGTACCCACCAATTAACCCAACTGTTATTGCCGGCGATGTTACCGCACGGTGAAGGGCGCATTATTCAGACCAGTTCGGTGATGGGGCTGGTGTCCAGCGCCGGACGTGGTGCCTATGCCGCCAGCAAGTTTGCGCTGGAAGCCTGGTCCGACGCGCTGCGAATGGAGCTGCACGGCACCGGCGTTCAAGTCAGCCTGATTGAACCCGGCCCGATCTCCACCCACTTTACCCAGAACGTCAATCAGGCGCAGAGCGATAAACCGGTGCATAACCCCGGCATTGCCAAGCGTCTGACGCTGCCGCCAGAGGCCATTTTACCCAAACTGCGCCACGCGCTGGAAAGCCCAAGGGCCAAACTGCGTTACCCGGTGACCCTGCTGGCGCACGCGTTGAGCGTCTTACGCCGCATCCTGCCCGGCCGCTGCCTGGACTGGGTGTTACGCAGCAACGGTTAATTTGGCCGCCGGGGTTGAAGAATGCTGCTCCGCCCCCATCTAAAAGCCAATGGCTCCGCAAGATCAGAGAGAAAATTACATGCTAGCTCAAGCTGTTGTTGATATTAACGAAACAAACCTGCACCAGACGCTGGAACAGTCAATGTCCATGCCGGTGGTGTTCTACTTCTGGTCGGATCGCAGCCAGCACTGTCTGCAACTCACCCCGATACTCGATAAGCTGGCGGCGGAATATGCCGGTCAGTTCCTGCTGGCAAAGGTCGATTGTGACGCCGAACAGGCCATCGCTGCTCAGTTCGGTTTGCGCTCGCTGCCTACCGTGTATCTGTTCAAAGATGGTCAGCCCGTCGACGGTTTCCAGGGCCCTCAGCCGGAAGAAATGATCCGTGAGTTCCTGCAGCGTTTCCTGCCGAAGGAAGAAGATCTGAAACTGGCGCAGGCGACCGAACTGCTGGCCGAAGACAAAGCCGCAGAGGCGCTGCCCCTGTTGAAAGACGCCTGGCAAGCCAGCCAGCAACGCAGTGATATCGGCCTGACACTGGCGGAAACCCAGATCGCGCTGAACCGCACTGAAGATGCCGAAACCGTACTGGCGACCATTCCGTTACAGGATCGGGATACCCGCTATCAGGGCCTGGTGGCGCAAATTGAACTGCTGAAACAGGCCGCTGACACGCCGGAAATTCAGCTGTTGCAACAGCAGGTGGAGCAGCAGCCGGAAAACGTCGACTTGGCCGTGCAACTGGCGCTGCAACTGCATCAGGTTGGGCGTAATGAAGAAGCGCTGGAGTTGTTGATCGGGCATCTGAAGAAAGATCTCGCCGCCGCCAACGGCAGCGCGCGTAAAACACTGATGGATATTCTGGCCGCACTGGGCACCGGCGACGCGCTGGCCGCCAAGTACCGTCGTCAGCTGTATTCACTGTTGTACTGATGTTTTGGGGCGCAGTGCTTCCGCTGTGCCTCGTCCCTTCTCAGCGGTAAACCCGCACCCCGCCTTCAACGCCTTTCGGGCTGAACAACACCTGCCAGAGCTGAATATCACGCGAACGGAATGCACCGGCACAGGCGTTCAGGTAATAGGTAAACATCCGTTCAAAACGTTCAGAATAGCCCTCGGACAGCATCGGCCAGGCCTGTTTGAAATTCTCATACCAGGCCATCAGCGTGCGATCGTAATCGGCACCGATATTGTGCCAATCCTCCATCACAAAACGCCCTTCGCTGGCCTCGGAGATATGACGCACTGAAGGCAGGCAGCCATTGGGGAAGATGTACTTGTCTATCCAGGCATCAACGTGAAGATTGGTCAGATTGGCACCAATGGTGTGCAGCAGGAACAGGCCATCGGGTTTAAGATTACGCGCGGCAACACGGAAATAAGTGTCGTAGTTTTTTGGCCCCACGTGTTCAAACATCCCAACGGAAACGATGCGGTCAAATTGCAGATTCAAATCACGATAGTCCTGCAGCAGAATCTCGACCTCAAGACCGGCACAACGCTCCTGCGCCAGTTTTTGCTGTTCGGCGGAAATGGTCACACCGTACACCGAGACCCCATAGTTTTCCGCCGCATACTGCGCCAGTCCACCCCAGCCGCAGCCGATATCCAACAACGACATACCCGGTTTTAACTGCAGCTTTTCGCAGATCATTTTCAGCTTGGCCAACTGCGCCTGTTCCAGCGTTTCGGCCTCCTTCCAGTAACCACAGGAATATTGCATATAGGGATCGAGCATCGCGCGGAACAGATCGTTGCCTATGTCATAATGCTCTTTGCCCACCTGCCAGGCACGTTTGCGTGACTGAAGGTTGAACAACCGGGTATAGGCAATGCGTGCAATGTCGCTCAGATTTTTTGGCAAACGCTCATCGACACCGGCCTGCAAAATGCGGGTGAATAGCCCATCCAGCCGATCGCAGTCCCACCAGCCGTCCATGTAACTTTCGCCGAACCCAAGCGAACCTTCCTGCAAAATGCGTTTAAACAGCGCCGGGTTATGTACCTTGATATCGCAGGCACGGTTACCATTGATGGCGATACCGGCAGCGGACAGTAATTCCTCCACAATGCGATACCAACGATCTTTTTTTGGGGCGAGTTCATCAACACTGATTGAGTCCATAACAATCCTTGGCACTGATGTCATTTCAAAAAGCATAGTCGCAAATAAAAATGACAAATATTCGAAGTGAAAAGCGGCAATGCTTTTTACTGTAGCCAAGACGGACAACGTCATGAAATGAATTAAAATTATTGGAAACATGCCAATTTGGAATGTTAATGGCCCAGTGCCCCTGATTTATTAGTCTTTACACTGCGGCTGGCGTAATATCTGTTTACATATGTCTGACAGGAGGTTTGCCATGTTCACCCTTATTCCCATCGTGATTGTCGTCGCACTGATCATCGTTTTCGCCGGCGTCAAAATTGTTCCGCAAGGGTTCCAATGGACGGTGGAACGCTTCGGCCGCTACACCAAAACGCTGATGCCCGGTTTAAACCTGGTGGTGCCGTTTATGGACCGCATCGGCAGAAAAATTAATATGATGGAGCAGGTGCTGGATATCCCTTCACAGGAAATCATCTCGCGCGATAACGCCAACGTGGCCATCGATGCGGTGTGTTTTATCCAGGTGGTCGATCCGGCGCGTGCCGCTTATGAAGTGAGTAATCTTGAGCTGGCGATCGTCAACCTGACCATGACCAACTTCCGTACCGTGCTCGGTTCCATGGAGTTGGACGAAATCCTCTCGCAACGTGACAGCATCAACAGTCGCCTGCTGCATATCGTCGACGAAGCCACCAATCCGTGGGGCATTAAAATCACCCGCATTGAGATCCGAGACGTGCGTCCGCCAGCAGAATTAATCTCGGCAATGAACGCCCAGATGAAGGCCGAGCGAACCAAGCGTGCCGATATTCTGGAGGCCGAAGGCGTGCGTCAGGCTGCCATCCTGCGTGCCGAAGGTGACAAACAGTCGCAAATCCTCAAGGCCGAGGGTGAACGTCAGTCGGCGTTCCTGCAGGCAGAAGCCCGTGAACGTGCCGCTGAGGCCGAGGCACGAGCCACTCAACTGGTGTCCGATGCTATAGCCAGCGGCAATATCCAGGCAGTGAACTACTTTGTGGCGCAGAAATACACCGATGCGCTGCAGAAAATCGGCTCCGCCAACAACAGTAAAGTCATCATGATGCCGCTGGACGCCAGCAGCCTGCTAGGTTCAATTGGTGGCATTGCCGAACTGTTGAAAGACAACAAAGGCAAGTAATCATGCTCGAACAAATTGCAGCAAACCCGCACTGGTTTTGGCTTTCCCTCGGCGGGCTGCTGCTGGCGGCAGAAATGCTCGGTGCCAGCGGCTACCTGTTGTGGAGTGGCGTATCAGCGGTGGTGGTCGGCACTATCGTCTGGCTATTGCCGCAGTTGGGCTGGGAATGGCAGGGGGTGATTTTTGCCGTACTGACCGTGGTAGTGGCCTACCTGTGGTGGTACTGGCTGCGCCAGCGCCCGGCTGCAGCTTCCAGCGGTTCGCAGGTGCTGAACCAGCGCAACCGCCAGTTGATTGGCACCCGCGCCACGCTGACCGAACCTATGCATAACGGTATGGGGCGCATTAACATCGGCGACAGCAGTTGGCGTGCCCAGGCCAGTGAAGATCTGGCGGTGGGCACCGAGGTGGAAGTGATCGCCGTCGAAGGCATAACGCTGGTGATCCGCGCCATTACCCGTTAGTGGTTATGGCAACAACCCGCCAGATTGTTAATGATCGGGCACTCGGCTCCGTCATCGCCCGGACACTGATCCGCCAGCGCCACTAAACGCTGGCGCATCTCACCGAGTTCGGCGATGTGCTTTTCAATATCCGCCACTTTTTGCAGCGTGCGCGCTTTCACATCGGCGCTATGGCGGGCCGGATCGTTAAACAACGCCACCAGCTCACGGCATTCATCCAGATTAAACCCCACCTGCCGAGCCTGGCGCAGCAGCGTCAGTTCTTCAATGTGCTTTGGGTTATAGCTGCGGTAACCGTTATCGGTGCGGATTGGTGCGGTCACCAGCCCTTTCTCTTCATAAAAGCGAATGGCCTTGCTGGTTAAACCGGTTTTTTTCGCTACATCGCTGATATTCATTTTCACTCCTTGACCTTCCCCTTGCTGGAAGGTTTATCCTTCATTCTTAGTGAAAACAGGTCAAGCGGTCAACCTTTAAACACCGCACTTGAGAGGAATCGAAGCATGTCACAAATTACCGTACTGGCATTGCAGGGGCTGACCTGCATGCATTGTGTTGGCAGCACACGTAAAGCTTTAGAAGCCGTGCCTGGCGTTACCGCCGTGGATGTCGCTCTCGATAGCGCCAAAGTGACCGGCGATGCCGACCCACAAACGCTGATTAACGCGGTGGAACAGGCCGGTTATCAAGCCACTCTTGCCTAACCCCCCATAGACTGAGCCAACACCACGGGGCGCACATCAATGCGCCCTTTTTTCTTTGGGATAATTCCTTCACTCTTCAGACTTTCTTGTATGCCTGATAGCGTTTAGCATGGGGTAAATGTTACGCCCCTCACCTTTCAAGCTGAAAGGCGAACAAGTTATTCAGGAGCCACGCTGTATGGGTCAACTGTTACGCCGCATCGCCGCCTTTCTCGGCCTGATCTCCCCCATCACCTATGCCTATCCGGCACTGGATATTCGACTGCCCGGCGATCGTCAGTTCCATCTGGTGGGCAGTATTCATATGGGGACGGTGGATATGTCACCGCTGCCGGCCAAACTGGCCGCACGCCTGAAGCAGGCGGATGCCTTGATTGTGGAAGCCGATATCACCGGCTCCGCCTCCCCCTTTGACCACATCGCGCAGCAGGCAGAGCTGGATCAACGGCTCTCCGAACCGGAGTTTCAGCAGTTGTTGACGCTGTGCCAGGAGCTGGGGACCGATGCTGAGACCTTTTCAACCCTGCCCGGCTGGCAGGTGGCACTGATGATGCAGGCCCGCCAGGCTCAGCGGCTGGGGCTGCGCGCCGAATACGGCGTGGATTATCAGCTGTTGCAAGCCGCCAGGGCACAGCATAAAAAAGTGATCGAGCTGGAAGGTGCTGAACAGCAGATGGCGATGCTCGAGCAGCTACCGGAAGGGGGCATGGCGCTGCTGCGTGATACGCTGGAGCACTGGCATACCAACGCACGACTGCTGCAAACCATGGTGAGCTGGTGGCTGGACGCTAAACCCAACGGCATGCTGGAAACCCTGCCCGCGACTTTCAGTGCCGATCTGTACGACGTGTTGATGCATCAGCGCAACCGCGACTGGCGACAAAAACTGGAGGCGTTACCGGCCGGCAATTACGTAGTGGCGGTGGGTGCGCTGCATCTGTACGGCGAGGATAATCTGCCGGCGATGCTGCAGGGGCAGTAAAAAAAGTGGCCAATATCGCTACTGGCCAGTCAAAGAGGAATTTCTTGTATTTTAGTTATACGCATAGCAACCGTGTTAACGGTTACAATACACAGGGTAGCAACCGAGTGAACATCTTGGCAACCCGCTTTACGCTGCCGTTACTCAGGTTGCTGTTACCGTTATATTTTTGTCGTTTTGTTGCAACCCGTTGCACCCTGGTGCGCCGGGAGAAATAGGAAAACCCATGACGCCCGCAGTGATCCTGCTTGAGAAACAAAAAGTCGCCTTTACCCTTCACCCTTATCATCACGACAGTGCAGAAACAAACTTCGGTGATGAAGCGGTGAAGAAGCTTGGACTGGATGCCGACCGCGTTTATAAGACGCTGCTGGTGGCACTGAACGGTGATGCCAAACATCTGGCGGTAGCGGTCACGCCGGTCGCCACTCAGTTGGATTTGAAAAAGGTCGCCCGTGCATTGGGGGCTAAAAAAGCGGAAATGGCCGATCCGCTGCTGGCGCAACGCGTCACCGGTTATCTGGTGGGTGGCATCAGCCCGCTGGGGCAAAAAAAGCGCCTGCCTACGGTGATCGACAGCCCGGCACAACAGTTCGCCACCATTTACGTTTCCGGCGGCAAACGCGGGCTGGACATTGAACTGGCGGCAGAAGATCTTTGCCGACTGTTGGCCGGCAGCTTCGCCGATATCGCCAAGCGCGATTGAAGAGTCAGGGGAGCCATGCGGCTCCCCGGCTACCACTTACTGATAAACGATCTCGCCCTTCGGCTCATAGGCCGCCGCATCCAGCGGTGAGTGCTTCTCAATGTACTGTTTCAACACTTCGGCATCGATAAAGCCGGTATTGACGTAGCTTGGCAGAGTGTCCAGCTTCGGATAACCGTCCCCACCCAGCGCATTGAAGTTCAGCGTTGCCATACGGTAGGTTTTATCCGCCTGTAGCGGCTCGCCTTTGATTTTGACATGGCTGACGCCCTGCTGACCGTCCGCCGTCAGGCTAACGTTGGCAAACTGCGCGTAGGCACCGGAATCCACCTTCATGTTGGCGACTACCGCCAGGTATTTTTCCACCTCGCTGCCTTTCATTTCGACGTAAACCAGCGTATTGCCGAACGGTTGTACCTTCAGCACGTTTTTATAGGTAATGTCGCCGCCTTCAATCGAATCACGTACCCCGCCCCCGCTCATTACGGCAAAATCGGCCTCGGCACGTTCCATCTGCGCTGCCAGCAGCACGCGCGACAGGTTGGTCTGAACAAAGCGCACCTTGCTGCGATCGCCTTCCAGCTTGCCGTTGACGCTGCCAATTTTCACGTCCAACTGCGCCTTGCCCTTTTCCTGGAACGGCGTCAGCAGTTTCATCATCGACGCATCTTCCGCGATCTGCTGGGTGTAATACACGCGCTCGCTGGTGCCGTCGGCTTTCTCCACCTTCTTCTTCAGATTGACCGGGATCAGCTGATAATGCACCAGCTTCAGTTCGCCGTTACGGAATTGGAAATCGGCACGGCCGACATACTTGCCCCACTCGTGCGCCTGCACGATCCAGGTGCCGTTCTGACGATCCGGCGAGCACGGGGTGCCCGGCACATAATCCACCTGCTTGTGGTTCTCACCAGCCATACAGACCGGATCCTGCGAGTGGCCACCGACGATCATGTCCAGGTAGCCGGCAGGCAGGCTGCGCGCCATTTCGACATCACCGGGTGCGTTAGAGCCGTGGTTGCCGTCATCATAATGGCCCATGTGGGTCGCGGCGATGATCACGTCAGGCTTCTCGTCCTTACGCAGTTGCTCTACCACCTGTTTGGCTTCCTGCGCCGGCACGTGGAACTCGATGTCGGTGAAATATTCCGGGTTGCCAATCTTGGAGGTGTCATCGGTGGTCAGGCCGATCACCGCGATCTTGATACCCTGCTTGTCGAATAAGGCATAGGGCTTGAACAGACGCTGCTGGGTGCTTTTCTGATAGATGTTGGCCGACAACAGCGGGAAGGTGGCCCACTTCTCCTGCTGGCGCAATACGCTGAGCGGATTGTCGAATTCATGGTTGCCGATCGCCATCGCGTCATAGCCCACCAGATTCATGCCACGGAAGTCCGGCTCGGCATCCTGCAAGTCGGATTCCGGCACGCCAGTATTGATGTCCCCCCCCGACAGCAGCAACAGGCTACCCCCCTTGGCCGCAACGTCCTGGCGGATGCTGTCCACCAGCGTTTTTTGTGCGCCCAGACCATATTCACCGTGGTCGTTCTGCCAGAAATGGCCGTGGTGATCGTTGGTATGCAGAATGGTGATGTCGTAGGTCTTATCCTTTTCCCAGGCGCTGGCGGCTCCCGACAGGAAAGTCAGGGATACGGCCAGGGCACATGCGGTGGTTTTGAACGAAAAGCGCATGGCGGAACTCCATATGATAATTAACTGTTTTTTTGAGGTGGGCGAAATTGTAGCGCGAAACAAAGGTAACAAATTTCAAATTTTTGCGATATGCGTCAAATTATGTCGGATATGGTAAATATTGCACAACTTGCCTAAGATATCTGCTCTGTCCTCTAAAACTTACCAGGCTAATAATAAAATGACCGACCGTAGCGAAACTGCCCTGCCACCGGCCAAGAGCAGTGCGGTTAAAGGGACGGCTTTCTCGATCCTCGGAGCCATCAGCGTCTCTCACCTGCTCAATGACATGATTCAATCGCTGATCCTGGCGATTTACCCGATCCTGCAGGCTGACTTCAGCCTCAGCTTCGTGCAAATCGGCATGATTACTCTGACCTATCAGCTCACCGCGTCCTTATTGCAGCCGCTGATTGGTTACTACACGGATAAACACCCGCAGCCTTATTCACTGCCGATTGGCATGGGCTTTACCCTGTGCGGTCTGCTGCTGCTGTCCGTGGCCAATACCTTCCCACTGGTGCTATTGGCTGCTGCGCTGGTCGGCACCGGCTCGTCGGTATTCCACCCGGAATCCTCCCGCGTAGCGCGTATGGCGTCCGGTGGCCGACATGGCCTGGCACAATCACTGTTCCAGGTGGGAGGCAACTTTGGCAGTTCCCTCGGGCCCCTGCTGGCGGCACTGATTATCGCCCCTTATGGCAAGGGCAATGTCGCCTGGTTCTCCCTGGCGGCCCTGCTGGCCATCGTGGTGTTGTTGCAGGTCAGTAAATGGTATCAACAGCAGCATCGTGCGACAAAAGGCCAGCCTAAAGTGGCCTCGATGGTGAAACCGCTGCCAAAACGTACCGTTACCTATGCGATTGGCATCCTGCTGGTACTGATTTTCTCCAAATACTTCTACCTGGCGAGTATTAGCAGCTATTACACCTTTTATTTGATGCACAAGTTCGGTGTATCCGTGCAGAATGCCCAATTTCACCTGTTTGCGTTCCTGTTTGCCGTAGCCGCAGGCACCATTATTGGCGGGCCTCTTGGCGACAAGATAGGAAGAAAACGTGTTATTTGGGGCTCTATTCTTGGTGCAGCCCCATTTACCCTTGTTTTACCCTATGCATCTCTGTATTGGACCGGCATTTTAACGGTGTTTATCGGGGTAATTCTCGCTTCAGCGTTTTCCGCCATTCTGGTTTATGCTCAGGAACTGATCCCCGGCAAAGTGGGGATGGTTTCCGGCTTATTCTTCGGTTTTGCTTTTGGTATGGGCGGGTTAGGCGCGGCAGTTCTTGGTTATGTCGCCGATTTGACCAGCATCGAGTTGGTCTACCAAATCTGTGCTTTTCTGCCGTTGATCGGTATTATCACTGCTCTACTGCCAAATATGGACCATAACGCCAAATAACCCTGTTGAAACCCCGGTTGTAATCCATCGTTCAACCGGGTCATCCCCCACACAATCCCATGTTATTTGGCTTATTAAGTGTTAAATCCCCTTACTGGCGTGCCAAAAGCGGAATCCTCTGCTTTTTCGCAAAATAGCTATATTTAGCTAAGCAAGGCGCGAACAAATGCAATAAACTAAATGTATCTTTTCGTAACTCTGTTGCGTTTCCCTCTCTGCTGCGATGCATAACTAGAAGGAGTCTGGATGCATAATTCAACACCGCTAATCTCCACCATTGTCGGAGGGTTAGTACTCGCCTTCCTCTTCGGTATGCTGGCAAATCGCCTGCGCATCTCCCCACTGGTGGGATACCTTGCCGCAGGCGTACTCGCCGGCCCGTTTACTCCCGGTTTTGTTGCCGATACCTCGTTGGCTCCAGAACTGGCGGAAATCGGTGTGATCCTGTTGATGTTCGGTGTTGGCCTGCATTTCTCCCTTAAAGACCTCCTCGCAGTAAAACATATCGCCATTCCCGGTGCCGTCGCGCAAATTGCCGTCGCCACCCTGCTCGGTATGGGGCTGTCAAAGCTATTGGGTTGGGATTTGATTTCCGGCCTGGTGTTCGGGCTCTGTCTGTCCACTGCCAGTACCGTGGTGCTGTTGCGCGCGCTGGAAGAACGCCAGTTGATTGACAGCCAACGCGGGCAAATCGCCATTGGCTGGCTGATTGTGGAAGACCTGGCGATGGTGCTGGCGCTGGTACTGTTACCGGCCTTTGCCAACATGCTGGGTAACGACAACGCCAGCGGCAGTCAGTTGCTGATCGAGCTGGCCATTACCATCGGCAAGGTTATCGCCTTTATGGCACTGATGATTGTGGTTGGTCGCCGTCTGGTGCCGTGGATCCTGGCAAAAACCGCCAGTACCGGCTCTCGCGAGCTGTTTACCCTGGCGGTGCTGGCGCTGGCGCTGGGCATTGCCTATGGCGCTGTCGGCTTCTTTGACGTCTCCTTTGCCCTGGGTGCCTTCTTCGCCGGTATGGTGCTGAACGAGTCAGAGCTTAGCCACCGCGCTGCCCACGACACGCTGCCGCTACGCGATGCGTTTGCCGTACTGTTCTTTGTCTCGGTCGGCATGCTGTTTGATCCGATGATCCTGATCCGCGAACCGCTGGCGGTGCTGGCAACGCTGGCGATTATCGTGTTCGGTAAATCAGCCGCGGCGTTCCTGCTGGTGAAAATGTTCGGTCACTCCAAGCGCACCGCATTGACCATCTCCGCCAGCCTGGCGCAAATTGGCGAGTTCGCCTTCATTCTGGCAGGGCTGGGGATCACGCTGGGCATGATGTCGGAGCACGGTCGCAATCTGGTGCTGGCCGGGGCTATCTTGTCGATCATGCTTAACCCACTGCTGTTCACCCTGCTCGAGCGTTATCTGGCCAAGACGGAGACCATAGAAGACCAAATCCTGGAAGAAGCGGTAGAAGACGAGAAGCAGATCCCGGTCGATATGTGCAACCACGCACTGGTGGTCGGCTATGGCCGCGTAGGCAGCCTGCTGGGGGCCAAGTTGGCCGAGGCCGGCATTCCGCTGGTGGTGATCGAGAATTCCCGCCCACGGGTTGAGGCGTTGCGTGAACAAGGCATCAAAACGGTATTGGGCAATGCCGCCAATCCGGAAGTGATGGATCTGGCGCGGCTAGACTGTGCCCGCTGGCTGTTGTTGACCATACCCAACGGTTATGAGGCCGGTGAGATCGTAGCCTCTGCGCGAACCAAGCGGCCCAATATCGAGATTATCGCCCGGGCACACTACGATGACGAAGTGTCGTATATCTCCGATCGCGGCGCGAATCAGGTGGTGATGGGCGAACGGGAAATTGCCAACAGCATGCTGAATATCCTTAAACTGGATACGCTGACTGAAGAAGAGAAAATGGGCGGCTGCCCGATCTGATGTGACAAGCGATGTAAAAAAGGTCCGGCTCGCCGGACCTTTTGTTTATTACCGTTCCCAGTAAGACTCTTCCAGACTGTCTTCCCGTTCCGGCAAGCCGCGCGTCAGGCGCGGTGAATGCTGGTTCAGCACCTGATAGCTGACGCGGTTGGCGTATTTACACACCTGTGCCAGCGAGGAGTAAGTCAGGTAACTGCGAACGTGCTTGCTGGAGTTCGGCACGTTATTACGGTGAAAACCGTTGGCGGCAATATCATGCAGCAGCGCAGATAACGCACCATCACCGGCACCGTTGGTGTTCATGATTTTCTCAGGCCCACCCATGTATGGCGCAATGTGCGAATAGATGCGGAACGGGCTCTCACAGCTTTCACGGCGCATCGCGCGGCTGAACTCGTAACGGTTGAATTCGGCGATATGCCCCGGCAGCAGCGGGTGCTGGGTTTCTCGCTTGTTGGACTCTTCGGTGTAACCCGCCATATACAGGCCGTTTGGCCCAGCGGTGCATAACACCAGATCGACCCATTCCAGCGCCATGTCCGAGGCGGTCAACGGATCGCTCAGCCCGGTCAGTTCCAGCGCTTCATCTTCGTTCATCGCCAGGATCGACACATGCTGTTTCAGGAAATCACGCCACCACTGCGGGTTATCGGCAATCACGTACTTGGTGCCGAGCGTCAGAACCACCGGCACGTCGTGCTTGTTGGCAAACGCGATCGCCTGCATGGTGGCCGCCGGCATCGGCTCCCCTTCCTTGCAACGCACCAGGTAGGACGTCAGAACCAACGCCGAAGCGCCGGCAATCACTTCTTCCGTGACGCTTTCCGGTCGCAGTTGGTTCATCTGCCCCGGGCTGATGGCGAAGGTCCGCTCACCGCTTTCACCGATCAGCGTGAAGCAGCGGCCAATGGCACCGTCAACGGCCTGCAGATAGTTAAGATCGGTACGGCTGGAGGTGTTGCATAGGTAGCGGTAGGCGTAACTGCCAATCTTGATATTGCTGCACATCACGCCAAGCAGCACCGAACGGTCGTCCGCCAGCACTGAATAGTTGTGCAGGGTATTGCCGATAGTGCCGCCGGCAAACTGATGGGTGATTAAATTCTTGTCGATCAATTCCTGATACAACGCCTCGGCGACGTCATCTTCGATCACCAGGGAATGCCCCAGACTCAGGCCATAGCGCTGGACGAAGCTATCATCCACTTTTGCTTCGATATCCACCAGCGTCTGGTCAATACCGACGACATAAGAGGTGCTGATTTCATTTTCGGGCTGAGCCTGCTGCAAGAGCGGATCGCGGGCGTTCACCGGAAAATAGTGTTTGGACTTACGTTTACCAGGAAATTTCATTTAATTGGCGGCAGTGGCTGTTAACAGGCAGAGAATGTTAGCACATTCCTGCCTGATTGATGATGGCTGTCACCATTTTGCGTGCTGAGGATCAGAAGCGCTGCGCCACCAGTTGCTGCATCATATCAATGTGGGCGGGCTCGTCGTTCAGCGCAGAAATGTACTCGAACTTCTCACCGCCGGCCTTAAGGAAGATCTCGCGGTTCTGCTCTTTGATCTCTTCCAGCGTTTCCAGGCAGTCCGCCGAGAAGCCGGGACAGATCAGCTGAATATGCTTAACGCCCTGAGCCGGCAGGCCTTTCAGGGTTTCGTCGGTGTAAGGCGTCAGCCAGGGCTCACGGCCAAAGCGCGACTGATAGGTCATCATCACCCGATCCGGCGCCAGCGGTAATGTCGCCGTCAGAGCACGTAACGTGTCTTCACAACGCTGCGGATAATCGTCGCCGAGACGCGCATAGCGCTTGGGAATACCGTGGAATGACAGCACCAAACGATCCGGCTGACCATGCTCAGCGAACGAATGCTCAACGCTCTGGCGCAGTGCGGCAATGTAGGCCGGGTGCTCGGCATAATCGCGGATAAAGCTGACTGACGGCAGACGACGGTAGCCTTTCAGTATGCGAGCCACCCCGTCCCACACCGCAGCGCTGGTCGAACAGGAGTATTGCGGATACAACGGCAACACCACCAGGTTAGTCACCCCTTGTGCCAGCAGCTTGTCGATCGCCTCAGCCAGGCTCGGGGAGCCGTAGCTCATACCCAGTTCAACCGGCGTGTTCGGCATGCGTGCGGCCAGTGCGCGCTGCTGACGGCGGCTGTAAACCAGCAACGGTGAACCTTCGTCCATCCATACCGACTGATACAGCTTGGCAACCCGCGGTGAACGGATCGGCAGGATCGCCCCGTTGAGGATCGGCCACCAGATTAGAGGGGCAGTATCCACCACGCGGTCGTCACTAAGGAATTCCTTCAGATAGCGTTTTACCGCCGACGAGGTCGGAGCATCTGGTGTGCCCAGGTTCACCAGCAATACTCCGTGTTTCTCTTGCTTCATCTCAGTTCCCCTTGATTCCTTGCAAGCTAACCCCCCGTTCTGGGTCAGGGGGTTAACCTCGATTAATGGCGCCTATTGTAACGGAAAAGCGCCTCATCGGAACCGATATCAGCAACAGGTAGTGCCCATGATAAAACAGGTTGACCTCAGCCTTGCGCCAGCCGCCAAACCGCAGCCACGTTGCGTGCCGTCACCTCCAGGTTAGTGGCCGCGTCCGTCAGGGCCTCTTCCAGCGTGACGACGCGATCCAGCACCGAAAAGGCCGCGTCAATGCCATGCTGGTGCACCACCTGATAATCTTTCGACAGGCTACCCGCAATGCCGATCACCGGCAGACCATAACGTTTGGCCACCCGTGCCACGCCAATCGGCGTTTTACCGTGGATCGACTGGCTGTCCAGCCGCCCTTCTCCGGTGATCACCAAATCGGCATCGCGAAGCGCCTCTTCCAGCCGTAAGGTTTCAATCACGATCTCAATCCCCGGTCGCAAGCGGGCGTTGAGCATGCCGAGTAATGCCGCCCCCATTCCGCCCGCCGCACCGGCACCCGGCGCATTAAGCACCTCACGGCCGGTAGCCTGCTCCAGCAAGCGGCCAAAATGGCTCAGTGCCGCATCCAACTGCGTCACCATCTCCGGCGTAGCGCCCTTCTGTGGGCCAAACACCGCCGAGGCCCCATGAGGGCCACACAAAGGATTATCCACGTCACAGGCGGCCGTCACGCTCACCTGCTGCAGGCGTGGGTCCACCCCAGAAAGGTCGATTTGCGCCAACCGGGCCAGCGCCGCGCCACCCGGTGCCAGCGGCTGCTGGCTGTCATCCAGCAGCCTGACGCCCAGCGCCTGCATCATACCGGCACCGCCGTCGTTGGTAGCACTGCCGCCGATGCCCAGAATAATCGCCTTCACACCGCGTTCCAGCGCCGCCAGGATCAGCTCCCCGGTACCGTAACTGGTGGTAATGCGCGGATCGCGCCGACCATTAGGCGCCAGATGCAGGCCGGAAGCGGCCGCCATCTCAATCACGGCGGTTTCCCCCTCCCCCAGCAAACCGTAAAAGGCAGATACCGGCTGGCCCAGCGGGCCAGTCACCTCAACGCTGACGATTTCTCCGCCGGTGGCCGCCACCATCGAGTCCACCGTCCCTTCACCGCCGTCCGCCATCGGCAACTTCACATACTGCACCTGCGGGTAAATCTGGCGGAATCCGCGCTCGATGGCCTCGGCCACCTCCATCGCACTCAGGCTCTCTTTAAACGAGTCTGGGGCAATAACCACTTTTTTCAGCGTTTTCATCAGTATTCCTTATCCCGCCAGATTAAATACGCCAAACATCAGCGCCGAGACGGCCGCGATGGTAAAGCCGATCAGGGTTTCATACGGCAATAGCTTCAGCCGTTGATGGACCGCCATATTGACGCTGCCGCCAGTAGCGTGGAAGAAGCTGCCGTGTGGCAGGTGATCCAGTACCGTCGCACCGGCATGGATCATCGCCGCACCGGCCAACCCGCTGACGCCCAGCTCCAGCAAGGTACTGCTGAATACCCCGGATGCCACGGCGGTGCCGGCTGTGGTCGAGGCCGTCGCCATCGACATTAGCGCTCCCGAGAGCGGTGCCAGCAGCCAGGCCGGCATCCCGGTGTGGGTCAATCCGTTAATCAACGCGTCCTTCAACGCCGAGTTGGCGATGATGCCTGCCAGCGTACCTGTACCGAGCAGCATAATGGCCACCGGTGCCATGCGAGACAAACCAGAGACCATAAAGTGATTACACTGGCGAATACGCCCCATCAACAGGGCCCCAACCAGGCCGCCAGCCGGCAACGCAATCAGCGGATCAACCGCAATACCGGCGATCGGCCGCAGCGACAGCAGCACAATGGCAACCAACGGCGCGCTGATCGCCGCCGCAAAGCCTGGGCGAGATCCTTCGGCATGCTGAGTCAGCTCCTCTGCCATCACCTTGTCACCCTTATTGCTCAGGCGTCGGGCCAGCAGATAGGCCACCACCAGCCCGCACAGGCCAGGCACGATACCGGCCATCATCACCGAAGTCAGCGGCACATGGAAGTTGTCGGCAGCCGCAATGGTGTTCGGGTTGGGCGACATCACGTTACCGGCCTTGCCGCCACCGATCATCGCCAACAGGATGGCCCCCCGCGAGATCCCGGCCTTCTGGGCAATGGAGAGTGCAATAGGCGCCACGGTGATCACCGCTACGTCGATAAATACCCCAACCGCCGTCAGGATCAGTGTAGCTATCGCCAGCGCCAGCAACGCTCGGGTTTCCCCGACCTTGCGGACAATGGTTTCAGCAATGGTGTGTGCCGCGCCGGACTCAATCAACACCCCAGCCAGCACCCCCGCCGCCAGAATACGCATCACGGCGTTGGTGATGCCCTGAGCGCCGGTGATCATCAGCGTTACGGTCTGTACCAGATCCGCGCCGCCGCATAACCCACCGGCCAGTGCACCGGCAATCATGCCGTAAGCCGGCGGGACCTTGCGTAAAATCAGAACGATAGCGACGACCAATGCCACCAGCGCCCCTAATGTGGATACCGTTGTCATTATTATTTTCCCCGTTGTTGGTGTGGGGAAAACATATCCTGAGCGCCGAACATTAGCGTGAGAGGAAGCCACAAAAACCCGTCGGGCGGTGCGCCGGAAAGTTGTGGTTTTACACAATTCAGTCGTGCATCAGCATGCCGATATACAGCTGCAATGCATCAGTTAACTGGTTGATTTTTAATCCTGTAATCGCCTCAATACGCTGCAGGCGGTAACGCAGGGTATTTACGTGGATATGAAGCTCAGTGGCGGTCTGCGTCTGATCACAATTCCGCGAAAAATAGTGCCGCAGGGTACTGCGCAGTACCCCTTTTTCATCATTGGCCTCCAGAGTCTGCCAGGGACGGGAAAGTTCCTGTGCCCGCCAGTCCTCACCCAAATCACACAGCAATGATGGCAGCGGATAATCCTGATAGAACAGCGTTTTGTGACGCAGCTTTAGCCGTTGCGCCATCGCCTGAGTGGCGCGGGCGGTCAGGTTTGAGCGATGCAGCCCCATTTCGCCGCTAAAGAAGCCACCGATAATCAAACGCAGGTTGAAACGCGACTGGAGCTGGCTTTGCAACTGCTGTGCCTGCTTGCGCTCCTGTTTCAAACTCCATTCCCCCTGTGCCAGGCTGGCGGGCCGCAGCAGGATCATTTCGTTGAAGCCGGTGATGGTGAGCAGCGCTTCGCGCTGGCTGTGCTCCAGCTCCGTCAGCAGTTCACGCAGCAAATGCGGTTGCGAGTCCTGCAATTCCACAATCCAGACGATGCGCGGCAGTTGCAAATCCAACCCAAGGTAGGCCGCCATAGCTTCCAGCGAGGCCGATGCCGGCTGCGGCTGCAGCAACTGGTTTGCCAGCTCCTCGCGGTAGCGCTTTTCCCACTGGTTTTGGCTCAGCAGTGCAGCCTGCTCCACCATCAGCTCAGCCGCCATTTTCACCAGCTCGGCATAGGCGCGCACCTGGGTTGGCTCGCCGGAAATACCGATCACCCCTACCTGCTGGCTACGAAAGCTGAACGGCAGATTGATACCAGGACGTACGCCCTTCAGGTGCGCAGCGGTGACCGCATCGATTTCCACCACCCGATTTTCGGTCAGCGCCAGTACCGCGCCCTCATGGCGCTGGAACAGCCGTGAGGGGTTGCCGGAGGCGATGATGACGCCATTGCTGTCCATCACGTTGACGGAATGATTGATGATACCCATTGCCCGCTGCACGATCTGGCGCGCGGTGGATTCTGCCAGCAAATTGGTGGGTCTGAGCATGAGGATGATCCCCGAGGGTTACATGGGGGCAGTTATACGCCATTTATCGCAGATGATTAAAGCACACGGGCGCAACAAGCCACGGCGATCACAGTTCGGCTGGAAAATGGCAAAAAAAACGCCAGACCGATAGGGCCTGGCGCTATACACCACAATGAAAAACCGATCAGCCGAGGATGGTTGCCAGTTCAGCGCTCACTTCGGTCACTTTACGGGTGCCGTCGATTTTACGGTATTGGGTGTTGCCTGCTGCAGCTTCTTTGCTGTAGTAGGAAATCAGTGGTGCCGTCATCTGATGGTATTCCACCAGACGCTTACGCACGGTTTCTTCCTGATCGTCTTTACGAGTCGTCAGTTCTTCACCGGTCGCGTCGTCTTTGCCTTCCACCTTCGGCGGATTGAATTTCACGTGGTACACGCGGCCAGACGGCGCATGCACGCGACGACCAACGATGCGATCTACGATCAGTTCGTCCGGCACGGCAAATTCCAGCACGTAATCCACGTTGATGCCGGCTTCTTTCATTGCATCAGCCTGTGGAATAGTGCGTGGGAAACCGTCCAACAGGAAGCCTTTACGGCAGTCTTCCTGGGTGATGCGTTCTTTAACCAGTGCAATAACCAGCTCATCGGTCACCAGCTTGCCGGCGTCCATGATTTCTTTCGCCTGCTTGCCCAGTTCACTGCCGGCCTTCACGGCTGCGCGCAACATATCACCCGTAGAGATTTGCGGAATACCGTATTTCTCCATGATGAATTGAGCCTGAGTACCTTTACCAGCGCCCGGAGCGCCCAGCAGAATGATACGCATTGCGTAAATCCCCTTGCTATGTAGTTTTTATAAAATTGCGAAAACGCTCAACCATACCATTTCAGGGGGGGCTGGCTCAAGGTACGCGAGGAAATCGATTGCGGAGCCGAAGGGATGAAAAAGAGGATAAAACGCGGAAAATCAGGGAGAAAAGCAAAAAAATACGCCCCCAACCTTTAGGTCAGGGGCGTATAGAGTCACTGTTATGCGGACAACAGCTTGTTCATGCGGCGGATAAACTGATTTGGGTCTTCCAGCGTGCCGCGTTCAGCCAGCAGCGCCTGATCCAATAACAGGTCAATCCATTCGGCAAATTGTTCGTTATCGCCCACATCGGATGCGCGTTTGACCAGCGCATGCTCCGGATTCAGTTCGAAAATGTATTGCACGGCCGGCGCTTCCTGGCCCGCAGCGGCAAACAGTTTCGCCATCTGGGTGCTCATTTCATCGGCGTCGGTGATGACGATAGCCGGCGTGTCGGTCAGGCGGTGCGTCAGGCGCACGTCCTTCACACGATCGCCCAGCAGGGTCTTCACGCGGTCAACAAACGGCTCCAGCTGCTTCTCTGCGGCCTTCTGTTCTTCGGTTTCGTCCGCCAGCTTGTCCAGCGCGTCGTCCGCCTTGCTGACCGACTGGAACAGCTTGCCGTCAAACTCGGTCAGGTAGCTCATCATCCATTCATCGATGCGGTCAGAAAGCAGCAATACCTCGATGCCTTTCTTACGGAACAGCTCCAGGTGCGGGCTGCTCTTGGCAGCGGCATAGCTGTCGGCAGTGATGTAATAAATCTTCTCCTGCCCTTCCGCCATGCGGCCAACGTACTCTTCCAGCGAGACGGTTTGTGCCGAGCTATCACTCTGGGTAGAAGCGAAGCGCAGCAGCTTGGCGATGGTTTCTTTGTTGTTCGCGTCTTCCGCCGGACCTTCTTTCAACACCAGGCCGAACTGCTGCCAGAACTTCTGGTAGCCTTCCGCGTCGTCTTTGGCCAGTTTTTCCAGCATCTGCAACACACGCTTGGTCAGCGCGCCGCGCAGGTTTTGCGTCACACGGCTGTCCTGCAGAATTTCACGCGAGACGTTCAGCGGCAGATCGTTGGAATCTATCAGGCCGCGCACGAAACGCAGGTAGTTCGGCATGAACTGCTCAGCGTCGTCCATGATGAACACGCGCTGTACGTACAGTTTCAGACCGTGCTTGTGATCGCGGTTCCACATGTCCCAGGGAGCCTGCGCTGGGATATACAGCAGGCTGGTGTATTCCTGCTTGCCTTCCACCCGGTTGTGGCTCCAGCTCAACGGATCGGTAAAGTCGTGAGCGATGTGCTTGTAGAACTCTTTGTATTCTTCGTCGGTGACGTCAGCTTTGCTGCGGGTCCACAGGGCCTGCGCCTTGTTGATTTTTTCCCAGGTAACGGTGCCGTCTTCTTCGTTTTTACTTTCAATCTCAACCGGCAGTGCAATGTGGTCGGAGTATTTACCGATCACCGAACGCAGACGCCAGGCATCGAGATATTCATCTTCGCCTTCGCGCAGATGCAGAGTGATTTCAGTACCGCGATCTTCTTTGCTGACGTCGGCAATGGTGTAATCGCCTTCGCCGACAGACTCCCAGAACACGCCCTGATCGGCGGCTGCACCGGCAGCACGGGTACGCACGGTGACTTTATCCGCCACGATGAACGCGGAGTAGAAGCCCACGCCGAACTGGCCGATCAGTTGGCTGTCTTTGGCCTGATCGGAACCGATAGATTCCAGGAAGGATTTGGTCCCTGATTTCGCGATGGTACCGAGGTTTTCAATCACTTCTTCACGGCTCATGCCAATGCCGTTATCGGCAATGGTCAGCGTACGCTGGTCTTTATCGAAAGAAAGACGCACACGCAGCTCGCCGTCACCTTCATACAGCTCAGGCGTGGACAGCGCGCGGAAACGCAGCTTGTCGGCGGCGTCCGAGGCGTTGGAGATCAGCTCGCGCAGGAAAATTTCTTTATTGGAGTACAGCGAATGAATCATCAAATGAAGCAGTTGTTTTACTTCAGACTGGAAACCACGGGTTTCTTGACCTTTCATACTCATTGATTACCTCAAAGACAATAGCTACCAAAATCGGACAATGAGGATCAAGTGGGGGTCAGGGTATTGTTTTTCAAGCGAGTGGAGGGAAATTTTTGCAGAATAACTGACGGGGCCGGATAGCCCCGTCAGAGAAAAGCATCAGAACTTGATAACGTGGCGACCGGCCAGGGAATGTGACAGCGTGGTGCCGTCAACCATCTCCAGCTCACCACCCACCGGCACGCCGTGGGCAATGCGGCTGGCCACTACGCCATACTGACCACACATTTCGGCGATGTAGTTGGCGGTTGCGTCGCCTTCCACCGTCGGGTTGGTTGCCAGGATCACTTCGGTAACGCTTTCTTTTTCCAGCCGTTGCTCCAGCCGATCCAGACCGATATCACCAGGGCCAATGCCGTCCATCGGCGACAGGTGGCCCATCAGCACAAAGTAGCGCCCGGCGAACTGGCCGGTCTGCTCGATGGCGTGAATATCAGCCGGGCTTTCCACCACGCAGATCTGGCCGTTTTGTTGACGGCGCGGATTAGCGCAGATGGTGCAGATGTCCTGCTCGGTGAAGGTGCGACAATCAGCACAGTGGCCGATTTCCGACATGGCGCGGGTCAGCGCCTGCGCCAAACGCATGCCACCGCTGCGATCGCGCTGCAACAGTTGGAATGCCATGCGCTGCGCCGACTTCGGGCCAACGCCCGGCAGGCAACGCAACGCCTCCATCAGTGTTTCAAGGAGCGGGCTGGTTTGCATCAGAACGGCATCTTAAAGCCAGGTGGCAGTTGCATGCCATTGGACACAGACGCCATCTTCTCTTTCTGGGTTTCGTCGATGCGACGTGCTGCGTCGTTGATCGCAGCAGCGATCAGATCTTCCAGCATATCTTTATCGTCTTCCATCAGGCTCGGATCGATCTCCACACGACGGCAGTTGTGCGCGCCGTTGATGGTGACTTTCACCAGGCCGGCACCGGATTCGCCAGTCACTTCCAATTTGGCGACTTCTTCCTGCATCTGCTGCATTTTTTCTTGCATTTGCTGGGCTTGCTTCATCAGGTTGCCCAGACCGCCTTTACCAAACATAGTCGTCTCTCGTCGCTAGGGCCGCGCACTTTACGCAGCGTTTAAATGGGGCGAATACTGTCTTCATCCAGATCCGCGTCGAAGAACCGGCGCAGCGTCTGAATATGGGTATCCGCAACGATCGACTGGCGCGCCTGCGCCAGTTTTTCTTCGTAAATGGCTTGTCGCCACTCCAGCGGAGTTCGCTCCGCCGGATTATCGTCTTCCACCACGGTCAACTCAACCGGGCTGCCGTACAGCTCGCTGAGCGCCTCGGTCAGCACCTTCTGCGCCGAAGGCGAGTTCAGGTGACGCTGCGACGACCGCAGATGGAGACAAATCTTACCGGGTTCCAGCAGCTGTTTAACCGCGTTTAATGCCAACTGCTGCACCAGTTTCGGTATTTTCAGCTTATCGATTTCCGCCGCCCAGGCATCGCGTTCCAGCGATTCAACCACCAGCTTGGCCGACAGCTCGGGCGTTTTCTCATGCTCGAGCGCGGTACGCAACGCTTTCGGCGTGGCCAGCGGCTCCGGCTCGGCCACCGGCTCGGTCAGTGCACGCCAACGATAAGCCTCCGGCTTGGCCGGTTTTTCCTGCACGATCTTTTCCGCCTGGCGCTGCTGGCTGCGCTCAGTCACGGAAGCCAACCGCTCCAGTGCTGAGTTTGCCGGCCGCGCTTTTCCAGGCGCCGCCGGTTCACTCTTTTTTGGTGTGGATGCTCCCTGCTGCCTCAGCAGTTGGGTCCGCGCCTTTAATAATTGCGCGGTGGCATCCGGTAAATTCGCTTGCTGATTGTTCTGCGGCGCAACCTGCCCTAACGGCGGGGGCGCGTCCTGAAACTGTGGCGGCTGGGCCGCTTGGGCCTGTGGCTGAGCCATCTGCACTGGCGCGGTTTGCACCATCGCCACCGGCTCCGGGATCACCGCTTTCGGGTGAAACGCCAGCGCGCGCAGCAGAGTCATTTCAACCCCCATGCGGCGATCTGGCGCAAAGGCCAACTCTTTGCGTCCAACCAACAGCGTTTGGTAATAGAGCTGTACGTCAGTCGGCGGCAAGGTACGCGCCAACTCACGCAGCCGCTGTTCAATGGCGGCGTAATGATTGTCCAACACCGACGGCAGCAGTTGCACCATCGCAATCCGGTGCAGCAACGCCAGCGTCTCGACCAGCAGATTTTCCCAATCGACACCGCGCGAAGCGGCCTGCGCAACCTGCGCCATCACCTTTTCGCCATCGGCGCTGACCAGCGCTTCGAGGATCGCCAGCGGCTGTTCGTCGTCAAGCGTGCCAAGCATTTGGCTGACGGTGACGGTAGTCACCTGCCCCTGGCCCATGGCAATCGCCTGGTCAGTGAGGCTCAGTGCATCACGCATGCTGCCATCGGCGGCTCGCGCCAATAGCTGCAACGCTCGCTGATCGCTGGTGATCTGTTCCGCCTGCAGCACCGTTTCCAGTTGGCCACGGATCTGATCGACGTCCAGCGCCTTGAGATGAAATTGCAGGCAGCGTGACAGAATGGTCACCGGCAGCTTTTGCGGATCGGTGGTTGCCAGCAGGAATTTGACGTGCGAAGGCGGCTCTTCCAGCGTTTTCAACAGCGCATTGAAGCTGTGACGCGAGAGCATGTGCACTTCGTCAATCAGGTAAACCTTGAAGCGGCCGCGGGCGGGAGCGTACTGGACGTTATCCAGCAAATCGCGGGTATCTTCCACCTTGGTTCTGGACGCGGCGTCGATCTCGATCAGATCGACAAAACGTCCCTGCTCAATCTCGCGGCAGTTGTCACATTGACCGCACGGTGTGGCGGTGATGCCGGTTTCACAGTTCAGGCCTTTGGCCAGCAGGCGTGCAATGGTGGTTTTACCCACGCCACGCGTGCCCGAGAACAGATAGGCGTGATGGATCCGCCCCAGCGAGAGGCCGTTAGCCAGTGCAGTCAGGACATGTTCCTGTCCGACAACATCTGCAAACGTTTGAGGGCGCCACTTACGGGCAAGAACCTGATAGCTCATTAATACCGGAAAAGTCGAGTAATCTGGAGGGTCATGCTAACACAGCCCCGCGGCGATCCGCGAGGCCGTTGTGGTAATGCGGATCAGTGGCCGGAGAAGTTGACCAGGCTGTAGCATTCAATACCCAGGGTGTTTAAACGTGCTTCACCGCCGAGATCCGGCAGGTTGATAATGAAGGCAGCGTCGGTGACTTCACCGCCCAGACGGCGGATCAGTTTTGCGGTGGCTTCGATGGTGCCGCCGGTAGCCAGCAGATCGTCCACCACCAGCACTTTATCGCCGGCGCTGATAGCATCGGTATGGATTTCCAGTCGGTCGGTGCCGTATTCCAGCTCATAGCTTTCACTGAGGGTTTCACGCGGCAGCTTGCCCGGTTTACGTACCGGTACAAAGCCTACGCCCAGTGCCAACGCAACCGGAGCGCCAAACAGGAAGCCACGCGCTTCGGTGCCAACCACTTTGGTGACGCCCGCTTCACGGAAGCGCTCGACCAGTAATTCAATGCTGGCGGCATAGGCCAGCGGGTTTTCCAGCAGGCTGGTGACGTCACGGAACAGTATGCCCGGCTTAGGGTAATCCGGGATGGTTTTGATACTGTCTTTAATAAACTGTAGCTGCTGCGCAGTAGCGGTCATAATTATTGCCTGATAAAACTGCCTGATGACTTGCGCACAGGTCGTCTGTAACCCGCGCACGAAAACGCTCAAATTTATGCAAACTGGCGGACAAATGCAACCGGCGGTGCACGATCAGCGCTGTTTTTGTTGCGACAGGTCAACAACCGGCAGACGCAACATAAAGATCAGCAGAATGGCCAGCATCGCTAACAGCAAGCCGCGCACCCACCAGATTTTCACCAACCACAGAGAAACCGCAAACGTCAGCACAATCATCAACACCGCCTTCCATTTGGCCCCTGGCGGCAATGCCCGGTGCTGTTGCCAGTGGCGCAGATAGGGACCAAACCAGGAGCGGTACAGCAACCAGGCGTGGAATCGCGGCGATGAACGGGCAAAACACCAGGCGGCCAACAACAGAAACGGCGTGGTGGGCAGCAGTGGCAATACCACGCCCAGCGTCGCCAGCACCACCGCCAGCCAACCGAGGATTATCAATAACCAACGCGTCATGCGAGTCCTTGTCCATCAACCTGTCTGGCGTCACTTTATCATCGGCTTCCCCTGCGCCACCAGTCGCAACGGCTGGAATATGCGCACAGCGCTTGTTTCACGGCGTGATCGCGGGCAAGCTGAGCCCAATATCATCGTCATGGAGCCAACGTGAGCACTCAGCGTCTTTTACAAGTGTTAGAACAGCAGATCACCGTGTTAGCCGGTGAAATCACGCCGCAAGGCGACGCCCCGATCCCTCAGGCACGCTTTGACGCTGCGTTATTTTCCAACCGCGGCACCCGGCTGCGCGATTACCTGACAGAAGTACAAAAGAACTTCGCCCAGTTGCAAACCGCAGCCAACGACAGCCGCACCACCCAGGTGGCCTTTCTGGCCGAGAGACTGGTGGCGCAAATCACCGCCCTGCAACGCGAGTTGGCGACCCAGGCATTGCGCCGGAAAAATCAGCCCAAGGAAGTCGCAGCGGCCGATTTGTACCATAAACTGGCCGAACATCAGGATTATGAACGTCGAATCATTTCGATGATCCAGGATCGGGAAAGTCTGTTGGGCAGGCAAACCACGCTGGCGGCGCAACAAAAACTGCAGCATGAACTGGCAGCGCTGGAAGGTCGATTGATGCGTTGCTGTCAGGCGCTGGCACGTATTGAGCGCAGTATCGAACGTAAAGAAAACGGTTTTTGAAGATTTATCACAATATTTTAATGATTATTCCCCTCCGCGGATCTTGTTCACTATACTCAGCCGAAGCGAAGCATCACTCATTCATCTCAATTTAAACGTGGGTTTTATGTCTCTGGAAAATGCCTCAGCAGAATTGCAACTGGCGGTAGATCTGATTTATCTGCTGGAATGTAATGAGATCGATCCGGCTACCGCGCTGGCGGCGCTGGATATTGTCAAACGGGACTATCAGGAAAAATTGCAACGCAACGGTGTGACCTCCCCTTACCTGCCCGTCGACCAGTAAAAAGGGTTCAGCCTGCGCTGAACCCTTATCCATATCCCATTAGCCTGCCGACATGCCGCCTTCATCCGGCGATAGCGTCCGTTTCACTTCCTGCACCTCGTTGCCCTGCTGATTGTGCAAGTACACCTCAAGCTGGTTGAAGGCAATATTGATATCGTTCTCGCGGCACAGCCGTTCGATCGAACGGTTCAGTTCGTCAACGGTATAGCTACGGTCACGCAGCTCACGCACGTAAAGGCGCAGTTCGTGATCCAGCGTGCTGGCGCCGAAATTGAGGAAGAACACCTGCGGCTCAGGATCGGTCATCACCCGTGGGTTATCACGCGCCGCCTGCAGCAACACCGCTTTCACCTTGTCCAGATCGGAGCCGTAGGCCACGCCAACCTTGATCAATACGCGGGTGATGGTGTCTGACAGCGACCAGTTAATCAGCCGCTCGGTGACAAACGCCTTGTTCGGGATGATCACCTCTTTGCGGTCAAAGTCGGTAATGGTGGTGGCGCGAATACGGATTTTACTGACCGAACCGGAGAAGCTGCCGATAGTAATGGTATCGCCGATGCGGATCGGCCGCTCAAACAGGATAATCAGGCCGGAGACAAAGTTGGCGAAAATCTCCTGCAGGCCGAAGCCCAACCCCACGGTCAAACCGGCGGCCAACCATTGCAGCTTATCCCAGGATACCCCCAGCGACCCGAGCGCGGTCACTGCACCCACGGTGGTAATCAGATAGGTCAGTATGGTGGTGATGGCATAAGAGGTGCCCTGTCGCAACTGCAACCGCGACAGCACGACCACTTCCAGTAAGCCCGGCAGGTTGCGCGTCATGACGTAGGCAACAATCACCGCGGCGACCGCAACCATCATGTTGCCCAGCGTCACCGCCTGCGCCACGCTGCTGCCGGCGACGGTAGCGGTGTAATGCCACAGGGTGATGCTGTCGAGATACGAAATCACCGTCACCAGATCGGACCAAATGGCATAGAAGGCACTGGCAAAGATAATAAACAGGGCCATGGTGGTCAGACGCAGCGACTGCTGGTTGATCTGATCAAGCGCCAAAGGCGGTTCTTCTACCGGTTCCAGCCCTTCAGCCCCCTCTTTTTCTTTCGCCAAACTCTGGCGACGGGCCAGCGCACGACGATAGGCCAGACGCCGCGCCGCCACGCCCAGGCCGCGAATTGCCGTCAGATAAACAATGTTCCACAGGAAGAACAGATACAGGCTGTCAATCCAGCGACCGGCCAGCCGCAGCGTGGTGTAGAAGTAACCGGCAAACATCAGCCCCAGCAAGATCAGCGGCGTGGCAGCAATCGCGGTAACAATCACCAATCGCACCGCGTGCGAACCTTTCTCACGCCAGCTGTCACGGCACATCGGGAACACCAGCACGGCCAGCAGCGCCAACGTCAGCATCACCACCACCTGACCGATGACATCCTCCACCAGTCGCAGAGGCGCTTTTTCGCCCAATACCGACCAGAAGATCAACGGCAGCAGCGCCAGACCCAGACGCACCGTCTGCCGGCGGTAGTGTGCACAAAGCTCTGGAGTGAAATTGAAGTGCCGCTCGCAAACGCCCCCCACCGCCAGGGTGCGATAGGTGAAACCGAAAATCAGCCAAAACAGCGCCAACTGTTGCGACAGCGCCCAAATAAAATCACTGAGGCCAATTTCGGCACGATAGCACCAGAAACCGGCACCCAGCAGCAGCGCCGACCCGGGTAATACCTTCAGCAAGGTCAGTATGATGGCCTTTGGCGTGTGCAGTTGACCATCACGCTTTAACTGCCCAACATCGTTGGCCAGTTTCTGCAAATGGCTGTCGATCAACTTGTAGCGCCAACGCAGCAGACCGAGCAGCAGCAGCAGCGGGATCAGGATGACCAGTGAATTCAGCCCGCCCTGCACCATTTTGCCGATGTCTAATTTGAAGTCGAGAGTAGCAATCTGATCCCTGAGCGCGCCCGGCAGGGCTCTCAACCACGCCAAATCGACCGGCTTGTTGCTGTTGACCCAAAAAATCTGCTGGGTCAGCGTATCCCGTAGCGAGTTGTTAACGCTGGTCAGCTGCTGTTGGTTAATCTGCAGGCTGATCGACTGTGCCAACTGATTACTCAGCTGTTTGTTTAACTGATCCAGCAGTTCACGCCGCATGTCGACGATTTCGCTCAAAGCGTCAAGCACGTCCGTGCTGGCTTTTTCTTTACTGTCGGCGACCAGCTTATTGATGTAATCGTCGCCCTTGAACAGGTCGTCACGCTGTTGGTTGATATCAAACTGCTCCAGGCGCAGATCGGCGATGCGCGTGCCCATGTCCGCCACCAGCGTGCCCTGCGGCAGGCTTTGCTGTTGCTGGTACAAAATGCGCGACAGCACCAGACTGCCTTTCAGCACCTGGATTTGTTCCTTCAAATTGCGTTCCGCCTGCAGACCGCGATCGAGCCAGTTCTTCACCCGAATATTCTGCTGGAACAGTACGTTGCTCTCTTCGGTAGCGGCAATCAGCCGCTGGCTGAGCTGGCGGTTAACGTCCAGCTCTTTACTGACCAACTGATCGTGCTGGATATCCGTGGCGTCTTCCGGGTTCTGCGCCTCTTTAGCGGTTTTTTCCGACAGCGTCAGGCGCTTGCTGTTGACCACTTCTTGCAGCAATTGCACGTTGTGGTCCAGTGCATCAATGTGGCCGGTGGTGTAATCGCGCTGCTTCTGCAGCAGATCCTGCAAAGTGGTGTTGGCCTCCAGGCTCTTGCGCTGCAGATCAATTTGCGCATTGAGCAACGTCTGTTCGGTCGCCAGCATCACTAACTGACTGTCGCGCAATGAGTTTTGGCCCGGCGTCTGATCGTTGATCTGGTTGCGGATCTCCTGCAGGCGCTGCGAAGCGGTATACATGCTGCTCTGTACCCGCTCCGGCTGGGTCTGCAGTGAAACCAGTTGGCTGTTATAGGTCGACAGATTTTCCTGCGCAGCCTGCAGATCGTCGAGTGTCTGATAAAGGCGGGTTTCCAACTGACGCAGGGAAAGCGGCAGCAGCTCTGCCCTGGCGGCCGCGCTGTCGACCGGCGTCTTGAGCGCATCCAGATCGGCGGTGACCTGACGCAGTTTCCCCGGAGCCAACTGCAACTGCTGCTTAAGCTGGGCCCCGTCCTGTTTGGTGCGTTCGATGGCATCCAGCAGCTCAAGCGTGCGGGTCAAATCTTGTTGGGTGAGTTTATTGACCGGCGTCAGCGTTTTTTGCTTGTTCAGCGCTTCAAGCTGACTTTGGATTTCGCTGCGTGACGGCAGATCGCCATTCAGGGACGCATAGGCCGCAGGTTGGCAGACCGCGCAAACCGCGATCAGTAAGAACAGGGCAAGGGCACGGGAGAGGCCCACACCGAAGAACGAGGGTAACGCCAGAAAAGAACGTTTAGCTAACCTGCGATACATGATTTGGCTTCGAATCAATAAAGAAGCGTCAAGATTATCACGATCGCAGATAGCCACAGAATAAGAAAAGCATTGCTGGTGATGTACAGAGAGCTCGCGGGATCAGAACGTCAACACTTTCCCGGCCGCCAGCGTCCACTGCGCCAACTCGACCAGGGTGCCAATCTCCACCCCATCCGCCAGCGGCAGTTGACTGATGCCACGCGCATCGGCGCAGGTCTTGCACAGTTTCACCGGCACCTGTTGCGCAGTGAGAATTTCCAGCATCTGCTGCAAATGGTAACCCTCCCGCGGCTGTTGTCCGGCCAGGCCGGCGACGACCGCGTCGGACATCAGAAACAGTTTCAGGTCGAGATCGCTTTGCTGCTCTTTCAGGGTAATCGCCAGACGTAAGGCGTTAAACAGGGATTCGTGACCATAGGCGGCACCATTGGCAATCAACACAACGGAGGACGATGACATGGTATTTCTCCTTATAAAGGATGACTTTCGACACTGCACGGCTGCGCCGCCAGCTCTTCCGGCTTGACCCGCAAAGTGGGACTGAATTGGGCCATTTCGAGGAAAGAATCGATCAGCACCGGTGCTTCAGTTTTCAGATCAAAGCTCTCCGGCATAAACAGCCAGTTTTCCATCAGGCCGGTAATATAGGCATGCATAATGATTGCCGTGCGACGGGTATGCAAATCAGCAGGCAATTGGCCATGGCCTATACAGCCACGCAGCACCGACTCAATGCGTTCGTAACCTGCCAGGTACAAGACTTTACGTGCCTCATGCAACGGCATCATCTCACCGACGAATTCGCACTTGTGAAAAACGATTTCCATCAGTGCTCGCCGGCGACTGTCATCGACCGTAGCCGTCAGAATGTAAATCAGAATTTCTCGTAAAATACGCAGTGGATTCTCAGGGTACTTTGCCTGATACTCTAATTCGAGATCGCCAATTTTTGACTCTGATAATTCCCAAACTTCGTTAAACAGGTCTACCTTGTTCTTGAAGTGCCAATAAATTGCACCACGCGTAACTCCGGCAGCAGTGGCAATATCCGTCAGTGAGGTTGCAGAAACGCCACGTTCAGAAAATTCTTGCACCGCAGCATCAAGTATGTGCTGTCGAGTTTCTAGCGCCTGCTGTTTGGTTTTTCGTGCCATGGCGTTGTTTTTTCGGGGGAGTGTGATTTACATACATTCGCGTATGTATGTACCATAGCACGCACATATAATTAACGCAGCAATGGGTTTTAAAGCTTGTGATCCATTGATCATTTTGAAATCGGACACTTGAGGTTTTTCTATGAACAAAAACAGAGGGTTAACGCCTCTGGCGGCAGTTCTGATGCTTTCAGGCAGCTTAATGCTTACAGGATGTAACGATAAAGAAACCCAACAGCAAGGCGCCCAACCACCGGCTCCCGAAGTGGGTGTAGTGACGTTGAAGGCCGAGCCTCTCAATATGACTACCGATCTTCCTGGCCGTACCGCTGCGTATCGTATCGCCGAAGTTCGCCCTCAGGTCAGCGGTATTATCCTGAAACGCAACTTTGTTGAAGGCAGTGATATCAAGGCAGGGTCTTCCCTGTATCAGATCGATCCTGCTACCTATCAGGCAAGCTATGACAGCGCCAAAGGCGACCTGGCTAAATCCCAGGCAAGTGCCTCGATCGCGCGCGTCACGGTAAACCGCTACAAACCATTGCTGGGTACCAGCTACATCAGTAAGCAGGATTACGATACTGCTGTCTCCACGCTGCAACAGGCGGAAGCCGCGGTAGTGGCCTCTAAAGCCGCAGTGGAAACCGCACGTATCAACCTGGCTTACACCAAGGTGACTTCACCGATCTCCGGTCGCATCGGCAAATCTGCCGTGACTGAAGGTGCGCTGGTTACCAACGGCCAGACCACTGCCCTGTCCACCGTGCAGCAGCTGGATCCGATGTACGTCGACGTGACTCAGTCGAGCAACGATTTCCTGCGCCTGAAACAAGAACTGGCCAGCGGTGCGCTGAAACAGGAAAACGGCAAGGCCAAGGTGACACTGCTGCTGGAAAACGGCACGCAGTACGCTCAGGAAGGCACGCTGGAGTTCTCTGACGTTACCGTTGATGAAACTACCGGTTCCATCACTATTCGTGCGGTATTCCCTAACCCGAACGACACGCTGTTGCCGGGTATGTTCGTTCGCGCCCGTCTGGACGAAGGCGTGCGTAGCGATGCCTTGCTGGTGCCACAACAGGGTGTGACACGTAACCCGCGTGGTGAAGCTACCGCATTGGTGGTGGGTGCTGACGACAAAGTCGAATTGCGCACGTTGAAAGCGGATCTGGCTATTGGCGACAAATGGCTGGTTACCGACGGCTTGAAAACCGGCGACCGCGTGATTGTCACCGGCCTGATGAAAGCCCACCCAGGCGCTCAGGTAAAAGTGCAGGAAGTTGACACTCAGGCGCAAAAGCAGCCGCAGTCTGATGCGCAGAAGTCATAAAAAGGAGCCGGTAAGACATGGCTAAGTTCTTTATAGATCGCCCTATTTTCGCCTGGGTAATCGCCATCATCGTCATGTTGGCGGGTGTGCTGTCAATAATGAAACTGCCGATTGCGCAGTATCCAACTATTGCACCACCGGCGGTAAGTATTTCCGCAAACTATCCGGGCGCAGATGCAAAAACGGTGCAGGATACCGTCACGCAGATTATCGAACAGAACATGAACGGTATCGATAATCTGATGTACATGTCCTCCACCAGTGACTCCTCTGGTAGCGTCACCATTACACTGACCTTTAACTCCGGCACTGACCCAGACATCGCTCAGGTTCAGGTCCAGAACAAACTGTCTCTGGCTACACCGTTGCTGCCACAAGAAGTACAGCAACAGGGCCTGAAAGTTGAAAAGTCCAGCAGCAGCTTCCTGATGGTGGCCGGCTTCATTTCCGATGACCCGAGCATGACTCAGGACGATATTGCGGACTATGTAGCTTCCAACATCAAAGACCCGATCAGCCGTTCATCCGGTGTGGGTGAGGTGCAACTGTTTGGTGCCCAGTACGCAATGCGTGTCTGGTTGGATCCGAACAAGCTGAACAATTTCCAATTGACCACGACGGACGTGACGTCCGCCATCACCGAGCAGAACAACCAGATCGCCGCAGGGCAATTGGGCGGGATGCCACCGGTACCGGGTCAACAACTTAACGCCTCTATCATCGCGCAGACCCGTCTGACCTCGCCTGAAGAGTTCGGTAAGATCCTGCTGAAGGTGAATGCGGACGGTTCTCAGGTTCGCCTGAGCGACGTGGCTCATATTGAGCGCGGTGCCGAAAGCTATGCGGTAACTGCACGCTATAACGGCAAACCGGCAGCGGGTCTGGGGATCAAACTGGCCACCGGTGCCAACGCCCTGAACACCGCCAAAGGTGTGAAAGATGCGCTGACCAAAATGCAGCCATTCTTCCCGCAAGGGATGAAAGTGGTTTATCCGTACGACACTACCCCATTCGTTAAAATTTCGATTAACGAAGTGGTAAAAACGCTGATCGAAGCCATCATCCTGGTATTCCTGGTGATGTATTTGTTCCTGCAAAACTTCCGCGCAACGTTGATCCCAACCATTGCGGTACCGGTGGTGTTGCTGGGGACCTTTGCCATTCTGGCGGCCTTCGGCTTCTCGATAAACACCCTGACGATGTTCGGCATGGTGCTGGCGATAGGCTTGTTGGTGGATGATGCCATCGTGGTGGTGGAAAACGTCGAGCGTGTGATGTCCGAAGAGGGACTGCCGCCGAAAGAAGCCACCAAGAAATCGATGGAACAGATCCAGGGTGCGTTGGTCGGTATTGCCATGGTGCTGTCAGCGGTATTCGTGCCGATGGCGTTCTTCGGCGGCTCAACCGGTGCCATCTATCGTCAGTTCTCCATCACTATCGTTTCTGCGATGGCGCTGTCGGTGCTGGTAGCATTGATTCTGACGCCGGCGCTGTGCGCCACCATGCTGAAACCAGTGAAAAAAGGCGACCACGGGGTTAAAACCGGCTTCTTCGGTTGGTTTAACCGCATGTTCGAAAAGAGTACCCACCACTACACCGACAGCGTAGCCAATATTCTGCGCAGTACCGGTCGTTATCTGGTGATCTACCTGCTGATCGTTGTCGGCATGGCGCTGTTGTTCCTGCGCTTGCCTTCCTCGTTCCTGCCGGACGAAGACCAGGGCATTTTGCTGACCATGGTGCAGTTGCCTGCGGGGGCTACCGAAGCTCGTACCTCTAAGGTTCTGGAAGAAGTCACCGACTACTTCATGACCAAAGAGAAAGACAACGTGGTTTCGGTGTTTACCGTTGCAGGCTTCGGTTTTAACGGTAATGGCCAGAACAACGGCCTGTCGTTCGTCAGCCTGAAAGACTGGTCTGAGCGTAAAGGCGAAGAGAATAAAGTGCCGGCGATTGCAGGCCGTGCGATGGGCGCGTTCTCGAAGATTAAAGACGGCCTGGTATTCCCGTTCAACTTGCCGGCGATTATTGAATTGGGTACCGCGACCGGCTTTGACTTCCAGCTGATCGACCAGGGTGGCCTGGGGCATGAAAAACTGACCGAAGCACGTAACCAGTTGCTGGGCATGGCTGCCAAGCATCCGGACTTGCTGGTGGGCATGCGCCCTAACGGTCTGGAAGATACGCCGCAGTTCAAGCTGATTATCGACCAGGAAAAAGCCAAGGCGCTGGGTGTTAGCATTACCACCATTAACAGCACGCTGAGTACCGCGTTGGGTGGCTCGTACGTTAACGACTTCATCGACCGCGGCCGTGTGAAGAAAGTGTACGTACAGGCTGATGCGCCGTTCCGTATGTTGCCGGAAGACATTAATAAATGGTTTGTCCGCGGCACCAGCGGCCAGATGGTTCCGTTCTCCTCCTTCGCCTCGGCGAAATGGGAATACGGTTCACCACGTCTGGAGCGCTATAACGGTCTGCCTTCCATGGAAATTCTGGGGCAGGCAACGCCAGGCAAGAGTACCGGTGAAGCCATGAACCTGATGGAAGAACTGGCCTCCAAGCTGCCGAGCGGCATTGGTTACGACTGGACCGGTATGTCCTATCAGGAACGTCTGTCCGGTAACCAGGCTCCAGCACTGTATGCCATCTCGATTCTGGTGGTATTCCTGTGTCTGGCAGCATTGTACGAGAGCTGGTCAATTCCGTTCTCGGTCATGCTGGTTCTGCCACTGGGGGTTATCGGTGCGTTGCTGGCGGCCACCATGCGCGGCCTTAACAACGACGTTTACTTCCAGGTGGGACTGTTGACCACCATCGGCCTGTCGGCGAAGAACGCCATATTGATTGTGGAATTCGCCAAGGACCTGATGGATAAAGAAGGCAAGGGTCTGATCGAAGCCACGTTGGAAGCGGTGCGTATGCGTCTGCGTCCAATTCTGATGACTTCTCTGGCATTCATCCTCGGGGTTCTGCCGCTGGTTATCAGCAGCGGTGCAGGCTCCGGCGCACAGAACGCGGTAGGTACCGGCGTTATGGGCGGGATGATTACCGCGACCGTACTGGCCATCTTCTTCGTTCCGGTCTTCTTTGTGGTGGTTCGCCGCCGCTTCAGTAAGAAGTCTGACGATGTAGAACACAGCCATCCGGTTGATCATCACTGATAACTCAGTGACTGCTTCTCCCTGAATACAAAGGCCGCTTATGCGGCCTTTAACTTATCGACAAACACCCGAAAAACGTGGTTTTCGGGTGTTTGGGCTAAACCAGAGACAGCATCCTTTGGTTCTGGCAGCTATCAAGTCGTTGCTTTAACCCCAAGTAACTTCGTCAGTAATCTTAGGCCGCTTATGCGGCCTTTTTCTTTGGCTTCAGCGGCTTAATACAAACCACTCTCATTAATTCACCTGTCGATGCATTTTATACTTGATCCGTCCCACCGTGCGGCGCATAATTATTGTTATAGTATAACATTACATTGGAGTGCATCATGAAAGCAGGCATCCATCCTGACTACCGTACCGTGGTGTTCCACGATCTGAGTGCCGATACCTACTTTAAGGTGGGATCGACCATTAAGACCGATCGCACCATTGAGCTTGAAGGTGAAAACTGGCCGTATGTCACCCTCGATATTTCTTCCGCTTCGCATCCGTATTACACCGGCAAGCAGAAAGATTTCTCAAAAGAAGGCAGCACTGCGCGCTTCCAGCAGCGTTTTGGTCGCTTCTTTACTGGCAATAAGTAACAGGGGATCCACATGCAGGTTTTGAGTTCATTGCGTTCGGCGAAAAATCGCCATCCAGATTGCAAGGTTGTGCGCCGTAAAGGCCGTATCTATGTGATCTGTAAGACTAACCCACGCTTCAAAGCGGTACAGGGACGTAAGAAAAAGCGTTAAGTAAAGTCGTGCCATCTGTCTGTCGCAAAGCCCCGTTGCTGCTCAACGGGGCTTTTTTTATGGAGAAACTGAAACGCCCCCAGTGGCCCCATCACGATGACAGGGCCGCTACGGTTTACTTCATGCTACCCAGCAAGGTATCGACATTGTGTTTGAATGCCTCCACATAACTGGCTGCCGGCCCTTGCGGCTTGGACAACGCCTCTGGGTACAGTTCACCGCCGGCTTTGGCACCGGTGGCGGCGGCAATTTGCTTCACCAGCCGTGGATCGGTCTGGTTTTCAATAAAGTAAGCATTCACCTTTTCCTGCTTGATCTGTTTGATCAGGCCCGCCACGTCACTGGCACTCGCCTCAGCTTCGGTAGAGAAACCGACCGGAGCAAGGAAGGTGACACCATATTCTTGTCCAAAGTAACCAAAAGCATCGTGGCTGGTCAGCACCTTGCGTTTTTGCTGCGGCACCGCGGCAAACTGCGTTTTGGCCCACAGATCCAGCTTCTGCAACTGCTGGATATACTCGGCACCCCGCTGGCGGAAATAGTTGGCATCTTCAGGGTCGGCGACAATCAGCGCATTCATCACGTTGGTGGCGTACTGCACGCCATTCTTCATGCTATTCCAGGCATGAGGATCGGTGATCTCTTTGCCGTCTTCGTTCATCTGGCGCGAGTTAACCCCTTGCGAAGCGGTAATCACCGGCCCTTTATACCCCGACGCACTCACCAGGCGATCGATCCACCCTTCCAGCCCCAGGCCGCTAACGAACACCACATCAGCCTGCGACAGCAGCTTGCTGTCTTTCGGTGAAGGCTCGAAGCTGTGGGGATCGCCGTCCGGCCCCACCAGCGTAGAGACATTGACATGTTCTCCCCCCACTTGCTTGACGATATCGCCGAGGATGGAAAAACTGGCGACGGCATCTACAGTCTTGGCCATGGCCAATGGGCTGGACAGCAGAGCAGCGACTGCCAGCGATAAAGGTAAGCGTTTCATACTTTCTCCTTGCATATAGCACTTCTCAACGGCGCGCCAGGGAATAAATCCCCCCACGCGTCCCAAACAAAATTGATCCAAAGAAGATCACGCTGGCGCTGAGCACAATTGCCGGGCCGGCGGGCAAAGAGGCGTAGTACGACCACTCCAGTCCAATCAGGCTGGATAGCATGCCAATACCCATAGCCACCGCCAGCGTTTGCGGCAGATTACGCGCCCAGAAACGTGCGCTGGCGGCGGGCAGCATCATCAGCCCGACCGACATCAAGGTGCCGAGAATTTGAAAACCGGCGACCAGATTGATTACCACCAACGCCAGAAACAGCCCATGTATTACCGCCAGCCAGCGCGGCGCACCGACACGTAAAAAAGTGGCGTCGAAAGATTCAATCACCAGGGCACGGTACAGTGCGGCCAACGCCAGGAGAGAAAAGCTGGTTATCGCCCCCACCATCACAATGGCGTGTGTATCCACCGCCAGAATCGAGCCGAACAGCACATGCAGCAAATCAACGCTGGAACCGCGCAGTGAAACCAGGGTCACTCCAAGCGCCAGCGACCCCAGATAAAAACCGGCGAAACTGGCGTCTTCTTTCAACGGCGTCCGGCGACTGACCAGCCCGGATAACATTGCTACCGCCAGCCCGGCGATAAAGCCGCCGACGCCCATCGCCACCATCGACATACCGGAAATCAGATAGCCTATCGCGGCACCGGGCAGTACCGCATGGGACAGCGCATCCCCCACCAGGCTCATGCGGCGTAACAACAGAAAAACTCCCAGCGGTGCAGCACTGAGCGACAGTGCAAAACAGGCGACCAGCGCGCGGCGCATAAAACCGAAAGAGGCAAAGGGATCGATGAGGGACTCAAGCAGCATCATTGCGCCACCGCCTTACGGCACAGTGGCGGGTTGGCGATATTCAAAGCGGGAATGTGGTCCAGCACCCGATCGGCGGCTCCCCAGTGGCAGCACTGCGGCGTCAATAACAAGGCCTGTGGGAAATACCTCTCTACCATCGACATGTCATGCAGTACTGCAATCACCGTCCTTCCCTGTCGATGCAACTGAGCAATCACTTGCAACAATAACTGGGTGGTCGCGCTGTCGATGCCGGTAAAAGGTTCATCCAGTAAAATCAGCGGTGCCTGCTGGACCAGCAAGCGGGCAAACAGCACCCGTTGCAGTTGGCCACCGGAAAGCTCGCCGACAGGACTGTGGGCCATAGAGGTCATACCGACGGTTGCCAGCGCCTCCACAATCTGCTGCGCAGCGCGCTTGCGCAGTCCGCCGAACATCCCCATCTGCAGCCAACTGCCCATTGCCACCAGATCACTCACCACGATCGGGAACTGGCGATCCAACTCGGCCTGCTGTGGCAAATAAGCCATACGGGGCGACTTATTGCCGCTGAAAGACAGCTTGCCACTTTGCAGCGGCAAAAGTCCGGCCAAAGCTTTCAACAAGGTGGACTTACCCGCACCATTCACGCCGACCACCGCCGTCAGGGAACCCGCGGCAAAGTGACCGTTGAGTGGGGGAAAAAGAGGCTCCCCGCCGTAGCCCACGACGGCCTGTTGCAGGGTTATCATGGCAGTGCTACCGCCCAGTGAATACCCAGCCAGAGTAAAGCCAGTAACATCGCGGCAATACCGCAGCGTAATCCTGCTGAGGCGGTGAACAAGGAGTTTAATGACGGCACAGCGCCATCCTGGGGTGTGGGTGTCAGTTTCATGGCCAAACGGAAGGAAATTTAAATGTTACAATATAACATCACAAAGCTTTCGGTGACTCAAGCCCCCGGTTAGACGATTAATGCAACTGAACGTAACAATGCACGCCGAACCTCACTGGCCACTCCCCGATTCCTGAATCGTTGGCACTACCTCTTTAGGGATAGGCTGAGAAATTTCAGGGTTATTAATCAGTAAACAACGTTGAGATACTGTAAAAAAGCCGGCAACAAACGAAAAGTTTACCGACGAATTGATAAAAAAGGAGTAAGATTAATAGATAGGATCGCGATACGGTCAGGCATTAAATGCAAGTAACTCTTCGCTGCGACACAATGACGGAAGCACTTTCTGTTAAAAAACTAAAGAAAGTGATTAACGAAAAAATATCAGAGTTAGCACCGGCATTGACCAGTGGCCTGAGTTTTTATTCGGAAAGCGCGCGTTATGCTGAAGGTTCATTAGAAATACTTGATATTCAAGAAATGGGCAACGGCTATTATTCAATGAGTTACCGCTATAAATGGACAATCTTCAATGCCTGTCTGGATATCAGCGCCGAGGAATACATCAGCGATAGTGTCACATTTAGCCTTGCCGAAGCGGGGCTCATCTTTGACATCATTGATAACTCCCGTCCATCTACCGCAGATGAATTGTAAGTTTACGTAATAACAGCAGGCCAGTTGCGAAGAAATGATTTATATTCATTATACGGAAAGTTTATTTTGTCACCATCATTAAGCTACCTCTGTCCATGATGTAAATCAGCTTACTCACAGAGTGTTATCAACACCGAAATTAAGACTTACGGAGGGGATGATATGGATGAGTATTCGCCTAAAAGGCACGATATTGCTCAGCTGAAATTCTTGTGTGAAAACCTGTATGATGAAGGCATAGCCACGCTGGGCGACAGCCACCACGGCTGGGTTAACGATCCGACGTCTTCCGTCAACCTCCAGCTTAATGAGTTGATAGAACATATTGCTTCGTTTGTGATGAGTTATAAAATTAAATACATGGACGAAAGTGATTTATCGGAACTGGTCGAAGAGTATCTCGATGATACCTACACGCTGTTCAGCAGTTACGGTATCAATGATTCCGATCTGCGTCGCTGGCAAAAGACCAAGGCGCGATTATTCAGAATGTTCTCAGGAGAGGACATCTGTACGACAATGAAAACTTAGGGGATAATTATCCCCAATTTATTCCATTTTACGGTTTATAACACCAAAGGCTATCATGACTAAAATTGATTATCTGATGCGTTTACGTAAATGCACCACGATTGAGACACTGGAACGCGTTATTGAAAAAAACAAGTATGAGCTTTCAAATGACGAGCTGGAGCTGTTTTACTCTGCAGCCGACCACCGCCTTGCCGAGCTCACTATGAATAAGCTGTACGATAAAATCCCAACGGCCGTTTGGAAATTCGTAAGATAATTCCGACTAAAACTGCGTTGAGCCGATACATTCGTCGGCCTCAATGTTTACCCTGCCCAGTATTTATCTCATTGACTTACTGCACTTTCATTCGCTGCTGAAAATCCTGTAATAACAATTGGAAACAATCTTCAATTAACGCCGGATGGTTGCGATGCGCGCTACGCATTAACGCCACGGTACGGCTAAGCATGGGCTGCTGCAGTTGAACCACGGTTAATTCATCGTCATTCAAATGTGTAGTATAAAGTTGCGGTAAAATAGCTACCGCTAATTTCGAACGCACCAAACCATATAACGTCTCCAGAAAATCCACCTGGTAGCGTGCGATTAAATTCAGACGATGGCTTTCCGCCAGTGCCAGTACCAACCGACTGATATTCCCCTTGGAAAAAACTGCGATATCTCGTCGGGTTAATTGACGCCATGGCAAATGGTGAGATTCAGCCAACGGGTCGTCACGACGCATCACTACCACGAACGGATCCTCTTGCAGCGGATATATCTCCAGTGACTCCGGTACCGAACTATCGAGCGCACCAATACCAAAATCAATCAAACCGTTTTCTAATTGTAATAACAACGAGTCATTGGTTTGATCGTGAAATTCTATGTGCAACCGCGGAAAATTCGCCGCCAGCAATTGCGGTACCGCCGGAAATAACAAACCGCTGACCGAAGGCACCAACCCGATACGCAAAGTGCCGTCTCCCCCCGCCAACATAATACGCTGCATGTCGTCAAAGGCTGCCTGTGCAACATTTAGCAACCGTTCAGCATGCGGCAAGATAGCTGCGCCCTGCTCCGTCAGCGTCACAGCAGAGGCGGTACGGTTCACCAGCTTGCCACCCAGTACCGACTCTATCTGCCGCAATGCGCTACTCAGCGCCGGTTGGCTGATCGCCAAACGGTTCGCGGTATCGGTAAAATGCCGGAGTTGCGCCAGTGTGACAAAATATTGGATCTGCTTGAGAGAAAGCGCAGGCAATCGGCGCCAGGGTTCAGACATGTCAGGTTTCCGTCCGCTAACAAAGTAAACGTTTGCGACAGCATAAACGTTTCTTATCAGGCGATAAATTAAATCATCTGTGCAAAGCCTGCCTCGCCCCCTAGAGTAACAACCCTGTCATCATGCCAGGTAATTACCATGACCACTCATTGCATCAGCACGGGCGAACGCCAGCGTGCGGTGAAGGCCGCATTAGGCCAACTTCCTTTTGATTTACTGCTGACTAACGCCGCGTTGATTGACATGGCAACCGGTGAAGTCCGTAGCGCCGATGTCGGCATCGTCGGCGCGCTAATTGCCAGTGTTCATCCCTGCGGTACCCTGAACGAAGCTTTACAGACGCAGGATTTGGCCGGTGCCTATCTGAGCCCCGGACTGATCGATACCCACGTCCATGTTGAAAGCTCACACCTGCCGCCGGAACGCTATGCCGAGATCGTCGTCGCTCAAGGCACCACCACCATCTTCTGGGATCCGCACGAGCTGGCGAACGTGCTCGGCGTTGCTGGTGTGCGCTATGCGGTAGACGCCAGCCGTGGCCTGCCGCTCAGAGTAATCTGCGCAGCCCCTTCGAGCGTCCCCTCCACGCCGGGACTGGAAATGTCTGGCGCTGATTTTGCCGGTCAGGAAATGGAAACCATGTTGGCTTGGCCGGAAGTCGGCGGCGTCGCCGAGGTGATGGACATGCATGGCGTGTTGAATGGCAGCGAACGCATGCTGGAGATCCTCAATGCCGGACTGAACAGCGGCAAATTGATCGAAGGCCACGCACGCGGCCTGAGCGGTGCCGATCTGCAGGCTTATCTGGCGGCGGGAGTCACCTCTGACCATGAGCTGACCTCCGGGGCCGATGCGCTGGAGAAATTACGCGCCGGTCTGACGCTGGAGATCAGAGGTTCCCACCCTTATCTGCTGCCAGAAATCGTCGCGGCGCTGAAAACGTTGCCGCACCTGTCATCACAAATCACCGTCTGCACCGACGATGTCCCCCCGGACATGCTGTTGGAAAAAGGCGGCATTGTGGCGCTACTCAATATGCTGATCGAACAGGGGCTACCGGCGACTGATGTGCTACGCATGGCCACGCTCAATGCCGCCATCCGCTTGCAACGCAACGATCTTGGGCTGATTGCCGCAGGCCGCATCGCCGATCTGGTGGTGTTTGATTCGCTGGCTCGACTTACTGCACAACAGGTCTACGTCGCCGGGAAACTGATGGCGCAGCAAGGAAAAATGCTGGCTCCGCTCAACGCTAACCCGAACGTGACGGCACCGCGCGATACCCTGCAGTTGCAACCCCTGGTCGCCGGGGATTTCGTATTGAAGGTGCCGGCTATCCGCCACGGCAAAGCCACTCTACGCCACATTAAGGGAGCGCGCTTTACCCAGTGGAACGAGACCACGGTCGAAGTGCGTAACGGCGAAGTGCAGATCCCGCAAGGCTTCAGCCTGATCTGGGTGCAACACCGCCATGGCCGCCACCAGGCCACACCGCAACTGGCGCTGCTGGAAGGTTGGGGTGAACTCCGTGGTGCCATTGCCACCAGCTACTCACATGACTCACACAACCTGGTGGTGTTAGGGCGGGATGCCGTCGATATGGCACTGGCCGCCAACGCGCTGATTGCCTGTGGCGGTGGCATGGCTTTAAGCCAAAACGGGGCCATCCTGGCGCAGGTGGCAATGCCCATAGCCGGCATGCTCTCCGACTTGCCCGCCGCCGAACTGGCACAACAGTTTAAAAACCTGCGCGATCTGAGCGCACGAATCGCCGACTGGGAACCGCCCTACCGGGTTTTCAAGGCCATTGAAGGCACCTGTCTGGCGTGTAACGCCGGGCCGCACCTGACCGATCTCGGCCTGACCGACGGCACAACGCGCCAGATTGTCGATCCGCTGATCGCCTGCTGGGAAACCCCGGCCTAAAAATAATCATAATAACAATATATACCCTATGGATTTCATAGTTGCGGCTAGGCAGGCCAGCTCACTCATCCCCAGGCGCTTACTCAAGTAAGTTACTGGGGTGAGTGAGTGCCGCCAACAACGCTGCGGCTTGAAATACGACGGGTAGCGACGGAGATAATTGTTATGGCTGATAATTCAGCATCGGTTCCTACACCAGGGAGCTGGCTACAACGACGTTTTCAACTGCATGCACGGCAAAGCAATGTTAAAACCGAATGTCTGGCCGGTATCACCGGTTTTCTGGCGGCGGCCTACCTGCTGGTGGTGATCCCCGGATTACTGGCTGTCGGCGGCATGGATAAGGGCGCAGTGACTACCGGTACCATTCTGGTGTTTGTGCTGGGGACCTTGCTGATGGCGTTTTACGGCAACCTGCCGTTTATCGTCGGGCCGGGCATTGGCGGTTCGGTGCTGGTCGGTGTAACTCTGGCGGGCAGCGAAGGCATCAGTTGGCAGATTGGCCTGGGCATCGCCTGCTGGTCTGGCATTCTGTTTTTCGCCCTGACCCGGCTGGGGTTGCGCGAGGTGGTCACTCGCTCGGTACCGCAATCGATCAAGCTGGGGCTGACTGCCTCTATCGGACTGTTTGTGGCGATTCTGGGTTTCCGCAATGCCGGACTGGTGCTGGCCAACGCTAAATCCAATGCGCTGATGCTGGGTGATTTCACCGCACCCGGTGCGTTGATCGCCCTGTGCGGCCTGTTTTTGGCGATTGCCTTGCAGGCTCGACGCATTCCCGGCGCCATTTTGTGGGCGATCCTGTTTGCGACTCTGGTGGGTATCCCGTTCGGCGTCACCCACCTGCCGGACAGCCTGATGGCAATGCCGCATTCATTGGCCCCGGTACTAGGTCATGTTGATCTGATCGGCGCACTGAATATCGCCTTCCTGCCCTATTTGTTCGTCTTTTTCGCCTCGGAGTTTTTCTCCACCATGGGCACCACGCTGGCCGTAGGCGGTGAAGCCGGGCTGCTGGATGAGCACGGCAATATGCCGCACATCAACCGGCCTTTTATGGTGGACTCTATCGCCGCTGCGCTGGGCCCTCTGGTCGGTATTCCTGCCGCCACCGCGCTGATCGAATCCTCTGCGGCAGCCGAAGCCGGAGGCAAAACCGGGCTAACCGCATTGGCGGCCGCGGTGATGTTTTTACTGATGCTGCTGTTCACACCGATTGCCCTGATGATCCCGAAAGAAGCCACTGCCCCGGCGTTGATCCTGATCGGTCTGAATATGTTTAGCGGACTGCGCAAAGTTGATTTGGCCAACTTCACCGACGGTCTGCCGGTGCTGATGATGGTCATGATCACGTTGATCGCCAACAGCTTCGGTACCGGCATCGCCGGCGGACTGCTGTTCTACATCATTATCAAAGTGATTGCCGGCAAATGGCGTGAAGTGCCGGTCGGACTCTATTTTCTGGCGATCCCACTGGCATACTATTTCGCCACCCTGGTAAGGCATTAATCTGAAAGTGTTGCGCTGGTAACATGTCAGCGCAACGCTTCAATCATTCGATAACAAACGCAAATCACAATATTTCACGATAAAACCTCCACTCACCAAATCCTCTGCTATGATTTACTCTCCGCCATTTTAAATTAATATAGCGAAAATCATAATCCTCGGTATAAATATCACCTTGCAAATATCACCACCATAAATTAATAACAAATCAATAAAAAGCAACAACATACAAATAATATTAACATTTTAAGTTAAATGTTTACCATCCCCAAAAATTGGCATATCTGATGTTCTATATTGCCAATATAGCCTTCGGATAATCTCTATCCAGCTTGATACCAGAACTTTAATATTTTGTTAATTTCAACTTGCTCAATGCCAATCTTCTATTACATTTAGTATTTGAGTTACAACTCGTTACAACGGATGTAAAAGCTATCTAACTTCGCCATCTAAAATCAAACGAGGATCCCAATGAAATTAACACCCATCATGAAAGGGCTGGCGTTAGCGGGGGTGCTGTCTGCCTTCGCAATTCCATCCTGGGCAGAAGTTGCGCCGAAAGAAGCGGCCTCTGCAACCAAACAAGCCAATGACGCACTGTACGACCAGCTCCCTTTCTCAGATAACACCGATTTTGCCAACGCTCATAAAGGCTTCATTGCTCCTTTGCCAACCGAAGTCATCAAAGGTGAGAAAGGTAATGTCATCTGGGATCCGCAGCAGTATGCCTTCATCAAGGAAGGTGAAAAAGCACCGGATACTGTAAACCCGAGCCTGTGGCGTCAATCCCAGTTGATTAACATCAGCGGCCTGTTTGAGGTCACGGATGGCGTTTACCAGATCCGTAACCTGGATCTGTCCAACATGACCCTCATTGAGGGCAAAGAGGGGGTGACTGTGGTTGACCCTCTGGTTTCAGCCGAAACCGCCAAAGTGGGCATGGATCTCTATTTTAAAAACCGGGGTAAAAAACCGGTTGTCGCTGTTATCTACACTCATAGCCACGTTGACCACTATGGTGGCGTGCGGGGTGTAGTCGACGAAGCTGATGTTAAGTCGGGCAAAGTGAAAGTTTATGCGCCCGCAGGCTTTATGGAAGCCGCCGTGGCAGAAAATATCATGGCGGGTAACGTCATGAGTCGCCGTGCCAGCTACATGTACGGCAACCTGTTGAAGCCGGACGCCAAAGGCCAGGTCGGAGCGGGCCTGGGCACCACCACGTCGGCAGGTACCGTCACCCTGATTGCCCCAACCAATATTATTGAGAAAGATGGTCAAAAAGAGGTCATCGACGGTCTCACCTATGATTTTATGCTGGCGCCTGGCTCTGAAGCCCCATCAGAAATGCTGTGGTTTATCGAAGAGAAGAAACTCATCGAAGCGGCAGAAGATGTGACCCATACGCTGCACAATACCTATTCCCTGCGTGGCGCAAAAATTCGTGAACCGCTCCCTTGGTCAAAATATATCAACGAAGCCATAGTTCGCTGGGGCGACAAAGCGGAAATCATCATGGCTCAGCACCACTGGCCAACCTGGGGTAACGAGAACGTCGTTAACCTTCTCAAAAGCCAGCGTGATCTTTACCGTTATATTAACGATCAGACCCTGCGCATGGCGAATGAAGGCCTGACCCGTGACGAAATAGCGGCGAAGTTCACACTGCCGGACAGCCTGGCGAAAACCTGGGCTAACCGGGGTTATTACGGTTCTATAAGCCATGATGTTAAAGCGACTTATGTGCTTTATCTTGGCTGGTTTGATGGTAATCCAGCCACGCTGGATGAACTGCCGCCGGAAGAGGCCGCGAAGAAGTTTGTCGAGTACATGGGCGGTGCTGATGCAATTATTAAGAAAGCCAAAACCGACTTTGATCAGGGCAATTACCGTTGGGTTGCTCAGGTCGTCAGCAAAATAGTCTTTGCCGATCCGAAGAATCAGGATGCACGCAATCTTGAGGCTGACGCACTGGAACAACTGGGCTATCAGGCTGAGTCTGGCCCATGGCGTAACTTCTACCTCACCGGTGCTCAGGAGCTACGTAACGGCGTGGTGAAAGGGCCAACTCCGAATACCGCCAGCCCAGATACCGTCCGGGCGATGACGCCGGAGATGTTCTTTGACTTCCTGGCTGTGCATATCAACGGTGAAAAAGCGGGCAAGGCCAAAGCCGTGTTTAACATTGATCTGGGTAGCGATGGCGGTAAGTACAAGCTGGAACTGGAAAATGGGGTACTCAACCACACCGCCAATGCCGAAGCCAAAGATGCCGATGCCACGCTCACGCTTAACCGCGACACCTTGAATAAAATTATCCTCAAGGAAGAAACGCTAAAACAGGCGGAGGATAAGGGAGAAGTGAAGGTAACGGGCAACGGTGCAAAAATGGACGAAATGTTAGGCTATATGGATAACTTTGAGTTCTGGTTCAATATTGTGACGCCATAACCCTCAGACCCTGCGGCTTTCCTGGCCGCAGGGTAAATCTGGCCGATGTCGAAAGTTCGCAGATCGCCTGATCACTTTTAAAGCCATCCGGTAGCCCATCATCTCTGTCTTACATCATGAAATTCACCGGTACGCCAGCCTCGCGCTTTGCTTTCAGCCTGCAGTGGATTACTTCGGTATTTGGTTTTATAGAGGAGATAGCAAACGTCTTGCGGGAGAACGAGCAGAGATGGCTCAGTTCCTGAAATTGGTGGAGGCCCTGCCAGCTACATCCCGGCACACACGTCACCTGCTGCGGCTGCTTCCTTCCGGATCTGACCGAGTTCACAAGTTAGTGTTGCGGGAGAACCAACAGGGCCCCCATTGACGGCTTCTGTACTTTGAAGCGGTGGCTAGTATCGGTGATGGCCAACCAAATAGCAAGCCAACCGGGACCAACCGCTGTTTTCTTACCCACCTTGGCTGTGGCACACTTCCTCCCTTGGTTTTTGCTGCAGCAGGAAAACAGAAATGGAACCAGAAGACGCCTCATTCAGCCAGCGCGTGTTCCACGTGGTGGCCGCTATTCCCTATGGCAAGGTCACGACCTATGGCGAAGTAGCGAAACTGGCCGGCTCACCGCGTGCCGCGCGTCAGGTCGGTGGCGTATTAAGGCGCCTGCCGGAAGGCAGCAGCCTGCCCTGGCATCGGGTGATTAACCGGCACGGACAAATTTCGCAGCAGGGGGAGGACTTCCAACGCCAACGACAGGCGCTGCTTGAAGAAGGGATTATCTTCGGTGCGCACAGCACGGTTGATCTGTTGGTTTATGGCTGGCGCTGGTAACAACAAAACAGCCTTTGGCCGGAGCGCAAAGGCTGTTGATGGTTTACTGCTTCAGGATTGCCGGATTACGGCATGGTTGCCGGGGCAGCCTGCACAGCAATGCCCTGTACCGGAACCATCACTAGGTCGGCACGGGTACCGTTGCGGTTCACCACTTCCTGGATGGTGTCGGTAATAAACATCATTCGGCCGTTTACCGTAATTGCCGCGCTCAGGATAATGCGTGCATTAGGCTGAATGTCCGCCGGGTTATAGGGCAGGACAAAATTAAACGGTGCCTGTTTACCTTCAGTACGAACCGCACGCTGCGCGATCACTTTAGACGGCGCATCCGCCAACGAGGCATCAGAGAGCGTGACGGTCAGTACTGCATCCGGCGGCAGCGCAATGCGCTGGCGAATGTTAACCGAGCCAGTCACCGCCGGGCCCTGAATCTGCGTTTGCGCAATCGCCGGGTTTCCCGCTGTCGGAACAGGTACGTCCGCACTCTTTTGGGCACAACCCGCCAGGGTAACGGTTAGCGCTGCTGCTCCACCTACGATTTGCCAGAGTTTCATGGATCGGTCTCCTTTTTTATTATCAACACGTTGGTGGCTTTCACCACCGCACCTACTAAACTTAGCACAAAACACTGAAAAATCCATTTAGTCCTGCCTATTAATCACTTAGCCTTCTAATAACGCTCAGCATTCAGTCAATTTTCTCTGTGCCATAACGCAATATATTGACGTCTTGCCGTGATATTCCGCACACTGCGCAAAATGATTATTAAAAGGGTAGTAACTTTATGAGCCAGGCACTGCAAAACCTCCTAGATCTGCTGGATCTGGAGAAAATCGAAGAAGGTCTGTACCGCGGTCAAAGTGAAGATCTGGGGTTACGCCAGGTATTCGGTGGCCAGGTGGTGGGTCAGGCACTGTATGCCGCCAAGCAATCGGTACCTGCGGAACGCAGCGTCCACTCATTCCACAGCTATTTCCTGCGCCCGGGTGACAGCAGCAAGCCGATTGTTTATGACGTGGAAATCCTGCGTGACGGCAACAGCTTCAGCGCCCGCCGCGTCAGTGCCATTCAGCACGGCAAACCGATTTTCTACATGACCGCGTCATTCCAAAGCCCGGAGGAAGGCTTTGAACACCAGAACACCATGCCGGACGTGCCGCCACCAGAAGGGCTGATGTCGGAGTCAGACATTGCCCAGAAACTGTCGCATATGCTGCCGGACAAGGTACGTGAGAAGTTTATCGGCCAGAAGCCGATTGAGATGCGTCCGGTCAAATTCCACAATCCGCTGAAAGGCAGTGTGGAAGATCCGCACCGCTACGTGTGGTTCCGCGCCAACGGCACCATGCCGGACGATCTGCGCATCCATCAATATTTGCTGGGCTATGCGTCTGATTTCAACTTCCTGCCGACGGCGCTGCAGCCACACGGTGTCGGCTTCCTGGAGCCTGGCATGCAGGTGGCGACCATCGATCACTCAATGTGGTTCCACCGCCCATTCCGCATGGATGACTGGCTGCTGTACGTGGTGGAAAGCACTTCCGCTTCCGGTGCCCGTGGATTTGTACGCGGCCAATTCTATACCCGTGAAGGCGTACTGGTTGCCACCACGGTACAGGAAGGCGTTATCCGCCAGCGCGAAGCCTAAAAGCCAGACAAAGAAAAAGGGCGATGTCTCCATCGCCCTTTCTATCATCATTATTTTTCGAATTATTTAGCGCACTGCCCTTCTTCAAGGCTTATTGGTTATAGGCACTCTCGCCATGGCTGTTGACGTCCAGACCTTCGCGCTCCTGCTCTTCCGGTACGCGCAGACCAACGATGGCGCCCGCCACTTTAAAGGCGATAAAGGCTGCCACACCAGACCACACCAGCGTGGTCACCACGCTCAGCAGCTGGATCCACACCTGATGCCCCATGGTGACGCCCTCTGCGTACCCGGTGCCGCCCAGCGAGGCGGAGGTGAATACCCCGGTCAGCAAGCAACCGACGATACCGCACACACCATGCACACCGAACACGTCACAGGTATCATCTACGTTCAGCCATTTCTTCAGCGTGACCACACCCCACAGACCGGCAATACCGCCAATCAGACCGATAATCAACGCCCCGCCCACGCCCACGGTACCCGCCGCCGGCGTGATGGCAACCAGCCCGGCGAGCATGCCGGAACAGGCGCCCAACAGTGAAGGCTTGCCGCGAACAATCCACTCGGCAAAGGTCCAGGAGAGGATCGCGCCGGCAGTGGCCACCACGGTGTTCAGGAACGCCAGTGCCGCAATGCCGTTAGCCGCACTGGCCGAACCGGCGTTAAAGCCAAACCAGCCAATGTACAGAATGGAAGCCCCGGTAAACACCATTGGCAGGTTGTGCGGTTTGAACGCTTCCTTACCGAAACCGGCACGTTTGCCCAACAGGTAAGCCCCCACCAGACCGGCGCTTGCTGCGTTGATGTGCACAACGGTACCGCCGGCAAAGTCCAGCGCACCGTCAGCGGCCAGGAAGCCGCCGCCCCACACCATGTGGGCAATCGGCAGGTAAGAGATGGTGAACCAGATTGCCGCGAAGATCACCACCGCAGAGAAGCGGATACGCTCGGCAAAACCGCCCACTACCAGCGCCACGGTAATACAGGCGAACGAACACTGGAACGCCACGTGGATCATCTGGCTAAAGGTCCCGGTGACGCTGTCGATGCCAATGCCTTTCAGCATCGCCGTCTGGAAACCGCCGAAGAACGCATTGCCTTCGCTGAAGGCCAGGCTGTAGCCATAAAGCACCCAGAGTACGCACACCAGTGCAAAGGTGACGGTGACCTGGGTTAACATGGAGAGCACGTTTTTGGAACGCAGCAAACCACCGTAAAACAACGCGACACCCGGCAGGGTCATGAACAGCACCAAAGCAGTGCAAATCATCATGAAGGCGTTATCCGCCTTGTCTGCGACCGCCGGAGCGGCCAGTGCCAAAGAAGGAACCATGGTTACCGTACTCAGGCCCAACATGGATAAAAGTTTTTTCATTATCAATCCATCCCCATTACTTTACTGAGCCTGTGATTACAGTGCTGCTTCGTCTGTTTCGCCGGTGCGAATGCGAATGACACGTTGCAATTCGGCAACGAAAATTTTGCCGTCACCGATTTTGCCGGTGTAGGCCGCTTTACTAATGACATCAACCACTTCATCTAACTGATCGTCAGCGATAGCGATGTCGATTTTTACTTTAGGTAAGAAGTTGACGCTGTATTCAGCTCCGCGATAGAGCTCAGCATGTCCCTTCTGGCGACCAAAGCCTTTTACTTCGCTTACGGTCAGCCCCTGAATACCTACAGAGGATAGGGCTTCACGCACGTCCTCCAGCTTGAATGGTTTAATCACCACGGTCACCAGCTTCATATTGCCCCTCCACGAATTAAGCCCAAACTCACCCCTGGTACGAGTCTTATAAAGCAAAGGCTATGCCACAAATGATTTTGTACGCTAATTCAGCAAATTAACCGGCAGGACGGCAATCGGGCGCACAGAGATGAGCCAACGACGCGCTACCGCACCAGGAATTGATTAAATATTGCGCACTATTTTGGTGCGTGACGCGTCGAAAAAGTGCAGAGAAAGGGATTTAAAACGTGGCGATGCCTGTTTGTGGTGCGTGGTGGAAAAGAAAGAGGCCGCTAAAGCGGCCTCTGACATTATGCAGTTTGTGTTTCTTCGCGGTTTGCGGCAGCCAGCTCTTCACCCACCAGTTGCAGTTGATACATCTGGTAGTAACGCCCCTGCTGCGCCAGCAGTTGCTGATGGTTGCCCTGCTCGACCGCCTGACCCCGGTGCAACACCAGAATCGAATCGGCATCAACAATGGTCGACAAACGGTGAGCGATCACCACCAGCGTGGTGTGTTCGCGGATCAAACGCAGCGCCCGCTGAATCGCTTGTTCCGTGCCTGAGTCAATGTTGGCGGTGGCCTCATCGAGGATCAGGATCTGCGGTGCCTGTACCAGCACCCTGGCCATCGCCAATAGCTGCTTCTGGCCCACCGACAGATTATTGCCCTGTTCGCCCAGCCGGGTATGAATGCCCTGCGGGAAGCTGCGCACCAATTCGGCCAGTTGTACCGTTTTCAATGCCTGCCAAACCGCCTCTTCGCTGATATTGCGCCCCAGCGTGACGTTGGCCAGCACTGACTCGGCGATCACCACCGGGTCCTGCTGCACCATCGCGACACCCTGGCGCAGAGTCCGGTGTGAAAGGCTGGCCAGAGGACGTCCGTCGAGACGCACTTCACCCTGATCGACCGGGTAATAACCCATCAGCAGGTTGGCCAGCGTGCTCTTGCCGCTGCCGGTATGGCCGACCAGCGCCACAAAGCCACGTGAAGGGACCGACAGCGAAATATGCTGCAGTACCTTTTTGTCGTCACGGTAGGCAAAACTCAGGTCGTCAATATCAATACGACCGCTCTCCAGCGGGCGATCGTCCACCCCGTAGCTCTGCTGTTTGCGATCCATCAGTTCGAAAATACGCTCACCGGCCACCACCGCCTGCTGCAGGATCGACTGCTGCGACGTCAACTCAATCAACGGCTCATTCAGACGGCCCAGATAGTTGATAAAGGCATACAGCACACCAACGCCGATCGCCCCCTCACCGCTGAAGCCGAACAGCATCAGCAGACCGCACAGCACCAGCGCCGAAAACAGGCTGAGCAGCGGACGCAGCAGGAAACCGTCCAACCGCAGCGTCTGCATACGCGCGGTATAGTGTGAACGGCTGGCGGCGCTCATGCGCTCCCCGAAGCGGATCTGCTGGCGGAACTGCTGGATCACGCCCATGCCGTTAATCACTTCGTTAAAGCCGTCGTTGATGTCCGCCAGATAGCTACGCACCCGGCGCACAATAGGAATGCTGTAGTACTGATAAATGCCCATCACCACAAATACCGCCGGGAAGATGCAGATCGCCACCAGCGCCATACGCCAGTCAAGGCTGAACATCGCCACCAGCATGGCACCAATCAGCGCCGCACTTTTCAGCACAGTGGACACCACCATCACGTACAGGTCTTTGATCACCTCGGTGTCATTGGTCACCCGCGAGATCAACTGCCCAACAGGTTGAGTATCAAAGGCGCTAAGCGGTTGGCGCAACGCAGCGTCCATAACGTCAGTTCGCAGACGTTGAACTACCCCGACCGCCGCCTGGTTGAACAGCAACGCCTGAAAATAGTGCAGCGCCGCCGCCAACAGCTCCAGCAGGATATAGGCTGCCGCTAACCCGCAGACGATAGTCAGCGGTAACTGACCCTTGGCAACGTAGTTATCGATAAAATAACTGACCAGGATCGGCCCGGCGACTTCCGCCGCCGCGGCGACCCACAGCATCAATACCGCCAGTCCCAGCGGCTTGCGGTACGGCGATCCATAAGCCAGCAAGCGCTTCAGCGTCGGCCACAGCTTTTGCATCTTATTCATTGGCGTCACTCTCCTCGCCGCTTTCCGGGGCCTCATCCAATGCCGCCTCCAGTTGCTGATAGCGATACATATCGCGATACCAGCCGGGTTGAGCGGCCAGGGACGCATGCTGACCACGTTGTGCCACAGCGCCGTGCTGGATCACCAGAATTTCGCTGGCTTCGGTCAGTGCCGAAAGCCGGTGCGCGCTGATAATCACCGTGCGGTTTTGCCCCCAGCTGCGCAGGTTATGCAGGATCTGGTGTTCGGTACGACCATCCACCGCCGACAGCGCATCGTCGAGGATCAGGATTTCTGCATCCAGTAACAGGGCGCGGGCAATGGAGATACGTTGCTTCTGCCCCCCGGAAAGCATCACGCCACGCTCGCCCACCTCGGTTTCATAACCTTGCGGCAGGCGCAGAATATCCTCATGCACACTGGCCAGGCGGGCCGCGCGCTCTATCTGTTCCTGCGTCGCCCCCGGATTCCCCAGCGCGATGTTGTTCGCCACGCTGTCCGAGAACAAGAACGGTGTCTGGCTGACCACGGACAGGCGCGAGCGCCAGTCGTCGAGTTTCACCTGGGTCAACGGCAGCCCCTGATAGCTGATCTGGCCGTCATCAACATCGAACTGGCGCTGGATCAGTGACAGCAGCGTCGATTTACCGGCGCCGGTCGGGCCACACAGGCCGAGCATTTGCCCTGGCTCCAGCTTCAGCACCACATCGTGCAGCGTCGGCTGGCTATTGCCCGGGTAGTGGAATGCGCGGATATCGACCGCCAGATTGCCACGCCCGACCGGCAGCGTTTGCTCACCATCGGTCACAGCCGGGGCTTCATCCAGCAGGCTGCGAATACGGCTATAGGCTGCACTGCCGCGTTCAACGATGTTGAACATCCAGGCCAGCGCCAGCATTGGCCAAATCATCAGGCCGAGGTACATAACAAAGCTGGTCAGTTGGCCCAGAGTCATGGTTCCGTTCACCACCATCCAACTGCCACCGCCGATCGCCAGCAGATTGGCGGTACCGATGGCGATATAAATCGTCGGGTCGAAACGGGCATCCACCCGCGCCACGTGCATGTTTTTGGCACCGGTCTGCGCAGCGACTTCGGCAAACTGATTAGACTGATGATCTTCCAGACCGAACGCCTTGATCATACGGATGCTGGTCATGCTTTCCTGCGCCTGATCGTTCAGGCTGGAGAACGCCGCCTGCGCCGATTTAAAACGCTGGTGTAACTGGTCGCCGTAGTACTTGATGACGATCGCCATGATTGGCATCGGGATCAGCGACAGCAGGGTTAGCTGCCAGCTAATTTGGGTGCTCATCACCACCAGCACCGCCAATCCCATCACCAGCGAATCCACCAGCGTCAGCACTCCTTCACCGGCGGCGAAAACCACCCGATCGACATCGTTGGTGGCGCGTGCCATCAGATCACCGGTACGGTGACGCAAATAGAAGGCCGGATTCTGACGGCTAAGCTGGCGGTAGAAGTTTTCACGCAGTTCGACGGCAAGCTGGTAGGACGCCCCAAACAACAGCACCCGCCACACGTAGCGCAGCAGGTAGACAACCACGGCGGTGCCGAGCATCAGCCCCAGCCATGCCATCAGCACGCCGCCGGACATCTGTTTTTCGGTGACGCCATCCACAATGATCCCCACCAGCTTGGGCGGCAACAGTTGCAGTATGGCAATGATGATCAGCAGCACCACCGCCCCGAGGTAGCGACGCCACTCGCGGCGGAAATACCAGCCGATTTGAGCAAATAGTCTCACGCAGTTTTATTCCAGGATGTAATGGTTTTGTCTCTTGTTCTGCCTCAGCAGAGTAGGATACCACCGTTACTTTGCCAATTTGGTGAACTTTTCACTCAGGAATCGGCAGTGCAGTGGTGTATTTGATTTTTTCCATTGCGAAGCTGGAAGTGACGTCGATCAGCCCCGGTACACCGTTCACCAGGCGCTTGTAAAAGCTGTCGTAGCTCTTCATATCCGCCACTTCCACCTGCATCAGGTAGTCGTATTCTCCGGCCATGCGATAGAACGCCAGCACCTCTGGCATCTGCTTGGTCAGTTGCACAAACTGTTGATACCACTCGCTGCTGTGCTGCTGGGTTTTGATCAGCACAAATGCCGTCAGGCCCAGGCCGAGCTTTTCGTTATCCAGCAGTGCGACTCGCCCACGGATATAACCTTCTTCTTCCAGCCGTTTGAGCCTTTTCCAACAAGGTGTCGACGTCAGATTGACCGCGTCGGCCAGCACCTGCAGCGGCTGCGTACAGTCCTGTTGCAGCATGCACAGTAATTTACGGTCTGTTTTATCTAACATATCGTCAACCAGGAGAATAATTTTCTCTCATTAGGCGATTAAACAGGAAAAATGGCAATCCTTTTTTCCCCACAGCAGGCTATATTATGCAACAAACAAGCCCCCTATTCTGAGGCCAGATGATGACAAATTCTTGGGTAAAATATGCTATCGGCGAAATAGAAGCGGATTTTCAACGCTCCGCCGATACCCACCTGATCCGCCTGAACTTGCCGGAGTTTCCCGGTATCTGCCTGTACCTGAAAGATGAAAGCACTCACCCGACCGGCAGCCTGAAGCACCGCTTGGCGCGTTCGCTGTTCCTGTACGGCCTGTGTAACGGCTGGATCACCGAAAACACCACGATTATCGAGGCCTCCTCCGGCAGTACGGCGGTGTCCGAAGCCTACTTCGCCCGACTGATTGGCCTGCCGTTTATTGCCGTAATGCCTTCCTGCACCGCACGCCGCAAGGTTGAGCAGATCGCGTTCTACGGTGGTCGTTGCCACTTTGTCGACCATGCGGCGCAGATTTACGCCGTCTCCGAGCAGTTGGCGCAAGAACTGAACGGCCACTATATGGATCAGTTCACCTACGCCGAGCGGGCAACCGACTGGCGCGGCAACAACAACATCGCCGACAGCATCTTCCGTCAGATGGCGCGTGAACCCTTCCCAGTGCCTAAACATATCGTGATGAGCGCCGGCACCGGCGGCACCTCCGCAACACTGGGGCGCTATATCCGCTATCAGGGGCACGACACCCGCCTGACGGTGGTCGATCCGGAAAACTCGGTGTTCTATGATTGCTTCCACCAGCGCGACCGCACCCTTATTGGCAGTTGCGGCAGCCGCATCGAGGGCATTGGCCGCCCACGCGCCGAACCCTCGTTTATTCCGTCGGTGGTCGACAGCATGATCCGCGTGCCTGATGCCGCCAGCGTCGCCACCATCCACTGGCTGGAAACGGTCCTCGGGCGCAAGGTGGGAGCCTCTACCGGTACCAACGTATGGGGCGCGCTGCAGTTAGCGAAGCAAATGCGGGAAAACGGCGAGCAGGGTTCGATCGTCACTCTGCTGTGCGACAGCGGTGAGCGCTACCTGGACACCTATTACAATCCAGAATGGGTCAGCAACAATATCGGTGATCTGACGCCGCATCTGGCGCAGTTAGCGGATTTGTAATCGGCAGGTTCAGACGAAAAAAAGCCGGGTAAGTCTTACCCGGCGGCTGCCAATAAATCCTCATAATTCGGGGGAATAGGTGAGGTAAGGTGAACGCAGCCAATGTTGCAAATAGTGAGCCACCGCCTGCTGTTCGCAGTGACCGATAACCTGTAGCTGTGGCAACAGCGACTTCAACTGTGGCAGGGCATTGCCCATCACCACCCCGTGCCCTACTGCCGCCAGCATTTCCTTGTCGTTCATCGCATCACCAAACGCCATACAGTCCGCCATCTCCAGCCCCAGATGGCGGCTCAGCATATCCAGCGCCGACCCCTTGTTGCAGCCCAGTGGCAACACTTCCAGGCATTCATAAGCCGAGAAACAAAGGTCGACACGCGCTGCAAAGTGCTGGCGCAGCTGCACCTGAAGTTTCAGCAGTTCCTCGTGCGGCCCAACAAAACAAACCTTGCTGTTACCGAACGCCGGTAAACGCCGCAGTTCGGTAAGCTGGTAATGGAAGCCGCTCAGATGGTGAGCCAGCAACATTTCCTCCGGCACCGCAAACCCAGTCATCCAGCCTTCATCACGGAAGACGTGCATGCTGGCGTCGGTGCGCCAGTGGGTATGCAACACCTCTTCGGCAATATCGGCCGGCAAGTCAGTGGCGTGCAGTTGCTGCCCCTGATTGTCATAGACCCGCGTGCCGTTGCCGGTAATCAGGTAGCCCTGCAGGCCTAACTGCGCCATGATCGGCTGCGCATCAAGATAGTGCCGCCCGGTGGCGAAAGTGACGATCATCTCCCGCTCGAGGAGTTGCTTTAGCACCGCCAGAGTTTCCGGCCCGACCCGGTGATCCGGTGTCAACAACGTGCCGTCCATATCAAAAGCCGCCAGGCGATACATAAAGACCTCGTGAATGTGAACGCGATTACAGTCCCTGCAGTATGGGATGGTATTTGCGGAAGTAATAGTGAACAATTCTGGAAAACTGTTCCGGATTTCCTGACATGCGTCTGACCCACCGCCTTAGCCAGTATCAACGCCTGTACCAGCAGCTCGGTAGCGCACCGGTCGCCATCACTATCGGCGAGCTGGCAGCGATGTTCTATTGCAGCGAGCGCCACGCCCGCACTCTGGTACAACAACTGCAAGATCAGGGTTGGCTGAGCTGGCAGTCACAGCCCGGGCGCGGTAAACGTGCGCGTTTGCACTGTCTGAAAACGCCGGACGAGCTGCGGGCTGCCCATCTTCAGAGGCTACTGCAGGAGGGCGATCATCAGGGTGCGCTGGAAATGGCGCAGTTGGATCCGCAACATTTACAGGAACTGCTCAGCCCACATCTTGGTGGTCAATGGCAAGCCGGCAGTCCAACGCTGCGTATCCCCTACTACCGCACGCTCGAATCGCTGGATCCGCTGACCCTGACCGGTCGCGCCGAACAGCATTTGGTTGCCACCCTGCATGCCGGGTTAACGCGGTTTATTACCGGTAATCCCGAGCCACAATCAGATCTGGCCCACCATTGGCAAATCAGCGATGACGGCCTGCGCTGGCAGTTCTTTCTGCGCAGCCAACTACGCTGGCACAACGGTGAACCACTGACCGGCCAGCAACTGCTGCAAACGCTGGAAAAACTGCAGCAGCATCCTCGCAGCCAGCCCAGCCTGGCCAACGTTGCCAGCCTCAGTCTGCCCCATCCGCTGTGCCTGCAGTTTGATTTGCAGCATCCGGACTACTGGCTAGCGCACCGGTTGGCGGAGCTGCCTTGCCTGCTGACTCATCCGGATGCTTCAGGCATGGGAGCAGGACCGTTCAAATTGACGCTGAACCAACCGCACCTGGTCCGGCTGGAGCAACACCCGTTTTACCATTTGCAGCATCCCTATCTGGAGAGCATTGAGTATTGGATCACTCCCGAACTGAATGTTGGCGATGCTTATACCAGTTGCCAGCATCCGGTACGCATTACCCTTGGTCAGCAGGAAGAGATGGCGTTGGCGCGGCCGGTACAGCGCAGCATGAGCCTGGGTTGGTGCTATCTGGCGGTGAATTTGAAGCACGGCGTACTCAGTGAGGCACAGGGGAAAAAACTGCTGATGCTGATCCAGCGATCCGGCCTGCTGGCCAATCTGCCGGTGCCCAACAGCGTTATCACCCCCAGCCACGAAATGCTGCCCGGCTGGGCAATCCCACAGCATCAGGCCGACGAGGATATAGCCCTGCCCGCCAAATTGACGCTGTTGTATCGGCCACCGGTGGAGCTGGAGACGGTCACAGTGGCCTTGCAGCAACTGTTGGCGCAACATGGCTGCGAGCTGGAACTACGCTACTACGCGGGCAAGCGCTGGCAGAGTACCGAACAAATCGAACAGGCCGATCTGCTGCTGGCGGATAACCTGATTGGGGAATCACCGGAGGCGACGCTGGAAAGCTGGCTGCGGCAGGATACGCTGTGGCGCGGTATCCTGCCCGACGCTCGCTGGCAGCATCAGCAACAAACGCTGCAACAGATCCAGCAGCTACCGGCACAGCCGCCGCGTTATCAGCAATTGAAAGACTATTATCAGCAACTGATGGCCGCGGCGATCATCACTCCGCTGTTTCACTATCAGTATCAAATCAGCGCGCCACCGCGCATTCATGGCGTCACCCTGACTGCCCACGGTTGGTTCGATTTCTGTCAGGCCTGGCTGCCACCGCCGGTGGACACCATGGGACCCCCTTCGACAGACTAAGTCTGGCTGGCTCTGCGGTAGCCAGACATTTCTGCTACCATTGTTGCCGCAACGCATTTTTATCCTACCGCCCGAATGTGTATCGGGTAGGGTCTCAGCAATAAATTGAGGTAATTTTATGAAGCGCGCAGTTGTCGTTTTCAGCGGTGGACAAGATTCCACGACCTGCTTGATTCAGGCATTGAAACAGTATGATGAAGTTCACTGCGTCACCTTTGACTACGGCCAGCGCCATCGTGCCGAGATTGAGGTGGCTCAGGAACTGTCGGTGGCCCTGGGGGCCAAGGCGCATAAGCTGCTGGACGTAGGCCTGCTTAATGAATTGGCGATCAGCAGCCTGACCCGAGACAACATTCCGGTTCCCGCTTACGGCAGCACGCAAAGCAATGGGTTACCGAGCACCTTTGTACCAGGTCGCAACATTCTGTTCCTGACGCTGGCGGCGATTTATGCCTATCAGGTCGAAGCTGAAGCGGTGATCACCGGCGTCTGTGAGACTGACTTCTCCGGCTACCCTGACTGCCGTGACGAGTTTGTCAAAGCGCTGAACCAGGCCATAGTGCTGGGCATCGCCCGCGATATCCGCTTTGAAACGCCACTGATGTGGCTTAACAAGGCAGAAACCTGGGCACTGGCGGATTACTACCATCAGTTGGAGCTGGTGCAACAGGAGACCCTGACCTGTTACAACGGCATTAAAGGTGATGGCTGCGGTGAATGTGCGGCCTGTCATCTGCGCGCCAACGGGCTGAAGCAGTACCAAATCAACAAAGCCGAAGTGATGGCAAGCCTGAAGCAAAAGACCGGTCTGGTCTGATTGAGTAACGGCGGCACGGGCTGCCGCTCGTTGCTTTACTGATCTTCTGGCGGCGTGAGCACCTGCAGGTGTTCGCGCAGTTGTCCCTCAATCGGCAGCGCCCGCTGGGTTTTCAGATCGACACAAACGAAGGTCAGCAACGCATCCGCCACCGCAGCCCCCGTGGCATCCTGCAATACCTTCTGGCTCAACACGCCACTTTTGCCGTTTAGCTGCACCATCTGGCTGTCAATGCGTAACTTGTCGCCCAATACTGCCGGGGTGCGATAGTTAATGTTGATGTTCACTACAATGAAGGCGATGTTATTCTCCGTCATCCAGCGGAAACCTTCCTGGTTTTCCAGCCAATCCCAACGTGCCTCTTCCAGAAACTCCAGATAGCGGGCGTTATTCACGTGCTGATAAACATCAAGATGATAACCACGGACTTTGATAAAGGTCTGGTGCATAGGAAACGGCCGCTCCTGCCTGGTGATTACAGAAAGAAGGAGCCGCAAGCGACTCCTTCACCCATTTGGTCAAGGTGCCAAACTGGTAAGACCTGTAAAATGTAGCAGAGGAAAAAGGGCTGCATTATCACTTTGCCACGCAGCCGTGATCGAAATCACATTTTGAGCCGCGTGCGATTCCTTTCAAACAGTGCAGGCCCAATGCCCGGTACTTCCTGAAGCTGCTCAATCTGCGTAAAGGGGCCGTTCTGCTCACGGTAGCGCACAATGCTCTCCGCTTTCTTCAACCCTACCCCCTTGAGTATGCTGGCCAGTTGTTCGGCATCGGCCTGATTAATACTGACCGATGCTTCTTCATTGACTGCCGCTCCGGCTTCTGCGCCTTGCCCTGCATTACCCGCCGGCACGGACAGCACCGGTTGCCCAGCCCCCACTTTCTCTTCTGCGGCCACCGATAGTCCGGCCAGGGAGAGCAGTGCTACGGTCAGCAACGCTTTGAAGCTGATAGCCTTTACCGCTTTTATTTCTGTAAGTTGCATGCTGTGTCCTCCTTGTGTTTAACAGCAAGCTCACCTTGCCGCAGCGGGAAAACTTCAGCAATTAGCGGATTTCATATATGGAAAAGGCCGCGAAAGCGGCCTAGCAAAATCAATTTAGTTATTTGAAATAAAAGGATTTATTTCTAGGCGTGTCCACGCATTGACCACACTTCGAAAAAAAGCCCCGGATTTCGGGGCTTCTTCGTTTTTGTTACATCAGCATGCTTTGCTGGCCGTAGTGGGTCGGGTGAGGTATCACCGGCACCACATGACCGGGTTTCATAATGGTGCGTTCAACGGTTTCCATGGTGACAAAGGTATGCCCGCAATTGATATTCTGACACTGGTGATAACGCTCCTTGGTGTTCTCGCTGAGATAACGACTTGAACGAGCATGTGCAGCAGTTCCGCAGATATTGCAATGAAACATAATTTATCACCTCCACCATTCAACATTGATACAGTGATTTTACATTTTTTCCCTTTAATATCAATTGATTATTAATTAATCCGCTTTGGTTTTATCTTCCTCGTACTCTACATCTGAAAGCCTTACCTCAAGCTCTAACGCTGTCGTGTAGCCGCTATTACTGAGCGCATGTGTCACCTTGGTGATTGTCCATGCCTGCTCGTCTATGACGCGCTTAAACCCTTTCACCGCTACCGGCGTTTCTGGGAATAAATCCGCACGCCCCATGGCAAGATTGATAGAAAACTCCGCAACACCACGTTGCAACTTATCCCATTTTGCCAGTGCGGCGCGCATCGCCTGCGCCTTGCTGGCGTAAACCGTGGTGATAGCAAACACGTTATCGGCCTCGCCGGTCATGTATTCCCCTTCGCGCGCCTCTTTCGGCTTGCTTGCCGCCTTCTTGGCGGTCACCGGCTTTGCCTTTGGGTGTTGCAGCGCACGCAGGTGCTGCGGCTTCGGCTTGCGCTTGAGTTTCACCTGCTGCTTTTGCGGCTTGGGGTCTTTGGTGTGCAGCCATTTGGCCGTGACGCCGGTATAGGCCGCGCGGTCTGCAATGGCAAACTGATGCCCGTCACCGTCGCGACGCTCAATCGTCATTTGCGGGATAGGCTTACCACTGGCGGTCACGCCATTACCGGCCCTGATAAATAACAGTCTCCCGGCCTTTATCGAGACCTCCGCGCCGTTACGGATGGCGAGGCGCGTCAAGAACTTGGCATCAGACTCCTGCGACTGGTCGATATGCGGGATTTTAATCTCGGCCAATCCTTTCGCGACACTGGCCGTCAGCTTGTTCCTCTCGGCAATTTTCCCTATCACCGCGCTGAGCGTCGTGTCGTGATAGGACTCCTCCCGGCGGGCATTAAGCGAGCCGCGAAAATCGGCGGAGCGGGCGCGAATAGTCAGCGTGTCTGGCGCGCCCCGGTGCTCTATCTCGTCAACGGTAAAATTGCCCTTATTGAACAGCGGTTCCCCCTGCCAGCCGAGGTGGAGTGTCAGCACTGCTCCCCGATTGGGCATAATGACCTGACCGTCCGCATCATCCAGCTCGATATCCAACTGGTCGGCGTCAAATCCGCGATTGTCCGACAGCGTCAGGGATAGCAGGCGGTCACTGACGTTGTGAGTGATATCCTTATCCCCCATTTTGAGCATAAACGCCGGGGTAATCGTTGCCCCGGCATCCAGTGTCACCCCACTAATCATTGGAATAACCCTCCGGCCACATTCCCCGCCCTGGCCGTCAGTTCGCTTAACTTGCCGAGCATCCCCTCCGCTTGCCCCTGCAAATCGCCATACATGGCTGTTAATGACTCGTCCACGCGGGTGAGTGTGAGCGTAAACTCGATACGCCGGGCGCTGCCGGTAGAGAAAAACTCCGTACGGGTTTCATTGACGCTGTTCACGACAAACATACCGTAAATGGTGCCGGTGCCTTCCAGCAGCGGCCACGCCTTGCCCTCGGCGGCCATGGCATCAAGCAATTGCATGGAGATTTTACCGCCGGTAATTTCCGGCAACAGAACGCCGGAGAGCGTGATTTTCTCCTCATTGACACCGAGAAATTGCAGGGCCGGCCGCTGGCCGCCAGACGGGGAATAACCACGTCCATTAGCGCCGTTGGCGTAGTCATTAGCCTTCTGCGCTTTTTTGTCGAGGTCGCTGGATTCAGAATTGATGACACCGAGCTTTTCCAGTACCCAATCAATACCCTGCCGCAACTTATTGAAAGCCTTAAGTGGCAGACCGAGCACATCGGCCAATCCACGCCCAAAAGCCAACCCGGCATTTTTACAACTGTCGAGGGTCTCTTTTGTCGAATTCACCGGCTCGATTAAATCTTTGAACCATTGCCAGACCACCTTTAGCTTCTCGCCAAGCCAGTCAAAAACCGGCTTCAACGGTCTGAATAACTCGCCAACCGGTGCAAATGCGCTGATAAGCCCCTCAATAACGCCGCTGAAAAAGGCGCTGATGGGTTGCCAGTATTTGCGAATCAACAACGCCCCGGCCACAATGGCCGCACCAACCGCCACAATCGGCCACGTCAATGCGCCGAGGGCTGTCATAATGGCCCCTCCGGCGATGCTAAATGCGGTGCCCATCACACCAGCGACCGCAATGATGCCGTTAATCCCCATAATGACCGGCCACGAGGCCAAGCCAATCGCTCCCAGCGTGCCGACAATGGCGAGACCGCCGAGAGCCACCTTTGCCAGCGTCCCGGCAAGTTCTTTATTGTTCTTGATCCAGAGGTCAATTTTGAGCAGGAACTTTGTCGCCCGGGTTGTTAGCTCGCGGAAAGGCGTTTCCAGTTGGTCATACAGGTCAATACCGATGGCCTCATAGGCGGATTGGAGTTCTTTCAAATCCCCGCCGAGGTTGTCCTGCATGATTTTGACCAGTTCGGCGGTCTTGCCGTCAGACTCCCTGAGCAATTTGGTCAGGCGGTCAAGCTTGCCGGATGCAGCATCCCCCATCAGCACGGCGGCGGCTGACGACGCCTCCTCGCCGAAGATGACTTTCATGTATTCCGCGCGCTGAGCAGTACCGAGCTTGTTTTTATCAAAGCTGTTTTGCATTTCCTTCAGGATGCTGAACAGCGGCCGCATATTGCCCTTGCGGTCAGCGGTCTTAACGCCCAGTTCCCCCAGCGCATCCTTGGCTTTCCCCATTGGAGCCTGTAACCGGGTAATCACTGCCCGGCTGCCCGTACCGGCCATGGAGCCGGTGATTTTGGCATCGGCCAGCGCACCGGCAATGGCGGCCGTCTCCTCGACACTGATACCGGCATTTTTCGCCACTGGCGCGGCATAGGTCAGGGTGTCGCTCAGGCCCTCAAAGTTAGCGGCGCTCTTGTTCATGGTCTGAGAAATCACGTCACCAATGTGCGCGACCTTGTCGTTTGTCAGCCCGAAAGCCGACTTTACCCCCATCAGCAGGGTGGCGTTTTCCTCCATGGTTTTACGGTTCGCCAGCGCCATATTGAGCGTGACCGGCGTTGCGGCGGTAATGGCGTCTTTGTCGCCGCCAGCTTTGGCAATGATGATTTGCGCCCCTGCGGCATCATCGGCGGATGCAGCGGTGTTATCACCAAGCTGTCGCGCCTGCGTGCGCAGCGCCACCATATCAGCCGAATCTTTTGCGACGCCGAGCACAGCCTGCAACTCAGAGTTTTTTTGCGCAAAATCATACCCCGGCGTCAGGAGTTTATTTGCAGCAAAGCCGCCGACTGTCGCCGCCCCTACACCCGCCGCCCCGGCACCGGCCACACTGCCCGCCAGTTGTTTACCGGCCTGATAGCGCTTGTTCACGGCGCTGAGTTTGGCCTGCTGTTGGCTGACGCGAGACAGCGCCTCACGCTGTCGGTTAAGCTGGTTAGTGGTTTCACCGAGGGAGGTTTTAAGACGACGCTCATCGGCGGCCAGGGTACGGGTATTAATCCCGGCCTGTGCCAGTTCTTGGCGCTGGCGCTGTACTGACTGGCGCAACCCGTTGTACTTGAGTTGCAGCTCGGCGGCCGAGCGCTTGGCTGCGTCCATCAACTGCGCCTGTGCGCGGGTTGGCTTCTCGGTATTTTTAAACTGCACCGCCAGCGCGGCGGCTTCCTGCTTGGCCTTTGCCAGTGACTGGCCGGTGACCGCAAGCTGCGCGCTCGATTTGCGATAGCCCTCGACGCGTCCGGCCTGCGCGTTCAATTCTTTCAGATTTTGCCGGGTGTCGCGGATTTCAGCAGACAGCGATTTACTCGCTGTCTGGATGCTTTTAAACGGGCGGGTCGCTTGGTCAACGGCTTTGAGTAGCACTTGCAACTTGACGTTGTTACTCATTCGTTTGTCCGCTTCGATGGAGCGCTTTATCGCGCCAGTTGAGGAGTTCTTGCGGTGTCATCGGGTAAAGCTCTGACGGCGGCCAGTGAAAAATCGTCGCGATATCCGCCATCAGGTCGTCAACCGACAAGCCAGCCGGGAAGTCTAGCGTGCCGAACTCGGTGCCAAAAAACCGATAACCTTCCCGGCCAGCGCCACAAGGTCAGGTAACTCCAGCGCGGTGACTTCGCTCTCCGTCAGTGCCGGATACGTCATGCGCGGCAGCACCTTAATCAGCGCATCAACGTCGGAGTTTGCCAGCGAGGCCAGACCGACGCCGCGCAATGTGCCGGTGTTGGGCTTAATTAGCGTGACGGTGGTGATAGTGCTATCGCCGCGTTTTACCGGGGTATCCAACTGCACGACGTTCGGGATTTCGGTGGTGGTGGCGGTAGTTTCTTTTTTCATGATGCTCTCTCAATTCAGTATGGGGAATGGCGGCCAGCGACGCTGACCGCCCGGTGATTACAGCCCGATGTTGCGGCGGTGCTTCTCCAACATGTCGACGCCGTTCACGCGCTCAATCATGTTGACGGTATCGACCTCGATGTGCTCCTTGCCATCGACGGTCAGCTTGAAATAGGTGCATTGGGTCGAGATTTTTGTCTCGGTGTCCTCGCCCTGCTTCTGGTCGCCAAAATCAAACTCTTTGTGACGGCCACGCAGCACAATCTCAACGGCCACCGTGTCGCCGGTATCATCACGCTGATAAGACCCACAGAAGCGCAGCGGTACCGATGCCGCACTGGCGGCTGCGTACTGCGCCCAGAGCTGGTCATCCGGGAAGCCGCCGGTAGTCCATTCCATGCTCAGCGCGTCATCATCCAGCCCCATATCCACCGGGGCCACGCCGTTCATGCCGCCGCCGCGATAGTTCTCCAGCTTGCGGGTCAGTTTCGGCAGGGTCACGGAGCTGACCACGCCCATATAGCTCAGACCGTCGTTAAACAGGTTGAGGTACTTCAATTTGCGCGGGAGTGCCATGGTTTAACGCGTCCTCTTAGCTGTTGACGCCAGCGGCCAAATTCACCAGATATTTATCGGTGATACGCTGGCGCAAGGTCAGGTCTTCCAGTGGGGGGACCGGGGTGTAGTCGTAATCGATATACAGTTTCCCGGCTTTCAGGGTCTCTTTATCGTTGGCGGACTCGTCATACCAACAATCAGCGTCGATGATGTAACCGTTGGATTTCAGCTCGCGGAATTTGGCTTTGATGCCGTCGACAATGTCGCGAATGAGCGTGGCAGTGACCGGCTTATCTACCGCCCACATGTGCGCCTCAGCCATGGTGTCAGCCAACACTTGCGCGGTGCGGGTGTAGTTCTCAAACAGGAACAGTGGGTCATCCGAACAGGTACGGTTACCCCAAAAGCGGAAACCGTCTTTGCGCACTAGCGTCGTGACTCCGGCCCCATTAAGCAGGTCAGCATCGGTGCCGGATGCCTGCAAATCCCAGAATACGCTGGCAGAAATACCGGTCACGCCATTGACGCCAACGTTAGACAGCGTTTTATGCCAGCCAGTTTCCATGTCGATTTTGGCACGCAAGCCCAGTGCGCGGGCGGTGGCGTAAGCCGTGGCGCTCACGTTACCGGTGGTGTCCCATGCGATGAAATCCGGCCAGATGAGCATCAGCTCGCGCTGGCTGAAATTGTCACGGTATTTGATGGCGTCAGAAATGGTTTTGCAGCCATAAGCACTGATATAACCAAAGGCACGCAGCGATTGGCAAACGCTGGCAAGCGCTGTCGCCACCTCCTGCGTATCCAGTCCCGGCACGCCCAAAATGCGCGGCTTCACGCCAGTAACGGTTTGAGCAGTGAGCAAGGCTTTCATGCCCCTGTGCTGACCGTTCTCATCCGTACCGCCGATAATGTTCGAGGTGGTTTCTGCTGCGTCCTTGCCCTCTTCGACGCGCACGACAATCGTCACTGGCTTGCATTGGTCACCAATGGCCGCCAAGGCTTTCGCCAGCGTACCGGATTTCCCGGCCTTGCCGGCAGCGGTAATAACATCGGTAATCAATACCGGGGTGTTAATCGGGAAAACCTTGGGGTCGGCATCTTTGCCGGTGCAAACCATGCCGACGACAGCCGTCGATACGGTAGAAATGACGCGCGTGCCGTCGTTAATTTCGACAACGCGCACGCCGTGGTGATAATCACCCATATTGTGACTCCGGTCAGTTCAGTTGATGGTGTGCCTAGCTTGCCGCCGGGCTTGCGTGGGCGCACGTGATGGCCGATGGATGACCTACCAGACAACGGGACAAAGGGACGAAACGAGGGGATAAATCATTATGATCGTTTTTGCCAATCAATATCTATGCATTGATCTATGCAACCAATTGGACGGATTTTAATCAGGCGGGTTACTGTCACTGGACTTATCGCGGCAGCATCAGGGAAACGCCGCACACAACACATAGCCCGCATCATTTGCGGGCTATGTCCTTTTTGGTCAATCGCTCTCGACGCTTACACCGCCAATCTTCGTAAACAACTCATCATCATAGAATTTTTCGTCTTCTTCATTGTAGAACATGCCAATTTGACAAGGACAATCTTCCGCAAAATGGACTAAGGCATAACCTTCCAGGCTGAAAACCTCGTCCGCCACAATGATATTCTCGACCTGATTATCGCCGGATTTCAGCAATGCAAAACTGCCCGATTTCATTATGAATACTCCTCAATAATGATGATGCCTGCGGCACCGTTGCCACCATTCATAGCGAGACCCGAATAACCACTATCGTAAGCACCACCGCCCCCCGACCCCGGCGCAGCACCAAAGACACCCCGGCCAGCTCCTGCACGCCCACCACCGCCAAAATATGAATCTCCACCCTGCCCGGAGACGGCAATTAATCCGGATTGTCCATCACCGCCGTACCCACCAGAGAGGCGAATGTCTCCCGTTGTTGCCACGCCACCATCACCGCCGTTAGTATTCGAAACTCCGGATTTTCCACCCCCGTTCCCCCCCGGCGCTGATAGCACAGTCGAAAATTTGGTCGTTCCACCATCTGAACCGTTGGACGCTGCCACACCGCCAGCACCACCGGCACCAATAAACAGCGAATAACTTACCGCTCCGGTTAACATAAATGTCGATATGATGGTCGCACCTGCCCCGCCGCCTGCGCCAAAGTAGGTTTCTCGATTAGAGGACGCCTGACAGCCACCTCCGCCACCTCCGCCCCCAGTTAACGTGATGCGGATGAATTTAGCCCCCGCAGTCGGTTTATACGTCGCGCTGGCCGTGAACGTCCGCGTGTTGAGTAACAAGCCAGAGGGTTTATATGCCTGTGAATAAAACTCAATCCAATCACCCCAAACGGTGCCCGCCCATGTACGCTTCCAAGTCCGATTATTCAGGCTCCCTGACGTCCCATAGCCGCAAATTTCCTGAACAGTACGATAGCTGGCCGCACCGGTTCCTGACTGCCACGTCCTTACCTGCAAAAAGAACGTACCAGCGTCAGTGATAGGGCCATTAACGGGATTAGTCACAACGCTATCTCCCCGCGTCAAGACCGTATTTAAATCCGTCCCCGTCGTCGCCTTGACCGCCGGGGAAATGCCGTATTCAGCAAGCCCGATATTCTCCTGTGCGGCCAACTGTGCATTGCGTCCGGCGACGCGGATCTCACTCAGGTTATTGGCCTTTGATAATCGGGTGTTCGCATTGTCATTCGCCGCCTTCACCGCTTTAGGGGTTGCCGCTCGCGCCTCACTGTTGCTGTCAGTGGCGCTATTTAGTTGCACAAAGCCCTTTTCCGTTAAAGTGGCGTCGGGGTGATTGCGTGATTTCTCATGCTGGCCGATTTGTTCATCAACATATTGCCGCGTTGCCAACACAACAGCTGGGTCAATCTTGAGCGTCACCGCCTCGGTGCTGGAGACAATCAGCACCATGCGAATGGTTTGCGTGCGGCCGCTGCCTTCCTGTAGCTGCGGCTTGTAAGTCTCCGGGCAGTTGGCGACTGCAATCAGCGTACCGTCAGCGGAAAACAGGCCAATCTCCCTAATCCACCATCCGCCCTCGTTTTCCGGGATGATTTGCTCAGCGATAATCTGACTGTCGTTGCCGGGGTCAATGGTCAACATATTGATGGCCGCGCGGCGTTTCTCGCCCTTAAGGGCCGTTTGTGCCGCATCCGGCGTCGGCAGCGTGCCGCCCCCGTCACCAACGGCGATATGTGTCATATCAATCTTGGTGCCAAGTGCGGCCGCATTCGCCAGTTTTGCCGCGCCCTGATTGGTCAGAATGGCAAAGAATTTTGCTGTCATGCGTTTACTCTCAGGTTGTCAATAAGATGAATTGCCGCGCCGCTGTAGCCGGTGCCGCCAACGGTGATAGTTTCAGGTAAATAGGGATAAATGGTTAAAGCGTCGCCGCTGTAGCTTGCGGCCCCCACATAGCCAGCGCCAGCACTGGACAGGCTAATCGCCAACCCGACAAGGTGCCGACTGGCCGGTTTGGCATCGGTAATCATGCGCTCCAGCTCCCGATACATTTCATCTGTGATACCGGTTTCCAACACCCCAACAACCAGCCGAAAAGTGCCGGGAGCCTCATTGAGTTGCCACCACTCGCGCACCTCAATCAGATAGCCGAGCGGCTCAACGACGCGACGCAGTGCACTGATGGTGCCTTTATGCCGGTGAACAAAGTGCGCACTCTCGATAACGCTGCGTTTTGTTGTCTCCTGCCAAGTTTCATCCCATCGGTCGACGGAGAATGCCCACGCCAGATACGGCAACAGGTTTAGTGGGCACGTTTGAGGATTCCAGAGCTGTCGCAGCGGTACAGGCACCCGCGCAAACTCAGCGCAAGCCCTCGCGGCTGCCACTTCTAACGGCGACGAGCCGACCGGCAGCAAGCGGCCCTCACTCATCAGAACCCCCTACGGTCAGCTGATAGTGAGAACAGCTTGACGCCTGCGTTTCGTCTAGAACGATATCAGCCAGCGGGCTTTTAAGCTCAACACGCTGCACACCCTCCACATGCAGGGCGGCATAAATGGCCGACAGGCGAATATCCCGGCCAAGGCGGTGCTGCGTGCTGATATAGGCTTTGAGCTTTTGCTCAGACGCCTGACGAACAGGCTCGGCCTCAGGCCCTGGAAACAGGTAGAGCACGGCGTCAATCACATAGGGCACTATCTTTGCTGACTGCACCGTCACCCGGTCGGCCACCGGGCGAACGTCCTCGGCATTCAGCGCCGCTGCAACAATCGCAATCAGCTCCGGGCTGGCCGTGCCGTCGCCCTCTCGGGACAACACCGACACCGTGACGCTCGCCGGGGTCGGGCTGGTGACAGACACATCGGCGACACGGCCGTCGGCGCTGCGGCCATGAAATTGATATGCCCCCACTGACCCGGCCACACTCAGCCCCTCAAAGGCTTGCTGGATACGTCCCCGGAAATCGCTGTCACTCTCCATGACAGCGGCCACAGAGGGCAGCGCGCTGTCATCGGCCGGAGTGACCACCAGTCGGGTGACGTTGTAGTTTCCGCCAAGCTGGTCGAGGTCGCTGCCGGAGGCAAAACCCAACATCACCGCTTGTGCCGCCTCATTGACGCGCTGGCGTAGCAATACCTCACGATAAGCATTTTCCTGCAACAATTTGACGATAGGCTCAGACTCCAACGCCAAAGTGCGGGCAATCGCCTCTTGCTGGTCTGGCGGATACAGGGAAATCAGCGTCGCCTTACGCTCGGCAAGCAGGCTTTCATAGTCCAGCGGCTCAACAACATTTGGCGCGGGAAGCTGGCTTAAATCGATAGTCGGCATAGTGTCAGCTCAATGGAACGGTTAATGAAAATGTACTGCCACTGGTGTCTTGGCGCACGCCGGTGATATCAACGAACATCTGACCGTTGAAGGTTTTCTCGAAGGTGATAGACGTCAATCTGACGCGCGGCTCCCATTTGAGGATTGCCATGTAGCAAGCGGCCATTACCTGACCATTCACCGCCGGGTTTTGCGGCTGGTCAATCAGGGCCGACAGCAGGGAGCCATAGTCCCGGCGCATCACCCGCGAGCCAACCGGCGTGATGAGGATATCGCGCACGCTCTGGCTGATGTGCTCGCTGTCCGTCAGGGTCTGGCCGGTGTCCCGGTTCATGCCGGTGTATCTCACGGTCATTGGGTTTTCTCCGTCCAGTCACTGCCGCGCTGCACGCCGCCGTGGCTATGTTTATCTACCTGTACGCCGTTGGATTTAAAGGCGCCGTCGGTATGCTCGATATCCCCCGACATTTTCCCGCCTTTTTTAACCTCCAGCGTGCCGGTGGTCAGCTTGTTGGTGCAGACCACATCCGGCGTGTCGAGGGTGATGCTTTCTGCGGCTTTTACCATCACCACTTTGGTATTGGCGGTTATCGACTCGGACGCTTGCACGTCAGCAGTTTTAATACCGGTAACGGCCAACGCGCCGGTTTCCGGCTCGTATTCGATGACAGCACCGTCGGGAAAGCTAGCGTGATAGGCATCGGCCGACGCCGACGGGGCCGAAAAATCGTCGGAATAGATGCCCGGCAGCACAAAAGCGGTATCAAGTTCGCCGCCCAACGCCAGCAGCAATACCTGCTCACCGACAGAGGGGGCCCACCATGTGCGTGCGCCACCGGCGCGACAGGTCAGCCATTGCAACCAGTCCGACGTATTACCGCCTAATTGAACGCGGCAACGCGCCCGCTCAGTGTCGACGTCAACGATGACACCAATACGGATGAGGTTGCGCACTGCGCGCGCGAGTTCTGAAATCGTTTCGAGAGTATTCATGAGGAAAGGATGCCGCCGAAGAGATCCAGCAGCAATTTTCGTGCGTAGGATGGCCCGTCAGACAACGGGCTAGTCGCTCAGGCGAGCAATAATGACCTCTTCAACAATCTGCCGGTCTGATTTACTAAAGCCCAATAACGGCCGCGCGTCATATTGTACGTCCCGGCTATGTCGGTTCGGACGGTCACGCAGCCCCTCCTGATGCACGCGCGCGATACGCTGCACGCGCCCCGCAAACTCGACCAGCGCCGCATCCGCGGTACCTTTGGCTTTCATGTAGCGATTGGTGCGCAACTTGGCGAACATCTGACGCTTAACGCGCCCTTTTTTGCTGCGGATTGGCTGACGTTTACGGTCAGCGTAGGGCGAACCGTCCGGGGCCTGCTGGCGCTTAATCCTGCCCTGTTGACTGATGCGCAGGCGCTTCGCAATCTCAGCAGCCATCTGACGGCGACGGGATGCAGACAGACCGGCAATCAGCCCGGCGAGCTTGTCATTAAAGGGTTTTAACTCATTCATCCCATTCGCTCACTAGCTCACCATTAACATAGAGCTGCATCGGCCTTTCCACTGGTATCGGCAAGGGTGGCTCCGGCGCGTGTGAGACGTGCAGCGCCCGGTCAACCTCTTTCACCAGCGTGCGCTCGGTCAGTTTCAGGTAGATACTGACATCAATACTGTCGTCATCGTTGATATCGACCTCGTAGGTGAAGCCCTTTTTCTTGCCCTCGTCCGTGGTCATGATATCGGGCTGATTTTCCCGCAACCATGCCCCAATCGGTACCAGCAGAAAATCAATATCATCCGGGTAGTCCGTGACCATCACGTTGAGCGTATAGCGGTTTTCAAAGGACAGGGACGCGGCCAGCGTTGCACCAATGACCCCACTGTCGATAAAAATGCGCAGCATATCCGGGTTAGCCTTGAGTTTCGGCACCGCATCATAAAGCGCTTTGCGCAGACTTTTCGGTTTTAACATCTTGTTCCTCCTGACATTTTTTCACGGTCTCAACCTGTAGTGCACAACTCGCGAGGGCGCGCTCAAGATTGAAGATATCCGCGCTTAAATCACCGTTGGTTTTCGGGGTGCTGCCGGGCAGCGCGCAACTGCTGACCTTCGGACAGCCAGCGTAAATAATCGTCAGGGGTGGCAAAGGCCGGGCGGGTGTGCAGCCGGATAACGTCATCAGGCAAAGCAGACTGATACCAGCGGCGCAGAGCTTCATTTTCATTGAGCAACCTCGTAATGGTGTGATTGCGGCGGCTTGCCATCTGGTCAGCGGCGGCGATGCGTTGGCGTAAAATGACCTGCTCGCGCTCATTGCGCAAAGCACTGTCCTGTAGCGCAGCGATAGCCGCGCGACTTTCGCTTAGCGCTGCTGCAACCCTGACGTTTTCCAACTTCGCGGCATCCAACCTGTCGCCGAGCGTAATAACCTGCCATTTCAACAAGGCAATGACCGCCAGCAACACCAGCGCCAGAAAAAGCTTACTACCGCTGCTCATAATGCCCCCGTCATACACAGCGCCAACTCGCGCGCCCGGCGATTCTCCAATCCAGCAGACCTGACGCCGTTGACAAACACCCAGCGGGGAAGCTGATTGCACGCGGCCGGCCACTGCTTTTTATTGATAAAATGCGCCAGCGTCGACTTGCAGGCTGCACCGGTACCGACGTTAAACGCAAAGCTGACCACGGCATCATAGACCGGTTGCGGCATGGCGACCGGCATACACTGTGCGAGTCGCCTTTCGACCTGCATCACATCAGCGACCAGATTGGCCGCCGCCTCACGCTCGGTAATGGTCCGTCCAGGGCTAACCCCGGCCGTGTGACCGATGCCACTTGTCCAGACGCCCGCACTGCATTGATACGGACTGAGGCGGCACCCTTCCAGATTGGCAATCAGCTCAAGACCCGCCATCGATGTATGCAACCGGGCGAAATCCGGCAAGAGGGCCGCAAGCGCCAACACGACGGCAACGGTGCAACGTTTAACGATTGATTTCATCGAAAACCTCCCGACGGATGCCGACATTTTTCAGCAATAAATAACTTTTGCGGCGGTAATACCAGTTAATGACAAAGGTACCGACACCGACCACCGCACCGACAATCATCGCGATATCCTGCGCGGAATATTTCCCGACCCATGCCAGTAACACCGCGACGGTGTAGGCAATAAACGAGGTAACTTTCTCCATGGTTAATCCCATAGCTGAACGGTTTCGGATGCCGGGGCCGCGTCAATCACTGGCAGCGTGACCACCGTGCCATGCGGCAAGATGACGCCCCATTCAGCAAGCCCCGGATTAGCCAGCAGCACCGCCTCGACCACACCCTCGGTGCGGCCGTAGGCGCGATAACACAACGCGTCGAGCGTATCCCCCTGAAACGCGATGACGTTCATCAGATTTGCCCGACAATACTGCGCGGCTTGCCCTGAAGCCGGGCAATTGACCAACGCATATCCCGCCAGTGTTCATCAATGGACACCTCAACGCTGTCGGCTTTTTTGTCCCCCTTGGCGCTGGCATCAGCTCCCCGATAGCGTTCGTAAAGGATGGCGGTGGTCATGGCGCAGACTGCGCTCAGGTAGTGAAAACACTTCTCGCTTTCGCCGTCGATTTCATCGGCCGGAATGGCTGTAAGTGTTTTGAACCCGGCAGCGACTTGCTGCTCACGGTAGTGATACAGCTCCGCATTCGTCTCTGAAATGCCGCTGCAAATAGCAAAGCGCAGGCGTTCCGGTGTGACCGTGTACTCCAGCCGCATCAATTCGCGGATGCGTTTCGGGTCAACGTCCGGGAAAAAGAACGTGTTTTTAATCACCGGTTCCGGCTCATCTGGCTGCGGGATAATGGCCGTTGGTTCACCCTTCGGCTCAACCGGGTTATGCATAATCACTGTCGTCATGACAACCTCAAAATAGGTGGGCGGTGGACGGTGGCGTTGATAAGTCTAAGGACTCTCGCGGCCACCGTGCCGCCCGGCGCGGGGCGCGTTCTGTTAACCGGCGGCTTTTACCGCCTTGCGTGGTCGTCCGCGTTTAGCCGGAGAAGCGGCGGCCTTGCGCGGGCGCGCGGTTGTTTTTTTGGCAGCGGGTGCGGGCTTAGGCTTGAGTGCGCTCTGGCACTTTTGAATTTCCTTTCTTACCCCGGCATTGCTGTCGAGCTGCATCGCGCGGGTGAGGTGTTCCAATGCCTGTGCAGGGTCACCGCTGTCGCTCAACATGAGACCGACGACCTTGTAGAGCTTGGCCTTCACCATGTCAGGCATATCCTCGGCGGCGGTCATCTCAATGGCGACGCGAAGGTCATCGATGCTGACCGCGTTTCCTGCCTTGCGGCAGCGTTCCGCCGACAGTGCCACCTCTTCGGCAAATAAATACGCGACCGGCCGTTTATTGTTCGGCACCTTGAGACGGTATTGCAGGGCATAGGGGGCAATTTCCAGCGCGCCGGGAATGTCATCGGCGTCGAGTTTCCACTGCATGACCGTCATCAGAATGTCATCCTGTGCGCCTCGCCCCTCAGCCAAGACACCCGCCACCCATGGCGCATATGCCGGCAGCATGGCGCGTTTGTGCTCGGCCTTTCTTTCGACGGAATGAATTAGTTTCAGCTTGGTGCGGTCTGCGGCCAGCTTGACGAGCATTTGCTCGTAGGCGGTGGCATGGCGCAGCGGATTATCCACCCGCTGCGCGGCCTCCACGGCCGAGACCCGCATCATGTGACGCTGTGCGGGACTCGTCATGGTTACGCTTCGCCTTTGTTTTTTGGAGTCCCGTCAACGGCTGGCGCAGGTTGCTCGTCGCCTTTAGTTTTCGTCACCTCGTCACCGGCAGGGGCGGGTTGCGCGGCAGCCCCTTTCACCGCCAGCACGATGGCGTCAGCCAGCGCACCAATGTCGGCAGCGGATGACTGCTGGATCACATTCGATACCGACGCGGCCGCTTTTTCTGTCGACGCGGGCAGCAGCTCGATATTTTCAATCAGGCAACCGGCCGCATAGTCTTCGACCACATAGTCAATTTTCATCGACTCATAGTTTTCGATGCGGTCACGCTTGGCGTTCTCTTCAATGTGACGACGGTGACTGTCATCCATGATGTAAATCGACAGATTGGCGAGCGTGGTGATAAAGATGGCATTAGCCGGGAAGAACGGCACGCGCACCGCTGGCAGGTTACCGATGCGCTTCTGACTGACAATCACGTCGGCGGCCAGTGCCTCGGTATTGGGTTGCGCTTGGTTAACCAATGGGAAGTATTTGTCGGCCAGCAGTTTACGGCCACAAATCACCACAAGGTCAGGCGACTCCTGATGCCATGGCGCAATCAGGTTGTTGGTTGCGTCCATCACCACCGCGTCGAGGTTGGCATAATCGCCACCCTTACCGATGCGAATAACCGTCGAAATTACTGCCCCATCTTCCCCGATGATGTTGCTCATCACGCGTGCGGCGGCTTCTTTGCGGTATTTTTCCAACCAGCCCTCAGCCACATCCTGCAACATCGGGTTTTTGGCTCGGTCAGAGGTCGCCGCGCGATGGGTACCATTGAATCCGGCCATGATGAAATCAAGCGCCTGACGCTTAGCAATGGCGTTGCGGATACGCAACTGGAAATCCTGATAGCGCGCCCATAAATCGAGTTGGTTATAGCGCATATGGAAATCAAAGTTCACCTGCTGGCATTCGTATTTATTGGACTCCAGCGAGGTGAAGTCAGCAGTCTGGCGTTCTTTGCCGCCGTCGGTGTCGGTGGTGCTGGCAATCGAGCCGTTGACGCCCACGCCGACCTTTTCGCCTTTCAGTTCGGCAACCGGGGTCATATTGATGCGGGTCAGGAACTCGGAGGACTCCTGCACCACATTCATCAGTGATTGTGTCACTGATGGCTCTACGCTGAATTTTTTGCCAATATCGCTGACGTCGGTGATACCGTTCAGCTTAGCAACCTGTTTCAGATAGGCGTTAAATTGAAAGCGGGTCGTTTTTTTCATTGCATTATCCTGAGTCGATTAATTCGGGTTACTTCGCAACGGGCCGCAACGCGCCCCGCCCTGGCTGTTATCAGCAGTTGGTCAGCAGACTGTCTTCACCGTTGCCACCGGGCGCTTTTGGGCGGCGCTGCTGGCTCAGGTTCTCAGTGGTGTCGAGCGAGGTCTCAAGCGCGGAAAGCTGCTCTTGACCGGCCGTTACCTCGACTTTCAACCCTGCGATTTCCTGCTCAAGCTGGGCAAAGCGTGTTTCGGCGCTGTCGCCGTTGGTTTGCACCTGCTCGGCGATAACAGTGACCGCGTTATGCACATCGCTGAATCTCGCGTCATCGCTGACTTGTTTGCGACTGAACATGCCTTTTACGCGGTCGGTCAAGTTGGTCAGCAGGCTGTCAGGCAGCTCCTCAAACTCCAGCAGCACCTCAGTCGCCACCGAGAACACATCACCCGGCTCGGCTTTTTTACCGGCCAGCGGGTTAGTCTTGGCGCGGGAACAGAATTCGAGGTATTCGGTGCCGAGGCTGGCCGGGTCATCCGTAACCGCCAGCCCGATGAGGTAGCATTTACCGGTGTTGGCAAAGTTCGGGCGAATTTCCATGGAGGTGTAAACTTTCTGGCTGGCCTTGACCATGGCGACCAGTTCGTCGGTCGGGGTCATTTTGGCGAACAGCGCCCATTTCCCATTCAGAATTGAGTCGTCGTCAATCGTTTCGGCCTTAAGCTCAACTACGTCGCCGAGACGCTTAAAATCGCCGTTGGGGAACAGCCCCTTGATATGTTCCAGATTGATACGACAACCGTAGACGCGCGGGTCAAAGCCGCCCGCCATTTCCTGAATGTCGTTACCATCAATCACACGGCCGTCGCAGGTGTCACCCTCGACACCAATGCGAAACCATTTCGAAACTTTCTTTGCCATGAGTTATTGTCCTGAGTGGTTAAGGTCGGGGCCAGTTTCCCGACTGACCATCCTCACGACCAGCGACTCACGATGGACTATCCCCCAGACAACAGCACCTTAGCGCACGGCCGTCGTGGCTTGCGTAGCCTTGCCCTCGTCATGCAAAGAGGGCACACCATGCAAATTCAGACCGACACATCCCTACTCAGCGACCCGCGTAGACAGGCCGCGTTGCTGTACTGGCAAGGTTTCTCCGTGAAGCAAATCGCCGAAATGTTGAAACAGAAAGCACCCACGGTGCAGAGCTGGAAGCAGCGGGAAAAGTGGGACGATATCGCGCCGATTTCCCGCGTCGAATCCAGCATCGAGGCGCGAATGGTGCAGCTCGTTCTCAAGACCAAGAAAGAGGGCTGCGACTACAAAGAAATCGACCTGTTAGGCCGCCAGATTGAGCGCCTTGCGCGCGTCAGCCGTTACATGAATTCAGGCAATGAAACCGACCTCAATCCCAACGTTGCCAACCGCAACAAAGGCGAGCGCAAAAAGCCGACTAAGAACTATTTCAGCGAGGAGGCTATCGCGAAGCTGGAAGAGATTTTCTATGATGAATCTTTTGACTATCAGCTCGGCTGGCACAAAGCCGGACTGGCGCATCGTATTCGCGATATTCTGAAATCGCGCCAGATTGGGGCAACGTTCTATTTCTCCCGCGAGTCACTGCTGCACGCACTTAAAACCGGCCACAACCAGATTTTTTTATCCGCAAGTAAAACGCAGGCGTATGTCTTCCGCGAATACATTGTTCAATTTGCCCGGCGGGTTGACGTTGAGCTGACCGGCGACCCGATTGTGCTCGGTAATAACGGCGCTAAGCTGATTTTCCTCGGCACCAATTCCAACACCGCGCAGAGTCATAACGGCGACCTGCTGGTCGATGAAATCTTTTGGATCCCAAATTTCCAGAAACTGCGCAAAGTCGCCTCCGGCATGGCCTCGCAAAAGCACCTCCGGTCAACCTACTTTTCCACCCCGTCGACGCTGGGGCATAGCGCGTTTCCGTTCTGGTCTGGGGAGCTGTTTAACAAGGGGCGTAAAAACACCAGCGAGCACGTCGAGATCGATATCAGCCACAGCGCGTTAGCTGCCGGTAAGCTGTGCGACGACGGTCAGTGGCGGCAAATCGTCACCATTGAAGACGCCCTGCGCGGCGGTTGTAACCTGTTTGACCTCGACGTGCTAAAGCGTGAGAACAGCGCCGAGGATTTCCGCAACCTGTTCATGTGTGAATTTGTCGACGATAGCGCGTCAGTATTCCCGTTTGAGGAGTTGCAGGGCTGCATGGTCGACAGTCTGGTCGAATGGACGGACGTTAACCCCTACGCTGACCGGCCTTTCGGTGACCGGCCGGTGTGGGTCGGCTATGACCCGGCGCATTCCGGCGACAGTGCCGGTTGCGTGGTACTGGCCCCGCCAATGGTGACTGGCGGCAAATTCCGCATACTGGAGCGCCACCAGTGGAAAGGCATGGACTTTGCCACGCAGGCCGAATCCATCCGCAAGTTAACCGGCAAATACAACGTTGAATACATCGGTATCGACGCCACCGGCATCGGGCAAGGCGTTTTCCAGTTGGTGCGCGCCTTCTACCCTGCCGCCCGCGAAATCCGCTACAGCGCCGAGGTAAAAACCGCCATGGTGTTGAAGGCAAAAGACACTATCGGCAGCGGCCGGCTTGAATACGACACCGCCTACACCGATATCACAAAATCGTTTATGGCCATCCGAAAAACCATGACCGCCAGCGGCCGAGGCATGACCTATGAGGCGAGCCGTAGCGAGGAGGCCAGTCACGCCGACGTCGCGTGGGCAACCATGCACGCCCTGTTAAATGAACCCCTGACCGCCGCCAACGGCCAGCCCTCTAAATCCATTCTGGACTTCAACCGATGAGCAAACGCAACCGCCGCAAGGCAAAAGGAAGTCTGGCCGTCACCGAGCCGGACCAGAAAATGCAGGCGTTCACCTTTGGCGAACCGTCGGCCGTACTGGATCGCCGCGATATTCTGGATTACACGGAGTGCGTCGGTAACGGCAAATGGATTGAACCGCCTATCAGCTTTTCCGGGCTCGCGAAAAGCCTGCGCGCAGCCGTTCACCACAGCTCGCCGATTTATGTTAAGCGCAATATTTTAGCAAGCACCTACATCCCGCACCCGTTGTTATCACAGCAGGATTTCAGCCGGTTTGTGTTGGATTATCTGGTGTTCGGCAATGCCTTTTTAGAAAAGCGTTTCAGCGTTACCGGCAAACTGTTGAAGCTGGAGGCGTCCCCGGCAAAATATACCCGCCGTGGCGTTGACCCCAGAGTTTACTGGTTTGTGCAATCCTTTGTTGAACCGCATCCGTTCGCGCCTGATAGCGTGTTTCATCTGCTGGAGCCAGATATCAATCAAGAGCTGTATGGGATGCCAGAATATCTGTCGGCGCTTAATTCAGCCTGGCTGAATGAGTCCGCCACGCTGTTCCGCCGCAAGTATTACCAGAACGGCGCGCACGCAGGCTACATCATGTATGTCACCGACGCCGCGCAGAACAATACCGATGTTGAGGCGCTGCGCGATGCGATGAGCGACTCGAAAGGCATGGGGAATTTTAAAAATCTGTTCTTCTACGCGCCGAACGGAAAGCCCGACGGCATCAAGATTGTGCCGCTCAGCGAAGTGGCGACGAAGGACGATTTCTTTAACATCAAAAAGGTCAGCGCCGCCGACCTGCTGGACGCTCACCGCATCCCCTATCAACTGATGGGAGGCAAGCCGGAGAATGTCGGGTCAGTGGGTGACGTTGAGAAGGCCGCGCGGGTATTTGTTCGCAATGAGCTGACGCCGCTACAGCAGCGCATTAAAGAGGTCAATGATTGGGTCGGCATGGAGGTCATCCGGTTTAAAAAGTACAGCCTCGAAAACGACGACGAATGATAAACCGGCCGCCAAATTGGCGGCCTTTTCATACCCACCCTCAAACGCCCTCAGACGTCCACCACGGCACGCCCCCGCAGCCCCATCCGCAACAAATCCAAATCAACCTAACGCCATCACGACGCGCTGATACTGTCAATTCTGATAATTAAATACGTGCTCGCGCGCAATGCTATCCCCGCCACGCCTGCCCGCTTCATGGGTCGGTTTTAATGCAGTTGCATGACCACTCTGGATCCGCGCCAGCTCTGGCGGCGCACGGCCAGAAAGGGCAACCCCGGCGCATGCAAAACCATGCACCTGTTGCATGCATGGCTAAAAAATGGGGAAGTCGCGGAAAAATGGCATAAAAAAACCGGCATTCAGGGTGCCGGTTTTGGTCGATTTTTATAGTGGTTACTGGCCGCGCAATGCGCCAATAACACTGTTGAGGCACATACTGGCAACAATCAGCAGAAAAATTGTCGTCCACGGATTTTCATAAACGAGAGATAACATATTGATATAGATCCTTTCATTTGTGCATTCTGATGTGGTTTAACAGGTGTTTTATAATGACCGTAAGCTCATCTTTACTGGCTTGTTCGACCATTTTTGCGGTGTAGCTTTCCACCTCGCGAGAACTCAGGTCGTTATTTGAAGCCATTACAGTCAGCTTTTTTGCCCAATCGGCAAACGGGTCTATTGATGAAAGGGAATTATGCATGTCCAAAAACCTCGAATTATTTAACCAGCAGACAGCGGAAGTTTTTGCGGTGCTATGGGATAACTTCCCGGTGCCACAGGTTATAACCTACGAAAAATTTAACGCCGCGCTACCTGATGACTACTTTGACCAACTTAACTCACCGGAAATGAAAGCGTTAAGAGAACGACGTAGTGTGGTTGAGGGTACATTCACTTTTCTCAGTGAAAACGGCTATATCCTGTACGGAACAGACCACCAGACCTATTTTCATGATGTGCGCCTGACTGAGAAAGGCCTCGCTGTGCTCAACAAAAAACCCGAGGCGCTCGGCGGTAATGAAACGATGGGCGATAAGATTATCAGTGCGGTGAAAGACGGGACGCCGGGTGTTATTGCCGGTGCAGTGACAAACCTACTGACCCTCGGTGTCAATCTGGTAACCAGCTAACGCCTCGCGGGGCTCGTTGTTCAACCCCGCCAGCACTGAAAGCGAGTTTCAAGAGAATCCCGGCCAGTCATCACAGGCCGGGTATGAGAATTCTTTGCCGTCAAAGCTCACCGTCGCCCCACGCACCAGCGCCCTCAACTCCCACCGCTCCGGGGTGATACCTTGCCGTGCCAGCTCAAGCCGCATTTGCGGAATCCTTGCCCGTTCCGCCGGAGTCAGACGTGCCGACGGCGCATCATTTCGGGATTTTTTCCGATTCCGGGCAATTTCTTGGGGATTATCCTTCGGTGATTGTTGTCTTATAGCGTCTCTCATCGTCTTGGCTACGTCGGCGTCATTCCAGCTAACATCCCCGCTCTCAATCAAATTCATCACCGCCGTGACATACTCAGGCGTTGCTACCTGCATATCTGGATCAGGTTCTCGCTGAACCTCCCCACAGTTATTGACAGGACTCCGAGGCGCGCCAGAGGCGCTTTTTAAAGTCAAAGGATTAACATCAACGTCAACGGCCTTGCGGACAATGCGCCATTCTGTTGACCGGGTCTCAAAGATATGACCCGCGCCAAGGTGCGGCGCAAAAATACCGACAACCTTTTGCACCTCTTCGTCATAAGCGTTCGGCTCATCGGCCACCTTGCGAGCGACACGAACGGTCTGCACATCACGCGGGACGTTTGCGCCACCCTGCCCGGCTATGTAGGCGGCAAAGTTTCCGGCGCTGGCTGCCTCACGCACAGCCTCGACGCGTTCATCAAAGGAATCAGCAAGACTGATATGACGCAGGCAGGCAGCGCGGCATTCACGGTAAGCGCCCATGGTGGGAATTCCGATAGGCTTAAACTGAGGGATACGCCATGTTGACGCCCAGGAAGTCACTGCGGCGGCCATATCGCGTAACGGCTTTCCGGTGTCGTGGTCAATCTCACCGTCGAGCGCATAACCGTCGATATTCTTGGCGATGTATTTAGCGATATAGCCCGCCGCACCGCCCTTATTCATGTGGTCGGATTTAAAACGACTTTTCGCGGCTCCGCGCTCGTCACCGTCTTCCTTCAGTGCATAACGCCGCATGGTTTCGATAATCTGCTTACGCTGAGAGCGCTCGCAAAACAGCATCATATGCCAGTGCGGCGTCCCGTCATGGTGCGGCTCAACGACGCGCATCCCGTAAACATTCAGGCCATTATCTTTAAACGCGGTGCGCATTTTTTGCCAGATGCCGACAAGATAACGCTGGCCGTCTTTCGGTGAGAACGCCTCCAAATCCCAATTGTGATTAAACTGGACTTTAGGGTCATCCTCTTTACCCACAACGCGTGTCGGGTGGTATTTCGACGGGGTGGTGATGGTGATAAACATGCCGACATGCTTTTGGCTGGCGGCATATTTTTCTATCCCCGCTATGGTGCTCATTAGCTCCATGCGACGGATTTCCGGGTTAGAAATGCTTGCCATCACCTTATCAATCAGGTCAACGCGCTCGCCGGTAGCAACGTTCTCCAGCTCACACCCTTTCAGGTATTCCATGTTGGCAAGTCGCCGGGCCTGCACTTCACGGATAGCCTGTTTACTTGCATAGGGGTGTTTTTTTAGGTTCACTTCCCCGGCCGCAATGAGCAACGCTTCACGCCAGCGAGTTCGCTGCGCCTTCAATTGGCGCTCCCACCACTCAGAGTTAACCAGCCGTTGCAGGCTACGAATCGCTGATGTCGCGTCTAGCTTGCCCTTTTGGTATTTACGCCAATGCATCGGCGTAACGTTGAATGCCCGCGCCATTCTTGCAATCCGGCCATAAAAATCAGCCTGCACGCTGTCACTGATTAGTCCTGCATTGTCGCCATTGTTGGCGACGATAAACTCCTCGCAATATTGGGCATAGTTCTGCATCAACTGCCCGGCAATGCGGTCAGCAAAACGTCTCAGTTCTTTATCTTCCATCCCAGACAGGCGCGCATAATTGTCCACCTCCGCCATAAAACACGGTGAGGCGTTGAGATTCATCGCATTTTTAGCATTAACGATTTCGATACGCGGCCAGATGCGGCGCTGAAACTGGAGAACAAGCCACTTATTAGCAGCGTGCAGCCCCTGCTCTTTCAGCAGAAAAGCATGGCGGCCAAGAAAAATAAGGCTGAGAAAATGCGGCAAGGATTGGATATTACGCAAAACAGCTTGCCCCTGAGCATGTTGCTCACGGGTAAGCGGTCTTTCTTTGCCAATAGCAGGCTTTGGACCGTTCCATGCATGGACGCCGACAAACGGCGTGGCGGCATTTTTTACGAATGGAGGGGGTGGAGAAGGGGCTACGCGCCCCCGTGATGCATTTTTTGTATTGGTACCGCTCATTTTCGGTTCCGGTTAGCCAAAAACTCGAATGACGCCACCATAGAAAACAAAATCAGCGGAACACCCCACACCGGCGAAGTGACTTGCAACCATGAACCATGAGGAACAAACCCCATAACTTTCAGGATTGATAAAAAAATAGCGGCAGCATAAGCGCCCCATGAAAACGGCGAGGTCACGGCCACAAACAGTTGCTGCTTAATTGTCATTTTTTTCTACCTCACAGCGAGTGGAAAAGGCCTCTTGGCACAGCGCGCCAATGCGGCCAATCTCGGCGGCCAGACCGGCAATGCTGGTGACGGTTGAGTCGCGGACGTGGTGATGTACCAGCCCGGAGACCAACTGTGTGACCGTGGGGTAATAACCAACCGCGTCGAGCCATACCTCGCCCGCTTTGTTGCCGGTCTTAACCAGCTTCTTTTGGTTTAAAATGAACTGATAGGAATCACTGGTAATAATCCAGTCCTTGCCGATGGGAATGCGCAGCATAATTACCCCCTGAAATGTTTGGCTTGTTGTTCGTGGATGGTCTGGCAGGAAACGCAACGGGTCACGCCGGGAAAGGCTGCGCGACGTGCGGCCGGGATAGCTTGGTCACATTCCTCACAAATTGACGCAGACACACCGCCCTTAATGCGCGCAGCATTAATTTGGTCGGTGAGTGCTTCCTGTTGTCGCTGCTGCACCAAGTCCATTAAATCCGGCATCGTTATAGCTCCAATTCTTTATTCAGTTGATTGAGTGCCTGCTGACCCAATTCGGCGATGCGGTGCGATTCCTTCATTACTTCGCTGATGCTGGTAATGGTTTTAAGAAAAACGCCGCGTTTTACCGACAGGTTAATAAGGTCAGCGACCAGCTTTAACTCATTCGAGTAGATAGCGCGTGTGGGGTAGTATTTTTCTTTTGTCTCTTTATCCGTTTTCACGTCAGCCAGAATGAAAACATCCGCCTTCATTTTCATGATGGCGAACACGTTATTTATTTCCACATAATGACGGTCAGTCATGATTAAAGCCCTGCTTATGCGCGCGGCCTTCATGGTCGAACTTTTCTGACTCCTGTCGCAGGAGTTCGATAATTTCAACGCTAGACAGATGATTGACGGTGGCATGCGTCGCGATGCGGTCAAGATGAGATGAGAAGCTAACAGCCGCGTCGGCCTTTGCTTCATTGCGGGCATGGTTCAACATAAAATTACGCGATTCCGCATCAGCCTTATTTCGCATATCTTGGCCGACGGTTTTATACATGTGCATAGAGAACTCCAGATAAAAGAATGCCCGACGCAATCAAGCGCCTTTAAATTTAAAGCAAGTTAATTAATGAAAATACGCCTCAGGTTTAACCGAGGTTAATATGGTTGGTGCATATTCGAATAAATTAAACAGCTCGCGTAACGCTCTAAATAAAGCCTCGCGCCATGTGCACGTCTCGTCATCAATGCGCCAGTACGGCTGATTAAACTCTATATCCGTTAACCCAGCATGCAGGAATAATGTGCGGCGCTGACTGATTGTCAAACGGCCAATAAAGCGAGATTTACTGATGCCGTGTTTACGGTACGTGGCGAAAGCGCTGCGTAGCTCATCAATGGCACAAACAATGCGCTCACGTTCGCAATCGTTCATTTCCTCCAAGCGCATCACAGCATGACGCTGTTTTAACTGCGCATGGAAACAAATGCTCAAGCGTTCGCGTTCCATCATCTGATTATAAAAATTACAGGTGCTTCTCCAGCGAGGGGCAGCGAGGCGCTCTCCGACCAGAGTGCGCAGCCCGGCGGGCTGGTTACGTACAATACTGGCGGTGATAGCTGTCATTGTGAAAAGCCTCGCAGCACAGATTTGATTGAGGAGATCCAGCGGCTAGCGCGGTAGGTACGAATGACGATACCTTTCCGGCCTTTGCCGTGGGTGATGGTAATGTCAAGCTTCCGCCCGGTCTGGTGGTTCCAGAGTAGCGGGGCAATTGATACAGGCTGTTGCATATAACCCCCTTAAATAAACTCATTGGTAACAACCCACGCCATAGGCTGTTGCAAATAAGGGCCGGGTTTTAGCCATGCCCGGCACATGGGTCTTGTGGTAGGATTGAATCGCCAAAAACAACCGACCACAAAAGGAATAAAAATGACCAAAAATACCGTTGATGTATATCCAGATGAAATCACATTTGATGGAGTTGTAAGCGAAGGCCAAATGAGACTGCACGCTCACCTTCACACCAATTTAAAACTCAATAGCAACGATATTCTTGCAATCAATCTTCAACTGGAGCAGTTAAAAAAACTTCACTCCACAATAGGTGATTATTTAGAAAAACATAAAAACAAATAAGCTAGTCATCCGTGCGCCATGATGTTTCATTAACTCCTGGCGCATTTTTTTCTACAGCACCAACCACATTCAGTGCATCAATTTCACTGTGGCTTTTTTCGTCATACGATGTTTTTGATACGCCGTAGTAAACATGTCCGATGAACTTATTTTTTTCATAACAGGCGCGTGAATATAAATTCACATGACCTCGAGAAGGTACGGGCGTGCAACCAATAAGGCAGAGGTCACCAAAGCGCAAATCACCAGAATCATAAACAGCACCATTATGACTACCTACCGATGTGTCCACATCACCGACAGGAGCAATCGACGCCGAGTCTTTGTAGCAATAAATAACCTCACCCGCATGAGCGCCATTAATATAATATTTACGCTTAACATAGCCATCATATCCAACACCCTCAATATCGGCGCGGGTTGCTGATTCTTCTGGTCCATATTCATAGCTGCTATTTATTGCACTAAATGGTTTATCTTCTATAAGATTGAATGCCGTTTTAATGGCTTTAGCTGCATCATTCAAAACGTTTTTTTCACTAATATGCAGATTGCCAAAGAAACCGGTTTTCACAACATGAGAAAGTGTTTCAGCAGCAATTTGTTTCACGCGCTCATCGGCACCTAAAGCAACCTCACCAAATTCTACACAACGAAAAGGTAAAGGCTCAGGTGCAGGCCCCATTTTCAGTAATTCGTTATCCGCCACCAGTTTGCGGGCGTGGAACTCAATGCCATTTAAATAGCACATCTCCGTTTCTGTTCGCGGCGCAGAAGACGGCAAGTCGCGCAACTCATCAATAAATTTGAAAATTAACACTGCTGAGTTGGCCTCTGTTTTCTCTGACTGTTTCATGCTTTATGTCTCCATTGTTGAGATTTACGTCACATCAGGAAGAAGGCTCACCAAGCCCTAACCACAGTAGCCATCCGTCACGGATTTCTTTCGGACGGCTTTCATAGGCCAGTTTCATACCCGCATTCCATGCCGGAAGGTAAACCCAATGCTCAGCGCGGGCCGTTGGGCTCTCCGGGTCACGCATCGGTACGGTAGGCAGCTTGTTTTTATCAATCATGCCTTTCACTGCATCAGGAGTTTTACCGATGACTTTGGCAAACTCCTGATACGGCAAAGCGTCTGAAATGCTTACTACTTGCTTACTCATCTGCTAACCTCCCTGATGGTGGCAATCAGTTGCTTATAGTGGTCTGTAGTTGCCTATATCGGCAAAATTACCACCAAACAATATTATTTACTACGATTTGCAAACTATCGTGCAAAGGGAGTCTCATGTCAATAGATATCGCTGAGAAGTTAAAACTAATTAGAGAGTCAGAGAGGTTAAATAGAAAGGAATTCAGTGAGTTAACTGGAGTTCCTTATAGTTCCATGTCAAGTTACGAGACAAGGTCAAAGGGAATGGGGCTTGATGCCGCAATGAAAATACTCAGTCACCCAAGGTTTGGAAAGTACACAATGTGGTTTATGACAGACCAGGTAGCACCAGAATCCGGTCAAATAGCACCGGCTCTCGCACACTTTGGGCAAGACGCCACAACCTCGCAGCACTCAGGCCAAAAGACTGGCTAGGCATTCACCTACATTATTTATTTAACACTTTTGGGGTGAAATTTTGTTGCGTCCCTGAAAGTAAAATCTTCCTCGGAGGGCTTCGCCATGGCGATTAAGAAGCTCGAAGATGGTCGATATGAAGTGGACATTAGACCGAACGGGCGCAACGGAAAGCGCATCCGGCGGAAATTTGATAAAAAACATGAAGCACAGGCATTTGAGAAATACATCACCGTCAACTATCACGGCAAAGAGTGGCTTTCCAAGCCTGCCGACAAAAGACCGCTATCTGAACTGGTTAAGCTATGGTGGAACTACCATGGCAAGAACAACGACCACGGGCAATCCTACCTCAGAAAGCTTGAGCGCATCACTCGAATGATGGATAACCCTGCCGCATTCCAGATTGATAAAGCGCGAATCACAGCCTATCGGTCAGAGCGTTTAGCTGAGAGTGTGAAAGCATCCAGCATTAACCGCGAAATGACAGCCATAAGCGGCATGTTTACCGACCTTATCGATTCAGGCCTATATTGTGGAGAGCACCCGATACGCGGCAGCGGAAAGCTCAAGGAGGCCAACACGGAAATGACTTATCTTTCACGTGAAGAAATCAGCCTTTTGCTCTCGTCGCTGCAAGGCGGTAATCGGCGGATTGCTGTTCTATGCCTGAGTACAGGAGCGCGATGGGGAGAGGCCGTAAAACTCAAGGCGGAGCATGTAATTCATAACCGGGTAACATTCGTGCAAACGAAAAATGGTAAGCGGCGTAGCGTCCCAATTTCTCAGGAGGTTTCTGATGAAATTTTAGCGCATAAATCCGGGTACCTTTTCCCAGATGCATCCTACAGCGATTTTCGTGAAATTTTGAAAATGACAAAACCTAACCTTCCTCATGGTCAGGCGTCACATTCACTACGCCATACGTTCGCAACTCATTTCATGATGAATGGAGGCAATATCATTACGCTCCAGCGAATACTCGGGCACGCACGAATTGAGCAGACAATGACATACGCTCACTTTGCACCTGACTTCTTACAGGATGCAATTGCTTACAATCCACTCGGAGGAAAAACCGATGTTTGACGTCCACATTGCGTCCACGGTTGAGAGGTTTTCATATGCCTGTAATTGCCTGTAGTTCTGCATAACCGTCTGTTTTATAGGAGTAGCCTTGATATCCAAGGCTTTAAAAAGGCCGCGAAAGCGGCCTTTGAGGATTACATTACGTTGCAGAAAACTGCGGCGCTTTACTGAGGTTGCTGCTGCTCAGCGGCACCCATGGTGATCTTGGCTTCTTTGCGCAGGCTAGCCAGCAAGGAGTCAAAGGACACACCAGTCGCACCTTCTTCCATTTTGCTGACGAAGGTTTTCATTTCTTCTGCCGACAAGGTGCCAGGGTTCACTGCATCCAGCGCAATCAGCACCACGTTGTCCTGGCGATCCTGCGACATGCCATAGACCGGCTTGCCTTCCTGCGGATGCGGCAACGCGAACACGCTTTGCACCAACTGGCTGTCTTCCGGCGCACGTGCCATTTTCTGCACGCTGCCAAAGCTCAGACCGGCCGCTTTCATCGCCTCGTCGCCCTTACCCTGTTTCAGCTCAACCAGCAGCTTCTCGCCCTGCAGTTTCGCTTCCTGTTCCGCTTTGTTGCGTTTGACCAGCTCCGCCACGCGATCTTTCACCTGGTCGAAGGGTTCAATGCCTTCCGGCTTGTGGCCAGACACGCGGATCACGAAGGCACGGTCGCCATCAACGGTGATCACGTCGGAGTTGCTGCCCGGAGAACCGCCCTCACCAATCAGGGTGCCGTCGAAAATCGACTGAATGACCGGTTTGAAGTTCAGCGCTGCCGGAATATTGTCGCGGGTAAACCAGTCGGTATGTGCCGCTTTCACACCAGCAGCCTCTTCGGCTGATGCCAGAGACTCGTTATCGCTGGTAGCCGCTTCACTGACCTTCTGCTGCAGCGCGTAATAAGCGTCTACGGCTTTCTCCTGCTTAACCTGCTTGGCGATGGCGTCACGCACTTCGCTCAACGGCTTCACTTTCTCCGGCTGAATATCGTTCAGACGGATCACCAGATAGCCTACTGAGGACTTCACGACGCCGGAAAGCTGGCCTTTTTCGGTCAGGTTAGCCTGCTTCAGTTCGTCTGCCGTGGTGTCCGGCTCCAGCCAGCCCAGCTCACCACCAGTACGGCGTGAGATGATGTCGGTGGATTTGTCTTTCGCCAGCGTAGCGAAATCGCCGCCTTTTTTCAGTTCATCCAGTACCGCATTAGCTTCCGCCTCGGTTTTCAACTGGATCACGCTGTAGTTCTTGCGCTCAGGCTGGCCGTAGCTGCTTTTGTGCTGGTCGTAGTAGGCGCTGATATCCGCGTCGGCTACCATTACCTTGTCCTGCATGGAAGCGGCGTCCATTGGGATATAGCTTACTTTGACCTGTTCTGGCGCAATAAAGCTGTTCTTGTTCTGGCTGTAGTAGTCTTTCAGCTCGTCGTCGGTCACGGTCTGCTTGGCCTGCAACGCTTTCAGATCCAGCGTCGCCAGACGCACATCGCGCTGTTGCAGCACCAGTGCCGTCATGTCCTGAGCTTCGGCAGGCAGAATGAAGCCTGAACCGCCGAAGGCCTGGATCACCTGCTGGTTAACCAGCTGCTGACGCATGGACTGCGCAAAGTTATCGGCGGTGTAACCCATGCGGCTAATCAGATCGAGATATTTGGCGTTATCGAACTGGCCGTCAGTCTGGAAGTAAGGCGCTTTGCGGATAGCGTCTTTTACCTGATCGTCGCTGACGCTCAGGCCTAATTTCTTGGCATATTGGTCCAGCAGCATGTTGTCGATCAACTGTGACAGCGCCTGGTGACGCATCTGCTGCATATAGCCTTCGTTGCCCGCCAGTGCGGAGAACTGGTCACCCAGCTGTTGCTGCATGCGGCTGCGTTCGCTTTGGAAAGCCTGTTCCAGCTGAGCGCGCTCGATCACCTGACCATTTACTTTCGCTGCATAATCGCCGGAACCGCCGATCAGGTAGTTACCCACCCCGGTCAAAATAAATGACAAGATGATCAGGGCCAGGATGATTTTGAGCACGACGTTATTAGCTGCCGCGCGTAAATTGTCCATCATAGTGTGACAACACTCCGCTGTGATGTGGATTAAAAACACCCTTGCGCAGGCGCGTTCCCTGCGACAAAAATAAAAAAAGCGCATCAATCTGATGCGCCTTATATCTTACCTTACCAGCACCGTTGCGTCAGGTGATTGTTTATTACAAAGCCCTGTAACGCTAAACGGTTAGACGCAAACAATCAGTTTACTGCGTCTTTCAGAGCTTTCCCTGCACGGAAGGCCGGAACTTTGGCTGCCGCGATGGCGATCTCTTTACCGGTTTGCGGATTACGGCCAGTACGGGCCGAACGCTCACGCACGGTGAAGGAACCGAAACCTACCAGGGCCACATCATCCCCTTCCTTCAAGGATTCAGTAACAGATGCAATCACTGCATCTAAAGCACGCCCAGCTGCCGCTTTGGAAATATCAGCACCTGCGGCAATTTTGTCGATCAGTTGTGACTTATTCACTCTATCATCCCCTCTAGAATTCAATCGTCGCACCGAAAAATCCCTACGGCGCGACAGCGCAGCTGTTATATCAATCCCATCGTGCCTTGGCAAGCCACCGAAAGCGTGACAAAACGCGGGCCGACAGCTGTCTAACTTAGCGGTACAAAAAAAGACTGGCAAGTCCGAAATGACTTGCCAGCATAAGTTTTATCAATGGTTTTTGCGATACGTCACTATTTTGCCGCTACCGGCAGTGCGCCGAAGGCCGGATTCAGCAACGCAAGGTTCAAAACTTCATCAATTCGTTGTACCGGATGAATATCCAGATCGGCGATAACATTCGCCGGGATTTCTTCCAGATCGCGCTTGTTTTCATACGGGATCAGCACGGTTTTGATACCGCCGCGATGGGCCGCCAGCAGTTTCTCTTTCAGACCACCAATCGGCAGTACCTGACCACGCAGCGTGATCTCGCCGGTCATCGCCACATCGGCGCGAACCGGGTTGCCCGTCAGGCAGGAAACCAGCGCGGTACACATCGCAATACCGGCGCTCGGGCCATCCTTCGGTGTAGCGCCTTCCGGCACGTGCACGTGGATGTCACGCTTCTCGTAAAAATCAGGGTTAATGCCCAATTTATCCGCGCGCGCACGCACTACGGTCAGTGCGGCCTGAATCGACTCCTGCATCACTTCACCGAGCGAGCCGGTGTAGGTCAGCTTACCTTTGCCCGGTACGCAGGCGGTTTCGATTGTCAGCAGATCGCCACCCACTTCCGTCCACGCCAGGCCGGTAACCTCACCCACGCGGTTTTCGGTATCCGCACGGCCGTAGTCGACACGCTGTACACCCAGGTAGTCTTTCAGGTTGTCGCCGTTGATCTCAATATGCTTGATCTTCTTGTCCATCAGCAGCGTTTTCACCGCTTTACGGCACAACTTGGAGATTTCACGCTCCAGGCTACGCACCCCAGCTTCACGGGTGTAGAAGCGGATAATGCCGGTGATGGCGCTATCGTCGACCGTCAGCTCACCTTTCTTCAGGGCGTTACGCTCAAGCTGCTTCGGCAACAGGTGCTGCTTGGCAATGTTAAGCTTCTCGTCCTCGGTGTATCCAGACAGGCGGATCACTTCCATACGGTCCAGCAGCGGCGCAGGAATGTTCATCGAGTTCGAGGTAGCCACGAACATCACGTCAGACAGATCGTAATCCACTTCCAGATAGTGATCGTTAAACGCCACGTTCTGTTCCGGATCCAGTACCTCAAGCAGTGCAGAGGCTGGGTCACCGCGCATGTCGGAAGACATTTTGTCGATCTCATCCAGCAGGAACAGCGGGTTTTTCACCCCAACCTTGGCCATTTTCTGGATCAGCTTGCCCGGCATGGAACCGATATAGGTACGACGGTGACCGCGAATTTCCGCTTCGTCACGCACGCCACCCAACGCCATACGCACATACTGGCGACCGGTCGCTTTGGCGATCGACTGACCCAGCGAGGTTTTACCTACGCCAGGAGGCCCTACCAGACACAGGATAGGCCCTTTGATTTTGCTTACGCGGCTCTGTACTGCGAGATACTCAAGAATACGGTCTTTGACGCGCTCCAGGCCGTAGTGATCGATATCGAGCACTTCCTGCGCCTTGAGCAGGTCTTTCTTAACCTTGCTGCGCGCATTCCACGGCACCTGCAGCATCCAGTCGATGTAGCCGCGTACCACGGTGGCTTCCGCAGACATTGGCGACATCATTTTCAGCTTTTGCAGTTCCGCTTCGGTTTTTTCACGCGCGTCTTTCGGCATTTTCGCCGCTTCGATCTTGCGCTTCAGCGCTTCATGCTCGTCTGGCGCATCGTCCATCTCGCCCAGTTCTTTCTGAATCGCCTTCATCTGCTCATTCAGATAGTACTCGCGCTGACTTTTTTCCATCTGTTTTTTGACGCGGTTACGGATACGTTTTTCAACCTGCAGCAGGTCGATTTCCGATTCCATCATCGCCATCAGGTATTCAAGACGTTCAGTGATATCGAACATCTCCAGTACCGACTGCTTGTCGCTGAGTTTCAGCGGCATGTGCGCAGCGATGGTATCCGCCAGGCGTGCAGCATCGTCGATGCTGTTCAATGACGTCAGCACCTCCGGTGGAATTTTCTTGTTCAGTTTGATGTAGCCTTCAAACTGATTGATTGCAGTGCGCACCAGCACTTCTTGTTCACGCTCATCAATCGCAGGTGACTCAAGATATTCGGCCTGGGCAGCAAAATGCTCTCCGCTGTCGGAAAGCGTAGTAATACGCGCCCGCTGCAGCCCTTCGACCAGCACTTTTACCGTGCCATCAGGCAATTTCAGCATTTGCAGAATCGACGCTACGGTGCCGACAGAGAACAAATCATTAATGCCAGGTTCATCCGTTGAGGCCTCTTTCTGTGCCACCAGCATGATCTTCTTATCATGATCCATTGCTGCTTCGAGGCACCGAATTGATTTTTCCCGGCCAACAAATAACGGGATCACCATGTGCGGATAAACCACCACGTCGCGCAACGGCAAGACGGGGATTTCTATGCGTTCGGAACGCTCAGGGTTCATAGAGCTCTCTCTTAAGTTTAACTTCCGCCAGGTTGAGGGGGAATCTCATGAGACGCAAGCATCAAACGTTTCATAAAATCTGGTTAATGAGTATATGGGGATGAATCTCTTACATTCAACGGCAGAATGCAGGAAATAAAAATGGGGGATAAAATCCCCCATTTTGACATTAACTTTCTGGTTTGACTGGCGAATTATTCGCCTGAAGCCTGTGCTTCCGGTTTGCCGTAAATCAGCAAGGGTTTGGACTGGCCGGCGATGACCGACTCGTCGATCACCACTTTGTCGACGCTGTCCATTGATGGCAGGTCATACATGGTGTCCAGCAGCGCGGCTTCAACGATAGAACGCAGACCACGTGCACCGGTTTTACGCTTCATGGCCTTCTTGGCGATGGCGTTCAGTGCTTCTTCGCGGAACTCCAGCTCCACACCTTCCAGATTGAACAATGCCTGATACTGTTTGGTCAGGGCATTTTTCGGCTCTTTCAGGATCTGGATCAGCGCATCTTCGCTCAGCTCACTCAGCGTGGCCACTACCGGCAGACGACCGATGAACTCAGGGATCAGACCAAACTTGATCAGATCTTCCGGCTCGGCTTGCAACAGCAGTTCGCCTTCGGTCGCTTTCTCAGCCTCACCCTTCACGGTGGCGCCAAAACCAATACCGGAACCGGTATTCACGCGCTGACCGATCACCTTATCCAAGCCGGCAAAGGCGCCGCCACAGATAAACAGGATTTTCGAGGTATCAACCTGCAGGAATTCCTGCTGTGGATGCTTACGGCCACCCTGCGGCGGAACGGCGGCAATGGTGCCTTCGATCAGCTTCAACAGCGCCTGCTGCACGCCTTCACCCGAAACGTCACGGGTAATCGACGGGTTGTCTGACTTACGAGAAATCTTATCGATTTCATCGATGTAGACAATGCCGCGCTGGGCTTTCTGCACGTCGTAGTCACACTTCTGCAGCAGCTTCTGGATAATGTTTTCCACGTCCTCGCCCACATAACCGGCTTCGGTCAGCGTGGTGGCATCGGCCATGGTGAAAGGCACATCCAGGAAGCGTGCCAGCGTTTCCGCCAGCAAGGTTTTACCGCTACCGGTAGGCCCAATCAGCAGAATGTTGCTTTTGCCCAACTCGATACCGTTGCTGGTATCGCCGTTGCGCAGGCGTTTGTAGTGGTTATACACCGCGACTGCCAGCACTTTCTTCGCCGGTTCCTGACCGATGACGTAGTCATCCAGGTGATGGCGGATCTCGTGCGGCGTCGGTAGCGCACTGCGCTCACGATGCGGTGAAACTTCTTTAATCTCTTCGCGAATAATGTCGTTACACAGGTCAACACATTCATCGCAGATATACACTGACGGACCGGCAATCAGCTTACGCACTTCATGCTGGCTTTTGCCGCAGAAAGAGCAGTACAGCAGCTTTCCTGAACCGTCTTTGCGCTTATCTGTCATCAGTAAACCTCTTCTTTAGTCTTTGTCCCGCAGGAAAATCACGGCGGCCGTGCGCCCCGAATTCATACCGGGAATGCCGATAATGCTCACCAGAGCGAGCCACGCCCGCTCTGATTACTATAGTCTATCGGCTCGCACAATTATCTCGCCAGCCGCGTGGTGTTACTTGCGGTGCGTCAGAATACCGTCAACCAGACCATATTCTACCGCTTCTTCCGCGGTCATAAAGCGATCGCGCTCGGTATCGCGTTCGATCTGCTCCAGTGTCTGGCCGGTGTGTTCTGCCATCAGCTCATTCATACGCGCCTTCACCTTCAGGATTTCACGCGCATGGATTTCGATATCCGTCGCCTGGCCCTGATAGCCGCCCAGCGGCTGGTGGATCATCACGCGTGAATTCGGCAGACAGAAGCGTTTGCCCTTGGCACCGGCAGTCAGCAGGAAGGAGCCCATCGAGCACGCCTGGCCCATACAAATGGTGCTGACGTCCGGCTTGATGAACTTCATGGTGTCATAGATTGACATGCCTGCGGTGATCACGCCACCCGGGGAGTTAATGTAGAGGAAAATGTCTTTTTCCGGGCTTTCTGCTTCGAGGAACAGCATCTGCGCCACAATCAGGTTGGCCATGTGATCTTCGACCTGGCCGGTCAGGAAAATAATGCGCTCTTTCAGCAGGCGGGAATAAATGTCGTAAGAACGCTCCCCGCGTGAAGTCTGCTCTACCACCATCGGCACCAGGGCCATGTTAGGTGCAAATTGATCTCGTTCGCCACTGTATGACATTACCGTCTCCTAATAGAAATTGCCTTGGCGGCCAGGGTTACACCCTATTACACCGATTCTACTTGAGAACGGTCATGATGACTATGCTCAAGCATTCGACCCACGCCACACGTACCCGACGGTTTTTCTTATCCCGCGCACTCTGGCAAACAGCCTAAATATATACATTTTACAGATTGGGGCCACTGTCAGAATTTCAAGCCCGGCGGCGTATTTTTAGCGGTTATCCTGCACACCTTCGCGGCGGGTGATAACCATCATGCCAGACTGTTGCAAGATCAACAGTGTAAATATAGTGCATATTGTCACGCTTAACCTGAGATTAATCAGCAACGTGGCAAAAAGAAAAGCCCGCAACCGAAGGTTACGGGCTTTTTTAACGCCGGGACCGACCAGGCGGCCCCGAGAGCGCAACGAGTTGCGCCCTGGCGTACAGACATTACGCCTGTTGAGTCTGGTTCATCAGCTCGCTGAAGGTAGTGGCCTTCTCGGTCACTTTCGCTTTTGCCAGCAGGGCTTCAACCGCTTGTTCTTCCAGAGCAACGTTGCGCATATTGTTCATCAGCTCTTTGTTTTTGCTGTAGAACTCAACAACTTCACTTGGATCTTCGTAAGCAGAAGCCATTTCTTCGATCAGCGTTTTAACGCGATCTTCGTCAGCTTTCAGATCGTTGGTGCTGATCACTTCGCCCAGCAGCAGACCGACAACGACGCGACGCTTAGCCTGCTCTTCGAACAGTTCGCGTGGCAGTTCCAGCGCTTGCTTCTCGTTGCCGCCGAAACGCTGTGCAGCCTGACGGCGCAGAACGTCAACTTCGCCGTCGATCAGCGCAGCAGGAACGTCGATTTCGTTAGCGCTGACCAGGCCGTCGATTGCCTGAGTCTTGATGCGGTTACGCACTGCGCCTTTCAGCTCGCGCTCCATGTTTTTACGCACTTCAGCACGCAGGCCTTCGGTAGAACCATCAGCCACGCCGAAACGTTTGATGAATTCTTCAGTCAGCTCTGGCAGTTCACGCTCTTCCACTTTCTTCAGAACGATGTCGAACTTAGCCGCTTTGCCCTTCAGATTTTCAGCGTGATAATCTTCTGGGAAGTTAACGTCGATAGTGAACTCTTCACCGGCTTTATGACCAACCAGACCTTCTTCGAAGCCTGGGATCATGCGGCCCTGGCCCATGGCCAGTACGAAATCAGAGGCTTTGCCGCCTTCGAATTCTTCACCGTCGATAGAGCCTGAGAAGTCAACGGTCACACGGTCTTCAGCCTGAGCTGCGCGATCGGTCTCTTTCCAGGTCGCCTGCTGCTTGCGCAGGGTGTCCAGCATGGTGTCAACGTCAGCGTCGTTAACTTCAACCACTGGCTTCTCAACTTCGATGCCATCCAGGCCTTTCAGCTCAACTTCCGGATACACTTCGAACTCAACGGTGAAAGTGAAATCTTCACCTTCTTTGTACTCGCCCGGCACGTAGTTTGGTGCGCCAGCCGGATTGATCTTTTCTTTGATGATCGCATCAACGAAGCTGCGTTGCATCGCATCGCCCAGTACGTCTTGACGAACGGAAGCGCCATAACGTTGCTCAACGATGTTCATCGGTACATGGCCTTTACGGAAGCCATCGATACGAACGCTTTTTGCAGCGTTGATCAGCTCTTTTTTAATAGCCTGCTTGATTGTATCAGCGGGTACAGTAATAGAGAGACGGCGCCCAAGGCCTTGAGTGGTTTCTACTGAAACTTGCATCTTGTTACCTCAAAAAAATCACAGTGCTCGGTCAACTCCGTTCCAAGAACCAGGACGGCTACATTACAGAACCGAGTTTCCTGATGACAGAAGCGTCCCGAAACCATTCCGGAAAAATAAGACGCGACATTATAGCGGCGCATGCGGAGCGAGTCGAGGAAAGCAAGGCGGCAGCGGCGCGCTAAAACTCACACTTTTGCCGATTTGATCGCCAAAAGGCCGCCGAAGCCGACCCGGCCTTGGCTGCATTGCGCATCGGCTGTGTCGTCGTCAAAAACAGAAACGGCCCGCAGGCCGCTCCAAAATTCGTCTGTAGTAATACCCCAAATCGTGGTCAAAGTTCCACTGATACCGCAAATTTAGCCATCAGGCCAGGGTACCGGCCCCACGACAAGGGGGAGAAGCCGGCACGGTATCCTGCAACCCCTCCCACTCTTTCAGGGTATAGGTGTGCAGCGCCAGCGCATGCACGCCATCGGACAACTCTTCCGACAGAACGCCGTAAATCGAGCGATGTCGTGTCAGGAAACGTTCGCCGACGAAGCGATCGCTGACCAACACCACCTTGAAATGGCTTTCTGAACCCGCCGGAACGTTATGACGATAGCTTTCATCAACGACTTCCAGATACGCGGGCTCAAATGCCGCCCTTAACTTTGCTTCTATTTGCTCGCGAATCATAGGATCTCCTTACTACACCGGCAGAGGACCGTCCCCATCTATTTCAATATTAGCCGCTTTCTCCCCGTTTAGACCATTCCTCAGCTAAATTTCTCTTCTTTGCGGGCAAAAAACGGCCAACATCCGCCGCCGCTTGAGGTTTTTCTGATTGAGACGCTCAAAAAAGCATGTTTTTATCAACGGCAGGTAAAAATTTGTCACTCCGGTGCGTTCTGCGCTTCCTCCGGCCGGCGGCGATGCTATGATGTCGACAATTTGTTGTTGGCTATCCCGCTCTGATTATTACAGAAAGCTTGCTCAAATCGGCCTCTCTGTCATGGGCTGTTTGCGTCGGCTTAAAATCCATCGAGAATGAGACAGTAACTATGTTAAAGAAACTTTGCCTTCCACTGTTGGCCGCATTGATGCTGGCCGGCTGTGCTACCAGCAGCAACACCCTGAACGTCACGCCGAAGATCGTCTTGCCACAACAGGATCCGACGCTGCAAGGTGTGACCATCAGCATTAACGGCGCGGATCAGCGCCAGGACCAGGCACTGGCGAAAGTGAACCGCGACGGCCAGTTGGTGACCCTGACCCCATCCCGCGATCTGCGCTTCCTGCTGCAGGAAGTGCTGGAGAAACAAATGGGCGCACGCGGCTATATGATCGGTGCTGACGGTGCCGTTGACCTGCAAATCGTGGTCAATAACCTGTATGCAGACGTCTCCGAAGGCAACCTGCGCTACAACATCACCACCAAGGCCGATATCTCTATCACCGCCCAGGCGAAGAACGGCAACAAGCAGGTGAAGAACTACCGCTCAACCTATAACGTGCAGGGCGCCTTCACGGCGACCAACGAGAAAATCACCAACGCGGTTAACACCGTTCTGGGTGACGTTATTGCCGATATGGCGCAGGACACCAGCGTCAACGACTTTATCAAGCAGAACGCGCGTTAAGCCACGAACGCCTTGTGCCGCCCAAACCATCGGGCGGTGCAGACAGGGAACTCATGTCGAAAAACTATCTGAATATCTTCACCCAGCGTAACTCCGCTATCCTCCTGCTGCTGGGCTTTGCGTCGGGTCTGCCGCTGGCATTGACCTCCGGCACGCTGCAAGCCTGGATGACCGTCGAAAACATCGATCTGAAAACCATCGGCATCTTTTCGCTGGTCGGTCAGGCCTATGTGTTCAAATTCCTGTGGTCACCCTTTATGGACCGCTACACCCCGCCATTCCTTGGGCGGCGGCGCGGCTGGCTGCTGATCAGCCAATTGCTGCTGGTGGTGTCGATTGTGGCGATGGGCTTTATGCAACCGGCGCAGCACCTGTGGTGGTTGGCGGCGCTGGCGGTGCTGGTGGCGTTCTGTTCTGCGTCGCAGGATATTGTTTTCGACGCCTATAAAACCGATCTGTTGAGCGCTGAAGACCGCGGCACCGGCGCTGCGGTCTCGGTTCTGGGTTACCGGCTGGCGATGCTGGTATCCGGCGGGCTGGCGCTGTGGCTGGCGGATCGCTATTTCGGCTGGCAGTCTACCTACTGGCTGATGGCCGGGCTGATGCTGATCGGTATCGTCGCCACCCTATTGGCACCGGAGCCGGACAACAGCATTCCTGCACCGCGCACCATGGAGGAGGCAGTCGTCGCCCCGCTGCGTGATTTCTTCGCACGTAACAACGCCTGGCTGATCCTACTGCTGATCGTGATGTACAAGATGGGCGATGCCTTTGCCGGCAGCCTGAGCACCACTTTCCTGATCCGCGGCGTCGGCTTCGATGCCGGGGAAGTCGGGCTGGTGAACAAAACTCTCGGCCTGTTTGCCACCATCGTCGGTGCGCTGTTTGGCGGCGTACTGATGCAACGCCTTAGCCTGTTCCGTGCCCTGATGCTGTTCGGCATCCTGCAGGCAGTCTCCAATCTCGGTTACTGGATACTGGCGGTCACCGATAAAAACATCATGACCATGGGCAGCGCCATCTTCCTGGAAAACCTGTGCGGCGGCATGGGCACCGCGGCCTTCGTCGCGCTGCTGATGACGTTGTGTAACCGGTCATTTTCCGCCACCCAGTTTGCCCTGCTGTCGGCGCTGTCGGCGGTCGGACGCGTCTATGTTGGCCCGATTGCCGGCTGGTTTGTCGAAGCACACGGCTGGCCGCTGTTCTATTTATTCTCGATTGCCGCGGCCTTGCCCGGTCTGCTGTTGTTGCGCCTGTGCCGTCAGACGCTGGAATACACGCAGCGCACCGATAACTTCATGCCACGCACCGAATTTCGCCAGTTTTACCGCTGGGCATTGCGCATGCTGACCCTGGGTTGCTCACTGCTGGGGCTGTGGTTGATTCTGCTGATCACCAACGCGCTCGACTGGAGTGCCTTGCCGAACCTGGCCGATCGGTTGTTGCAGATGGGTGCCGCGTTAAGTCTGGTCGGCATTGTGATGGGCAGTTTGCTGGACTATCTGGCACTACGCCGCACTAAACTTGCCTGATATCGTCGGCCGGTGGTCACACCGGTCGGCAAAAATGCATCAGCGTGATGAGTTTATTTCGGATAAAAGAACATAAATGGCGGAAGGATTATTTTTTTATCCGACTAAAGCACTCGGAAATAAAATTAAATTCACCTTAAATACACAATTATTTTACATTAAATAAACCTTTCCAGCGTATTTAAAAACGGCAGCTAAATCTGCCAAACTCAGCATACCTTTAGTTTTCCTTAACATAGGGGATGCTCGTCACGATTCAGCGAGCCAACGCTTTGTTGCCATTAGTAAATTGTCACGCAACGTGACATCTGTGACCCCCTTAACAGAAAGTGTCAACAAGGCGCTGACACTCCCTTAAGCATGTTTACAGTACTGCAACCTTCCCGTAAAATGCCCTCACACATGAAACGACAATATAGAGCCTTTGTAATTGGGGTCGTTAGATGAGACTTAAGAAATACAATAAAAGTATTGGGATGTTGTCATTAATTGCTTCCACTGTAATGCTCAGCGGTTGCAATATGGTATTGATGAATCCCAAAGGAGCAATTGGTGTTGAGCAACGGACACTGATTATCACTGCAATCGCCTTGATGTTGATCGTGGTGGTGCCAGTCATCTTTATGGCGTTCGCCTTTGCCTGGAAGTACCGTGCTTCCAACAAAGATGCCAAATACAGTCCGAACTGGTCACACTCCAACAAAATCGAAGCGGTCGTCTGGACCATTCCTATCATTATCATCGCCATCCTTGGCACCATTACTTGGAAGACTACCCACGAGCTGGATCCGTTCAAGCCGATTGTCACTGACAAGAAGCCGATGACGATCGAAGTGGTGTCGCTTGACTGGAAATGGCTGTTTATCTACCCGGAACAAGGCATCGCAACGGTTAATGAACTGGCTTTCCCGAAAGATGTTCCAGTTGAATTCAAAATCACCTCTAACTCGGTAATGAACTCGTTCTTTATTCCTCAGTTAGGTGGGCAGATTTATGCGATGGCCGGGATGCAGACCAAACTGCACCTGATCGGCAATGAAGCAGGCAAATACGACGGTATTTCCAGCAGCTTCAGCGGTCGCGGGTTCTCCGGCATGAAATTCACCGCCATTGTCACCCCAACCGAAGGCGACTTCGATCAGTGGGTTGCCAAGGTGAAAGCATCGTCGACTAACCTTAACGCCACCAGCGACTTTAACAAACTGGCAGAGCCGAGTGAAAATAACCCGGTCGAGTACTTCTCCAGTGTCAAACCTAATTTGTTCAAAGAAACTATTGGCAAATTCATGGGCGATATGAACATGCACAAGGGCGCTACCACGCACGAAGGTATGGACATGAGCCAGGGTATGGACATGGGTGAACATGCTGCTCACGCCGGAGCCGAGGAATAAAACTGATGTTGGGAAAATTAACGATTGATGCGGTTCCGTACCACGAACCGATCATCATGGTCACCGTTGCTGCAATTGTTATCGGGGGCCTGGCTCTGCTGGCGCTGATAACCTATTTCGGCAAGTGGAAATGGCTATGGAGCGATTGGCTGACTTCGGTCGACCATAAAAAAATTGGTATCATGTACATCATCGTGGCAATGGTTATGTTGCTGCGTGGTTTTGCCGATGCCATCATGATGCGTAGCCAGCAGGCGCTTGCGTCCGCCGGCGAGGCCGGATTCCTGCCGCCGCACCACTACGACCAGATATTTACCGCCCACGGCGTAATCATGATCTTCTTCATGGCGATGCCTTTCGTGGTCGGCCTGATGAACGTGGTTGTCCCCTTGCAAATCGGTGCGCGTGACGTTGCCTTCCCGTTCCTGAACTCCCTGAGTTTCTGGTTCTTCGTGGTGGGTGTCGTACTGATCAACATCTCTCTGGGGGTCGGTGAGTTTGCGCAGACCGGTTGGTTGGCGTATCCGCCGCTGTCGGGCAAGGAATACAGTCCTGGCGTCGGGGTCGATTACTGGATCTGGAGTCTGCAGATTTCCGGTCTGGGTACCCTGTTGACCGGTGTGAACTTCTTCGCCACCATCATGAAGATGCGTGCTCCTGGCATGCCTCTGATGAAGATGCCGGTGTTCACCTGGGCGGCGCTGTGTACTAACGTCCTGATCATCGTTTCTTTCCCAATTCTGACTGTTACCATCGCGTTGCTGACCCTGGATCGCTACCTGGGCTTCCATTTCTTTACCAATGATATGGGCGGCAACATGATGATGTACATCAACCTGATTTGGGCCTGGGGTCACCCAGAGGTGTATATCCTGGTTCTGCCAGTGTTTGGTGTGTTCTCTGAAGTCACCGCGACCTTCTCAAGAAAACGCCTGTTCGGCTATACCTCACTGGTATGGGCAACCATCGCGATTACCGTTCTGTCGTTCATCGTATGGCTGCACCACTTCTTTACCATGGGGTCCGGCGCGAACGTTAACGCCTTCTTCGGTATCGCCACCATGATCATTTCCATCCCTACCGGGGTGAAAATCTTCAACTGGCTGTTCACCATGTACCAGGGCCGCATTCAGCTCAACTCCGCAATGCTGTGGACCATCGGCTTCATCATCACCTTCTCCGTGGGTGGGATGACCGGCGTTCTGCTGGCAGTACCGGGCGCGAACTTCGTGCTGCACAACAGTCTGTTCCTGATTGCCCACTTCCATAACGTGATTATCGGCGGTGTGGTGTTCGGTTGCTTCGCCGGCCTGACCTACTGGTTCCCTAAATCCTTCGGCTTCACGCTGAACGAAACCTGGGGTATCCGTGCGTTCTGGTTCTGGATCATCGGTTTCTTCGTGGCCTTTATGCCGCTGTATGCTCTGGGCTTTATGGGTATGACTCGTCGTATCAGCCAGAACATCAACCCAGAGTTCCACCCACTGCTGCTGGTAGCGGCTGGCGGCGCGGCTCTGATTGCCTGCGGTATCCTGTGCCAACTGATTCAGATCTACGTCAGTGTGCGTGACCGTGAGCAGAACCGTGATCTGACCGGTGACCCATGGGGCGCTCGTACGCTGGAGTGGTCTACTTCGTCTCCACCGCCGTTCTATAACTTTGCCGTAGTGCCACAGATTCATGACCGTGATGAATTCTGGGACATGAAAGAAAAAGGCAACGCTTATAAGAAACCGGCGAAATACGAGCCGATTCATATGCCGAAAAATACCGGTGCCGGTGTGATTATTGCTGGCTTCAGCCTGGTATTTGGTTTCGCGATGATCTGGGATATCTGGTGGATGGCGATCGCTGCCTTCGTAGGTATGATCGTGACCTGGATTGCCAAGAGCTTCGATCAAGATGTTGATTACTATGTGCAGGTTGATGAAATCGAGCGCATTGAAAACCAACACTATGAACAAATCAGCAAAGCAGGCGTGAAACATGTCAACTGATACTCTGACTAAGCATGATGCAGCCCATGCAGAGCATGGGCACCACGACGCAGGAGAGACCAAAGTCTTCGGATTCTGGATCTACCTGATGAGCGACTGTATTTTGTTTGCGAGCTTGTTCGCGACTTATGCAGTACTGGTGAACGGGACCGCTGGCGGTCCCTCTGGCAAAGACATCTTCGATCTGAAGTTTGTTCTGGTTGAGACCTTCCTGCTGTTGTTCAGCTCCATCACCTACGGTATGGCGATGATCGGCGTGAACAAAGGCAAGGTTGGCAGCGTGAATACCTGGCTGTTCCTGACCTTCCTGTTTGGTCTGGGCTTCGTAGCGATGGAAATCTATGAGTTCCATCACCTGATCGTTGAAGGCTATGGCCCGGATCGCAGTGCGTTCCTGTCCGGCTTCTTCGCACTGGTTGCTACCCACGGGCTGCACGTGACTACCGGTCTGGTTTGGATCGTTATCATGATGATTCAGGTCAGCAAGCGCGGCCTGACTTCAACCAATAAAACCCGTCTGATGTGCTTGAGCCTGTTCTGGCACTTCCTGGACGTGGTTTGGATCTGCGTATTCACCGTTGTTTACCTGCTGGGGGTTATGTCATGAGTCATTCATCCCATGAAACTTCTCACGGCGGCGCAAGCCACGGTAGCGTCAAGACCTATCTGATCGGCTTTATTCTGTCGATCATCCTGACGGTGATTCCATTTGCGATGGTGATGAGCGGCACCGCCTCTCACTCAACTATCCTGGCGGTTGTAGTCGGCATGGCGGTGATTCAGGTGGTTGTTCACCTGGTTTACTTCCTGCACATGAATACCTCATCGGAAGAGCGCTGGAACCTGGTGGCATTGCTGTTCACCGCTATGATCATCGGTATCGTTGTTGTGGGTTCACTCTGGATTATGTACAACCTCAACATCAATATGATGGTCGATTAAGAGCAGAGCTGGACGTGATGATTAAGCAATACCTGCAAGTAACTAAACCAGGAATTATTTTCGGCAATTTAATTTCTGTCGTCGGGGGGTTCCTGCTCGCCTCTAAAGGGAGCATCGACTATCCCCTGTTTCTCGCCACCCTGGTGGGTGTCTCGTTGGTTGTCGCTTCGGGCTGTGTGTTTAACAACTACATTGACCGCGACATCGACAAGAAAATGGAGAGAACGAAGAATCGGGTGCTGGTTAAAGGCCTGATCGCGCCGAGTGTAAGCCTGGTTTACGCTACCGCTCTGGGTATTGCGGGCTTTGCGTTGCTGTATATCGGCGCCAACCCGCTGGCCATGTGGCTGGCGGTGATGGGCTTTGTGGTTTATGTCGGCGTCTACAGCCTGTACATGAAACGCCACTCGGTCTATGGCACGTTGATCGGCAGCTTGTCGGGCGCTGCGCCACCGGTTATCGGTTATTGCGCAGTCACCAACGAGTTCGATGCCGGTGCGTTGATCCTGCTGGCTATCTTTAGCCTGTGGCAGATGCCGCATTCCTATGCGATTGCCATCTTCCGCTTTAAAGATTACCAGGCAGCCAACATTCCGGTCCTGCCGGTAGTGAAAGGCATTTCGGTGGCGAAGAACCACATCACGGTCTACATTGTGGCGTTTATGATTGCCACCCTGATGTTGACCCTGGGCGGCTACGCCGGCTACAAATACCTGATTGTCGCTGCGGCAGTAAGCGTATGGTGGCTGGGTATGGCGCTGCGTGGTTACAAAACCGAAAATGACAGCGTCTGGGCACGTAAGCTGTTTGTGTTCTCGATTGTTGCCATCACTTCGCTGAGCGTAATGATGTCTATCGACTTCAGTGCGACAGCCGCGCCGGAAGCGCTGATGACGTACGTCTGGTAAGCCAAATCGTCTGTGAATGGGCCGCTTTAGCGGCCCATTTTATTTGTCTCGCCAAAAAGCCGACGAACTGTAATATCTGTTAAACAACATTAGATTTACCCCCCCTGCCCTTCACACTAAAATGACGCAGCTTTGACAGAAGCTATCCCCTCAGGCGCTATCACCGATAGCCTGACGGAATGGCTTTTAATGAGGTTTTAATGAACGATAATGCAATGACCCCGCTGGAACGACGAGCGACCTGGGGATTAGGAACCGTATTCTCACTGCGCATGCTGGGCATGTTTATGGTGCTGCCGGTACTGACCACCTACGGTATGGCGTTGAACGGCGCCAGCGAAACGCTAATCGGTATCGCCATCGGTATTTATGGCCTGGCGCAGGCGGTGTTCCAGATCCCCTTCGGCCTGATCTCCGATCGTATCGGCCGCAAGCCGCTGATTGTCGGCGGCCTGCTGATCTTTGCGCTGGGTAGCGTAATTGCCGCCGCGACCGACTCCATCTGGGGCGTGATCCTTGGCCGAGCATTACAGGGCTCCGGCGCTATCGCCGCGGCGGTGATGGCACTGCTGTCCGACCTGACCCGGGAACAGAACCGCACCAAGGCGATGGCGTTTATCGGCGTCAGCTTCGGTATTACCTTTGCCATTGCCATGGTGGTGGGCCCGATCGTCACCCACGCCTTTGGCCTGCATGCGCTGTTTTGGATGATTGCAGTGCTGGCATTGGCCGGCATCGTGATCACTCTGGCGGTGGTCCCTTCTGCCAGCCACCACGTGTTGAACCGTGAATCCAGTATCGTGCGCGGCAGCTTCAGCAAGGTGTTGAGCAACTCCCGCCTGCTAAAGCTGAATTTCGGCATCATGTGTCTGCATATCCTGCTGATGTCCAGCTTCGTGGCATTGCCGCTGGCGATGGAGAAAGCCGGTTTGGCCCCGAGCGAGCACTGGATTGTCTATCTGGTCACCATGCTGGTTTCTTTTGCCGCCGTGGTGCCATTTATCATTTATGCCGAGAAAAAACGCCGCATGAAGCAGGTTTTCATGGGTTGCGTAGCGGTGTTGTTCTGCGCTGAAGTACTGCTGTGGCTGTCTGGCGCACACCTGTGGGGCATCATTGCCGGCGTGCAACTGTTCTTTATGGCGTTTAACGTGATGGAAGCGATCCTGCCTTCGCTGATCAGTAAAGAGTCTCCAGCTGGCTACAAAGGGACGGCGATGGGGGTTTACTCCACCAGCCAGTTTATCGGCGTGGCGATCGGCGGCAGCCTGGGTGGCTTGCTGTATGGCCTGCAGGGTGCAGGACTGGTGTTTATTGCCGGGGCGGTATTAGCTGCCGTTTGGTTCCTGGTCAGCAGCACCATGCAAGAACCGCCTTACGTCAGCAGCCTGCGTATTACGCTGTCGGAACTGGCAGTGAAAGATTCGGCGTTGGAAAGCCGCCTGAAAGCCCAGCCGGGCGTGGCAGAAGCGATAGTGGTACCGGAAGAGCGCAGTGCCTACGTCAAGGTCGATACCAAACAAACCAACCGCGGCCAATTGGAAGCGCTGGTGAATTCACTGTAAAGAAAAGGGCCAGCAAGCTGGCCCTTAAGACTGCTGACAAAGTCCATTATTAGGGAGAGCGTGCCGAAGGGGTCGTAGCGGCTTGCCCGCCGGAGCGCCCCTCGGTGCGCTAGGCCCGAGTATCTCGGGTTCAAAGACAACTTTGTCATCTAACCCAAGGGCCAGCAAGCTGGCCCCTCAAGATCTTCACCTTCGCAAAAACCTTAATCGCGGAAGTTCTTGAACTGGAAAGGCTGTCCCAGATCGGCACCGCGCACCAGCGCCATCACGCCCTGCAGATCGTCGCGTGACTTGCCGGTTACCCGCACTTCATCACCCTGAATCTGAACCTGGACCTTCAGCTTGCTGTCTTTGATCAGCTTGACGAGTTTCTTCGCCTGGGCACTTTCAATCCCCTGCTTCAGCTTGGCGTCCACACTGTAGGTTTTACCGCTGTGAGTCAGTTCGTCCGGGATCTCAAGCGCGCTGCCTTCGATGCTGCGTTTGCTGAGTTTTTCACGCAGAATATCGAGCAACTGCTGCACCTGGAAATCAGACTCGCTGGCGACTTTAATGCTTTCGTCTTTTTCGTTCAGCTCAAAGCTGGCCGGTACGTTACGGAAATCCCAACGGGTGCCAAGATCGCGCGTGGCGTTCTCGACGGCGTTACGCACTTCCTGCATATCAATTTCGGAAACAATGTCGAAAGATGGCATACTTCTTCCTCCTGAATGAGAGCCTAATACGATAGGCGATTTCGATGCCGAGCATGATAACCGCTTTAGCGTCTCAGACAAAATCTGCTGAAGCTACCGGTGGATAAGCCGTCGAACAGCAGAAAAGTCTATAATTATAAGACCGTCATTGAGCGATATTCCCGTTACCCCCAGGAGTCTGGATGAAAATAACTATTCTTGGTTGCGGTGCGCTCGGACAACTGTGGCTCTCCCGGCTTTATCAGCAGGGTCACGATGTTCAGGGATGGTTACGGGTGCCACAACCCTTCTGCGCAGTGAACGTGATTGAGCCGGAAGGCGCCTCGTTCAACCGTAATTTACCCACCAACGATCCCGAACATTTAGCCCAGAGCGAACTGCTGCTGGTCACCTTGAAAGCCTGGCAGGTATCCAGCGCGGTCAGTACGCTGCTGCCTAAGCTAAACCCGCGTTGCGCCATCCTGCTGCTGCACAACGGCATGGGCACTCAGGATGAGCTGCCTGCGAACAACCAACCGATTCTGCAGGGCACCACCACCCATGCGGCGCGCCATGACGGCAGCACTATTATCCATGTCGCCGGTGGCACCACCCATATCGGCCCGACCTCCCCGGCGGCGCAATCCCTTAGCCACCTGGCGGAAGTGTTGCATCAGGCCCTGCCTGACGTCGCCTGGCACAACAATATTGCCTCGGCGAACTGGCGCAAGCTGGCAGTCAACTGCGTGATTAACCCGCTAACGGCGCTGTATAATTGCCGTAATGGCGATTTACAACGCTATCCGGAGCAAATCGAGACCCTCTGCCGCGAGGTCGCCAGCATCATGGAAATGGAGGGCTACCACACCTCATGCGAGGGCTTGCTGCAATATGTCATGGAGGTGATCCAAAGCACCGCAGACAACATCTCTTCGATGCTGCAGGACATCCGCACCCAGCGGCACACCGAGATCGACTACATTACCGGCTACCTGCTGCGCCGCGCGCGTAGCCACGGCGTGACTCTGCCAGAGAACGCACGACTGTTTGAATTGATTAAGCGAAAGGAAAATGAATATGAGCGTATCGGCGCTGGTCTGCCTGGCACCTGGTAGCGAAGAAACCGAAGCCGTCACCACCATCGATCTGCTGGTGCGGGCGGGTGTCAAAGTCACCACCGCCAGCGTGGCCGGCGATGGCGACCTGACTATCGTCTGTTCACGCGGGGTAAAACTGCTGGCCGATGCGCCGCTGGTGTCGATTGTGGACGATCCCTTTGACGCTATCGTGCTGCCCGGTGGCCTGAAAGGCGCCGAATGCTTCCGTGACAGCCCGCTATTAGTGGAGAAAGTGCGTCAGATGCACCTGCAGGGCAATATCGTCGCCGCCATCTGTGCGGCACCGGCACTGGTGCTGCAACACCACGATCTGTTCCCCATTGGTAATATGACCGGCTTCCCGGGGCTGAAAGAACAGATCCCGGCCGACAAGTGGATAGAAAAACGTGTGGTGTTTGATCCGCGCGTTAACCTGCTCACCAGCCAGGGGCCGGGGACCTCGATGGAGTTTGCGCTGAAGCTGATTGATTTGCTGCTGGGTAAAGCCAAAGCGGCAGAGATTGCCGCTCAGTTGGTGTTGATACCGGGGATGTACGATTTCCGCGACTAAATCACGGGGGCGGCATGCCTGCCCCCTGACTTAATTATGGGCGGTAGACCTTCACGTTGGTAAAGCCCTGCTCCAGCAAATACAGCGCCTGCAGGCGGCTCATCACGCCACGCTCACAGTACAGCAGGTAGGTTTTGCTCTGATCCAAATCGCCAAACTGGCTGCTGAGTTTGTAGAACGGCAGCGGTTTCACCTCAACCTGCTCCAGCTTCAGCGGCTTGTCTTCCTGCTCATCGTTAGAACGAATATCCAGGATCACCTGATCGGCGTCAAACTCCGCCACGGTTTCTACTTCGGCAACCTGCTCCTGCGCCTGTTCGGCGATGGTGCGGATATCCACGTTCTTGGCTTCGCTAACCACGCGATCAAGAATGCTGAAATCAAAGTGGCCTTCTTCCTCTTCGATCTTGGCTTTAATCGCCTTCACCGTCGGGCTTTTTGAGATCACGCCGCAGTATTCCGGCATGGTCTTGGCAAAGTCTTCGGTGCCAATCTCACGCGCCACTTTGATGATGTGCTCTTTGTCGTGAGAGATCAGCGGACGCAGGATCAGCGTATCGGACGCGTTGTCGATCAAGCGCAGGTTAGTCAGCGTCTGGCTGGAGACCTGCCCCAACGCCTCACCGGTCACCAGTGCCTGCACGCCATAACGTTCGGCTATCTGTGAAGCGGCACGCACCATCATGCGTTTAAGCACCACGCCCATCTGGCCGTCTTCAACCTTTTCCAGGATCTCGCCAACCACAGGTTCAAAATCGATCGCGATAAAGCGCACCTTGTGCGAACTGGCAAAGCGGTTCCACAGGTAATGAGCCACCTGCCGCACGCCAATTTCATGCGCGGCGCCGCCCAGATTGAAGAAGCAATAATGCACGCGGCAACCGCGGCGCATCAGCATATAGCTGGAAACGCCCGAGTCGAAACCGCCGGAAATCAGCGACAGCACGTCTTCCTGAGTCCCTACCGGGTAACCGCCGATGCCTTCACGGCGAGCTTTAACCAGCATCAGTTTGTCGTCTTCGATCTCCAGGTTGACCGTCACCTGCGGATGCGACAGCTTAACGCGCGCGCTGGCAATGTGCTGGTTAAGGCCGCCGCCGACGTAACGTTCTACGTCCTGCGAATTGAAGTCCTGCTTGCCGCGGCGCTTAACGCGCACACAGAAGGTTTTGCCTTCCAGTTGCTCGCGGTAGGCTTCCAACGTCTGCTCAAAAATGTGGTGCATATCGGTATAATCGCGATCTTCCACCTCCAGAATGTGGTGGATACCGGGAATGCGCGTCAGCGCGTCGGCAATCACCGGTCGCTGGTTTTCATCTTTGGCGCGAACTTCGATATGATCCCAGTGACGGACAACCGCCAGTGTTTCATCATACTGCTTCAGGACGTTGCGAATACTGGTCGAGAGGATCTTGATAAAGCGCAAGCGCACAGATTGGCTCTTGATGGTGATTTCCGGGAACAATTTAATGATAAACTTCATGGCGGTCTTTATTGTCAGAATTACGAGGGAAAAGGATTTACAATGTATATGCGATTGATAAAACCAACGGGGTTGCCGAATGTTTTATCAATCGCATTTGCGGCGCAGAGTATATCACTATCTGGTGGAGCTCGGTGCACAAAACCACACATGCGCGCCATGATTTGCTAATCAAGATCCGCTAGGATAGGCTCTGGCGCCACTGTTCACATGATGATGTAAAAAGAAAATTATGCCAAAAAAACCTGCACAATCAGACAGTACAGAGCAAAGCGTCAGCTTTGAAAGCTCCCTCAGCGAGTTGGAAAACATCGTGACGCGTCTGGAATCGGGCGAGCTACCGCTGGAAGACGCGCTGAATGAATTCGAACGCGGCGTACAGTTGGCGCGTCAGGGCCAACAGAAATTGCAGCAGGCGGAGCAACGCGTACAGATTTTGCTTAACGACAGCGCCGATGATGCCGCGCTGGCGCCTTTCACACCGGATGCCGAGTAATTACCATGTCCGAAACTGTCCAACAGACCGCTTTTTCTGACCAGTTGCAGGCCTTGCGCCAGCGGGCCGACCGCACGCTGCTGGATTTTATCGCGCCGCTGCCGTTCAACGATGGCAATATGGTGGCGGCAATGCGTCATGGCGCGCTGCTGGGCGGTAAACGCCTGCGTCCGTTCCTGGTGTACACCACCGGGCAGATGTTTGGCGTATCACTGAATAATTTGGATGCGCCCGCCGCTGCGGTAGAATGCATTCACGCCTATTCACTGATCCATGACGACTTGCCGGCCATGGACGACGACGACCTGCGTCGCGGTCAGCCGACCTGCCACATCAAATTTGGTGAGGCCAACGCCATTTTGGCCGGCGATGCACTGCAGACGCTGGCATTTTCCATCCTGGCCGATGCCGAGATGCCCGACGTGGCTCTGCGCGATCGGCTGGCGATGGTCTCCGAACTGGCAACCGCCAGCGGTGTTGCCGGCATGTGTGGCGGCCAGTCGCTGGATCTCGAAGCCGAGGGTCGACAGATTGGTCTGGAAGCGCTGGAGCAGATCCACCGCCACAAGACCGGCGCGTTAATTCGCGCAGCCGTTCGCCTCGGGGCGTTAGCCGCCGGTGAACCTGGCCGAGCCGCGCTGATGCAGCTTGACCGCTACGCCGCCGCGATTGGCCTGGCGTTCCAGGTACAGGATGATATTTTGGACGTGGTCGGCGAAACCGAAAAAATCGGTAAACGCCAGGGGGCGGACCAGCAACACGGAAAGAGTACCTATCCAGCTTTGCTCGGGCTTGACAGCGCGAAAGCAAAAGCGTGGGATCTCTATCAGGAAGCTTTAGCTGCATTAGATACTTTGGCAGCGCAATCTTATAACACAGCGCCATTGCGAGCGTTAGCCAGCTTCATTATTGAACGCGACAATTAACGTGTGACGTTAACTCCTCTGATATGAGTATCGAATGAGTCTTGATATAGCCAAATACCCGACCCTGGCGCTAGCGGAAAATCCCGATGAACTCCGTTCGCTGCCAAAAGAGAGCCTACCGAAGCTGTGTGACGAACTTCGGCAATACCTGCTGGACAGCGTTAGCCGCTCCAGTGGCCACTTTGCCTCCGGGCTGGGTACCGTTGAACTGACGGTGGCGTTGCACTATGTGTACCAAACCCCCTTCGACCATCTGGTCTGGGACGTTGGTCACCAGGCTTACCCGCATAAAATCCTGACCGGGCGTCGCGATAAAATCGCCACCATTCGCCAGAAAAATGGCCTGCACCCTTTCCCGTGGCGTGCAGAAAGTGAATATGACGTTCTGTCGGTTGGTCACTCATCCACCTCGATCAGTGCCGGTCTCGGCATGGCGGTAGCCGCAGCGCGTGAAGGCAAAAATCGCCGCACGGTCTGCGTGATTGGCGATGGTGCCATCACCGCAGGTATGGCGTTTGAAGCCATGAACCACGCCGGTGACATCGATCCGGATATGCTGGTGGTGCTGAACGATAACGAGATGTCGATTTCGGAAAACGTCGGCGCGTTGAACAATCATTTGGCGCAATTACTGTCCGGCAAGCTCTACTCCACCCTGCGTGAGGGCGGTAAAAAAGTGTTGTCCGGCCTGCCGCCAATCAAAGAGTTGGTCAAACGTACCGAAGAGCACCTGAAAGGCATGGTGGTACCGGGCACGCTGTTCGAAGAGCTGGGCTTTAACTACATCGGCCCGGTCGACGGCCACGATGTCCAGGGGCTGGTCGCCACGCTGAAAAACATGCGTGACCTGAAAGGCCCGCAGTTGCTGCACATCATGACCAAAAAAGGCCGGGGTTATGCCCCGGCGGAAAAAGACCCAATCAGCTTCCACGCGGTGCCAAAATTCGATCCGGCCAGCGGTACTCTGCCGAAAAGTGCCGGCGGCCAGCCGACCTATTCAAAAATCTTTGGCGACTGGCTGTGTGAAACCGCCGCCAAAGACAGCTCGCTGATGGCCATCACCCCGGCCATGCGCGAAGGCTCGGGCATGGTGCAGTTCTCCCGCGACTATCCACAGCAGTATTTTGACGTGGCGATTGCCGAACAGCATGCGGTGACCTTCGCCGCCGGCCTGGCGATTGGTGGCTATAAGCCGGTGGTGGCGATTTACTCCACCTTCCTGCAGCGCGCTTACGATCAGTTGATCCACGACGTCGCCATTCAAAAACTGCCGGTGATGTTTGCCATCGATCGCGGCGGTATTGTTGGCGCTGACGGCCAGACTCACCAGGGAGCCTTCGATCTGTCATTCATGCGTTGCATCCCAACCATGGTGATCATGACGCCAAGCGATGAGAATGAGTGCCGCCAAATGCTGTACACCGGCTATCACTATAACGAAGGCCCAAGCGCCGTACGCTATCCGCGTGGTAACGGTACCGGGGCGTCGCTGGAACCTCTCAGTGCACTGCCGATCGGTAAAGGTATTGTCCGTCGTGAAGGCGAAAAGCTGGCGATCCTGAACTTCGGCACGCTGTTGCCGGAGGCTGCGCAGGTAGCGGAAAACCTCAACGCCACGCTGGTGGATATGCGCTTCGTGAAACCACTGGATGAACAGTTGGTACTTGAACTGGCAGCCAGCCACGACACGCTGATCACGCTGGAAGAAAACGCCATTATGGGGGGTGCCGGCAGTGGCGTGAACGAGCTGCTGATGGCCAAGCGCCGCGTAGTTCCGGTGCTGAATATCGGCCTGCCGGACTACTTTGTCTCCCAGGGTAGTCAGGAAGAGGTCCGTAGCGATCTGGGCCTGGACGCTGCCGGTATACAGCGGCAAATTGAGGTCTGGCTGGCGCAATAATCCTCGCGCCGGAAGTGGTGTTCAAGGGCGCAGTATTGAACTGCGCCCTTAATTATCAGAACAACCCAAGCGGCCAGTGGTGGCCAATCAGGTAGATAATACCGGCGGAAAACACCCCGGCGACGATGTCGTCGACCATGATCCCCATACCGCCATGCACATTGCGATCAAACCAACGGATTGGCCATGGCTTCCAGATATCCAAAATACGGAAAATCACGAAGCCCGCCGCGACCCACTGCCAGTCATTGACCGGCAACGCCATCAGCGTGATCCACATACCGACAAATTCGTCCCAGACGATGCTGCCGTGGTCGTGCACCTTCATGTCTTTGGCAGTCTGGTGGCACAGGTAGACACCAATACAGATGCTGAACATCACCAACAGCGAATACAGTTGCCATGGCAATTGGATCAGCAGCAGCCAGAACGGGATCGCCGCCAATGACCCCATGGTGCCCGGCATCACCGGTGACAAACCACTGCCGAAGCCGGTGGCCAACAGGTGCCACGGATTGCTCATCCGCAAGCGGCGTTTAGCTTCATCCATGTTACGCCTGCCCTTCACTGAAATGATCGAAACCCTGCCATGGCAACTCTACCACTTCATCGTTGCGGTAGAACTTGATGCCTTCGGACAGCGGGCCAATCTGACCAATACAAGTGTAGTCAGCGCCCAGATGACTCAGCGCCACTTCCAGCGCGCCGCGGTTGATTTCCGGCACGGTGAAGCACAGTTCGTAATCCTCACCGCCGGTCAACGCCCAGCGCAGTGCCTGATCAGCGTCCGTATGGCTGCTTAACGCCTGCGACAGCGGCAGCTCATCCAGATTGATGCGCGCTCCGCAATCGGAAGCTTTCAGCACGTGCTTCAGATCGGAAATCAGGCCATCCGAAATATCAATCGCCGAGCTGGCCAGATCGCGCAACGCCTGCCCCTGCAATACCCGTGGCTGCGGCCGCAGATGGCGGCCAAGCAGGTAATTGCGTGCTTCGGCATCTGTCACCTGCAAACGGTCCTGCAGCACAGCCAGGCCCGCGGCGCTGTCACCCAGCGTACCTGTGGTGTAGATCCAGTCACCGATGCGCGCACCGCTGCGGGTCAATGCCCGACCGGCCGGGATCAGGCCATGAATGGTTAACGTCATGCTTAACGGACCGCGAGTGGTATCGCCGCCAATCAACTGCATGCCGTAATAATTAAGTTGTTCGAACAGGCTGTCGCTGAACGCCTTCAGCCAGGGCTCATTCACATCCGGCAGGGTTAGTGCCAATGAAAGCCAGGCGGGATCGGCGCCCATGGCCGCCAGGTCGCTCAGGTTAACTGCCAGTGCTTTGTAGCCGAGATCGGCGGGATCGATATCCGCCAAGAAGTGAACGCCCGAAACGAGAGTGTCGGTACTGACGGCCAAAAGCTGTTTTTCTGCCACTGTCAGAAGTGCGCAGTCATCTCCAATGCCCAACTGTACATCCCGGCGCAGACTCTTAAACCGGTCAAAATAGCGGGCAATGAGGTCAAATTCGCCACATGCCATGGTCGATATTCCAATAGAAGAAATTAAGGCCGGGGATACCGGCCTTAATTTTTTATTTTTTCTTGCGGATGCTTGGTGCCACTTTATCCAGCACGCCATTCACAAACTTGTGGCTGTCTTCAGCGCCGAAGGTTTTCGCCAGCTCGATCGCTTCGTTGATTGCCACCTTGTAAGGCACATCCTCACGCATTTTCAGCTCGTACAGCGCAATGCGCAGAACGGCCCTTTCTACCTGGCCCAGCTCTTCGAGCTGACGCGACAGGACAGGTGCCATCAGGCTATCAAGCAGACCTGCATTCACCGCCACGCCGGACAGCAGCTCCCGAAAATAGGCGATGTCTGCATCTTTGACATCTTGCTCCGACAGGAACTGGTGTTCAACATCGGCAATGTCATTTTTAGACAACTGCCAAGAGTAAAGCGCTTGAACAGCGCACTCACGAGCGCGGCGACGAGCAGCAGGTTTCACGGAATTCCCCTTAACTAAATTCAGGCTTTAATAGCTTTGATAACATTAATCATTTCAAGTGCGGTCAGAGCCGCTTCAGCGCCTTTGTTGCCCGCTTTGGTGCCGGCACGCTCGATAGCCTGTTCGATGCTTTCGGTCGTTAACACGCCAAAGGCAACCGGGATTTCAGTGTTCAAAGAAACACTGCCCAGGCCGGAGCTGGCTTCGCCCGCGACAAATTCGAAGTGCGCGGTGCCCCCACGGATAACCGTGCCCAGTGCGATCACTGCATCGTATTTGCCGGTGTTAGCCAGCACGCGTGCAGTCAACGGCAACTCGTAAGCGCCCGGGACCCAGACAACGGTAATGTTGTCGTCAGCAACCTGACCAATGCGCTTCAGTGCGTCGATGGCACCTTGCAGCAGGCTGTCATTGATGAAATTGTTAAAACGTGCAATTGCAATCGCCACACGGGCATTTGGAGTAGCAACAACACCTTCGATAACTTTCATGGGCTTTCCTTAAAAATGGGTTCAATACCCCGCAGGGGGGCGGATTCTATCACATTCTTTACCTGCCTGCGCGGGCGGTTTTGTAAAACGACAACCGACCCGGCAAGCGGACGTTACATTCAGTATTTTGCCTTCAATCGCAGCCGTAAATCAGGGCCGATTTGCCGTACTTCACTGAAGACGAACTCCGGTGCGTCAGCCAGGCGCTCAAGGCCCGGCAGGTGACACAGGCCGCGGCCATTATCACCCAACAGTTTTGGCGCGATATACAAAATGAGCTCATCGACCAACCCGGCCTGCAGCAAGGCCCCGGCCAACTGCGCGCCGGCCTCGACCCAGATGGAATTCACCTGACGTTTCGCCAGTTGCATCATCATCACCACCAGATCGACCCCGCCACCGTGCGCCGGGAAGCTCAGTTGCTCGACATCCTGCGGCCAAACTTGCTGATCCGGCTGCAGGCGTGCCAGCCAGGTGGATCCCGGCTGTTGCACTACCCGATGCTGTGGGGTAACGCGATTTTGGCTATCCAGAATAATACGTAGCGGTTGACGCAGGTTTTCACGCGGGTAAATGCTTTGCGTCTCAGCGTCCAGCTCATCCCAACGCACCGTCAGTGACGGATCGTCCGCCAACACGGTGGCACTGGTGCTGAGAATAGCGGCGCTTTGCGCCCGCAGACGCTGTACGTCCTGACGTGCCTGCGGTGAGGTGATCCATTGGCTTTCGCCGGAAGCCATCGCCGTGCGGCCATCCAGCGAAGCGCCGAGCTTGAGTTGTACATAAGGAAAGCCGGTGCGCATCCGTTTGAGGAAGCCCAAATTCACCGCTTCGGCCTCCGCCAGCATCAAACCGTGGCGAACATCCAGCCCCGCCTGCTGCAATTTATACAACCCACGACCGGCAACTTCCGGGTTGGGATCCTGCATCGCCGCCACAACCCGGGCTACGCCGGCAGCCACCAGCGCATCGGCACAGGGTGGCGTGCGGCCATGATGGCTACAGGGTTCCAGCGTGACATAAGCGGTGGCTCCACGCGCCTTTTCGCCCGCCATGCGCAGCGCATGCACTTCCGCATGCGGTTCACCGGCGCGCAGATGGTAACCCTCACCAACGATTTCGCCGTCGCGCACAATAACGCAGCCGACATTGGGATTCGGTGCGGTAGTAAAACGGCCCAAGCGCGCCAGTTCAAAGGCGCGTGCCATATACAATTCGTCGTTATGCATCAAAGCCCCTTTAGTCCTGCAGACGGGCGATCTCTTCGCCGAATTCGCGGATATCTTCAAAGCTGCGGTAGACCGAAGCAAAGCGAATATAGGCCACTTTATCCAACTTTTTCAACGCGTCCATCACCAGGTTGCCGACCAGTTTAGTCGGCACTTCACGCTCGCCGGTGGCGCGTAACTGGGATTTAATGTGGTTGATCGCATTCTCCACGTCGTCGGAACTGACCGGGCGTTTTTCCAACGCCTTCAGCATGCCGCGACGCAGCTTGTCTTCGTTGAAAGGCTCACGCACTTCATCGCTTTTGATTACCCGCGGCATCACCAGTTCAGCCACTTCAAAGGTGGTGAAGCGTTCATTACAAACCAGACACTGGCGGCGACGGCGCACCTGCGAACCATCACCCACCAGACGGGAATCAATGACTTTGGTATCAACGGCGGCGCAGAAAGGGCAATGCATAACACGTCCTGATAAACGTTTTCATAGTTAAGAACAGTTTACCCCGAAGTGCGGTTACAACAAAGGCCGTCGGTTATTTGTTGCGGGGCCCCGTTCTCAACGGCGGCCAAAACGGGGGCTAACATGACTTTCCCGGCCAGGCGGGCTAAGCTGATAACAGGAGATGTTGAATAGGAAATCCCCGCCATGACAACCCGTTACCCCAAGATTTTACTGCTCAGTACACTGGTACTGTTGGCTGGCTGCGCGCAAACTCGCGAAGTGCCAAAGCTGCATAATCAGGTGGTTGCACTGAATCAGCAATTAACCACCCTGACTAACCAGGCTACGGCGCTGGAGCAGCAAAACCAGTTGAACCAAAACTCCACCAGCGGCGTTTATCTGCTGCCAGCGGCCAATAACGGCGCTCGCTTGCACAGCAGCCTCGGTGAACTGAGCGTGTCACTCAGCCACGTGAAGAGCGAGGCTAACGGCACCCAGGCCATGCTGCACGTACGCACGCTTTCGCAAGCCTCCCTGCCGGCGTTCAGGGCCATTGTGGAATGGGGCCCATTGGATGCGACCACCGGCAAGCCGCTGACGGCCGACGCGCTTTCCCAGCCGATCGCCAGTACGGACTCGCTGCTACCCAAAACGGAGCACAGTTTTGAGCTGCGTTTCAGTGGCCTGACGCCAGATCAACTGGGCTATGTTCGACTGCACAGCGTAGAACCCACTGCGGCGGCAGTTGCACCAAACTAAGCAGGCCAGGCCCACACTCAACCCTTCACGAGAGTGGGCCATCAGCTTAACCCAGCCGTTGCAGCCTGGCCGGTAGCCCCTGGCGCACCGCTGCCCCGCTGACCCAGTCAAGCCAGCTATTGCTGATTTCTCTGGTTGGATCGGGCAATCCAAGGTCGTTTAAGTTGATACCGGCGGCAATGCGCGCATCGGCTGCCAGCGGCTGACCATCAAGCAGGTGCGCACGCGCCCCCATCTCGCGATGGCCATAACCGTGCTCAATAGCAATCACGCCGGGCATCACGCCATCCAGCAAACTGATCTGCGCCTCAACGCTGCCGCCCGGAGTCTGCAACCGCACCCGATCGCCATGCTGTAGAGCATAACGCTCAGCATCGGCCGGATTAAGCGCCACCAGATTGACCGGTTTCACCGCGCGCAGGCGATCGATCGGCGCCGTTGAGCTGCTCATCAGGTGCGACTTAAACGACATCAGGCGGAACGGCCATGCCTGTGCTGGATAGTGCTCCCCGACGTCGGAACCGTCGGCAAAGCGTGGCGGATAATAGGTCGGACAGCCGCTATAACGTTCTCCGGTCATGGCATGGCGATGGCGCGCCACCTCTTCATTCCAGATATTCAGCCCTTTCTTCCACTGCGGTCCGGTTTCATTTCCTCGCCAGGCTTGTTCATAAGGCGCGAAGCGCCCACCCCGCGCCAGCATATAGCCGACCCGCAACCGCTCATCCGCCTTCAAGATCCTATCCAACGCCGGTTGCAGGCGATCCACCCCGGTCAGCCGCAACTCGCTTTCCGTCGCTTCCGGCAGTGGCTCACCGGCAAAGGCCACGTTGGCCGCAGCACGCAGATAATAATCTTCGGCGTTGTGCAAGCCGCAGGTATTCCCCTGCGCATCCTGCAAAGCGGCATCGCCAAACCCCGGCAACTGCATCGCCTTCGACAACGCAATAACAAAGCTTTCCAGTGCCACCGGCTGACCGTCCGCCGTGGTCGCAGTCCGCGACGCAACCACTGGCCACCGCGCGGTGCTTGCCCGCACCATCACGCCGGACCAGGGCGCGGTAAAGCCCCAGCTCTCGAAGTTATGAGTGTCCGGCACGATGTAATCCGCCAGGGCGCTGGTCTCGTTAATAAAGGCGTCGATCGCGATAAACAACGGCAACTGCCGGGGATCTTTCAGCCGGCTTTCGACCACCTCGCGCAGACCGGCAACGCCGTACAGCGGGTTGCCCATATGGCTGATCCAGGCCTTCAGCGGATAAGGGTATCCCATCAGCGCCGGGGCCAGTTGCTCAGTGAACTGGCCCGCGACAAACGGGTACCAGGGCCCGCGCGCCGGATAAGGTTTTTCACCCCGCTCAAGTTTGCGGCGATATTCGTCCGATTGCTCATACGCCTGTTTGCTGCGCGACAGCACCAACCCTTTCGGTTTCACCATGCCGGGGAAGCTCTTCAGGTTATAGCGGGGCCCATCGGCAAACTCCTTGAACTTACCGCCACCGACCGAGACGCCGCCCTTAAGATTCAGGTTACCGATCAGCGCATTGAGCATCATCACCGCCCAACTGTTATAGAAGCCGTTGCCGCTCATCATGCCACCATGGGCGATCACCGCCGCTTGCCGCTGATAGGAGGTAAACTCTTTGGCCAACGCGGCAATGGTCTCGGCACTGACGCCACAGCGGGTGCTGTACTCAGCCAGCGTAAAGCGCTCAGCCGCCCGCTGCAGACAGAGAAAGCTCGAACGCACCTGGACCTGTGAACCGTCGGCCAGCCGCAGCTGTTGTTCCACCCGCAACGCGCCCCGTAGCGCCTGGTTGGCCGACACCGGTTCAGCCCGCTGCGTATCCCAGACCAAAGGCGGACTTTCGGCCTCTCCGGTTGTGACACCGTCCAGATGTACCTGGCGCAAAAACTGGCCGCACAACGGATGATCGTCATTCATCACCACCAGATGTGTGGCATTGGTCCAGCTCTTTTCACCGGCCGCCTGCATAGCCGTCTCGCCGGGCAGCGCCAGATAGTCAGCGTTATAACGCTCCTGCTCGATGATCCAACGGATCATGCCCATCACCAACGCGGAATCGGTACCCGGCAACACCGGGACCCAGCGGTTATGATCGTTCGCCAGCGTGGTGGTTAATGGCAACGCCGGTGCCACCACCACGTAACGGAACTCATCGCGCAGACGGGCGTTGGCCAACTGACGCCCCTGGCGTTTGAATGGGTTGCCGGACTGCGCCGGCGAAGTACCGAGAAACAGTCCAAAGCGTAAATGGTCCCAATCCGGTTTAACGTGCGCATTGGTTTCCAAATCGCCCATTAATGCCCCGGATCCCGCCCGGTAGGCCAGTCCGCAATAAGCGCCATGATGGCCGAAGTTACGTGTCCCAAAGGCATTCTGCGCAAAACGTTTGATAAAAGCGTCCCGCCCTTCATCACCGGCGTTGGTGACCAGCAACTGATTGGCCTTTGGCCCCAGCGAAGGTTGCTCAGGGTCGAGCGGCGTTTCGAGATCGCGGATCGCCCGCAGCCCCTCAACCGGCCCCTCGCCGAACAGATCGCCGCCCTCGACCACTTCGTGGATCAACTGTTCAAAACTGATGCGCTGCCACTGCCCGCTGCCGCGTGGCCCTACCCGCTTCATCGGCTCCAGCACGCGATAGGGGCTGGTCAGCCCTTCCAGCAAGGTCGCGCCACGGGCGCAGGCGGTGGAACGCTGTTCAATACCTTCATCGCCCCCCAGACGGTTGAGTGCATCACTCACCGGTAAAGAGTAGGGAAAGTGGTGGTCGTGAGACAGCGGATGATAAGGGTTGCCCGCCACGCGCAAGATCTGATTGCTGTCGCGATCCACCCTGACCCGCAGGCCGCAAAGCGTCCAGCAGCCAAAACATTGGGTCATGGACACCGCCTGCTGTGGATTGGCCTGCCAGCCATCCGGGTGCCGACGGCCTTCTGTCGGTAACGAGTTGGCGCTGATCCGATCGAGCGTCAGTTTGCCGCTGCTGCCGTCACGCAGGCCAGTAAACACTTTCTGCACCATCTCACTGTAACTGGCACCAAACAGTGTCAATCCACCTAGCGCGAGCCCACCCTTCAACCACTGACGCCGCGTTGACTTAGCCATAGTGTTTTTTCTCCATCAGCCCATGCTGTAGTTCACGAATTCCAATGATTAAAGCTATCCACAAGCCCAGGGTGCCCAGGATCGCCAACAGCCCTTCGCTGCCGAGGGGTAACACATAGGGATTGGTTAATACGTTGAACTTGGGCAGCGTCTGGGTTTGCATCAGCAACATCCAGCGCACGCCCCAGCACAGCAGCAACGCTGCAGCGCACTGCACCCGTAACCCATTCGAGCCCAACACCTGAGTGCGTGCTCGCCATGCCAACGCCAACAGCAACAGGGTCAAGCCGACAAAAGCGATACCTGCCCAGAGCCAGACGGCCCCCTGAGTCGCCAGCGAGTGCAATGCGACGGAAGACCTGCTGCCATCCAGCCACCAACCAAGAGCCGAGAGACACAGCAACAGCAGGCTGATGACCTGATAGCGAGCCAGGCGCGGCTGCCATTGCGGCTCCTGACGCAGCCAATAAGCCAACAGCGGCGGAACGGCCTGGATGGTGGTCAGTAACAGTAGCCAGGGTAACCAGAGGCTGTACCACAGCGGCTGCGCCCGCAGCACCGAAACTTCACGCCCGGTATAGAGCAGGATGCTGAACGCCGAAAGCAAAGTGACCAATGCCACCCCGCGCAGCCATTTATCTTCACGCCATGCCGGCCGGAACTGTAGCCAACGCGCCCACAACGGCAGGCTTTTCGTGCGCAGTTGCCCTCGTAACAGCAGAACGAAATAGCTGACCACCAGCAGGGTAAACAGCGGTAAAAACAGTGAGCCGAGCGACATCCACGACCAGGGGGTAAAGTAGGCGTAAAAATGCCAGATGCGAGCGGGCTGATGTAAATCTGCGCTCAGGGCCATCGGTGCCACGGTGCCGCTCACCAGCGCCAACGAGACGGCGGCCAGTTCCAGCCGTGACGTATTCTGCGGATCGCGCCAGCGCAGCCAAAAGGCAATCATGATGCTGCCGCAGGCCAGACCGATAAAGAAAAAATACTGCACCGCCCAGGGCAACCAGGCGATCTCCTGCGGGCGGGCCATAATTTCGCGGATCATGGGTGTACCTCCTGCCACAGCGCCGGTTGTCCCCGGACGTGACTGACAAAAGCCTCATCCAGCCCCAGATAGAACACCTGAGGGTGGGTCCCCTGTTCGGGTTTCAATACCTTGAGCTGCGCCTGATGCTCATCCAAAGCACGCCTTAATGCACCTTGCCGATCGTTGAGATCGCCGATCATCCGGGCGCCACCAACACAGGATTCAACACAGGCGGGCAGCAGCCCGGCATCCAGCCGGTGCACGCAGAAAGTGCATTTGTCGGCGGTCTGGGTTTCGTGGTTGATAAACCGCGCCTCATAAGGGCAGGCCTGCACGCAATAGGCACAGCCGACGCAGCGGGTGTTATCGATCACCACGATGCCGTCCTGACGCTGAAAGGTCGCCTGCACCGGGCAGACCGGTACGCAGGGCGGATTGTCACAGTGATTGCACAGCCGGGGTAACAACACGTTGGTGGTCGAATCCTGCCCCGTCAGGCTGACCTGATATTGCTGTACACTGGTGCGGAATTGCCCCTGTGGCAGCCGGTTTTCCACCGCGCAGCTGACCGTACAAGCCTGACAGCCGATGCAGCGACGCAGGTCGATCAACATCGCCATGCGCTTTTTGCTGTCACCTTCTCGCCGGGCGGGTTGCAACTGCCACCCTGACTGCGCCAATGGCACCAAAGCGGCTCCGGCGGTCAGCGCACCGAGTCGTTGTAAAAACTGCCGTTTCCCACTGTCCATTGATTTCTCCCAATAAGTATCCGCCGGGGAACTGATACAAAGGAGTGTAAAAACGACGACCGACCGCCAATATTGTGGTTTACCACATTCCCGACGGCGGCTTGATCCAGGACAATTCAACCCGGTGATGTGGATCATAAAAGCGGAGACGATGTGAAAAGAGCAGTGCTAATTCTGTTGCTGGGCGGTTGGTTAAACACGGCCTGGGCAGGACAGTGGACCATTGCGGTGCTGGCGCTGCGCGGCGATGCCCATGCACTGGCCCAGTGGCAACCCTTGGTCGACCACCTCAATCGCCAGTTTCCCGACGACCATTTCCAACTGTCGCCGCTCAGCCTGACCGGCATCGATGACGCGGTCCGTAACCAACGAGTGGATTTTTTGCTCACCAACCCGGCGCAATATGTTCAGTTGGATAACCGCTACCCGTTGCGCTGGCTGGTTTCACTGCGATCCTCCCAACAGCCGCAACAGGCCTCAGGCAACGTGGTCGGCAGCGTTATACTGGTGCGCCACGACAGTCCAGTCACCACGACCAGTCAGTTACTCGGTAAAAAGGTTGGTGCCGTCGCCGCTGACGCCTTTGGCGGCTACCTGCTGGGGTATAAAGAACTGCTTGGTGCCGGCCTGCAGCCGGAGAAAGACCTGCAACTGCACTTCAGCGGTTATCCGGCGGATGCCCTGCTTTATCAGTTGCGCGATCGGGCGCTGGATGCGGTGATAGTACCGGTTTGTCTGTTGGAGAAAATGCAGGCGGAAGGCTTGCTACAGGCCAGCGATTACCGCGCCCTGTTGGCGAAGCACAGTGACCAGCGCTGCCTGACTAGCACCGAGCTGTATCCTAATTGGTCATTTGCCGCCTTAAACCACGTCCCGGATCGGCTGGCAGATGAGTTAACCCGTCAGTTACTGCAGATAAAGGCTCCCGGCCTGCCGGTTTGGGGTGCCCCGGCGTCATCCCGCCAGGTTAATCAACTTCTGAGCGATTTGAATATCCACCCAACCCAGCGATCGCTCTGGCAAGAGGTGTCCCTTTGGGCGCAGCAACACCTGCTGCTGCTCGGTGCCATTTTCGGCGGAATGCTGCTGCTTGGCGCTAACCATCTGTGGATTGGTCATCTGGTACGCCGTCGCGGCCGTCAGCTCGAACAGATGCATCAGACGCTGCGCGCCAGGGAAACCGCCCTGGCCCAGGCGCAACGCCTCAGTACCCTGGGGGAGATGGCTTCCGGCTTTGCTCATGAGCTCAACCAACCGCTGGCGGCGATCCGGCATTATGCGGAGGGTTGCCGCATTCGTCTTGAGCGCAGCGATCGACAGCATGAACTGCTGCCGATCCTCGAACAGATTGGTCAACAGGCACAGCGTGGCGCGGAAAGTATTGTCAATTTACGTCGCTGGGCCAGCAAGACTCCGCACCATGAAAACGCGCAGCCCCTGTTATTGCGACCGCTGGTGGAACACCTGATTAAACTGATGCAGATAGAACAGCAGTACCCGCAGTGCCAGATAACCCTGGCCATCCCGGACCAAAGCCAGTTGTATAGCCAGACGACGTTATTGGAGCAGGTGCTCGCCAATTTGCTGAGTAACAGTCTGCAAGCGGGTGCCCTACACATCACCCTGCGACTGGAAACCGACTCCCATCAGCAACGGCTGATGGTTGAAGATGACGGCGGCGGTCTGAACACCGAACAGCTGACACTGCCGTTCGTGCCGTTTCGCAGCAGCAAGCAGGAAGGCCTCGGCCTGGGGCTGGTGATCTGCCAGCGGCTACTGAAGAACCAGGGCGGTGAGCTGACACTGGAAAATTACTTTTCCACCACTCAACGACAGGGGCTGCGCGTGACTCTGCACTTCCCCGTGATCCAAAAGGAAACCCGCCATGGCGCTAATACATCTGGTCGATGACGACTTAGCCGTCACCGACGCCTGTCGCTTTTTACTCGAGGGACTTAACTATCGGGTGCAGATCTGGCACGACAGCCAAAGGTTCGTCGATCAAGTCAGTCTTTATCAATGCGGTGTGGTGATGCTGGATATTCGGATGCCGGGCATGGACGGACAACAGGTTCATCAGCAACTGCGCCGACAGGAAAGTACGCTGGCGGTGGTGATTGTCACCGGTCACGGCGATATTGCCATGGCCGTGGCGGAGATGAAGCTGGGGGCCGTGGATTTCTTGCAGAAACCTATTGCTGCCGCACCGCTGATCGAAGCGCTGGATCGCGGGATCGCCCATTCTCAATGCCGGCTGGAACGCCACCAGTTGCAGCAGCGCTTCAGTGCGCTGACGCCGCGTGAACGCGAGATAGCCCGCGCCGTAGCCGCCGGAATGACCAATAAGCTGATTGCCGATCGTCACTTCATTGCGGTGCGTACCGTTGAGGTACATCGGGCCAGAGTGATGGAAAAAATGCAGGCTGACAGCCTGGCGGAGCTGGTGAACTCACTCAACCAATTGACGTTAACCGAACGCCCGGAGAGCGGAGTCAGCCGCCTATAGGCAAAAAAAATGCCGGTCGGGATAAGCCGACCGGCATGATATTTTCAACTCACGGGCAAATCACGGCATAATCGAAGGCTGATCTGCGCCCTCTTTTTCCACTTTCTGCTGCAGCATGTGTTCGCGTTTCATACCCAGTTTCAACGCCAGCGCGGACGCCACGTAGATAGAAGATATGGTACCGATAGACACACCAATCAGCATAGCCAGAGAGAAGCCGTGCAGCATCGCGCCGCCGAAGATGTACAGCATCAGAACCACCATCAGGGTGGTACCGGAAGTCATCAAGGTACGGCTCAGCGTCTGGGTCAACGACACGTTCATGATTTCGTAAGGCGTCCCGCGGCGGATCTTGCGGAAGTTCTCACGAATACGGTCGGAAACCACGATGCTGTCGTTCAACGAGTAACCGATAACCGACATCAATGATGCGACGATGGTCAGGTCAATCTCGATACGGAACAGCGACAGCACGCCCATGGTGATAATCACGTCGTGCGCCAACGCGATAACCGCCCCCAGCGCCAGGCGCCATTCGAAGCGGAAACCGACGTAGATCAGAATACAGATCAACGCCACCAGCAGCGCCATGCCGCCGTTTTGCGCCAGTTCGGTGCCCACGCTCGGGCCGACGAACTCAATCCGCTTCACGGTGGCGTTTTTATCCACCGTGTCGTTGATCACGCCGATCACTTTGTTACCCAGTTCCTGGCCTGCGGTGCCGATCGCCGGTGGCATACGCACCATCACGTCACGGCTGCTGCCAAAGTTCTGAATCACCGGGTCCTGGAACCCGGCTTTTTCCAGCGTATCGCGCATCAGATCGAGGTTGGCCGGTTGTTCCAGGCTGATTTCAATGACGGTACCGCCAGTGAAGTCCAGACCCCAGTTAAAACCACGCACCGACATAATGGCGATTGACGCGATCAGCAGCACCAGCGAGATGCCGAAGGCCACGTAATCCCAGCGCATAAAGTCATAGACTTTACGGCCGTAGTTGAGTTGTTCAACAGTATAATCCTGTGCCACAACGCACTCCTCAGATAGACAGCTTGTTAATGCGTTTGCCGCCGTAAAGCAGGTTGACGATGGCACGGGTACCGACAATCGCGGTGAACATGGACGTCGCCACACCGATTGCGGTGGTAATCGCAAAGCCTTTAATCGAACCGGTGCCTACTGCGTACAGAATAATCGCGGTGATCAGGGTGGTGATGTTGGCATCAACGATACTGGAGAACGCGCCTTTATAGCCCTCATGGATCGCCTGCTGAACGGAACGTCCGTTCTTCAGCTCTTCCTTGATACGTTCATTGATCAGTACGTTGGCGTCGACCGCCACCGCCAGCGTCAGCACGATACCGGCAATACCCGGCATGGTCAGCGTCGCCCCCGGCAGCAGGGACATCACGCCGACAATCAGCACCAGGTTGGCGACCAGCGCCGTGGTCGCGATCATGCCGAACTTACGGTACCAAACCACCATAAACACGATGGATGCCACCAGGCCCCACAAACAGGCTTCCAGGCCTTGGGTGATGTTCTGTTGTCCCAAGGTCGGACCGATAGTACGCTCTTCCACGATCTGGATAGGCGCAATCAGCGCACCGGCGCGCAGCAGCAGCGAGAGCTGGCGTGCTTCGTTCGGGTTGCCGATACCGGTAATACGGAAGCTGTTGCCCAGACGCGACTGAATGTTCGCCACGTTGATCACTTCTTCCTGTTTCACCAGGATTGCACGGCCGTTAGCGTCTTTCTTGCCGCTGTCCTTGTACTCCACAAACAGGGTCGCCATCGGCTTGCCGATATTGTCCTTGGTGAAGTTGGACATTGCGGTACCGCCGGCACTGTCCAGCGAGATATTAACCTGCGGCTGGTTATATTCGTCGGTGCTGGAGGTGGAGTCGGTAATGTGGTCACCGGTCAGGATCACTCGCTTGTACAGCACAACCGGCTGGCCATCACGGGTGTCTTTTACTTCGGAGTCGCCCGGCACGCGGCCGTTGGCTGCCGCAGTGGTATCCGCGTTGGTGTTAACCAAACGGAATTCCAGAGTCGCAGTGGCACCCAGAATCTCTTTGGCGCGTGCGGTATCCTGAATACCCGGCAGTTCGACCACGATGCGGTCAGAACCCTGGCGTTGTACCAGCGGTTCGGCAACGCCGAGCTGGTTAACACGGTTACGCAGGATAGTGATGTTCTGCTGCACCGCATACTCACGCGCTTCGCTCAGGCGGGCATCCGTCAAGCTGGCTTTCAGAGTATTGGTACCATTGGCCGAGAGCACCATATCGCGCTGGCGCGAGCTGATGTAGCTGATGGCCTGATCGCGGGCAGCATCGTCACGGAAACGCACTTCCACGCCGTTGTTGTCCAGCTTGCGGATAGACGCATAAGGAATGCCCTTTTCACGCAGTTCACTGCGCAGGGTGTCCATGGTCTGTTCCTGCAGCTTGCTCAGTGCAGTGTCCATGTCCACTTCCATCAGGAAGTGCACACCGCCACGCAGATCCAGACCGAGTTTCATCGGTTCGGCGCCCAGCATGGCCAACCAGGTCGGCGTTGCCGGGGCCAGGTTCAGTGCCACCACGAACTTGTCGCCCAGTTCTGCCATCAAGGCTTCACGGGCGCGCAGCTGAATATCAGGATTGCTAAAGCGAGCCAGGATGGCGCCATTTTCCAGCGCAATCGACTTGCTCGCGATCTTGTCTTTTTCTAATACGGTACGGACTTGGTCCAGCGTAGTTTCACTGGCGGCGACACCGCGCGCGCCAGTGATTTGTACAGCCGGATCCTCACCATAGAGGTTGGGAAGCGCATAAAGCAGACCGACGAGGATCACGACGATCAGCATCAGATACTTCCACAAAGGATAACGGTTTAGCACGGCAATTCCCTTCGGGAAAACAAAATTACAGGGCCTTCATGGTACCTTTCGGCAGAACGGCCGCCACGAAGTCACGCTTGATCATCACTTCCGTGGTGTCGTTCAGCGCAATAGCGATAATGCCGGTGTCAGCCACTTTGGTCACGCGGCCAATCAGGCCACCGGTGGTCAGCACTTCATCACCCTTGCCGATCGAGTCCATCAGTTTCTTGTGCTCTTTAGCGCGTTTCTGCTGTGGACGCAGGATCATGAAATAGAAAATCAGGCCAAAAACCACCAGCATAATGATCAGAGAGTACGGGCTTCCCTGAGACGGAGCTCCTGCGGATGCGACGGCGTCAGAAATGAAAAAGCTCATTGAAATTCCCTCATTAAGTTATCAATTATTAATTCAAGCGTTTAAAGGTGGAATCGGTTTACCGATCCGACCGTAGAAATCCGCAACAAACAGCTCTAATTTACCCTGTTCAATGGCCTCGCGTAAACCCGCCATCAGGCGTTGGTAGTGACGCAGGTTATGAATGGTGTTCAATCGGGCACCCAGTATTTCGTTGCAACGATCGAGATGATGCAAGTAGGCGCGGCTGTAATTGCGACACGTGTAGCAATCACAGTCTTTATCCAGCGGAGAAGTATCATCCTTGTGCTTGGCATTACGGATTTTTACCACACCGTCAGTCACGAACAGATGACCGTTACGGGCATTACGCGTTGGCATCACGCAGTCGAACATATCGATACCGCGACGCACGCCTTCAACCAGATCTTCCGGTTTGCCCACGCCCATCAGGTAGCGTGGCTTATCTTCCGGAATTTGCGGGCAAACATGTTCAAGAATGCGATGCATATCCTCTTTTGGCTCACCGACTGCCAAGCCGCCCACAGCGTAACCATCAAAACCGATATCCACCAGCCCTTTTACTGATACATCACGTAAATCTTCGTAAACACCGCCCTGAATAATGCCGAATAAAGCGTTCTTATTATTCAGTTCGTCAAAACGCTGACGGCTGCGCTGCGCCCAGCGCAGGGACATTTCCATCGAGCTCTTGGCGTAGTCCCAGTCTGCCGGGTACGGCGTACATTCGTCGAAGATCATGACGATATCGGAACCCAGGTCATACTGGATTTCCATCGATTTTTCCGGGCTGAGGAACACTTTATCGCCGTTAATCGGATTACGGAAATGAACGCCTTCTTCTTTAATCTTGCGCATCGCGCCCAGGCTGAACACCTGGAAGCCGCCGGAGTCGGTGAGGATCGGGCCATGCCACTGCATGAAATCATGCAGATCGCCATGCAACTTCATGATCTCCTGCCCTGGGCGCAGCCACAGGTGGAAAGTGTTGCCCAGCAGGATCTGCGCACCGGTCTCTTTCACTTCTTCCGGCGTCATGCCCTTTACCGTGCCGTAGGTGCCGACCGGCATAAAGGCTGGGGTTTCCACCACGCCACGTTCAAAGATCAGGCGGCCACGGCGAGCGCGGCCATCGGTTGTGTCTAATTCGTACTTCACAAAGCCTCCAGCATCAGAGAAACAGTCTGATGTCGTTAAAACAGGGTTGCGCCAGATGCGCAGCCCAGGAAATCAGGCGCCTACGGACTCTTGCTCCGCCTGCGGGTTACGGCTGATGAACATCGCATCGCCATAGCTAAAGAAACGGTACTGCTCGGCCACTGCCTGCTGATAGGCATGCATAGTATTTTTATAACCGGCAAAAGCGGAAACCAACATAATCAGCGTCGACTCCGGCAGGTGGAAATTGGTCACCAGCGCGTCGATCACCTGATAGTGGTAACCCGGGAAAATAAAGATGCTGGTATCGCCGAAGAACGGGGCAATTAATGCCTCTTTGCTGGCGTTGGCGGCGCTTTCCAGCGATCGCACCGAGGTGGTGCCTACTGCCACCACACGTTTACCACGCGCTTTACAGGCTAAAACTGCGTCAACCACGTCCTGCGGCACCTCTGCGTATTCGGCATGCATGACGTGTTCTTCGATAGTTTCCACCCGCACCGGCTGGAAGGTGCCCGCGCCCACGTGCAGGGTGACAAACGCCATCTCAATACCCTTCTCACGCAGCGCTGCCAGCAGCGGCTCATCGAAGTGCAGCCCGGCGGTCGGTGCCGCCACGGCGCCCGGTTTCTCGCTGTAGACCGTCTGATAAAGCTCACGGTCGGCGTCTTCGTCCGGACGGTCGATATACGGCGGCAGCGGCATATGGCCGACGGCATTAAGGATAGTGAAGACGTCGCGCTCATCGTTAAAGCGCAGTTCGAACAGCGTATCGTGGCGCGCGACCATGGTCGCGGCGATGCTTTCGTCGTCGCCCAGCAGCAGATCGGTGCCCGGTTTGGGAGCCTTCGAGGCACGAACGTGCGCCAGCACCCGGTGGTCGTCCAGCACCCGCTCGACCAGCACTTCAATCTTGCCGCCGCTGACCTTGCGGCCAAACATGCGCGCCGGGATCACCCGGGTGTTGTTGAACACCAGCAGATCGCCGGCTTCCAGGTTATCCAGCAGATCGGTGAATACGCCATGCTTAAGCTCCCCGCTCGGCCCGTCCAACTGCAGCAAACGGCAAGCGCTGCGCTCAGGTTGAGGGTAGTGGGCAATCAGGGACTCGGGAAGTTCAAACGAAAAATCGGCGACGCGCATGGCTCTATTCACTTCTTCAATATAGGACGGGTTGGTAAAAAACAGGCGGCCTAGTCTAAAGCTGCGGGCGGTCAGCGGCAAGAAATAAGGAGGATTTGCATGACTTCAGGTATAGTTGCCGGATGAATTTTCTCGCTCATCTCCATTTAGCCTCACTGGCGGAAAGCTCGTTGCTGGGCAATCTGTTGGCCGACTTCGTGCGCGGCAACCCCGCAGGCGAGTACGATCCCGCCGTGGTGGCCGGCATTATGATGCACCGCCGCATCGATGTCCTGACCGACAGCCTGCCGCAGGTAAAGGCCTGCCGCGTGTATTTCTCTGATGAGCACCGGCGCGTGGCCCCCATCACGCTGGACGTGGTGTGGGATCACTTCCTGGCGCGCCATTGGCAACAACTGGAGCCCTCTCTCAGCCTGCAGGGTTTTACCCAGCACGCCCGCAGCCAGATCGTGCCGCATTTAGCGCTGACGCCGCCGCGTTTTCAGAATTTGAACGGCTATTTATGGCCGGAACGCTGGCTGGAGCGCTACGCCGAGCTGCCGTTTATCGGCAACGTGCTGGCAGGCATGGCCAGCCGTCGTCCGCGCCTTGCCGCACTGGCCGGTTCTTTCGCCGACGTGGAGCGCAACTATCATCAGCTTGAAACACAATTCTGGCAGTTTTACCCACAGATGATGCAGCAAGCCAAAGACAAGCAGCTGTGAGGCCAAGCCAAAGCCTTTGAAAATGCGATGCTTTACAAGAAATTGCTTTTTAACCCTTGCCCTTTTATGGGAAAAGGTTATTTTTAAAGACTGCTAAATTTAATCACCGACTTTGATAGGTGAAAGCTATCTCATTGATTGGTCTTTTACCCTTTCTTCACCAAGTCGTGGCCCCTATACTGGCCCTTGCTTTTACATCAACCCCTTAACACCTATTACAGGAGTAATTATGGTCCTGGTAACTCGTCAAGCCCCTGACTTCACTGCAGCTGCCGTACTCGGCAGTGGCGAAATCGTAGAAAACTTCAACTTCAAGAAGCACCTGAACGGCAAACCAGCCGTACTGTTCTTCTGGCCGATGGACTTCACCTTCGTATGTCCTTCTGAGCTGATCGCTTTCGATCACCGCTATGAAGAATTCCAGAAGCGTGGCGTTGAAGTGGTTGGCGTTTCATTCGACTCAGAATTTGTCCACAACGCATGGCGTAAAACCCCAGTCGAGAATGGCGGCATCGGGGAAGTGAAATACGCAATGGTTGCTGACATTAAGCGTGAAATTCAGAAAGCTTACGGCATCGAGCACCCAGAAGCGGGCGTTGCCCTGCGTGGTTCTTTCCTGATCGACAAAGACGGTGTGGTTCGCGCTCAGGTTGTTAACGACCTGCCAATCGGCCGTAACATCGACGAAATGATCCGTACCGTTGACGCGCTGCAATTCCACGAGCAACACGGCGAAGTTTGCCCGGCTCAGTGGGAAAAAGGCAAAGCAGGTATGGGCGCATCTCCGGACGGCGTAGCTAAATACCTGTCTGAGAACGCTTCCAAGCTGTAATTTCAGCCTGCAAGTGTATCAACCGGCCCTCACGGCCGGTTTTTTTTGCCCTTTTTTAGGGCAGCCGCCTCCATTATGTGCTTCATTTCCTTGTTTCCGCTCACATTTACCTGGCTGTTCTCCGCGCTATCCCTGAACTCTGACTAGTATCAATAACGCTGGCCCGCTCTTTGCACAGCTGGAGAGGCAAGCCAAACACAATAAGAAAACTGACAGGGTAGGAATAACTATGTTTTTACAAAAATGGAGCAAACCGCTGACCATGGCGGCGCTGCTGGTCAGCAGCAGCCTGTATGCCGCATCCAATCCGGCGGTCGAAGCCAAAAACGGCATGGTAGTGACATCGCAACATCTGGCCTCGCAGATCGGCGTGGATATATTGAAACTGGGCGGCAATGCGATTGATGCCGCCGTAGCCGTCGGCTATGCACAGGCAGTAGTTAACCCTTGCTGCGGCAACATTGGTGGCGGTGGTTTTATGACGGTGCACCTGGCCGACGGCACCGACACCTTTATCAACTTCCGTGAAACCGCGCCAGCAGCGGCCAGTGCCAATATGTATCTGGATGCCGCAGGCAACGTGAAGAAAGGCGCCAGCCTGTACGGCTATCTGGCTGCGGGCGTGCCGGGCACCGTGTTGGGCATGGAAACCGCACGCAAAAAATACGGTAAACTGAGCCGCGAGCAGGTGATGGAGCCGGCGATCAAACTGGCACGCGAGGGCTTTGTTTTGACCCGTGCCGATACCGATATCCTCGATACCACCATCGCACGCTTTAAACAGGATCCGGAATCTGCCCGGATCTTCCTGCGCCCGGACGGCACGCCGTTACAGCCGGGCGATCGCCTGGTGCAGAGCGACCTGGCCAATACGCTGGAGGCCATTGCCAAAAACGGCCCGGATGCCTTCTATAAAGGCAAAATTCCACAGGCGGTTGAGGCAGCCGCCAAACAGGGCGGAGGCATCCTGACCGCAGCCGATTTCGCCAATTACAAAGTCACCGAAACCCCACCCATTACCTGCAGCTATCGCGGTTATAAATTTGTTTCGGCCCCGCCACCCAGCTCCGGTGGCGTGACGCTGTGCGAAATCCTCAACGTGGTTGAAGGTTACGATCTAAAAAGCATGGGCTTTAATTCGGCAGCGGCCATCCACACCATGACCGAAGCGATGCGCCACGCCTATATGGACCGTAATACCTACCTCGGCGACCCGGAGTTCATCAAAAACCCGATCGACAGGCTGGTCAGCAAGAGCTATGCCGAAGAGATCCGCAAGAAAATCGTCGTGGACAAGGCCACGCCGTCCGAGAACGTGCAACCCGGCATGGAACCCCACGAGAAGCCGGAAACCACCCACTACTCGATTGTCGATCATCAGGGTAACGCCGTCTCCACCACCTATACCGTCAACGGTCGTTTTGGCGCGGTAGTGATAGCACCAGGCACAGGTTTCTTCCTCAACGATGAAATGGACGACTTTACCGTCAAAGTGGGTGAGAAAAACCTCTATGGGCTGGTGCAGGGAACCGCCAACAGCATTGCCCCCGGTAAGCGCCCACTATCGTCAATGAGCCCGACACTGGTGACCAAAGACAATAAAATCTTTATGGTACTCGGCTCACCGGGCGGATCGCGCATCATCACCATCACGCTGCAGACCGCACTGAACGTGATCGACCACGGCATGGCACCGCAGGAAGCTGTCGATGCGCCGCGCATTCACCATCAATGGCTGCCGGATGAGGTTTATTACGAACAACGTGGGGTTTCTGCCGATACGTTGAAAATTCTCAGCGGTATGGGTTACAAAATGGTCGAACAAACACCCTGGGGCGCCGCCGAACTGATTCTGGTTGGCCTGCCAGGTGCGGCAGGCGTCAGTCCGGCTAACTCAGGCAATGACTCTGCGGTGTCCGGCAAGGTGCGCGAAGGCTACCTGTACGGTGCCAACGACGTTCGTCGCCCGGCAGGTTCCGCCGTAGGCTATTGATCTGACTGGGCGTGTAAACGCCTACTAACTTATCCAGGGGCCGGAAAATCGGCCCCTGTCAGCCTTACCCTACCCGCCGCCACAGACTCACCGATTCCTCGCCCAACAGCAGCGAGATCGCGTTCAGCTCATTATTCAACTCGCCGTCTCCTTCCAGACGTTGCCATTGGCCTGTCGCCAGCAGCGGGCTGTGCGGCAAGGTCACTTTGCCGTTCCCGCCACGTTGTAACGCCACCAACACCTGTTCCTGCTGATAGAGACGCACGAATATCAGTGTTTCTGCCGCAGCATGCAGCACCTGACAACCGCCGCGACGCAGTGCCAGGCTCTGTTTACGCAGTGCTGCCATGCGCTGGCATAGGGCCAACAGGCTGTGATCCCACTGGCTTTCGTCCCACGGGAAAGGCTTGCGGCAGAACGGATCGTTGGCACCATCCAGGCCAATCTCGTCGCCGTAATATAAGCAAGGCACGCCGATCCAGCTCATCAGCCACACCGCCGCCATGCGCATCCGCGCCTGATTGCCCTGCAGCAGTGTCAGAAAGCGCGCAGTGTCATGACTGTCTAGCTGGTTGAACTGAATCAACTGGCGGCCATGCGGCAACCCGGCCCGGTAGCCATCCATCCACTGGGCACAGTCCGCCGCATCCATCTGCACCGGGTGGTGCGCCACGTCCAGCCCGGCGAGGAATCCCCGCACCGGCAGGGCGAAGCCCATGTAGTTCATCGCGGCATCTTCCACACCGGCATGCAGCCAACGACGCGCGTCGCCAAAATGCTCGCCCAGCACGTAAGCCTGCGGGTTTTCCTGTTTAACCGCCTGATAAATGCCCGCCAGATGTTGCAGGTTGCCGGTGGCACCGCCGTTCTCGCCCAGCATATGCACCACGTCCAGCCGCCAACCGTCAATGCTGTACGGCGGCCGTAGCCAGTGACGCACCACGCTACCGTCGCCGCGATAAATCGCCTCCGCCACCTGCGGCTCGGCAAAATTGAGCTTCGGCAGGCTGGCATTGCCTTTCCAGTCGAGCGCGCGGCCATCGGGGTAAAAATTAAACCAGCCGCGGTACGGTGACTCCGGGTGATGGCAAGCGCCGTTATCACCCTGCTGGTGACGGTCAAACCAAGGATGCGAATCACCGGTATGGTTAAATACCCCGTCCAGTACCAGTTTCATTCCCACCTTGTGAGTACTCACTCGCAAACGCTGCAGGGCGGCGTTACCACCGAGATAGGGATCGACCTGGTAATAGTCTTCGGTATCGTATTTATGCACGCTGGGTGCGGTGAAAATCGGATTCAGATACAGCGCCGTCACGCCCAGCTGCTGTAGATAAGGCAGTTTTTGGCTAATACCCTCCAAATCGCCACCGTAGAAGGTGGACGCGGCATGGTGGTCTTCCAGCGGATGCTGCCAATCGTGGCGCACCACATCGCAACCGGCCGCATGATGACGATAGCTGCCGCTCTGAATGCCATGTTCCCCCCCGCTACTGGCAAAACGGTCGGGGAAAATTTGATAGAAAACCTGATCCGCCACCCAGGCTGGGCTGCTGTCGGGCATATCGACAGCAAACTGTGCCAGTTGCCCCGGCGGCGTCACCGACCAGCCCTGAGGGCCGAACCATTGCTGACATTTGGCCCAAACCAGCTTGAAACAGTAACGGCGGGTCGGCTCGCCCTCATTCAATGTCAGGCTGGCCTGATAGCGATGCAGCCCGTCAATCTGCTGCACTTTCATCGTCAGCAGCCATTCTTCATTATCCGGTTCGGCACGTAAAAATACCCGTTCGGGTAAATCATCCCCCTGTAACCACAACGTGATATCAAGGCGCTGCCCCTTCTTCACCACGAAAGGCGGGACCGGTTGATGCCAGGCGTTAAGCATGACTTTCCTCCTGCTGTACAAAACGAAATCGACGACGTTATTCAATGCCACGAACAATGCCACGTTGAGTGCCAGTCCCCCTCCTCTCTGGCCGGTAAACTCGGGGAGGAGCCGGGGGGTGGAGATAGTCAGTCAGCGGCAAGCCTATGTAAAAAAGGGTAAAAAGACGCACATTATGGCCCGCAGCCATTAGGCTAACCTGTTTTGAGTCTATTGGATATTTTTTGCACATTTTTTAAAGGAGCGGCAATGCAACAACAGATAACCCTGTGGCTGGAGAAGTTCGGGCTGGAATTTAGCGGGGTGATGTCCCTGCTGATGGTGCTGGGACTGATCGTCCTGATTTCGGTGGTGATCCATCTGGTGCTGCACCGCGTGGTACTGAAGGCGATCCAGCGCCGTGGTCAGCAATCGCAGCGCGTATGGCAACAGGCAATCACCCAGTACAAGCTGTTCCAGCGCATGGCGCTGTTACTGCAAGGGGTGATCATTAATCTGCAGGCCGTGCTGTGGTTGCACGCCGGTGGCCAGACCCAGGCAATTATCGTCACCGCCGCCCAGGTGTGGATCATGGGCTTCGCGCTGCTGTCGTTGTTTTCCCTGCTGGATACATTGTTGGCGATGCTACGCCAAAGCCCGATTTCAAACCAGTTGCCGTTGCGCGGGATTTTCCAGGGGCTGAAGCTGGTCGCGGCCATTCTGATTGGCATCATGATCGTCTCCCTGCTGATGGGTAAGTCACCCCTGCTGCTGCTCAGCGGCCTGGGTGCGATGACCGCCGTACTGATGTTGGTGTTTAAAGATCCGATCCTCGGCCTGGTGGCCGGTATTCAGCTGTCCGCCAACGATATGCTGACCATTGGTGACTGGCTGGAGATGCCGAAATACGGCGCGGACGGCGCGGTCACCGACATCGGCCTGACCACGGTAAAAGTGCGCAATTGGGATAATACCGTCACCACCATCCCGACCTACGCCCTGATCTCCGACTCCTTTAAGAACTGGCGCTCAATGTCCGAATCCGGCGGACGCCGCATTAAGCGCAGCATCAATATCGACACCACCAGCGTGCATTTCTTGTCGGATGAAGAGCAGCAACGGCTGAACCGCAACCCGCTGCTGCAACGCTATCTGAACGATAAAACGCAGGAGCTAAGCCAACATAACCAGCAGATTGCCGTCGATCTCAGTTCTCCCCTCAACGGCCGCCGCCTGACCAACCTGGGTACGCTGCGCGCTTATCTGGTGGCGTATCTGCGCGCCCACCCGAATATTCATCAGAATATGACGCTGATGGTGCGCCAGCTGGCACCGCTGCCGGAAGGATTGCCACTGGAGATTTACGCCTTCACCAACACCACGGTCTGGGCTGAATACGAAAGTATTCAATCGGATATTTTTGACCATATTCTGGCGGTGATTAACGAATTCGATCTGCGGGTGCACCAAACGCCAACCGGCAACGACATGCGCAGCATGCTTAGCCAAATGCGACAGACGGCGGAGATTTACTGACGCAGGCTGACGTAACTGTTTCAGCCGGTAATGACTATCAACCCAGGGGCAACGGATGTCTCGGCCCGCTTCTCTTTCGGCCTAAAAACAGCGTTAATGCATTGATTATCGCCCGCTGAAGGAAAAGAGGATTGCTGAAACCATTACGCCACCGGCTGTTTACTCTGTTGGCCGCCCTGATGTTTATCGGCTGCTTGCACAATGCTTCACTGGACGAAAGCCGTATGAGTCAGACCTTGCAGCCGGCACTGAGTACCCTGAGCCGCAACATGCAGGATATCCGCGAGATGCTGGCGCGCGCAGCAGGTGAAGAGAAGGAAGATCAGTTGAATGACGGTAGCCTGCGTATCGAAGCCCGAGCCTCCGGCGACGATGAGCCCGAGGATAAACGATAAAAAAACACCGGCGCATGGCCGGTGTTTTTATTTTTAATCCTGCTGCTGCGCCAGCACCGCCAGCTTCTTCTGGTGGTTAAGCTTGAAGTAGTAACCCGCCAGCAACACCACGACCCAGACCAGACCGGCGTACAATGATACGCGGGTGGTCGGGAAGTAGCCAATCAGACCGATGATAAACACCAGGAAGATGATCGCCACCACCGAGGTAAATACGCCACCGCGCAACGGGAAGGCCAGGTTTTTCACCTGCTCTTTGCTCAGGCTGCGACGGAAGGCAATCTGTGAGAACAGGATCATGATCCATACCCACACGGTGGCGAAGGTTGCCAGGGAGGCAATCACCAGGAACACGTTTTCCGGCATGATGTAGTTGAGATACACCGCCAGCAGCAGTGCCAGCATCATCACCACTACCGTGACCCACGGAATACCGCGTTTGGAGACCTTGCTGAACATCTTCGGCGCGTGGCCCTGTTCGGCCATACCGTGCAGCATGCGGCCAACGCCAAATACATCGCTGTTAATCGCGGACAGTGACGCGGTAATCACCACAAAGTTAAGGATACCCGCCGCCACGGTAATGCCCATGTGCTGGAAGGTCAGCACGAACGGACTGCCGCTGGTGCCCACCTGATTCCACGGGTAAATCGACATGATGACGAACAGCGTACCGACGTAGAACACCAGGATGCGCCAGGGGACTGAGTTGATGGCCTTGGGAATCGAGGTTTTCGGATCCTTGGCTTCGCCGGCGGTGATACCGATAATTTCGATGCCGCCGTAGGCAAACATCACCAACTGCAGCGACAGGATCATGCCGATAAAGCCGTTACTGAAGAAGCCGCCGTTAGACCACAGGTTATGGATACCGGTCGGCTGACCGCCGTTGCCAATCCCCCAAATGATGATGCCGATACCGGCAGCAATCATGATGATGATGGTGGCCACTTTAAAGAACGAGAACCAGAACTCCAGCTCACCGAACACCTTCACGCTCATCAGGTTGATGGCACCAATCACCAGCACCACGCTCAGTACCCAAATCCAATGCGGTACCTCAGGGAACCAGACGCCCATATAGATACCAAAGGCAGTCACGTCGGCAATGGCGACAATCAGGATCTCAAAACAGTAGGTCCAGCCGGTGATATAGCCGGCCATCGGGCCAAGGTAGTCCTGCGCGTAGCGTGAAAACGAACTGGCCTGCGGGTTGTTGACCGACATCTCGCCCAGCGCACGCATGATGATAAAGGCGACGATGCCGCCAATCAGGTACGCCAGCAAAACGCTTGGACCGGCCATTTTAATCGCGTCCGCCGAGCCATAGAACAGACCGGTGCCGATAGCCGAGCCCAAAGCCATAAAGCGAATGTGACGCGTGCTGAGACCGCGTTTCAGCTTATTGGCCGCGGGAGCGGCGGGTGACTGTTGTTGCATGAAAATAACCCGTGGTTTTTAAACGTAAAAAAGCCACGGACAAGTCCGTGGCCCAAAATTTAGCCGGGAAATCAGGAGTGCGCGGTCACTTCGGAGCGCGTACAAACCCGGTCATAAATCGCGACCAGCACCAGCATCAACAGCGACGGCGGCAACCATGCCAGTCCCTGACTCGCCAATGGCAGGTGATTGGTCCACTCCGGCAAGAAGTGCTGGAAGGTAGACGCTTTCACCGCGTCAAGGATACCAAACAACAGGCTGACTAACATCACCGGCGCAACGATACGCGGTGCGCTGTTCCACCAACGCAGGGTGAAACTCAGCACCACCAGCACGATGCACGGCGGATAAATCGCGGTCAGCACCGGGATGGATATCTGGATCAGATGGCTCAGGCCCAGATTGGAGACCAGCATCGAGAACAGCCCCAGAATGAACACCAGCGTCTTGTAAGAGAACGGCAGGTATTGGGCAAAGAACTCGGCGCAGGCACAGGTCAGGCCGACCGCAGTGACCATACAGGCGATGAAGATCAGCGCCGCCAGGAAGAAACTGCCCAGCCCACCGAAGGTATTCTGTACGTAAGCATGCAGGATCACCGCGCCGTTGGTTGCATCAGGCACCAACACGCCGCTGCCGGAACCCAGCTTGAACAGGCTCAGGTAAACCAGCGTCAGGCCCACACCGGCGATCAATCCCGCCAGAATGGTATAACGCGTCAGCAATTTGGCATCCTTCACACCACGGGAACGCGCGGCGTTAACGATGACGATGCCGAATACCAGCGCGCCCAGCGTATCCATGGTCAGATAGCCGTTAACGAAGCCGGTAGAGAATGGGACGTTCTGATAAATCTCGGTCGCCGGAATTGGCGTACCTGCAGGCCAGGCCAGCGCGGCGATGCCGAGCGCGCCCAGCGCAACAATTTTCAGCGGTGCCAATACGTGGCCCACGGTATCGAGCAGGCGGCCCGGATACAGAGAAATGCCGATCACCAGAGCGAAGTACACCAGACTGTAAATAAACAGCGGCATGGCACCATCACCGGTCAGCGGTGCAATCCCCACTTCGAAGGAGACGGTCGCGGTACGCGGGGTGGCGAACAGCGGGCCGACAGCCAGATAGCAGACGGTCGCCAGCAGCAGACCGGCGCGGCGGCCAATCGGCGTGCTCAGGGCGTCAATACCGCCACCGACGCGTGCCAGCGCAATCACGGTCATCACCGGCAGACCGACGGCGGTGATCAGGAAGCCGATAGCTGCGGTCCAGACGTGATCACCGGACTGTAAACCGACCATCGGCGGGAAAATGATATTCCCGGCGCCGACGAATAAGGCAAAGGTCATAAAACCCAATGCGATAATATCTTTTGACGTTAAACGATGACTCATACGATGTCGTGTTGCCTGTTCAAATGAAAAAAAGTGCCCGATGCGTGGTGGCGTTATGCCCCACCCGGTTGCCGGCTTGCCATTTCATCGCGAGACCAATAAGAGCAGAAAACGCATAACGTCCGGCGTTTTGTCCTTATTCGAAAGTGACCACTCATGATGATGGGCAGAGTTTTAAGAGTTATAAATGGAGGTTTAGTCCGACAACGGAGGCTAAGTTAAACGTTTATAGCGTTGAAAGGCAAGGCGCATGACAAAAAGCAGAGTTATAGACCAGATAATCTTTCGGGGCCAGTCGATCGTAGTGGCTATCAATAAATATACAATACATGATTTGTATCATTTTTGAGCGACACATTCACAAAACGTGAAGCCTAAAGCAAATGACCGCGCGAAAACGCCAATAAACAGCCAATTTCCGCGCGGTCTGGACGGTTTTTTCGCCGCTACCAAACCTGCCGGGCGATGCTCACCACGCTTTGCAGTTTATTCCACTGCTGTGATTCACTCAGGCTGTTGCCCTCCTCGGTCGAGGCAAAACCGCACTGGGTGCTGAGGCAAAGTTGGCGGCGATCGACAAATTGCGCGGCCTCCTCAAGACGCTGTTTCACCTGCTCAGGATTTTCCAGCTCGCCGTTTTTGGTGGTGATCAGCCCCAGCACCACCTGCTGTTTACCCGGTTTGATAAAACGTAACGGCTCGAACCCGCCGGAGCGCTCATTGTCGTACTCCAGGAAGAAGGCGTCGATATTCACCTGACCAAACAAGATCTCCGCCACCGGCTCATAGCCGCCTTCGGAGATCCAGGTGGAGCGGAAATTACCGCGGCAAACGTGCAAACCAATGGTCAGATCGTCCGGCTTGTCGGCGATCGCTGCATTCAACACATCCGCGTAAATACGCGCCAGACGATCCGGATCCTCTCCGCGCTCGCGGATCTGCCGCCGTTGATCATCCGAGCACAGATAGGCCCAAACGGTGTCATCCAGTTGCAGGTAGCGGCAGCCGGCGTCATAAAATGCCTTGATCGCATCGCGGTAGGTCTGCGCCAGATCGCCAAAATAGGCGTTCAGATCCGGGTAAACCTGGCTGTCGATGGCCTTGCGCCCGCCGCGAAAGTGCAGCACGCTCGGGCTGGGAATGGTCATTTTCGGCACCGCATCACCGGCGGTCGCCTTCAGGAAACGAAAATCGGCCAGCATCGGGTGTTGCGGGTTAAAGCCCAGCTTGCCGACCACCTTGATACTGCGCGCCCGGGTTTGCACACCGTTAAACTGGATCCCCTGCTCCGCGTCATAGCCTTCCACGCCGTCCAGCCCTTCCAGAAAATCAAAATGCCACCACGCCCGACGAAATTCACCGTCGGTCACCACCGCCAGGCCAAGATCTTTCTGTTTGGCCACCGCCAGACGGATCTGCTCGTCTTCCACCGCGCGCAGTTGGTCAGCATTAATTTCATCCCGCTGGAACTGTTGGCGAGCGGTTTTCAGCGCCTCAGGGCGCAACAGGCTGCCGACAACGTCAGCGTGAAAAGCGTGGTTGCAATCGCACATATTTATGACTCCCGGTAGCAGGCAAAAGATCGGGCCTTTGCCGCAGTAATTGACAGTTTGAATTATTACGCCAGGCCACAACGGACATCCAGACGTCTAAAACCAATAAGCAGCATGCTGTCATACCGACTGCCGGGCAGCAATAGAAGAAATTTCATCGGTAGTGAGAGAAATTCATGTTGGGCGCGTTGCCGCACCCGGGAGAAGTTTATTTCAGGCCCAATGCCAGACGGGTTTTCTGCAGGGTAGCTGACGGCAGCGGCAGATAGCCGTCGTGATTTACCAGATTTTGCCCGGTGTCGGACAGCACGCGATCGAGAAATGCCGCGGTCAGCGGCTCCAACGGCTGGTTGGGGGCTTTGTTGATGTAAATGTACAGATAGCGCGACAACGGGTAACTGCCGTTACGCACGTTAGTATCGTTGGGGATAACATAATTCTCGCCGGACTCTGCCAGGGGCAACAGCCGCACGCCGCTGGCACGAAAACCGATGCTGGCGTAGCCAATACTGTTCAACGAACCGGCCACCGCCTGTACCACCGAGGCCGAGCCGGGCAGCTCATTGACCCGTGGCATAAAATCACCGCCACACAGCGCACGCAGTTTGAAATAACCGTAGGTGCCTGATGCCGAATTGCGACCAAAGCGCTGCAGAGTGCGCTGCTGCCAATCGCCACTTAGCCCCAGTTCCCCCCAGCGCGTCAATGGCCGGTTTTCGCCACAGCGTAGAGTCGCGGAGAAAATCCGGTCAAGCTGCTGCAGGTTAAGACCCCGCAGCGGGTTGTCCTGATGCACCAGTACCACCAGCGCATCCACAGCAACCGGTACTGCCAGCGGTGCATAGCCATAACGGTGCTCGAAAGCCGACACCTCCGCCGCTTTCATCGGGCGGCTCATGGGGCCAAGCTGCGCGGCACCTGCCGCCAATGCGGTAGGTGCGGTCGAGGAACCCGCAGCCTGGATCTGCAAATTAACGTTGGGGTAATGCTGACTGAAGTCCTGCGCCCACAGCGCCATCAGATTGGCCAGCGTATCGGAACCGACGCTCGACAGGTTGCCGGACAGCATGCCATCCGGCTGTGCTAACGCGCCACGGCTCGCCAGCAGCGCCAGGCAAAGCAACAGCCCTCGGATCATTCGGTTCATACCAGCCTCTCCGCGTTAATTTTTCACCGCATTCTCTGACAAAGCTGCGGGAACAATCAACCGGTTAGGCAAGGTAAAGATGAATCGGGTGCCGATGCCCTGCTCACTGAGGATCTCCAGCCGCGCGTCGTGGTGGCTAAGGGCATGCTTGACGATCGCCAGCCCCAACCCACTGCCGCCGGTCTGGCGTGAACGGGCCTTGTCGACGCGATAGAAGCGTTCCGTCAGGCGCGGAATATGTTCGGCAGCAATACCCGGCCCATTATCACTGACCTGGAACTGAGCTCCATTTGGCGTCTGTTGCCAGCTCACCTCAATATTGGTGCCGTTCGGCGTATGATTGACGGCGTTATACACCAGGTTTGATACCGCACTGCGCAGTTGATCATCGTTACCGAAGACCTTGAGCTGCTCGTTTACCCGGAAAGTAATCTCATGGTTGCCCCCGCTCAGCGACTGAGCTTCACGTTGCAGCACCCGTAACATCAGCGGAATATCGACCCGTTCGTTCATTTCGACATTAGGCGCTGCCTCAATCCGCGACAGCGTCAGCAACTGCTTGACCAGCCCGTCCATTCGTCGGGTCTGCTCCTGCATGGTGCCCAGCGCCTTGCCGCGCAGCGAGCCATCCAGCTCTTCGTCGCTCATCATCTCCAGATAGCCCTGCAACACCGTCAGCGGAGTGCGAAGCTCGTGGCTGACGTTAGCGAAGAAGTTGCGTCGCGCCCCTTCCAGTTGGCGCATCTGGGTGACATCACGCGCCACCATCAGCAACTGCCCTTCGGAATAAGGCATCACACGAAATTCGACGTAATGTTCATTGTTCAACTGCAAGGTTAACGGCCGGGAGAACTCCTGCTGTTGCAGATAGTGACTGAATTCCGGGTAACGCAGCAGGTTAAGGATGTGCTGACCATTGTCTTCCGGCCAGCGGAAACCCAACAGATGCTGCGCCAAACCGTTACACCAGAAGATATTGCCTTCGACGGTGGTCATTACCACCGCATCGGGCAGCGATTCCGCCCCGCTGCGGAAACGTTTGATCAACAGCGCCAGCTCACGACGCCGACGACGGTTGCGCTGCTGCATCTGGTACAGGCCGTAAAACAGCGGTTCCCAGCTCCAGCGGCCAGGGGGTGGCGTCATGCTGCGGTCAACCCACAGCCAGTGGGAAAGTTTGAGTTGGTTGTAGAAATTCCATACCAGCGCCGCTAGCACGGAGGCCAGCAGCAGCCAGGGCAGATAGCCGAAAATCAGCCCCAGCAATAAGGCAGGCAGGCAGAAAAGGGCCAGCTCCAGGGCCAGCCTCTTCCAGGATAGACGTTCTAGCACGGCATATTCTCCAGCGCGGCGCGATCAGTAGCGCGTTGAGAATCGGTAGCCGGTGCCCCGAACGGTTTGAACCATTTTGTCATGACCACTGGTCTCTAACGCCTTACGGAGTCGGCGGATATGTACGTCAACGGTGCGGTCTTCCACATAAACGTTAGTGCCCCAGACGTGATTAAGCAACTGTTCGCGGCTATAAACACGCTCAGGATGGGTCATAAAGAAGTGCAGTAATTTGAACTCGGTCGGCCCCATATCCAGCGCCTGCTCGTTGGCCATCACCCGGTGTGAAGAAGGATCCAGGCTCAGCCCTTGCATTTCAATTACTTCTTCCACCGCCATCGGTGAAATACGGCGCATGACCGCCTTGATGCGTGCCACCAGTTCCTTTGGCGAGAAGGGTTTGGTGATGTAATCATCCGCCCCGACTTCCAGACCACGTACCCGGTCTTCTTCTTCACCGCGGGCAGTCAGCATCATCACCGGAATATCTCGGGTCAGTGCTTCACGCTTCATATGTTTGATAAACTGAATGCCGGAACCTCCGGGTAACATCCAGTCGAGCAACACTAAATCAGGGAACGGCTCAGACAGGCGCGTCACTGCGCTGTCATAATCCTCAGCTTCCAACGGTTGGTAACCATTCTGTTCCAACACAAAGCACACCATCTCACGGATCGGCGCTTCGTCTTCCACCACCAGTATGCGTCTTGCCATCGTCAATCCTGCCAATGTGTTAGCGATCACAGTTGATTGCGGTCGCCATTATGCGTCAGTTTTGTGACAGATTTATGAAATAAATAGCCATGAAAAAACCTGCCTGTTGTAGCCAGTAAGCATAGCGATTATTTCTAGTCACGCAGAAACATCATATTCCCTTTATAATCCCTGCCATTACTCTATCGCCCTGGGAGTGTCATGCGCCTGATCCACACCTCTGACTGGCATCTTGGCCAGTATTTTTTCACCAAAAGCCGCGCCGCCGAACATCAGGCTTTTCTGCGCTGGCTGATCGAGCAGATCGAACAACAGCAGGTGGATGCGCTGATCGTCGCCGGGGATCTGTTCGATACCGGCTCGCCGCCAAGTTATGCCCGCGAGCTGTATAACCGTTTTGTGGTCGAGCTGCAGCGCACCGGCTGCCAGTTGGTGGTGTTGGGCGGCAACCACGACTCCGTGGCAACCTTAAATGAATCGCGTGAATTGCTTTCCTGCCTGAATACCACCGTGATTGCCAACGCACAGAGCGAAACCGAACAGCAAATCCTGGTGCTAAATCAGCGCGACGGCCAGCCGGGTGCGGTGCTGTGCGCCATCCCGTTCCTGCGCCCGCGCGATTTGCTCACCAGCCGCGCCGGGGAATCCGGGGTACAAAAACAGCAGGCGCTGCAAGAGGCCATCGCCGACCATTATCAAACGCTGTATCAGGCGGCCTGTGCACGCCGTGACGCGCTGGGCTTGCCCCTGCCGATTGTTGCCACCGGCCACCTGACCACCGTGGGTGTCACCACCTCCGATTCGGTGCGAGATATCTATATTGGCACGCTGGACGCCTTTCCGGCGCAGGCCTTCCCACCGGCCGATTACATCGCGCTGGGGCATATTCACCGTGCGCAGAACGTCGCAAAATCCGAACATATCCGTTACAGCGGCTCGCCGATCCCCCTCAGTTTTGACGAGTTGGGCAAGGCCAAAAGCGTGTTTATGGTGGATTTCAGCGCGGGTGCCCTGCAACAGGTCAGCGCGCTGGAGATCCCCAGCTTCCAGCCCATGCAGCTTATCAAGGGCGATTTGGCGCAGATCGAGCAACAATTGCGGCAGTTCGCCGATTATCAGGGTGAATTACCGGTGTGGCTGGATATTGAAGTGGCAACGCAGGATTACCTTAGCGACATTCAGCGCCGCATCCAGCTACTGGCCGACCAACTGCCAGTAGAAGTGGTGCTGTTGCGCCGCAGCAAAGAACAACGCCGCCAGGCAATTGAACAGCAGGACAAAGAAACGCTGAACGAACTGAGTGTTAATGAGGTGTTCGAGCGGCGACTGGCGCAGGAGCCTGAAATGGCTGAAGAACGTCGGCAGCGAATGAGCCAAATGTTCCAGCAGGTTGTCGAGGCCGTACAGCATAACGACCAGGAGCCGAGCCAATGAAAATTCTCAGCCTGAGATTAAAGAACCTCAATTCATTGCAGGGCGAATGGAAGATCGACTTCACCGCCGAACCCTTTGCCAGTAATGGGTTGTTCGCCATCACCGGGCCCACCGGCGCGGGCAAAACTACCCTGCTGGATGCCATCTGTCTGGCGTTGTACCACCAAACGCCACGCCTTAACGTTACGCCAAGCCAAAACGAGCTGATGACGCGCCACACCGCCGAATCGCTGGCTGAGGTCGAATTTGAAGTTAAAGGCATCGGCTACCGTGCTTTCTGGAGCCAACGACGCGCCAAAAACGCCCCGGACGGCAATTTGCAGGCACCAAAGGTCGAACTGGCGCTGCGTGAAGACGGCAAGATCCTGGCAGACAAAGTGCGCGACAAGCTGGATATGACTGCCGCGATCACCGGGTTGGATTTCGGCCGCTTTACCAAATCGATGATGCTGTCCCAGGGGCAGTTCGCCGCCTTCCTCAATGCCGACGCCAACGATCGCGCCGAACTGCTGGAAGAGCTGACCGGTACCGAGATCTACGGCCAGCTTTCCGAGCGGGTTTTCGAACAGCATAAGCAGGCCAAGGCCGACCTGGATGCACTGCACCAACGCGCCAGCGGCATTGAACTGCTGAATGACGAACAGCGTCAGCAACTGGAAAATCAGTTGGTTGAGCTGGGGACGCAGGAAAATACCCTTAGCGGACAGACCCGCCAGCAGCAGCAGGCGCTGAACTGGTTACAGCAGTGGCAACAGACGCAGCACAAGCAGCAGGAATACCAACGCCAACTGAACGCGGCACAGCAGGAACAGGCCGCAGCCGAACCGCAACTGCAGCAGTTAGCGCGCAGTGAGCCGGCAGAAAAACTGCGACCGCTGCTTAACGAACGTAACCGCTGCCGCCACGATCAACAGGCGCTGCAACAGCAGATCGCCCAGTTGACGCAGCAGCAGGCGCAACAACTTGCCCAGATGGCGCCGTTGCAGCAGGCGGTAGAACAAGCACGCGCGCAACTGCAGGCGCATGTTGAACACCAGCAAACCCAACAGCGTGTGATCGATGAGCAAGTGGTTCCGCTCGATAACCAGATCGCCCAGTGGCAGAAAACACAGGCCGAACTGCAACAGGCCTGCACTAACGCCATCCAGCAATACGCACTGCAAAAAGCGGAGCTGGAAAAGCTCGAGCTTCAGCGAGTCCAGTTAACCGCACAGGCCGGACAGCATCAGGAAAAGCTTAACGGTCTCACCGCCGCGCTGGCAACGCAGCAACAGCTGCAAAATGCACTGGAAGCCCAGTCCCCGCTGGCGGCGCTGCGTCAGCGTCAGACCGAATTGGCCGAGCTGCGCCCGGTGCGCCATCAGTTATTCGCCCTCTCCTCGCTGTTCAGTCAGGTCAGCGAGCGGCTGGAACAGCAACGTAAAGAATTTGCCGCCCGTCAGACACAGCTCGGCGACCATGAAAAACAGCTCGAAGAGACGCGGCAGCAGTATAAACAACAAAAAGCCCACCAGTTGGACGTGGAGAAAGCCCTCGAGCTGGAACAGCGCATTGTCAGCCTGGAAGCCGAACGTGCCCGCCTGCAAACCGGTGAACCCTGTCCGCTGTGCGGTTCCAGCAGTCATCCGGCCATTGAACAGTATCAGGCGGTAAAACCTTCTGAGACCGCATTGCGCCTGGCCCAAATGCGCGTCACAACCGAGGCTTTGTATACTCAGGGCACCGAGCTGCGCACCCGGTGCGAAAGCCTGAAAGAGCAGCAACAGCGCCAACAGCAACTCATCGCGCAAGACGAGCAACAGCTGGCCGCACACCTGCTGCAGTGGCAAACACTCAGCACACCGCTGGCGTTTGATTTTGCCCTGCAGGATGCCGAACGTCTGAGCCAGTGGCTGAACGCCTGCGACAGTGAAGAACGTCTGGGTCAGGCTGCTCTGCTGCAACACGAGCAGGCGTCGCGCGCCGTGCAACAGGCCAAAGACCAATTGGCCGCACTGCAAACACAACAGCAGCAGGCGCAACAAGACAAAGCACGGCTGGACGAGCGTTTCACCCTGCTGGAGAAAAGCCACACCGAAGCCCTGTTGCAACAGCAGCGTTTGCAGCAGCAGTGGCAGGAAGGTGAACAAGCCCTTGGTGAACAACGTGCACAGCGGCTGGCCCTGTTTGGCGAACAGCAAATCACGCAGGTGCGCGAACAGTTACGCGCCCGCCAGACGGCCTGTGAGCAGGCCAGCCAGCAGGCGGCCGAACAATGGCAGAAAGCCCAGGAGCAACGCGATCGTCTGAGTGGCCAGTTGGCCGTACTACAGCAGCAACTGCGGCAACAGACCGAGCGGTTGCAGCAGGCAGAGCAAGAGTGGCTACAGGCGCTGGCCGCCAGTGAATTCAGCGACGAGGCCGCCTTTAGCGCCGCGCTGTTGGATGACCACCAGCGCCAGCAATTGCAACAGCGTAAAGAGCAGTTGCAACAGCGTCAGGTTGAAGCCAGCGCCCTGCTGGCCCAGGCCACAGACAGCCTGCAGCAGCACCAACAACAGCGCCCCGAAGGGCTGAATGAGAGTCAGGTCGATCCCCAGACCCTGAGCCAGTGTCTGGAAGCGCTGGCACAGCAGTTAAAAACCCTGCAGCTACGCCAGGGTGAGGTGCGCAATCAGTTAGAAAGCGATGCCGCACGCCGCATCAATCAGCAGTCGCTGTTTGAACAAATCAGTCAGAGCCAGAGCCAGTACGACGACTGGAGCTATCTCAACCAGCTCATCGGCTCCAAAGAGGGCGATAAATTCCGCAAGTTTGCCCAGGGGCTGACGCTCGATCACCTGGTGTATCTGGCGAATAACCAGCTTGGGCGGCTGCATGGGCGCTACCTGCTGCAACGCAAAACCAGCGACGCGCTGGAGCTGCAGGTGGTGGATACCTGGCAGGCGGATGCGCTGCGCGATACCCGCACCCTGTCCGGCGGTGAAAGCTTCCTGGTGAGCCTGGCGCTGGCATTGGCGCTGTCCGATCTGGTCAGCCACAAGACCAGCATCGACTCGCTGTTCCTCGACGAAGGCTTTGGCACGCTGGATGCAGAAACCCTGGATACCGCGCTGGACGCCCTCGACAGCCTGAACGCCTCCGGGAAAACCATTGGCGTGATCAGCCACGTTGAAGCCATGAAAGAACGCATTCCGGTGCAGATTAAGGTGAAAAAGGTTAACGGCCTCGGCATCAGCCGGCTGGAGCCGCAGTTCCGCCTGGAATAATGCTGCACTGACTAAGAAATGTGACCGCGGCGGCAGTCCGCACTCAAAAGCATTGAGCCACTACGGACAAAGGTTATGATGCGGCTGATAACAGGATTGTTACTGTATACCCGTCGCCTTTCAAGCCGCAGCGTTGTTACCTGCACTCGCTCACCCCAGTTACTTACTCAAGTAAGCGCCTGGGGATGAGCGAGTTGGCCGCCTAGCCGCAGCTTGAAATTCATAGGGTAGAGATATTTAAATACAGGCAAAACCTGACGCACGGGATCGCTCCTGTGCGTCAGGTTTTTTCGTTTTCAGCATGCTGAAACATCCGGGAATAGCCATGAAGATCGAAAAAATACTCAATAATAACGTGGTGATTACGCTGGACGATCGTCAGGAAGAAACGGTCGTCATGGGGAAAGGTATTGGTTTTAAAAAGAAGGCCGGCGATCCGCTGGACGAAAGTCTGATCGAGAAGATCTTCACCCTGAACGGCAGCGAAATGGCCGAGCGCTTTAAAACGCTGCTGTCGGAGATCCCATTGGCCTGTGTGACCACCGCCGACAAGATTATTACCCTTGCCCGCCAGCGTCTGCCGGGCAAGTTGCACAACATCGTCTATATCACGCTGACCGATCATATCCACTTTGCGTTGCAGCGCCACGCGCAAGGGCTGGACATTAAAAACGTGCTGCTGTGGGAAATCAAAAAACTCTACCCGGCGGAGTTTGCCGTCGGGCTGGAAGCGCTGGCGCTGATCGCTCAACGGCTCGGCACCGCCCTGCCGGAAGATGAGGCCGGGTTTATCGCCCTGCACCTGGTCAACGCCCAACTGAATGACGAAATGCACAACACCCTGCACATCACCCGGGTGATGCAGGAGATCCTGAATATCGTCAAATATCACTTCCGTTTTGACTACAACGAAGAAGCCCTGAGCTATCACCGTTTTGTCACCCATCTGAAGTTCTTCGCGCAGCGCCTGCTGGGGAAAAACTACGTCGACAGCGACGACGATTCGCTCTATCAGGTAGTGAAAGAAAAGTACCGCGAGTCCTTCGCCTGCTCAGGCAAGATTAACCAACACATCGAAAAAAATTACCAGCACCAGCTCACCAGCGAAGAAATGATGTTCCTGACTATTCATATCGAACGGGTACGCAGCGAGAGCGAAGTGAAATAGATCTAGCGCCGGGCGTCAAACACCCGGATGCCATACTGCGGGAAAGCGGCATCGGCGGAAATCAACGTCAGCCCTTCGGCCTGCGCCTGGGCGATCAGCATGCGATCAAAAGGATCCTGATGATGCGGCGGCAATTGGCCCGCCTGCTGACCATGAAAGGCAGCCATCGGCAATGGCAGAAAATCTTCGGCATCAATTACCTCGAAAATGTCCTCCGGCAGGGCCAGCTTGCCCAACGCCCGCTTAATCGAAATCTCCCAAATGCTGGCCGCGCTGACATACACCACATTACCGGGATCGGCGATCTGCCTTCTGGCGTTCTCCCCCAGGCTGGCGTCATCTATCAGCCACCACAGCAACGCATGGGTATCCAGCAGCAGGCGTTTCATTCATCGCCCTCAAACAGCGCGGTGATGTCTGCATCGCCATCATTAAAATTGTCCGGCACGGTAAACTTGCCCTTGGCAGCACCGGGCTGGCGGGTTTGCCCCTTGATGGCCATCAGCTGAACATACGGCTTCCCTGCTTTCGCTATAATCACGGTCTCTCCCTGTGCGGCTTTATCCGCCAGTTGGCTCAGGTTGGATTTGGCTTCGTGCATATTGGCCTGGATAGGCATACGCGATCTCCTTAGCTAAGTTAGCTAAAGCATAGAGGGGAGTCTAGTTTTTGTACAGCGGATTGATTAAAGCGCGAGTGGGCCCGCGCTTTTTTGCAACAGTTACAGCTGTGGCCACAACCAGGCCGCGCCGCGCACGCCGCTGGAGTCGCCGTGGACGGCCTTGCGGATCGGGGTTTCACATTCGCCGCCGAATACCCAGGATTTCACTAACTGCGGCACCCGCTGATACAGACGATCCACATTGCTCATCCCGCCGCCCAACACCACCACGTCCGGATCAAAAATATTGATCACGTGCGCCAGCGACTTCGCCAACCGCAGCTCGTAACGGCTGATGGCTTGCTCCGCCAACCTGTCCCCTTGCTCCACCAGCGTCATGATTTCATGCCCTTTCAGCGGGTTGCCGCTCAAACGTGCATAGTCGGTGGCAAAACCGGTACCGGAGATAAAGGTTTCAATGCAACCCTGCTTCCCACAGTAACAAGGAACCTCTGCGCGAAAACGCAGCTCGTCCTCATCCAACCACGGTAGCGGGTTATGCCCCCACTCGCCAGAGATGCCGTTCCCACCCGAGTGTGCCTGGCCGTTGATCGCCACCCCAGCACCACAGCCGGTGCCGATAATCACCGCAAACACGGTTTGCTTGCCGGCGGCAGCGCCATCGGTGGCTTCCGATACCGCCAGACAGTTGGCATCGTTGGCAATACGGACTTCACGAGCCAGCATCGCTGACAGGTCTTTATCCAGCGGTTGACCGTTGAGCCACACCGAGTTGGCGTTTTTGACCAGCCCGGTATAGGGCGACAGCGTGCCGGGAATGCCCACGCCGACCGAGCCCTGCTGGCCGGTATTTTTTTCTGCCAGCTTCACCAGACCGGTAATCGCATCCAGCGTTTGCTGGTAATCATGGCGCGGCGTGGCGATACGATGGCGGAACAGTTCCTGCCCATCGTTAGCCAACGCGATCACTTCAATTTTGGTGCCACCCAGGTCGATACCAATGCGCACGATTTTTCTCCTCAATGCACCACAACGTTACCACAGCCTAATATATTCAGTTGCCAGGATCACTCAATCAGCGCCGAGTGTGACGGTGATGGCAATTTCCGCATCAGATCCACACCGGCTACCGCTTATTAATTAGCCATCGGGTACACTGCAGTTAGCCAGTTAACTTATTGATAACATTTTCCGCATCATAAAATCCGGAGAGCAGCGATGAAACCTGCCATATTGATCGTCGATGACGACCCCGCTATCTGTGACCTGCTTTGCGACGTGCTCAATGAACACGTATTTACCGTGCATGCCTGCCACCGGGGCAGCGAGGCGCTAACGTTACTCAACCAGCAGCCTGACATTGCGCTGGTGCTGCTTGATCTGATCCTGCCGGACACCAACGGCCTGCTGGTGTTGCAGCAAATCCACCGGCTGCGTCCGGATCTGCCGGTGGTGATGCTGACCGGCCTGGGCTCCGAATCCGATGTGGTGGTCGGTCTGGAGATGGGGGCCGACGACTACATCGCTAAACCCTTTAACCCACGCGTGGTGGTCGCCCGCGCCAAGGCGGTATTACGTCGTACCGGTGCGCTGGCGCTGGAACCAGCCGCCGCCGGTCACAACAAACCCGAAGGCTGGCAGTTTAACGGCTGGTGCCTGGATACCGCCCGCTGCACCTTGCACAACCCGCAGCGACAACCGGTCGATCTGACCCAGGGCGAATACGGCCTGCTGCTGGCGCTGGTGCAACATGCGCGCAAAGTACTGACCCGCGACCGCCTGTTGGAGCTGACCCACAGCGAAACGCTGGAGGTGTTCGATCGCACCATCGACGTACTGATCATGCGGTTACGACGCAAGATCGAGAGCAATCCACATCAGCCCGAATTGATCCGTACCATTCGCGGGCTGGGCTATGTTTTTGCCGCCGACGTCAGCCAACCGGTGGCTGTCGCCTGATATAGTCCTGCAGTTCCGGCAAGGATCGTGCGCCATCGATCGCGTTGGCGCACAGTAAATTGAACCGCGCACAGGCATGTGCCAACTGCAACGTCTCTACCAGTGACCAGTCTTCATGGCTGGCGTACAACACACCGGCGCAGAAGGCATCCCCGGCACCGACGCTGCCGACAATTTCGCTTTCACTGACACGCCACGACGGCTGCCAGCGTGCTTCTCCCCCTTGCTCCACCCCGTATGCGCCTTCCGGGCAGTGGATCACCACTCGTCGCCGCACACCGGCCTGCAATAACTGTTCTGCCGCCTCGGCCATCAACTGCGGCTGCACCACACCATTAGCCGCACGCAATGCCAGCCCGGTAAACTCACCGGCCTCCAGCTCGTTGATCACCAGATAATCCAGCCAGCGCAGGGCCGGTAACACCAACGGGCGATAGCGTGGATCCCCCTGGCGCGACACCAGATCCAACGAGGTCTGGTAACCGCGCTGCTGCATCTGTGCCAGCAGGCGGGCGCTGCGAGTACCGAATTCTTCATCCGGGCGATCCAGGCTGTCGAGCAGCAACAGATAACCCAGATGGAAAATTTTATGCTCGCTGTGCAGCCCGTCAAAATCGACCAGATCCAGACAGCGATTGGCACCCGGAGCATGGAAAAACGTCCGCTGCCCGCCCGGTTCGGTCATCACCTGCGACATGGCGGTCATTGCCGTTTCGCTACGCCGCACCAGGTCGCTGTCGACCCGATGCTGCGCCAGCATCTGCAGAATGTAGTCACCATCCGCATCGCAGCCGATCAACCCGAGCGCCGCCAGCGGCAACCCGGTCTCCATGCGTGCCAATGTCAGCAGCACATTCAGTGTGGCGCCGCCGGTGGCACGTTGGCTGTGTTCAATCTCCACCAACCAGCCCGGCTGCGGCCAGTGCGCTATTTGATGCACATGATCCACCAGCATATTGCCGGCCGAAACAATGCCACGCCGGCTCATCACAACCGTCCGGCGCTGCCGAAAATATGCATCTGCTGCTGCACCACTTCGCTGATCGACTGCTCCACCGCCAGCAGCACTTCGGCAAATTCATCGTAAATCGCGTGGCGCTGCGTGATGCGCTGTTCAACCGCCCCCAGCGCTGCCTGCGACATGCCGGTATAGAAGTTGATTTTGTGAATGCCCAGGCCGATCGCGCGTTTGAAATCGGCATCGCTGATGCCGGAACCCCCATGCAGCACCAGCGGGATACCGGCCTGCTGCTGGATCGCCGTCAGCCGCTCAAAATCGAGCTTCGGCTCGCCTTTGTATTTGCCATGCGCATTGCCAATCGCCACCGCCAGCGCATCAATGCCGGTCAATTCGACAAACTCGCGCGCCCGCTGCGGATCGGTAAATTTGTTGCTGTCCGCCTCGCCGTACAGCGCACCCCCTTCGTCACCGCCTACAGCGCCCAGCTCCGCCTCCACCGATACGCCGACCGCGTGGCACATGCGTACCACTTCCTGCGTCTGACGTACGTTCTCTTCGTAGCTCAGGCCGGAGCCGTCGAACATCACCGAGCTGAATCCCAGTCGCAGCGCCTGCACCACCGCCTCGAAATGCAGGCCATGATCCAGATTCAACACCACCGGAATATCGTGCTGCGCCACTTCGCTTTTAATCGCCGCCACCAGGGATTCCAGTGAGACGTACTTAAAGTGCACTTCGGCAATATTGATAATAAAGGGCGATCTCGCCGCCTGCGCCGCGGCAAACAAGGCACGCAGAAAGTGGCTGTCGAGCACGTTGAACGCGCCCAGCGCATAACCGTGTTGACGAGCCTGCGCCAACCCTTGCGCCAGTGAAATCAATGCCATGCTGGTTCTCCTTAAGCGATAAAGCGCAAGTATTCGTGACACAGCAACCACTGCGGCGGCTGGTCTTCTTCAAGCTGGCTAAAACGACTGAGCGGCAGCAGGAAACGGTTGTCGTTGTCGTCATCGTTCACCGTCGACACTTCGCCCACCAATACGTCACCAAACCCCTCCTCGCCCCAGAAGCTGTGATAGATACCCGGCGTCAGGCAGATGCTTTCTCCCGGTGCCAGCCGCAGGCGCGAACCGGCGGCGTGGGTCTGTCGGCAGCCATCCAGCGTCACGGTCACCGCGCTACCGGCCAGCCCTTCCTGAAGGTCTGCGTTATACAGCTCGACGATCAGGTTGCCGCCACCACGGTTGATAATGTCTTCCCGCTTGCGCCAGTGGAAATGCATCGGTGTCACCTGCGCTTCGCGACAATGCATGATTTTCTCCGCGTAGCCTTTGACGTAGGGTTGACCGCCAGGTGAACCGTTGCGCAGGGTAAATAGCGTTAACCCTTTGCGGGCAAAATCGTTGTCGCCAAATGCCGTGACGTCCCAACCCAGTTTCAGGTCAAACACTTCCTGCCATGGCTGGCGATCGAGCTGCTGCCAGACCGCTGGGCTAAAATGGGCAAACGGCGGCAAATGGACGTCGAAGCGGGCAAAAAAATGCTGGGTTTGCTGCAGGATTTGGTTCACGGCGGAACGGTTCATGGTGCCTCCGGAAGCGATAAGGAATGAGGGGCCCGATCGGACAGGCCCCGCCGATAACAGGTTATTTCACCGTCCAGCCTTTGTAGCTGCCGATATTGTTTTTATCGATCATGGTTACCGGGATCAGCACCGGGCCGGTTGGCGCGGGTTTACCCTGCAGAATGTCGTAACCGATCTCGACCGCCTTGGCCGCCATCACCTGAGGATCTTGTGCCGGCGTCGCGACAAACAGCGATTTTCCGCCGCGCTTGAGCGCCTCTTCACCGTCCGGCGATCCATCGACACCAACGATAAAGAATTCGCTGCGCTGCGCCTGCTTGGCGGCCAGATCGGCACCGATCGCCGTAGGATCGTTAATGGCGAACACGCCGTCGATCTTCGGATTGGCCGCCAACAGCGCGGTCATGATCTCCAGCCCGCCTTCACGGCTGCCCTTGGCGTTTTGGTTATAAGACAGCAGTTTGATCTCCGGGTGTTTCTTCAGCTCGGTCATGCAGCCTTCTACCCGGTTTTGCACGGCAGACACCGGTGGCCCGTTGATGATCACCACGTTGCCTTTCTCTTTCAGGCGATCGCTGATGTATTTACAGGCCATCGCCCCGGCCTGGGTGTTGTCCGAGGTGATCGTGGCATCGGCCCCTTCGGCCGCCACGTCAACCGCCACCACCACGATACCGGCATCCTTGGCGCGTTTTACCGCCGGGCCGATGCCCTTGGAGTCTGCGGCGTTCAGGATGATCATATCGACCTTGGCAGCGATAAAGTTGTCGATCTGCGCCACCTGCTGGCCAAGATCGTAACCGCTCGACACCAGCGTCACGTTGACCTTGTCTCCGGCCAACTCACGCGCTTTCATTTCCGCACCCTTGGTGATCTGGACAAAGAACGGGTTGGCCAAATCGCCTACCGTCACCCCAATCGATTTCAACTCTTTTGCCTGCACCAACGAGGCACTGCCGAGCGCGGCGGTAACCAGTAAAGCGGTAATCAATGGCTTGAAACGCATAGTGTTTTCCTCATTATTTTCTGATCTACGAAAAAACCTGCCCCGGTGGGCGCCAACCAACCTTTCTTTATCACCCAACCTTACCCTATGGATTTCAAGTTGCAGCCAGGCGGCCAGCTAGTTCATCCCCAGGCGCTTACTTGAGTAAGTAACTGGGGTGGGCTAGTGCAGGTAACAACGCTGCGGCTTGAAAGACGACGGGTAAGCTAGTGCTGGTAATTGCGGGTGCGGTACTTATCTATCAGTACAGCTATGATGATCACCGCCCCTTTGATCACCAATTGCCAGAAGTATGAGACGCCCATCAGCGTCATACCATTGTTCAGGGTGGCGATAATCAGCGCCCCCACCAGCGTGCCGGTAATGGTGCCAATGCCACCGACAAAGCTGGTGCCACCGAGGATCACCGCAGCGATCGCGTCCAGCTCATAGCCCATGCCAAGGTTGCCGTTGGCGCTGTACAACCGTGAGGCACTCATTATCCCCCCCAGCCCTGACAGCAAGCCGCTCATGCCGTAGACGAACAGCAACACCGCACCGACCTTGATCCCGGTCAGGCGTGCCGCCTGGATATTACCGCCCACCGCGTAGATATGGACGCCCAGCGTGGTGCGGCGCAGGATGAACCAGCACAGTGCGATCACCGCGAAAGCGATAATCACCAGCCAGGGGATCGGCCCCAGATAAGAGTTGCCGATCCATTCAAAACTGATATCGGAATTGATAATGGTGGTGCCGTCGGCCAGCAAATAAGCCGCGCCGCGCAGGGCGGTATAGGTCCCTAGCGTGACAATAAACGGCGGTAGACCGGCGTAAGCCACCAGAAAACCGTTAAACAGGCCCATGCCCAAACCGGCCAGCAGCGCCAGTGGGATCGACAGCCCGGCCAGGCCCGGCATCAGTGAGACCGCCATCGCCACCACCGCGGTGGTACCCAGCATCGACCCCACCGAGAGATCGATACCCCCGGTCAGGATGATGAAGGTCATGCCCGCCGCCAATACGATGTTAATCGACGCCTGCCGGGCAATATTCAGCAGGTTGGCGTCGGTAAAGAAATTGGGCGCGACAAAGCCGAAAACCGCGACGATCAGGATCAAGATCGGCAAGATCCCGACGGTTTGCATCATATCGCCCAAAAATGCCCGTTTCAGCGTCGGATTTTTTGCGGCCGGTGGCAGCGGGTTTGAAGTCATGACAGGCTCCTTGAGCGTAGGGATAGAATTATTCATGGCTGGCCGCCTCCAGGACAGGTTCGACGCCGGTGGCCAGCGTCATAATGCTTTCCTGACTGATCTCACCGCCGCTCAGCTCCCCGGCAATGCTGCCTTCGTGCATCACGTAGACCCGGTCACTCATACCGACCACCTCGGGCAGTTCACTGGATATCATCAGGATCGCCACTCCCTGCTGCGCCATCTGGCTCATAATGCGGTAAATTTCGCTTTTGGCGCCGACGTCAACGCCGCGTGTCGGTTCATCGAGGATCAGAATGCGCGGGCCGATCGCCACCCAGCGTGAAATCAGCAGCTTTTGCTGGTTGCCGCCGGACAGCCCACCGGCCCGTACCTGAGCATGCGGCACGCGGATGTTCAACAGGCCGATGGCATCGCTGGAAATACGCTGTGCCTTGCGGCGATTAAGCAGGCCATAGCGCCCGTCGCGCTCCAGCGTCGCCATAACGATATTTTCATGCGCTGCCAGATCGAGGAACAAGCCCTGCTCTTTGCGGTTTTCGGTGAGAAAACCGATGCCCAGCGCAATGGCGTCGCGCGGTGAATGGATATTGGCCGGTTTGCCGTCAATTTCTACCCTGCCGCCGCTCGGCTTGCGCACGCCGAAAATCAACTGTGCCAGTTCGGAACGGCCCGCGCCCACCAGCCCGGCAAGGCCAACGATCTCTCCGGCACGGACCTGCAGGCTGACCGGTTTCACTTTCTTGCCGTCGGTCAGCCCGTGTAGCGTCAGGCGTGGTTCACCCACGGCAATGCCCTGTTCCTTGTTGAACAAATCGCTCAGTGGACGGCCCACCATCATGCGCACCAATTCGCTGGCAGACAGTTTGTCGCGCATCAGGCTGCCGACGTACTGGCCGTCGCGCAGCACGCTAACGCGATCCGACAGCTCGTACACTTCCGCCATGCGGTGGCTGATGTAAATGATCGCCATTCCCTCATCGCGCAGACGTTTGATCAACTCAAACAGCCGATGCGTCTCACGCGAAGAGAGTGCCGCCGTCGGTTCGTCCATCACCAGAATGCGGCTGTTGCGGTGCAGCGCGCGGGCGATTTCCACCTGCTGCTGTTCGGCGATGGTTAATTTCATCACCCGATCGCCGGCGCTGAACTGCGCGCCCAAACGATCGATCACCTTCTGTGCTTCCAGCAACATCTGCTGGCGCTTCACCAGACCGCCGCGCTGGATCTCGCTGCCCAGAAAAATGTTTTCCGCCACCGTCAGATTCGGCGCCAGATTCATTTCCTGATAAATCAGCGTGATACCTGCTGCCAGGGCATCTTTTGGCCCCTTAATGGCAAACGGCTGCCCATCGATAAAAATTTCCCCGCTGCTGGCGATATAAGCGCCGGCCAATATTTTCATTAACGTGCTTTTACCCGCGCCGTTTTCACCCATCAGCGCGTGGATCTCACCGCTATAAACCGTCAGGTTGACACCCTTCAGCGCATAGAACTGACCAAAACTCTTGGCGATGTTGTGCATTTCCAGAATCGGGGTTGCGCTCATCGTCATACCTCAGGTTGCGGTTCGGATTGAGTGCAGTTAACCACGCATAAATAAATGCAAAATGTCAGCGGCCGTTCATCTTTGTCATATTGTTAATGGAACGAGGATTTATACTGCGAACAGTCAGTTACGGGGGATACGATGCGCAGACTGCCTTTCCTTGCCGGCGCACGTGGGCGCCTGCTGATGTTCAACCTGCTGGTGGTGGCGGTGACGCTGATGGTCAGCGGCGTGGCGATCGTCGGTTTTAACCATGCGGGCAAGCTGCAGGAACAGGTGCAAGCGCAGACGCTAAAAGAGATGAACGGCAGCATGGCGCTAAGCCGGGATACTTCGAACGTAGCGACCGCCGCCATCCGGCTTTCGCAGGTGGTGGGGGCGCTGGAGTACCAGAGCGAATCGGCCCGCCTGAAGCAGACCCAGTTAGCGCTGCAGGCCTCGCTCAGCCGACTGGCGGACGCTCCGTTGGCACACAGCGAGCCGGAACTGGTCCAGCGCATCATCAGCCGCAGCAACGCGCTGGAAACCAGCGTGACCCGCATGCTGGATCTCGGCCATGCGCGGCATCTGCAACGCAATATCCTGCTCAGTGGGCTGTATCAGTCACAGAGCACACTGCGGCATATCGCCAGCCTCAATCAGCGTAATAACCTGGACCAGCCTTCGCTGCCGCTGCTGAGCCAGATCGACCGACTGCTGGCGATCGCCATTCAAACCCCAACGCCCAAGGCCGCCGCCCAACAGCTCGACAGCGTGATGGCCTACTGGCCACAGCGCAGCCCGGATGCCCTGGTAGACGAGAAAATGCGGCAGTTTCGCGACAGTGAGCAGCGCCTGCTGCCCGAAACGCTGGAACTGGAGCAAAGCGATCTGGCGCTGGCCTATTACACCTACCATATCAAAGCCCTGGTGGCGATGCTCAACGACGACATCAACCTTTACGTGCAGAAGGTGGCGGACGAGTCGGAGCTGCGCACCCACCAAACGCATCGCGAGCTCAGCTCCATCAGCTGGTTTATCGGCCTGTTCGCACTGTTGGCGCTGGTGATTACCGGCTTCGCTGGGCTGTATATTTACCGCAATCTCGGTTCGAACCTGACGGCGATCGCCGGTGCCATGACGCGGCTGGCGCGCGGTGAACGTGACGTCAGCGTACCGGCGCTGCAACGGCGTGACGAACTGGGCGAATTGGCGCGGGCATTCAACGTCTTTGCGCGCAACACTGCCTCACTGGAACAGACCTCCCGCCTGCTGAAAGAGAAAAGCACCCAACTTGAAACTACCTTTCTGGCGATGCGCGACGGCTTTGCGCTGTTCGATAACGACGGCCAATTGGTGGTGTGGAACCCGCAGTATCCGTTGTTGCTGGGGCTCAACGAACACCAGTTACACCGTGGTCAGCACTACCGTGAGTTGCTGCAACACGTGACGCCACCGGCGGGCCAGCGTTGGGAAGCGGTACTGGCTAACCTGTCCAGCGAACTGCCGCAGCCACAGGAGCTGCGCCTGAGCGATGGCCGCACCGTCGAACTGCGTTTTAGCCCGGTACCCAATCGCGGCGTAGTCAACGTGGTGCTGGAACGCACCGAGCGCAAGGCGCTGGAAGAGGCGCTGCTGCACAGCCAAAAAATGAAGGCGGTCGGCCAGCTCACCGGCGGTCTGGCACATGATTTTAACAACCTGCTGGCGGTGATCATCGGCAGCCTGGAACTGACCACCCAACAGACTCAGGATGCGCAAACCGAGCAGCGCATTGCCCGCGCGCTGAAGGCCGCCGAACGCGGTGCACAACTCACCCAACGGTTACTGGCCTTCTCGCGTAAACAGGCGCTACATCCGCAGGCCATCACGCTGCAGTCACTGGTGGAGAATCTGCAGGAGCTGCTACGCCATTCTCTGCCGACCACGCTGTCGCTGACCATTGAGTCTCAGCGGCCCGGCTGGCCGGCGTGGGTCGATGCCAATCAGTTGGAAAACGCACTGATCAACCTGGTGGTCAACGCCCGGGATGCCATGGAAGGCCGTAGCGGCGTGGTGAAGATCCGCATCTACAACCAGCGGGTACAACGCAGCGGCGGCAAAAAGCAGGACATGGTGGCGCTGGAGGTGATCGACACCGGCTGCGGTATGTCGGAAGAGGTGAAGGCACAGGTGTTCGAGCCCTTCTTCACCACCAAGCCCGTCGGCAGTGGCAGCGGACTGGGGCTGTCGATGGTGTACGGCTTTGTCCGCCAGTCCGGCGGTCGGGTGCAGATTGAAACCGCACCGGGCGAAGGTACGCTGGTGCGACTGCAACTGCCGCGAGCACCGACACCGGCCGTCACGCAAGCGCCAACCCTGCTGCCAGAGGAAAACGACGGCACCGACAATCTGGTGCTGGTGCTGGAAGATGAAAACGACGTGCGTCATACACTGTGCGAGCACCTGCACCAGCTCGGCTACCTGACGCTGGACTGCGCGGACAGCCATGAAGCGCTGGCTCTGCTGCGCCAGACGCCGGATATTGGAGTATTGATCAGCGATCTGATGTTGCCGGGTGAACTGGATGGCGTGCAGGTGATTGGCCTGGCGCGAGAGATTAATCCGCATATCACCGCGCTGCTGATCAGCGGTCAGGATATACGCCGCCACCACGAAGACACACTGCCCAATGTGGAACTGCTGCGCAAGCCTTTCAGCCAGCGGCAACTGGCGCTTGCACTGCAACGGGCACGCCATTCAAACGCGGCCGGCGACGCAATTAGGAGGGAATGAGGCGATTTTTCGCCTCTGATTCGTTATTATGCCGCCCTGCTTTTGATGAATCAGCGTGCCAGACGCACGCCCAGCCAGGGATAACATTATGCTGTGGTTTAAGAATTTGATGGTTTACCGTTTGAGCCGCGAAGTGGCGTTAAACGCGGATGAAATGGAAAAACAGCTCAGCGCTTTTGCTTTCACCCCGTGCGGCAGCCAGGACATGGCGAAGACCGGCTGGGTTTCCCCGATGGGCTCACACAGCGAATCACTGACGCATGCGGTTAACGGCCAGATCGTTATCTGCGCGCGCAAGGAAGAAAAAATCCTGCCGTCGCCGGTCATCAAACAAGAGTTGCAGGCCAAGATTGAACGCCTGGAAGGCGAACAGCACCGCAAGCTGAAGAAAACCGAGAAAGACGCGCTGAAAGATGAAGTGCTGCACAGCCTGTTGCCACGCGCCTTCAGCCGCTTTAACCAGACCTTTATGTGGATCGACACGGTAAACGACCTGATCATGGTTGATGCCGCCAGCGCCAAACGCGCGGAAGACACTCTGGCGCTGCTGCGCAAGAGCCTGGGTTCACTGCCGGTGGTACCGTTAACCATGGAAAGCCCAATCGAACTGACGCTGACAGAATGGGTGCGTTCCGGCGAACTGCCGGCCGGATTTATCATTCAGGACGAAGCGGAGTTGAAAGCAATTCTGGAAGACGGCGGCGTGATCCGCTGCAAAAAACAGAACCTGATCAGCGATGAGATTGCGGTGCATATCGAAGCCGGCAAGCTGGTGACCAAGCTGGCAGTGGACTGGCAAGAGCGTATTCAGCTGGTGCTGGCAGACGACGGCTCACTGAAGCGTTTGAAATTTGCCGATATGCTGCGTGAACAGAATGACGATATCGATCGTGACGACTTCGCCCAGCGTTTTGACGCCGACTTTATCCTGATGACCAGCGAACTGGCGGCGTTAATCAAGAACACCATCGAAGCCCTGGGTGGCGAAGCCCAACGTTAATCCTGCCTGAAAATACCAAGGGCTCTGCATGCAGAGCCCTTATTGCTATATATTAGGCAGGAAAATCACTCAATTTCCCCCACCCATAGTATTTTCTGAATAACTGCCATCCGTTTTTAATTATTTTCATCTACACGTATTAATACCACTTATAAATGACATTAAAAATTTTATATTCTCATCAATTAAATCATGAAAATGAATTATTTATGTTGCAGGAAAATAGATTACAATCTCTCAGACAACTGTCAAAGCCCGTTATTAGGGAGAGCGTGCCGAAGGGGTCGTAGCAGCTTTAGCTGCCGGAGCGCCCCTCGGTGCGCTAGGCCCGAGTATCTCGGGTTCAAAGGCAACCTCGTCATTACACTCAGAGATTGTAATATCTCCGTTTAAGCAAAGGAGTGCGTTGTGAAACAGGAAAGATTAAAAAGATTGATGTTCGTTGCAGGGGTTTCCTTTTCATCATTTTTAATCGCAAACATAAGAGAGTTGTCCCTCCCCACCACATTAATCAAAGCCTTTTTCGCGTCTATTATCTTCACATTGATTTATGCATTTCTTTCCAGCCACTTCTGGAAAAAGTATGTTCTAAAAATAAAAGATGAAGAATAACCTGAGGGTTCAGCGCCACGTTTTTTCCCAACATCCCAGTCGCAAACGTCTAAGGGCTCTGCATGCAGAGCCCTGATTTATCACCGAAGGGTGAAAATTATTTACTTAAGTAACGGCACAGGTAGGCGGTAGCGTCAGCCACCTGCAGGTTGAACTCACTGTGGGCCGGCACGAAGAATTTCTCACCCGGCATAAACACCTGCCAGTCCGGCGAGCCCGGCAGCAACACTTTCAACGCTCCGGTAATCACGGTCATTTCTTCCGGCTGGGCGGTGGTGAAGGTGTACTCTCCCTCTTCCATAACACCGACGCTGGTAAGGCCGATGCTGCTACTATCGAAACCGATAGACTTCACTTTTCCGGCAAAATACTCGTTCACTTTCAGCATAGACTGACACCCGCGTAATCAACTTTATGGGGAATCCATATTGGGGGATTGCGGTTGATCTGTCACTGGTTTTTCTCGCGAAATGCGATCGTGGCGCAGAGTAAAACTCTGCCGAGCGGTTGACCGTCAGCCCGCCGTTCTGGATCCACGGCCAAAAACACGCAGCGGCGCCCCCGACGGACCGCGAGATAAGATTTTATTAGCTTTTTAATCAGTCGATTAGCTCTGCAGCCAGCTTGGCCACCAGCGCGTTGGACAACAGCACCGGTATTTCAAGCCGTGCCTGCAGGAAATCACGATGCTGGCGGTGATAACCGATACAGTCGAGCACCACTACCTGCGCCCCCTGCCGCTGCAGCTCGCACGCGGCCAACTCCAGTACCGCGTCATCCGCCAGATAAGGGCTGGCAACGGCGAAACAGGGCGGCGTCGCCAGTAACTGCCACTTGCCTGCCTGCTGGCTGATTTGCTCCACCACCGGCACCACAATGCCAACCCGATGTTGGCTGACGATGGCAGAAATCAGCGGTGGAATAATGCGATCCGGCTCCAGTAACAGCGCCTGTTCTGCATGCAACTGACCAAACTCCCCGGTGCACAACAGCAGGATCACCTCGCAACCCTCCGCTTCCAGCGCATTGATTTTCTGCTGCAACCCCTGCTCAACCCGCGAGGCCGCCAATCTCACCTGTGTGCCGTCCAGCAGGCGTGAAACCAACACCTTTTCTCCGGCCTGCGGTGCGTAACCTTCGTCAATCTGGCGAGCGTTCAGCCCGTCCAGCAACCCGACATGCCTCACCTGCTCCGCAGGCAGATAGGCAGACAGCAACGGCATAATGTCGTTGCGCGGCGCCTGGCCGATAGTCAGCGTGGCAAATGAGGCATTCATCCGGTTATTTCCTTTTTTGCAGGTGGCTCAGGCTGCCGTACAGCGCCAGCAGCTGCGCATATTCGTCGGCCTGATAAAAATGACAGGTACCGCGCCCGAACTCTTTCGCCACTTCCACCGCAAACTTAACGGTTAGCGCAATATCCACTTCATGGCTGGCACCGGTACCGCAGCCCGGCACCACCGATTCAGTACAAATCGCCACGCCGACCACCGGCGCAGAGGTCGCGGTAGAAGGCTGCAGAATGCTGTTCAGATGGTGCACCCCGTTACCGTACGGCGTAATGTCCTGGGTGGTGATCGGGAAGGTCACCGCCGGGCGACCGCTGGTCATCTCCATAATCCGCAGCAGATCTTCCGCCACCCGCAGGATGTAGCCTTCCTTCACCGTCGGCGACAACGCATAACCTTTGTGGTTGATGATGCGATTGCCCTTGGTGGTGTCGATGGACAAAATCGCATCGACCTCCGCCACCACTTCATTATCGTTCATCGTCACGTCATCGATCGGTGAATCCATAAAATCGACCGGATCGTGCGGACGAGTGGGGGCATCTGGACAAATATGGGTGGTGATGATCACATCGCCCGCCAGTACATCGCCCTTGCGCTGCATTTCCGCCAGTTTCAGCGCACTGGCAATCGCAGCGATCGCCCCGTCGCCGTCGGATACCAGACCAATACGCGTTGGCCGCGCACCGATGCCACCCAATCGGCCGATGATGCCCAACGTCGGCGCATCGCCACCCTGGCTTTTCCCGGCGCTGCCGGGGATCTCAATGCGCACGAAGTCGGTCGCGCCTTTCGGCCCGCTGGCGCGCAGCGTGCTGGCCCGGATACCGGGATACGAAGTAAACAGATCGACAACTTCCTGACCGCTCACATAAGCACTATCAATTAATTCAAAAACCTGCAGCGTTTGTTGCAAACTCATAATCGGCTGACCTCACAATTTAACCGGATGGGTTATTTCCCTTTGCTGGAAAAAATGGAATTGAAAAAGCTGTACAGCGCGTCACCAGCGATAAAACCAGCCGCCATGATCTCCATCGGCGTGCGGCCCTTGTCACCCCAGCGGCGAATAATCAGGATGCGCAGCGCAATACCGACAAGCACTGCCCAACCCGCCAACGCGTTGTTGATCAACAGGCCGGTGGCCAACAGCACACCGAGCTGACGCTTGGGTCCGCCAATCCACTGTACGATGGCACCGGGGATCGCCCAGATCAACAGGCTGTAGGCAATGCCCGGCTGGGCACCCGCCTCGATGGTTTTGGCATACACCCGTGCAACCGGCGGGATCAGGTCCTGCAGGAAATAGCTGGTGTAAGCGAAGTACACCACCGGAATGGCGACGACAAAGGCGATCAATGCGGCAAACAACTGAATGCGACGTCCCAGCAGCTCCTGCTGCAGATCTTTGCCGTAGCCGCGCAGAATGAAGCCGGCTTTCAGATCAAAGCCCATGTCGGCAAACGCCGGGCCGGTAGCGGCGGTAAACCCGGTCAGCACGCACAGTGCCAACGGCGGGAAGCCAATCAGAATGCCGATAATCAGGGTAATCAGCGCCACCGCAAAGGCCGGGAACCAGCCGGAATGCATCGCGGCGATGCCGACGATCAACTCATGCACGAAGGCAGCAAACGCGGCGTAAATCACAAACAGCACCAGCATGCCCAGCGACATCTCGCTGTACAGCCCAGCGGCCAATGCCAGCAGTACGGCAATAACGATATAACCCACCGCGCCCAACCCCAGCGCCTTGCGGACTTCACTGTCGTCCCGGCTGAAACCGGTGGTGTCTACGCGCTTGCTGCGGATCACCTGCACTACCTGGATCAACGCCACCAGCCCGGCACCGACCATCACTCCGTGAGGGATGAAATTCGCATTGATGTCGAAACCCGCCATCGGTTCTGCATAGGCTCGCAATAACAGGCCAACACCAAACATACCCAATGCCCAGATATTGCCGATAAACGCGGTACCAAACGCCGCCATCGGGATTTTCAGCATCGAACCGGCGATACCTACCCCCACACCCACCACCAACAGCCAGGCCTGTTTACCGCCCCGGTCACCGGCCTTAATGGCTTCCGCCGCCGCGACGCCCGGTGGCCAGGCATTGGCCGCAGGAAAGATTTTGGTGTCAAACAGGCGATACAGCAGGTAGGCGTCCAGCAACATCGCCGCAGCCACCCCGCAAAACATCGGCAGGATCAACTGCGGTTGCCCCATCACATAAGGCACGGCAATCGGCATCAGCAATGAGTTGGCAGCGCCAAAGGTGGCGGAGGAGATCACCGTCTGCGCCAGATTTTGCGTATGCACCGAGCGGTAACGCTGGAACATTTGCAGCGGAATACGCGCCAACAACATGGCGAGTAACGCGCCAATGATCGACGTGTTGGGCGTAACCCCCAGCGTAGTAATCAACTGCACGCCGATAATTGCGCCGACGATGGACAGCAGCACCATCACCAGCAAGGTGCCAATATCTTTCAACGGATTGATGCTGCTATTTGGTTTCATCGTTTTAATTTCCCTGAATATTCCATGGCGTTTGACCACGTTAATTTCGGCATAAGACGGCCATCGCAGTTCCAAATATTGGAACTGCGAGTGAAATTAAAGAGTTATTACCCATAACGCTAAGTGAGATAATTAAGAAATTCCCTGGTGTTGGTTTTCGTTAATTATCGGGTGCTGACGAACTGTTTCGGTGTGTTATTTTATCTGTTGCCAATAATCATCACCGAGTTTTTCCGCCACTTGCCGGGATACTGTCATTAATGCCTCCAGCACGCCGGGTGAATACGGCTGTTCTTCCGCCTGCGTGGGGAAAGACAAGCAAAGACCGACCGTTTCATTGCGGTGTTTGTTGGTCACCGCAGTCGCCAATGAACTGATGCCCTGCAGGGTTTCGTTGCGCGCCAGAGACCAGCCCTGCCGCCGGATCTGCGCCAGCTTATTCAATAACGCCTCCAGCGTTTGCGGGGCGTTAGGTGAAGCCGCACGGTAGCCGGCAGTAAAACGCGCTATCACCTGTTCATCGCTGTCACGCGCCAGTATCGCCCGGCCCACCGAGGTTTCCGCCACCGGTGAGCGGCTGCCCGCCGGCGTCACTACCTGGAGGAAATGGCGGCCTGGAAACATGCGCATCACCATGATTTCCTGCGCCTCCAGCACCGAAACATAACCCGTGCAGTGGGTCTGCTGACTGAGCTGCACCATGTTGGCCGCCACGCTGTCGACCAGTGGCGTCGACAAATAGTGACTGGAGACCGATAACAACAAACGGCCAATTTTATACAGCTTGCTGTCAGCATCCCGTTCCAGCATGCCCTGGCTCTCCATGGTCTGCAGCAGGCGCGATGCGGTGCTTTTTGGCAGTGCCAATTGATTCACCACATCACTGAATGAAATACCGGGCTGGCCGTGCATCATTCGCTGTTGTGAAAATAACTTTAATACCGCAGCAGCATTTTCCAGGGTTGTCATGGCACGCCTTGTTCCACTATATGGAACTTAGTTCCTGTTTGATAATAAGAAACTAAAACTCGTACAACTTATCGTCAAGCAGTTTATTTTATACCCTACGGGTTAATAGCAGCGGATGATGCTTCACTAAATTAAATGCAACAGAGAACGCTGATAAAACAGGCTAATTACCGCGTAGTTATTCGACTGTGAAGTTATAAACCAGCATGTCGTGCTAATTGGGTTCGGCATTACGAGGTAATTAGTGAAAGTGGTAAGTGGAATAAATAAAGAAACCGACCTGACGCCGGTTTCTGAGGCGAGCTAATTAATCTTCCAGCGCCGGATCTTCATAGCGGTGCTTGGCATCGAGCGCTTCCTGCTCGGTAGGATGTTCACTGAGCAGCGTATTCGGCTCAATGTCATCGGTGCGCACCTCAAAACGGTGCATATTCAAACTCGGATCGCCCCGGTCAACGGCGACCACTCGAGCGGTTCTCGGATAGCCAGGTCGGTCATTTTCGCGCATGCTGATCTCCCGTGTGATTCCACAGGCTTAAGTATAGCAGCGGTATTTATACCGACACGCGCGACCCCAAATCGCGATCTTTGTGTTCACCTTCCAGCAGTTGCGTCAGCTCATCGCAGGCGCAGATCTTGCCGTCGCGCACGGTGAAATGCGCCAACACCTTGACCAGGCTGCGGCCGCCATCGCGCTTTTCCACTCGTACCCGGTGGTGGGTCAGCACCGAATCCCCCTGCCCGGCCACGGCGACGATCTCCAGCGTCATGCTGCGAGTGAGTTGTTTCAGTAACGCCATATGCTGCATAAAATGGGCGTAATCCAGCGTGTTGCCGTCCACCTGCTGGTGGTAATCCTCACTGAAAAACTCAGCGATCAGCACCGGCTGGTGTTGGGGTGCTGCAACGACCCGTTGCAAGGCCTCGAGCACGAGGGCGGTTGGGGTTTTCAGGCTCATCATTTATCTCCAAAATTGAATGATGTGGAGATCATAGATCAGGCAGAAGGTGGCATAATAACCACAACTGGACTTTCTATACGGTAAATCGGCCAATCATCATGATCCTGCAAAGCGAGCGACTTTGGCATGAGAAAAAACACTTAACGCCCTGGCATCAACACGCCAGCGGACAGGTCTATTTATTAACCCACGGCATGATCGCGCTGGAAACCCAGGAGCAGCAATGGGCTATGACCGCCGGCAGCATCGGCTGGCTGCCACCGAACTGCGCGCACCAGGCATTGGCCTGTGGCAACGTCGCCGGCTGGAGCCTGTATCTGCCTGGATCCCAATGTGTAGCGCTGACGAAACACCCCCATCTGAGCAGCGCATCCGGGTTGATTGTGGCGTTAATGGAACGCATTGCCCAATTCGCAGGCCAAAGGCTGAACGCGCCGCAACGGCGACTATTACAAGTATTGTTGGATGAGATGTGCGCGCAGGAAAACACGCCGTTGCAACTGCCGCTGCCGCAGGACCTGCGACTGCTAAAAATCGCCCGAGCGTTACTCAACGAGCCGGCCAGCGAACGCAGCCAGAGTGAATGGGCTGCCTGGGCCGGGTTGAGCGTCCGCACCCTGAGCCGGCATTTTCTCAGCGAAACCGGCGTGACTTTCGCCCGCTGGCGCCAGCAAGCCCGGGTGATCCGCTCACTGGAGCCGCTATCACGCGGTGAAGCCGTCAATCAGATTGCCGGCGACTGCGGTTATGACAATGTCAGCGCCTATATAGCTGCTTTCCGCCAGCGCTTTGGCACCACCCCAGGGCTGTATTTTACTCAGCGTCCGCCGGCAGCAATGCCTGACGCGCCGCGTTGAGAAACTGTTCCGACACAGCATCACCCTGGGTTGCCCTCGCCAGCGTTAGCGCGCCCACCAGCATCGCCATCTGCGCCAGCGCCTGCTGCTGTCGTTGTTGCTCATCCTCCACCGGGGACAGCGACTCCAGCCGCGCCAGCATGGATTTCACGCCATTCAGGTAAGCCTGATGTACCGGTTTATCCACGCCCTCTCGCGCCACGTCACTGGCCAGGGCTGTCACCACACAGCCTTCGGCCGGGCCGTCGCGATGTTTGACATCCAGATAGCCGTCAATCAGGGCCTGTAAATTGTGTTTACCGGGCTGACGACTCATCGCGTCCCAACGTTGAGCGGATTCTTCCGCCGCCCTGCGGCTGGCTACCGCCGCCAGTTCATCCTTGGAGGCAAAATGGCCATAGAAACCACCGTGTGTCAGCCCCACTGCCGCCATCAGATCGTTGACGCTGACGCCATTCAGGCCGCGTTCGCGAAACAGCTGTGAGGACACCTGCTCAATCGCCTCGCGATTGCGCTCCATCTGTTGTTTTGATACCCGTGCCATGGCGTTTCCCCTTATCAATCAGACACCATCTTAGGCCATCCCTGAACGGCGCTCAATAGATGATGACCTTCATCCAAAAAACCACCGGGGAGGAAGCACGGCGGCGAGACTATCTATCGATTGTGAGGAATAAAGAGGGGTATAGACAGGATCCGGGCACAGGTGACTGTGCCCGAATGGAAAGCGAAAGGTGAATTACTTTACCGTTTCCAACTGCAGGGCGGTCAGGATCTGCTCCACCACCTGCTGCGGGTTGCCGGTGCCGTCCATCACGTAGTGTGCGGCCTCCTGATACAAAGCTTCGCGCGCGGCCAGTACTTCCAGCATCTCTTCGGCAATCGGACGGCCGGTCAGCGTAGGGCGTTGCGTGTCTTGCGGGTACTCTTCCAGCCGCTGAGCCAACACTTCGGCCGGGGAACGCAGATAAATCACGGTGCCATTCTGACGCATAAAACGGCGGTTCTCTTCCGCCAGGATCGCGCCACCGCCAGTGGCAACTACAGTTGACGGTTGAGTCACCGTTTGTAGCGCAATGCTTTCACGGCGGCGAAATCCCAGCCAGCCTTCTTTTTCGACCATTTCCGCCACGCTCATCTGCGTAGTCTGCTGCATAAACAGATCGGTATCGATAAATTGATAGCCCAGCGCCAGCGCCAGTGCGCTGCCCACCGTGGTTTTACCGGCTCCGCGCGCGCCTACCATGAAAATGGTTTGTGTCATTACGGGTTGTCCCTTATACGGTGACTTGAATACATTTGCCCGCCAGAAACCGGCGTGCAGATCCTGCGATGGCGTGGTTGCTGCATCATACCGCCATCCACCTGTATTTCAATATTTACGATAGTGTAAATTCCATGGCACAGCGACTGCCTGCGGCAAATCCCTGTGCCCGTTCTTCCGCCAGGTGATGGCTCAGTGACGCACTGAGCCGTTCGACGGCTACCGGCCGGAACCCCAGCCGTTGGTAATAAGGTGCATTCCAGGGCACATCAATAAAGGTGGTCAGCGTCAGGCGCTGCGCCCCTTGCAATCGGGCCTGAGCGGCCACTTCGGCAATCAATCGGCGCCCAATCCCCTGGCGTTGCCAGTCGGCGGCGACCGACAACTCGGCGATATGCCAATCCTGCGGCTGTGCCGCCACGGCGATAAATCCGACCAACTCACCCGCGGCGCTTTCCGCCAGCCATTCTCCCTGCTGTTGAATAAAATCGGCATGCTGCTCTGCGCTCATCACCGGACCTTCGGCGATATAGCGCCAGGCCGGTTGTTGATGAAATAGTTGCGCTGCCGATCGCTCAACCGCGATCAGTTGAGCAATATCCTGAGGTTGCGCTAGACGGATCTTCAGGCTCATCGGGCTCTCCTCAACAACAGGGCCGGGTATTTAACCAGATTTCCCCGGTGGCAGATACCTGCCACCGGGCCTGCTTTTTAACCGCCAAATCAGAAATCAACGCTGGCACGCAGCACCATTTCACGCGGTTCCCCCACCGCCACGCGTAAATTGCCGCCGCTGGAAGGGTAATAGGTTTTGTCGAACAGGTTCTTCAGGTTCAACTGCCATTTCACCCGATAACCATTCACCGGCATGGTGTAAGCAGCAAAAGCGTCGGCGACGGTGTAGTTATCAAGATTAAAGCTGTTGGCAGCATCACCCGGACGTCGCCCTACGTAACGCGCACCGGCCCCCATTCGCACGTTGTCCCCGCTGTACAATCCTGGGGAACCCAGATCCTGCGTCAGGAACAATGAGGCAGTATGACGCGCCACGTTGGTCATTTCTTTGCCTTTGTTGTCAGGATCATCCACCACCCGCGCGTCGGTATAGGCGTAAGACCCGATCAGGCTCAGGGAATCGGTAATATTCCCGGCGACATCCAGCTCCACCCCCTGCGAGCGCACACGCCCAGCGGTGCGGGTGACGGTTTCCCCATTCACCAACTCGCTGACCATCACGTTGCGCTTGGTGATATCAAACAGCGCCAGCGTACCGGTAATGCCATTCGGCAACTCAAGCTTGCTGCCCACTTCCCAGGCCTTGCCCTGTTCCGGCGGCAACGAACCAATCTGGCTGGCGATGGAAGAGTTCGGCTTGAAAGACTCGGTGTAGCTGCTGTACAGCGACACATACGGCGTCAGCTTGTAGACCACCCCGGCACGCGGCACCAGTTTGCCGTCGGAGCTGTCGGTATTGGTGATAAACGGCCGCCCCTTGCCGGCGAACACGTCAAAGGCGTCATAGCGCAATCCGCCCATCACCAGCCATTTATCGGTCAGTTGCACGGAGTCCTGCATAAACCAGCCGTAGCTGGTGAGGTTTTCACGCTGATCGCTGTCTTTGGCACTGACGGCATTCGAGGTGGGCATCTGGCCGTACACCGGATGGTAGATATTGAAATCGCTGTTCTTTTTACCGCGGATCATATCGCCACGGTAGGTGCGGTTATCTTCAAAATCAAAGCCGAACAGCATCTGGTGGTTGATACTGCCCCAGTCGACGTCACCGTTGAGCGTCAGTTGCACCGCATTGGCATGGCTAACGGCATGGGCGGTAGAGTCAGCCTGACGCGACAGCACGCCGGTTTCAGGATCCAAAGCCAGCGCACGCGCCTGGTTGTCACTGTAGCTATTGCGGCTGTAGGCGTAAGTCAGTGAGCTTTTCCAGCTCTCGTTCAGCACCTGATCGACCTGCAGAGTAACGCTATCCTGATCGCCACGCGTGGCGTTATAGCCTTCATCGAAGCGGCGGTCGCGCGGCGTATTCACCGGCTTGCCGGTACGCGAATCAATGATGGTGCCACGATCGAAGGGTACCAGATATTCCATATGTTCGTAGGCAACGCGCACCGTGGTGCTCTCGCCGTACCACATCAACGAGGGTGCGATCACCGTCTGGCGATTACGGCCGAAGTTGCGCCAGTAGTCGGTTTCGTCGTGATCGACAATCATCCGATAGGCGAATCCGGAAGTCCCCAACGGCCCGGTAACGTCCAACTGGCCGCCACCGCCCTTGAAACTGCTGCCCCAGCCTTCCACATGGGTGTGTTGCTGCAACTGCGGCTTCTTGGTGATCATATTGATCATCCCACCCGGCTCACCCATGCCGTACAACATCGAGGCCGGGCCTTTCAGCACCTCAACCCGTTCGGTGGTGGGAGTAAAGTTGCGCGCCTGCACCGAACGCACGCCGTCGCGCAGAATTGAGCCGTCGCGGTTATCGCCAAAGCCACGCTTCATCACCGCGTCCTGAGTTCCGCCCAAGGTATTCGCCTGGGTGATACCGCTGACGTTATACAAAGCCTCATCCAGGCTGCTGACCGCCTGATCGGTAATCACCTGCTGCGGCACCACGTCGATAGCCTGCGGCACGTTCAGCAAGCTGGTTTCCGTGCGGGTACCGGTCACGCTGGTCAGCGGCTGATAGCTTTGCTCGCCATCGGTCTGCGCCTGGCCGACTACCACCAGGGTCTCGCCCTTCTGTGCGGTTTTGTCGGCACCGATCGCCGGTGCAGAAGCACAGGCTGCCAAAGGCAGTGCACACCACCAGCCACGCTGAGTGTTATTCATTATTTAACTGACTCCAATAGGTCCCTGAAAAAGGTAACGGCAAAAATTGTTGATATAACTGCTTAAAGGTCTGCTGCGGGTTGATGTCTGCAAACAGATCCGGATAGAAGGCTTTGGCGAACATCTCAACCGCCACCACGTGGTAAGGGCTGAGATAGAAGTTGTGCCAGATGCTCCAGGCCTGGTGGCTTTTTATTGCTTTCAGGTTGGCGAGCATTGGCTGTTTTTGCATAACCCTGCGGAAGCTCTCATCGGCGTCCTGCTGAGTGACCAGTGGTCCAAGGCGCAGATCGGAAAAATGCTTGCCCTGCGGCCCGGCCATACCGGTGGCGATGTAGATGTCAGGATTGGCGGTCAGGATGGTTTCCGGGTTCAGTTCACCGTAGACGCCCTTGATGCTGGCGTTAGCGATATTGTCACCGCCGGCAAAGGCCAGCAGATCGCCGAGGTTGCCATGGGCCGCCGTGGTGCAGCAGGTTTCGCGCCGCCCAAGATGCAGATGCAGCATCACCTTGGGCTTCGGCCCCTGGTAACCGGCCAACCGCTGCTGGATCACCGCCATATGCTGCTGATAGAAACTGATGAATTGCTCTGCACGCTGTTGGCGATTAAGCACTTCGCCCAGCAGGCGGACGCTCGGCACGGTGTTATTCAGCAAATCGACCCGTAAATCGACGTAGATCACTGCAATGCCAGCCTTGCTCAACGCACTCAGCACTAAATCACTGTCACCCTCTTCCCGTGCATAGCGCGCAAGGATCACCAGATCCGGCTTCAACCGGATCAGATTTTCAATGTTAACCTGGCGAAAATTACCCTTGCTGATAGAAGGTATCGCTTTGATCTGCGGGAATTTCTGCGTATAGAGCTGCCAACTTTGCGCATCAAAACGCGCCATGTCTTCCGGCCAGCCGACAATACGTTGGGCTGGGTTACCCGGCTCCAGCAGCGCCAGGGTATACAACATTCGACTTTCGCCCAGCACGATACGCTGCGGATTGTCCGGCACCTTAACCTGACGGCCAGTGATGTCGGTGACCATTTTCGCCTGGACGCCAAAAACGCCCAGTAGCAAGGAAAGCAGCAGAAAAATGAGGGAATTGCGCATCAGTAAGCCGGGTTAGCTAAAATATGCGCGCATGATAATCACTCTCATTAGCACTTTCAATCCCAACGCGCGCAGAGCGGGTCAAATCTGCGGAATTCCGCTATTTCGACGCTGATGCGTGCAAAACCGCTGTAAATACGGTTTTATAAAGTTAAAAATTTGGGAGATAACCCGAAGTCAGATTGCAGATCATTCAGGAGGTGCAGAGATGACCCAACGCATTATTCCCCTGACGGAGTGCCCAGAGCTCAGCGACGTCTGTGCCGCATGGGCATTTGGTCAATGGGGCTCGCAACGCGGCGGTGCGCTGGAACGCACGCGTCAGCGCTTTGCCCTGTGTACCCAGCCGAGTGAAGACTACACCACGTTGTTGATGCTTGAGGGCGAGCGCCCACTGGGAATGGCCAGCCTGTGGCCGAGCGACGATCATCACCGGATGGACCTTTCCCCCTGGCTGGCGGGGGTGTTTGTTCATCCTGACCATCGTCGTCAGGGCATTGCACAGCGTTTGGAAGCCGCCATCGTACAATTGGCGCGCCAGCGCAATCACCCGGTATTGCACCTGATCACCGATCAATCCGAGGCGCTGTATACGGGCTGGGGCTGGCAAACCATCGAACGTCGGCAGCAATATGAAGACCAGGTGGTGGTGATGGAAAAAAGGCTTTAGCTAACGGGGCGTACAGACATACACCAGCGCCGGCGGGAAATTACGCACCACCCGCAGCCGTTTCCAGTGGAAATAGCGGGACAGGAGTTTTTCCGACAGATGGCTGTACTGGAACAACACCAGGGTGCCGTTGCGTGCACGCAAACGCTGCTGCGCCTGCTGCAAAATACGCATGCTGATTTTAAGCGGGATCGACAGCAGCGGCAGGCAGGAAAACACCACGTCGTAATCACGGGCCATCTGTTCCGCCGAACGGTCCATCACCTGCAGGCGACGATCGTCAATTTTCCGCAGCTGATGGACAAAATGAGATTGGATTTCGAAGGCTTCAAGCGAGGCATCGGCACGCATGCGCCCCAATATGCGCTTGGTCAGCACGCCATCCGCCGCACCCAGCTCCGCAATTGACAAGGCGCCCGTCCATTCAATCTGATTGAGCATCGCCTGGCACAGCCAGGGGGAAGAAGGCGCCAGTGTGCCAATGGTGCGCGGCGAAGCCATAAACTGCTGGAGGTAGAAAAAGTGGTTCTTCAGTTGCAGCCGTGTCGCATTTAACATTGGGGCCTCCTTAGGTTGAGTAGCCACCAATCTGAACTCAATTCCTTAAGTATTCATTAACATGTTTCCTAAAACCACCGACTCAGTTGTAATAAAATGCGACTGACTACAGGCAAAAAAACGGTTGTGGTCATCATCATCGGGTGAGCCAGGAATGGCATTACCGGTCAGATTATTATCCACAACCGTTTATTTTATCGGCCACCTATTACAGTGGCCGAATTGTATTTATTGCCGGATTATTAGCGGTATATTTCCGCATTACCACGCCAGTTGCTGGAATCCCCCGGGGTGTCCAGCCCGATAATTCGCAGGTGGCTGGCGCCATCGGCCTGAGCTTTTTCTTTCAGCGCGTGAACCGCATCACCCGGTGAACCACTGATGCCGGAAACCGACACCACGCCAAGGCTCTGCATGCCGCTGGCCTGCTCTGTGTTGACCTGTTTTACCGACGACAGCGGCGCTGCAAAGGAAGAAAACGAAGCGGCTGCCAATAGAATTGCTGCGATGCCAGGTAATAGTTTCATGATTAACTCCAGGTGTTTTTGTTTATTTTCTCGTATCAGTGGAGTTAATTATCCGCCAGACAATGAAAGCAGACGTAATCCAATGTAAAGAACATCAATCATTGTGATGAAAATAAGGAGGAGGTGCGTGCAGATATGTCTTACAGGGAATAATAGCGGGCTACGCAGTGACTCTACTCCCGGCAGATGACAATTTAAAGTCCGTTTGGCCAGGGAAAGATAAAAATCCTCACTTTTAAGATTTCTCTCCCACCCGCAGGTGGCTGAACTACGCTATTGCTGAAGGTTATCATTTTGGAAGGATCCCCTATGTCGCAAACCTTGCTTCGTGTGCGTGATGGTCGTGGCGCCTCGGTTTCGTTCTCGGAACTGTTATTCGACCTGATCTACGTTTTTGCCGTGACCCAACTGTCCCATTACCTGTTGCACCATCTGACGCTGACCGGTGCGCTGGAAACCCTGTTGTTGTGGTTTGCCGTCTGGCTGGCGTGGCAATACACCGCCTGGGTCACCAACTGGTTTAACCCGGATACCCGCCCTATCCGTATCCTGCTGTTCGCCATCATGCTGCTGGGGCTGTTCGCCTCCTCCGCGCTACCCCAGGCGTTTGGTGAACGCGGGTTGATGTTCGCGCTGTTCTACGTGGCTATTCAGGTTGGCCGCTCGCTGGTGGTGCTGAAGCTGCTCCCCGCCCACCATCCACTGAAACAAAACTTTCGGCGCATTCTCGGCTGGATGTGCATTTCGGCGGTGTTCTGGATCCTCGGCGGGCTGGCGGAAGGCCATCATCGGCTGTTGTTGTGGGCCATCGCGGTACTGTGCGAATACGTTTCACCGATGTTCGGTTTCCGCCTGCCGGTGCTTGGTCGCTCCGACAGCAGCAGCGAATGGACCATCGAAGGCCATCACCTGGCGGAACGCTGTCAACTGTTCGTGATAGTGGCACTGGGGGAAACCATTCTGATTACCGGCTCCACCCTCAGCGAAATGGAGTCCTGGAGCGCGCCGGTACTGATTGCGTCGTTGGTGGCCTTTCTCGGCAGCCTGGCGATGTGGTGGGTGTATTTCGATACCAGCAGCAAAGCCGGTAGCCATGCCATCAGCCAGGCGGAAAACCCTGGCCAACTGGGTGCCAACTTCCATTATGTTCATGTGGTACTGGTTGGCGCGATCATCGTCTGCGCCGTCGCCAATGAGCTGGTGATCGCCCACCCTGACGGGCATATCAACAACGTGACAGCCGCGGTGCTGCTGCTCGGCCCGGCGATTTATCTGCTCGCCAATGCGCTGTACAAGCGACTGGTATATCGCCGTTTTCCGCTATCGCATCTGCTGGGGCTGATTGCACTGGCGGTGCTGACGCCAATCGCTTTTCTCACCGATTTGCTGATGGTGAACGCCCTGACCACCCTGATTATGGTGGCAGTGGCCGTGTGGGAGAGCATTTCGCGCGGCAGAGCGCCGCAAGCCAGCAGTGAGGCAATCTAATAAGGAAGAAAGACCGGGGGCCACGCCCCCGGCCGTGATGCTTACTTCAGCGGTTGTGGCAGCGTCAGTACCCACAGCTCGCTGAGCGATTCCGGTTTATCCAGCGGCCGCAGTTCGATACGGGTCGATACGGCTTTGCCCTCCAGGCTCAGGTTACCCTGTTGATCCAACTGGTAATCGCCGACTTTCTTCGCCTTCGGCTGTGCGTCCACCAGCTTGGCCTGCAGGCCAAAATCGTTATCGTTAATCACTGCTAACGTGCGATCGTCAATCAGCGACAGGCCTTCTACCTTCTCCTGCTGCCAACCTAATTTACGCAGATCCACCACTTCCCGCTTCTGCGCCAGCTTCACGCCGCGTTTCGCGAGATCTTTTGCATCGTCAAACTCCAGCGCTTTGCCCTTACCGTCAAAGGCGGTCAGATCGGTCGCCTGGCTGAGATCAACCAGGTAGATCTTGTTGATCATCTGCTTGTCTTTATCGCTGCCCTGTTCGACCAACAGGATGTGCTGATTGTCTACCGCCACGATGTCGCCCACCTTGGCGTCTTTAGCCTTTTTATAGCTGTCGATATCGATCGGATAACCGTACATTGCCGTTTTCCCGCTGGCCGGATCAAAACTGACCAGGCGGGTGAACTGCGCCTTGTTCTTGCTTTTACCCTCAACGTCGAGCGTGCTCTGCACCGCTGCCAGAATGCGTCCGTCCGGCAAACGGGTGATGCCTTCAAAACCCCGGTTCGGTTGACGCCACTTGATAATATTCGGCAACCCACCGGCCACCGCCTGCTCGCCCTGCTCCGGCGTTGGGCCGTATTTGGCGAGGATCTTGCCCTGGCTGTCGATGTGGATCAGGAACGGGCCGTATTCGTCACACAGCCAGTAGCCGCCGTTGCCATCCGCCGTAATGCCTTCGGTATCCAACCCACGGCGATCGCCCTGTAACGTTTTCAGCGTATCGCTCAACGCCACTTCGTTGGTTGAACCAATCAGACCCGCTGGCAGCGGCAACCCGCTGATCGGCCCTTGCTGGTCATGCAGCGGCCTTGAGTTACTGGCAACCGCCTTACCGCCGCCGACGCGAATATCCATCAATAAAGGAACAAACTCAGGGTTGGCGAAGATTTTCGCTTCCTGTTCACCGACCGCAGGTGCATCGGCATTGGGGCCGCGATCGGTCACGGTGGTCAACAGCAGATCCTGACCTTCACGGCCATTGAATACCAGGCCAGAACCAATACCTACCGGCAATCCCTGCGGGAAATTCTTGGCAAAAGCGCCCTGATAACTTACATGTTCGCCGCCGGGAAAGCTGACCACATAGCGCGCCACCTCAACGTCAGTGGCAGCATAGGAGAACAGAGGAAACAACGAACTGATTAACAGCGAAACCGATTTTATTTTCATGTTTATGGCTCAGAGTTAAGGGTGTGAAGTTGGCAGCTTGCTAAGGTATTAGCCCGGCATGACAGTTTGATGACAAACCGGTCTAATACCCTGAATTTCCGTGATAATTAAATATGGCAAATAGAAATTAACAATTAACACGGACAAATCGAATGGGAAAATCATATGAAAAATTGAATTTAACCGTAGCTATTTACCGCCAGAAATACCTATACCGCTTAAGCTTAGGGTAAATTCTTATAACAGCGATAAAAAAACCAGCAAACGCACCGCAACGCCCCAAATATAGCCGTATTCGCATAGACAAAGTTAATTGACGGGGATTTAATATCTGCTGTTATTCAAGCTGCATTAAGAATAATCCTGATAGAAACCTGCATTAATTGAAAAAGGTGTTCTATAGTTTTTAGTGCTAACGCCCGTTAGTATTTTCCGTAGGATGGAGTCTATGTCAAAGCGACTTTTTGCCGAATTTTTTGGCACATTTTGGTTGGTGTTCGGTGGTTGTGGTAGCGCAGTATTAGCAGCAGCATTCCCACAGCTGGGTATTGGTTTTCTTGGTGTGGCACTCGCTTTTGGTCTGACCGTGGTCACCATGGCTTATGCCGTTGGCCATATTTCTGGCGGGCACTTTAACCCGGCCATTACCGTAGGATTATTTGCCGGTGGCCGTTTCGCTGCCAAAGACGTGATTCCCTATGTGATTGCTCAGGTTATTGGCGGGATCGCTGCAGCGGCGGTGTTGTATTTGATCGCCAGCGGCAAAGCAGGTTTTGACGCTACCGGCGGCGGCTTTGCCTCCAACGGTTACGGTGAGCACTCACCGGGCGGCTATTCTCTGCAGTCGGCTATCGTTATTGAACTGGTACTGACCGCATTCTTCCTGATCGTTATTCACGGTGTGACCGATAAACGTGCGCCTGCGGGCTTTGCTCCGCTGGCCATTGGTTTGACGTTAACCCTGATCCACCTGATCAGTATTCCGGTAACCAACACTTCCGTTAACCCGGCGCGCAGTACCGGCGTGGCAATATTCCAGGGTACCTGGGCATTGCAACAGCTTTGGGTATTCTGGCTGGTGCCATTGGTGGGCGGTGTTATTGGCGGCCTGATTTATCGCTGCCTGCTGGAAGACAAGAAGTAATTTCTATCCGGTAACGATCTGTCAGGGCAGCCACTATATCCCATGAATTTCGATTGCAGCCAATCCCGCTGCAATCGGAAAAATAAAGGGTCTATTGGCTGCCCTGATATTATTTATCCTCTGACTACTTCGAACATCATAATATCGCTGGTGAACGATCCGTCCGGTTCGATGGCAAAATGCTGCATCACCTCTTCGGAAACCCCCTGCTGATAAGCACGGATCGCGGTAACGAAATGCTCCGGCGTACGCATCCGCTCTACCCAACTACTGAATTCCAGCAGCAGCCGATCCGACGTCACTTCCTGTACCAGCAGCCCGGCTTCGGTCAGCAGGCCCAACCATTCACCCGGCGCATAGTCACGCACATGTGAAGTATCGCGCAGCACCTCAACGGTTTGCAGATAGATATCCAGCAGCGGATGCCCCGGTGAAACCACATCCATAAAGATCGCTCTGCCACCCGGTTTCAGCACCCGTCGAACTTCACGCAATGCCTGGCCGACGTCATGCCAATGGTGTGCCGAGTAGCGGCTGATCACCAGATCAAAGCTGGCATCGTCAAACGGCAGCGACTCCGCCACGCCCTGCTGTACCTGGATGTTGTTGAAGCCTTTGTCCGCTGCCGCCTGGCTTACCACTGCCAGCATCTGCGCCGACAAATCATAGGCCACCACCTGTGCCACTTTGGCTGCGGCGGTAAAGCTGGCATGCCCCGCGCCGCAACCCAGATCCAGTAATTTGGCGTTGGTGTGAGGTTCCAACAGTCGTGCCAGCCGCTGTAAATCCTTTCCCTGTGCATGCACTGCGCTGGTCAGATAGGCGCTGGCTTGCTCACCAAACTGACGGTCAACCGCATTTTTATGGCTATTGCTGATGCTCATAGGTGCTCCCTTATTGTATGGCTTTCGCCTGTGCCGGATGGCTTTTAATGACTATAATCGCCTTATTATACGGGTACAATATAAGCAGTTATCCTAGTATCAGGAGGTACCAGTCTATGCAATCAGAAGCCTTATCCGGCCCTAAAGCCCTGGGTGCCTTCCTGCGTGCGCACCGTGAACGCATCACACCGGAAATGCTGGGGTTACCCAGCGCCCCGCGCCGTCGCACCAGCGGCCTGCGTCGTGAAGAGCTGGCACAAATCAGCGGCATCAGCGCCACCTGGTATACCTGGATAGAACAGGGGCGCGAGGTCTCCATATCACCCCATACGCTGGCACGCATTGCCAAAGCACTGCGGCTGGGGCCAGCCGAACGCCACTACCTGTTTACCCTGGCGCGCGTAGCCGATCCCGAGCAGGAGCATCATCAGGAAACGGCCAACAGTGCCGTTTTGCAAAGTGTTCACCAGGTGACGGTGCCTTGTTACCTGTTGGATATCACCTGGAATGTTGTCGCCTGGAACCCGCAGGCGGAGAGCCTGTTCAGCGGCTGGCTGGATCAGGCCGGCAGCCCCAATCTGCTGCACTTTATGTTTTTCCACCCGTTGGCAAAAACGTTGGTCAGCGACTGGGACGATCGCGCACGGCGCGTGGTCGCCGAGTTTCGAGCCGAAACCAGCCACCACCAGAACACTGAAGAGATACGCACTTTCGTGCGCAACATGACGCACAACAGCGAGGCCTTTCACCACTGGTGGAAACAGCAGGACGTGCTGGCGCGGGAGGGGGGCGAGCGAGCATTCACCCATTTGCAGCAGGGAGCGTTGCGCTATCGGCAACTGACGTTTAATCCAGCGGAAAATAGCGGGCTGAAGCTGGTGATGCTGATCCCTTTGCCGTAACTGGTAACAAATTCATGAACAGGTTTACCTGCCATTTATTTATTGGTTCATATAAACGCGCTAGGGTGATAGCTACCGATGATAGTCATCATCCAGTAACGTTATTAATCTCCTTGAGGTAATCCTATGCAATCCGAAGAACAACGTCTTATCGATGGTCTGTTTGGCCGCTTGAAAGAAGCCGAGACCAAGACGGGCCAGAGGGATCTCCAGGCAGAGCAGCAAATCAACCAGCACATCCGTGAACAGCCTTCCGCCCCCTATTACATGGCGCAGGCAATGATCATTCAGGAAGCGGCGCTGAAGCAGTTGGACCAACGGGTGAAAGATCTGGAAAGCCAGATTGCCCAACAGCAGCAAAATAGTGCCAACCCGCCAAGCAGCGGCGGTTTTCTGGCCGGGCTGTTCGGCGGCGGCAACCGCAATACCCCGAGCCCACGCGAGCAGTATCAGGCGCAACAGCAGAATAACGCGGCATGGAACAACCAGCCGCAGCCGGGCTATGCTCCGCAACAGCAGCAGCCGACCTACAGTCAACCTCAGCAGGCGGCACCTTCACGCGCCGGCGGGTTCCTCGGTGGCGCATTGCAGACCGCAGCCGGCGTGGCGGGCGGTGTGGTGTTGGCCGATATGCTGACCGGCATGTTCCGCCATTCGCAGCCGCAAGAGATTGTGAACATCATCGACGAGACCCCAGCAGCACCGGTGACACCGGTCGATGACAGCGCGATGAGTAATTTCGACGCCTCCAACAACCTCGACACCTTCAACGGTGGCGATAGTCGCTTCCTCAATCAGGACAACGGCTTCCAGAATGCGGACTATCAAAATGACGATAACACCGACTTCTCGGATGACGACTACAACGACGACGATTCGTTTATCTGATGCTGCCCCCCTCTCCGCCCGGGGAGGGGTTTAATGTTTCTTGTTCCCCGTATCCTGGTCTACAGTTAACCCTTCCCAATGACTGCAGGTGACGAGAAGCCATGCCGCAAATTCCCCCTCCCTCTCTTTTTGTTAGCACCCGTATGCTGATGCGTCCGCCGGTGGCCGACGATATTGCCCGCTTTTACGCTATTTTTGGCGATCCGGAAACTCAACGCTTTAACCCCGCCGGACCTGTCGCCAGTGAACAGTTGGCACGGCAGGCGCTAACGGAACGGATCGAAAACTGGCAGCAGCACGGCTATGGTTCCTGGGCGATTGCGCTGCATGAACGACCGGAGTGGATTATTGGATTTGGCGGGATTTCCTGGCGGCCACTGGGGGCACAGCGCACGGTAAATCTGGGCTATCGCTTTGATACGCAGGTTTGGGGCCAGGGATTGGCGACGGAACTGGCGCAAGCCTCGCTGGAATATGGTTTCGAACAGCTACGGCTGGCAGAAATTTCCGCGGTTGTACGTGAAAAAAATCTGGCCTCGTGCCGCGTGCTGGAAAAAGCGGGTTTACGTTTGGTGGATACCCTGGATGACGTGCCTGGCGATAGGCCAAGCCTGGTTTACAGCCTGCAGCGCAGCGAGTATCAGAGCTGCTGAGACGGAGGATCATCGTTGATTTTCGCCAGTTCCCGGCGATAGGACCTCACCTTTTGGCGCTTCTTCAGCCAGGTGGTGGTGGCGACGATAAAAATCAGCCCGGACATAGTCAGTACGCCAATCGGATGGCCATAAAACACCATCATGGCGAAGTAAATGGCAGACACCATCGCCACCCATTTCGCCGTATTTCCCACCGCATTCTTTTCCTAGCTTAAACGGCGAATGTGCTCTTCTTCACTGATTCCCATACCCTCTCCTGATTCGTTGAACGTTCCATTATATGGGGCCGGAGTGCTGATATTTCAATCGATTAAAGGGTAAAGAAGCGTAAAGCACAGCGGGTTTACTCACTGCGATGATGCAAATAACGGCCTGGTAAATGCTCACCGGGCAAGGCGGTGCCTTGGTTGCGGCCAAACAATCGGTAGCGGTTGCTCGCCACCGCATTGTAAAACGCGTCCGCCAGCCGCTGCGGCAGAAAGCGGGCCCATGCCAGCAGGTGAAATGGCCAGCCAAGCTGGCGCAGTGCCTGAAAAAATGCGGCGGAACGTAACCAGTGCTGGCCTTGTTGCAGGTAAACAATAGAGTCAAAACGGTCGGTGGGTAACGCCAGCCAGCGCAGGATCGCCTGCCCTTCCTCGGATTGCACCGTGGCCAGCAGGATCTTGCCCTGCCGATCGGCACGGATCAAAAATCGCACCAGCCCGTGACACAGGTTACATTCGCCATCGAATAACAACACCCGATCACCGGGCCGCAGATAAGGGGGGAGCGTTGACTTATTCATTTGGCCTCCTGAGGGGATCACCAGACTAACGCGCATTTCCCCTCAGAGCCAGCAGACCCGTTTAAGGCACCGAAGGAGCCGGTGGTTTATCCGGTAATGCCACCACCGAAACGCGGACTTCATAATGCTTGGCCGCACTGGCCGGGATCACCGAAGTCAGCTTATTGATGGTTTCGGTCGGATTATCGCTGGCGGAAGTCGCGCAGAACAGCTCCCCCCCGTGGCAGAAACCCGGTTTGGCCATATTCCCGCCAGGGAAAGGCGGCAAGCGGAAGCCTTGCTCAGTTTGCGGTGGTGCAGTTTTATCAGCAGGAGCGGAAAGAGCACTGACGCTGAACAGCGTCACGGCAGCCAGAAAAGGCAATGCCAGTACTTTGATGGTTTTTTTCATCTCATTGACCTCATGTGTCGGGATTGGGCTTAACCTACCCCGCCCCCGGCACATGAGAAAGTCGCTTTTCACGACCTTTTCACCCCGATGCTCTTTGCTTACATCCCACCGCTAACGTGATGAAAGTTTAAGGATTATGTAAAGTTTATGAGGATATTTATCTTAAAAAGCACACTGCGGTACTTTATAAAACCACTCACCCTAATCCATTATTACGATAGCGTTTTTTTCTTCTGCCTGAAGTTTTCATCATCAATGCAATAATGGTAGGAGTCGATAATCAAACCTGTCAGCCGCAAGATATTCTCTGGCCGATCAATAATAATATGTCCCCCGGCGGCAAGTTCCAGGCCTGCTCGGATAATTTCGGCATACCTCTCTTCGTTGATTTCCAAAGGGAGTAATATGGTAGGCCGTTGCTTATTGTCGAAATAACGCAGGACCCATCGGGTTGTCTTTCCCTGAACCAAAATACTGAAATAACTTTCAGTGTCTTTTGCTGTTAAATCTGCGTTTTCACCCAAAATCATTGCCACATTTTCAAATAATGCCCTTTCAGCATAAGTGGTCACTATCTTGCTATTTTCTGGGTCAACAATCGGCGCTAGCGGATCGGTTTTGTTACCTTCCTTAGCGTCAGAAAACTCTTCAGTCGGCGCTTTATTTTCAGAAGTCACGGACAACCCGGAAACCACCATAGCGCTTACCGCTTTCTCAACGGCCAGGCGCACCAAAGGGGTGATAGTCTCAAGAAAACGTTGATTAAGTTGACGTTGGACGTTAGAGCGATTCGCCACATACCTGACAAAATCTGCGTCCACATCTCTTAGACTGGCACTGATTGTTTTGGTGAATGATGTCAAATAAATACTCTCCTCAGCCAGGGTTCTCAACGCCTCAGGCTGAAATTGATCATGCCTAAACCTATAAAGCTGTTCAATATCAGAGTCATTTAAATCATTAAAATCTATCTTAAGGAATGGCGTATCATCCATGATGTTTTTATCTTTCAGATCGGTAAAGAACCGCCATTCTTTGCCGTTGGTGATCGCTGATACCGTGACTTCTGGGGTGGCATTAAAGTAACGTGACAGCTGTGGGCTGTGATTGGATAAGTTTTGATTGAAGGATTTCGCCTCAATGAACATGACAGGCACGGCATGACAAAAAAGAGAGTAATCCACCCGCTCACCCACTTTAACCCCAGGAAAATCAGCGCCGTATTCTGCTTTTACTTTGGTGGGATCATACGGATGAAAACCAAGAATTTCCAATAAAGGTAAAATTAATGCCTGCTTTGTTGTTTCTTCCGTGTTGCAATGCTGGCCTACCGCAGCCACATGATGTACATGCGCTTTAAGCTTATCTCTGAATGCATTCATCAACCATCCCTCTTGCTGTGTTAGAAATTTGTCATTTCTTAAAATCATACCTACAGAAAGGTTTACTAATTTCACCAGCACTGCCTTATTGGTTGCTGGCTAATTTTATTTATTGAAGAAAAACACATTAACCTTAAACATTAAATATATAGCAGAACAAGCAAGCTTTGATCAAAGGCATTAATTCAATATTAATACGCAGTTCAAAAATAATCGACCAACATTCATAACCAAAAAAAACTTATAGAAACTTAATCATTTCAATCACAATTGAATTTCAGTATTTCACGGTTACATTTCTGGTATTTTCTTGGTGAAACAGAATGGGATAAACGGTAAGGAGGTGGGTATAACAGATGGATTTATCTACTAATATTTTTCAGTCAGCTAATATCTCTCAGTCTGGATAAAATCAAGTGGAGCACAGCCAGCAGCTGCGCTCCAGAGACATTACTTGCCGCTGGTCAGCGTGCTGTAACTGGTCATCAAGTTACGGTAATCAGGGATATGGTTGGCAAACAGTGCACCCAGCCCTTCGACGTCATTGCGCCAGTCGCGATGCAGTTCGCAGGCGACGCCGAACCAGGTCATCAGCTGTGCGCCTTCGGCTTCCATGCGGCTCCAGGCGGATTGGCGCGTCAGTTCATTAAAGGTGCCGGAGGCGTCGGTGACTACAAACACCTCAAAACCTTCGCTGAGGGCAGACAGCGCCGGGAAGGCTACGCACACCTCGGTGACCACCCCGGCGATAATCAGCTGTTTACGCCCGGTCGCTTTCACTGCCTTGACGAAGTCATCGTTGTCCCAGGCATTAATCTGTCCAGGACGAGGAATAAAAGGCGCATCGGGAAATTGAGCTTTTAGCTCCGGTACCAGCGGGCCGTTAGGGCCGTCTTCAAAACTGGTGGTCAGAATGGTCGGCAGGTTGAAATACTTCGCTAAATCACCCAGTGCCAGTACGTTATTTTTAAAACGATCGGGATCGATATCTCGTACCAGTGAAAGCAGCCCTGCCTGATGATCCACCAGCAATACGGCGGCCTGATCCTTGTCGAGGCGTTTGTAATTTGCAGTCATGGTTTACTCCTGTGGGGTTTTGATTGTTGCGGTTAAAAGTGCCCTTGGCCGTTAGGCCAGAGCACTGAGGTTGTCTTAAAGTGTAGAACCGGATCCGGCATTGTTTTACCGGATCGGTTCTCGGGTGTGGATTGGCTTAGCCGACGTCGTGCTCTGCCGCCATGCTGCCGAACTTGCCACCGTTGAAGTCATGGAAAGCCTGCTGAATTTCCGCGTTGCTGTTCATCACGAACGGACCATGACCAACGATCGGCTCGTCGATCGGCTCGCCGCTCAGTACCAGCAAGCTGACGTCGTTGTTGGCTTCGATGGTGATAGAATCCCCCGCGCGGTCAAACCTGACCATTTGGGTTTCACGCACCACTTCCTCACCGTTAACATGAATAGCCCCGTGCAGCATCACCAGCGCCAGCGTATGGCCTTCTTCCACCGTCAACGTGGTGGTGTGACCGGCGTTCAGCTTCATGTCCCAGACATTGAGCGGGCTGAAGGTACGTGCCGGGCCGGCTGCATCGCCGAAACTACCGGCAATCACCCGAACCTGTCCTGCGCCGTCTGCCAGTGGAACCACCGGGATATCCGCATTCAACAGCGTCTGGTAACCCGGCTCAGCCATTTTGTCCTTGGCCGGCAGGTTCACCCACAGCTGGACCATTTCCATGGTGCCGCCATTGCGCGAGAAATCCCGGGAATGGAACTCTTCGTGCAAAATACCTGAGGCGGCGGTCATCCACTGCACATCACCAGGGCCAATCACCCCGCCGCTGCCGGTGGAGTCGCGGTGCTCGACTTCCCCTTGGTAGACGATGGTCACCGTTTCAAACCCGCGATGCGGGTGCTGGCCAACGCCACGGGTGCCAGAAGCAGAGCGGAACTTGGTTGGCGCCGCATGATCCAACAGCAGGAACGGGCTCATTTCCGCCCCCAGATCGTTATAGGAGAACAGCGAATTCACCAGGAAGCCGTTGCCGACCCAGTGGGCTTCAGGGCTGTTGTAAATACCGAGGATCTTTTTCATCTTGAACTCCTGTTTCAGGTCTCACGACCTTAGGTTGATGCCAGAAGTTTAATCCAACGCCATTTGCTGCAGTAGTAGGCAAGATGTACACTCAGCGTTCTATTTATGGAACGATAAGGACAGGCGATGTTCACCGATTTGAACGATCTGTTTTATTTCGCCAGCGTGGTCGATCACCAGGGATTCGCCCCCGCCAGTCGTGCGCTGGGCATCCCGAAGTCCAAACTGAGCCGCCGCGTGGCGCTGTTGGAAGAACGCCTGGGTGTGCGCCTGATCCAGCGCTCTACGCGGCGTTTCTCCGTCACTGACGTCGGTCAGAACTACTATGCACACTGTAAGGCGATGCTGGTGGAAGCCGATGCGGCACAGCAGGCGATCGAACAAACCCGCGCCGAACCTTGCGGCACGGTACGCATGTCCTGTCCGGTGGCGATCTTGCATACCCGGGTCGGCAGTATGGTGGCGACCTTTATGGCCGATTACCCGAAAGTCACGGTGCATCTGGATGCCACCAACCGCCGGGTAGATGTGGTGGGTGAAGGGTTGGATCTGGCGATCCGCGTGCGGCCGCCGCCGCTGGAAGACAGCGATCTGGTGCTGAAGATCCTGGCGCAGCGTACCTGGTGCGTCGCGGCCAGCCCGGCACTGGTGCGCACCCTCGGCCCGGTGCAACGGCCAGAGGATCTGCATAAATACCCCACGCTCGATCTTGGGCCGGCACGTGCGCAGCACCTGTGGCAATTGACCGGGCCGGACGGTGAAAAAGTGGAGTGGGAACATACGCCACGGCTGGTGACTGACGATATGCTGATGCTGCGTACTGCCGCGATTGCCGGTGCCGGTATTGTGCAACTGCCTTCGATGATGATGCGCGATGACATGCTGCGTGGGGAACTGGTGCAACTGTTACCCGGCTGGCAGCCACAGGGCGGCGTGGTGCACGCGGTTTACCCGTCACGTCGTGGGTTACTGCCGGCGGTGCGGCTGCTGCTCGACTATCTGGCGCAGCAGTTCGCCATCATTGAAGAAGAGTGATCAGCCGGTGATTTCGATGGCGTTGCCGTCAGGATCACGGATTATCGCTTCGTAAAAACCATCGCCGGTCCAGCGCGGCGACGCCTGCAGGATCCCCTCCTGCTGCGCGCGCTGCGCTAATTGATCGACAAGGCCCTCGTCGCCTAATGACAGCGCAATGTGCGCCCAACCCACACGTTCTTCGGCCTGATCTGCCGGCAACAACGCCGGCAAGCCCATGATCTCCAGCGTCGGGCCGCTAGCCAGGCTGACAAAACGGGAAACAAAACCCGGACGGTTCTTGCTGACGTACAATTCTCCGGCCACGCCGTTGAAGTAACGCTGCCAGAACGCCACCTGGGCATCAATATCGCGGGTCCACAGGGCAACATGGGCTATTTTCATTTCACTCTCCAATTGATGAATCGCTGTACAGCACCTTGCCACCGCTGTGGGTCACCTGCTGTTCGAGCTGTGGATGTCGGCCAGGCGGCGTCACCAAATAATCAACGCGGTTGGCAGGCAGAAAGCTGTAAGGGGCGTAGGTATTCAATTTGTCGCCGGTACAGAGCACCGCTACGTTACCGGAACGCGTCAGCAGGCGTTTCTTGAACTGGGCATCCTGGTAATTCAGCGCCGAGAAACCGCTGGCCGGGTCGTAAGCGCAGATGCCGGTGAAAGCAATGTCGAAATGGAAACCGTCAATTTCCTGCACCGCTTTGGCATCGACACAGCCGCCGATGTCGGCATCCAACTCACCGCCAATTAAAATAGTGCGGATCCCCGGCCGTTCCAGCATTTTAGCGGCGATGCTCAGCGCATTAGTCACCACCGTCAGCCGCTGGTCGGCGGGCAACAGATCGGCCAGATAAAGATGGGTGCTGCCGGCGTCGAGGAAAATCACCTGCCCCTCCTCGATTAGCGCCAGTGCGGCCAGCGCCAACGCCTGTTTCTCATCACCGCTCAAATGCAGTCGCTCCCCGATCGGCCCGGTTGCCGGCGTGGGGGCCAGCGCTCCGCCATAGATGCGTTTACACAGGTTTTGTGCCGCCAGCTGGCGCAGATCGCGTCGAATGGTCGCTTCGGTGGTATTCAGACGCTCCGCCATTTCAACCGCCAGCACTCGCCCCTGCTGCTGCAGCGTGGTAAGGATCGCCTCATGGCGTTGGTTGGGTAACAGTTTGGACATTCTGCCTCTCGGTGGCGAACAAGTGATCACAAATGTACACAAACGTGCAAAAACGTACAACCCATTTATCCCTTACCGCAAATGGGCAGCACTGGACTAAACTTTGACTGGAGTGTTACATCTCAGATAAAGGAATATTGATGACTTCCGCCGTGCTTTATACGCTGTTCCCCGCCGCAGCCACCGTGGTCGGTGCCGCCGTCGCGCTTTATCGCCGTCCTGGTGATGCCACCATGCGCATCATTCACCACTTTACCGCCGGTATTGTCTTTGCCGCCGCCGCCACCGAAATTCTGCCCGACCTCAAGCAACAGTCTCCCTGGGCAGTACTGCTCGGCGGGGTCGCAGGCGTGCTGTTGATGCTTTTGGTCAGACGACTGGGGGAACGCGCCCAGGGCCCGGTAGGTTTTGTCGCCGCTGTCGGCGTGGACATTTTTATCGATGGGTTGGTGCTAGGCATCGCCTTTGCCGCCGGTGCCAAAGCCGGCCTGTTATTGACCCTGGCGCTGACGCTGGAAGTGCTGTTTCTCGGGTTGTCGATCGTCGGCGATTTACGTGATTTTCTCGGCCGACGAATAAAGGCCATGCTGGCGGTGATCGGTCTGGCGCTGTTGTTGCCGCTCGGCGGGATGCTGGGTGCACCGATTGCCACGCTGGGCGCCTTCTGGCTGACGGCTTTTCTGGCTTTTGGCCTGATTGCCCTGCTGTATCTGGTCACGGAGGAGCTGCTGGTTGAAGCCCATGAAGGGGGGAAAGATACGCCGCTGGCCACCGCGATGTTTTTTGCCGGTTTCTTACTGCTGCTGCTGTTGGAAGAAGGGATCGGGTAAGCACGGGAATTTCATGGGACGCTCACCTCACGGCGAACGATTTGGCTATACTGAGGCAAGTCACGTTACCGCAGAACGTAACGGCTTGGGCGCTAAGGGAAAAAGATGCTGTCAAAATTAGTGAAGTGGCTGTTTCAATTGCCGGGCAGGCTGTTTGGTGGGATTTTCAGGAGTCGTCTGACGATTTTTATCTTCTTTATGCTGATTGCCGTTGGGGTGTTCAGCACCAAGCGCTATCTGCGCGCTCATCAAAATGACGATGAGTTTATCTCGGTCACCCCCACTGATTACAACCGGGCTATCCAGCGTGAAATGCCGCTGCGCGAGGCTCGCGAACAGTGCGGAGGCCCGCTGCATGACAATGCCGGGCAACCCTGGCCCGCGTCGGCCGGTTACCTGCATCAACCAGAGCACAAAAACAGCGGTCGCTTGCAGCAACTGACACTGGACAATCAAAACAACGATTTTCCGGTGCTGGTCAAACTGGAAACGCCCGGCCAGCCGCAACAACTGGCTGAAGTGTTTATTCCCGCTGCCGGCAGTTTCAATATCAAAACCAATCCGGCCGGCGAATACGTCATGAAGATCAGAAACATCAAAAGCGGTTGTAACTTCCGCTCCAGGCCCTTCACCCTCAGCAGCCATCTGGACTGGCGACTGCCGCTCAATACGCAAACGGACGGCAGCGTGCGGCTCCAGCCAATCAGCGATCGTGAGTTTTAACCCGAGCGCCTATTTCTTCACCGGGTGGTCACGACGGAACAGTTCCCAGCTTTCAATTTCCTGGCCATTTGGCAAGGTGCAGGTGGAATACTGGCCATTGGCATTTTGTTTGGCATTCAATTTGCCGCCGATCTCGGTGCAATAAACGTCTGCCGGGTTGGCCATGCCGATCGGTTTCATCTGCGGTGGAGGTGGTGCATCGTTGGATTTCATGGTGCAGCCCTGTAGCATCGCCATCCCTGCAAGCAGGGAGACCATCAGAATTTTTTTCATTTTTTCAGCTTATACAAATTAAAAACGGCGGTGCATAAGCAACCGCCGTTTACGTTATCAGGAAATGAAAGACGCGCCCTGCTTCAGGACCAGATCACAGGCTTTTTGCTTCACTTTCTCGGTGATTTGCGAAGTGCCCAGGCTGTTCAGATCCAGGCTCTTGCCTTCGCCGGTTTTCAGCAAACCGCCCAGCCCTTGCTGGTAGTCCTGGCTTTTGGCGTTCTCAGTGCTGCTGATGCCCAATTTGCCCAACAGTTTGTCTTGCACGCCTTGAACGCCATTGGCTGACAGTACGTTGTTTTTCACACAGTACTGCAGGATACCGGCGGCATTGGTCATGCTGCTGGAGCTTAGCGCTTTATCGCCACCGTTCAGCAAGCCGGTCAGTGAGGACAGAGAGGTGCCGCCCGTGCTGTCGCCGGACTTGCTCAGCTCACCGGCTGCGCTACTCAGGGAATCCATCAATCCGGCAGCCTGAGCCGCCCCACAGGTCATAGCGGTAGTCAATGTCAGCGCCAACAGTAAACGATGCTTGGTGTTCATGGGGTAAAACTCCTGTTTATCTTGCCATCCCTGCCTGTTTCCTCTTGCTCTGCGGCGGGAGAAATCAGGTGGGCATATCGTGTGCAATAAGCGCAATGCGCTGGGTCACCTCTTCGGACGCCACCACCCGCGACAAGTTCCTTTTATCTGACAATGCAGTGATTTTTTCAGAATTCAGGTAGTTTTCTGGCTGGAAAATGCGCGACAGAAAGAGTTGGGGATGGCAGATCGAACGACCCGCCAGCGATCAGAACTGCCAGCGGAACCAGCCAAAGAACACGTTACCGTTATTGTAGGTACCGGGAATATAGGTGGCCTGGAAGGTCAGTTGCTTATAGCCGATAGAGGCCAACGGCAACGGCGCCGGGATAGGAATGTAGCTCCAGTTATCACGCGCGGTGATACTGGCGGTAAAGCCCAGGCCGAGACGGAAATCTTTGTCCTCCAGCGGCCGCCAGATCTTCTCATAAGCGTAACCGCCGATCGGCTCCCACTTATTGAATGAATCCTTGAATACCATCAGATAGAGGCCATGCCAGTCACCGTCGCTGTCGTAGCGCGAGATACCATAACCGCCGCCCCAGGGGCGCTCGTTGTACGAGTCGATTTTTTCCTGGCTGTAGGTAAGACGGTTGTGCCAGGTAATCGCCGGCACATAGAGATCTTTATTCGGTGAGTTGTTCCAGGTTTCCGCCACGTTACGGGTGAAACGCTGCCACAGGCCCGGTTTTTCAGCCTGTGTGGAGTTGCTATTTTCTGCACCAACCTCAGCGTAAGAAGGTAGTGCAGGAAATAGCAGCGCCACTGTGCAAGCCAAAATTGTCCGTTTAAAAAACATCATAAACTCCTGTAAAAAATAAGGCCGAGGATTCTTACCTATCGCCCAATCAAGATCAAGCTGTATCTTATTTATCCAGCCAATTTCCCTCCTTCGTTGTCACTTGGTTAAGTTTAGCTGCCATCAGGAGGAAAGCCGGTTTTGGGCGCACAGGCTACCCTTCCCTCAGTACAGCGTCTGTCAGAATACTCCGCAATCTGGCCGTCGGTGCAGAGGGCGCTGGCGGTTAAGTAGCATGCGGTAAAACTTCTTTCCTGCACTGGGCGTAGCGAAATCTTTACTGCCGCCCGGCAAGCTAATGTAACGGCGATCACGTTTTTGATCGGGACTGAAAAGCCGTTTTACCGGCGATCCTGCCAAGCTGAGGGTTCTGTCGCCTGGCACTGCTGTAAATATGCAGTTACAACGCTGCTGTAGGCGTCGATGCAATCAACAATGGGCAGATGGCTGGCTGCAAATGCATCCGCAGGCAAAAGTACCGGGCACTCACTCAGCGCGCCATGATCTGGCTACACAAGCCGGATTTTACATCTCTATTACATTCAACGAAAAATACCACCGCCGATAACCCCACCTTTAATGCCGATTAGTCACAACGTAAACCCGGGAATACAAACTACCCGCCCCCGATACAGCCACCTCAACTTGAACAAGCCGATAGTTTAAATAATTGTTAAAGCTAACCAGCGAATCCCTGCCTGTAAGGGGCCAGCGTTATTTCATGGTTCGCTACACAACATCGTCGGCAATTAACTTGCTGTTCTCTGCCTGATAAAAGAAAGATAAAAAATCCGGAGAATTACATGAAAATCACCATTGGGGCTTTCATCCTGCAGCAGCTCCGCACCCTGAACATCGATCGTATTTATGGCGTACCTGGCGACTATAATTTGGCGCTACTGGAATTGATTGAACAGGATGACGGCCTTGAGTTCATCGGCAACTGCAATGAACTGAACGCATCCTATGCGGCCGACGGCTATGCACGGCTAAAAGGTGCCGGAGCGCTGATCACCACCTACGGCGTCGGCGATCTGGCCGCGCTGTCCGGTATTGCCGGTGCCTACGCCGAATCTGCCCCGGTGGTCTGCCTGTCCGGTACCCCGCCACTGCACGCGATGAAAAACCATCTGCTGCTGCACCACACGCTGGCGGACGGCAACTTTGATAACGTGATGAACTGCTTTAAACAATTCACCGTCGCCCAGGCATTAATTACACCGGAAAATGCGGCGGTGGAAATCCCCCGGGTTATTTCCCGCGCCTGGACGGAAAAGAAACCGGTTTATTTACAATTGCCTTCCGATATTTGTGATGTGGAAATTGAAGTTACTCAGGCGGTAACCCCGCCGCAATTGCCGGCCAGCGACAAATATAATGTTCAACTGGCGGCGATGGCGTTGCTGGCACGGCTCAAACAGGCGAAAAAACCGATTATTCTGGTCGATCAAATGGTGGATCGCTTTCAGCTACAGCAATTAGTGATCGACGTGGCGCATAAATTCGCCATCCCACTCACCAACATGCCGACGGCCAAATGCATTATTCCGGAAACTACGCCGGGTTGGATGGGCGGTTACAGCGGTAATCTGTCGCGCCCCGACCTGTATGAACATATGGCGCACGCCGACTGCGTGCTGAGCTTTGGGGTACGGCTGGTGGACTCCACCACCGGTTATTTCTCGCATCGCATCCCGTCCGACGCGCAAATTGATATTCAGCCGTTTTCAGTGAAGCTGGGTGACACTTCTTACCCGGCAGTGGCAACGGCAGACCTGTTGCAGGCACTGCTGGCGCTGGGCGAAGGCGTGGCAAATTATCACCCGGCGCCACTGCCGGAAGCGCGCCATCGGCTGGCGACGCCGAGCGAAACCCCGATCGACCAGGCCTATTTATGGCAGCGCCTGCAACGCTTTATTCGGGCCGATGATGTCCTGGTGGTAGAGAATGGCACTTCGGGTGCAGCGATTGGCGGCATGCGGATGCCGGACGGCGTCCAGGTGGTCAATCAGCCGATCTGGGGCTCGATCGGTTATACCTTACCGGCGCTGTTGGGCACCATGATGGCCGCACCGGATCGCCGACATCTGCTGTTTATCGGCGATGGCTCCTTCCAACTGACCGCGCAGGAAGTTTCCACCCTGCTGCGTTACGATCAGAAGCCGATTATCTTCCTGATTAATAACGACGGTTACACCATCGAGCGCTACATTCTCGGCGAAAACTCGTCATACAACGACATTGGGCCGTGGGACTACGCCAAACTGCCAGCGGTGCTCAACACCCAGGCGACGCCGTTCAGCGTGGCGGTAGAAACCACTCAACAGTTGGAAATTGCGCTGGAGCACGCCTCGCGGCAGGATCGGCTGGCCTTTATCGAAGTGAAGGTACCCATGATGGACACCCCGCCGGTGATGAAGGAGTTCTGCAATCGCTGTAATCACTTTAACTTCGGCCTGACCAACCCGCGTCGCGTTTAACCCCGTGGGAGCCGCCGTTGCTCAGGGAACGGCGGATGGCCCCAGTGCCTGCACCACCTGCTGTTGCAAGGTTTGCAGTAGTGGATGGTGCCGCTTGGCGCCCAGACGTAACGCATGAGCCACGCTCGGCAAGGGCAGCATGCGCTCGAAGCTGGTCTCGATCTGCACCCGTCGATCGATAGACTGCTGATTGAGCAGGCCAATGCCCATCCCGGCAGCAATAGCCGCCAACATCCCCGCCACCGACGGACACTCCACCGACACCTGGCAGGCAATACCTGCGGAGCTCAGTCGTTCTTCCGCCAGACGGCGGTAAAAACAGTCCGGCCCATAGCTGACCAGTTTCACCCTGTCTCCTGACTGATAGCGCCACCCCGGTGGCACACACCAGTGAATGCGCTCCGTTGCCAGCACAACATCTTCTGCGCTCAGCGCATCGCAAAACTGTTGATGCAGCACCAGATCCAGCGTCCCTTGATCCAGTGCGTTACGCAGCACCTGGCTTTGCTCGATGACCAATTGCACATCCACCTGCGGGTGTTGGTGGGTAAATGCCGCCAGCAAGGCCGCCAACTGCGGTAACGACATCTGCTCCGTGGCACCAAACCGCACCCTGCCCTGCAATAACGAGGGGGAGAAATGCGCCAGTGCCCGATCGTGAGCCTGCAAAATCTGCCGTCCATGCGACAACAGAGCCTCGCCATCCGGGGTGGCGGTCAATGTCATGCCCTGACGATCGACCAGTCTGCGCCCCAACTGCTCCTCCAGACGTTTGATTTTCCAACTCACCGCCGACTGGCTGAGATTGAGCTGCTGTGCCGCTCGCGTCATGCTACCGGTATCGATCACGCTCAATAGCGCTCGCAATGCATCAATGGATAAACGCTGATTCATAAACAGACCATGACAAAAGTTGGATTTAAGCACCATAACTTGTCATTGGCGTCATGGAAAGGCGGTGAGTATGGTTTGTCGACAACGCGACAATCAGTGAGTCATCATGAACGACTTAGCTTCTCTGCTTAATCAGCAAGTTATTATCCAGGGTCACCGTATTGCCACCGGCATACAAGGCGCAGGTGAACCGCTGGTATTGGTACACGGCACCCCTGCCCACTCGATCATCTGGCGAGACTTGTTACCCAGCCTGACGGCAGCAGGCTTCAGGGTTTATATCTACGATTTACTGGGCTACGGTGCATCAGAACGCCCGTTGTCGGCAGACACCTCAATTACAGCACAGGCGGAATTACTGATCGGCCTGCTGGAGCACTGGCAACTGGATTCCGCCCACGTGTTTGGTCACGATATTGGTGGCGCATTGTCACTGCGTGCAGCATTCGAGCACTCCCGACGCTTTCGCTCGCTGACCATCGCGGATATTTGCAGTTACGACTCCTGGCCTTCTCCGACCTGGTGCGGCATCCGTGATAGCTATCGCCAGTACGCGGTCATGGACGCGTCACAGCACCAGCAAACCCTGGCTCGCCAACTGAAAATGGCGGTGTTCAACAAGTCGCGGATGTCCGGAGAGCTATTGCAGCACTATCTGGCGCCGATCGTCGGTGTGGTCGGCCAGCCGGCGTTTTATCAACATCAAATCGCCCATTACGACGCCCGCTATACTGAAGACTTCGCCCAGCGCCTGCCAGAGCTCCGCCTGCCGGTGCAAATCCTCTGGGGTGAGAACGATGAGTGGCAGCCGGTAAGTTACGCCTACCGTTTGCAGGGCGACATTCCCGGTGCCAGGCTGCAGGTGATCCCACAAGCAGGACATTTTTTAATGGAAGACGCGCCGGAAACGGTAGCCAAGTGGTTGGTGACGTTTATTCATTCACTTAAATCGGGCGAATAGGCCCAGGAGAACATGATGCAATTGATTGGCATGCTGGATTCACCCTATGTGCGCCGGGTGGCAATTTGTTTGAAATTATTGGAGATCGAGTTTGAGCACCACGCCATTTCGGTGTTCCGCGGTTTTGAACAATTCAAAGCCATTAATCCGGTGGTGAAAGCCCCAACGCTGGTGCTGGCCGACGATAAAATCCTGATGGACTCTTCGCTGATCCTGGAGTATGCCGCCGGCATCGCCCCCAGCGGTAAGGCTCTGCTGCCGACTCAGGGCGCTGCACGACTCTATGCTCTGCAACTAACTGGGCTGGCGCTGGCCGCCTGCGAAAAAACGGTGCAGATCGTTTATGAGCAGCAGTTGCGGCCGCAAGAGAAACAGCATCAACCCTGGTTGGATCGCGTTCAGGGCCAACTGCTGGCAGCCTACGCCGAACTGGAGAAACAGTTGCTGCGAGCCCCCGCTACACCTCAGGTTACGGGCAGCGCTGAGGTCAGTGTGGCAGTGGCATGGAGCTTCACTCAACTCATGCTACCCGGGCTGATTAGCGCCGATAACCACCCGACGCTGGCGGCATTTGCCGCTCAGGCCGAGCGGCATCCTGCGTTTATCAGTACCCCACAGGTTTAACCCGCCGAGGCGCGCGTCATACAACGTTGGCGACGCTCATCCACCCGCTTGGCAAACCAGGCGGTGGTCAGCTTACGGGTAATTTTCGGGCTTTCCAGCTGAATGCCCGGCAGCATTTCCCGTGGCAGTTTCTTGCCGGTGGATTTCTCCGCCAGGGCATAGACTCGCTCATACAGGTCGGTGTCGGCAAACTCCAGCAAATCACCCTTCTCCAGCGCCCGGCGAATCGACGAGTTGCTCATCTCCAGGCGCTTGCCGAGGGTGCGCACGGCCAGCTCGGTGGTGCCCGGCTTGTCGGTACCGTAGTTAATCACATCGCCGTCCAGCGCCAGCGGGATCCCCGTTGCCCGGCTGACTGCGCTTTGGAAAGCCGCATTGCGGCTGGCGTACCACCCGGCATTAAAGTCGGCAAAGCGGTAAATCGGCTGGCTGTAGTTGGCCGGATACCCCAACAGGTGAGCGATACCGAAATACATGCCGCCACGGCGGCTGAACACTTCGCGGCGAATAGTACCGTCAATCGGGTAAGGGTAGCCTTTGGCATGAGCCTCAGCGAAGGCGATACTCACCTGCATCGGCCCGGCGGTATGTACCGGATTCAGGCTGCCAAACAGCTTCTGCCCCATCGGCACTGAATCAATCATGTCATCAAAAATATCGCTCAGGTCTTTCTCGGTACGCACCTTATCCAGCCGCTCGCTATAGCTCTTGCCATTCGACGATTTAATCAGCAGGGCGGTGTGCACCAGGAAGTTGGGAATATGCAGTTGGTCGGCGCGGCGGTCGATCTCTTTCCAGGCGATTTTGGGCAGCCCCGGCACCGGCGGGTTGGCCTGAAAGGTCGACTCCTGCTCGGTGACGGCCAGTACCGAACACAGGTTTTGGTCGCTGGGTTCAATGCCCTGCGCAGCAAAAGCAGCGGTGATATCGGTGGCCCAGCCCTGGCGATCGGCGGTGTTGGCCGGCATTAACCGCACTAACTGGGCTTTGACGTCTGCCGGACGTTGCACCGGCGCGGTAGGCGTTTTAGTGGTACAACCGGCCAACACCAGCAGCGCGGCCAGGCTCAACGGACGCAAGGTCATCGGGTTGATAAAACGGCGAATTAGCATCTTTTCCCTGATCGTTTTAGCTTAAACTGCACTGACGTTAGCCCAGCCACGGGCCGCGATCCAGTTTAAATATACCGATCCGCCCATTGCACTGGGCCATCAAAGGAAAATAGCCGTCAAGGAATAACCCAATGATTGAACTCACGGACATGAGCCAGCAGGAATTCGAACGTTACTGTACTCACGCAATCGAAGAATACGCCAAGGAACTGGCGCGTTCGCTGTCGCTGAGCCAAGAGCAGGCGCTGGTGGAAGCCGCGGCAACCTACAACGACTCGTTACCCAACGGGTTGGCGACGCCCAACCACAGGTTGGTTTGTGCCCGGCGGGTGGGAGCAGAAGAGAATATCGCCATCGTCTGGTACAACATCAAACAACGCACCTATGGTAAGCAGCTATTCGTTTATGATTTTGAAGTCGATGCCGCCTGGCGGGGCAAGGGCTACGGTGAGAAAATCCTGAGCGCGGTGTTGGACGCAGGACGGGCTGCCGGTGCGGAATATGCCGAGTTGGCGGTCTTCAACGATAACCCAACGGCAGCCAGGCTATATACCCGGCTCGGCTTCAGGGCGGTCAATACCCGAATGCACCTGAAGCTCTAAATTATACCTTTCATGCTGCTGGGCATTTTCAATGCCCCCATAAACATGTATTTTATATGCAACATCTAAAATTATTCTGTTCTCCCGCTACATGCGGCAACGCAGAACTCAAGGAGTGATTTATGAATGACCTGCTTTGTTATAAAACCCTGCCAGAATGGAACAGCACCACGCTGCCGGAGAGTTTCCAGAAAAAGCACAACACCCAGAGCGGCACCTGGGCCAAACTCAGGCTGCTGAGCGGGACATTAACCTTCGCATTGATGACCGAACAGGGCGAAACTACCGAAACCTGGCAGTTCAGCCCCGAGAGTCAACCGCCGTTTATCGAGCCACAGCAATGGCACCGCATCGTTTCATTCTCCGATGACATGACCTGCCAACTGGCTTTCTATTGTTCACCAGAAGATTATTACCACAAGAAATACCAACTGACCCGTACCCACTCCGAAGTGATCGAGGCCGTACAACGCATCGCGCCCGGCAAAACACTGGATCTGGGCTGTGGCGGCGGACGCAACTCGCTTTATCTCAACCTGAAAGGCTTCGACGTCACCGCCTGGGACAAACACAGCCCATCGATTGATAATCTCAACGGCATCATCGATAGCGAAGGCTTGTCGCACATTCGCGCCAGTGTGCAAGACCTCAACACCCACAGTTTCAGCGGCGAATACGACTTTATCCTTTCTACCGTGGTGTTGATGTTCCTCGACCCGGCGCAGATCCCCTCGCTGGTGAAAAACATGCAGGACAGTACCGTCAACGGCGGTTACAACCTGATCGTCGCGGCGATGGATACACCGGATTACCCTTGTAGCCTGCCTTTCCCGTTCACCTTTAAATCGGGTGAGCTGAAAGAGTATTACGCCGGTTGGGAAGTGCTTAAGTACAACGAAGAGGTTGGCCAACTGCACAAAACTGACGCCGAGGGTAATCGCATTTCGCTGCGTTTCGCCACGCTGCTGGCACGCAAGCCATAACCCCTTTTTGACCCCTGTGTAACGGGCGGCGAAATACGGCAAACAACATGAAGTTTATTACGTTGCCAACCCGCCGCTGCGGCGTTAGGATCGCGCCCGGCTACGGGTGTAGCCAGTGTTATTGGCTGTCAGTTCCGCGCATGGAGAGGTTATTGTGTTAGAGAGTTTTGGCGTCCTGAATCTTTGGACCTATCTGGCCGGGGTGATTTTTATCATCATTCTGCCGGGCCCGAATACGTTGTACGTGCTGAAAACCGGCGTGACACGCGGTGTGCGAGCTGGCTATACCGCCGCACTGGGCGTGTTTATCGGTGATGCAATTCTGATTTTCTGCGCCTATATCGGCGTGGCTTCGTTGATCCGCACCACGCCGTTCCTGTTTACCCTGGTGCGTTTTCTCGGCGCGATCTACCTGCTGTTTCTGGGTGCAAAAATTCTCTATGCCACCTTTATCCAGAAAAATGCGGCACAGCATCAGCAGATTGAAGGCAGCCACAGTATTCTGCGTAAATCGCTGACGCTCAGCCTGACCAACCCGAAAGCGATCCTGTTCTATGTGTCGTTCTTCGTGCAGTTTATCGACTTCGACTATGCCCACACCGGTCTGTCATTCACCATTCTGGCGTTGATCCTCGAGTCGGTCAGTTTTCTCTATATGACCACGCTGATCTTCTCCGGCGCGATGCTGGCGCACTTCTTCAACCACAAGAAGGGCCTGGCAAAACTGGGCAATGGCCTGATTGGCCTGCTGTTCCTCGGCTTCGCCACCCGCCTGGCGACCCTCAGTTCCTGATCCGGTTCCCTAACGGCTGACCCGTTCAGCCGTTGGCTTCTCCCCCATGATGTCACGCAGGGCAAACCGATTGTCAGGCAGACAAAAGTCGATCCTCTCCACCTGCTGTAAGCTTTTAAGGTTAACGATAGCGACCTTTTTTGTCTGACAGGAGGGCGTATGCCTGACAATACCCTAGCAGTGATGGACAGCGTTTCGCGTTTTCTCGATCGTCATCATGGGCTGTATATCGACGGCCAATGGTGCGAAGCCAGCGCCGAAGGCCGGTTGGCGGTGTATAACCCCGCCGACGGACAGAAAATCTCTTCTACCGCCGATGCCAACGCACAGGACGTCGCACGTGCCGTGCAATCGGCCCATCAGGCTTTTACCGCCGGGATCTGGGCACAGCGTTTACCCACCGAGCGCGAACGCATTTTACTGCGCTATGCCGATCTCCTTGAGCAACACAGCGAAGAGCTGGCCCAGTTGGAAACGCTGGAACAGGGCAAGTCGATCAATATCGCCCGCATGTTTGAAGTCGGCAGCACAGTGAACTGGATGCGCTACACCGCCGGGCTGACCACCAAGATCACCGGCCAAACGCTGGACGTGTCGATCCCGATACCACCAGGTGCCAAATATCAGGCATATACCCGTAAAGAACCGATTGGTGTGGTAGCCGGTATCGTGCCGTGGAACTTCCCGCTGATGATCGCCATGTGGAAAGTGATGCCGGCGCTGGCGGCGGGTTGCTCTATTGTCATCAAACCCTCGGAAACCACCCCACTTACCGTGCTGCGCATGGCCGAACTGGCCACCGAGGCCGGTATTCCGCCGGGCGTATTCAACGTGGTCACCGGCAAAGGCACCGGCTGCGGCAAGGCACTGACCGAACACCCATTGGTCGCCAAAGTGAGCTTTACCGGCTCCACGCCGGTCGGCAAAGGTATCGCACGCGCAGCGGCAGATCGCCTGACCCGCGTCACGCTGGAACTGGGCGGAAAAAACCCGGCTATCGTGTTGAAAGACGCCGATCCCCAACAGGTCATCGAAGGCCTGATGGCGGGCAGCTTCCTCAATCAGGGCCAGGTGTGCGCCGCCAGTTCGCGGATTTATATTGAAGCACCGATCTACGACACCCTGGTGGCCGGGTTCGAGCAGGCGGTGAAATCCCTGACCGTCGGGCCGGGCATGGATGCCAATGCCCAGATCAACCCGCTGGTATCCAGCGATCACCGTAATAAAGTGGCGGCCTATCTGGACGATGCCAGATCCAAGCATGCGGAGCTGATCAGCGGCGCGACCGGGCCGGATTCGCAGGGGTTTTATATTCCGCCGACATTGGTAATTAACCCGGACGATAAGCTGAACCTGACGCGCGAAGAAGTGTTTGGTCCGGTGGTGAATTTGATCCGCGTGGCGGACGCCGAAGAGGCGCTGCGCAAAGCCAATGACACCGACTACGGCCTGACCGCCAGTCTGTGGACCACCAGTCTGCAGGCAGCAATGGCGTATACGCCACGCATTCAGGCCGGTACGGTCTGGGTCAACACCCATACGTTGATCGACGCCAACATGCCTTTCGGCGGCTTTAAACAATCGGGCAGTGGCCGCGACTTCGGCCCGGACTGGTTGGATGCCTATACCGAATCCAAATCGGTATGTATCCGTTACTGACAACCAGACGTTACTGACAACTAACAAAGCCCGTTATTAGGGAGAGCGTGCCGATGGGGTCGTAGCAGCTTCAGCTGCCGGAGCGCCCCTCAGTGCGCTAGGCCCGGGTATCTCGGGCTTGAAGGCATTTTCACCATCAAACGCTACTGATGCTGTTTACGGTATTCACTCGGCGAAACGCCAAAATGGCTTTTGAAGGCGGTGGAAAAGTGGCTGTGATCGCTAAAGCCCCAGTCATAGCCGATAGTGGCCAGTTTCTGTCGATCCGGTGCGCTGCGTAATGCCTGCGCGCACAAATCCAGACGGCGGTGCTTGATATATTGCGCCACCACCAGTCCCTGACGAGCAAACATCCGATACAAACTGCGCACCGAAACGCCAAGCTCGCCGGCAATCCACTCCGGCCGCAACTGCGGTGACTGAATATGCGTATCGATAAACGCCAGCGTTCGGCTAAAGCTGCGCGGATGACGGTCTTCCTCAACCACGCGCTCGACCAGCGCCGGACGCAACAGCGTCGCCACCGCGTTCAGTATCGCTTCGCTTTCCGGAGCGCTCATCTGTGAGTCCTGCATGCAACCCAACACCAGTTGCCGACTAAGGCGCACCACGCTGCTTTGCGCATCGAGCCGCCGGGCGTACTGCACTTCGGACGCAGACTGTTCGAGATAGCTGCGCGGCATCAGTAATGAGATTTGGCGGGAATTCTGTTGGAAGGTAAAGCTGCTGGTGCGCGAGGCGTCAATCAGCGTGACGTCACCGGCGGACAACACCGCCTGCCGATCGCCCTGCTCCATCAATGAGCTGCCACGCAGTTGAAACACCGTGAAAAAGTGCGAGCCGTCGCTACGGGCAATCTCCTGTTGGGTACGGTACAGCCGGGTCTGGGCGGCATCAACCACGCTCAGACGCAACGCGTGGGCGCGGAACTCCTGCATCGCACCGCTAAAGCCAGGCCCCAGCGTCTTGGCGCAAAACCGGCCACAGGCGGAATTGATTTTCGCCAGCCATTCCTCGAAACCGACCTCCCTGACCTGTGCGGAAATTGCCATGGCTTACCCCTCAAACATCAGCGATGAAACGCGAACGGCGTCGAACAGAAAATCAACATAACAACCCGGTAACATACAAGCAATGTCGGGGACGGGATTTGGCGCTGGGATCACAGATTGCGCCGGCAACAGAACCCACGTCATCAAATCGACACGCATCCGTCATGTAACCATCACATTACGCACCAAATATAGAGCCCAGTTTGATGACAACCAACTTCACACCATGGGTATTCCTAATGAAAATATTACAAAAATCTGCGCTGGCACTGTGCTTGTTCACGGCTGTCGCCCTGCCTGCGTTCAGCGCTTACGCTGCCGAAGAAGCACAGCCCTTCACAACCGCACAACAGGTTGATCTGACCAAGATCCTGCCACCGCCACCGGCCAATGACTCGGTACAAACCAAATGGGAATTGCAGCAGGTGGTGGATATGCAGCAGAAACGGACGCCTGAAATGGCCGTTCAGGCCAAGGCGGATGCAGAAGAGAATGTCTGGGTGTACAGCAACGTGATGGGGCCGAAATTTAATGCCCAAAACCTGCCGACGCTGAGCGCTTTCTTTGAGCGTATTGTCGCTACCGAGGCCGCCGTGGTTGACCCCGCGAAAGACTTTTGGAAACGCCCGCGCCCGCACATGTTGGACAGCCGCATAGAGCCGATCGTAAAACGCTCCACCTCCGGCTCCTGGCCTTCCGGCCATACCACGCTGGGCACGCTAATGGGCATTACGCTGGCTAATATGGTGCCGGAAAAGCGCGCCGAGATCATGACGCGCGCCTGGCAATATGGCGATAACCGCGTGGTCGCCGGCATCCATTACCCATCAGATATTGAGATGGGCCGCATCTCCGGCAGCGTGATCAGCCAACAGCTCTCGCAGCAGCAAGATTTCCAGCAGCAATACCAGCAGGCGCGCGATGAACTGCGTCACTCACTGGATCTGCCAGCCGGAAAATAACGCTTAGGGCTGAGTATCCAATAAATAGCGGACCACGGCGGCGTACTCTTTGGCGTAACCGTCAACGCTTTGGCTCGCCATACCGGCATTGTCGATTTTATACTTGCCGGAGACATAGAATGAAGGCGTTGCACGCACGTCCAGCGCCTTCACCGCTTCATTCTGTTTGGCAATCATGCCCTTCACCAGCAGGCTGTGGCGCGCATTTTCATAGGTAGCAGCATCCACACCGGCAGCAGCAAACACCCGCTGGATATCCTGTTCACTGTTAATGGCGCGCTTCTTTTGCAACTCGTCGAACAACATGCCTTCGATTTTGTCCTCAATGCCCATCACCATCGCCACCGACCAGGCTTCGGTCAGCTCATTACCCAGTTTGCCCATCAGGCCAACGTGATATTTGGTCAGTTTAGTGCCCGCAGGCAAGGCCTGGCTGACGGTGCTGCCCACATGGTAGGTATCGGCAAACTGATAGCAGGGACCGCAATAGAAGGAGAAAAACTCCACCACCGCAGGGGCAGAGGCCACCGGCTTATCCAGGCGGGAATACTGTTCACCCGCGCGGTAATCCGCCGCCGCAGCGACAGCGACAGCGACAGCAGGAAGCAATAACGCCAGTAACGCACCGGCAAGCAGTCGATTCACTTTAGCCAACATAAATACTCCAATTCAGATGAGAACATTGTCCCTAACGCCGGTGTTTATAATCAAATTATCGGTTCAAGGCCAGGCTTTATTACCTTATGTTTATGTGGAATTGACTCACGTCAAAAGTATCGGGCAGAGAGCCGGTGGTACTCTGCAACTCAGGGACTATGCTTAAAAGAAGGCGTTGACCGGTGCGTAGCGGCACCAGAAAATCCGATACCGAGGTTAAAATGACATCGATTAATAAGAACATTGGCGAATACGACTTCACCGCGCAAAAGAGAGCGGACATGATCACCGGCACCATCAGCGGCGAATTCCCGGACAGCGATGCCAGCCTTCCCCTGCTGCCATTCTCCGGTACCTTTGCCGCCCCTTCCGTCGAGGACGCCATCAAGGATATTACCCGGCAGTTCCCAGATATAGAGCCGGCGATAATCGATTTATTGCGGGATGAAATGCTCAGGGCGGGATATTAACCCGCCCCATCTCAAAGGATTGCCCCCGGTTAGAATATTCTTACTTACAGAACCTTTTCGGTTTGCCTACTCTTTCCATATTGCTAATACCTACATCGGAAGATGATACTGGCCCTCTTAATTTAGAGATTAAAGGTTATATTATGCGTCCTATTATGATGTTCATCAGCGCGCTGGCTATTAGCGCCATGCTTTCCGGCTGTATATTCCCACCTCCGGGCGGCGGTGGTGGTGGTGGCGGTGGACGCGGCGGCCCTGGCTATCATTTTAACGGCCCACGTTAAACGATCAGCCCCTAACCGGGGCTGTTCAAAAATATGATTTAAATAAATCAGGACATCGTAATGAAAAAGCTGATATTTATTATTACCGCCGTAGTCGCGCTAAATTGCACATCGGTATTCGCTGCGCCACCGGCCAATGATCATAATGACAGACCGGTCGTTCATCAAAATAATAAAAAGCCGCACAATAATAAAGTGCAGCCCAAACCCCATCACAATAAAAAACCGATCAAGAAACACTACAAAAAAACGCCAGAAAGACCTGCGCCAGAGAACCGCCCCCATTAATCGCGATTAATGTCAGTGATTGACCCGCGATAACTCTACGGTGGAAAACTCACCCCACCGCCATGCCGTGGGTGTGAGTCTCGGAGCATGATTTACAGATCCTTGGCCCGCAGGGTATCGCCACTGCGAATAAAATTGCCGGCCCCCAGATGATGGATAGTGTGCAATTGCGGATCGGCGTCGGCAAAGTTCCAGCGGCCACCGTGAAACACCCGTTCGTCTGCAGCGGCGGCCACCACTTCACCAAAGCAAGTGTCATATTTCTGCTGCGCGCCACTCTCCGGCAACAGGCGGCACTCCAACCAGGCCACGCAACCCTGTTCTATCAAGGGAACATTCAACTGGGTGCCGGAGATCGTGGCAATGTTGAAGCGGGAAAACTTGTCCTCCACTTCCTGCCCCGAGATACTGCCCACCGCATAGGTGGTATCGATAAACATCGCCGCCGGAATGCAGATGCCAAACACCCCGCTCTCTTCGATCATCTGCCGGGAATACGCCCCCTTGTCGACGACAATGGCAATGCGCGGCGGTGTGAATTCGACCGGCATCGACCAGGCAGCCGCCATCACATTGCGCCGGGTACCATCCAGGCTTCGGCTGGTGATCAACACCGTCGGACCATGGTTAAGCAAACGGCTGGCATGTTCCAGTGCAACGGGACGAAAATGATTCATGGGAAGCCCTTAATGGGTATTGCTGGCTGATCAAACATCGGATGTAGAGGCGACGCCCTCCGTTCAGCAGTGTAGATCTGCGTTGCTGCGCAGATCAATCTCGTTGGCGGCGAGGAAGCACGGAATGTGTATGTCCGGACGGCCCGAAGCCGCCGAGGTATTGAGGTCGGGCAAAGAAACGCTGCGTCAGCCTTTACTGACGCAGCAGGGTAAAACTAGTTTTTTGGCAGTTGAATACGCACGACGCTTTCCGGTTTACCGGCCTTGGTGCCGGCGCCGTCATTTTTCACCGTCACGAACAGCACGTTGTTGCTGGTATCCAGCGCCAGGCTGTTAGGGTGCGGTGGCAGTTCTACCGTTTGCTGGCGTTTGAGGGTCTTCGCATCAAACACCGTCAAGGTCCCTGCGCCGTGATCGACACGGATCCCTTTGCGGTTAGCGACGTAGACCCGCTGGTTACGATCGTCCAGCAGCAGGCCGATCGGCACTTCGTCGGTCAATTCGCTGGCCAACACCTTGCCGCTGTCCGCATCCAGTGCAAACACCCGATGGCCACTGCTGCGCTTCGCGTAGTCGTGCCCCAGGTGAGTATTACGGTAGTTATCGCGGTCGATCCCCTGATCCACACCTAACAAACGGTTGTTCTTGCCGTCATACACCAGGTTCAGCAACTGATCCGCCTGGATCTCCTGGGTGGAGGTGATCGCCAGCGTATCGGCATTCAGGGTGATCAACTGCCCCTGCATGTTAGAGACAAATACCCGCCGTCCTTTTTCATCAATAGTGATACCCACCGCGTTGTAACCAAAACCGGGGATCATTTTCTCCAGTTTTTTGGTTTTGGTATCTACCACAAACAGCACGCTGTCGACCCCAAAGCCCAGTCCCGGCAGGAACAGGCGGCCGGTCTGCGCGTCATACTTCACCTCGCGGATACGGTACTGGTAATCCTCGGTGATCTTGAAGCGCTTAAGCTCCTCGAGCAGAAATTCCAGCCGCTTTCCACTGATGCCGGCATCTTTGTAGGTCTTTTCCAGCATCGTCTTTTCAGTCACAAGAATGCTGTCCAGGGCACGGTTGGTGGCGGTATCCACCACGCCGACCGAACCGTTGAAGCCCTGCGTCAGATACAAGAGATGACCGGCGTCATCCAGCGCCACGCCAAAGCCTTTCACCTGCAGAGGGATTTCCGCCTGCACCGCCAGCGTGGCCGGATCCAGACGCAGCACGCGAGATTTCGCCTCTTCCTTCCAGTCCGGTGCGCTGACAAACAGCGACTGCTGGCTTGGGCTATAGGCCATTTCCACCACCGCCGACGACAGCGGTTGACGCTTGATATCCTCTGGCTTGATCCCGCTATCACGGGCCTGTGCCGCACCCGCTACCACCAACGACGTGGCGATCAACAGCGACAATAAAGCGCGAGGTGTTCCTATTGTTCCAGACATCCGTTTATCTCCATGAAAGTAATAAAGTCAGTTAGGGTGAACAACGTCATTGCTGCGGTGCCGGCGGCAGAGCTGCAAGCAGCATCTCCCCACCTGCCTGCTGAGAAAAATGCGAAAACACGTGCTCAATGCTGCTGGCGATCAGCGCCGCCTGTTGCGCGGTGTAGTGATCGGTGCGGTAGGTCATCATCACGCGCAGGGATTTCATGCCATCGAGGTTTTCTTCCATCACTTCAAACTGCAGGCCAAGCAAGGATTCGGTTTTCTCCGGCTCCACCTGACGGTAGGCCACCGTGCTGCCATCCCGCAGGGTGAATGCCCCATTCAGCTTGATGCGGCTGTGGATCTGAATGAACACTTCGAACATGTGGTTCTTGCGATCGGCATCTACACCAAACAGCCCTTCCTCCACCAGATCGATGGGGATATCGGTGTAGGGCATCGAGCCGTTAATGGTGTTTTTTACCTGGTCGATCAGCCCCGCCACCGTCAGCTGTTCGCCAAAGCGCACCCGGTGCACCACCACGGTAGTAAAGTAGCCGATGGTGTCGAAGAACTCGGCGTCGTTACGACCTGAGGTAGAGGTGCCCACCAGCAGATCCGCCGGGCCACCGAGCAGGCGCAGAGCCGTGGTAATACCGGCGTAGACCACGTTGAACAGTGAGGCGTTGTTCTTTCTGGCCTGCGCGTATAGCCCATCGGCCACCGCCGGGTCGACGTCGAACTCCAGCCAGCCACCGTTAACGTCGGCCTCAGCCGGTACCGCAGGATGGTGCGAGGGTTCCTGCTGGAACAGTGGCTGACCGACCGGCGCATCGCGCAGGTTATCAAGCCAATAATCCAGGTGCTGCTGGACGACGCCGCCCGCTTGCTGCTGTCGGGCAAAGGTATAAAACTGCGGTACTTCACTGCTCCACTGCGGCAGCTGCCCCGCCATGCGGTCACGGTAAGCCATGCCCAGTTCGTCCATCATCAGGTTCAGCGACCACTCGTCGATCACCACATGATGGAACAACAGCGAAAGCAATTGCTGACCGGTTGCCGCATCGCGCAAGAAGGTGGCGCGCAACGGCAGTTCGGCAGTCAGGTCAAAGCGGTGGTCCCCCGCCCTGGCCAGCAACTCGCTGGCATTACCGGCCGGTGTGTCATCGGAGAAAGAGAACCAGCCGTAGTCCAGCAGCTCAGCGACCGGCACCACCTGTTGATACACCTCTCCCTGACGTTGAATAAACAGCGAGCGCAATACGCTGTGGCGCGTCATCACGTCGATAAACGCCTGACGCAGCACCGTTTCGTCCACCGGATCCAGGAAGCTGATGGCAAAGGGCAGATTGAAGATCTCGTCGTGACCAAACGCCTCGTAAACTTTCCACAGGGAATGCTGCGCCAGTGACAACGGCGCCTGGACAGTTTCGCCCTGGGATTGCGTGACGAGTTCCTGCGCGACCGGTAGCGCCACTGCCTGACGTTTGGCGTAAGCCGACAACCCTCGGGCGGTGGCGTGACTGAACAGATCGTTAATGTTGAGTTCGATGCGGTGCAGGCTGAGCAAACGACCGATGACGCGGGTGGCCACCAACGAGTGTCCGCCGCGATCAAAGAAATCTTCATCGGCGGTCATCTCCGGTGCGACCAGCGCGTCGCGGAATTCCGCCAGGATCAGTTGGGCGATCTCGGCATTTTCTTCTTGCGTGTCCTCAACGGCCAAAACGCTCTCGGCCAGGGTAGACGGTGGTTCAGCACCGGCAAGCAACGCCGTGGTTATCGTCCTTCCGGCGAGGAAAGCGACAAACTGCTCCAGCAGGAAAGGGACTGCATGTGGGGTTAAGCGGGGATCGGCCACCAGTTCCAACACCACCGAATCCGGATCCGGCAGGCTCAACGCCAGCACCAATTCAAAAGGCGTGTGCAGCGGCGGCAGCAATAGCCGTTCGGCACTGACACCGTCAAGTTGCAGTGCCACCGACGGGTCCGCCAGCCAGGTCACCAGCAGTTGGGCCCACTGAGGATTGACCGCTTCTGCCGTTTGCTGTGCCAGCAGTCGGCTTTCCGCCTCAGGATCCGTAGGCTGCAGGGTCAGACGTTTCAATCGTGCCGTGCTCATCCAGGCAGCCAGACCACTCGCCTGTTGCGCGTCATCCTGCGGCACACTCAGTTGCACCGGCAGCCCGCCGGACTGGGCTGAGATAAAGCGACCAAAGCGCACGGCAATCGCCGCCAGCAGCGTCGCCGGGTTGTCTGCGACCGGCAAGATTTTGCGCGCTACGCGGGTCGCTATACGCACCCCGGCCTGCGCCAGAAGCGCATCCTGGGGTACGGATGCCTGATAATCCCGCAGAGCCGTCGCCTGGCGCGGCCACGGCAGCACCAGATCTGCCGCTTCCGTCTGCGGGGCCACCGCAGGGATAATGGCAAAACTCTGCGTCGGCTCAACTCCGTTATACAGCGCCGACAGCGTGGTCAATAATTGCCGACAGGAGAGCGTTGGGGCCAAAATATCGTGTGCCACCACGCCCAGCACCGTACCGACACCGGTGAATAATAGAAAACGTACCGGCGCTTCACGTGCCAGCTCGAGAGGCGTGGCCTGCGCCTGCAACACACGGCTAATCGCCTGCCGTTCGTCGGCCACCGCCTGAATGCTCACCGGGTTCAGCGTCGCGTTACCGCGCAGCTTGCATAAGCCTTGCTCGTCATCAAAGTCATAACGCACGTCCAGCTCTGGCATCAGCCGCATCAGAGCTTCCAGTGCACTGACCAACCGGCCGAGATCCGGCTCACCGCCTAATCGCCAGGCCATCGCCTGCTGGCTGCCACCATCCCCCCGCTGCTGGTGCATAAACCACGCCAACTCTTCCGCTTCGCTTAATGGCTGAGAGGCCTCTGCTGCCCGCGCGCCCAGCGTCTCAAACGCCAGATCCAGACGCTGGGCCTCGTCATCGCTAAGAATATTGTCAAAATAACCGCTCACTGCTCTATCTCCTTGTGCCCGGCCACGCCGGAACATCGGGGAACGCTGATGATAAGAAGGGGCGTTGATACGCCCCTTGTGCAGACTGGCTGCTAACGCATCAGAAGGTCAGTTCAAGTGCTGCGCCGACCATGCGCGGGCGCTGTTGGGTCGCCGTGTACACGTCATTGCCGCTGATCATCACCCGACGTTCCGAATCAAACAGGTTCTGTGCATACAGGGTGGCGCGGCCATAGGCGAAGGTGTACGCCAGTTGGGTGTTTGCCGACCAATAGGAACCGATGCGTCCGCGTGAGTCGTTGTCGTACTGCGAGTAGTAAGAGTCCGAGAACGCCACGTTGCCGCTCAGTTCCAACCCGGCCATCAGTTGGTACTTGGCGCCCATATTGGCGGTATAAGCCGGTGCGCGCGCCAACTCATGCCCATCAACGCCGCTGCCCGAGAACTTCTTGATTTTGGTCTTCAACAGACCGACGTTGGTGAACAGCTCGAAGTCCCAACGCGGCTGCCAGGTAGCGCCCATTTCCGCACCGTAGGTTTCCACCTTGTCGGCGTTGCGGATCACTGACGAGTTCTCGCTCAAGGAGTACGGCAGTTGCATATCCTTGTAGTCGTTGTAGAAAACGTTACTGGTCAGGATGACATTGGCATCTTTCAGGTGGTGGCGGGTATACAGCTCATAGTTCCAGACATACTCGGAGCCATAGGTATAACTGACCACCGGCACACCGATAGTGATGCCGCCGCCGCCAGCGTTATAGCCACGTGCTACCTTGGCACCGTAGGTCTGGGTATCCGTTGGTTTCCAGGCCAGATCCAGCTTCGGCAGAAACACCGTGTAGGTCTCGTCGAAGTCGATGCGCACGGCTTGACTGCCGCCATTGCGCTGGCGATGTTCTCGCTCCAGGCGGCTGGCCGCGGTAAGGTCTACCTCTGGCGTAATGGCATAGGTCAGTTCGGCAAACACCGAGTTGGTGTCAGTTTTATCTTTGAAGCTGGAACCGCCGAAAATATTAACGAACTCATCTTGCTTGGCGTGGAAGTAACGCAGCCCCGCCAGCCCGTGCATGCGGCTGCCCGGCCCGCCAAAGCGCGCCAGCGGCTCCACGTGTACCTCTTTGCCGCCGATCTCGGCATATTGAATGTTGTAGGCGGTAGGACGGTTGATATTAAAGTCGGTATAGATCACCCGGTTTTCCAGCGTCAGGCTGTCGGATTGCTCCCAGGCCAGATCCCAGACACCGCTGTTCATGTTGCTTTTAAATACCGCACGACGCGGATCGTGACGTGGGTTGGTAGGGTGAACCAGGGGATTGAGGCTCTCGTTTTGCGGTGAGGTGCTGCCAAAATGGTTAAAAGTCAGCTTGGTGGTCACATCACGCAGACCCGCCGGGTTGAATAACAGTTTGGCACGCGCGGTGGTGGCTTCAATTTCTCGAGGATCCCCCACCGGGGCATAGGCAGGCAGGTCAACATCACTGCGACGGCGCTGACGATCAACACTGACGCGGAACGCCAGTTGATCTTCCACCAACGGACCAGAGGCCATGGCAGACAGCTGTGAAGAATGCTGGTTACCAGCCCCGCCTTTGAAGGCGCTTTCCCAGTCGAAAGTAGGATCCTTACTGGTCATCACAATGGCGCCGGCAATGGCGTTGCGCCCCTGGATATAACTCTGCGGGCCGAGGAACACTTCAACGCGATCCAAATCCCACAGCGACTGCGGGCCGAATGCCTGCTCATTGTAGGTCAGTGAACGGCCGTCCAGTGACAGATTGAGGCGCGGACGGGTGCCGCTAAGGAAAGCGTTGGCGCCGACGTTAGGCCCGGAACCGTCGATACCGCGCACGGTCGGAAGATTATTACCGATGCCGACATCCATGACGTTGGCCGTCATCCTGAGTAAATCAGGGACCTGCAACGCATTGGGCATGGCAGCAATACGTTCACTGTCGAACACTTGCACGCTGGAGCCGGTATCAAAAATGCTGCGTTTAATTTTTTCGCCGGTAACCAGCAGGCTTTCCGAATCCTGCCAGTTGTCGTTACGTTTACTGTCGGCGGCTTCCTGAACCTTCTCGTCCACGACGGCGGCATTAACGCTGCCCACCGACAAAGAACAAAGACCCAGAAAGAGTGAGGAAAATGCCCCAATGGCCTGTAAGCCTGCTTTTTCCTTGTTTCCTACGATTTTATGCCTTTGAGCCGCTGAATGCTTGCTCATAGATGTATTCTCCTTTCATCCCAGATGCACAAAAATTTAATTGTTTTCACATAGGTAACGACGCTGATTCTCACACTGACAATGGCATTGCGGCCTTCCTGACCTTGCTATGCATATCCCTGCCGCAGACAACTGCCCCACCCCGAGATACAGCGGGCGGAAGCGGTTTTTTTGTCTGGAAACGTAAAGAAATGTTAATAATGATAATATTTTACATATTTTAATGCAAATCATTATCACTTGAATAAGTGAGTGCGTTAAAAAACAATCAGAAGGGAAAGCAATAAAACGAAGTTTTCAAATCACCAAAAAAGCCAATGATTTCATTTAAAATGAATATAAAACATAACTATATCAATATTAGTATTTTCTCACCCAGAGGAAATACCGCAATTAACCTTATGACTCCCGCGCCTTACATCAACAAATAAAAATAGTAATAATTTTCATTCCCATTAACATTGCAATATATTCTTACAGTCTCTCAATACTGATGGAAACCCAATGAAAGCGTTGACCACGATGCAGGCCGCCTACTGGGTGGGCCGGCAATCTGAAGCGCCGCTGGGGGGCGTCTCCGCCCACCTGTATGCGGAATTTAACTGCTGCGACCTGGACGTCGAACGACTGAGACAGGCCGTTGCCACTCTTTACCAGCATCACCCGATGCTGCGCCTGCAGATCACCGCCGATGGCCAGCAGACCATTGCCCCCCACGGCCCGCAGCATCGCCTGCAGCTGGACGATTTTAGCCAGGCGGAGACAGCCGATGTCACCCACCGGCTTGCCGAAAAACGTCTGACAAAAAGCAGCCAAAAGTTGCCGCTGGAACAGGGCATCCCCTGTGATATCAGCCTCAGCCTGTTGCCGGGGGGTCACAGCAGGTTGCATGTCGATCTGGACATGATCGCCGGAGATGCCATGGGTTTCCGCGTGCTAATGGAAGATTTGGCGCGCTTTTATCATCAGTGTCCCGCGGCCCCCAACGACAACGGCGTGGCCTACTTTGACTACCTGGATCGGCAGCATGCCGATACGGCGCTGCAGGCACGCCGCACCCACGCCCAGGGTTGGTGGCGGGAACGCCTGGCTCAATTACCGCCAGCCCCGCACCTGTTGCGAACGCCAGATCACTGCCGTAGCGATCGGCTGGCGCTGCAACTGAACGCCAAAGAAAGCAAAGCACTGGAAGATGCCGCCAAAGCGCACCGCATCACGCTTTCATCGTTGTTTTTAGCGCTGTTCGCCGTCACCGTCGGCCACGGCTGGAACCTGTCGCGTTTTCGGCTAAACGTACCGTTATTCCATCGGGCCGAAGAGAACGTCGGCAATATCATTGGCGACTTCTCCAATTTGGTGCTGCTCGGCGTGGAGTTGGATCCGGCTGAAAACCTGCCCACCTTCTGCCAGCGCCTGATGGCACAACTGGCGGAATTGATCGCCCATGCCGACTACCCGGGCGTCAGCGTGATGCGCGATTTGTCGCGCCTGCAGGGCAGCATGCAGCCTTCACCGGTGGTGTTTACCGCTGGTTTCGGCATCCACGGCAAGGCGCTGTTCTCCGACAACGTCACCCATACCTTTGGCCCGCTGGAATGGGTGATCTCCCAGGGGCCACAGGTAGCGCTGGATGCTCAGGTGGCACACGCCAACGGCGGCATTTTGATCAACTGGGACGTGCGCCTGGATGCCTTCCCGGATCGGCTGCTGCCACAGCTTTTTGCCACCTACGGCGCCTTGCTGAAACAGGCCGCCAACCGGCCAGACAGCTTCAGGCAACCGCTGGTGCAGTGGCTGGAACAATGCTCTGCAGCCGCGCTGGCCCACCAAATACCAGTGCGTCAATTACTGCACCGGCTGCTGGCGCGTGTTGCGCCGGAGGCCAGACTGGGCGACGACGATGACATTAACGCCCTGCAACTGCCGCAGGCGGGTCTGCTGGCCTTGCTGGCGGTGGTTAACAAATATCTGCCGGTGGCGCTGACCCCGGCAGACGTGGCGACCCACCCTACCCCGGCTGCGCTTGCCGCCCTGATCTGCGAGCGAACACCCAACGCCGAAGAGGCGGTGCAAATGCTGCTGAAGGTGCTGGCCCCCAAAGCCTGATATCGGTTCCGGGCGCGTAACTTCAGGCGCCCTGCTTTCTTTTTCGTTGGTTAGCGACAATAGGGAAATACCATGGAGACACCATTAACCGCGCTGCAGCAGGCTTATCTGCTCGGTCGCAGCGAACAATGGCCGCTCGGCGGCGTGGCAATGCACGACTTTCGCGAATATCGCGGTCTGCAGCTGGATTTGGCACGGCTGGAAGCCCGACTGAGCGAACTGGTGCAACACTACGCGGCACTGCGCACCTGCATCGATCCCCAGCGTTTTACTCAACGGGTACGATCAGAAGCCACGCTGAATCTGGATCGGCACGATCTGCGGGCACTCGATCCTCAGGCAGCGCAACAACGTCTGACGATCTTGCGAGAACAGTATTCGCACCAGCGCCACGATCCCGCACAGCCGCTGTGGCGCATTGCCGCCATTCAGTTACCTGTAACGCCGGATGTAACGGGCAATAACTACGACACCGTGATTTTCACCAGCTTCGACGCACTGATCCTCGACGGTCAGGGCATCTCCACCGTGATCGCCCGGCTGTTTGACGATGCCCCACTGCCGCCAATCGCGCCGCCAAGCCCACCGGTCGCCGCCACGGCGGAACAACGCCAGGCCGACGCCGCCTACTGGCAAGCCAAGCTACAGGACATCACCACTCCGTCGGCGTTGCCATGGCTCACTCCGCTGGCCAACATCAAATCTTCGCGCTACCGTCGCGCCAACCTGACCCTGCCGCGCGAAGTGCTGAAACAGTTCTCACGCCTGGGGTCTGCCCATGCCCTGCTGCGCAACAGCAGCCTTTCGGCCTTGATCCTCGATACGCTGGCGCAATGGACCACCGACGGCGAACTGTGCGTCGGCGTACCCGTGGCATTTCCGGCGGCGGATGGCTCACTCAGTAACGCCTCCACCTTTGTGGCGGTGCGCTATAGCCGCCTGGGCGGCACCTTTGTCAGCCGTGCGCAGGCGCTGCAAGACGATGTGTTGGGCGCACTCGATCACCTGAAATTTTCCGGCGTTGACCTGGCACGACAGCTACTAAACCACAGCCAAGGCTCCCCTGCGCTACCGGTGATCCTCACCAACTGCCTGGGCTGGGAGACGCTGCCGGCCGATGCACCGGTGCATTACCATGACGGCGTAACCCAGACGCCGCAGGTGGCGATCGATATTCGGCTGACGCAGGATGCCGACAAAAATCTGCTGCTGTGCGTTGACTACGCCGAGCAGGCGCTGGACGGCGAACAGGTGCAGGCGATGCTGGACGCACTGCAACGCCGGGTGACGCTGATGTGCCAAGAGGGCGAGTTGGAAATTGCTCCGGCGCAATTTATCGATTACCAGCACTACCGGCATAACCACAGCGAAGCGGCATTTACCGCCTATCCGTACCTGACGCAACTGGCTGAGCGGTTGTTTAACGATCCACAGCCACGACCGGCGTTAATCTGCGATCAACAGAGCCTGACTTATCCGCAGCTTGGTCAACAGGTCGGCGCGGTAATGGCCAATCTGCAGCAGCGCGGTCTGGGGCCCGGCAGCGTGCTGGCGCTGTATCTGGCGCGCAGCCCGGAACATGTCACTATCTCCTTAGCCTGTGCGCTGTTGGGCGTTATCTGGGTGCCGATCGACATCAACTCGCCGCCGGAGCGCACCGCTTATCTGCTGACCAACTGTCGGCCGGATCTGGTGGTGCATCACGGCGAGCTGGATACGCCGCACGGAGTCATGCCAGCGGAACTGCTCACCCCGACGGCGGGCAATGCAGCACTCCCGGACAGCCAGACGCTGACCGAGCGCAGCGCCAGCACCGAGGCCAGCTATTACCTGTATACCTCCGGTACCACCGGCAAGCCAAAATGCGTGGTACTCAACAACCGCGCCACCGCTAACGTTATCGGCCAGACTCTGCAACGCTGGGCAGTCACCGCCGATGACGTGATGATCTCGGTCACCCCACCGCACCATGACATGTCGATGTTTGATCTGCTCGGCTCGCTCAGCGCCGGTGCGACGCTGGTGTTACCGGCACCGCATCAGGAAAAAGACGCCATCAGCTGGAACCAGTTGGTGGAGCGCCATCGCGTTAGTCTGTGGTGTTCGGTTCCCGCCATTCTGGAAATGCTGCTCACCTGCAAAACCGACGACAGCCTGCGCTCACTGCGGCTGGTGGCTCAGGGCGGCGACTACATCAAACCGGCCACGGTGCAGCAATTACGCCGCCTGCGCCCGGATATCAGCCTGTTCTCGCTCGGCGGACCGACCGAAACCACCATCTGGAGCATCTGGCACCCGATTGCGCCGCAGGACACCGGAACCGTGCCCTATGGTCAGCCACTGCCGGCCAACCAATACTTTATTTGCCATGACGACGGCAGCCACTGCCCGGTCGGCGTGGTTGGCCGCATCCACACTGCGGGGGTGAATCTGGCATTGGGTTATCTGGAAGACGGCGATTTAAAACAGCATGATTTCGTCACGCTGGACGGCCCCGACGGGCAACCGCTGCGCGCCTTCCGTACCGGCGACCAGGGTTACTATCGCCCGGACGGCAACATTCTGTTCGCCAGCCGGGTGAACGGCTACGTGAAAATCCGTGGCGTGCGTGTTTCGCTGCCGGAGATTGAAGATGTACTGCGAGGACACGAGGCGATCCTCGATATCGTGGTGGTGGATTACCCCGGTGGTGATAATGCCGAGGCCACGCTGGGGGCGATGTACCTCACCCAGGACGGTAAAGCGCTGTCGCTGGCGGCGATCCGCGCCTTCTCAACCGGCTACCTGCCTTGCACTCATATCCCGACGCGCTTTATTCACGCCGAAGCGCTGCCGCTTTCGGGCAATGGCAAGACAGACCGCCACCGCATCCGTGCCGCTTTCAGCACCGATCGGGCAGCGCCGGGACTCAACGCCTGTGCAGCGCCGTTGCCAAGCGCACCACCAGCCAACAGCGGCAAGATTTTGGCTATCTATTGGCAGGCGATCGGCACTACGCCGCGCCCGGAGTGGGGGGAAGAAACTGCCTTTATCAGCATGGGGCTGAAACTGCCGCACATTCGACAGGTGGCTGCACAGCTCAACGACGCCTTCGGCACCCGTCTGCCGCCCACGCTGCTGATTCCCTGTAAAAATGCCAGGGAGGTTGCAGCGCTGCTGGCGCGTTAGCGGTTATTAATCGGGGCGAACATGTTCGCCCCCTACCGGTTTCGCCATCAGGCGGGCACCGCCACCAGTTCACCGACCGCCGTTTCCAACGTATCTTCCCGCAGCGCGCGCAGTAAGAACTCCTGCAAGGCATTGCCATAATCGGCAACCCCTGCCGTAGGGAACTGCTGCACGTAGACATCAATATCCAGATACAGATCGCCGGCATCGGTGCGGCCACGAAAGGTCAGGTTTGCGCCGTCGCCAGAGCCCCCGGCCAGTACCCGACGCGTGCTGGTGCAGCCGCTGAAACCGGCCGGGTCAAACGGCTGGACGTTAATAAACGGGGAGATAAATAAACGAGACGCGGGCGTCACGCCACGATCGGCGGCTATCTGCCGCAGCCGATAAGCGGCATGGCTGCGCAGCTCGCGCAGTGTTTGTGCCATGCCAGACAGAAAACGCCCCAGCGTCTCCCCCCCGCGCAGTGATACCAAAAACGGCAAGGTATTCACCGCCAGCGCCGGGGTATTGGTCGCCTGGCTGCTGCGGCGGTTCATCACCGGCATCCATAGGGTGCGCGTATCACCTTTATCATGCGGCAACGGCGGTAAGGTAAAGAACAGCCAGGCGGCGGACAGCGCCAACAGCAGATCGGGCCAGCCGATACCGCTACGTTCCGACAACTCACGCAGCCGCTGCGAGATCTCTTCCGGCAGTGCGGTGCTGGTGCTCAGGCATTTCACGCCGTATTCCCGGCCGCCCTTGCGCACCGTCGGCAAGGTCTGCGACGGCGGCAGATAGCGCTGCCAAAAATGCCGATCCTTTGAGCAACGTTCAGAGTCAGCATAGGCCAGTTCATGATGCTGGAAAGCGCTGAAAGTGCCCAGCGCCTGCCCCGCCGCGCCATTGCCAAGAAAGTGTGCGTACAACGTGGCGCAGCGGTGTTCGACCAGCGCCATACCGAATCCATCGATCACAATATGGTGAGCGCGCAGATACCAAATAAAACGCGATGGCCCCAGTTTAAGCAACCACACCGCGGCCACCGGTTGACGGCACAAGTCCATCGGCTGTTCGACATCCGCCTGCATCAGCCGCATCGCGGCCTGATAAGGATCGGCCTGGGCCTGCAGATCAATGCGATTCAACTCGGGCACCCACTGGGGATCGTAACGCTGGCGCGGTGGGTGCGCCTCCGCGTCGGCACCAAAGCGCAGTGCAAACGCCTGCGTTTCCACCATGGTGAGCGTAATTGCACGAGACAGCGCTACCTCGTCCACTGCGCCGCGTAATTCAGTGACGTGGGCGACGGTGGAAAACGGCTGCTCAGGGTGCAAAGTAAATTCTTCCCAGAAGTCTAACTGCGCCGGTGTCAGCGGCAGCCATTCAGTAGCCAAAACAGTTTCCGACATGTTACCTACCTTTGATAAGCCATAAACAAATGTTGAAACAACGGAAGCCAAAACCCTGTCGCCACAGATTGCGTCTGACAGCGGCCAAAACGGGGTGAATGCCGGACACGGCTGAACGGCCAACTCGTGGCAGCCCGGCGTGAACGTTCTTATTGTGATTGGCGTGCTTGCCCCCCTGGCGCACGTAGTGACTGGACGGCATCACCTATTCAAACGGCCACCGCAGCGCACTGAAGATGTTTCGATTCAGTTACAAATGAAAATGATAATAACACTTATTATCATTTTCATGAATATAGAATAACCTGCTCATACCGCAAGGGAGGAACGAACAAAGAGAGAATGTGGCGGCAATAACGCCGTTAAGGGGAGGGAAAGAAGCCTAAAAACGGGGTTGTTGGGGCGGCAGTGGCGAGTACCGCCCCGATTGAACGCAATGTCGCGACCATTATTGGTAAATCACCGCCACGCCGTGCAGTTTGTTGCCCCCGCTGGCAGCAATAATGCGGTAGGAACTGGCCCCAGCTTCGTCGGCTTTTTTCGCTAATTTGTTCTCCAGACCAGAGAGTGTCAGCGCGCCGCTGGCGGATACCACACCGATTTTGGTCAGACCCTGCTCAGAGCTGACGCTGCTGGCCGCAAAGCTGCTGGTTGAAGCCACAGCCAGGAGTAAAGCCGCCATAACATATTTAGTTGCTTTCATAATAACCACCTCGTTGGATTGACCAGACCCGATTCTGCCTGGTGAGGTGATTCTAAGTGGGGGTTACTGACCCCAAAATGACCCGTTGATAACATTTTTGTCAGACAGCCGAAAAACCGGGGTTATTTACCTAAGCATACAATTTCCCTGGCTAAACTGACGGCGGTGTTAACCTGAGGATTCGATCAATCATCAAGCATCAGTTCCCATATCCTCTATCAATCACTTATATTTAAATTGAGGGCTGCCTGAATGCCACAGCGGCGGCAGTGTCCTCATTCAACCTGAGGGAGCCATCCATTTTATGCGTTTAAAACCAAGCACTGTGGGTCTGTTATTGGCGGGAACCGGCCTGTTGACGGCGGGCAATGCCCTGGCCGCCAGCGATACCCTGGTCTACTGCACCGTGGCCTCACCGGAGTCTTTCAACCCGCAGCTTTCCAGCTCCGGCACCACCTTTATCGCCACCTCGCAGGTGCTGTATAACCGCCTGTTGACGCTGCGTGAAAGCGATAAAACCCCCGCTCCCTCACTGGCAACCGAGTGGACCATCAGCCCGGACGGCAAGACCTACACCTTTACGCTGCGCAAGGGCGTGAAATTCAACAGCAACAAGTACTTCACCCCAACGCGTGACTTTAACGCCGAGGACGTGGTGTTCACCGTGATGCGTCAAAAAGATGCCAATAACCCGTATCACAAGGTGTCCGGCGGCAACTACGAGTACTTTACCGATACCGGGCTGGACAAGCTGATCACCAAGGTGGAAGCGGTCGATAACGACCACGTGCGCTTTACCCTCAGCCAACCTAACGCCGCGTTCCTGGCAGACTGGACCATGGACTTCGCTTCGATCCTTTCCGCTGAATATGCCGACGCCATGCTGAAAAAAGGCACGCCGGAGTATGTCGATAACTGGCCTATCGGCACCGGCCCGTTCGCGCTGCAACAGTACAAACAGGATTCGCTGATCCGCTACATCGCCAACCCGCATTACTGGCAGGGCGAGGTGGCCAGCAAGCACCTGATCTTCTCCATCACGCCGAACCCGCAAACCCGGCTGGCCAAGCTGAAAACCAACGAGTGCCAGATCATCCCGGCCCCGCTGGCCGAGCAGTTTGACGCCATCAAGAGCGACAAAAACCTGCAACTGCACGATATCAACGGCCTGAACGTCGGCTATCTGGCGTTCAATACCCAGAAGAAACCGTTTGATAACGTGCTGGTGCGCCAGGCACTGAGCTATGCGGTGGACAAAAAGGCCATCGTCGCGGCGGTATTCAAGGAAAGTGGCACCACGGCCAACTCGATCCTGCCGCCGGGCATGCTGGGCTATAACGACAAGCTGCCGGAATACGCTTATAACCCGGAGAAAGCGCGTGAACTGCTCAAACAGGCCGGGCTGGAAAAAGGCTTTGAGACCGACATCTGGTCAATGCCGGTGGCGCGACCTTATAACCCTAACTCACGACGCATCGCCGAAATGATCCAGAGCGATTGGGCGAAAGTGGGCGTGAAAGCCAAAATCGTCACCTGGGAATGGGGCCAGTACCTGGCCGGGCTGCGTAAAGGGGAACAGCAAAGCGCGCTGTATGGCTGGATGTCGGATAACGGCGACCCGGACAACTTCGCCACGCTGCTCAACTGCGCTGGCGTACAGACCGGTGCCAACGTGTCCCGCTGGTGCGACAGCAGCTATGACAAACTGATCCATCAGGCAATTTTGGTCAGTGCCCCGGCCGAACGCGCCAAGCTTTACCAGCAGGCGCAGGTTATTTTTGCCAAACAGGTGCCACTGCTGCCATTGGCTAACGGCAAGGTGTTCTACGCCACCCGCAGCAACGTCAGTGGCTATGTGGTTGACGTTAACGGCAGTGACTTCGCCAAAGCCAAGGTCGACTGAGTAACACCAAGCGCCGGATGATATTCGCATCCGGCGCTTTCCTCTCTTGTAACATTTGGTTACTCTCATCAGCATTGTGATTTAACATTCGAAGGCAACCTGGTGCAGAACTCTTATATGCCGATGCAGATCCGCCTGCACTGGCTGGTGGCGATCCTGTTGGTCGTGACCTGTACGACGATTGAGCTGAGAGGCTTTAGCGTGCCAGGCACCCCGCTGTGGTATGTGCTGGTGGTGACCCACTTCAGTTGTGGCGTGACGGTATTTGTATTGATGATCGCCCGCCTGTTCCTGCGCTGGCGCCACACCAGCCCCGCCATCAACCCGAAACCGGCTAAATGGCAAACCGGCGCGGCCCATCTGGTGCACAGCCTGATTTATCTGCTGCTGCTGACGCTGCCGGTGCTGGGCGTTTATTCCCGCTATCTGGGTGGTAAAGAGTGGTTTCTGTTTGGCCTGCCGATGCCCTTTGCCGAAGTCGCCGACCGGCCACAGGCGCGGATGATTATCGGCTGGCACAAGACGCTGGCAGCCTTCGGCTATTGGCTGATAGGGCTGCATGCCGCAGCGGCGCTGTTCCATCACTATCTCGTGAAGGACAATGCGCTGGTGCGTATGCTGCCATGGCTGAAAAAGCCTTAGCTAAAGATGACAATACCCATAGTGTAATAATAAGCATGTATATATAAGCCAATAGATATAATCCATTGGCTTATTGTTTCTATAGTTTATGGCGATTAAAAATAAATTTGCATCCGGTAAGTTGTATCTATTCCGTTTATTGACTAAGGTTATTCATACAAATTATAAGCCCACGGGCTGACGAAGATCCGCAACCAATATTATTAACCACTCATTATATTTATCTTAAAAAACGCCAGTTATTTTTCAGGAGAGCTCTGTCATGCCCTGTGGTCACACAAGGCGATGCAGTGCACCCATGATTTCATTAATTAAATTCCATCGACTACACACACGGAAGAGTTAATACGACTTTTCCAAACATAAAAGTCAGGAGCAAAGTAATGAAAATAATGACTGGCGTTATTTTACCTACGGTTGCCGCCCTCGCAATGGCGGGTATGGCACATGCAGCAGACAGCAAACAACCGATGACCGGCAAAGAGGTGGTTACCCTGGAGCACGTGCACGCCGTGCAAGAGAATGGCAGCCCCGCGCCCAAGCACGATGCGGCCTGTATGAAAGAACTTTCTATGCCGACTTCAAAGTATGTCGGGATGAAAGTCACCAGCGAATACACCGTTAACCCCAGCTCGATGATGATGTCGGCGAAATCGATGCTGCCATCTCCGATGGCTACGCAACCGATGGAACTGACGATTGATTTATCTGCACTCGGCATGGAAGGGGTTTATGCGTTTGGCGCGTTCAAACCAAGTTCTTTACCGCAGGACTATGTTTATTTCACCATCGACAAAGATTTTAAAAACCCGGTCAGCACCTTTATGATTATTAATAAAGGAAAAGAATATAACTGCGTTATTTCCAGCTCAAACAAGGCGATGACTAAAGAACAACGCAAACATCTTATGGTTAAGAAATAACGGGAATATAGATGGGTAATACTGGGGGCTTCAGGTGGTTTTTACTGCCCTGGCCCCAAATTTTAAAACGTTGTTCAATTACGACTCACCCACAGGTTCAGAGTATCTTGAAGGCCATATCTCCGCAGGGGGCAGATTCAAAGCCTCGCCAATCAGTCGCTCCCCCTTCGGCCAATGCCGCGCCAATGCATTGCCCAGCGTCGAGGAAGCCAGCCCCGCCTCTCTGGATACTGCTGACAACGTTGTCCCCTTCTTCTTTAAAGCAGCAATCACATCCGCCGGGTGCCAGTCACGTTTATCCATCATGCTTAATCCTCCTGGTTATCTGATGGCTTAATTATCCCGTTTTGGGATAATGGCAGCAATGGCAGATATTCGATTTTGGGATATCACTCGCGGAAAACGCCATGACTTCAGTTTATTCAACCGAGTATCAATTAGTTATAAAAATACTTCGGGATGCTCGCATAGAAAAAGGCATCACTCAGGCCAAGCTGGCCGAAGCCCTGGGTCGCCCTCAGTCGTTTATCGCCAAGGTTGAAAACGGCGAACGTAAGCTGGATGTGGTGGAGTTTGCTCTAATCGCTCGTTTGCTTGGTGTTGATGCCGGGGCCGTTATGGAGCGGATTGGTGGGCGGGTTGAGCCATTGTGTTAGCTAGACTCCCGAGGCATTGGTCGGCTGATTCCACATCGGTAGACGAACTACCCTATAGTTGGACTGCATCCTCCACAAGGCTTCGGCGGCTATGAGCGAGCAGCAGACCTACCCAACACTTAGCTGTCACGGATAGGATTTGGAAAGATCCATAAATCAATAATTTACATAATTGGCAATAATTCCATTGTATGGAATTATCAAATCCCTATTACTCCATTTACGCATTGCAATCCACTGGCATAATTAATCTTATCTTCCACGAACACGAGATTGACTATGTCTACTAACACAATGAAAGCCCTCATCCTGAACAGCTATGACATCAAAGCGTTTACGGAATCTCAGATTGCAATCCCAACACCAGATAAGGGCGAAGTGCTTGTAAAAATTCATGCCAGCGGTGTGAACCCTATCGATTATAAAATCCGCGAAGGATCGGCCACTTACGCCACGCCTGAGTTACCTGCCGTACTTGGCACTGACCTGGCGGGTGAAATTGTTAGCGTTGGTGAAGGTGTGACACAGTTTAAAGCTGGCGACGAAGTGTATGGCCTGACTGGTGGAGTGCGTGGACTGCAAGGGAGCCTCGCAGAATATGCCGCTGTTGATGCGGATCTTATTGCGCTCAAGCCTAAGAATCTTTCCATGCGCGAAGCTGCTGCACTTCCTCTGGTGTTCCTCACTGCCTGGGAAGGTCTGGTTGACCGTGCTCAGGTGAAAGCAGGTGATAAAGTCCTGGTTCAAGGGGGGTCCGGCGGTGTCGGCCACATGGTTGTTCAACTGGCAAAAATCTTTGGTGCTGACGTGTATGCCACTACCTCTGCGTCCAAAAAATCGATGGTTGAAGGATTCGGCGCGACGGCAATTGATTACCGCACCCAGACTGTTGATGAATACGTGCAGCAATATACCCAGGGTAAAGGATTTGACGTTATTTACGATACCGTGGGCGGCGGTGTCCTGACTGCATCACTTTCGGCAGTGAAACACTATGGCCATATCACCAGTTGCTACGCTTTCGGTGAGTTCAACATTGCACCTTCTTCCTTACGCTGCGCGACAATTTCGGCGGTCTTCGTATTACTGCCAATGCTTTCCGGTGAAGGCCGCGCTCATCACGGTGAGATCCTGCGTCAGCTCACACAATTCGTGGAAGACGGCAAACTTCATCCTGTAGTCGACCCGCGCCGTTTCAGCCTTAATTCGGCTCTTGATGCACATGATGCTGTAGAAAACGGTTCTGCAAACGTCAAAGTGGTCATTGATATTCAGTAATTAAAACGGATAACGAGCAGGTATTCCTCCGCTGCCAGGCAAGTAATCATAATATTTTCCTGGGTCTTTGATTGACCTGACTTAGAGGCATTATTTATGGCCAGTGCTGAATGCGCTGGTCATATCTGAGAGGTTTAAAATGGCAAATGTCTATCGCTTCCACCGTTTGGGAGGCCCGGAAGTTCTTCAACTGGATCAGCTGGTTTTACCGCCACCTTCGCCGGATGAAGTTCAGGTGCGAATTAAAGCCATTGGGCTTAATCGTGCCGATATCATGTTCCGTAACGATGAGTACATCCTGAAAGCGGCGCTTCCTTCCCGGGTGGGCTATGAGGCGTCAGGTGAAATAGTCAGGGTAGGGAATAACGTGAAACATTTTTCCTCTGGTGATGCGGTCTGCATTCTGCCCCCGGATGACCTGTCCCTTTATGGCACCTATGCGGACGAAATGAATATTGCGCAGCAGTTTCTGGTACATAAACCAACTACGCTTTCCTGGGAAGAAGCTAGCTCAGTCTGGATGCAGTATCTGACAGCATGGGGCGGGATTATCCGTGCTGCACGGGTTAAAAAAGGCGACTTCGTGCTGATTACGGCAGCGTCCAGCAGCGTCGGCATTGCGGCGATTCAGATAGCACGACAGGCTGGCGCTATACCTATTGCAGTGACGCTGACCAGTGACAAAAAAGACACACTTCGTGAGATGGGCGCGGCGCACGTAATTGCAACAGATGACGAGGATTTTTTTGAGGCGTTGACCGCAATTACCGGTCCGGAAGGATTGGCCGCTGCGTTCGATGCTGTGGGCGGGCCGCAGGTGATGCAGATAGCTCAAGTATTGAGGAGATTTGGTCGGCTGATTATTCATGGGGCACTCAGTCCGGAAGCAACACCTTTCCCGCTTAAGCTGGCTATTCGTAAATCACTGGCGGTTGAAGGATATCTTTTTGCCGAGGTTCTTCGACACCCAGAGCAACGCGAAGAAGCCAAGCGTTTCATCCTGAATGGCTTGGTTTCCGGTACTCTGAAACCCTGCATTGATGCGGTATTCTCTTTTGACGAGATGCAGGAAGCTCAGCGCTATCTTGAGAAACATCGCCGTTTCGGCAAAGTGGTTGTGACCATCTGACTGACCTATGTCCGGAGGCTCTTCAGATTCTCGTAGAGATGATCATAGAGCTTTCGGATCCTCAGCGGAACAGGGCCGCTCTGCGGACGGAACAGATACAACCCCCACGGTGAAGTCGCAATGTCCTGCATCACCGGTATCAGTTTCCCGCTGTCCATATACTGATATGCCAGAAAGCCGGGCAGATGCCCATAGCCAAGTCCCTTAACGACGGCTTCGCAGTATGCATCCAGGTCGTCAGTCACAAATCCCGGTGAGTCAGGGGTGAAGTTACGCGAATTTTCAAACCCCCACGGCCAGTATCGGTTGGTCTGATTATCCAGCAATGCCACCACCGGCAAGGTATTGAGATGCTCAAGTGTTGTCGGGGCCCCAACGCGCTGTATCAGTTCAGGTGTACCGAGCAGATAAAAGTTAAAATCCAGCACCTTGCGAGCCACAAAGCGGTTATCGCGCAAAAAGCCTGTTCTCAGACCGATATCAATCCGGCTGTCGATAACATCAGAATGCGAGTCAGTGAAGACGCAACGGATAGTGACATCCGGGTATTGTTGACGAAACGAAATCAAGGCAGGCAGGACGTAACGTCGGCCCAGTGAAGCGGGAAGTGTCAGGCTAATTTGCCCGGACATCAGGCTGTCATCCTCAGGCGATGGGACAAGAAAGAGGTTGTCCATTTCCTTAATGAGTTGTTTCGCCCTTATGGCGAAAAGCTCGCCTTCATGAGTAATCTTGCTGTTGCGCGTTGTCCGGTAGAAAAGAATTTCACACCGGCTGGCTTCCAGTTCCTGAATCGCACGCGTAACAGTTTGCGGAGATTTCCCCAAGGTAATTGCCGCCTGCTTGAAGCTGTCGCTCTCAGCGGCCACACAGAAAATCTTCAATAGTTCTAGTTGATTAGTCATAGTTTTCAGGTGGAAATACGTTTAATTCCCAGAGTGTCGATAAAGCGATTATTTACTCCATCAATAGCTGAAGCAACCTGTACGTCCGCTTCTGGCACAAAGCCGACTGTCAGATACTCCCCAAGCAATGCCGCCTTCTACGAAGGCGGCATTGCTTGGGCGCCCCATAGGGGCGTACTAAGCTCGAACCCTAAGGGTCCTCACTTCACATTCCATGTAAACTCAGCTGGTTTTCTTCTTGCTCGTGTTTCTCTTGGTACTTTACGTACTTGCGGATCATCTCTGCGTTTACACCTACGGTGTCCACACAGTAGCCCTTCGCCCAAAAGTGATTTCCCCACAACTTGTGCTTCCTCAAATAGGGGAATTTATTAAACAAACGGATAGCTATTCGGCCTTTAAGGTGGCCCATCACTTCTGATACTGACAGTTTCGGCGGGATCTTTATCAGTAAATGAACATGATCTAACTGAATATTTAACTCCACTATTTCTACATGGAGTTGTTCACTTAATATTCTTATTTGCCTGTAAACCTCTTTCCCTACATTGTTTTTCAGTATTCGAAATCGGCACTTGGGCGTCCAAACTATATGGTATTGACAATGCCAGAGCACATGCGATGCTTTTTCGAACCTACTCATGGTTAAATCCTTATCAGTTATGGGGATAACGGATTCGGATTTTCCCATGAGTAGCATTACTGGCGGAGCCAAAAAGTCGATAACCACGTCCATAGGACGTGGTATTCAGTTAGAAATAAAAAGGGCGCAGTCCAATTGGACTGCGCCCCTGCATTTTTTAAACACCGAACTAAAACTTAACTCCGAACCAAATCATCACCATAACCGATCCACTTATAGGTGGTCAGTGCGTCCAGGCCCATTGGGCCGCGGGCGTGCAGTTTCTGGGTGCTGACAGCTACTTCTGCGCCCAGACCGAACTGGCCGCCGTCGGTGAAGCGGGTGCTGGCATTGACGTACACCGCGCTAGAGTCCACCGCACGTACGAAGTGCTCGGCGCTGCTCAGTGAACGGGTGAGGATCGCGTCGGAATGGCTGGTGCCGTGGGTGCGAATATGGTCGATGGCCTGATCGATGTCATCTACCAGCGCCACGTTCAAGTCCAACGACAGCCATTCGTCGTCGTAATCTTCCGCTGCTACCGCCACCACTGTTGCCGGGCCGTCTTGCAGCAGTGGCATGGCGTTCTCCGCTGCGTGCAGGGTGACGCCGACTGCCGCCATTCTGCTGCTCAAGGCTGGTAAGAACTCTGCGGCGATATTGCGGTTAACCAGCAATGTCTCCAGCGAGTTACAGGCGCTTGGGCGTTGGATCTTGGCGTTTTCGATTACCGTCAGCGCTTTGTCGAAGTCAACGCTGTCATCCACGTAGGTGTGGCAAACGCCGATACCGCCGGTGATCACCGGGATGGTCGACTGTTCGCGGCACAGCTTGTGCAGGCCCGCGCCACCACGAGGGATCAGCATGTCGACGTAGCGATCCAGGCGCAGCAGTTCATTCACCAGGGCGCGATCCGGGCTTTCAATCGCCTGTACCGCCGCTGCCGGTAGGCCACACTGTTCCAGCGCCTGCTGGATCACCTTCACCGTCGCCTGGTTGGTGTGGTGGGTTTCTTTACCGCCACGCAGGATCACCGCGTTGCCGGTTTTCAGGCACAGGCTGGCGACGTCGATGGTGACGTTTGGCCGTGCTTCGTAAATCACGCCAATCACCCCGAGCGGTACCCGGCGGCGTTCCAGCTTCAAGCCACTGTCCAGCAGGCTGCCGTCCAATACGTGGCCGACCGGGTCGTTCAGGCGGCATACCTGACGCACGTCATTGGCGATCGCCGCCAGGCGTGCCGGGGTCAGCAACAGACGATCGAGCAGCGCCTCGGTCATCCCGCTGGCGCGTGCCTGTTCCATGTCCTGTTCGTTAGCCTGTAAAATCACTTCGCTTTCGGCTTCCAGTTTGTCGGCAATCACCGACAACACCTGGTTTTTCTTCGCCGTGCTCAGCACCGCCAGTTGCCAGGAGGCCTGCTTGGCGGCCTTCCCCATCTGCTCTAGCATGCTCACTCCTTAGCTGACAATCATATCGTCGCGGTGTACTGCCACCGGGCCGTATTCATAACCGAGAATTTCGCTGATTTCCTGCGAGTGGTGACCGGCAATCATGCGCATCGCGTCGCTGTTATAACGGCTGACGCCGTGCGCCAGATCGCGCCCCGTCAGGTTGCGGATGCGGATCACTTCCCCACGGGAGAAATCCCCTTTGACTTCGCGAATGCCCTTCGGCAGCAGTGAACTGCCGCGCGCCAGAATGGCATCGACCGCACCGTCGTCGACGGTGATCTCACCGGCCGGAGGTGCGCCGAAGATCCAGCGTTTGCGGTTTTCCAATGGGGTTTCCAGCGCGTGGAAACGGGTGCCCACCGGTTTGCCTTCAATCACGTCACTCACTACGCCCAGCTTGCTGCCGGCCGCGATGATCACGTCGATACCGGCGCGGCAGGCCACGTCGGCGGCTTGCAGCTTGGTGCCCATGCCACCGGTACCCAAACCGGAAACGCTGTCGCCAGCGATGGCGCGCAGTGCGTCGTCGATACCGTGCACTTCACGGATCAGCTCTGCCTGCGGGTTGTTACGCGGGTCGGCGGTGTACAGCCCCTGCTGATCGGTCAGCAACAACAGTTTATCGGCCCCGGCCAGGATCGCCGCCAATGCCGACAGGTTGTCGTTGTCGCCCACCTTGATTTCTGCGGTCGCTACCGCGTCGTTCTCATTGATTACCGGCACGATACGGTTGTCCAGCAACGCCGTCATGGTGTCACGCGCGTTGAGGAAGCGTTCGCGGTCTTCCAGATCGGCGCGCGTCAGCAACATCTGCCCGACGTGGATGCCATAAATGGAGAACAGTTGCTCCCACAGTTGGATCAACCGGCTCTGCCCGACCGCCGCCAGCAACTGCTTGGAGGCGATGGTGGCGGGGAGTTCGGGGTAGCCCAAATGCTCGCGCCCGGCGGCAATCGCGCCAGAGGTGACGATAACGATGCGGTGACCCGCTGCATGCTGTTGTGCGCACTGGCGAACCAGTTCGACAATATGGGCACGGTTAAGACGCAGCGATCCGCCGGTCAACACGCTGGTGCCCAATTTCACAACCAGTGTCTGGCTGCCGTTCATAGTGTTTCTGCCGTATAAGATGAGAGGAATAATGCTTAGGGACTTTGTAACAGGAGAGACGCGTTATGCCAACAGGCACAACGCGAAATCAGCAGAATACTTGCGGTCAAACGGGGTCAGGCGGAAAGTTTAATCAATTTTTCTTTGAAATCAGGGGCCGGTTCAAGCGTCAGCTCCATGGTGGTCAGCAGATCGCCCAGACGACGATGGAAATCACGCAGGGTGGTTTCCAGCTTGGTTTTTACTTCAGTATCCTTAATCTTTTCCGGCGTCCACTGCCCTTTCTTATCAAACAGGCCAAACTGATAGGCGTAGGTGAAGCGCGTATCTTCAGCATGCAGTTCGATCCACCAACCCCAAAACTCTCGCAGCTCTGGAGCAGGCTTAACATTGACGCAGACGGCTAAACAATCAAAGAAAAAACGGTCGTTCTCACATTGCCCTTCACGCAGATACGGCCCCAAGCTGGCGAAACGTTTCATTAGTCGGCTTTTAGGGTGACCACTCGGTAACGTCATTCTTAAGCTCCTCAATGTAGACCATTCTTTTTAACAAATTGTTAAAATTTAGCAACTATTTAACGCATTTTATCTTTCATCCAATGAGACATTTGCTGCAGCGCCTTGTGGAAACTGCTGTACACCGGCTTGCGCGGTATGGCGATCAATTTGCCGTCCATCGAGGATGAAGCGATCAGCTGCGCCTCTTCTTTCGGGCTGAGCGGATCCTGATCCCAGTAACCGGCCAGCATCGGCGTCGGGCAGCGGCGGCCCAACAGCCCCTGATTTTTCAACGAATAGCTGTTCAGCTCGACCTTCAGCACATGGTCCGAAGCGTTGGCCATGCCCATCCGGCTGGCCAGCACGTCCATATACATGTCCGGCACGTTCTTCTGGGTGTTGATATCGCACAACAGGCGATGCACCACCGGCCCCAGGCAGGCCACGCCCCGCAGCCGCTGTGGCTCCAGATAGGCTAACCGGACGGCCACATTGGCACCAAAGCGGAAGCCAAACGCGGTGACGCGCTGATGGTCAATCCACGGCACTGAGGCTAATTGGGTCAGCACCTGCTGGTGCAGAAAGCTGGAATCCTGGGTTAGCTTCCACTTATAAGAAGAACCAATGGAAGGCATATCAATGGTCAGCATGGCAATGCCCTGCGGTGCCAGATAATCGCGGAACAGGCGGTGGTAGTCGGTCTGCAGGGTATCCAGGCTGCCGCACATCAGTACCGTCGGGAACGGCGCTTCGCCCTTCTCCGGCATATGCAGGAAGCCGGTAATACTGCTGCCACCTTCAATGCGGAATTCCAGCTCTTTCAACTGGTACGGTAATAACAGTGCGGCCTCTTCGTAAGCCCGGTTGGACAACGACTCCGCCTGCTCGGCCAACTCGTCGCCTTTCAGATGCGGGTAGCCGGCAATGCTGTAAAAGTTGGCGGCGTTGAGCCAGTACTGGCCGCCAATCAGCGGATCCTGTTGTTCCAGCGCACGCTGTTGCCAGAGCATGCCCTGATGCACCCACTCGTAGATCCAGTTGCCGTTACGGTAACCGATTACGGTATCCAGCCATTTGTCGTTGGTGTGTTCCACATCCGCGACCGCAATGCGTGCCAGCACTTCGTTGATTTCGATCGGATCGACGCCGCGCCAGGCCCACAACAGCGGGTTGAGCATGCGGTACCAATTGCTGACGGTATTGCCTTCCAGTGTGGAATGCAGTTCGGCACTGACTTTACTGCGCGAGCGCAGTACCAGCGTTGAGGTCTCAGGGTGTTTGAATGAAGGTTTGAACAGGATTTCAGAAAGGTTGGCTTGTGCCATGGTAACAACAGCCTCCGTAAATCTGGTAATAGGCCGCAAACAGCCTAATCAACTGGAGGTAGTGTACCTAACTCTGGAGCGATAAAGCAAAATAACGCAAACGCCCGGCAGAACCGGGCGTTTTGGTGAATCAGCGTGGCTAGCTTAACGGCCGCCGATCGGTGGCACGAAGGTCACCGCCATGTCCCATGGCTGCTCGATCCAGGTATCCTGTGGGATATCAACCACATAGTCGTCAACCAGCGGACGACCTGCCGGCTTGGCGAAGATGGTGACGAAATGCGCTTTCGGGTACATATCGCGGATCGCTTTCGCGGTGCCGCCGGTATCCACCAGATCGTCGATCACGATAAAGCCTTCACCGTCGCCTTCGGCGCGCTTGAGCACTTTCATTTCGCGTTGGTTGTCATGGTCATAGCTGGAGATGCAGACGGTATCCACATAACGGATGCTCAACTCACGCGCTAACAGAGAGGCCGGTACCAGACCGCCACGGCTGACAGCAATAATGCCCTTCCATTGGTCAGCAGGCAGCAGGCGGTGAGCCAGTTTGCGCGCTTGCATTTGCAGCATGTCCCAGGTAACAACGTATTTTTCGCTCATAGAATGGTGTCCCAGCCAGCAGTGGTGCGGCTTACTCAGTAATCAGGGGAAAAAAGGTTGCGCGAGATTATAAAGACTGGACGCACCAAATACCAGTTGTACCTTGGAATTCATAAGTATTTCGTCTGGTGATTGATGCTGCATAAATGAGCAATTACGCATCAAACTAGTGTGATCAAGCGCTTAAACAGCGCAATACGGTACGGGCACCGCCCGGAAGAAAGTGATATTCTCTGGAGATCGTGCCACGAAGCACAGATGCCCCTAACCCTAACCGAGCGGCATTCCCGCACTGCCGAGAATGCTGTTACAGGAGACTTATAGTGTCTGAATTGTCTCAACTTTCGCCACAGCCGCTGTGGGATATTTTTGCCAAAATCTGCTCTATTCCGCATCCTTCTTATCATGAAGAAGCGCTGGCACAGCACATCCTCGAGTGGGCCAAAGAGAAACACCTGCACGCCGAGCGTGACCATGTAGGCAACATCCTGCTGCGCAAGCCCGCTACCAAAGGGATGGAAAACCGCAAGCCGGTTGCCCTGCAAGCGCACCTGGACATGGTGCCGCAGAAAAATAACGACACCGTGCACGACTTCACCAAGGATCCAATCCAGCCGTACATTGACGGAGAGTGGATCAAGGCCCGTGGTACCACGCTGGGTGCCGACAACGGTATCGGTATGGCTTCCGCGCTGGCCGTGTTGGCCGACGACAGCGTCGAGCACGGTCCACTGGAAGTGCTGCTGACCATGACCGAAGAAGCGGGCATGGACGGCGCATTCGGGCTGCAGGCGAACTGGCTGCAGGCGGATATCCTGATCAACACCGACTCCGAAGAGGAAGGCGAGATCTACATGGGTTGCGCCGGGGGTATTGATTTCATCACCACCCTGCCGCTGCAGCGCGAAGCCGTGCCTGCCGGTTATCAAACCCTGAAACTGACGCTCAAAGGCCTGAAAGGCGGCCACTCTGGCGCTGATATCCACGTCGGGCTGGGCAACGCCAACAAACTGCTGGCACGCTTCCTGTTTGATCATAGCGCTGAGCTGAACCTGCGCCTGCTGGACCTGAACGGCGGCACGCTGCGTAATGCTATCCCGCGTGAGGCCTCTGCGGTGGTTGCCGTACCGGCCGAGAAAGCCGATGCGCTGAAAGCGCTGAGCCAGGCGTTCCTGGCGACCCTGCAAAACGAACTGGCGGCCAAAGAGAAGAACATCACCGTGCTGCTGGAGCCTGTCACCAGCACCTCTCAGGCGATGACTGCCGACAGCCAACAGCGTTTTGTGGCACTGCTGAATGGTACGCCGAACGGTGTGATCCGCATGAGCGACGCAGTGAAAGGCGTGGTGGAAACCTCACTGAACGTGGGCGTGGTTACCACCAGCGACAGCGAAGCAGAAATCATCTGCCTGATCCGCTCGCTGATCGACAGCGGTAAAGACTACGTGGTCGGCATGCTGACCGCACTGGGCCAGTTGGCCAACGCCAAGGTCGCGCCAAAAGGCGGCTACCCAGGCTGGCAGCCGGACGCAGACTCACCGGTCATGCATCTGGTGCGCGAGATCTATCAGGACCTGTTCAACAAGACGCCGAACATCATGGTGATCCACGCCGGTCTGGAATGTGGCCTGTTCAAAAAGCCGTACCCGAATATGGATATGGTGTCGATTGGGCCAACCATCACCGGGCCACACTCGCCGGATGAGCAGGTGCATATCGAAAGCGTGGGTCTGTACTGGAAGTTGCTGACCGCACTGCTGAAGGCCATCCCAGAGCGCGCGTAATATTACAGATGATTTAGTGATTAAACCAAAGGCGCAAATATTTGCGCCTTTGTTATTCCCACGGCAGTAACAGTTGCCGTTCCAGCTGCGGATCCAGCAGCGTCACGTGCAACCCGACCAGTCGCACCCCGCGCCCTTCACGCCGCTCACGCCAGACCTGCTGCGCCACGTTGATCAAATCGTCTTTATTCAGTACCGGCCAGACGTGTTCCTGGGTGGTTTGCTGGAAATCCTGAAACTTGAGTTTTACCCCTTGCCGGGCGATGTGCAGATCCGGTTTCACCTTACGCAACCGCAGTTCCAGCTCGGGATAAAGCTTGTCGACGATCAGTGTTTCACAATCTTCCCAGTCATGAATGTCTTCCGCCAGCGTACGCTCCACCCCCACCGACTTACGCAGCCGCTCTGACGAGACCTCACGCAGATCGATCCCCTGGCAGCGCTCCCACAGGACCCGGCCAAATTTGCCGAAGCGCTTTAACAGCAACACCAGGTCATACTGCTGCACGTCGGCACAGGTGATTAGCCCCACTTCTTCCAGCCGTTTGGCGGTCACTTTGCCCACGCCGGGAATTTTACTCAGCGGCAACTGCTGTAAAAACGCCGGTACCTGCGCCGGCGTGATGACGTATTGTCCGTTCGGTTTATTCAGCTCTGAGGCAATCTTGGCTAGGAACTTGATCGGCGCGATACCGGCAGAAGCGGTGAGGTTGAGTTCATCGGAGATAGTCTGTCGGATTTGTTCGGCGATCAGCGTCGCTGACCCATTGCACTGGCTGCAGTCGGTCACGTCCAGATAGGCTTCATCCAGTGACAGCGGCTCAATCAACGGGGTGTAACGGGCAAAGATTTCGCGGATATGCAGCGAGGCTTCCTTATACGCCGCCATGCGACCAGGCAGTAGTTTCAGGTGCGGGCAAAGCTTGAGCGCCATCGCCGTCGACATCGCACTGTGCACGCCATAGCGACGGGCAGGATAGTTGGCGGTGCTGATCACCCCACGCCGGTCGGCACTGCCGCCGATCGCCAACGGAATATCGCGCAGGCTGGGATCGTCGCGCATTTCTACCGCCGCGAAGAAGCAGTCCATATCGACATGAATGATTTTACGCATCTCGCCTCCAATAACACTGTATAAGTATACAGGCAACAATGGAAAGCTCAAGCCTCGGCTCTACTCGGAGAAAACAGGCTTTCACCCAATTATCTTCGACTTGTTAAAAAAGCGTAATTTTTCAATAGTACGCTGTGGCAAATTAACCGCCGCGCTTACTGATAACAATAACGCTACGCACAGGATGGTGCCCTACATGAAAACATTATCGGTCTATTTATTAGCTTCAGCCTTATCCCTGATATCCCTTGCCGCTACCGCCGCCCCCGCCATTATCGCTCACCGTGGTGGTACTGCCGACGCCCCTGAAAATACCCGCATCGCCATTGAAACCGCACTGAAAAACGGCGCCGATGCCATTTGGATCACCCTGCAGGAATCCAAAGACGGGGTGATTGTGCTGTACCGCCCTTCGGATCTAAAGGCGCTGACCAATCAGCAGGGGCAGGTCTCTGCCTTTACCGCCGCGCAACTGGCAAAAGTTGACGCCGGTTGGTCATTTGCCAAAGGGGAAACCCATCCGTTCCGTGGCAAAGGCATTGGCATTCCCCGGCTGGATGAGATCCTCAACGCCTTCCCCAAGGTCAATTTCTATCTGGATATCAAATCACCGGACGCTGACCCGGCCCAGTTCGGCAAAGCCCTGTTGGCAACGCTGGAAAAGACCCACAGCCTGAACCGCACCCGCGTGTATTCTACCGACGCCAAGTATCTGCAGGCGCTGCCACCGGCGATTAAACGTTTTGAGACCCGCGATGAAACCCGCGACCTGCTGGCGAATATCAGCCTGTCACACCTGTGTGAGCTGAAGCCAGACAATCAGCAACCGCGCTGGTACGGGCTGGAACTGAAACGTGAAGTGGAAGTGGTGGAGAAATTTACCCTGGGTGAAGGGCGCTCCAAGGCATTTCTGACCTGGGATAAAGAATCGATCGACTGCTTCCGTTCACAAGGACCGGCGCACATCATTCTGTTCGGCATCAACTCACCGGCGGAATACCAGCAGGCGCTGGCGCTAGGCGTAGACGGGGTTATGGTCAATTCTCCGGCCGAAGCGAAGGGCTTCGTTAAGGCCAAATAACTGATAAAAAAAGGGGCGCTGCATGCGCCCCTGTTATTCAGATGATCCGGTGTTTTTCCAACTGCTGCTGGCGCAGCGCCTCTTTTTCCAGACGCTTTTTACGGGCATCGCAGGGTTCAGGACAGTCGCAGACTTTATCCATCCCCAGCGCCGTAATACCGCCGCAACTGCCTTGCAGGCTTTTACGCTTGAACACGTAACCCAACGACATCCCGCCGACAATCAGCAGAAACAACACGAAGCTGGCGACAAATACAGTCAACATAGCGACCTCATGAGTTGTTGTTCAAATAGGGTTTGAACGCCTCGGAGTAGCGCTCTTCAAAACCTTTAGCCGTTTTCACAATCATGAATACCGGGATCCCCATCAGGTTCGCCAGCGCCATGCCGCGTTCCGGCCCCAGGACGTTCAGCCCGGTCGACAGACCGTCGGCAGCCATACAGGTTGGACTCAGCACCGTGACCGAGACCAGATGGTGGTGGATCGGCTTACCGGTGACCGGATCTATGGTATGCGAATAGCGCACGCCACCCTGTTCGAAGTAGTTGCGATAATCCCCCGAAGTGGCGATCGACATCTCGCCCGGTTGGATCACCAACTGCGCCTTCTGCTCCATGCCGGCCGTTGGCCGTTCAATGGCGATACGCCACGGCTTTTTCTCACCGTTATGGCCGCGAGTCCGTACCTCACCGCCAATATCCACCATGTAGTTCTTAACCTGCTGCGATTGCAGATACTGGGCAATCACATCCACCCCATAGCCCTTGGCGATCGAGGAAAGATCGACATACAGCTCAGGAATGCTCTTTACCAATGCATTGCCCTGCACCGACAGTTTGTCGATCCCGGTCCAGGCGCGGCGTTGCTCCAGCTCGGCGGCGCTCGGTACTTTGTCCGGACGGCCTTCCGGGCCAAAGCCCCACAGATTAACCAACGGCCCGACGGTCACATCCAGCGCACCGTCGGTAACGCGGTTTATACGCAACGCCTCCAGCACCACCTCGGTGGTCGCTGCCGATACCGGGAAGGGTTTATCCACCGCGCGGCTGGCGTTGAAGCGGCTCAGTTCAGAGCCCGGCCGGTAGGTGGACATTTGGTCATTCACCAACTCCAGGCGCTTGTCGATCTCCGCCTGCATTTTGGTGGCAGACGGCGTGTCGTCCCCGGTGACATAGCGGATCGAATAAGAGGTCCCCATGGTTTTGCCATCGAGATTCACCTGCTCCGGTCCACAGCCGGTCAATAACAGGGCAGCGCTAAGCGCCACCGTCGTCATTAACCCCTTCATTGCCCTTGCTCGCATTTAGCCACCAAAGTCATCAAGCATGATATTTTCGTCTTCGACGCCCAGATCTTTCAGCATCTTGATCACCGCGGCGTTCATCATTGGCGGACCGCACATGTAAAACTCGCAGTCTTCCGGTGCCGGGTGGTTACGCAGATAGTTCTCCAGCAGAACATTATGGATAAAGCCGGTGTAACCCGTCCAGTTATCCTCAGGCTGCGGATCGGAAAGCGCCACATGCCAGGTAAAGTTCTCGTTTTCTGCCTGCAGTTGGTTGAAATCTTCCTCGTAGAACATTTCACGCAGTGAACGCGCACCGTACCAGAAGGTGATTTTACGCTTCGACTTCAGGCGATTGAGCTGGTCAAAGATGTGTGAACGCATCGGCGCCATACCGGCACCACCGCCGATGAAGATCATTTCCGCGTCGGTTTCCTTGGCGAAGAACTCGCCGAACGGCCCGGAGATGGTCACCTTGTCACCGGCTTTCAACGACCAGATATAAGAAGACATAATGCCCGGTGGCACGTCCGGATCACGCGGTGGCGGCGTAGCGATACGCACGTTGAGCATGATAATGCCCTTCTCGTCCGGGTAGTTGGCCATCGAGTAGGCGCGCACGGTGGTTTCATTCACCACTGAGCGGTAGCGGAACAGGTTGAACTTGTCCCAGTCGCCGCGGTATTCGTCCGGCACGTCAAAATCGGCATAGCTGATGTCATGTGCCGGCGCTTCAATCTGGATAAACCCACCGGCGCGGAACGGTACGTCTTCCCCATCAGGGATTTTCAGCTTCAGCTCTTTGATAAAAGTGGCTTTGTTATCATTGGAGATAACCTCGCATTCCCACTTCTTCACGCCAAAAATTTCTTCCGGCAGCTCGATTTTCAGGTTCTGCTTCACGTTCACCTGGCAAGCCAGGCGGCAGCCCTCTTTCGCTTCACGCTTGTTGATGTGCGACAGCTCGGTCGGCAGGATATCGCCGCCGCCCTCTTTGATCACCACCCGACACTGGCCGCAAGAACCGCCGCCGCCGCAGGCAGACGAAACGAAGATCCCCTGGCTGGAGAGCATATTCAGCAGCTTGTCGCCCGCCGGGGCGGTAAAGCTTTTGTCCAGATCGCCGTTCACTTCCACCGCAATGTCACCGGTGTTCACCAGCTTGGATTTGGCAAACAGGATGAGCAGCACCAGCACCATAACGATGCCGGTAAACATCGCGACGCCTAAAATAATTTCCATAAATTCTTCCCGCCTTTACAACTGAACACCGGAGAAGGACATAAAGCCCAACGCCATCAGCCCGGTGGTGATAAAGGTAATGCCCAGGCCGCGCAACCCTGCGGGGACATTGGCATACTTGAGTTTTTCGCGGATCCCCGCCATCGCGACAATCGCCAACATCCAGCCGGTGCCGGAGCCGAAGCCATACACCACCGATTCGACGAAGTTGTAGTCACGTTGCACCATGAAGGACACGCCGCCAAAGATGGCGCAGTTCACGGTGATCAATGGCAGGAAAATGCCGAGTGCGTTGTACAGCGACGGGAAGAAGCGATCGAGGATCATCTCCAGAATCTGCACCAGCGCCGCAATCACGCCGATAAAGGTAATGAAGTTAAGGAAGCTCAGATCAACGCCTTCCACCAGCGCACCGTCGCGCAGGATCAGGTTGTAGACCAGGTTGTTCACCGGTACGGAGATCCCGAGCACCAGCGTTACCGCGATACCCAAACCAAAGGCGGTCGACACCTTTTTCGACACGGCCAGGAAGGTACACATCCCCAGGAAGAACGCCAACGCCATGTTCTCAACGAACACCGCGCGTACAAACAGGCTGATATAATGTTCCATCGGCCATTACTCCTTTTCGATCTGCGCTGGTTTCAGGGTGCGTAGCGCCCAAATCAGCAGGCCGATGATAAAGAACGCGCTCGGTGCCAGCAGGAACAGGCCGTTCGGCTGATACCAGCCGCCGTTCTGTACCGTTTCCAGCACCGGAATGCCGAACAGCTTGCCGGAACCAAACAGCTCACGCAGGAAGCCAACCAACACCAGGATCACCCCGTAGCCCAGCCCGTTACCGATGCCGTCCATAAAGCTCTCGATCGGCGGTGACTTCATGGCGTACGCCTCGGCGCGCCCCATCACGATACAGTTTGTGATGATCAAGCCGACAAACACCGACAGCTGCTTGGAGATTTCAAACGCATAGGCGCGCAGCAACTGATCGACCACAATCACCAGTGAGGCAATAATCGCCATCTGTACGATGATGCGCACGCTGTTCGGAATATGGTGACGGATCAGGGAAATAAAGAAGCTGGAGAACGCGGTAACCAGCGTCACCGCAATGGTCATCACCACCGCCGTCTCCAGCTTGGTGGTTACCGCCAGCGCGGAACAGACGCCCAACACCTGCAAGGCAATCGGGTTGTTGTCGAACAGCGGCCCTAAAAGGACCCGTTTAATCTCTTTGGAATCAGCCATTTTTCAGCGCTCCTTCACGAACTTTTTGCAGGAACGGGCCAAAGCCGTGCTCGCCCAACCAGAAGTCAAAAGTATGCTGCACGCCGTTGGAGGTCAGCGTGGCACCGGACAAGCCGTCCACCCCGTGTTCATCCCCCTGACGCGCCCCGCCTTTCACCACGCGGATCGCCGGTTGACCGTTGTCGTCAAACAACTTTTTACCGATCCACTGTTGGCGCCAGCTGGCATTCTCAACTTCACCGCCCAGCCCCGGAGTTTCCCCCTGCTGGTAGTAAGTGATGCCTTTCACCGTATTGCCGTCGTTATCCAACGCCACAAAGGCGTACATCATCGACCACAGGCCGGTGCCGTAAACGGGCAGCACGATTTTGTTGACCGCACCGCTGTCGTCACGCACCAGATAGATTTCAGCCTGATTGCTGCGACGCTTGATGCCAGCCGGATCGTCAGCCGCCGGCAGCGCTACGCTTTTGGCGTCATCACGCAGGGCCGCAGCCAGATCGAACGCCGTCGCCTTGCCGGTGACAAACTCACCGCTGTTCAAGTCCAGCAGGTGCGGTTCGATACGTTGGGTGAACAGCGCCTTGACCTGCTCGCCTTCCATTTTTGGCTGCAGCAAACCGGCCACATCGAGAATATTGCGCTGCTTGTCGAGCAACTTCTGTTCCTGCTGTTTGGACTTCAGGCCGACGGCGGAACCCGCCACCACCACAGAACACACCAGGCACAGCAGCAGTACCACCAGCAGCGTTTTACCGATGCTGTCGTTTTTAGATTCATTCGCCACGGGCTTTTCTCCGCTTGATGTTGGCCTGCACCACCAGGTAATCGAACAGCGGTGCGAACAGGTTGGCGAACAGGATCGCCAGCATCATGCCTTCCGGATAGGCCGGGTTGACCACCCGGATCAGCACGCACATCACGCCAATCAGAATGCCGTACCACCATTTCCCCTTGTTGGTAAACGAGGCAGAAACCGGGTCGGTAGCCATAAAGATCATACCGAAGGCGAAGCCACCCAACACCAGGTGCCAGTACCACGGCATGGCGAACAGCGGGTTGGTGGTAGAACCGATCGAATTGAACAGGAAGGCGGTAGCCATCATGCCGAGCATCACGCCGGCGACAATGCGCCAGGAAGCCACGCGGCCAAACAGGATTATCGCCCCGCCGAGCAGGATCATCAGCGTGGAGACTTCACCGACCGAGCCGGGGATGTTGCCGAGAAACGCGTCCATCCAGCTAATGGAATGGCCGGTAGCCACGTTGCTCAGGCTGTGTGCCCCGCCCGCGCTCCACTGTGCCAGCGGAGTCGCGCCGGAGAAACCGTCGGCAGAGGTCCACACCAGGTCACCGGAAATCTGCGCCGGGTAAGCGAAGAACAGGAACGCACGCCCAGCCAAAGCCGGGTTGAGGAAGTTGCGGCCGGTGCCACCGAATATCTCTTTCGCCACCACTACGCCGAAGGTAATACCCAGCGCGGCCTGCCACAGCGGCAGCGTGGGCGGCACAATCAGCGCAAACAGAATCGAGGTGACGAAGAAGCCTTCGTTAATCTCATGCTTGCGAATGACCGCGAACAGCACCTCCCAGAAGCCCCCCACCAGGAACACCACGGCATAAATTGGCAGGAAATAGCAGGCACCCAGCACCATTTTGCTGATCCAGCCCGCATCCGCCGCCAGTGATGCCCCGAGCCATTGCGCCAACCGGTAGTGCCAATCGCCCGCCAGCACCTGCTGCAGTTGATCGCCACTGTAAAGGTGGTGCAGCGCCGGAATGGCCTGCTGGCCGACGTTGTACATCCCCCAGAACATCGCCGGGAAGACCGCCAGCCACACCAGGATCATCATGCGTTTCAGATCGATAGCATCGCGCACGTGCGAAGCGCCACGCGTCACCTGCCCCGGGGTATAGAACACCGTGGTGGTCGCTTCATACAGCGGGTACCACTTTTCCAGCTTGCCGCCCGGAGTGAAGTGATGCTCGATCTTTTCAAAAAAATTCTTCAGGCCCATCGGTTATCCTTCCTGCTCAATCTTGGTCAGCACATCGCGCAGCACCGGAGCGTATTCATACTTGCCGGGGCAAACAAAGGTGCACAGCGCCAGATCTTCTTCATCCAGCTCCAGACAGCCCAGCGCCTGCGCGCTGTCGCTGTCACCCGCCAGCAGGTCACGCAGCAGCAGGGTCGGCAGGATATCCAGCGGCATTACCCGCTCGTAGTTGCCGATCGGCACCATCGCACGCTCACCGCCGTGGGTGGTGGTCGAGAAGGCAAACAGCTTGTTCTTCAGGAAGTGGCCCAGCGTGGTGCGGGTGATGGAGAATTTATCCGGTGATGGGGCAATCCAACCGAACAGCTCTTTATCACGCCCTTCCTGCAGCACGGAAACCAGCGAGTGGAAACGGCCGAGGTAAGCGTTCGGCCCGGCGACGTGGGTGCCGCTCAGCACCGAGCCGGAAATGACCCGGTTCTCGCCGGCTTTCAAACGACCGGCGGTCAGTTCGTCGATGCTGGCGCCCAACCGGGTGCGCAGCAGTACCGGCTGTTCCACCTGCGGCCCGGCCAGTGCCACTACCCGGCGGGTATCGAGCTTGCCGGTGGTGAACAAGGTACCGATGGCGATCGCGTCCTGATAACCGAGATGCCAGACGGTTTTTTTCAAACTGACCGGCTCGAGGAAATGAATATGGGTGCCTACCAGCCCGGCAGGATGCGGACCAGCGAATTCGTTATAGGTCACCTGCGCATCGGGCTGCTTGCCCAGGTTCACCCCTGCGGCATGACAAACGTGTACCTTGCCGTCGGTCAGGCGAGCCAATACCGCCAGCCCGGCGTTAAACGCCGCCAACTGCTCGGCAATGATCACCTGCGGATCGGCGGCCAGCGGCTGGCTGTCGATGGCGGTAACGAAGATGGCGCGTGGGCTGGTGCCCGGTGCCGGTGTTTTGCTGAAGGGCCGGGTGCGCAGTGCGGTCCACAGGCCACTGGCGATCAGTTCGCCTTCAACCTGTTCACGCGGCAGCATCGCCAGTTCGCCGACCGGAAAATGAGCGAACTCCAGTTGATCATCGCCGCCGTTTTCAACGGCAATGACGACCGACTGCAATACGCGTCGTTCACCGCGATTGATGGCCACAATGTGACCACTGGCAGGCGCGGTGAAGAAAACCCCGGGGGTCTTTTTATCTTCAAACAGTGCCTGGCCTTTTTTAACGCTATCGCCTTCCTGCACCAGCATAGACGGGCGCATTCCGACGTAATCTTCCCCAAGCAGGGCGACATGCTGAATGACTGGGCCGTCCTGAATCGCCTGAACCGGGGCTCCGGCAATTGGCAGGTCTAACCCTTTTCTGATTTTAATCATAGGTTTTATACGATGTTGGTTAGTTTCACACGTCTTACCGACCCCAGAGGCTGGTACTGACGATGCCTGGATGATGAGGCCGCATCAGCAGCCTCTGGGTTGAGCGCAACGGCATCACGCTCAACATGAAATCTTTCGCACTGATAAAATGGGCTAACGTACATTCCGTTGATTAACTCCTGCGTCCATTTTTTGCGCATTTATTCGAGCCGGAATATTAACATTTTCCACAACATTTTTCTGCGTCAGGCAGTGACCTGAGTCAAGCAAACACAATTAAATTTCGGCTGTTTTACGCGACTAATCGTTAAAATCTGCCTATAGATTCACTTTTATCGAAGTTTGTAGTTTTTTTATACACATCGCATATTGCTAAAAAAGAACACACTGGTAATCTGGCGGTGTTTTAAGACCGTAAAACAATAATCAGTGGCATGTTGGCCAATTGCATTGAGCCGACAGATAAATATAAGCAGGAATAATAATGAGCAAAATCGCGTTGTTGTTTGCGATGCTTTTTTCTATGCCGATGATCACGGCCTGCAGCGCCAGCGAGCAGGTTCCCGAGGTTCCGGTAGTTAAGCAGCAATTAGTGGGTTCACCGGTCTATATTCAGATTTTCAAAGAAGAACGCACGTTGGAATTGTATGCCAAAATGGGCAACGAATTCCGTCTGGTGAACTCTTTCCAAATCTGTAATTTCTCCGGCGGCCTCGGCCCAAAACGCCGTGAAGGTGACTTTAAGAGTCCGGAAGGCTTTTATAGCGTCGACGCGCGCCATCTGAAACCCGACAGCAAGTATTATCGGGCAATCAATATCGGCTTCCCAAATGATTACGATAAATCACAGGGCTATTCCGGTGCTTATCTGATGATCCACGGTGAATGTAAATCGATTGGTTGTTATGCGATGACCAACACCTATATGGATGAGATTTACCGCTACGTCGAAGCTGCGTTCGCTTACGGACAGAACCGGATTGATATCAGTATCTACCCGTTCCGCATGACCGATAAGAACCTGAAACGCCACAGCTCTTCCAGCTACATCGCCTTCTGGCGTCAGCTGAAACCGGGCTATGACTACTTTGTCAAAAACCATCAGCCGCCGATGGTCAGCGTAGCCAATGGGCAGTACGTATTGGGTCAACCCGTGCTGAGCAGCGGCCAGATGACGCAGTATGCGTCAAACACGGCTCCCGCTGTCAGTACCAATCCCTTCGCTCAGACCAAGCCGCTCACCGAAGTGAAATAATGCGAATTCGCCTGGCGCAATCTTGTGCCAGGTTTCATTCGCCGTCAGCGGCTGGGTAGCAATCACCGTGACCACATCGTTGGGTGTGGTCTGCTGCTGAAAATCAATCTCCACATCCTGATCGAGTAACGTGGCTTTGCCAAACGGCGCGCGCCGCGTGATCCAATACAGGTTGGTGGAGCAATAAGCCATCACAAAGCGCCCATCCGACAGCAACATATTAAATACCCCCTTCTGACGCAGTTGATCCGCCAGCAGAGCGATATAACGGAACACCGGCGGCCAACGGCTCGGGGTACGCGGGTATTTCAGGGAAAGCTGATGTAGCAGCCAGCAGAAAGCGTACTCGCTATCAGTCTGGCCGACCGGGCGGAAAGTGCCGGTTTCCAACTGACGGTAGCCTTTCAACTGGCCATTGTGCGCGTAGGTCCAGTTACGGCCCCACAGTTCGCGGGTAAACGGGTGGGTATTCTCCAGCGCCACTTCACCGCGATTGGCCTGACGGATATGTGATACCACCGCGCAGGATTTGATCGGGTATTCCTGCACCAGACGGGCGATCGGCGAGTCGAAACTCGGCTGGGGATCCTTAAACGTGCGGCAACCGTTCCCTTCATAGAAGGTAATGCCCCAACCATCTTTATGTGGCCCGGTACGGCCACCGCGCTGAACCAGCCCGGTAAAGCTAAAGCAAATATCGGTCGGTACGTTTGCGCTCATCCCGAGCAATTCACACATCGCCAGCCACTCCTTAACTCCCACTGACACCGTCTATTCGGGCGCGATCAACTGCGCCCCTGTGCATTATTAACGGGGCGCTATGCCCCCAAAAGCCGTTAAGCCTTAACCATCTCTTTTTCAATCAGCTGAATCAAGATGTGGATCGCTTTGATATGAATTTCCTGAATGCGATCTGCGTAACCAAAGTGCGGTACGCGGATTTCCACATCGGCAGAACCGGCCATTTTGCCGCCGTCTTTGCCGGTCAGGGTGATCACTTTCATCCCTTTGGCGCGCGCCGCTTCAATGGCTTTAATAATGTTGCCGGAATTGCCTGAGGTGGAAATGCCCAGCAATACGTCGCCTTCGCGGCCTACCGCTTCCACATAGCGAGAAAATACATACTCGTAACCAAAGTCGTTGCTGACGCAAGACAGATGGCTAACGTCGGAAATGGCAATCGCCGGATAACCCGGACGGTTTTCACGGTAGCGGCCAGTCAACTCTTCGGCAAAGTGCATCGCGTCACAGTGGGAGCCACCGTTACCGCAAGAAATGACTTTCCCACCGGCTTTAAAGGAATCGGCCAGCAGCACGGCTGCGCGTTGGATCGCGTCGATATTGGCGTCGTCATTGATAAATTTCGCCAGGGTATCGGCCGCTTCGTTCAGTTCACTACGAATAAGGTCGTGGTACATGAGGAACCTCTTGTTATCGTCAATCTTCCGCCCCGCAGTGTAACGGATCGGGGAAAAACCGAGAAGCATTGTCAGTCAAACAGCAGCCCGGTTGAGGCGCCGATGAGGTTTTTGATGATTGATGCGGTCAGTTTGTGACTTAAGTTGTAATTAAACTGTAAATGCATTGATAAAAATATGGGGTTGTACTAAAACCTATTACATACACACAACAGGTCAGACCTCTTGCCACTTCGGAGCTTCTTATGATGGTTCTTAGTATTGTTGTTTTACTGGCACTCATTGGTGTGGTGTTTTATCACCGAGTGAACCTCACCCTCAGTAGCCTTATTCTTCTGGCATACACCGCCGCCATGGGCGCCATCGGTCTATGGACCTTTTGGATGCTGTTGCCGCTGGCGATTATTCTACTGCCGCTGAACGTCACATCTCTGCGCCGTTCGATGCTATCTGCACCGGCGCTGCGCGCGTTCCGCAAGGTGATGCCGCCAATGTCCACCACCGAAAAGGAAGCGATCGAAGCCGGGACCACCTGGTGGGAAGGCGATCTGTTCCGCGGTGCACCAGACTGGAACAAGCTGCATAACTACCCGAAACCGCAGTTGACCGCCGAAGAACAGGCGTTTATCGACGGTCCGGTGGAAGAAGCCTGCCGCATGGCCAACGACTTCCAGATCACCCATGAACTGGCCGATTTGCCGCCGGAACTCTGGGCATACCTGAAAGAACACCGCTTCTTTGCGATGATCATCAAGAAAGAATACGGCGGCCTGGACTTCTCTCCTTATGCTCAGGCTCGCGTACTGCAAAAACTGTCCGGCGTTTCCGGCATTTTGGCCATCACCGTTGGCGTACCAAACTCCCTCGGCCCAGGCGAACTGCTGCAGCATTACGGTACTGACGAACAGAAAAATCATTACCTGCCAGGCCTGGCACGCGGCGACGAGATCCCTTGTTTCGCCTTGACCAGCCCGGAAGCGGGTTCCGATGCCGGTGCCATTCCTGACGTCGGCACCGTCTGCATGGGCGAGTGGCAAGGCGAACAGGTTCTGGGCATGCGCCTGACCTGGAACAAACGCTATATCACGTTGGCACCGGTGGCGACCGTGTTGGGCCTGGCGTTCAAACTGCATGACCCGAACCACCTGCTGAGCACCAATGAATCACCGGGCATCACCTGTGCACTGATCCCGACCAGTACGCCGGGTGTTGAAATCGGTAACCGTCACTTCCCGCTCAACGTGCCGTTCCAAAACGGCCCGACTCGCGGCAATGACGTGTTCGTCCCGATTGATTACATCATCGGCGGGCCCAAAATGGCCGGTCAGGGCTGGCGTATGCTGGTTGAGTGCCTGTCGGTAGGCCGCGGCATCACCCTGCCTTCCAACTCTACCGGTAGCGTGAAGTCCATGGCGCTGGGGATTGGCGCATACGCCCATATCCGTCGTCAGTTCAAGCTGTCGATCGGCAAGATGGAAGGTATTGAAGAGCCACTGGCGCGTATCGCCGGTAACACCTATGTGATGGACGCAGCGGCTACACTTATCACCAGCGGCCTGATGCTGGGCGAGAAACCGGCCGTGCTGTCGGCCATCGTGAAATACCACTGTACCCACCGCGGCCAGCAGGCAATCATTGATGCAATGGATATCGCCGGCGGTAAAGGCATCATGCTGGGTAAATCCAACTTCCTGGCCCGCGCCTATCAGGGCGCGCCTATCGCCATCACGGTAGAAGGTGCCAATATCCTGACCCGTACCATGATGATCTTCGGTCAGGGTGCGATCCGTTGCCATCCTTATGTGCTGGACGAAATGGCGGCAGCGCAGAATAACGACCTGAACGCCTATGACAAATTGCTGTTCGGCCATCTGGGCCACGTAGGGAGCAACAAGGTACGCAGCTTCTGGCTGGGTCTGACCAACGGCCGCACCAGCAGTACACCGACCAAAGACGCTACCCGTCGTTACTACCAGCAGTTGAACCGCCTGAGCGCTAACCTGGCGCTGCTGTCGGACGTTTCCATGGGCGTACTGGGCGGCAGCCTGAAGCGCCGTGAGCGTATCTCTGCCCGTCTGGGGGATATCCTCAGCCAAATGTACCTGGCTTCCGCTTCGCTGAAACGCTTTGAAGATGAAGGCCGTCAGAAAGAAGATTTGCCGCTGGTACATTGGGCCGTACAGGACAGTCTGCATCAGGGAGAACAGGCGCTGGACGATCTGCTGCGCAACTTCCCGAACCGCTTTATCGCTGGCGTGATGCGTCTGGTTATCTTCCCGTTAGGCCGCGTGCATACTGCACCGTCTGACCGTCTGGATCACCAGTTGGCCAAGATTATCCAACAGCCGTCCGCCACCCGTAGCCGTCTGGGTCGTGGTCAGTATCTGACGCCAAGCGAGCATAACCCGGTCGGTCTGCTGGAAGCCGCACTGGTTGACGTGATCGCCGCCGAGCCGATTCACGATCGTCTGTGCAAGGCGGCTGGCAAGAACCTGCCGTTCACCCGACTGGATCGTCTGGCGCAGCGTGCGCTGGAAGAAGGCAAGATTAGCGCCGACGAAGCGAAGATCCTGGTGAAAGCCGAAGAGAGCCGTTTGCGTTCCATCAACGTGGATGACTTTGAGCCGGATGCGCTGGCGGCCAGTAAGCCGGAAAAGTTGCTCAAGCAGGATAAGCGCCAGAAACACACCGAAGCCGCGTAACTGCAATAAACTGACTTACCCAGGGGCGATAATCATCGCCCCTTTTCTATTTATCCCCATAAATGCGCAGAGCTTCGCAACGTTATCAGAACGGCTAATTTAACCCTGGGGATTATCGGATAGACTGCGGATGGGTGCTCTGGATCTTTCTGTCCGGAGCCTTGGTAACGGATAGAAAGAGAAAGGCCCCGAGTCGATATTATCAACCCGAGGCCACTCTGAATGTCTAAGCAACATCAGGTTAGCCTCTTCCCCGCCGCAAGGCAAGGATAAGGAGGTCAAAAATGCAGCAGGAACGGGTCGTTCTGAGGCTGATGATTATCTGCATCACGCTGATAGCGTTGATGTGGATCACTCGCGGTTCGCTATGTGAACTGCGCATCACACTGGGAGAGACGGAGGTTGCCGCCATTTTGGCTTACGAACCCGAAGGGTAAGGCAACCCAACGGCGGGGCTTGCCCCCGCCTGTTGGTTGTTAGCGACGGATCCATGAGCACCCTTTTCACCGCATCCAGGAGGCTTAGCCGTTCTGGCGGATGCGCGCCAACAACGCGTCGATATGTTCGATTTGCGACGCGTTGACGATCAGCGCGCGGCCCAGACTCAACGCACTGCGCTGGCATTCGGCACGCATATCGTCATCGCTGATGCTGTCCAGATCGGCAACGTGCGCCAGACCTATGGTGCGACGGACCAACTCACTGCCACAGTAGCCAACCGCATCGGTCCACACCTGCTGCAGGAACTGTTCGGCGTAGCCCGGTACTGCCAGCGCCAGTTCTCGGGTCTGTTGATGGCACAATGCCAGGAAACGATCGGCAAAAATCAGCCAGAGTTCACGGACATCCTGCAGGCGCTGCTCACGCCCCGCGGCGGCGTCACGCGGCCCCAAAAGCCCTGGCAGACCGCAGTAGTTCAGCAACAGATTGCCCAATACGCTGCCGACGTCGAAACCGATCGGGCCATAGAAACCAAACTCGGCGTCTATCGCCTTCAGCTTGCCTTCCGCGACAAAAACCGAGCCGCTGTGGATATCACCGTGCAGCAGCGCTTCCGCCTTGCTCAGGAAACGATGCTTCAATCCGGCGACCGCCAGCCTCAGTGCCATATCATCACGCAGCTCAAGGACCTGCGGCAACAGCACCGGATCAAACTGATTACGCTCATGATCAACATAGGGATCGGTAAAGAACAGATCTTCGGTGATCTGGCACAGTTCGGGATTACTAAAGCGACTAACCTCCGCTTTTTTCTCCTGCGCGGTCTGATAAAAGTCGGAAGTATGAAACAGGGTTTGCGCCAAATACTCCGCCAGTTGCCCGGCAGCCAACGGGTAATAGTGTCCCTTGAGTAACTCACTGCGCCAGATGTGGTGATCAGAAAGATCTTCCTGCACCATCACCGCCAGTTCAGGATCATGATGCAACACCTTAACCGTATGCCTTGGACAAAAACCGCCGTGGATCAACAGGGTTTCCGCCTCAATACGCGCTCGATCCAGGGTTAGCGGCCAGGATTCGCCCACGCAACGTACATACGGCAGCGCCTGTTTAACAATTACCCGGCTCACGCCATCACGATCACGGATCTTGAACACCAGGTTCAGATTACCGTCACCAATCTCGTCAGCGCTCACCAACGCCTGGGGATCGGCTAACTGCCCATATTGACGGGCATACTCAACGGCATCAGCAGCAGTAAACGTACGATAATGCGACATTCCCAACCCCTCTGAACTTTCTCACTGACCCAGCGATTATCTTTTTTTAGACGTAAAAGCATTTGGACGTCTATACATCCGGAAGTCATGTTGGCAGAATAGCTTTCCAGATGCAATAACTACGCAACAAGGAATTAACCGCCGATGCAAGCGCTTAACACCACCAGTTTGACCCTGAGTGACAACCGACTTTGGATCCTCGACCAGCAGGCTTTGCCGCAGGAAAAACAGTGGCGGACCTGCGACAGTGTGGAACAGCTGGTTGATCATATTCTCACCTTGCGGGTGCGGGGGGCGCCGCTGATCGGCCTGTCTGCCAGCCTGTTACTGGCCCTGCTGGCGGAACGCGGCTTGCCGCGTGAGGAACTGGAGCAGGCACTGATCACCCTGCGCGCCTCACGACCGACGGCGGTCAACCTGATGAACAACCTGGACCGCATGAAGCTGGCGCTGGCACAACCGCACTGGGTGCCGGCGATGGTAGAAGAAGCCCTGCGATTGGTGGAAGAAGACCGTCAATTGTGCGATCGCATTGCCGATCACGGCGCCGATCTGGTGAAACCCGGCAGCCGCCTGCTGACCCACTGCAATACCGGGGGCTTGGCAACCGCCGGCATTGGTACCGCTATCGGCGTGCTGTTACGCGCTCATCAGCAAGGCAAGGTGCAGCAGGTGTGGGTCGATGAAACCCGTCCGCTATTGCAGGGCGGCCGATTGACCGCCTGGGAACTGGGTGAGCTGGGTATCCCCTACCGGCTGATTTGTGACTCCATGGCAGCCAGCCTGATGGCGCAAGGCCAGGTGGATGCGGTGTGGGTGGGTGCAGACCGCATCGCCGCCAACGGTGACGTCGCCAACAAGATTGGCACTTATAGCCTGGCGGTCCTGGCGCACTATCACCGCATTCCGTTCTACGTCGCAGCACCGCACACTACGCACGATCCGCACTGTCCGAATGGCGCCGCAATCCCTATCGAGCAGCGTGCCGCAACAGAAGTGACCGGCGTGTCCGGCAGTTTTGGCTCATGCCAGTGGGCACCTGTCGATGCCCAGGTTTATAACCCGGCGTTTGACGTGACGCCGGCGGCGTTGATTAGCGGTTGGGTGTTCGACAGCGGCGTGATCACGCCACAGCAGGTCAATGAAGGGATTTTCCAGCGGGCGTTAGGTTAACACCCGCATCCTAGCGGTCAGTCGAGGCGCGGATAGGCATCGGCGATGTTATCGCCGGTGAAATGCGCTACCCAGCCTTCCGGGTTATCAAACACGCGGATCGCAGTGAAATTCGGTGCCGAACCCATATCGAACCAATGGCGAGTATCGGCCGGCACCGAGATCAGATCGTTCTTCTCACACAGGATCTGGAAGATCTTGCCGTCCAGATGCAGGCAGAACAGCCCGGCCCCTTCAACAAAGAAACGCACTTCATCTTCGCCGTGCGTGTGTTCGGATAAAAACTTGCTGCGCAACACTTCACGCTGGGCATTATCCGGACGCATGCTGATCACATCCCAACTCTGGTAGCCCTTCTCCGCCACCAGTCGATCGATCTGCTGCTGATAGGCGGCGATCACCGTCTCCGGCTCCGGGTTTTCACCCAGTTCACGATCCGCCTGCCAGCGCTCAAAACGAACGCCAATTTGCGCCAGTTGCTGCTGAATCGCCTGCGCGTCGCGGCTCTGCCACAGTGGCTGCTGCGGCTCTTTATCGCTGAAAATAGTCAATCCACTCATGAGGCAAACTTCCCTAAATCGATCTGATCAAAACGGTTAACCTGCGGATGTTGACTCTGGTTATCGGCGTCATCGCGGATCAGTTGGCAGGTATGCCAACCGGCGGCACGAGCGGCGTCCAGCTCTTGATGAATATCGGAAAGGAATAACAGCTGCTCAGGGGCGATACCGATCTCACTGGCGATATTGCGATACGAAGCGGTTTCACGCTTGGCACCGACGTGGGTATCGAAATAACCGCTGAACAGCGGCTGTAAATCCCCTGCATCGCTGTAGCCGAACAGCAGTTTCTGCGCCTCCACCGAGCCGGAAGAATAGACGTACAGCTTCAGCCCCTGCTGTTGCCAGGCGGCCAGTTGCTCAGCCACCTCCGGGTACAAATGCCCGCAAAAATCGCCGTTCTGGTAGCCGCTGCGCCAGATGATGCCTTGCAGCGCCTTCAGCGCGGTAGATTTACGGTCTTCGTCCATAAAGCGGTACAACGCGGTAATCAGTTGCTCGATATCCGCCTGCGGCTGCTCAAGTTCCTGGCGCAAAGCGGCCAGCGGGGCGGCAACTTCGGCTTCTTCGGCGTGCTGACGGAGAAAGGTCGCCAGGCGCTCGCGTGCATAGGGGAACAGCACCTGATGGACGAAACGGATATCGCTGGTCGTGCCTTCAATGTCGGTAACGATGGCGCGGATCATTTTGCCTCCAGTAAACGGCGTTGTAGTTCGCACTGGAACAGGAATTCCAGCCCTTCAAGATGACGACGAGCTTCCGCGACCTGGCGGCCCCAGCAATACAAACCGTGGCCGCGCACCAGAAAACCGTACTGCAGCGGCGTGACTTCGGCATGGGCCGCCACGCGCGCCGCTAATCGCGGGATGTCCTGATCGTTATCGAAAATCGGGATCACCACGCTGTCCAGATGCGTGCTCTGGCCACCGAGTGATTTTTGCATCTCATAACCCTGCAACACCAGTCCATCGCTGCGTTCAACCCGCGACAATACGGTCGCGTTCACTGAATGCGTATGCAGCACCGCACCAATTTGTGGGTACAAGCGGTAAATCAGAGTATGCAGGCCGGTTTCCGCCGATGGGGTGCGACCGCTCGGCACATGGTTGCTGGCGGTTTCCACCAGCAGGAAGTCAGTTTCGGTCAGGCTGCCTTTATCCTTACCGGATTCGGTCACCAGACAATGCTGGTCATCGAGACGCAGCGACATATTGCCACCGGTCGCCGGGCACCAGCCCTTTTCACCAATCCAGTGACAGGCAGACAATAGCGCTGTAAGTTGCGGATTTTCGGTCATTATCGTTTCCCGGTCTGTAAGGTCATCTGCAGGTGAAGCTTAGAATGATTTGATTAATGGTTAGATTTTTTCTTCATTTAGCCATCTAAGCGTCTTGATTGCCAAATACTAACATCGTGTTATATTGACGGCAACATAAGCGCCAGGAGTATTAGCCTGCTATGAGCACTTCAGCATTGATTCCCGAAAGTAAACTGCCCGCGCTGGGCACCACCATTTTCACCCAGATGAGTGCGCTGGCGGCGCAGCATCAGGCGATCAACCTGTCGCAGGGCTTCCCCGATTTCGATGGCCCGGACTACCTGAAAGAACGTCTGGCCTGGCATGTCAGCCAGGGCGCGAACCAATATGCTCCGATGACCGGTGTCGCGCCACTGCGTGAGGCCATTGCCGAGAAAACCGCCGCCCTGTACGGCTGGCTGCCGGACGCCACTAACGAAGTCACCGTCACCGCGGGTGCCACCGAGGCGCTGTTCGCCGCCATCAGCGCACTGGTGCGTCCTGGCGATGAAGTGATCTGCTTTGATCCCAGCTACGACAGCTATGCGCCGGCGGTGACCTTATCCGGCGGCACGCTAAAACGCATTGCGCTGCAGCCACCGGCGTTCAAAGTCGACTGGCAACAGTTTGCCGAGTTGCTGTCGCCACGCACCCGGCTGGTGATCCTCAATACGCCGCACAACCCTTCCGCCACGGCCTGGCAGGCAGAAGATATGCAGCAACTGTGGCATGCCATTGGGAATCATGAGATCTACGTGCTGAGCGATGAAGTCTACGAACACATTTGTTTCGCCAAAGGCGGCCACACCAGCGTATTGGCGCACCCGCAGTTGCGTCAGCGCGCCATCGCCGTGTCTTCCTTCGGCAAAACCTTCCACATGACCGGCTGGAAAGTAGGTTACTGCGTGGCCCCGGCCGCGCTGAGTGCGGAGGTGCGCAAGGTGCACCAGTACCTGACCTTCTCGGTCAACACCCCGGCCCAGTTGGCGCTGGCGGATATGCTGCGCAGCGAGCCGGAACACTGGCAGCAGTTGTCGGCATTTTATCGCGCCAAGCGCGATCGTTTTGTGCAGGCGCTGTCCAACAGTCGACTGGAAATTTTGCCCTGCGAGGGCACATACTTCTTACTGGCAGATTACAGCGCCGTCTCCGATTTGGACGACGTGGCATTCTGCCATTGGTTAACCGAGCACGTTGGCGTGGCGGCGATCCCGCTGTCGGTCTTCTGTGCCGATCCTTTCCCTCATAAATTGATCCGGCTGTGCTTCGCTAAACAGGATGCCACGCTGGATGTGGCTGCGGAGCGGTTATGTCGACTTTAAAAATTACCCTGTTGCAGCAACCTTTGGTTTGGCGCGATGGCGAGGCCAATCTGCGTCATTTTGATGCGCTGCTGGCGCCGTTAAGTGGCCGCGACCTGATCGTGCTGCCGGAGATGTTTACCACCGGCTTTGCTATGGATGCCGGGGAAAGCGCACTGCCGGAACAGCAGGTCGTCGACTGGCTGCACGGCTGGGCGAGTAAAAGTAACGCCCTGGTCGGCGGCAGCGTGGCGCTGAAAACTGCCGAGGGCGCGGTTAACCGTTTCCTGCTGGTCGAGCCGAACGGCCGGGTGCATGCCTATGATAAGCGCCATCTGTTCCGCATGGCCGGTGAGCACCTGCACTATCAGGCCGGCAAACGACGTGAAATTTTCGAGTGGCGTGGCTGGCGTATCCTGCCGCAGATCTGTTACGACCTGCGTTTCCCGGTGTGGTCCCGCTATCAACAGGATTACGACTTGGCGCTGTACGTCGCCAACTGGCCAGCACCGCGCAGTAAACACTGGCAAACGCTGCTGGCAGCACGCGCCATTGAGAACCAGGTGTATGTGGCCGGCTGCAACCGTGTCGGTGAAGACGGCAACGGCCTGAACTACAGCGGCGACAGCCTGATCCTCAGTCCGCAGGGGGAAACATTGGCCCAGGTGGAACCCGGAGTCGCCGCACGGCTGGACGCCGAACTGTCGCTGGAAAGCCTGCAAAGTTACCGCAGCGCCTTCCCGGCCTGGCGCGATGCCGACAGCTTCCTGCGCCACGATTAATCCTTCCGGGCGCGGTCCGCTGCGCCCGTTGTTTCAGGAAAGCTCCTCCTCCACCGCGTTTTCTTCTTTGGCACCAATAGGGTTAAACAGCAGGTTCAGCAGCAACGCCACCAGGCAAGAAGCGCTGATACCGGAATGCAATAAGGTGCGCACCCAGTTCGGGAACTGATCGTAGAAGGTCGGCATCACGATCGGGATCATGCCGAAGGCAATCGCCGTCGCCACCACCACCAGATTCATATTGTCCTTGTAATCCACCTTTGCTAGGGTACGGATCCCGCTGGCAGCCACCGAACCGAACAGCACCACGCCTGCGCCGCCCAAGACCGGCAATGGAATACAGGCCACCAGTCGCCCCAGTACCGGCAGTAACCCCAGCAGCACCAAAATGGCCCCTCCGGCACTGACCACAAAGCGGCTCTTCACGCCGGTGATCGCCACCAATCCGATGTTCTGGGCAAACGAGCTTTGTGGGAATGAGTTGAACACTGGCGACAGTGCGCTGGACAGCATATCGGCACGCAGGCCATTGGCGATACGGCGCGCATTCACCGGCGAACCGACGATCTCGCCAACAGCCATCAAGCCGGCGGTGGTTTCCGTCAGCAACACCAGTACGATCAACAGCATGGAGAGGATCGCACTCAGTTCGAAGGTCGGCCAGCCATAGGCGAAAGGCTCGGGGAATGCCAGCCATGGCCCGCTGCCTACGGCGGCAAAGCTCACTTTACCCGCCAGCACGGCGACCACACAGCCGACCGCCATCGCCAGTAACACCGACAGCCGTTTTAGCGCCGGGGAGCCGACCTTGTTCAGCAACAGGATCACCGCCAGCGTGAAGGCCGCCAGACCAATATTCCCGGTGGATCCCCAGTCTGCCGCCCTGGCGTTGCCGCCCATGGCCCAGCGCACCGCCACCGGCATCAGCGACAGCCCGATTACCGTCACCACGGTGCCGGTGACCACCGGTGGAAAGAAGCGAATAATTTGCGAGAAGAACGGCGCGATCAACAACCCAATCAGCGAGGCGGCAATCACTGCACCGAACACCGCCGGCAACCCGCCATCGCCGGTCACAATCGTCACCATGGTCGCCACCCCGGCAAAAGAAACGCCCTGTACCAGCGGCAGACGCGAGCCGAAACCGGGTGCCCCAAGAGTTTGCAGCAACGTCGCCAACCCACTGACAAACAGGGCTGCCGTCACCAGCATACCAATCTGCGGCGCGCTTAACCCTGCGGCCGACCCGATGATCAGCGGCGGTGCGATAATCCCGCCGTACATGGTCAGAATATGCTGCAAGCCGTAGGCGAAGGTCTTTGCCAGCGGCAGTTTTTCATCTTCCGGGCAGCACGAAGCCGCGCCCTTATCCTGAGACAGAGCCATAGGTACCTCGTCAATGCGGGTTAACCGCTAAGGGCGTTTAACTGCCCCGGTAGGTTGAGTAGGAATACGGGCTAATGAGCAGCGGTAAATGGTAATGCTGCGCCGCATCATTGATGACAAAATCGATAATTGCCGTGGCATACAAGGTTGCACGCCGGTCAGCGGCAAAGTAAGCGCCGAGATCGGCAGACAGACGGTAATGCCCGGCGGCCAGGCTATCAGGGGTTAGGTCACGCGCACGGCCGTCGGCATCGGTATGGCTTTCTGCCAGGGTCCGCCACTGTCCGTCCTGTTGCTGCTCCAGCCACACCCGCACGCCTGCAGCGGGTTTACCGAGTGAGGTGTCCAGAATATGGGTGCTGATATTACTCATGGCTCAGTAACTCCTTAAAACGCAGCATCACGATTTCACGCAGTTGTTCGGCGGTTTCCTGCCGTTCCTGCTCCGCACTGTTATTCAAGCGCCGTTGTAACTCACGTAAAATACTCTGACCATCGCGACCGGCGGCACGGATCAAAAATACCTGACCAAATTGCTGTTCATAGCGTCGATTCCCATCCCACAGCGCTTCGGTCAGCTCAACATCCTGCGCGTTGACCGCCGCTTGCTCACGCTGCGAAAACTGCGCCTCTTGCCCCTGGCCCTTGGCACGTTCGCCGATACGCGGGTGCTGCGCCAATGCCTGGCTGATCTCTTCCGGCTGCCAGCGCTGCGCCGCTTGCCAGGCCACCGCCAGCGCGGCATCGATGCTGCTGAAGGGCCGCGCTACTATCACCGCCGCGATCCAGGCCGCAATATCCACGCAGGGCCGCAGTAAACGCTCCGCTTCCGCCTGCGGTAATTGATTAAATCGTTGCAGACTCATCGGGCCTCCTCCCAACCGCTGACCGTCTGGCAGTAAGCCTGGATCGCCAGCACCACATCGGACTGGCTGACGGCTTCGGCCGGATGGTGGCTAATGCCGCGATCGCAGCGGACAAACAGCATCCCCACCGGCCAACAGGCCGCTACGGCAATGGCATCGTGCCCGGCGCCGCTCGGCAACGCCATACTACGACCCTGTACCGCCATCACGCTCTGCTGCCAGCGCTGTTGCAAATTTGCATCACAGGCAGTTGCATTTATGCGGTAAAACTCTTCACTGTCAAAACGCAGTCCCCGACGGGTACAGATCGCCTGCGCCTGTTCCAGCAACTGCGTCAACAGCGCTGCCAGCGGGCCATCCTCCGGGCCGCGTACATCGAGGGTCAGTTTGACCTCACCGGGGATCACATTGACCGCTCCCGGCAGGCTTTCAATCCGGCCAACGGTAGCCACCAGGTGCCGATCGCTGGCCGAAGTCATCGCCTCTACCGCCACCATCCATTCCGCCGCCGCCGCCAGCGCGTCTTTACGTTGCCCCATCGGCACGGTACCGGCATGGCCTGCCTGGCCGGTAAAGGTACAGTTAAGCCGACGGGCGCCGTTAATTGCCGTCACCACGCCCAAAGCCAGATCGGCCGCCTCCAGACAAGGCCCTTGCTCAATATGCAGTTCCAGATAGCCGCAGATATCACTTTGCGCGCGTCGCGCTTCGCCAACCGCCGCCGGATCCAGCCCAAACTCACGTAATGCCTGTGCCACGCTAATGCCATCAGCATCGGTGCGTTCCAGCCAATCCGCCGGCCACTGTCCGGTAATGCCCCGGCTGCCCAGCAGCGCGATACCAAAGCGCGTGCCTTCTTCATCAGCAAAGCCAATCACCTCAACCGCCACCGGCAAACGCCGCTGCTGCCGATGCAAATGCGCCACCACTTCCAGCGCGGTCAACACGCCGAGCATGCCGTCATAGCGCCCGGCGTTGCGCACCGTGTCCAGATGCGAACCCAGCAGCAACGCAGGCGCATCTGGCGTTTGGCCTTCGTAGCGGCCACAGAGGTTACCGACGCTGTCCTGCCAGACCTTCATGCCGATAGTGCGCATCCAGTCGCCGACCAACAGGTTGGCTCGCTGATGCTCCGGCGACAGGTAAACCCGCGTCAACTGGCCCGGCGTGGCGCTGATCGCCGCCAGCGCATCGCAACGGGCCATCACCCGAGCCGCAGCCTGCTCCGCCTCCTGGACGGTTAACAGCGCCGCCATCAACGACTCCCGTCGTCGTAGGTATTCCAGGCCGCCTGCAGCGCTTCACCCTGTTTGCTGGTGAAACCCAGCCGGTTCAGCACCGCTTCCAGCGCGGTGAGGGTCTGCAGTACGCAGTCTTTACGCGCGTTGTAGCCCATGGTGCCGATGCGCCAGATTTTGCCCTGCAGCGGGCCGAACGAGGTACCAATCTCAATGGCGAAATCGTTCAGCATCATCTGGCGGACCTGCTCGCCGTGTACCTGTTGCGGGATCACCACGCCGAGCACGTTATTCATGCGGTTATCAAGATCGCCGAACACTTCCAGCCCCATGCCCTGAATGCCGGCCAGCATCGCCGCGCCGTGCAATTTATGCCGGGCGATGGTGTTATCCAGCCCTTCTTCCAGGATCACCCGGGCGCATTCGCGTGCGGCAAACAGCATGCTGGTGGCTTCGGTATGGTGATTCAGACGCTCCGGGCCCCAGTAATCCATGATCATGCCGAGATCGAAGTAGTTGGAGTAGATCATTTCGTCGTCACCATCCGCGTGTTCGAGGGTGCGAATGCCCTGCTCTACGCATTTGCGGCGGCGAACGATCTCTTCAAACTGCGGGCTGAGAGTGACCGGCGAACTGCCCGACGGGCCACCCAAACATTTTTGCAGGCCGGCAGAGACCGCATCCAGCCCCCAGGCATCGGTTTCCAGCGGGTTACCGGCAAACGAAGCGGTAGCATCGGTGTAAAACAGCACGCCATGGCGGCGGCAGATATCCCCCAATTCCGCCAGCGGCTGCAACATGGTGGTAGAGGTGTCGCCTTGCACCGTCAACAGCAGGCGCGGGCGTACCTTCTTGATCGCGTCTTCAATCTGGTCGGCAGTGAATACCTCGCCCCAGGGCACCTCTATGGTGTGCACTTCGGCGCGGCAGCGGCGGGCTATCTCACACAGCAGATGACCGAAACGCCCAAACACCGGCACCAGCACCTTGTCGCCAGGGCGGATTGAAGAGACCAGCATCGCTTCGATACCGGAGCGGGAAGTGCCGTCTACCAGCAGCGTCCAGCGGTTTTCGGTGCGGAACAGCGCGCGATACAGCTCCATCACCTGATTCATGTAACCGGTCATCGCCGGATCGTACTGACCAATCAACTGGCTCGACATGGCGCGCAGCACGCGCGGATCCGCGTTGATCGGCCCCGGCCCCATCAGCAAGCGGGCAGGTGGATTAATCTGATCGAATTGGGTGATATCTAACATGTTGATTCCTTACCAGCTTAATAACTTAATAGACTTGGTGGCATCAGTGCTCAGACAGGCCGCGAACCGATGCAATAAACTGTTTTAATTCCTGCGTTTGCGGATTGGCGAACAGCGTGCGACTGTCGCCCTGCTCCCATACCTTGCCCTGGTGCATAAACACCACCCGGTCGCCGACCTCGCGGGCAAAGTTCATTTCATGGGTCACCAGGATCAGCGTCATGCCCTCTTTGGCCAATTGCTCCAGCACCTTTAGCACTTCGCCCACCAGCTCAGGATCCAACGCCGAGGTAATTTCGTCACACAGCAAGACTTTCGGGTTCATCGCCAGCGCCCGGGCAATCGCCACCCGCTGCTGCTGTCCGCCGGAAAGGTTAGCCGGTGAATAATGCATGCGCTCGCCCAGCCCGACCTTGTTCAGCATCTCTTCCGCCAGTTCACGGCATTCGGCCGGGCTTTTCTTCAGCACCCGACGCGGCGCCAGCATCACGTTCTCCAGCGCGGTCATGTGCGGGAATAAATTGAAGTTCTGGAATACCATGCCAATGGAGCGGCTGATTTCACGGGCCTGTGAATCGCGATCGGTGACGGTCATGCCACCCAGCTTGATACTGCCTTCCTGATAGCCTTCCAGCCCGTTGATACAGCGTAACAAGGTGCTCTTGCCGGAGCCGCTGCGGCCGATGATCGAAATCACCTGGCCCATATCGATATCCAAATCCACGCCCTTTAGCACATGATTCTGACCGTAATATTTCTGCACCTGATTAATTGTGATGAGCGGCATGGAATTTCTTCTCCAGATAATGACTGTAGCGCGACAGCGGATAACACATCAGGAAATAGCCCAACGCGACCAGGCCGAAAACTTTAAACGGTTGATAAGTCACATTGTTCAGCATGGTTCCGGCCTTGGTCAGTTCGATAAAACCAATGATCGACGCCAGTGCGGTGCCCTTGATCACCTGCACCGAAAAACCGACGGTGGGGGCGATAGCGATACGCACCGCCTGCGGCACAATCACCCGCACCAGGGTCTGACCAAAACTCAGCCCCAGACAGCGCGACGCTTCCCACTGTCCCTTTGGCAACGCAGCAATGCTGCCGGACCAGATATCCACCAGAAAAGCGCTGGTAAACAAAGTCAGTGCCAAAGCGGCAGCGGTCCAGGGGCTCACATCAATGCCGAACAGCGCCAGACCAAAGAAGGCCAGGAACAGCTGCATCAGCAGCGGCGTACCCTGAAACAGCTCGGAATAACAGCGGACAAACCGCAACGCCCACTTACGCTTGCTCAGGCGCAGCAATAACAGCGGCAACGTCACCAGGGTGCCGCCAAAAAACGCCGTCAGCGACAGCAGCAAGGTCCAGCGTGCCGCCAGCAGCAGGTTGCGCACAATGTCCCAGTCGGTAAAAGTCAGCATCAGCCCTGGCTCCCTAGAAAACGGCGTCCGGCGGCCAGCAACAGCTGGCGCATCAGTATGGATAACAGCAGGTAAAGCAGCGCCGTCACCAGATAGACCTCAAAACTGAGGAAGGTCCGCGACTGGATCAGGTTGGCGGCGAAGGTCAACTCTTCGAACGACACCTGTGACACCACCGATGATCCCAACATGACGATAATGCACTGGCTGACCAACGCCGGATAAATCCGTTGCAGCGACGGCGGCAACACGATGCGCAAAAATGTCTGGCTGCGGCTGAGACCCAACACCCTACCGGCTTCCCACTGGCCTTTCGGCGTCACCTGGATGCCGGCACGGATGATCTCGGTGCTGTAGGCCCCCAGGTTAATCACCATCGCCAGCAGCGCCGCCTGCCCGGCGGTCAGTTTCCAGCCCAGACTCGGCAGGCCGAAGACGATGAAGAACAGTTGAACCACAAACGGCGTATTGCGCACCACTTCAACGTAAATACCCCAAACGCGGCTGAGCAAGTTGACCTTACCGCTGCGGATCGCCGCTCCGCAGATACCCAGCGCCACCCCCATTAAGGTAGCCAGCGCCGTCAGTTCAATGGTGGTCAGCAGACCGGCCAGCAATTCGGGCAGGTAAGGCCACAAAGCAGGGAAGTTCAGCTGATAGGTCATCAGGCGCTCCCGTTATGCGCCGAAGTCGGCAGGCAGCGGCGCTTTCAGCCATTTCTCGGACAGGCCATTGAGGGTGTTATCCTTTAACGCCTGCTCAATCAGTTCGTCCACTTTCGCTTTCAGCGCCGGCTCACCCAGACGCAGGCCTACGTAGCAGGGCGAATCTTTCAGCATAAATTTGGCCACCGGCGCTTTGGTCGGGTTCTGCCGCGCTATGGCGCTCACCACCAGGTTGCCCGTGGCGATGTATTGCACCTGACCGGACAGATAGGCCGACAACGTAGTGTTGTTGTCTTCATAGCGCTTGATTTGTGCGCCCTTCGGCGCGGTATCACTCAGCACCATGTCTTCCACCGCACCGCGCGTCACGCCGATGGTTTTACCGTCCAACTGCGCGGCGTCAGCCAGTACCGACTCTTTCGGACCAAACACACCCAGGAAGAACGGTGCATAAATACGGCTGAAGGCGATTGCCTTCTCGCGTTCCGCGTTTTTGCCCAGGCTGGAAATCACCAGATCGACCTTGTTGGTTTGCAGATAAGGTACGCGGTTGGCACTGGTGACCGGTACCAACTGCAACTTAAGTTTCATCTTGTCGGCCAGATACTGCGCCATATCGATGTCATAACCCTGCGGCTGCAGATCGGTGCCCACGGAGCCGAACGGCGGGAAGTCCTGGGGTACTGCCACCCGCAGCACGCCACGCTGCTGGATTTCCTGCAGTTGATCCGCCATCGCCGAAGCGGCCTGTGCCAGCAACAGCACCGCACCTAACGCCACTACCCCGATTTTCTTGAAGTTCATAGATTATCCCCGATGGTGAAATGATGAAACAAAAGATTCTTTGATTATCACTCTGCAACTAATGTGCCAATCCGGGGTGTCAGGAACGATCGGCTTTAGTGACCGTAAGTTAGGGCATTAAGACGGAAACCGCCCTGCCAGAGTAGCGTTAGGGGGAGTCAATAAAAGGGGATAGTAACGCACCATCAAAGTGCGAAAGCACCAAAATGGCGCTGAGTTTAGCGCTGTTCCAACTCATCCAGATCGCTATACAGATCGGCAATCTGGTGAATGCGTTGCCGTCCTTGCGCCAGCGTCTCATGCAGCAGAGCATTACTGAGCAAGTTGGCCAGACTCATGGCGGCAGAGTAGCTGTCGAAAGCAGAAACGCTGTCGAGTGGCGCCGCCAGATGCCAGTTGGCCAGCGGGATCAACGCCTGCGCCTGTGGCTCACACACCAGCAGAGTCGGTACCTGTTGTACCTGTAACTGCGTCAATAACGCCCGCAACTGGCGTGGCCGACGACGAAATGCCACCACCACCGCCACATCCCGCCGATCAATATCGACCAGTTCCTCCGCCAACGTCTGGCCGGGCTGCGGCACCAGTAACACCTGCTCACGCACCTGCATCAGTTGTTGACGCAGATGCATCGCCACCGGATAGCTGTTACGAAACCCCATCAGCACCACGCGCCGCGCCTGCACCAAAGCAGCGATCACCGCGTTGAACTGCTCGGCATCAATATGGTTAACCCACTGGGTGAGATTAGCCATTTCCTGCTTGTAGTGGCGCGCCAACAGGGTATTGCCCTGCACCGCATCACGGTTATCGGTCAGCGGCATACCGCTCTGACGCAGAGTGCGCAATTCATCACGCATAGCGCGGTAGCTCGGGTAACCCAGGCGTTTGAACAAGCGGCTGACGGTGGCTTTGGAGACGCCGCTCAGGCGCGCCAGCTCGGCGCTGTTGTAGCTGATCAGGTCATCAAAGTGATCGAAAATAAAATCGGCCACCCGCTGTTCCTGCGGCGTGAGCTGCGGATAGTCCCCGCGCAGGCGTTCATCAATCTGCTTCATTGCTACTCCAGCTGTAACCTTTGTTTCAGCGGAACATACCACGGCCAATCCACCCGCTGGCAAGCGATTATTGCCCTGGCAGAAAACATGGAACGTCTCTTGCTTATGTTTAAGGCAGACGCTGACCTCAAACAAGGGCCAAGAAATGATTAACAGCAACACCGCGCCATTGGGCATGGCCGTCACGCCACATCACCTCGCCAGTGAAAGTGCATTGGCGGTACTGCGCGCAGGCGGCAACGCGATTGAAGCCATGGTCGCCGCCGCCGCGACCATCGCCGTGGTCTACCCGCACATGAATGGTTTGGGTGGCGACGGATTCTGGCTGATCGTTCCGCCGCAGGGGGATCCGGTAGCCATCGACGCCAGCGGCGCAGCCGGCTCGCTGGCCACACTGGATTTTTACGCCGGTGAAAGTCACATTCCACATCGGGGACCAAAAGCCGCGCTGACCGTCGCCGGTACCGTTGGTGGCTGGCAGGAAGCACTGGACTACTCCGTTGAATTGGGCGGCGAACAGTTGCCGCTGTCGCGCCTGCTGGCAGATGCGATTCGCTATGCCGCAGACGGCATTCCGGTCACAGCCTCGCAGGAGGCGGCTACCCGCAGCAAATATCATGAGTTGGCAGATCGGGAGCATTTTGCCCGCACCTACCTGCCGCACGGGGAAATTCCCCACGCCGGGCAGCGTTTCTGTCAACCGCAGTTAGCGGATACCCTGATCGCCCTGGCCGAGCAGGGTTTGGACAGCTTCTATCGCGGCCCGCTGGCACAGGGCATGGCGGCGGATATGGCCAGGCTCGGTATGCCGCTCACCGCGCAGGATCTGGCAGATTATCGGCCGCACCGCTGCACCCCGCTGCGTCTGGAGCATCAGAAAGGGGAAATTTTTAACCTGACACCGCCAACTCAGGGTCTAGTCTCGCTAGCGATCCTCGGGCTGACCGACCGTCTGCCGTTGGCCAGCCGCAGCGAAGGTGCGGTGGTGCATAGCATCGTCGAAGCCACCAAACTGGCTTTCGGCCTGCGCGATCAATTCATCACCGACCCGCGTCAAATGACTCAGGATCCTCAGGCGTTGCTGACGGCCGAACATCTGGATCGTCTGGCCAGGCGCATCGATCCTGAGCAAGCCGCCGCCTGGGGCAAAGGCAAAGGGCCTGGCGATACCATCTGGATGGGCGTAATGGACAGTAGCGGCCTGGCGGTATCCTTTATCCAGAGTATCTATCACGAATTCGGCAGCGGCGTGGTACTGCCGCAAAGTGGCGTACTGTGGCAAAACCGGGGCGCGTCCTTCAGTCTGGATGCCGCGCACCTGCTGGCACTGGCGCCGGGTAAACAACCTTTCCACACGTTGAACCCGGCAGCCGCACGTCTGTATGACGGGCGTACCCTGGTGTACGGCTCCATGGGGGGTGATGGCCAGCCACAAACCCAGGCGGCGGTGTTTGTCCGCCATGTAGTGCAGGGGTTACCGCTGCAACAGGCGATCAGCGCGCCGCGCTGGCTGCTCGGCCGCACCTGGGGTGAAAGCTCCGACTCATTAAAACTGGAGGGGCGTTTCAGCGAAGAAACCCTTGCCTACCTGCGTCAACGCGGCCACGACGTGGAACTGTTGCCGGACTTCAGCGAAGCGGTCGGCCACGCCGGCGCCATTGTTCGCCATACTAACGGCATGCTCGAAGGCGCTTTTGATCCACGCAGCAACGGCAGCGCCGCCGGCTTCTAACCGCTTTATCAAAAGGGGACACCGATGAACCACCCACCTGCCACCGACTGGGCGGCCTATATCAGCCAGATGGAAGCCGTGCTGGCTCTGGAGCTGAATGACGTGCGCCGTCAGGAATTGCTGATCCAATTCAACCGCATCGCTGCGATGGCGGAACCGCTGATGGCCCTGCCGCTCGATCAGCGTCTGGATATTGCCGGGGTATATCGAGCATGAATCCACTAAGCACACTGTCGATAGCCGAGATCCGCGCCGCCCTGAAACAAGGCGCGATTTCCGCCCGCGAGATCGCCCAGCAAACGCTGGACAATATCGACAGCCAAAACCCTTCGTTGAATGCCTACACCCACGTCACCCGCGAACGTATGCTGAGTGAAGCCGATCATCTCGATCGCAGCCGCGCCCAGGGGCAAACGCTACCCAGCCTGGCAGCTATTCCTTATGCGGTAAAAAACCTGTTCGACGTCACCGGGGAAACTACCCTGGCCGGTGCCAGCCTGTTCAGCGATAACCCCCCTGCCAAACAAGATGCCTGGGTGGTGAACAAGCTGGCGGCGCAAGGCGCGCTGCTCTCCGGCTTGCTGAATATGGACGCCTATGCCTACGGTTTCACCACCGAAAACAGCCACTACGGCGCAACGCGCAACCCACACGACACCACACGTATTGCCGGTGGATCCTCCGGCGGATCAGCGGCTGCGGTCGCCGCCGGACTGGTGACATTTTCGCTCGGCAGCGATACCAACGGCTCAATACGCGTGCCCGCCTCGCTGTGCGGCATCTTTGGCCTGAAACCGACCTTTGGCCGCCTTTCGCGCAGCGGCAGCCAGCCGTTTGTCGCCAGTCTGGATCATGTCGGTCCCTTTGCCCGTCGGGTACGCGACCTGGCAGCGGTGTATGACGTGATACAGGGTACCGACATCGAAGACCGCTTCCAGGCGGAAAAACCGATCACCCAAACCGAATCGCTGCTGCCGCGTGGTCAACAGGGACTGCGTTGCGCGGTACTGGCCGGTTATTTCCAGCAGTGGTGCAATGACGACGCCAAAGCGGCGGTGCAACAGGTCGCTCAGGCGCTGGAGGCCATCGCCGAAGTCGAACTGCCGCAGGCCGAACTGGCACGCTCGGCGGCGTTTATTCTCACCGCCGCCGAGGGCGGTAACCAGTATCTGCCGCAGTTGCGCAGCCAGCCTGAGCGCTTTGAACCGCTGTCGCGCGAGCGGCTGCTGACCGGTGCCATGCTGCCCGCCGCCTGGTACCTGCAGGCACAACGTTTCCGCTCTCATTTTCAGCAGCAGGTACTGCCGCTGTTTGAACACTGGGACATTCTGATCGCCCCGGCCACGCCGTGCGGCGCAACGGTCATTGGTCAGGAAACCATGCGTATCAACGGCACCGACCTGCCGATCCGCGCCAGCATGGGCATGTTGACACAGCCAATCTCCTTCCTTGGTTTGCCGGTGGTAACAGTACCGCTGAAAACTGCGGCCGGGCTGCCGATCGGCCTGCAGCTTATCGCGCCGCCATGGCGTGAAGATCTGGCACTGCGAGCCGCCTATGCGCTGGAGCAACGCGGTGTGGCCTTCTGTGGTTTAGCGGGAAAACAGGATTAACCATGAAAAGTGAATATATCGATCGACCGGCGGTATTGGCAGAGGTGAACAGCGCATTTTACCGCTATGAACAGGCGCTGATTGGCAATGATATTGAAGTTTTGGATGAGCTGTTTTGGCACGATAGGCGCACTGTCCGTTACGGCGCGACGGAAAATTTATACGGTATCGATCAGATCCGTGACTTCCGCCAGCAACGCCCCTCGAAAGGGCTGGATCGTCTGCTGGAGAACACCGTCATAACCACCTACGGCGATGATATGGCGGTGGCCAGTACCGAATTCCGCCGCCCGGGCAGCGATAGGCTCGGCCGCCAGATGCAAACCTGGGTCAAACTGCCCTGCGGCTGGCGTATTGTGGCTGCGCATGTGAGTTTGATGGCGGAATAATCGTGGCTGAACGAAATTCGGACAACTCGACTCAACCCGCCGTATAGTAGCCACAGGTACTATCTGAATTTGATGAAAAAGTTGTCTTTGAACCCGAGATACCCGGGCCTAGCGCACCGAGGGGCGCTCCGGCAGCCAAGGCTGCTACGACCCCTTCGGCACGCTCTCCCTAATAACGGGCTTTGTCAGCCGTCTGAGATATTATTTTTAGCTAACAGGGAAGACCAATGACGAGTGCAACATTGATTAAAATTGATGAACAACTGAAGCAGCGGGTGCAGCAAATTGCGGCTACACGTCAGCGCAGCGCGCACTGGATAATGCGTGAGGCGATCCGTGAATATGTCGAACGAGAAGAAAAACGCGAAGCGCTGCGCAAAGATGCGTTACAGGCATGGGAAGCCTATCAGGCAAATGGTAGACATCTGTCTCAGGAAGAGACCAATAATTGGCTCGTCGACCTGGAAAGAGGTGACGACGCGGAGATCCCGGTGCGCCACCAAAGTGAAGCCGGCTATTGAAGGATTAGCTCAGCACCAATAGGCCATAAAGTTCACGGTGGAACGGTCCAAATCGCGTTCGCCAATCAGGTAACGGCGTAATGCCTTCACCGCTGAAGACTCCGCCGCAACCCAGGCGTAGAAACTTTTCGCCCCTTCCGCCCGTTCCCACAGCAGGTCGCCGCCCAGGCTGTTTTCCGTCAGCGACTGTGCTTGCGTACGCGCCGACTCTGGAATATTTACCCGCTGGCGTACCGACTCCACCAGCAATGTACCGTGTATTTGCTGGTGTCCGACGTCACGCGGCAACCAATACACCTCGGCAAACGGGAAACGGTCCATATTCAGGCAGTCACCCGCCACCGGCACTTCAAAGAATGCCTGCACCCGTGGCGGATTGGCCCGCTGCGCCAGCTGTTCCAAAATACCCACTGCCGCCGGTACCGCGGTTTCATCGGCAATCAGCAGGGCCTGTTGCAGCGCGCTCGGCGGTGCCCATTCATAACCGCCGCTGTCACCGTCAAAATCGGCATTGGGTGCCACCGCCTGAAGGGTATCCCCCGGTTTGGCCTGCGTCGCCCAGGCGGAAGCCGGGCCGTTGACGCCATGCAGCACAAACTCGACGTCCATCTGATTGTGTTCCGTGCGCAACGCACGCAGCGTATAAGTCCGCATCACCGGGCGTTGCTCTTTCGGTATCGCCATGTACTGACGATACCAGTCGTCGCTATTTTCCAACTGTGACTGCTGGCCATCCTCGGCCGGGAACAACAGTTTGATGCGCTGATCCGGCGCCTCTAACTTCATGCGATGGACGTCCGGTCCTTCGAATACGCAGCGCAGCAAGGAAGGCGATACGTTTTCTTTTACTTTCAGTATGATATCAAAAATTCTGTAGCTTGATGCGCCGGACATAACAGTTACTCTCCCGCAGAATTTACCCGGATACGGTGCTGGCACCACAGCCAGCCGCTGATACCGCCCAGCAGAACCGCCATCATCAGAGCCGCCGCGATCAGCTGCGACTCACCATAAAACCTGGCCACCACCGGCACCATCAACGCACTCAGGCCGTAACCCAGCGTGTGGCTGGTGGCGATCGCTCCCGATCCTTTACCGGTGGATAATTTATCGTTCAACATCAGCTGATAGCCTGGTGTCGCCATGGCCGCGCCAAAGGAGGCCAGCGCACAACCGGCATAGAACAAGGCCAGCGGCTGAGCACACATCAGGCCCAGGCCGACGACCATCAACACCGCCGCAATCAGCAGCAGTTGTGGCGCGCTAAAGCGCTGTGGCCGCACCACCAGAAACTGTGCCAACAAGGTACAGGCCGCTGCCACGCTCAGCAACACCGCCACATGATGGCTGACGCCAGTGGCGGAGTGGCTGAACAAACGGGTCAAATGTGGCGCCAACCCCAGTTGCATCAGGCTGACCGAGGCCGCCAACAGCACCGCACACAGCAGGTAAGGCACCATATTGAGACGTAGCCGGTTTTGCTGATGGGCCACCGGTGGCAAAGGCGGATCGTTTTGTTGGCGGCATATCACCAACAAGGCGATTAAAGGCGCAATCGCCATCAGCCACAGCGGCGCCATCGGATGAATCGACAACGCCAATGCCGCACACAGTGGGCCAAGCAACCGCCCGCAGCTCAACCCGGAGCTGATGGTCGCCAACGCCGACATCCGTTGTTCGTAACCGGCACGCTGCAAAGCCCAGGTCTGACTGGCTGGCACCATGCCGGAGACCGTCAAACCATAGATAATCCGCGCTACGATCAGGCCGCCCAGTCCCAGCATCGGCGAAAGCCAGCCGGACGCCAGCCCCCAAACGGCCAAGGCCAGTAAAGCAAAACTGAACAAATACCCTGTTAAGGCCAGGGTTACTACAAACTTGCAGCCGCGAATTTCAGACTGTCTGCCCCACCAGGGTGAGCCAACCAGAAATAGCATTGAGCCGAGCGTTAATAGCCCGGCCCAGACGGAAAGCGACAGATGAGTCATGCTGACCAACACCGGCAACGCCACCAGCAGGCCGTTTTGCCCGATGCCCAACAACCCGGCGCAGAGTGCCAGCGGCCAGTTGGAAGGAGACGTATTCCCAATTGCCGGTGATTTTGGGGGAGAAGAAATATGCATCAAACGTAAATTTACCGTTAATAATATTATAAGGTTATGTTCAATTCATTGAAAAATTGTATCATAGGACGATTGATAACAATAAATATTATTGATATAAGAATCATTCTCAATTGATTCAACAGTGAATGGGATCATGACAATCCAGTTTGAAACCGCGACGACCGACGTGGCTGCACAATGTTTTCTCAACGCATTGATGCGTGAAACCCGGGACTGGCAAATCGTTCCGCCAGCCAACGACCAACAGCATCCGCAGCTCCACATTCCACTTTCGCCTTCTCAGGCTATTCGCATCGCTTTACGCCATACCTCCCCCACTCAACATCACCAGTATCTGTTCCCTGCTTATCTTTATCAGCAGGATGACGGTGCCGGGGTTGCGCTGAGCGTAGAACAGCTTATCTCCTTGATGTTGGAAAAACCGGCGGTGAAAGGCGAACTGTCGGATGAAGTCGTAGCCCGTTTCCGCCAGCGAGTTCTGGAGAGTCATGACAACACCCAACAGGCGATCGATATCCGTCTGGACTGGCCAGCACTGCGCGACAAGCCGCTGAACTTCGCCCAGGCAGAACAGGGTCTGCTGGTCGGCCACGCCTTCCACCCGGCACCGAAGTCTCATGAGCCGTTCAACCAACAGCAGGCGCGCCGCTATCTGCCGGACTTTGGCGCCAGCTTCCCGCTGCGTTGGTTCGCCGTGGATAAACGCCAACTGTGCGGCGACAGCCTGAACCTGACGCTACAGCAACGCCTGCAACGTTTTGCCGCCGAAAGCGCCCCGCAACTGCTGGCCCATTTTAGCGATGACGTCTGGCTGCTGCCGATGCATCCCTGGCAGGCCGACCACTTGCTGACCCAGAGCTGGTGTCAGGATCTGACGACTCAGGGGCTGCTCCGCGATCTGGGCGAGGCCGGCGAACGCTGGCTGCCAACCAGCTCTTCGCGCTCGCTGTACAGCGCCAGCAACCGCGACATGATCAAGTTTTCCCTCAGCGTGCGCCTGACCAACTCGGTACGCACCCTGTCAGTGAAAGAAGTGAAGCGCGGCATCCGCCTGGCGCGTCTGGCACAAACGCCGCGCTGGCAACAGCTACAGGCTCGCTACCCAACCTTCCGCGTAATGCAGGAAGATGGCTGGGCCGGTCTGCGTTCGGCGGACGGCACCATCCAGGAAGAAAGCCTGATGGCGCTGCGCGATAACCTGCTGTTCGACCAGCCACAAAGCCAGACCAACGTGTTGGTGACGCTGACCCAGGCCGCGCCGGATGGCGGTGACAGCCTGCTGGCTGCAGCGGTACGCCGTTTGGCCAGCCGTCTGAATCTGCCATTGCAACAGGCCGCCCATACCTGGCTCGACGCTTACTGCCAACAGGTCTTGCTGCCGTTATTCAGCACCGAAGCCGATTACGGCCTGGTGCTGCTGGCCCACCAGCAAAACATTCTGGTTGAGATGCAGCAGGATTTGCCGATCGGCATGCTGTACCGCGACTGTCAAGGCAGCGGCTTTACCCGTGATGCCGGCCCCTGGCTGGAAGAAATTGGCGAAGCCGATGCGGAAAACCGCTTCAGCGAACAGCAACTGCTGCGCTACTTCCCTTACTACCTGCTGGTGAACTCCAGCCTGGCGGTAACCGCCGCACTGGCCGCGGCCGGTTTCGACAGTGAAGAACAGCTGATGGCCCGGGTTCGCGACGCACTGAGCGGCCTGCGAGCCAGCGCCAAAAACACCCTGTGCCTGGACTACGTGCTCGACAGCAGCCACTGGAATTGCAAAGGCAACTTCTTCTGTTACCTGCACGACCATAACGAAAACACCATTGTCGATCCGGCGGTGATTTACTTCGACTTCGTTAACCCGCTGCGCCAGGGGGCTGCCCAATGATGCCACACGCCAAACTGATGCATGCCGGCGACGGTTTTCGCTGTGAGCGGCTGGAACAACAGTTGCAGCTGGGTCTCGGTCTCGACGGCAGCGCCGTGCTGCACTATCCGGGCCCGTTGCCGCAGGGCTGGCTGGTACCGGCGCTGGACCAGTTACTGGTAGCGGCGCCGCAGCTCAGCGGTGTCACCTTGCCCTATGCGCAATGGTGTGAAGAACCACAGGCGCAGGCGCTGTTCGCCTTGGCCAGCGGTGACTATCTGGCGCGTGAAACCTTTTATCAATTACCGCTGTGGCTCAGCGGTGAACGCAACCGTGCCTCTGGCCAGATGCAGTATGACGCTGAACGCAGCCTGTGGTTTCCACTACGCCCAGCGCGCCCCAACGGCGAAGTCTATCGCCGTTACGACCCACAATTGAAGAAAACCCTGAGCTTCCGCCTGCCGGAAGTGGAACGTGATGCCGAACAATTCACCCGCTGGATGAACTCGCCGCGTGTCGATGCCTTCTGGGAAATGAGCGGCCCGCTCGAAACTCAGGCCGCCTACCTGCAGCAGCAACTGGACTCCAGCTACTGCTACCCGCTGCTGGGTTGCTTTGACGATCGCCCATTTGGTTATTTCGAAGTTTATTGGGCACCGGAGGATCGCATTGGCCGTCACTACCGTTGGCAACCCTTCGATCGCGGACTGCATATGCTGGTCGGTGAGGAAGACTGCCGCGGCGCGCAGTACATCCGCAGTTGGCTACGCGGCCTGACGCATTATTTGTATCTGGATGAGCCACGTACCACGCGAGTGGTCGCCGAGCCGCGCGCTGACAATCAGCGGCTGTTCCGTCACCTGCCCGCCGCCGGCTATCACACCCTTAAAGAGTTTGATTTCCCGCATAAACGTTCGCGTTTGATCGTGAATCAGCGTGATGAGTTCTTCCGGGAGACCTGCGTATGATGACCCCAGATTACGCCGACTGGCAGCGCGTTAATCGCCAGATGATCGCCAAGATCCTGGCCGAACTGGAATATGAACGCACGCTGCATGCCGAGCAACAGGATGGGCAATGGCGCATTGCGCTGGGCGACGCCCACTACAGCTTCAGCGCCGAACGCGGCATCTGGGGCTGGCTGCACATCGACCCGACTACGCTGAGCTGCGATCAATCACCGTTAGCCGCCGACCAAACGCTGCGCCAACTGGCACAGGTGTTGAAGATGGACGATGCGCAGGTCGCCGAACATCTGGAAGATCTGTACGCCACGCTGCGCGGCGATATGCAGTTGCTGTCTGCCCGCCACGGCTTGAGTGCGCAGGATCTGATCGCGCTGGACGCCGATGCGCTGCAATGCCTGCTGGCAGGGCATCCCAAGTTTATCTTTAACAAAGGCCGTCGCGGTTGGGGCCTGACCGCGCTGCAGCAATATGCGCCGGAATACCAGGGCCAGTTCCGGCTGCACTGGGTGGCAGCCAAACGCGGCAGCTTCGTCTGGTGTGCTGATGAAGCCTACCCGCTGGAAAATCTGCTGGATAGCGCCATGGATAGCGTCGAACGTCAGCGCTTTGACCGCCGCTGGCGCGAGCTGAAACTGACTCAAGACTGGATCCCGGTGCCACTGCACCCGTGGCAGTGGCAGCAAAAAATCGCCCTACACTTCCTGCCGCAGCTGGCCGAAGGGGAATTGGTGGAGCTGGGTGAATTCGGCGACAGCTACCTGGCACAGCAATCGTTGCGCACTTTGACCAACATCAGTCGCCGTTCCGCGTTCGACATCAAGTTGCCGCTGACCATTTACAACACTTCGTGCTATCGCGGTATCCCGGGCAAGTACATCAGCGCCGGACCGGCTGCTTCCCGCTGGCTACAACAGATTTTTGCCGAAGACAGCACGCTGCAGACCAGCGGGGCCGAGATCCTTGGCGAACCGGCGGCAGGTTATATGACTCACCCAACCTACGCTTCGCTGGCCAAGGCGCCCTACCGCTATCAGGAAATGCTCGGGGTGATCTGGCGTGAGAACCCTTCTTGTTATCTGCAGGAAGGCGAACAGGCCATTTTGATGGCGACGTTGATGGAAACCGACAACCTCGGTCAGCCGTTGATTGCCGCCTATATTGCCAACTCGGATCTCGACGCCGAAGCCTGGCTGCAACAGATGTTCCGCGTGGTGGTGGTGCCGATGTACCACCTGATGTGCCGCTACGGCGTGGCGCTGATCGCCCACGGGCAGAACATCACGTTGGTGATAAAAGACCAGGTGCCGCAACGCGTGCTGCTGAAAGACTTCCAGGGGGATATGCGCCTGGTAGATCAGGACTTCCCCGAAGCGGCTTCGCTGCCGAAAGTAGTGAAAGACGTCACCGTACGTCTGTCCGCCGACTATCTGATCCATGATTTGCAAACCGGGCATTTCGTCACCGTGCTGCGTTTTATCTCACCATTGATGCAGGCCTGCGGGGTCAGTGAACCCCGTTTCTATCAACTGCTGGCGCAGGTGCTGGAAAGCTATATGGCACAGCACCCGGAGATGGCGGAACGTTTTGCCCTGTTTGATTTGTTTAAACCACAAATCATTCGCGTGGTGCTCAACCCGGTGAAACTCACCTACTCGGAGCAGGATGGCGGCAGCCGCATGTTGCCAAACTATCTGCAGGATCTGGATAACCCTCTTTACCTGGTCACCAAGGAGTTTGCCCAATGAATCAGCCCCTGGATTTCATCGGCATTGGCGTAGGTCCGTTCAACCTCAGCATTGCCGCACTCGGCAGTGAAGTTGCCGGTTTTAACGCGAAGTTCCTCGAACGCAAACCGCACTTTTCCTGGCACCCCGGCATGATGGTGCCGGATTGCCATATGCAGACCAGCTTCCTGAAGGATCTGGTCAGCGCGGTATCGCCGACCAACCCCTACAGCTTTATTAACTATCTGGTGAAACGGAAGAAATTTTACCGCTTCCTGACCACCGAGCTGCGCACGGTATCGCGTGAAGAGTTCGCCGACTACCTCGACTGGGCCGCCAATGGCCTGAAGTCGCTCGAGTTCAGCCAGGAGATCCAAAGCGTGGATTTTGACGACCAGCAGCGCCAATTTGTCGTCACCACCCCGCGAGCCACCTACCGGGCGCGCCACGTCTGTCTGGGCATCGGCAAACGTATCAAACTGCCGGACTGCGTCACCGAACAGAACGACCGCTGCTTCCACGCCAGTGAGATGACGCTACGCAACCCGGACCTGACCGGCAAGCGCGTCACTATCGTCGGCGGCGGCCAAAGCGGTGCCGATCTGTTCCTGAACATCTTCCGCGCCGAATGGGGCCAGCCGGCGCAGCTGAACTGGATCTCACGTCGCAACAACTATAACGCGCTGGACGAAGCCGCCTTCGCCAACGAGTACTTCACGCCGGACTACGTTGACAGCTTCTATGGCCTGAACGACAGCGCCAAGCAGCGCATGCTGACCGAGCAGAAGATGACTTCCGACGGTATCACCAGCGACTCACTGCTGGCTATCTATCGCGCGATGTATCACCAGTTTGAAGTGCTGCGTGAAAAGCCCTGGGCGCACTTGCTGCCAAGCCGCTCGCTGGCGGCGATCCAGGCCGCAGGCAACGGCTGGCAGTTGGTGACTCATCACCATCTCGATCAGGGTAAGGAAACTTTTGATACCGACGTGGTGATCTTCGCCACTGGCTATCAGCAGGATCGCCCGGCTTTCCTCGAGCCGCTGGCGGATCGTCTGCTGACCACGGCCGATGACCAATACCGCGTGGCCCCCGACTTTACCCTCGAGTGGGAAGGCCCCAAGGAAAACTGCCTGTTTGCGGTTAACGCCGGCATGCACAGTCACGGCATCGCCGAACCCCAGCTCAGCCTGATGGCCTGGCGATCGGCTCGTATTCTCAACCGGGCTTTAGGACGCGACCAGTTCGATTTAACGTCCACCCCGGCGGTGATCCAATGGCGCAGTCGGCAACCGGGCACCCCAGCCCGTGCCGATCACGTCATGCTCAATTACACCGAGTTTTAACTACACACCAATGATGGGAAACACTGGAAAATAATGATGAAGCGCAAACACCTCTGGGTATTAAATCCTTGTCTGCTGGCGATGCTCGCACCCGCAGCGGCCTGGGCAGAAGAACAAAAAAGCGAAGAGCAAATGGTGGTTTCCGCCAGCCGCTCGCACCGTACCGTGGCCGAAATGGCGCAGACCACCTGGGTTATTGAAAGCCAGGAAATTGAGCAACAGGTACAGGGCGGCAAAGAGATCAAGGACATGCTGGCGCAGTTGATCCCAGGGATGGACGTCAGCGGTCAGGGCCGAACCAACTACGGCATGAACCTGCGCGGCCGTTCGATGATGGTGATGATCGACGGCGTGCGTTTGAACTCTTCACGCAGCGACAGCCGCCAGTTGGACTCAATCGACCCGTTTAATATCGACCACATTGAAGTGATCTCCGGTGCCACCTCGCTGTACGGCGGCGGCAGCACCGGCGGTTTGATCAACATCGTCACCAAAAAAGGCCAAAAAGAGCAGCAGGTTGAGCTGCAGGTCGGCGGCAAAACCGGCTTTGGTGGCCATAACGACCACGACGAAAACGTGGCGGCAGCGGTCAGCGGTGGCAACGACAACGCCTCAGGCCGCCTGTCGGTCTCTTATCAGCGTTACGGCGGCTGGTATGACGGCAAAGGCAATGAAGTCCTGATCGACAATACCCAGACCGGGCTGCAGTATTCCGATCGTCTCGACGTGATGGGTACCGGCACCATTAATATTGACGATCACCAGCAGTTGCAACTGACCACCCAGTATTACAAAAGCCAGTCCGATGGTGACCACGGCCTGTACCTGGGGGAGAATTTCGCGGCGGTGACCGGCAGCGCCAAGGCGTACAACAGCGGTAACCTGAATTCAGACCGTATTCCTGGCACCGAACGCCATCTGATTAACCTGCAATACTCCAACACCGATTTCCTCGGGCAGGATCTGGTCGCCCAGGTTTATTATCGCGATGAATCGCTGACCTTCTATCCGTTCCCGACGCTGGCAGGTAAAGCGCCGAACTACTACGTCAGCAGCATCGGTGCCTCACAGCAGAAAACCGATTTTTACGGCGGCAAGCTGACGCTGAACAGCAAACCGATCGACGCCCTGACGCTGACCTATGGTATCGATGCCGAGCATGAAACGTTTAACTCCAATCAGCAGTTCTTCAATCTGGCGAAGGCGCAGCAATCCGGCGGTATGACGCTGGAAAATGCCTATAACACCGGCCGCTATCCGGGTTATACCACCAGCAATCTGGCCACCTTTATGCAGGCCAGTTACGACATCAACCCGATCTTTACCCTGAGCGGCGGTGTGCGTTATCAGTACACCGAAAACAAGATTGATGACTTTGTCGGCTATAACCAACAGCAGGCCATCGCTACCGGCGGTGCAACCTCAGCGGATGCTATCCCTGGCGGAAAAACCGACTACAATAACGCCCTGTTCAACGCTGGCCTGCTGGCGCACCTGACCGAACGTCAACAGACCTGGGTCAACTTCTCGCAGGGCTACGAGATCCCGGATCCGGGCAAATATTACGGCAACGGCACTTATTCGCTGAACAACGGCCACTATCAGCTGAACAAAAGCGTCAACGTCGGCGACTCCAAGCTGGAAGGCATCAAGGTTAACTCCTATGAGCTCGGCTGGCGCTATACCGGCGACAACCTGCGCACGCAGATCGCTGGCTACTATTCTCTGTCTGATAAGAGTATCTCGATCAACAAAACTGATATGACCATTAACGTCAATTCGGATAAGCGTCGTATCTACGGGGTGGAAGGCGCGGTCGATTACTTCTTCGAAGACAGTGACTGGAGCGCGGGCACCAACTTCAACTTCATTCGCTCCGAGACCAAGGTCAACGGCGAGTGGAAAAAGTTGCTGGTGGACACCGCCAGCCCGTCGAAAGTCACCGCCTATGTCGGCTGGGCACCGGGCGACTGGAACCTGCGCCTGCAGTCACAGCAAAGCTTCGACGTGTCGGATGACGGCGACTACACCAAGGCCGGCTCCACTCAGGGCCGCAAAATTGATGGCTACAACACCATCGATTTCCTCGGCAGCTACGCCCTGCCAGTGGGTAAAGTCAGCTTCAGCGTGGAAAACCTGCTGGACAAGGAATACACCACCGTCTGGGGCCAGCGCGCACCGATCCTCTATAGCCCAACTTACGGCTCGCCAGAGCTTTACAGCTATAAAGGCCGCGGCCGTACCTTTGGCCTGAACTACTCCGTCCTGTTCTGATCCTTCGGGCGGAGCTGTCGCGCTAGAACAACATAAAAAAGGGCCGTATCGGCCCTTTCTTTATTGCTTGAACGGGTGCTGCGCCAGCCAATGGTCGGCGATATCCTGCCGGCGACATACCCAGACCCGATCGTGCTGCTCGATATAGTCCAGGAAACGCTGCAACGCACGGAACTTGCCCGGACGCCCGAGTAAACGGCAATGCATGCCGATAGACAACATCTTCGGCGACTCCGCCCCTTCGGCATACAGCACGTCAAAACTGTCCTTCAGATAGGTAAAGAACTGCTCACCGGTGTTAAACCCCTGCGGCGAAGCAAAGCGCATGTCGTTAGCCTCGAGCGTATAGGGCACGATCAAGTGCGGCTTCGTCTCACCGTTGGCACACTGCACCTCGGTCCAGAACGGCAAGTCATCACCATAATAATCGCTGTCGTACAACAGTCCACCTTGCTCCACCACCAACCGGCGGGTGTTCGGGCTGTCGCGGCCGGTATACCAGCCGAGCGGTGCCTTGCCGAACAGATCGCGCAATACCGCGATCGCCTGTTGCATATGCTGCCGTTCAGTCGCTTCGTCCATGTGCTGGTAGTGGATCCAGCGCCAGCCGTGGCTGACCACGTCATAATTGGCGTTTTTAATTGCCTCAACCACCAACGGATTACGCGCCAGCGCCATCGCCACGCCAAACACCGTCAACGGCAGGCCACGGCGCTGAAACTCATTATGGATACGCCAGAACCCGGCGCGAGAACCGTATTCGTACAGGGACTCCATCGACATATGCCGTTCAGGGTAGCTGGCCGCGCCGATAATATCGGAGAGAAACTGTTCAGAACCGGCGTCGCCGTGCAGCACGCTATTTTCCGCCCCCTCCTCGTAGTTGAGGACAAACTGCACCGCGATCCGCGCCTGTCCCGGCCAACGAGCATGGGGTGGCTGGCCACCGTAGCCGATCAAATCACGGGGATAATCCTGGTTGAACTGGTACTCACTCATCGCTGTTTCCCTTTACTGATTACCGGTTAAAACCGCCAAACATGCCGGACAGGGGTTTGGCCTGCGGAAAAGCCAGATCGCCGTGTTTGCTGGTGTTCAGACCGAGCGCATGCAACGACTCGATCATTTTTACCGCGGCGCTGACGCCGTCGATCACCGGGATCCCCAGTTCCTGAGTCAGCTCACGCGCCAAATCGGCCATGCCGCCGCACCCGAGCACAATCGCCCCGCTGCCGTCCTGTTGTTTTGCCTGAATACAGTGTTCACGCACCTTTTGCTGCGCCAGACCGCTGCCGTCTTCCAGCGCCAATACCGGCAGATCGATCGCATGCAGTGCGGCGCAGTGGCGCTCAAAGCCGTATTGATGCAGTAAATGCCGCGCAATAACCAACGTACGCGGCAGGGTGGTGACAATGGAAAAACGCGTCGCCACCAGCGTCGCCATATGCATGGCCGCCTCGGCGATGCCAATCACCGGCCGGTTTGCCAACTCCCGCGCTGCCAGCAGGCCCGGATCGCCAAAACAGGCGATAACATGGCCACTGACACCCGCCTCTCGTCCCAACTTCACCTGCTGCAATACGCCGATGGCAGCAATGGCTTCGTCAAAATGCCCTTCTATTGATGGCACCCCTTCCTGCGGGCAGACCGCCAGGATCTCGGTATCGGGTGCGGCCACCGATCGGGCTGCCACAGCAATGGTTTCGGTCATGCTCCGGCTGGTGTTTGGATTGATGACTTGAATGATGCAGCCCGCGGTCATAGCGACTCCCGCGAGCCGGATTCGGCAAAGATTTGGGCAAAGTCCGGCGTTTCATTTACACCCTGGTCAAACCGCAGATTGGCCACAATGTCGTCAAAATGATGGGCCATATGATCCACCAGCGCCGCGCTGTCTTTGTCGCGCAGCAACATCAGCAAATCACTGTGATCGTGGCAGCGACAGCCTTGCTGCCAGGGAGAGCCGTAAACGGCTATCACCAACGATGAACGCAGGGTGAGCAGTGAAACCATCTCGGTCAGCACCTGATTACCGGCGATCGCTTGCAGTTGAACGTGAAACGCGGCAGACAGGCGGATCGCCGCCGCACCGTCCTGATCGCGGTGGGCCTGCTGCTCCTGTGCCACTATCTGTTCCATCGCCAACAAGTGCTCTTCACGGCAGTGAGCAATCACCTGCTGCAGGTTGGCGCACTCCAGCATTTTTCGCGTCTGGAAAACATTCGCCGCTTCGCCCTGCCCCGGCGTGGCGACCTGTGCACCACGTTTGGGCAGTTGGGTGACCAATTGCACTGCGGCAAGGCGCTGCAGCACCCGCCGAATACCGGTACGGCTGACGCCAAAGGTCTCCGCCAACGCTTCTTCCGGCAATTTGCTGCCGGGCAGCAACCTATGCTCAACAATCGCCTTCACCAGCGAGTTGTAAATATGATCGTCTTTATCTTCAATGAAATAACTGGCCTGCTGCCCATGCCACGCGGCGTTGGTACCGATCGCTGTACCGATCATTTTGCTGCTCCCCGTCCCCTTAGATAATCAAATCGTATACAAGAATAATATCTTTTGTATACAAAAATGAGCAGTCTGGCCTGGATCCTGCAAAAGCCCTCTCAGCAATCTTTGCCAAAAAACAGATAACAACATCCGGGTGACGTTCTTGAGAGGAGCACGATTTATGCCAAACCCTAATGAAAACTACAGTCCCAAGCTGTGTAACGACGACCTGGCCCCCACGCGTGACCAGAACTGGAGCTGGTACAACATCTTTTCTTTCTGGATGTCGGATGTACACAGCATGGGCGGCTATGTGGTGGCCGCCAGCTTCTTCGCCCTTGGCCTGTCGAGCTGGCAGGTCTTGATTTGTCTGCTGGTGGGGATTTGCATCGTGCAGTTCTGCGCCAACCTGGTGGCTAAACCCAGCCAGCTCGGCGGCGTGCCCTACGCCGTTTTAAGCCGTCAGGCGTTTGGCGTGTTCGGTGCCAATATTCCGGCGGTGATCCGTGGCATGATCGCCTTCGCCTGGTACGGCATCCAAACCTATCTGGCTTCCAACGCACTGATGCTGACGCTGCTGAAATTCTTCCCGTCGCTGGAGCCGATGACCCAGCCTCATTTCCTCGGGCTGTCGCAACTGGGTTGGGTCTGCTACATCACCATGTGGCTGTTGCAGGCGATGGTGTTTTGGCACGGCATGCAGGCCATTAAGCGGTTTATCGATATCGCCGGCCCAGCCGTTTACGTGGTGATGTTCGCGCTGGCAGGCTGGATTGTTTACCGCGTCGGTTTTTCCAACCTGTCCCTTACGCTGTCGAGCAAAACCCTGAGTACCGGTGAACAGGGTTGGCTGATGCTGACCGCCACCGCGCTGGTAGTGTCTTACTTCTCCGGCCCGCTGCTTAACTTCGGTGACTTTACCCGTTACGGTAAAAGCTTTGCCGAAGTACAGCGCGGTAATCGTTGGGGCCTGCCCTTCAACTATCTGCTGTTCTCGCTGGTGACCGTGGTGATCGTTTCCGGCACCCTGCCGCTGTTTGGGCAGCTCATCACCGATCCGATCGAAACCGTCACCCGTCTCGACAGTGATATCGCCGTCGCCCTGGGTTTACTGACCATGATTGTCGCCACCATCGGCATCAATATCGTGGCCAACTTTGTATCGCCGGCATTTGATTTCTCCAACTGCTCACCACAGAAGATCAGCTTCCGCACCGGCGGCATGATCGCCGCCGTCGGCTCATTCCTGCTGACGCCGTGGAACCTGTTCCAGTCACCCGAGTTGATTCATTACACGCTGGACGTACTGGCCGCCTTTATCGGCCCGCTGTTTGGCATTCTGCTGGTGGACTTTTACATCATCAAGCGCGGTGAACTGCACGTCGACGATCTGTATAACGCCACGCCAAACGGCCGTTACTGGTACAAGAATGGCTTCAATCCGAATGCGATTTGGGCGCTGGTACCGGCCGTGGTGATCGGGCTGGCCATCAGCTTTACGCCGGGCCTGCATCAGGTGGCTAACTTCAGTTGGTTTATCGGTGCGGCACTGGGTGGGGGAGGTTATCGAATCATTGCCCGCCGCGAATGGGCAGCCAATCAGGCAGTGACCTTTGCCAAGGCGGAATTAAGCAAAGATTAAAAACAACGAAGCCCTGAGTTATTGCTAACTCAGGGCTTCTGAATGTTGGCGGAACGGACGGGGCTCGAACCCGCGACCCCCTGCGTGACAGGCAGGTATTCTAACCAACTGAACTACCGCTCCGCGCCGTTCTTCTCTTTCGAGAGGAACGAGGCGCATATTACGGTTGAGCCACTATGGCGTCAATGTCTTTCTCTTACTAAATGAACCGTTTGCACAGTTTTTCAGCTAACAGGGGCGAAAGATTATCTGCCCAGATTAAAACACCGTTATTCCACTTCTGTACGCCACAGGCAGCTGCCGCCCTTTTTCGCCACCAAATCCAGACGCGCCTCGTGAGCCACCACTTCTTCATCGCTGGCGTAGACCACTTTCATCGTCGTCGCCGGGCGCACAATGCGCTGGATGTCCTGAGTTGAATTACTATTCTGCGTATCGCCTTCCATCTGGAATGCCATCGACGTCTGACCGCCGGTCATCGCCAGATAAACTTCCGCCAGGATCTCGGCATCGAGCAACGCGCCGTGCAGCGTACGCTTGCTGTTGTCTATCTCGTAGCGGCCGCACAGGGCATCGAGGTTGTTGCGTTTGCCCGGGAACAGGCGGCGCGCCATTAACAGGCTGTCGGTGATGGTGCAGAAGGTATCGGTCTTCGGAATGCCCTGCTGCAGCATGCGGAATTCGTGATCCATAAAGCCGATGTCGAACGCCGCGTTATGGATGACTAACTCACCGCCGCGGATAAAGTCGATAAACTCATCGGCAATCTGGGCAAAGGTCGGTTTATCTGCCAGGAACTCATCGCTGATGCCGTGAACCCCGTAGGCCTCAGGATCCACCAGCCGATCCGGCTTGATGTAGACGTGGTAGTGACGGCCGGTCGGGCGGCGGTTAATCACTTCCAGCGCACCAATTTCAATGATGCGGTGGCCTTCGTAATGTACCCCGAGTTTGTTCATACCGGTGGTTTCGGTATCGAGGACAATCTGTCTGGTGGTTGTAGAGATCATATTGCAGTGCTCGCAGCGCGTGTTTATGTCAGACTTGGCTTTTATAAAACTGATAGGAAGAGTCTACCAGAGATGCTCAAACAGGTAGAAATTTTCACCGACGGCTCCTGCCTTGGCAACCCGGGCCCCGGTGGTTATGGCGCAATACTGCGTTATAAGCAGACTGAAAAAACCTTCAGCGCGGGCTTCCGCCTGACCACCAACAACCGCATGGAGATGATGGCGGCGATTGTCGCGCTGGAAGCTCTGACCACCCCTTGCGAAGTGGTGCTGAGCACCGACAGCCAGTATGTGCGCCAAGGCATTACCACTTGGATCCACAACTGGAAAAAGCGCGGCTGGAAAACGGCCGACAAAAAACCGGTCAAGAATGTCGATTTATGGCAGCGATTGGATTTGGCCATTCAGCGCCACACCGTCAAATGGGAATGGGTCAAGGGCCATGCCGGCCATCCGGAAAACGAACGCTGCGACGTGCTGGCGCGCGATGCGGCCGGTAATCCAACCCAGGATGACGTCGGTTATAAACCGGAAAGTTAAGGCAGTTTGCGATAACTCTTGGTCGCGCCGACGGCGCGGCTGAGCGCAGGCTTCCTGGCACCGAACTTCATCGGTGTTGGCGTCAGCGGCAAGGTGCGTTTACGCGCCACAATCACGCTCATGCACCCCAGCGCCGGTAAGTGAGTGCATAAAAACTTCCCGCCTTTACGCTGCCACGGCAACACGTGAAAACGCGACTGGTGCAGTACCTCATAATTCAGCAGGCTCAGCCAGTCCAACAGGCGCATCTGGGTGAACATCCGACTGATATAAGGCTGACGTTGGCGTAACCCGGGAACCAGCTTGCCCAACCCCAGTAAACTGAACGGATTGAAGGTGCTGATTACCAGCCAGCCGTCGTCGATCAGCACGCGATCAACCTCACGCAGCATGCGGTGCGGATCGTCAGCATAAGACAGCGTATGCGCCAACAGGCAGGCATCCACCGACTTGGCGGCAAAGGGAAGCTGGTAAGCATCAGCGACCACCTGCAGGTTATCGCCTTCCAGACCCACATTCACCTGATGAGAAATGGCGCATTTGTCGGTTGCCAGGCTGGCGCTGAGATTGCCGAGCTTTAGCAGGTGGAAACCAAACAGCTTCGACCACCAGGGTTGCAACTGCCGCTCGAGCGCCTCACGATAGTATTCCCCCCACGGCAACTCCGCCCAGGACTGTGGGCCGGTGAGCTTTTGTAGAGTATGGGCTGGTTTCATGATTTATTATCTTCTTTCAAGCCGTTGCCAACGAGAGGTCCAACATGAATCTTATCAGTATTCCCGCCTTCCAGGACAATTACATTTGGTTATTGGATGACCAGCAGGGGCATTGCACGATCGTCGATCCCGGCGAGGCACAGCCGGTGTTGGCAGCGCTGGACCGCCTGAATCTGACACCTGACGCGATCCTGCTGACCCACCATCATCACGATCACGTTGGCGGTGTAGCGCAAATTGCAGCGCGCTATCCCGGGCTAAAAATCTATGGCCCGCAGGAAACCGCCGACAAAGGTGCTAACCACATTGTTCATGACGGCGAAACCATCGAAATCAACGGTCGAAAATTCGCCACCATCGCGGTTCCCGGACATACATTGGGCCATGTAGCATTCTATAGCGCACCTTATCTGTTCTGCGGAGACACTATTTTCTCTGCTGGCTGCGGCAGGCTTTTCGAAGGAACCGCCGAGCAAATGTACGACGCATTTCAACAGCTCGCGCAACTTCCCGATAACACCTTAATTTGTTGCGCGCATGAATATACGCTTTCAAATCTTAAGTTTGCGCGGGCTATTTTGCCGGAAGATCGACAGATTGAAACATATCAGCAACAAGTCGAGGCGTTACGGGCAAAAGGCCAACCCAGCGTCCCTACCCTGCTACAATTAGAGCGTAAAATTAACCTATTCTTACGCTGCCATGACACTGATTTACAAAAGAAATTAGGCTTCAACACGCCACCAAAGCACCTTCATTCAGTTTTTTCCGAATTACGCCTGCGAAAAGACAACTTCTGAGCTTTTAGTTGTGTTGTTTGGCGAAGCAACGTATGATTGCTCGTCTTTTAAGCAACTATATTGACACACACATGAAGGCTAAAGCGATATTTCTCGCCTCAGTCTTGCTAGTGGGGTGCCAGTCGTCCAGGCAGGACGCACCGGCCCCAGAACAGCATGCACAGAGTTTGTCTTCGGCAGGTCAAGAAGGTGAAGCAGGAGAGTACACAGCGAATGGTCGAGCGAGCTCGGCGCGGTGGCTAGATAACAATAGTGGTGCCGCGCAACAGAACCTGTGGAACTTCATTAGCGACGAGCTGAAGATGGAGGTTCCGGAAAATTCCCGGATCCGTGATCAAAAAAGAAAGTACCTAAAAAGTAAGAGCTATCTCCACGATGTAACATTACGGGCAGAGCCGTACATGTACTGGATAGTCGGGCAGATTAAGAAACGCAATATGCCGATGGAACTGGTACTGCTACCCATAGTGGAGAGCGCTTTTGACCCCCACGCCACGTCAAGTGCCAACGCCGCAGGGCTATGGCAAATCGTGCCGCAAACGGGTCGGAATTATGGTTTGAAAAACAACCAGTGGTATGACGGGCGACGCGATGTCGTGGCCTCGACGACTGCTGCGCTTGATATGATGCAGTATTTGAACCGCATGTTTAACGGCGACTGGTTACTGACCATTGCTGCTTATAACAGTGGTGAAGGCCGTGTCATGCAGGCGGTTAAGGCGAATAAACGCCAGGGTAAGCCAACCAATTTCTGGGCATTGTCGCTTCCACGTGAAACGTCAATTTATGTCCCGAAAATGCTGGCGCTGAGCGACATCATTAAGAACAGCAAAAAGTACGGTATCAATCTGCCTAAGACTGATAACACCCGTGCACTGGCGCGTATTGATGTTGGGCAGCAAATACAGTTAACTCAGGCGGCTGAGATGGCTGGGCTTTCGCTGACCAAGATGAAAGCTTACAACCCAGGCTACAAAAAAGGCGTTACGGCACCCAACGGGCCCCATTACATTATGGTTCCCAAAGGTCATGCCGATCAGCTGAAAGACTCGTTGGCCGATGGCCAGATCGCAGTGACTCAGCCAACCACCCAGTTGGCGAAGAACAGCGGTTTGTCCGGTGGCAGCTCGTATAAAGTGCGCTCCGGCGACACGGTATCGGGCATTGCCAAGCGGTTGAATATCAAGTCCAGCGATTTGCAGAGTTGGAACAATTTACGTGCCAGGAGCACGCTAAAAGTTGGGCAAACCCTGCAAGTGGCCAGCAACACCGGCAGTAACAGCAGTATCACCTATCAGGTTCGTAAAGGTGATTCGCTTGCCAGTATTGCACGTCGTCACGGCGTCGATATTAACGACGTGATGCGTTGGAACTCAACGCTTGCCAAGGCCAGCAGCAGCCTGCAACCGGGTCTGAAATTGACCTTGTTTGTCAGCGATAAAACGTCGCCGGATACCTAAATTTTCGGCACAAAAAAAGCACCCTTCGGGGTGCTTTTTTATTGTCTGTGACCCGTCCTGAATACGGGGGGGAACCTTACCAATGCGGTTTGTCGGCCTCTGGATGAAACTCCACCAGCAGTGGATTATGATCCGACGCGCTGGTCACCAGGACCGAAGCCTCTGCCACCCCCATATTGCGATAAAACACAAAATCCAGCGGGCGACCAAAAGCCTTGCGGCGGTGATCATCGGTGAAGTTCACCTCACGCAGCGCCATATCGCTGGCGAACTGATAGAGCGCATTAATTCGTTTACGGCTCCAGGCATTAAAATCCCCGGCCATGATCACCGGCCCGTGGTGATGGGCAATCTGCTCACCAATCGGCCCCAGTTGCTTGCTGTAAACGTCCACGCCCAGGCTGAAATTCACCGCATGAATATTCACTACCATCAATAACTGACCGTTAAACAACGGGTAGACGGTGATCAACGCCGACTTGGCCAATCGCAGTAAGGGCTCACGTTCACGTAGCGGACAGCAATAGACCGGATGTGCCGCCGCCAGCGTCATTACCCCGGAAGGATGCTGCGGTAACACAAATGCCGGCACCTGATCGGCTGCCAGATAGTTGGACGTAGCAAAGCTCACCAGTTCAGGTGTGGTTTGCGCTTCCTGCAACAGCACCAGTTGCGCATCCTTGCCATAGCTTTTCAGCACCGAAAGCCAGTCGGCTCGCTGCTGTTTAAAGATATTCCACACCATGACCCGTAACGCGCCGGACGTGGGCAATGCAGCCCCGGGCGGCAGCGCTTGGTCGATGGCGCCAGGGAAAATTCGCTCAACTGGCTGACCTGCAACATACCTCATTGCATAAGTTCGTTTCGGCACGCTATTCGCCTATTTCCCATTAGGATGAAACTGGCGGTGACATTCCCGCCAACAATGAATTGATTATACGCCTGCCCTCGGCTGACGGCATGGCTTTTAGGGGTTATACCCTTTCAGTTATAGGGGCGTGATGCAGGGATTTCAATCTTCTGACAGTATATGTGTGTAAAGGTTGGCGGTGGCGTGTCATAAATGCGAAAAGGCCCGCAAAATGCGGGCCAGAGAAGAGAAAGCTATAAGATTCAGGCCAATTGCTGCCGGTACTTCTTATCCAGCCTGCCGCTGACACCCACCAGTAACAGCGCCACCAGCACAATCAACGCACCAATCCACGGCGTTTGCGCCAGACCCAAGGTCGCCACGGTTTGGCCACCAATCACGGAGCCAAGGGCAATACCCACATTAAAGGCCGCAATGTTCAGGCCGGAAGCCACATCCACTGCGTTTGGCTGGTACTGCTCGGCTTTTTGTACCACATACACCTGCAGACCCGGAACGTTACCAAAGGCAAATACCCCCATGACGATCACCGTCAGCAACGCGGCAATGCTGTGGCTGGCAGTGAACTGGAACACCAGCAACAGAACGGCCAGAGCGGCGAAAATAAAGCTCAATGCACGCACCGCTCCGTGACGATCCGCCAGCTTGCCACCCCAGATATTACCAATCGCCACCGCAATACCGTAGGCCAGCAGGATCCAGCTGACTGCCGGAGCGGAGAAGCCCGCCAGTTCCTGCATCATCGGCGCCAGGAAGGTGAAGGTAGTGAACACGCCACCGTAACCCAGTGCAGTAATAGCGTAAATCAGCAACAGGCGAGGATGCGTCAGCACTTTAAACTGGTCTTTAATGCTGGCACTGGCCTGATTTTTAATGTTGTTTGGCACCAAAATAGCGCTGGCCACGGTGGCGATCACACCAATCAGTGATACTGCCAGGAAGGTTTCACGCCAGCCAAAGTGCTGGCCGATAAAGGTCCCCAAGGGCACCCCAGTCACCAGCGCCACGGTCAGGCCGCCGAACATAATGGCAATCGCCGAGGCGGCCTTCTCTTTCGCCACCAGGCTGGTAGCAATGGTAGAACCGATTGAGAAGAACACCCCATGGGCCAGACCGGTCAGCAGACGCGCTATCACCAGCGACTCATAGCCTGGCGACTGCCAGGCCAACAGGTTACCCAGGGTGAACAGCACCATCAGGCTGATCAACAGCAGCTTGCGCGGCACACGGGCGGTTAACGCCGTCAGCACCGGCGCACCAATGGCCACGCCGATAGCATAAATGGTCACCAGCAGCCCGGCGGACGGCACAGTTACCCCTAACTGCTCTGCAATCGTCGGGATGAGTCCGACAATCACAAATTCCGTCGTACCAATAGCAAAGGCACTGATGGTCAATGCAAGTAATGCGAGAGGCATCTTTTTTACTCCAAATAGCGTTCAGGTTGATGACGGCTATTATCGGCCTATGCTTAAATGATAAAAATGCTCAAAATATCAAATTAATTTTGCCAAAGGAGCAACAGTGAAAGCGAACTCCGATGAACTCATCACCTTCGTCACCGTGGTAGAAAGCGGCAGCTTCAGCCGGGCGGCAGAACAACTTGATCAGGCGAATTCGGTGGTCAGCCGTACGGTCAAGAAGCTGGAAACCAAACTGGGCGTGACGTTGCTTAACCGCACTACGCGCCAGATCAGCCTGACGCAGGAAGGGGAGAACTATTTCCGTCAGGTGCAGAAGGTACTGAGTGATATGGCGGCGGCAGAGAATGCGTTGATGGAAAGCCGTCTGCGTCCGCAGGGGTTGCTACGCGTCGATGCCGCCACACCGGTAGTACTGCATGTATTAACGCCGCTGGTGGCAGAGTTTCGGGCGCTCTACCCGGAGATGACGTTGTCGCTGGTGTCATCGGAGAACTTTATCAATCTGATCGAGCGCAAGGTGGATATTGCCATCCGCGTCGGTGAGTTGACCGACTCCAGCCTGAAGGCACGCAAACTGATGACCAGCTATCGGCGCGTTCTCGCCTCCCCCGCCTATTTGTCGCAGTACGGCACCCCGCAGACGGTAGAAGAATTAGAGCAGCACTGCTGCATTGGTTTTAACGACCTGCCCAGTCTGAACCGCTGGCCGTTGGCCTGTGCCGACGGTCGCCAGTTAGAGATTACCCCGGGCCTGACCACCAACAGTGGTGAAACCCAGCGTCACCTGTGCCTGCACGGCAACGGTATTGCCTGCCTGTCGAATTTTATGATTGATGAAGATATCAAGCGCGGCGATCTGGTCCCCATTTTGGTTGCTGAAACCCTGCCAGTAGCAATGCCAGTCAATGCCGTGTATTACAGCGACAGTGCAGTCAGCAACCGCCTGCGCAGCTTTATCGATTTTATCAGTGAGCGTTTGGCACCATAAAAAAAGCGCCCGTTTGGGCGCCCTGATGCATAGATGCTAGAGAATCAATCCCAGTTCGGTGCCAGGCCTTCCGGGCTGACCAGACGGCCATTGTTTTCCAGACTGGCGATTGCCGCCATTTCCTCGGCGGTCAGCGTCAGTTGCTGCGCCAACAGGTTGCTCGCCAGGTTTTCACGTTTGGTCGATGATGGGATCACCGCGTAACCCAATTGCAGCGCCCAGGCCAGGATAACCTGTGCCGGAGTAGCGTTGCGGCTTGTCGCGATAACCTTGATGGTCTCATCCTGCAGCGCCTTGCCATAGGCCAGCGTCATGTAGGAGGTGATGGCAATGCCGTGCTGCTGGGCGAACTCCACTACCTTACGGTTCTGTAAATACGGCGACAGCTCGATCTGGTTAGTGGCGATCTGGTCCGCGCCTACCGCATCAATCGCCTGCTGCATCAGATCCAGAGTGAAGTTGGACACGCCAATCTGACGGGTCAGGCCCAGCTTTTTGGCTTCCGCCAACTCAGCCATAAACTCCGCGACAGAGACTTCGTCATTCGGCGACGGCCAGTGGATCAGGGTCAGATCAACATAGCGGGTTTGCAGTTTGCTCAGGCTCTCTTGCAGGCTTGGGATCAACTTGCCCTTCGCCAGGTTGGCGATCCAAACCTTGGTGGTGATGAACAGCTCTTCACGCGGGATACCGCTGGCGGCGATCGCCTGGCCGACTGCCGCTTCGTTTTCATAGATCTGTGCGGTATCAATGACGCGATACCCCAGTGCCAGCGCGGTGCTGACCGAGTCGATTACAACCTGATCCTGAAGACGGAAGGTACCTAAACCAAATGCAGGGATGCTCATAATTTTATTCTCTCATTAGGATGTTGAAGCGATATGGGAGGATTATGGCAACTGTTTTGTTGATCAAAAACGCCCTATTGTGCATAAGACTTTTGATTAAAATACAACAATTGCCGGGGTAAGCACCCCGGCAAGGCAAGATTACGCCCAGCGGCGCAGGATCAGCGAGGTATTGATACCACCAAACGCGAAGTTGTTCGACTGCACAAACTCGGTATCAATCTGGCGATAGCCGCCCATGATGTAATCCAGATCGCCACAAGCGCTGTCCGGCTCGCTGAGGTTGATGGTCGGCGCAAAGCTTCCTTCACGCATCATCTCCAGCGCCATCCAGGCTTCCAGCGCGCCACAGGCACCCAGCGTATGACCAAAGTAGCTTTTCAACGAGGAGATCGGCGTGCTATTGCCAAAAATCGCCGCCGTTGCCTGACTTTCTGCGATATCACCACGATCGGTCGCCGTGCCGTGAGCGCTAATATAACCAATATCACCGATCGCCAGCCCGGAGGCCTTCAGTGCCTGCTGCATGCAGATCTGCATGGTTTCCTGCTGCGGTTGGGTAATATGCGCGGCATCGCAGTTGGTGGCAAAGCCGACAATCTCGCCGTAAATGGTAGCACCGCGCGCCAGCGCATGATCCAGTGACTCCAAAATCAGCGTCCCCGCCCCTTCACCAATTACCAACCCGTCACGTTGACGGTCAAACGGGCGTGGCGAAAGCGCCGGGTGATCGTTCTGCTGGCTGGTGGCGAACAGCGTGTCGAACACCGCCGCCTCCGAAGGACACAGCTCTTCGGCTCCGCCAGCCACCATCACCGTCTGATACCCATGGCGAATGCTCTCGTAGGCGTAGCCAATGGCCTGACTGCCTGAGGTGCAGGCGCTGGAGGTCGGGATCACCCGGCCGCGCAGGCCAAAGAACAGGCCGGTATTCACCGCCGCGGTGTGGGGCATCATCTGCACATAGGTGGTACCGGTAATATTGCCGGTGTGCTTCTCGGTTAGCATGGTGGCGAACTCGCTGACCGGCTTGGTGCTGCCGGTCGATGAGCCGTAAGCGATACCGGTCTCACCGTTGGTCAGTACCGCCTCACCCAGCAGCCCAGCCTGCTCAAGTGCCAGTTCGGTTGCCCGCGTGGCCAACAGTGAAACCCGGCCCATCGAACGAATACGCTTGCGGGTATAGTGCTCCGGCAATACAAAATCCTCGACCGGTGCGCCAAGGTGGGTATTCAGCCCCTGATATTCTTCCCATTGCGTCATGTAACGCACCGCATTCTGGCCCTGCTTCAACCGGCTGGAGACATCCGCCCAGTTATTGCCGAACGCCGTCACACCGGCCATGCCGGTAACTACCACTCGTTGTGTCATACCATTCCTCCATTAATGGAAATGACCTGCCGCGTCACATAGCCGGCAATATCCGACATCAGATAGCTGGCCAGCCCGGCCACCTCTTCCGCCGAGCCCATGCGTTTAAGCGGGATAACACGCATCGCTTCATCCAGCGCCGCCGGCTCCATGTCAATCATGCCGGTATCAATCAGGCCAGGCGCGATGCAGTTAACGGTGATTTTGCGTTTCGCCAGCTCGATTGCCAGCGCCTTGCAGGCACCGATCACCCCGGCCTTGGCCGCACTGTAGTTGACCTGCCCACGGTTACCCATCACGCCGGAAACCGACGACAGCGCGATAATCCGCCCGCCCTTGCGCAAGCCAATCATCGGCATCACGCAGGGGTGCAGCACGTTGTAGAAGCTGTCGAGATTGGTATGGATCACGCCATCCCAGTCGTCTTCACTCAGCGCAGGGAAAGCGCCATCGCGGGTAATGCCCGCATTGTTCACCACGCCATAATAGGCGCCGTGGGTTTCAATATCCTGTTCCAGCACCTCACGGCACTGGCTGCGGTTGCTGATATCAAACTGAATCAACCGCCCTTGCCCACCGGCGTTGGTAATTTGCTGCAGTGTCTGTTCTGCCCCGGTCTTATCGCTGTGGTAGTGAACTACCATCAAAAAGCCATCGGCAGCCAGACGGCAGGCAATGGCCTGACCGATCCCTTTACTGGCGCCGGTGACTAAAACGGAACGCATCATGCGTCTCCCCTTAAGGTCGTCAATTGAATGATTTCTTGTTGATCAGGCTGGTAAGTATTCAGCCTGCCCTGTGCGATGCGCACATTATCGATACTGATTTCACACTCAAAACTGGCTAACTTTTCGTCTTTTAACAGTTGCTGCACGCTAACCAACAGTTTGCTGCCGGCAGGAAAAACCGGTAACTCGCAGTGAATCGCCCGCCCGCCCAGCAACATGCCCAACTGCGGCGGCTGAGCGCTCTGGCGGCCATGCCAGCCACTCCAGACGCCAATCGCCTGCGCCATCAGCTCAATGCCATACCAGCCCGGCAGCGCGCCTTGCGCGTCAAGAAACGGCGCCAGCACGCCGTCGGCGCTGACCGTAACGGCACAGCGGGCATGCTCTTCACCTACCTCAAGCACCTGTTCCAGCAGCACCATTGGTGATGCATGAGGCAAATAGTATTCGGCAGCGTGATAGTGATTCATCAGGCTTCTCCCAACAGCAGACAAGCATTGTTACCGCCGAAGGCAAACGAATTGGACAGAATCGCACGTTGACGCAGCGGTTGTTGCTGGCAAACCAGGCCTATTGGTGCCAATTCGGCATCACGCGGCACGCGACTGAAATCTTGCTGCGGCAGTGGCAACGGCTGGGTCAGCAATAGCCAGCTCAACGCCGCTTCGACCGCACCGGCAGCGCCCAACGTGTGGCCGGTAAGATGCTTGGTAGAACTGCACGGCGTCTGGCTACCAAACAGGCGATTGACCACCTGCGCTTCAACTTGGTCGTTAAGCCGTGTGGCGGTGCCGTGCAGGTTAATATAACCAATTTGCCCGGCGTTCAGACCGGCTTGCCGCAGCGCCATGCGGATGGCCCGTTCGGCTCCTTCACCGGCGGGATGCGGTGCCGACATATGCCAGGCATCGGAAGATTCACCGACGCCCAACAGTGCGACCGGTGCAGGTTCCCGCGTTAACAACATCAACGCTGCCGCCTCGCCGATATTAATGCCACTACGCCCAGTGGCGAACGGCGTACAGCGTTCCGCTGACAGTGACTCCAGGCTGTGGAAACCGTTAATCGGCATTTGGCACAGGCTGTCGGCACCGCCAACAATCGCCGCATCCACCAGCCCGGCTTCAATCAGGCGTTTGCCGCTGATAATGGCACGCGCACTGGAGGAACAGGCGGTAGACAGGGTATAAGCCGGGCCACGGGTAGCAAGAAAAGCGCTGAGAAACAGGCCAGGATCGCCCAACTCCTGCTGCTGATAATCATAACCCTGCGGCCACTGCCCCGCCTGATACTGTTGCAGCGCCAACTCACCTTCGTGGATACCGGAGGTACTGGTGCCCATAATCACTGCGACACGATCCGCGCCGTAGCGGGCAATAGCCTCGCGCACTGGCGTGTCGATCTGCGCCAATGCTGCCAGCAGCAGGCGGTTGTTGCGGGAGTTATGCTTTTTGAGGGACTCGGGAATGGCAGGCAGTTCGCCCTGTACATTTCCGAACCAGGATGGCGCGCCCCCGAGCAGCCACTGCGTCTGCTGCTGCATGCCGGGCGACACGCCACGCGCCAGATTTTCCGCTATCTGCGGCAAACTGTTACCCAACGCATTCACCATCCCTACGGCGGAGAAGTAGATCATTATTCGCTCCCCAGGTTCTGAATGGTGATGCGGTAATGGAAGGCGGATTGGGCGATAGACTGCGGTTCACGCCGCCCGTCCCCCTGCTGATAACGGATTTCACTGATGATCGTCCCACGATCGTCATACAGACGCCGCACCTGCGGTTGATCTTCCAGCCGCCACCCGGCAGGCAGCAAAGGTTGCCAGTCCGCCAACGGCCAATAGCTCAGCATGATGTCGGCCAACACCTGGCTGGCGGGCGGCAATTCGCCCACTTTGATCAACTGTTCGGTGTGGATCCCCTGACGATCGTAGGTCAGGTTGAACAACCGGATACCGAGCGGCGACATACCGACCAATTGCAGGCGCTGGCCGTCGGCATTGAGCAATACCAGCATCGAATGCTGCTGCCCTTTCACTTCGGCAGTCAGCAGTTGTTGCTGACTGAACGGCTGAGCCAGCGTCGGTGCGGGTAATGTCACCCGAGTGCCGGGTTTCAGCCACGCCTGCGGCAGGGTTGGATCCTGCGAACCGGCACAACCGGCCAGCACCGCGACCAGCGTTAACAGCATCATTCGTAAGCCACGCATCAGGCTTTTCCTCTTTTTCTTTTTGTTGCTAACGTCAGCGGCGCTAACAGAAAGGCGACGGCGATGCCGCTGCTCAATACAATGCCAAAACTGCTGATGGCCTGAGTATGGCTCAGCACCAGCATGCCAAAGGTCAATTGGGTGGTGAATACCGCCATAAAGATGGCAAACATCGAGGTGGTCGGCGTCCCCCGGGGATTGGTAAAGAACAACGTATAATTAATGCCGATCCCCAATACCAGCACCAACGCCAGCAGCGAGAACAGGTTCAGCGTATGGCCGCTCAACGCCAAGACCGCAATACCGCTGCCCAGCGACAACAGCGTCGGCACCATGCAGCGCAGGCCATGACGCAGGCCAAAACGCCACAGATAAATCAGCGCGATCGCCACCACTGACAGCATCAGCAGATAGGAAAGATACAGCCGGTACTGGCCAAAGAGTTCACTGAATTCGGTTTTCCGGTCGATCCAACCGGTACCCGGCACCTGTTCAGCCAATGCCTGCATCGCCGTGCTGTTCTGTACACCATTGACCGGTACCAGCGCCGCGCTGCGCCCATCGGGAAGCGTCAGCCACAGCAGTCGCCAACCCTCGCTGACCACGCTGCCCAACCACTGATCCGGTTTCACCCATTCAGCGGTCAAGTCAGGGGCTTTCAGGGTCAGGTCCGCCTGCTGTAATTGCGTCATCACCTGTGGTGCCACCCGCTGCAACAGAGCGACGTTCTGCTGCTGGCGCTGGAGTGAAGGCAGAGGTAACAGACGATAATCCGCCAGCACGCCCTGCCGTTTTGCCTGCGCCAGTTTGGGCTGCAGCAGCTCGATGCGCTGCAACAACTGTTCGGCATTTTCGCCGTAGACCACCAGCCATTTCTGATCGTTATGCTGACCCGTCAATGCCGCGATGCGTTGTTCCTGTTGCTGTAACGCCGTGGGTAACGCCTGCAATTGGCCAATGTCGTCGTCGACCTTCAACTGGCTGAAACCGGCCACCACCAGCAACAAGACCGCTGCGGGCAACCCATAGCGCAGTAAGGGACGATGTCGCCAGGCATGCAGCCAGCCCAGGATAAGCGGCAAACCTGGAGCCGGCCGCACCGGCAGCCGACGCGACAATCGGGGATACCAGCAAATCACGGTAAGACAGGCGGCGCTGAGCCCGGCAGCGGCAAACACCGCCAACTGCTGCAAACCCGGGAACGGCGCAATCAATAGCGCCAGGTAAGCCACCACGGTGGTCAGCAAGGCCATCGACAACGCCGGCAACAGCTTTTGTAAACTGGCCAACGGCGTCGATTGCTCACCATGCACCATACGTTCGGTCAGGAAATAGAGCGTGTAATCGGCCGAAATGCCGACGATGCTGATGCTCAACACCAGCGTCATCAAATGTATTTCACCAAAGGCCAACAGCGTGGCGACGGTGCCCGCCAAGGCGCCCATCCCCACCGATAACCCGCACAATAGCAGCGGCAGCGGTGAACGGAACATCAACAGCACCAATACAAATACCCCCACCACCGACGCCAGGCCAATAGTGGAAATATCCCGCTCGGCCTGTTGGCTGGCGTAATTGCTGTAATACAGCGTGCCGCGGTTCAGCACCTCTGCGCCCGGCCAGCGCTGCTGCAGTTGTTGCTGCAATACCGTAAGTTTGTCCACCGTGCGCCGGGCACTGCTGATGTCATAAGAAGAGGCGCTTAACTCGGCGTGCAGCAGATACCAACTGCGGCCCTGTGCATCACGCGCCACCAGCCAGCCATTGGACAGGCTCAGCAAGCCACCGTTTTGTTGCTGTGCCAGCTGCGAGGCTCGCACCAACATCAGCGGATCGTTAGCCAGCTCCTTGCCACTGACACCGGCGAAAGCAGAATAGAGTTGCCCGAGGATCCACTGGCTTTGCGCATCCGCCCCCTGCAACAACCGTTGCCGGGTGGCATCGTCCAGCAACACATTACGGTGCTGGTAGAAGAAACGGCCCCACTGCTGCTGACGTTGCGCATCCATTGGCCCGCCAACCTGCTGCAGTTCCGGCATCTGGCGTAATTGCTGCCACCACCAGTCCACCGCAGCGCTGTCAGCTCCTGGCGGCGGGCTGACCAGCCACATCAGTTGGCGGTCGAGTCGGCGGCTGAAACCCTCGGCCAACTCATCCGGTACGCCCACCAGTTGCTGCTTCGGTAATAACGCCAATACGCTGCTGTTGATCTGGCTGCGCGGCAACAGCCAGCACAAAGCCGCCAGCAGCAGCAGGCAAATCGCCAGCCAGCCAAACGCCAACCGCCGGTGCAATTCAGGACGCAAAACGCTGTTGCTCCTCGGCGGTCAGCGTCTGTGGTGCCGTACGCTGGTTAAAGAAGCGGATATGGGTGGCATCACTTTGCATATCATCGATATCAATGGTTTCCAGGAATTGCGCACCGTTGAGGGTAATTCGCTTGAACAACTTGTCGAGAGGGGTGGTTTTGGGTGTCAGCACCAGTCGCCATTGGTTACTCCCCAAATCACTGAACTGCAAAGCAAAGTTTTGATCCAGCGCCTGGCTGTCGGCGTGAAACAGCGCGGTCAGCAGGTGGTTGAACTGAAACATTTGCGGATTGTTGTCCGCCGTTACCACCTGCGGCGGCTGGCCTGCCAGGGTTTGCACCATGCGCTTATCATCCAGCAGCAGGGTCAACGGGAAAGGTTTCTGTTGCGCCCACCAAAGCCCTTTTTGCTGAGAAATCAGCAGTTCACCGCTGGATTTCAAAGGTTTCGTCATACCGCTGATGCTGCGCTGCTGTTCGAACTCGGCGCGCAACACCGGCTGTTGGCTAAAGCGCTGTTGCAATTCCGGCAACGTGACCGCCTGGACGCTCAGGCTGAAAAAGGCGATAAGAACCCATAACCCGTACTTCATTGCGCCCCCTCAATGTTGTCCAGCAGCACCTGCGGTGAGGCAAAGCACATTTCTTTGCTGTCAGCGTCTACCGCAACCTGAATGGTATGACCGCGGGTGGTGGTTTTGCCGCTCTCCGCATCCAGAATTCGGTAGCCAATGCGCAGGCGGTTTTCATATTCTTCCAGCTCGGCGCAAACGATAATGCGCTGTTCAAACAGCACCGGCGCGATGTATTTCACTCGCGTATCCACGATCGGCCAGACATAGCCTGAAGCCTGCATCTGCCGATAACCGTAACTGAACTGTTTGAGCAGCGCTTCGCGCGCGATCTCAAAATAACGGAAATAGTTGCCGTGCCACACGACGCCCATGGCATCGGTATCATGGAAAGGGATAGCGATTTCAATACTGACGGAGAATCGCGGATCGTCTTTTAGCTTCATGTCTCAGGCCCCTGTTGCGCTGACGGCTGCGCCGCCAACTGCCAGAAATCGAAAAAATTAAACCAGTCGAGCGGTGCCAGCAGGCAATAGTGCTCCAGCCGTGCGGCATAACTATCCACCGCATCTTGCAACGCCTGCTGGCGCTGCTGACGGGGTAATAACAGCGGATCGGCAAACGGCTCGAAATAAACGTTCAGGCGCCCCTGCTGCTTGAGACCGAACATCAGAAATACCGGGCAACGCAGTGCGGCAGCCAGCACAAAGGGTCCCTGCGGGAAAGGGGCCGGTTGGCCGAGAAAGCGGCTCCATACTACGCGGGGTTGCTCACCTCGCTGATGTTTACCGGCAGAGGTGCGATCGCCGACAATCGCCACCCATTCACCGGCATCCAGCTTGTCCTGCAGCCGCATGGCCGTTTCCGGCCCCAGCGACGTCACTGAGATCAAATTCAGATTGGCGCGCGGGTTCACTTCTTTCATCACCTGGTTGAAGCGCTCGGCGTGCTCGGTAAACACCAGGGCATTCACCTTTACGCCCGAATCCAGCTCACCCAGGGCACGGCAGGACTCGATATCCCCCAGGTGCGAAGCCAGGATCAGCGTACCTTTGCCGGAAGCTATCTGGCGTTCACAGCCGGCGCGATCCACCAGCCGAATGTCATTCAGCTCCCCGCGCCAACTCGCCAGCTTGTCGAGCATCGCCTCGCCAAAACGCATAAAGTGATGGAAGCTGCTGAGCGGTGCAGGCAACGGCTGCTGCCGACTCTGGGCGAACTGCCGCAGACGCTGCAGGTAATCGCGCGATGCCTCACGCTGGCGACGCCCGGTCAGCCAGAAATAACCGATCACCGGATACAGCAATACTTGAAATGCCCGGTGACCAAACACCCGGTAGATCTGTAGCATCAGCCGGATGCCCCACAGGCCATGGCGCTCCTGGGTCGTCGACCAATGTTGTGGATTAGCCGACCGTTGGCGTTGCCGCAGCAAACGAGGAATACGCAGCAACATGCCAAAGAACAAACGGGTATGCATCCAGGAGATACGCAGATTATCGCGCAGCGCGTCAAAATGAGAAACGCCGTCGGCCGGATAGGTGACGCGCGTCGGCAAAAAGCGGCTGGGGATCCCCTGCCAATACAGTCGAACCATCACTTCGGTATCGAAATCCATACGCTTGCCGAGCGGATGGCGCTTGGTTAACGCCAGCGTCGGTCCCACCGGATAAACGCGGAAACCGCACATGCTGTCTTTCAACGACAGCGACAGGGTTTCTATCCATACCCAGACATGGGTGACATAGCGACCATACAGGCGAGCTTTTGGCACCGAGCTGTCGTAAATGGGGCGGCCGGAAATCAGGCAATCCGGATGAGCGCGCGCCTCGTCGATCATGGCCGGGATATCACTCAGTTGATGCTGGCCGTCGGCATCCACCTGTACAGCGTGGCTGTAACCCTGCCGTTGTGCCAACTGCAGACCGGCGATCACCGCCGCCCCTTTCCCCTGGTTTTTCTCCAATCGCAGCAACCTGACCCACGGCAGCTCCGCAGCCAGGCGTTGCAGTTCCCCGGCGGTGTCGATATCGCTGCCATCGTCCACGATCAGACATGGCAGGCCATAGCCGGCTAACGAGCTCAGCACCGCGGCCATCATCTGCCCGTGATTGAAACAGGGGATAACGAGACAGGGGGTGAAGGGGGCGCTCACTGACATAATGAGATCTTACCGCTGCTGGCGATCGTTTCACCCACGCGGTAGCTGAATAACAGTTTATGCCGCACCGGCTGCCATTCAAGCTGCAACAGTACGGTTTGCTCCGGCAACAGGGGTTGTTGAAATTTGACCACTTCGATCCCTTTGAACCCGGCCTCGATAGCCAGCAATTGCCGCGCATACTGCATCACCCAGTTCAACTGCGTGACCCCCGGCAGGATCGGATGTTCCGGGAAATGGCCGCGAAACCAAAACAGCCCGGCGGGCAAACGCAGCTGCAGGCTGGCATGGGTGGCGTCACTCACCTGCTGTTGCAGCACCTCAGGTTGCATCATAAAAACAGCTCCTGTAGTTCAGCATAGGCGCGCTTGCCCTGCGGATTCAGCGGAATGGCATCGATAATACGCCAGCGGCGCGGCAGAGCCACCGGCTCCAGCCAGCCCCGCAGCGCCTGATGCAGTTTGCGGGTTAACTCCCCTTCGGACAGGGTTTGTCGACAGGTTTCGCCATAGGATGACAACACGATCACCGCTACCAATACCGTGCGTCCTGTTTGCTGCTGCGTTAACACCGCAGCATCGGCGATCTCCGGCAGCGAAGTCAGTCGGCGCTCAATTTCGCTTAGCGACAGGCGTTTCTCTTCCAGTTTGATAATACGGTCGGCGCGGCCGTTTAATTGAAATTGTCGGCCATCCGGTGCGAGCTGAATAATATCGCTCAACACCAGTTCGCCGCTATCAGGGATCAGTGGCGACACAACCTTGACGCAGCTGTCTGAATTAACTGTTAGCGTCACGCCATCAAATAGCTGCCACAGTGCGGCCTCTCGAACTTGCTTGCGCCAGGCCAGCGAGCCGGTTTCCGTCGTGCCGTATATTTCCAACGGCAATCCGCCCAACATCTGCTGCGACAGTTGGGCTTCAGCACCAGATAGCGGGCCACCGGCGGAAAATACCTCAACGCATTCGGTCAGCGCCAGGCGGCTATCCAGGCGCTTAAGCCACGCCGGGCTGCTGACAAACACCAGACGCCGGCCCTGGTGTCGGGCAATCAACTGTTCATGATACTGCGTTAATTGCGCATCAAACGGCAGGCCAAAAGCCAGTGGCAGGAACAGGCGAAAACTCAGGCCATACATATGCTGATGAGACACCGACGCGATAACGCAGCAACCTTGCAAGGGCCCGTGCCAGGTTGCAGCCAGCAGTTCGCTTTCATGGTCCATACAGGCAACGGATTTATTCACCGCCTGCGGCTGGCCGGTAGAGCCGGAAGTGTAAAGAATAAAGCGAGGATCCTGAGGCCAGGCAGGCAGTACGCTATCCGCATTGGCCCCCTCGGATACCGACAAAACCGGCACGCCGGGATCGAGAGGCATATCGGTCAGCAACGCATCGTAATCTGCCCGCTGCTCTTTGAGGATGGCTTCGCGCTGGTGGCCAAAAATCACCGGCACCCTGGCAGCATACAAAGATGCCAACAACGCAACGGCAAAGCGATAGCTATCATCAAAACACAGCGCCCAACGACGCTCTTCCCTGCCCACCAGCTCTGCAGCCAATGCGGCAACGTCACGGCGAAATTGACCGAGATAGAATGCCTGAGCGCCACGCCAGGCAATAAGCAGACCATCATCACGCTCCGCGTTGAGCCATTGGCTCATCGGCAAACTCAGGCGCGCCTGATCCTTTTCCTGACTGTCCATTCAATACCCATTAATGCCCCCATCAGCAAATAGCTGATGCCGCCGTTATACAGCGTCCAGAGTGCGATATCACCGGACAGGCAGGTTGCCAGCGCTATCGCGCCGTTAACAATAAAGAACCCACACCAAACCTGAGTCACCCGGCGAGTGTAAACCACACCAGCGGCATCCAGCTGCGGCTCGGTTATACGCGCCAATCGCTCAACCACCGTGGGTGGCGAAAACAGCGAGTATGCAAACAGCGACAGCAGTAATGCGTTGACCCATACCGGGTAATACAGCAGCCAATGGCTCTGTTTCAGCGCCCAACTGGCCAGCGCCAGCAAGATGCCGACAATAGCCAGGGCTTTGCCTAACCACATTTGCTGACGAAGTTTACCGCGCAGCACCAGCAGGCGTAAGGTAAACACCGTCACCAGCAGCGGCGCCAGGACAGTGGTTCCCCAGCGAGTCAAGCCAACCCAAACCGCCAGTGGGTAAAGCAGCAGCACCAGCCAGGTCACGACCTGCAACAGCCGCAACATCGGATTCAGCCAGGGGGCAGTGTTCACCTTTATACTGCGGCCTTAACTGTCTGACTTAAGCAGCTCATCGATGGCATCAACCACGTCTTGCACGGTGCGCACCGACTTGAACATTTCCGGTTTGATCTTCTTGCCGGTTGTTTTCTGCAAATGCACGACCAGATCCACCGCATCAATGCTGTCCAGCTCCAGCTCTTCGTACAAACGCGACTCTGGCTTAATGTCATCCGCGTCCAGCTCGAACAGCTTGACCAGCAACGCCTGAATTTGCAGGTAAATTTCTTGCTTATCCATGAAAACCCCTTATTTGCTACGCTGTGCAGAAACAAACTTCGCCAGCGTTTCCACGGAATAAAAGTGTTGGCGCATATCCTGGCTTTCAGCCGACAGCACCACGCCATAACGGTTCTTTAATGCCAGGCCCAACTCCAATGCATCAATGGAATCCAGACCCAGTCCATCACCAAACAGCGGTGCCTCAGCGTCAATCTCCTCCGGTGTCATACCTTCAAGATTGAGCGTATCTATGATCAATTGCTTGATTTCGGTGCTCAATAAATTCATTCCGCTATTTCTCATTATTTATAGGTTCTGACTGTAAGGCGTCAGTTAAATGCTGGGTTAATCTTCTTGCCGCAAGGGCGGGAGAAACGTCATTTGCATGGATAAATGCGCGGGCGTCGATCTTATCCTGAACGGTGATATGGAACTGCGGCTTTATTGCCGGGATCTTATACCATTTGCCTTGCTTCGTCAGCATGGGTGGCTGGCAATGAATGTGTACCACGCGGATGTCACACTGCCCTCGTAGCGCAATATTGGCAGCCCCCCGCTGCAACGTCAGCGCCTTGCCCGGCGTAGTCCGAGTGCCTTCCGGGAAAATCAAGATGGTCCCTCCGCTGGCCAGGCGTTGTCGGCACTGTTCCAATAGGATATCCGACTGCGCATTGGCCAAGTACCCTGCCGCTTTGATCACCCCGCTGACAAACACATTACTCAGCAAGGCCTCTTTGACGATACAGTCACAGCGCGGCATCTGCGATGCCAGCAACACATAGTCCAGCAGGCTGGGATGGTTGGCGATCACCAGGCAACCACGATCTTCACTGAAGCGCTCTACGTTGTCGAAATGGTAATCCAACACGCCGAAAAAGCGTGTCGTGGCCAGGAAGAAACGGAAACTGTGACGGATCGAGTTCTGTGTCAACCGACTGCGGCGCTCTGGATCACGAACCACCAGACGCATCAGATTAAACCAGACGCCAGACAGTAACAGGCCACCCAAGCCAAACAGTGAAAAGCAAAAACCCGTCGCCACCACCCGCCAACAGCGATTAAACCAGGAGGATTTTTCGGGAGCACTTTCCGCAGGGATCGTCGTAGCCATCAGCGTTTCCACGACCAGTCGTGCCGTGGGCCCGGTACCGTGAATTCATCATCAGCACTCAGCCATCCCCGCAAAAATGCCAGACCTTGCGGCTCATGGCGGTTAGCCTGTTCGGCGGTTGTTACCTGGCAATGCAGAGTGCCACCGCTTTCGAGCAACAGGGCGACAGCATAGGGAACCGAATTTTCCGGCGCGAAAGGTCGATAAACCTCCGGCACAATACCGTCGAAATCGATTAACAACACCCGCTCCGCACTGCCCGTGGCCAATAGCGCCTGGGCCTCAATCATCCCCTGCTGAAAGCTGTCTGCCCCGGCAGCCAATGAAGTGGTCGGCAAAGTATTCTTCGCCGTAATAGTCAACCAGCCCGCCGCCGTGTTGTGTACCGACATGGCAAAATCCGTCGGCGATAAGGGTTGTTCCTGATGCAGATGCCGAAGAATTTTGTGCGTCCGCTCCAGTTCGCCATGACGACTGGTAAAGATCGCCATATCCGCCTGGTAGTCATTCAACAAGATCAGTCCGCTTTCTACCGCCAAACGGGTTCCGATACTCATCCGACGCAGTGACATCATGGGAATATGAGAACAGCCGGGTAATACGCCCTGATATTCAGCGGCAAGAGAGTCATCCGTAGCCCATTGGCGCCATGCATCACGCGTTCCACGATCGGGAGCCATCGCCCACCAACTGAGTATATTCATGTCGCCCGCCATAAGGGTATTACCGGTCAGAAAAATTCCGTGGGTAAATTTATTATATCTAACCTCAGAATGCATTCCCAAAATTCCTATTTTTACACGGAATATTCAATTAAACGATTAGGTTTACTTATCGACATAACCTGATGAGACTTGAGAAAAAAGGGAATTATTCTAATGAAAATCAGCAATATTTGTCGAAAATGCCCCATCGGGGTATCTTAATGAGGGAGAGTCATGCATTACACCCGGTGCGTGGCTAATACATTTCTTATTCACCATCACTCATGGAAAAGAGTATGAAACCATTAAAACTCATTTTAACTGGCGTATTCGCCGCGGTTCTGGTCAGCGGTTGCGCAGGCACAGCCCCGGTAAGAAACGTCAGCCAACAGGTTGCTGGTAGCCACAGTGACGCACAGGTGCGTCAGGCCATTCTCTCTGCAGGCTTGAACCGTGGTTGGATTATGAACCCGAGCGCTGACGGCGTGATCGATGGCAAAATTTTGCTACGCGGTCACAGTGCCGACATCCGTATCACTTACAATACGAATAGTTATCAGATTAACTATGTTGGCAGCGGTAATATGGATGCCAAAGACGGAAAGATTCACCCAAACTATAATCGTTGGGTGGCTAATCTGGATAAGGATATTCAGTTGGAACTCGCCCGTCAGAATATTAAATAACGACGAGAAAATAGATTACCCGGTGAGGATCCTACTGCCGGGTATTTTATTCTTTATATTGGCATTCAATTCAGATAATTATTTATCAAAACAGATTTTTACCGCATAAATCACGCTAAAATAGGCGATTTTTCTGAATTTTACATATGAAAAAGCCCTGAGTCAGAGACTCAGGGCTTATCAAATTAGTGGCGGAACGGACGGGGCTCGAACCCGCGACCCCCTGCGTGACAGGCAGGTATTCTAACCAACTGAACTACCGCTCCACCGGTTCTTTCACGTTACATCTTTCGATGTGGCAAAACCGCGCTTGGCGATCCTGCTCATTACCGGGTGTCAAACCGATAACGTTTAATTGATGCCTGGCAGTGTCCTACTCTCGCATGGGGAGACCCCACACTACCATCGGCGCTACGGCGTTTCACTTCTGAGTTCGGCATGGGATCAGGTGGGACCACCGCGCTATGGCCGCCAGGCAAATTCTGTTTCATTCCAACCGCTACATCGTAGCCATCAGAACCAATCTCGGAACTTCGCTGAAAATCGACTCTCAAATCAAAACACTTTTGGTGTTGTAAGGTTAAGTCTCACGGATCATTAGTACTGGTTAGCTCAATGCATCGCTGCACTTACACACCCAGCCTATCAACGTCTTAGTCTTAAACGTTCCTTCAGGGGAATCAA